>Ga0070740_10000009_pt1 | contig 631327 bp, 560 predicted proteins | sample Coa_R2_FD_67286 | JGI IMG/M metagenome (GOLD analysis project Ga0070740, IMG submission 67286) | Surface soil microbial communities from Centralia Pennsylvania, which are recovering from an underground coalmine fire - Coalmine... | ecosystem: Environmental > Terrestrial > Soil > Unclassified ... | reverse complement strand
TCATCGGCCTTCAGCGCCAAGGCATCCACCGCGTACTTTGCGCTGCTTGTGACCCATCGACTCGATGGGCACGCCTCGCGCGTCATCTCTTGCTTCTGCCCTCGGCAAAATTGAAGTAATTATTCTTGTATTTGGTTGTTTAAAGTGCTGTTCGCTTAACGCTTCGGTATAATGCCATAAATTTTCGTAGTTGTCAACACCTTTTTGCCCGGAAGTTCGGGCTGTAGAGGAGAAGTAGCCCGATTGTACCAGGGCCATGTGTTGTGATGAAGGTGTGAAATTTTTCTTACACAAGAAACTTGACGTTTCTCGAAGGGGTATGGTACACTTTACGGGTGTGGTGTAAAAAAACATACCACACCCCTGTAAAGCCAAACCGTGTTGTATGTAATCGACAGTGCGGTCGCTACGTTAAGTACAACTTTTGTTTATCTCCAAAACATGGGAGGGATCAATGCGGGCCACGTTCAGTTACGCGAGCATCCTGTACGCTGTTGGTCAGGTGCTAGATCAGGTAGGCGTGAAAAGCTTCGCAATGCATGAGGAAGAGGATGGTCTCTTCGTTGAAGGTTTTGATGGTGAGGGCCACCTTCAGGTTCAACTGCGTTACGATGTTCCCAGTCTCTATGAGCTGGTGAGCCGAACAGCGGGTCAGGTAGAAGAACACCACGAGCAAAGGGCAACAGAGAACGAGGGAACACTCCATCGCTTCCTCGCTGATCACCGGCGCGAACTGGTAGGCCTCTCTCGCTAAACAGACAGCCAGGCGCTTTGAGAACCAGAGGTGACCGGGGAGCAACCCCGGTCATCATTTACTTATCTAATCCAGCCTCATCCTGGTTGGCATCACATAACCAGTGCAGTCCATAGCAACGCATACATTCAACGACCTCAACCAGGTCGCGGCCTTTCTCGGTAAGTGAGTATTCGACGCGGGGTGGGACTTCCGAAAACGTTTGACGAAGAATAATACCCTCTTCTTCAAGAGTGCGCAAGCGCTCCGAGAGCGTCTTAGGACTGATGCCTTGCAGGGAGCGTTCGAGTTGATTGAAGCGTTTGACGCCAGTAGCGAGGTCGCGAATAATCAGCAGTGTCCATTTGCCGCTGATGATCTTCGCAGTACGAGCCACGGGACAAACGGTATTATCGACAGGCGTATCGAGGGAACGGATTGTTGACTCCATAGTATTTAGTCGGGGCAAGCAGGATAAAAGATTCTCAAACTTGCCAAATTTCTTCTTATTGGAAAATATATCACAGCAACTATGGAAAGTAAAGCGCAGACCTCTCGACTTTGCCCTCAAAGTATGATATGCTCATACCTGATAGGGAATGCGAGAGAAGCCGAGCAAGTGAACACTTATCAACCTGTGAGCTGGTCTCCTGGGATAGCAGGAGGGGCGGCATTACAGGAGACTTCAATTGCATTCGTGTACTTGAACAATTTTACATCTTGGCCTGCGCGGTTTCTCCCTTATGAGAGGAGAAGATTGTGCCCGAAGAAATAGCTTTATTCATCGATTTTGAAAACATCCGATACAGTATGCTGAATATCCAGCGGCGCGAGCCTGATCCACAGGAACTGATCGCGGTTGCGCGGCGCTATGGTACGGTGATGGTTGCCCGCGCTTACGCGGATTGGTCACGCCAGCCAGAGCCTTTCAAAGGCAGCCTGACGGCGGCAATGATCGACCGGGTCGATTGCCCTGCAAAACAGCGCGACCGTATTCGTGTGGGAACGATTCATTATCCCCCTGGCGGTTCGCCAACGGGAGGATTGGGTTCGCCAGGTCTGGTGACAGAGCAGGGAACAGGTTCATTCCAGCGTCCCTGGCCGACCGGTTCGCTGACACATTCAGGGCCGCTTCCAGCCATCAACCCGCAGAACGTGGGGAACAACTGGCAGCAGTACCAGAACGCCCAGGAGAACGCTGAAACCGAGCCTGAAGAGCCACTGCTCCCCGAGGACGATCCATTTACCGACGAAAGCTACATCTCGGACTATCAGCAGCGTGAGCCAGCGCGCCAATTCCAGCCATATTCCTATGGTCAATCGCCCACCGGTTCGCTCAATGCTGGCAGCTCCACTGGTCCGTTGGGAGGTTATCCTACCAATCCCTCGATGCCTGCTGTGCATACAGGCAACACCGGCCATATGCCCGCTGTCAATGCGAGCGGCTCAAGTACAATCGTACAAAGCACCGTCGTGCAGAGTACCGTTGACTTAAATATGCTGATGGATATTATCGAGACCGTTTTCGACCGCCCCACTATCTCTACGTTTGTTTTGATGACCGGCGATAAAGATTTCACGCGCATCAGCGCTCGTTTAAAGTTACGTCTAAACAAAACTGTGATAATTGTTGGAATACCAGGAACCGTCAGCCGAGACCTTATAAGTAGTGCCAGCCAGTTTGTGCCTCTTATTCCTGGAGGAGTACCTGCCTCACAAGGGTCTGATGCTGCCTTCCAGATGTCTATGACTGGTAATACTGGCAGCATGCCTGCTATTACGCCATCCAACCAGGGGGCATCTCCTTCTCAATACTCATCCTATCCGATGATTGATGTGCTTGATCCCCAGTTTTTGCAATTCCTGGATTATATAGACCGCAACTGGTCATGGCGCACCATTATCGGCGTATCTAATTTTATTGGCGATCCGGTGAATCCCAAGAATCGCTTCCGGGGCCGTCTCACACGCGAATCAGCCCGCGAACTGCTGAATATGTGTATTCAACAGGGGATTTTGCTGGTGCAGACCGATCCAGGCGGGTCTGAGGATCTGCGGCTCAACCGTATGCATCCTGGCGTGGATGAAGTGTTGAAACAATTCGTTCGCTAGAACAGTTACTTGAAAAAACCTATGCATTGGCACCTGTATTGAAGCGTATACAGGTGCCAATTTTCATCTTGTCTGTAAGAAAGGTACCTGTTTTTATGGATGAAGCACGTATTGCGTTTTTTCGGCGTTTGATTGCCAGCCCCAGCCCCTCAGGCTTTGAGCAGGCGGCACAGCGGGTCGTGCGAGAAGAGGTCAAGCAATATGCCGACGATGTGCGCACCGATGTGCATGGCAATGTTCTCGCTACTTTGAATCCCTCGGGAAAGCCGCGTGTCATGCTCACGGCACACTGCGACGAACTCGGCTTCTTAATTCGCTACATCAACGAGGACGGCTTTCTCTATTTCACACCCATTGGCGGATTTGATCCCGCAACCCTTCCCGGCAGCCGCGTGCGCATCCACGCGCCGGGAGGGCCAATTCTCGGCGTGATCGGCAGCCAGGCAGTGCATCTCATGCCTGCGGACGAGCGCGGCAAAGTGCCAAAGCTGGAGGATATGTGGATCGATATTGGCGCAACGAGCCGCGAGGAGGCGATGCAACTGGTGCCCCCAGGGACGCCCGCGACTCGCGCCGTAGAGCTTGAACCACTGCGCCATGACCTCGTTGTCTCCCGCGCACTGGATGATAAAGCAGGAGTGTTTTCGATCATCGAAGCTCTACGCAAGCTGCATGAGCGGCGCGATCAATTGAAGGCCAGCGTGTGCCTGGTTTCCGCGGTACAGGAAGAGGTAGGCAGTCGCGGCGTGCAGACCAGCGCCTACAGTGTCAATCCCGATATTGCCATTGCTGTGGATGTCACCTTCACCTCAGATCATCCCGAGACCTCGAAGATTCGACTCGGCGACGTGAAATTAGGCGGAGGGCCGGGCATCACCATCGGCGGTTTCGTCAATGCCCCCGTGTACCAGCGACTGATGAACGTTGCAAAGGAGGCGGGTATCCCTTTCCAGTACGACATTCAAAGCAGCCATACCGGAACCGATAACGATGATCTTCAAGTCTCGCGTGGCGGCGTTGCGACAGGACTGCTGAATATTCCCCTGCGCTACATGCATACCGGCTCAGAAATCATTTCGCTCTCCGATATAGAGACAACCTCAGAGCTAATGGCCCGCTTTGTGCTATCTCTCGATGAAGATTTTTCAGTGATTCCGTAGGGGCGTGGGCTTGCCCCGCCCTCGTCATCCATATCACCATACCAATTTTCCGGGTGTGTAGGGGCGCGGGCTTGCCCCGCCCTCATCATTTATATCACCATACCAATTTTCCGGGTGTGTAGGGGCGCGGGCTTGCCCCGCCCTCGTCATCCATATCACCACACCAATTTTTCGGGTGGAAACGAGGGCGGGGCAAGCCCACGCCCCTACGGAAACCACGCTCTCACCTGCTTTTCGTCTACACGCTGTTCGTAGCCGCAGAAATTGCAGCGCGAAATGTACGTTTTCTTGAGAGGGATTACAGGTAGGAAGTAGACCGTAAACCAGTATTGCGAGCGGGTCACGACGTGATAGCTGTACTGGCGGCACATGGGACAGGTATATTGGACCTGTCCCATCACCTTATTGCGCAGCCGCGAACCCATGACAATCAGGGCGAAAATCATTGTTTGTCTCTGCTCCGTTTTTTGATTAGGGAATTGTTTTTTTCCTGAGAATAACACGTTTGTAGAGACGTGATGATGAACTTGAAGAGCGAAATCGACAAGCTGGTAATGTCATCCTGAGCGCAGCGAAGGATCTCTCGTCCGGGCATGTGATCCGGCTGGGCGACGCAGATCCTTCGCTGCGCTCAGGATGACAGGGGGTGAGTATCCCCTGTTTCTTGGTAAAAGTTCATAATCGCGTCCCTACAGAAGTCGAAAGATTAAACATATATCACATCATCCAGACGCCATCACGCAAAAGCAGATTATCCACCAGGAAGGTGCGGCCAACGCGAACGGCTATCACAAGCAGGAGATCGGTGAGCGGGTTGGGCAGGATATTGCCCGGATGGGTGAAGGTATCGGGGTCGCAGGCGGTCGCATAATCGAGGCGCAGAAGAGGCGAAGCCGCCAGTACGGCAGACATGGCCTGCTCGATTTTCGATAGCTGGCGCTCACCTTGATCGAGCAGGGCCTTTCCCGCGAGCAAGGCTTTATAGAGCAAAGGCGCGGCGCGGCGCTCCTTCGCGGTAAGCAGGTGATTGCGGCTGCTGAGGGCCAGACCGTCGCTTTCGCGGAGGGCAGGAAGCACGCGCAATTGCACATCGATATTTAAATCCAGCACCACCTGGCGCACCAGGGCTACATGCTGCGCGTTCTTTTGACCAAAATAGGCGATATCGGGTCGAATGATTTGAAGTAATTTGGTGATGATGGTGGCATATCCCTGCACGTGTTCGGGACGCACAGCTCCCTCTAAACGCTGCGCGACAGGGGCGGTGCAGTGAACATAGGTAGCAAAATCGGGTGGATACATCTCATCGGGGCGGGGCGCAAACAGCACATCAACCTGTTCCTGCTCCAATAGCTGGACATCACGAGCAAAATTGCGCGGGTAATCGCCAGGATTTTCGTCAGGACCAAACTGGAGAGGATTGACAAAAATACTGACAACCGTTATCTCACACTCCTGACGGGCAGCCTGTATTAAGGATACATGTCCTGCATGAAGATAGCCCATTGTGGGGATAAAACCAACTGAGCCGCCGGAGAGCCAGCCACGCGCTGTCTCAATCATCTCATCCAGGTTATGTATAATTCGCATATAGTTCCCTATGATTAATTTACATGTACTGATACGTTAGATGTATGTAGTGTACATGACGTTTAGAGTCGGTTTGAGTAACCTGTGTTATACTATGTAGACGAGGAGGTTCCACTTAGATGAAAAACGTTTCGAGCCGCCTGTCCCGGGCGGTCCTCGCGCTTATTCGCACATTGGGCTTCGCTGTTTTCAGTACCATTGCGCTCTCTGTGTTTGTCATGTTGCGGCATATTTTACAGTCTCCGCAGCCATTGGAAAGCCCACTTCCTGGAGAAGCCCATCTCTATAAATGGAAACGCGGCTACGTCTTCTATAAGGTCTCAGGAGACGAAAATGCCCCGGCGCTTCTACTGCTTCATAACCCTGGTATAGGCGCTTCCGGCTATGAGATGCGCAAGATCGCGGCAGCTCTGGCAACGCATTTTCGTGTCTATGTGCCTGATCTGCCCGGCTTTGGGCTGTCAGACCGCCCCAATGCGGAATATACCTTTCAAACATATACGTCTTTCTGTGAGGATTTTCTTACACAAGTAGTACAAAAGTCGGCTATCATTGGAGCAAGTCGACTCAGTTGTAATTTCGCTGTCGCTGTCGCGGCGCAGCAGCCCTCTTTATGCCAGGGACTGATATTGCTCTCACCTGTCGCCTTATTTGATGAACAGGTATTGCCGGGGCGAAGCGGTCGCGTTGTAGCTACGCTCGCGGCCACACCACTGAAAACGCTGCTCTATCCTTTACTGGTCGAGGCTAAAGGCATACAGGCGCGCCTGCGAACGAACAGGCCCGAATACTCTTCAGCAATCGGCGAAGAGGAAATGGCCGAACGCTCCTATTTTTATGCGACCACGCACCAGTTTGGCGCGGAACATGCGCCGATGGCGCTGCTGGCAGGCAAACTGGTTCAGAGCGTCTCCGAAGAAATTGAACAGGTGCAGCAGCCAACCTTGATTATCTGGGGAACGCGAGCGCTGCATGCCGCGCGTTTCGCCGATGATCAGAACGATGTATCCTGGGCACCCCCACACAGTTCCGTGGTGCTGCTGAGCAACGCCAGAGTAGCAGTGCAGGAGGAACGGCCCGAGGCCGTTGTTCAAACGATTGAGCAATGGAACGCGGGCAATAAAAAACTGGAAGTTTCGCCAGCACCGGAGCAAATCGCGGAACCACATGCAGAGAAAGGAAGCACAAACACAAAGAATCATACCAAGAGCGAGGAAGCCAATTCCGGCGAGGAGGAAAACGTGACCAGTGCATCTGTTATTGAAGCATATTGCGTCCGTTGTAAGAGGAAGACACCTATGCTAAATCCGCGCCAGGTAACGATGAAAAATGGTCGCCTGGCTGTGCAAGGAACCTGTTCGGTGTGCGGGGCGAGTCTTCATCGCATGGGGAATCTGCCGCCCGGTTTCCCCAATCTTCCTGTATAGTAGAGGTGAATACGGCACAGTCTCAACCAAACTTTTCGTATTTGCCAAAAAAAGCGCAGTAATTACTTGACGGAAGTCTTTTCAAACCGTATAATCACCTGCATGTCTTTAATGAAACATCTGGTCAGGGGCAGAAGCCCCTCAGTATCCCTTCTACGAGGGAGGAGTCTAGTATGAGTATTGGTGGACAGAGCGATACAACTTCGGCCAAATCGGAGCCAACCATCTATCGCTTAACACCCGAAGGTTATGCTAAAAAGAAAGAGCGCCTCGAGTATTTGCGCACAGTAAAACGAAAAGAAATTGCTGACTATATTCACGAGGCAAAAGAAGCTGGTGATATCAGCGAAAGCAGCGCGTATGAGGATGCCAAGAACGAGCAGGCGAAGGTCGAGGGCGAAATTCTCGAACTGGAGCGGCTGCTTGCGGTGGCCGAAATCATGACTCCGGATATGCATGATAATGTCTCAGGTCCGCCCGAGGTGCGCATTGGTATGCAGGTGGAGGTTGAAAGCGACACCGGAACGCGCCGCACCTTCAAGATCGTGCATACCTTTGAAGCCGATCCCAAGTCCGGCCTGATCTCCGATCAATCACCGGTCGGCAAGGCGCTGCTAGGCCACCAGGAGGGAGAGACGGTCAGCGTCTCCACGCCCGGTGGGGTCACGAACTATACCATCAAGTCGATACGCCCGATGCTCTAACTAAAGACGTTCAAAAACACCTGGCCGGAGAAGCCCGCGCCAGGTGTTTTTGATGGGCACATTATTACAAACCTGCCTCCATACGTCATCCTGAGCGCAGCGAAGGATCTCCCACTTGCCGTGTCGAGACAGCGGGAGATCCTTCGCTGCGCTCAGGATGACAGGCGAGAGGGTCTTTTCATAGCGCAATTATTACGCTAAACGACAAATTGACCATCCTTGCAGAAAAGTTCGCCGTCAACGCGAATCTCACTGCCGCTACGCAGGTCGCAAACCATATCCCAGTGCAGGGCGGAATGATTGACGCCGCCCGTCTGGGGAATACTGGCCCCCAGGGCAAGATGCACCGTACCGCCCATTTTTTCATCGAAGAGGGTGTTTTTGGTGCAGCGATCCACGTTGCGGTTATTGCCAAAAGCGAATTCACCCAGGCGACGCGCCCCTTCGTCCAGCGACAACATTTTGTCCAGGTAGTCCTGGCCGTTGGCAGCGCGAGCCTCGACCACTATGCCGTTCTCGAAGCGCAGCCGCACATCCTCAACCGAACGGCCATTGAACGAGGCGGGGAAGCTGTAGCGGATATAGCCGTTGGCGGTATCTTCGACAGGGCCGGTAAAGAATTCGCCCCCAGGCATATTGTAGTGCCCATCGTCGTTGAGGAAGGTGCGGCCTTCGATAGAGAAGGTCAGGTCGGTATCCTGGCCTCGCAGGTGAACCGTATGCTTGCCCTTCAGCCACTGCACCAGCCGTTCCTGCTGTTTGCTCAATTCCTGCCAGCGTGCCACCGGGTCTTCATCGTCCGCGAAACAGGCGCGATACACAAAATCCTCGAAGGCGCGTAGCGACATCTCCGCATCCTGCGCATAAGCATTGGTGGGATAGAGCGCGCCGCTCCAGCGCAGCGAGCCGGGGCCATAGGGATCATCAGGCCGTGTGCGTTCCAGTTCTTTTTGCAGCAGGCGGCTATATGCCTGCTGTGCGACGGCAAGGCGCGCGGGGTTCACATCATTCAGGTCTCTGGTGTTCTCCTGAGCCAGAATCACCAGCATGGCTTCGTATTCCTCAAAGATGAGCCGCTGCGCCTCGGGAATATAGAGCAACTGCTCGTCTGAGGCTTCCTTATAAACGATCTCGGACAGGCCGGGCAGCGAAAGAGACAATTCGGGATGCGCACCTGCTCGTAATGCCTCACGAAACACTTCCATAACAAGGGGCGCGGCAGCCGGAAAGGTGCGAATAGCAAAGCGATCACCTTTGCGCAAACCAATCGAATAATGAACCAACACCTTCGCCAGTCGCTGCAAGCGAATATCTGTCATGCACGTACCTCATTTTAAAAAACTGAAGCCGGTGTTCTCGGCAGCATTGCTCCGAACAATCCGGCAAGTACACTACTGAGGGCTTTAGTAAATTATACGGCATAATTTCGTCTGAAGTGGAAAAATTAAGCAGCAGAAAGGCCCTGACAATCAACATTGATTGTCAGGGCTCTCGCTCGGTTGGAGGAAGAGGAGGAAAAAAGGCTATTTAGCGGGCGTTTTCTTAGCCTCCTCTTCAACCTCTTCTACGTCGATGTTCTTCTCGATGCTCTGGAACGGGAAGAGCAGGCGCAGGCGCAGGATGCGTTCGCGGCGGCGTTCCTCTTCAAGGCTACGCACACGAGCTTTGAGCAAGTCGTTGAGCGAGATCATGCCCAGCAATTTGCGCGGATTATCGCGGGCGACGACGGGGAAGCGAGTAAAGCCGGTCTCAGCCATGCGATAGACGACGGCGCGCAACGGCTCATCAGGGTAGGCCACCACAGGTTTGACGCGCAATAATTGCAGGGGCATTGCCTGTGCTTGCTGCTGGCTGGAAGCTTCAGGAGCAGCTTTCCCATTAGCGACAGCGACGGCTGATGCGCCATCCGGTTGCTCCCAGGAGCCATCGGGCGCTTTCACCTGCCCGCTTTGCAGATGAATAAGGTCGTTGCGCGTCACCACGCCTTTCAGATTGCCTTCGGTATCCAGCACAGGATAGAGCCGTTGAAGCTGGCTGCCATCGCGCCTGCTGTGCAAAATCTTTGTCAGGTCGGCCTGCGAAATGGTATCGGGCAGGGCCGCGATGTTGGTGCGCATCGCCTCGCGCACGAAGATGATCTCCAAAGGATCGATGGCATATTCGCGACTGAGGTGATAGCCCCGGCGGCTCACCTTCTCGGTCAAGATCGAACGGCGCATGAACAGGACGGTGAAGCCATGCGCGATCATGACCGCGATCAGCAGTGGCAGCAGGACGTTGACATCGTGCGTCAATTCCAGCACGAAGATGATGCCGGTAAATGGCGAGCGCATCGTGCCGCCGAGAATCGCGCCCATGCTAATGAGCGGCCAGAAACCCGCACCGAGGTTGGGCAGGAAGAACGACTCAAGCCCACCGAGCGCGCCACCCATCATCAGCAACGGCGCAAGCACGCCGCCCGAGGTGCCGGAGCCAAGCGAAACCGACCAGATGATGGATTTGACAAACAGGACACCCACAATCAGTTGCAGGGTGAATTTGCCCTGCAAGAGCGCGCCGATGGTATCATAGCCAACACCCAATGCCTGCGGATAGATCAGGCCGCCAAGCCCGATCACCAGACCACCAATTGCAGGCCACCACATCCAGTGAATGGGCAGCTTGCGGAAAGCATCCTCGCTGGCATATACCGCCACAGTCAGCAGTGAGGAAAGCGCGCCGGCCAGCAGACCAACCAGCACGCAGCTCAACATGCCTACCGGACCGATAAAGGCGGGATGTGGCGGCGTGGGAAAGAGCGGCCCCATGCCTATGATATAGCGGCGAATAATGGCGGCAGCCGCGCTGGCTAAAGCAACGGGGATCAGGCTGCGCGGCTTCCACTCGAAGAGGAGCAGTTCAACCGCCAGCAGGACGGCGGCCACTGGCGAGGCAAAGGTAGCGGACATACCGGCGGCGGCTCCCGCAACAAGCAGCGTCTTGCGTTCAACGCTGGTCAGATGAAAGAATTGCGCGATCATTGAGCCGAACGCGCCGCCGGTCATGATGATCGGGCCTTCCGCACCAAAGGGGCCACCGGAACCAATTGAAATCGCCGAGGAGAGGGGCTTCAAGATGGCTACCTTCGGCTCCACTTTACTGCCGTTGATAAGTATAGCCTCGATGGCTTCGGGTATGCCATGCCCGCGAATACGCTCGGAACCATAGCGGGCCATAATGCCGATAATGAGCGCGCCGATCACCGGCACGAGAATTTCAAAGATACCCAGGTGATTTCCGGCAGGGGAGACGAGATCAAATCGCCAGCGTTGAAAGAAAAACAGGTTGGTGAACAAACCAATTAACCGGAGCAGAATCAGCGCAATGACTGCGCCAGCCGCGCCGATGAAAATGGCAAACAGCGATATCAATGCGGTGCGCGGCGTGGTTGTAAAATCGCCAAGCTTGCCCAGTTCTTCATGATTGCCTAGCTTACTGATACTCTGACCTATCCTTTGCCAGAGGCTTGTTGAAACCGAAGGATTCACACTCCTCACTCCTTTTCCTCGCTCTTTTTTATAGAATTCCCGTGATCGTCCATCAACGACAAAAGCGCCTGGACGAGCGCGGGACCAGTGGTACGCAGTTCTATGCGATGGAGCAGCGATAACTTGCTAAGTATCTCATCACCAAAGGGCGTCAGGCTTATCAGTACGCGGCGCTGATCGTTCTCATCGCGGTTGCGCTCAATCAAGCCGCGTTCGACTGTGCGATTAATCAGCTCAACCGCGCTGTGATGTTGTATCTGCAAGCGGTCGGCCAGTTCTCCCACGCTGGCAGTCCGTCCTTCTGGCAGCCCCTTGATAGCAAGCAATAACTGGTGCTGCTGCGGCTCAATTCCAGCGGCCCGCGCCACCTGTTCGCTAAAATGCAGAAAGCGGCGCAACTGGTAGCGAAACTCAGCCAGAGCCTGAAATTCCTGTTGAGACATTTCATGATCGGTGGTCATTGTTCTGCTCCATTATGTCGTAGTACGACATAATTATAGCCAACGAAACGGCTTTATGTCAAGCCATTGGAACAGGGAGGAGCAGTCTTGACCATCACCCTCTTTTTGCGCTATAATTTTAATGACCGATGGCCCAATAAAAATCGGAAGCAGAGATTATGCCAAAAATCGTAGATGAACAGACACGAGAGGCAACACGCCAGCGAATCATACACGAGGCAGCGGGAGAGTTTGCTCGCCTGGGCTTCGAGCAGGCCAATATCAATACGATAGCTGAACTGGCGGGCATTGGCAAGGGAACAATTTATCTCTATTTTGAGAATAAGCGAGAACTTTTCCTGGCGATGCTGAGGCATATCGCACAGGTGCAGCTCTCCTCTATTCGAGCGGCACTGGCGCGGGACGGCAACATTCACCAGCGTTTAAAAGGGTTGTTCCTGGCATTCGCGCAGTTGGCAAACGAGGAGCGCGACTACTTCAATGTTTATATGAGCGCTCTCTATGGCGTGAACCGTGTCTTTAAAGAGGAGGCCACCAGGCTGTTGCGTGACTATATAGCGGTCATTGCTCTGATGCTGGAGGAAGCGCATATACGTGGTGAGATACGTAATGTGAATAGAGAATCAACGGCGCTGATGGTGCTGTCTCTGACCGAGTCCTACGTGCTTGCAGCAGGCGTGTTGGGACAATCGGAAGCGGAGATTGCGCGGCAGGCGGAAAGCGTCGCCAACTTGATTTTGCAGGGACTTGGAACTCCTTCTTAATCATTTATTTATCATTTATTTTTTTGTTGATTTTGGATGACTGCCCACCCAATATTAGAGGAGCGAGCCATGAGAAAGAGAATACTTGCCGCAGCGGTAGCATTCTTACGCCGTTTGTTTCATATCCGGCGCACAGGCAACTTTGAAAGCCCGCGCTATCTGCTGAAATGGTTATTTATCAGCGCCTTGATTGGCATTGTAGCTGGCTTTGGCGCGATTGCCTTTTACGCTGCCATTCATTTCTCGACGAGCATATTTCTGGGGCGGCTGGTCGGCTATTTACCGCCTGATCCAGCAGGCGAAGGGCATGCAAGCATCATGAGTATCTGGGCGGCGGCTCGTCCCTGGCTATTGCCACTGGTAACAGCGGCTGGCGGTCTGGTCTCCGGTATCATCGTCTTCACGCTCGCTCCTGAAGCCGAAGGGCATGGCACAGACGCCGCGATCAGCGCCTTCCATCGTGGGAAAGCCATACGAGCGCGTATTCCGCTCATCAAACTGGTGGCCTCAGCAATCACTATCGGGACGGGAGGCTCGGCGGGCCGCGAGGGGCCAGCGGCGCAGATCAGCGCGGGCTTTGGTTCCCTGCTGGGAGGATTGCTGCACCTGGACATACAGGATCGACGCATTGCGCTGGCGACAGGCATTGGCGCGGGTATTGGCGCGATCTTCCGCGCTCCACTGGGTGGTGCGGTGCTGGCGGCGGAAATCCTGTACCTGCACGACCTGGAGATTGAAGCGATTATTCCGGCCTTGATCGCCTCGATCATTGGATACAGTGTCTTCGGCGCGTGGTCTGGCTGGAGTCCCATTTTCGCCACACGCAGCGACCTGGCCTTCACCTCACCGCCGCAACTGCTCTACTACGTCGTTTTAGGGATCATCTGTGGTTTTGTGGGACTGCTGTATGCACGTGGCTTCTACGGCATTACGCATGTCTTTCATCGTGTTAAGCTGCCAAACTGGCTAAAACCGGCCATTGGCGGGCTGCTGGTCGGTTTGATCGGGCTGGTTTTGCCGCAAGCGCTTGGTATGGGTTATGGCTGGGTGCAGGTCAGCATGGGCAGTGGATTACTGAGCCTGCCGTTATGGGTGGTGCTGGTGCTGCCCTTCGCCAAGATACTTACGACAGGCTTATCGATTGGCTCCGGCGGCTCGGGTGGCATTTTTGGCCCCGGCATGGTGATTGGGGGTATGCTTGGTGCGAGTGTGTGGCGGCTCTGCTACGGCTTCCTACCGGGGCTGCCCTCTGATCCCACACCGTTCGTCATCGTAGGGATGATGGCGCTCTTTGGAGGCATCGCCCACGCGCCATTGGCGGTAATGCTGATGGTGGCGGAGATGACCGGCAACCTTTCCTTGCTCGCTCCGGCAATGATCGCCGTAGGCATTTCCTCGATTCTCGTCGGCAACTCGACCATCTACACGAGCCAGGTCAATACGCGAGCGGACTCGCCCGCGCACCGCTTGCAGATGTCGTTTCCGCTGCTCTCCACGCTTGCGGTACGGCAGGCCATGATACACGATTTTCCTCATTTCTCGCCTGGTATGACGGTTGCGCAGGCCGAGGCCATACTTGCTGAGCGTGTCATAAGCGGCGCTCCGGTTGTCGATGCCTCGGGCAACCTGCTTGGCGTGCTGACACAGGCCGATATCCAGCGCGTGCCCATCGATGAGCGCGATAAGCGCCACGTGCAGGAAGCTATGAATCGCGAGGTGCTGGCGATGCAGCCGGACGAGACGCTGGACGAGGCGCTTGAGCAGTTGACCAGCCATCGCGTCAGTTGGGCACCTGTCGTTGATATCGAGTCTCTACATCAAGGTAAATACGTTGTAGGATTGCTCAACGCGGCGGATATTGCCCGCATCTATCGCGAGACTCTGCTGAAAGGGTCACGGCGCATGCGCGGCATGGTTGAGGGGACGGTGATGGTTGAGGCCACGATAGAACCAGGAATGCGGCTGGTCGGCATACCTCTACGCGAGGCGGCCCTGCCTGCTGAATGCCTGGTCGTCTCTATCCGGCGTGAGGGTGAATTGCTTTTCCCACGCGGCAGAACGGTCATTCAGCCCGGCGACCTTGTAACCTTCCTGGTCAGCCCACGCGGCGAGGAGAGCTTGCAGCAGTACCTGGCAGAGCGAACAGGCGCAAAATCTTCTCCGGTTGATATTGACACCTCACCCTCACGCAGGTAATATAGAAGCACGCCGTAGAAGGAAAGCCATCAAGCCGTATGTCGATGGACGGCGAGGAGTTTTTGTACAAAAATGTTAACCTTTGAAGATGTAACGGCCTTTTTCCTGAAAGCGGCGGCCAGCGTAGGGCTTGTCACGCATCCCGAATACTGGACGAACACCCGGACGCTCGAACGCGAATTTGCCTGTACCTGCCATACCGGCTCCTGTGAAAATTCAGAGCAACGCAGTTCCTGCACCTTTTCCTTTGCCTGGAGTACGCTGGATACCGCGCTTTCGTTAGAGGGACCGACGGGCATCTGCGAGTTCTTTCACGAACCGGGCGAACCATGTCCGCACCTGCACACTCGCGATATTCCACCTCTGGTCATCGACCTGTCGTATACCGCGCCGCTCAATGGGGCAGGCGCAACCATCTCGGAAGCAACGCTGCTCACGCTCATACAGACGCTGCGCCTGCGCGCAAGCGAACATAGCAGTCGCACGACCGAAACGCGGCCCGGCGTTAACATGGTTCTCGCCGATAACCGCCTGCAAGCCGACGCACTGACTTTGCAGCAGCGTGTTGAACTGCCCATCTGGCATCCCGACGGGATGCAGGGCTTAAACGAACTTCAAGATCAATTTCATCACCGCTCATCCCATTTTGCGCCACGCCCTCTATCGGATGAAGAAGACGAGGATGAAGAGGATGAAGCAAGAGAGGTTGTGGCCGATAATCCGCGCCCTGAAGAGTGGCTGCCGCAGGTCATGATCGAGGTCTGCCAGGATATCCTGCATGGACTGGAAGCGCTGGACTCGGTTCGCACCTATGGCCATTTTTACGGAATTTGATAACGACGTAAACGAAACAGGCAGATATGATATCGTCGTCGAACCTCAAGCTATTTGGTACTGTGCCAGCCGACGGGGCGCAAAAGCCTTTCGAACGTGTTGGAGTGATCGGCACCGCGCCCCGTACCTTCATTCAGGGAACACAGCTTGCTATCGACGCGCTCTCCATTGTCTGGTTCATTCTCATCCTGCGCAGTCTCGCCCAAAGTCCGTTATTGACTGTACTGCTTACGGAAGCGCTGTACCTGCTAAGCCTGCTTTGCATCGTACTGGCGCGTAGATCTGCCCGCTTCACACACGTGCTGCTTTACAATAGCGCAGCAGTGCTGCTCAGCCTGCTGCTTAACATCCTGCTCCCGGGCGATTGGGGCAACATCTGGCTGATCGGTATTTGCGGGCTGGCAATTTACCAGCTTCCTCTGCGCTGGGCATGGCCGTTCGCTCTGGCCGGGATGATCGGTACGGCAGCCACAAATGGCATCTTCCAGTACTTTTTCAGCGCACACAGCGGAAATCTTCTCGGCCTGTTCTCACCTCTGCTTATCTGCCTTTTCCTCTGCTGGATTGGCTTCTCAAGGCGGAATCGCGATCTGCTGGTCATCGAATTGCAGCACACTCAGGAGCAGCTACGGGCGGAGATGGCGCGCACCGAGGAACTGGCGACCACCCGCGAACGAGCGCGTATCGCCCGCGATATCCATGACGTACTGGCGCATACCCTGACCATTCTTTCGGTTCAAATACAGGCCACGCGCCAACTGATGCGCCAGGACCCGGAGCGAGCTGCGGCCAAACTCGACGACATGGCTACCCTCTTAAAAGAAAGCCTGGCCGAAAGCCGCAGGGTAGTGGGCTTGCTGCGCGAAACGACACTGACAGCACCAACCGAGGGAGATGTGGGGAAACAGCTACACCAGCAGGCTGAACGTTTCAACGAGCGCACCGGCATTCGTTGTACATTTGAGGAGCAGGGCAAAGCGCAACCGCTCGGAGAGAAGGCGCGAGAAACGCTCCAATTTGCGCTGCAAGAGGCGCTGACCAACGCGCACCGTCACGGCGCGGCAAAGCAGGTAGAAATTATGCTGCGCTGGGAAGAAAACAGAGTGCAGTTGCGCGTGCAGGACAACGGGCAGGGACAGGCAGGCAAAAGCGAGGGGTCGCATCAAGGGCTGCGCGGCATGCGCGAGCGTGTGGAAGGGCTGGGTGGCACAATGCAGGCAGGACCGGGGAATGAGGGTGGCTTTGAAGTATCTTTATGGTTACCGGTCCACATGAGCGGTCAATAAACCGGAAGCCACCTGATCGCGTGGGGGGAAAATGGAAGCTACCCGTCGAGCAAAGGAACCGGAAGCCACCCGCAAGGGGATGGCTCTACAATACGACGCGGCATGTAGAGCCATCCCCTTGCGGGTGGCTTCCGGGAACACCTTACAAAAACGGAATGCTCGCCCAATAATAAACACCGGAGGAACACCTTGAACGAACGCAAGATTCGTGTTGCGCTGGCCGACGATCAACGCCTGCTGCGCGAGGGGTTACGCATTATTCTCGAAGCGGCCCCGGATATAGAAGTCGTGGGCGAGGCAGACGATGGCCTGGCAGCTATCCAGGTGGCGCAGGAAGTCCAGCCGGATGTTATGTTGATGGATATTCGTATGCCCAGGCGCGACGGCATCGAAGCTACTGAAGCCATTCACAAGACGCTGCCGCAGGTGCGCGTCCTGCTATTGACCACTTACGACACGCCCGAAACAGTGATCGATGGCCTGCGCGCCGGTGCGTCCGGTTACATTCTCAAGGATAGCAGCGCCGAAGAGTTATGTGCGGCGGTTCGTACTGTAGCGCGCGGGCAGACGCTTTTACAAACCAGCAGCGCCGCCCAGTTGCTGGCAGGGATGGCAAACGCGGTTCCTTCACCTGCCAGCGCGCCAAAAACCTCCAAAGCGAATGAACTGGGTTTAACTGAGCGCGAACGTGACGTTTTAAAGCTGATCGCCCAGGGGCGCAACAACAGCGAAATCGCCGCCGAACTCTATGTGAGCGAGGCCACCGTCAAGACGCACATCAATCACATCTTCTCCAAGCTGGGGGCGCGAGACCGGGCACACGCGATTGTACTGGCAAGGGAGTTTGGGCTGGCGTAGAATGAGTCTGGTACATAAGCTCATCAGGAGGTCAGCCTGGGGATCAAGGATGAGCTATAGTGTAAAAGTTCGAACACCGCCGCGTTCCATCAGTTGAGACAGAACGCGGCCAATGCATGTCGCGTGGCGAGGCGAGGCGAATAGTTAGAACTGGTGGCGGGTCTGGCTGAGGCCAATGGCGAAGGCGAAGACCCTGGTGGGTTTGATTGCCTTCAGGATCGGCAAAGTGCGCTGTGCGCAACCCCCAGCGCTGGTCTGTTGGGGGTCGAACAAATGTGACACCTTTCGCTTTAAGTTCCTCATAGGCGGCATCGACATCCGCAACACTCGCGGCTACAAGTCCATGTGAGCCTCCCACAATCTTAGCATTATATGGCATCCCTAGCAGGTCAGCAGTGCCAGATGGAGAGAGTAAGATCAGGTATAATCCCTCTTGTAGGCGAAAACTGGAAGAATCTGCATCGCTCCCTTGATAGTTAAGCTTGAACGTGTCCCGGTAAAACGCCGTACACGCGGCCAGGTCTTGAACAAACAAGACTATCGCTTCGATTTTGTCTATCATTGTGTTCGCCTCTTCTTTCTTTCCGTTTAGTGAGGAATATACCACAGAAAAAAGGACAAAACTTCTTCTACCTTGCTCTTTTTGAGGATAGCATGGGGGACCGGAAGCCACCCTATGAGCCATCCACCTACAGGTGGAGTCTCATCTGCCCAAAATATCCACCTGAATTCAAACTGTGGTCGGATGTGTCAGGCTCGTTTCACGGCTATACTTCTCACATGAAAACAAGAACACGGAAAACCAATTCCGAAGCATAAAAAAGGAGAACAAAAGCATGAACACTAGCCTGATTACCACCATCCTGATCGTCGTTGCCGTAATTGTCTATCTCATCTACAAGCAGTGCAGCCAGCAACCTATCAGCCAGCGAGACTTCCTGCTTCCCGCTGCCGCTTTCATCTACTTTCTGGTGAATTTCAGTCACACACCTGACTGGAATATGGCCGTGATGGTGCTGGTCGGATCGGTCATCGGAATAGCCACAGGATTTGTAGGCGGACAGGTTGTGCGCGTCTGGCGCGACCAGAACTCGGGCTTCCTGTACCAGCGCGGCGGTTGGAGCTATATCCTGATCCTGGTAGCACTATTGGTGCTGCGTGTGGCGATCTACATTGGACTGCGCATCGCGCACGTGGATATGGACTTCCAGTTGCTCAATGACGCCTTTATCGCGATGGCTATCGCCAACTACCTCGGACGCAGCATCAATGTTCATCTCCGCGCATTGAATCTGACGCAGAAAGCAATGGGCATATACAGGTAAGAAATATTGAGAGGGGCATGAAATGAACAAACTCGCTAGAGAAGCCTCTCTGGCGGGTTTGTTCATTTCATGCCCCTGGCTAGTACATACGGCGGGGTTTGCGCTTGCGTTCCTCGGGTAACAGGATATCGAGGGCGTCATCGACGGTGACAATGCCTTCGAGGATGCCTTCGCTGTTGACCACAGGAACGGCCAGCAGATTGTATTTCGCCATGATCTCGGCAACATCCTCCGGATCGCTATCTGGCTCGACTGTGATAAGGTCGGTTTTCATCAAGTCCTCAAGTCGCCCGGCAGGATCAGCTATCAGGATATCCCAGAGAGAGACCACACCGAGCAGTTTGCATTCGTCCTGGGTTTCGTCGGGAACGCAGTAGATGTAAGTAGTGCGTATATCCTGCTCGCGAATACTGAAGCGCACAGCTTCCAGAGCTTCGGCAACGCTCTTGTTGGCATTAAGGGCGATATAATCGGTAGTCATCAGGCCACCGGCGGTATCTTCGCCGTACTCCAGAAGTTCCTGCACGTCCTCGGATTCTTCTGGCTGCATCAGGCGCAACAACTGTTCGGCGCGCTCCTCTGGAAGGCGCGCCAGCAGGTCGGCGGCTTCGTCTGGCCCCATTGCATCCAGGATGTCGGCGGCGCGCTCAAGGTCGATATTTTCCAGGATGTGGCTCTGGCGGTCGGTATCGATCTCCTCGAGAGCATCGGCGGCGGTTTCGTTATCAAGACCTTCGAGCAGGCGCGCTCCCTGTCCGGGGGTAAGCTGGTGAACGATATCGGCGATATCGGCGGGACGAAGTTCAGCCAACTGGCCGCTTTGCGCACGCAGCGGCTTACTGATATGGGGTTGTACAGGGGGTTCAGCCTCTTCTTCCGTTACAGGCGTTTGCGAACCGATCACTTCGATCTCATTCCAGGGGATGAGGCTGGAAGATGGCTGTTTGCCTTTCCCGCCAAGCAGGCGAGCGGGAACAAGACGCCGCATGAGGCCGAACGTGGTATTATCAACCCCCAGCACGCGCCAGTCATCGCTCAAGTAGAGATCATTGACACGCACCGCCTTTTTGTGTTCAAGGTCAATAACCTGCTTATCAAGCACATCCTGGGCAAGGCATATCGTGTCGCCAGGAAGTTGAGGGTTCTGAGCAAGGAGCTGTTCAACTGGAAGACGAAGGCGAAAGGCATTACCATGCCGCTCTACATCTGTGATGGGAACAGGAGTCGGCTCATCCGCCAGCCCTTCGATAATCAGAAAAGTAGCCGGAAAGGAAGCAGCAGTTGAAGTTGATGTGGAAAGGGCAGAGGGAGCAACGGCTGGCTCCCCCGCCGGAACAACAACATCGATCACTTTGCCTACTCGCTCACCCTGGAGGTCTTCCACAGGCGTGCCGAGCAGTTGGCTCAAGTAAAACATTGTTATTTCTCTTTATGCGCATCCGACTTCTCGGATACCACATGGGCAGGAGCATGCTCGGCCAATTCCATCGAAGCTCCGATGGCTTCGCGCTCGAAGGCTTCGTATGCTTCCTGCTGTTTTTCGTCTTGCACCTGCAAACACGCGCCAATAAAATCGCGGAATAACGGATGCGGGCGGGTCGGGCGGCTCTTAAACTCTGGATGGAACTGCGAGGCCACGTACCAGGGATGATCCTTCAGTTCAATGATCTCCACCAGGCTGTTATCCGCCGAGCGACCGCTCACGACCATGCCTCGCGACTCCATGCGCTTGCGAAACTCGTTGTTGAACTCGTAGCGATGGCGATGGCGCTCAAACACGATGGGTTCGCCGTATGCCTGCTGCGCCTTCGTGCCAGGAGTCAGGCAGCACACCCAGTTACCCAGACGCATTGTACCACCTTTCTCTGCCACCTGGCGCTGGTTGTTCATCAAATCGATGACCGGATACGGCGTCTGGGGATCGAATTCAGTGCTGTTGGCATCTTTCATACCCAGCACGTTACGGGCAAATTCGATGACCGCCACCTGCAAACCGAGACAGAGGCCGAGATAGGGAATGCCATGTTTACGCGCATAATTGGCCGCCTTGACTTTGCCTTCGATGCCACGATGGCCGAAGCCGCCCGGCACAACGATTCCGGCAACATCCTCTAACAATTCGGTATACCGCTCGCCCATCTTCTCCAGGGCCTCGGAGTTGATCCACTTGATGCGCACATCAACATCGTGATGCCAACCGGCATGGCGCAGGGCCTCGGCTACCGAGAGATAGGCATCATGCAGTTCGACATATTTGCCGACCAGCCCGATGACGATTTCGGGGCGCGGGCGTTTGATGGTCGCCACCAGTTCGCGCCATTCCTGCATCTGCGGTTCGTGCTTCGGCAGGCCCAACTCTTCGACGAGGTATTCGCCCAGCCCGGCCTCTTCCAGGATCAGCGGCACCTCGTAGATGGTATCGGTGGTGAGCAGGGGAACAACTGCGCGCTCCTCGATATTACAGAAAAGCGCGATTTTCTCGCGCAATTCGTCACTGAGGGGATAGTCCGAGCGGCAGAGGATGACATCCGGTTGAATGCCGACGCGCAGCAGCTCTTTGACGCTGTGCTGGGTGGGTTTGGTCTTCAACTCTTTGGTAGCCATGAGATAGGGGAGCAAGGTGACGTGCAGGTAGAGGACATCGCGGCGGCCTACATCCTTGCGCATCTGGCGAATGGCTTCCAGGAACGGCTCGCCCTCGATATCGCCAACGGTGCCGCCAACCTCGACGATCACCACATCGGCATCCGAATGGCGCGCCACATTGTGGATGCGGTCTTTGATCTCGTTGGTGATGTGCGGAATGACCTGAATGGTGCCGCCGAGATACTCGCCGCGCCGCTCCTTGCCGATAACAGCAGCATAGACCTGTCCAGTCGTTACATTGTTTGCCTGGTAAGCGGGTTCATCGGTGAAACGCTCGTAGTGTCCCAGGTCAAGATCGGTCTCCGCGCCATCGTCGGTGACAAAAACTTCTCCATGCTGGTACGGGGACATCGTGCCTGGATCAACGTTGATATAGGGGTCGAGCTTCATGAGCGAAACCGAGACGCCGCGATTCTTGAGCAGACGCCCAAGCGAGGCGACGGTAATACCCTTGCCAACTGATGATGCCACACCACCCGTTACAAAAATGAATTTAGACATAGGACCTCCTAGCCGCGATACGAGAGAATAATCACCTGCGTTTCTGCAGGTAAAGAACTACGAGAGATGACCAGTTTTGGCTGTGGTTGTATCGTCTCAATGCCCATCTCACGGCAAAAGGTAGCCAGTGGACCAGGAGTTTCGCCCGTCGAGGGGCGATAATGCATAGGGATCACGATACGGGGTTCGACCTGGCTGATAACTTCCGCCGCCTGCGCTGCGTTAAGGGTATGCTGCCCGCCGATAGGAATCAGCAGCACATCCGCGTCAGCGACCTCTTCCAACTGTTCTTCTTGCAGCGCGTGGCCCAGGTCGCCCAGATGGCAGATAACAAGGTCATCCATGTGAATAACGTAAATCGTATTTCGCCCGAGTTCCGCGCCGCGTTTATTGTCGTGATAGGACGCGACGCCGGTAATTAAGACATCACTGATCTCGTACTCGCCCGGCCCGCGCACCACACGAGGTTTCCCATTCACGCCCTCGGCATAGTTATGCCCGGCATGGTTATGACTGATGGTGACGATAGGGGCAGAGACCTTGCCCAGCTTAAGCGGTTCCCCTTGCGGGTCTAGCTGAGGAGAAAAGGGATCAGTAATCAGGCTTGCGCTTTTGCCACGCAGTAAGAAACATGCGTGGCCCAACCATGATATTTCCATTTGTATACAGAAATCGCTTTTCTCAATAAGTACGGGCGGGGACCTGCTGTCCTCGCCCGACAGTTATTGTACCATAAGGATATGTGTTCTACAAGAGTACAACCCAAAAGTATGCCTGGTTTATTCCACAAAAAACCTGGCAGTATTGATTTTTGGGACCAGGCAAGCACATGAATTCTTACTAAATAATCGGGGTTCCCATAGAGACACGATCATGTCATCCTGAGCGCAGTGAAGGATCTCCGTTGCCGATGCAGAATCGTGCGTCCGGGCCAGAGATCCTTCGCTGCGCTCAGGATGACATGGTGGAGAAATGACGTAAACAAACCCTTTTCCAGTAGTGGTCGTAAACGTTCCTCATCATATCGCTACAAGCAGATGCTTCTTATTCATGCGGGTTAGCCGCCAGCGCCGCAAGCATGGCCTCGTCAATCAAGGGACCGCTCACGGTCATGCTACCGTTGGAAGCCTTTGAGGCAAAGGTGAGAGAGCTATAGGCCACGCTGACCTTGACTTCGCGCCCGCGAGTGCCCACGCGCACCGTTGTGGACGCGACGGCGGCTTTGATGCGCTCGGCGACGAGGTGCGCTCCGTGTTGCTCGGCGCGAATCACGGCGGTCATGATACCGGGGCCATTGATCGAGAGCTTGTCTTCTTTGCGAATGCGCGTCTTGAGGTAGGGCAGCAGCTTGCGGGCGGCCTCGGTGGCCTCGCGGTCTTCGCGCTCGCGCTGCACGTCGTTGTTTTTCGCGCCTTCGAGGATGAGGCGGAAGACGATGACGCTCTGCGCGTTGCAGATGCGGCGCATCTTGCGCTGGCCCTCTTCGAGGTCTTTGGTCGAGGCGACAGCCTGCCAGATGTGATGCTCGCGCTTGCGACGGTAGTCCATGTAGCCCTGCACACGAGCATAACCTTCAAGGGTCATCGCGCCAAACGTCCACATCGCCTGCCTGGGCGTACTCAACGCGAAATGGCGGCAGGCAATCAACTGGCGGAAGATGGGGCTGACCTTCATGGTCGAAGCCTCATAGTTCTGCTGTTTCAAGACCTTGAGGTGGCCAGCGTAAATTCTGCGGCGCTGCTTCAGGAAGTCGCGAACTGTTACCGGCCCTTTGTTATAGACGACGCAATCAGGCCGGTAGATCAACTTGTAGCCAAGCTGGGAAATCAGGGCCTGGATCGAGATTTCGTCTACCGCGCTATCGGTTGGAATACCGGAGATCACGTTGCGGAAGGCAATCACTTCACCCAGTTTGGGATGAATACGGGCAACGCGGTCATGCAGACGCCAGAGCAGGTGAACGGCATGGCCCATGAAAGTATTGGGGTCGTTGACCGGAACCGGGCGACCACCTACCATACCGATACTCACATCCTTGAAAGGCGCGCACAGGTTTTCAATCGCCGCTTCCTCGGGGATCACATCAGCGCCGATCAGTACCACCACCGGGCTAACGGCCTGCTTAAGGAACAGGTTGATGGCCGAGGCTTTTCCCTCGCGCTTTTCCTGAACAAACAGGCGCACCCGAGGCTCTTGCAATGCCAGTTCTGAAACGATAGGAACGGTGCGGTCTGTGCAGCCGCTGGCAACAACGATCACCTCGTTAATGTAAATGGAAGGACCATTTTGTGCAAGAACAGCGTGAATGGTGCGAGCTATATTGGCTTCTTCATTATAGGCCATAATACCTATACTGCATCCAATCCTATCTCCCCCCTGCTCTTCGTGGACGCTAGCAGTACTTACCTGTAGATCATTTGCCATATCTGTTGCCATGCGGGCATCTCCTTTTCGAGATGGAAATATCATAAGTGGGGATAGTAATCTATCGCCCCGAATGAATTTTATATTTTTTAATCAGCTTTTCTTTGCTGCTGCTGGTCTTTACTTTCTTGCTGAAATTGTAGTTCTTTCGCTATCCCCCTACAAGCTTCCAGAGTATCAAGAAATGCGACCATTGGTATCGGTGATATTCAATTTGACGTATATACATGAGCAAATATAACTTGCTCGTTCATGGATAGCTAAGTTGGTAGGAGAAGAATACCATTGAGATGTTATGGTCAACATGAACATTGGGTTAAGAAGTGGTTGTGAATACAAGAATAAAGTTGTGAAATACTGATAGCCTGTTTGTCATACTTGACCGCCGTTCCCCGACACTTTATACTTTCGGCAACATACCACAGTCGTCTGTCAAACCTGGTGAAGCTATCCTGACTGTCATGCTGAGCGCAGCGAAGCATCTGCATGAGGCCAACCTCGGATGCTTCGCTGCGCTCAGCATGACAGCCTACTTTCTACTACTAAAAAAGAACGTGGTATGGTGCTAATTTCCTGAAGGTAGAAGGGTTTTTATGCGCATACAGGATCACATCAAATTGTCTTCGACGGCGGCGGTCATTGCGCTGCCCTGGTTAAAGAAAGATACCTGGATTCCACTCCTTTCAAGCGTGCTAATCGATGTAGACCATTACCTCTGGCACGCGGTGACGCATCGCACGCTCAGTTTGCGTGCGGCAGTGCGTTATTTTGGACAGGCAGACCCCCCACAGGTTCCACACCAAAAGTTGTTTCATCAGCCCTGGGTACTGGGACTTTTGTTGTTCCTGGGGATTCGCCTGCGCTCGCGCGTCTTGTTGTTAATTCTGGCCGGGCTGCTCTTTCATGTCAGCCTGGACGCCATTCACATCACGCAGATGCGGCACCTGAAACGCTCGCTGAGCGAGCAGGTAGGGCATATTTGCCCGCAATGCGGCAAAAAGGAAGACGCTTTACAGCTTCATACTGTCCATTTCTCACGCAACTATCTTGAACGCTACGCGCCGTATAACTATGTAGTGTTGTGTCCGGCGTGCCACGAACAGGCGCACCGGGTGAAGCGAGAGATGAAAGTAGCGGCTCAAGCGTTATAATGTCTCGACGGAAACAAAGAGATATGGTATAATCGCTCACTGTAAAGAGCGATTATTCTTTTTCAGGCTCAAGCGCCTGAAATATATGGAGGACTAAATTGACTCAATGGCTTCCCGCGATTCGTGTTGTGCAGATTATTCTGAGCATCGCGGTAATCATTTTTATCCTGCTCCAGGTACGCGGCGCAGGGCTGGGCAGCGCCTTCGGCAGCAGCTCAGGCGCGGTATTCAAGACGCGGCGCGGCGTTGAAAAGCTGATTTTCAACATCACGATTGTCTTTGTGATACTCTTCTCCGCTGTGTCTTTGCTCAGCACGCTCATCCATTAATATCTGAAGGGAACCGAGCCGGAGACAGCTCACTGGTTGCGCGTCCACGCCAGCCCGGAAATTATCCGTGTCAGATAGCGAAGGTTGGCTATTCGAGGGAACATTCGCACATGACTGGCGCACCTATTCTGCATTCTCGACGCCTGCGGGCTAGCATCTTCCTGCTGGCGTTATTTCTATTTTGCGCGTCATGCAGTGGCGGAAATACCAGTACGGCAACGCCCACGCCGAAAAACACCGCCGGTTCTGCGCAACCAACTATGCCAGGCACCGCTCCTGGCGTCAAGCTAGGGCCGCAGCCCTGCCCGGCATTGGTACAAGACCCGGCCCACTGGGACCCCATTATTCCTACCCAGGTCAATGTCTCTAAGGTCGAAAAAGTGGCCTGTGGCTATCTGACGGGGAAACCCACCTTGCAGGCGCTGGTGACGGTGCGCTATCAGGGTACGGGCGCGCTGCTCGACGTGTACGTCTACGATAACATCGAGAGTCCCAATCCCACTCAACTCTTCAAGTTACAAAGCCTGTACAAGGGTGACGCGAAAATCAGCCTGTACAATACGCTTATTACCGCTGAGGTCGATCAGGCATCCAGCATCAATAGAGGTAAGAGCAACGCGGCGCAGGTGCCCGATCTCTTCCGCGAATTTAATACAGGTAGCTTTGCGCCCGTTTCATTTCCCGCTTTCTTTCCCGACCTGACACGCTATCAGGCCGAGCAGGATCAGGCGCAGGTCAACCAGGGGCAGAATGGCTGGAAGCTTGATCCCGCCGGTGTGGCGACGCACTTCGTCACTGACCCGCACCTGCTCAAGTGGTCGAGCAATGTGACAACAACGGTGGTCAGCGGCGGAGGGAAAGGTGATGGCAGCGCGGTCGTCAGCGTCAAAAACAACGATGCGGGCGGGGGAACAATTCAGCTTACGATGCAGCGCCTTGAAGGCAATACCAACGGCGGTATCTGGGAAATCGTAACTGTAACAGCCAATGGTTTATCAATCGACACGCCCAAAAGTCGCGATATCCTCAGCAGCCCGGTAACGGTTAGCGGGACAGGCAACGCCTTCGAGGGTAAAATCGGCAGAATTATCGTCCTGGATCACACACTCAGCGATATCGGCCACGCCAGCGCGACGGGAGCGGCAGGCAATGGCGCAACCAGCTTCTCGACAAGCGTCAGCTACACATCCACCTTCAAAACTGGCCTGCAAGACGGCATTATAGCCCTGTACGCGACCAATAACGCGGGAGGAAGCTTGTATTCGTCGGTGGTGATGGTCAAGGAACTCCTACATTAATCTTTGACAGCTATCAGAATGTCACGCCGCTTGATGACACGGTCAACAGCGTGCGAAAATTCTGTATAGGGCGGCTCGTTTCGGACGTGTAAGTCGGCCTGACGCGAGAAAAAGGCGACCATCTCGTCCCGCTCGATACGGGTCGCATTCCAGGCGAGGGCAATCGTGCCACCCGGCAGCAGCAGGCGTTTCCAGGCCGGAAGCGCACTGGTAAGCAGACCTTCTATCTCGCCAAAATGTTGAATGCCATAGGGCAGATCGGCCACAATCGCATGCATGCGCGGGCCGCCGGGAACCTCTTGCAGGTGTTGTTGCGCCTGAACGGTATCTCCATGCACCAGCACCAGCCAGCGCGTATCTTTTTTCGGACCAACCTCGAACTGGTAACGCCGACCGGCGCGCCGACCGCGTTCGTCAACCTCTTTGTAAGGGATATGCTCGCTGTTGAAATATTGCCGGATAAACACCTCGGTGGTCTCGACGTCCTGTCGCTCATGCTCGATGCCAAACGCATCATAGCCGCAGGCAAGCGCGAGAAAGAGGGTTGTTCCCCCGCCAGCAAGAGGATCAAGCACGCGCAGGCGACCTGTAAACTGTTCGCTATAGGCTCCCGCGAAAATCGCGACATTGAGCAGCACATGGGTGAACAATTCATTGGTCTTGCCCTTGTAACGGCGCGTCTCCGACATTTCGAGAGGCACGAATGGCGTAAATGGGCGCTCCAACGGGCGCAAAAAGGGGCCGGGCATATTTCCCAGGTGTTCAAAATACTCGTATGCTTCGCTGGTCGCTCCCAGCCGCGCCAGAATTTCGAGCCAGCAAGCCGGAAGCGTATCAGCCAGTTCGACCAGCACATATGCCTGCCCGGCCAGTTTGACCTGTTCAACGCGCTGAATAGTGGGACCAAGCGGACTGGCAAGCAACTCAGGGATCGCCAGTCTCTCGGTCATGTTGGCATACTGAGTGCTGCGTTGCGGTGTAATCTTAAGCGCAAGTTTCATATCAGGAGTATATCACTGTTGCGCCAGCAGGCGAATATTCTCAGCGATCAGGGCATCCTCAAGTTCGTGCCAGACCAGTTCCTCGGCCTGATCGCGGGTCAGAGCATAACCATCGGACATAGCATCGGACAAAATTTTGCGCACGTGCTTTTGGAAATCGGCGAAAAAAACAGCCTGTACCTGGGGCGGCGGCAATAGAGCAAGTTCAATATTTGCCTGAGGATAAAATTCATCCGCCTCAAAGGCCAGCGTCATAGCGTTTGCGTAATTTTGCACAATTTCTTGAACAGGGGGTGGGAAATAATCAGGCTGAGTGCTGACAACCAGCACTGCTCCGGCTACACAATTTTCTTTCACGAATGGGCAGGCAACTCCACTCATCTCTCCTGGCATCCGCAAAGAGGGATGGAAAGAATTATCCTCTTTGAGATTCTGGTTCGCTACCAGGCGAAGCGAACTTACCGCCGAGCCAACCAGCGAAATCGCGCCGAGTAGCAAAGGCTGGCTTTCGATATGACTGGGCCAGGGAGGATTGCCGCGCCCCAAAACCTCATGTAAGGTACGCACCTTGCGCCCAGGTACGGGCTTAACACAGCGCACAACGGTAATCGCCATACCTTTTCTGCTCGGATCAAGATGGCTGAGCATCTGCTGCAATATCAAGGTAAGTATGGTTATTGAACGCAGTGAGCGAGGAGTAGCTGTGTAGGCGCTAAAAATTCGACTATAAAAGTTCGATGGAATCTCCGCTTCGATATCACTCACCTGCTCGTTAAAAAAGTCGAGAAACGTTCTACCAAATTCCTGGGCGATTAATGTCATGAACTCTTGTCGATAATCAGGAAGCGCTTCCACCAGCGCATACAGGTGCTTTGGACGAGGTCTGAAGTTGCCCTGTACCCAGCGATTGATGGTCACAGGGTTTATATCCAGCGCTTCAGCCAGCCGCGCACGCTCTCCCGGGTCTTTAATAATTTCACCAAGCAATTCGCGCCATGTGTTTGGCATAGTTCTACATCCCGAATGATATCTCTAGTATACTTCGTTTTCTTCTGGCACCGATTCTTTCTGCAATATTCCCGTCTATAAAAGATACCTCGCGAGGTATCTAGAAGTCAACCAAAAGTCATGAAAATTGCAGAAAAATCTGTTTTTCCCTCTATATTTCCGCAAGAGGGTTACATGCTCTTTTCACAGGCCTTTGCTACATATTACAATGGAAACAAGAACACTTCTCATAACAAATAAGCAGGAGAGAAGAGCATGCATATTGTCACCGTCGATGAAATGCGCGAATTGGAAGCGCGAGCAGATAAAGAATATGGGTTGAATTCCTCTATATTGATGGAGAACGCGGGGAGGAGCGCCGCCGAGATTTTAATGCAGCACGTGCGCCCGCAGCGTTCGGCAAGCGAAGCAGAGTTTCTGATCCTGGTCGGCCCCGGCAATAATGGCGGCGATGGGAAGGTCATGGGTCGCTACCTGGAAAAATGGGGCGGACAGGTAAGCCTGTATTCCTGGAAAGAACAGCGCCTGACAGTGCATGGAGAGGATGTAGCCGAAGCGAACACCGTGAGCAGGCTGGAGGAAATCATCCAGCGCGCGGGGTATGTTCTCGATGCCTTGCTGGGTACCGGTCGCTCGCGCCCGCTGCCCGATAGCATGCGCAATCTGCTTGCGCGTGTGAAACAGGAGCGCGAGCGCCGGGATTCGCTGCGCATCATCGCGGTTGACCTGCCCACCGGCCTCAATGCGGATACCGGCGAGGTCGATCCGGGAACCATCGCCGCCGATATGACCATCACTCTGGCCTGTCCAAAGCAGGGCTTTTTCTTTTTCCCGGGCCGCAATTATGTTGGAGAACTGCATGTAGGGGATATCGGGCTGCCGCGAGACCTGGAAAGCGGCCTGCGGACAGAAATGCTGACCAACAAACTGGTAAAAGGCCTTTTGCCCGCCCGACCGCTGGAAAGTAACAAGGGCACATATGGGAAGGTGATGCTGTTCTGCGGCTCCCCGCCCTATCCAGGCTCGGCCTTTCTGGCAGGCAGCGCGGCGGGACGAATCGGCGCGGGACTGGTGACGCTGGCGGTAACAGAACGTATGCTGCCCATCTACGCCAGCGCCATGCACGAGACAACCTTTGCCCTTTTGCCGGAACAGGAAGCCGCGAGCTTCGATCAATCGAAAGCGCTCATCAGCCATCTTGAAGGCTACCGCTCGCTTTTGATCGGACCGGGCCTCGGTCAATCGCCACAAACCCGCGAGGTCATCCTGCAAGTCCTGGAATACCTGCGCTCCCAGCCGGAAGATCAACGCCCGCACCTCGTGGTCGATGCCGACGGCTTAAACAACCTCTCGGCGCTGGAACACTGGTGGACGCTCCTGCCGACAGGAACGGTGATTACACCCCATCCTGGCGAAATGGGCCGCTTAATCGGTGGCGCGAAAGTATCCGGTGGCAACATTGACCGGCTGCCATTGGCGCGGCAGAAAGCGCAAGAATGGCAGGTAACACTGGTGCTGAAAGGAGCCTGCACCATTATCGCGCACCCAGACGGGCGGACGCGCATCAACTGGCTCGCCAACCCCGTCCTGGCAACAGCCGGAACAGGCGATGTGCTGGCGGGCGTGATTACCGGCCTGCTGGCCCAAAAAGTCGCGCCCTACGACGCGGCAAGCGCAGGCGTCTACCTGCACGCCCTGGCCGGTGAACTGGTCAGCGCCGAGATCGGCCCCGCAGGCCTGCTCGCCCCTGACCTGCTACCAAAACTTCCCCTGGCAATGGAACGCTGCCGTCGCGCTTAAGCGCAGCGGGTCATCCTGTAGGGGCGGGAGAGGGGATGAGGCGGGGGGAGGGCGCTTGCGCCGCCCCGGGGTCGGGTAGGGGAAAACGCGCCTCAACGACGAAAACTCTCCCTGACTCCACACCCGCCTTTTTTAAATTTATTCATTGGGATGACATCGACCCTGGCTTTGCCCCACCCGGCCCCAGGGCGGCGCAAGCGCCCTCCCCCCACCACAGCCCCTCTCCCGCCCCTACATTTACTCCTGGTAGTAGGTTCTTATTAATTCGGCTTTGATAGGGTTGTTGAGGATATAAGTTCTTATTTCTCGCAATTCGGCTTCATTGCGAACCACATGCTCGTAATAGTCTCGCTGCCAGAATACCTTTCCACAGGGTATTCCTGATTGTCTCAGGTGTTTCAAAGCGGCCCTGGCAGTCAAAGATTTATAGGCACCGACGATGCGGTCTAAGGGGGGACGATCATTTTTTGTGGGACTTAACCAGACGATAAAATGGATATGATCGGGCATAATCACAAATTCATCTAATGATATGGTTGGGAAACGCTCGGGTAGTGATTTCCAGCTATCCTCCATGATGCCGCGTATTTCCTGAATTTCAAAATATGGGTCGTATCCATCCAGGCAGGTGGTGACAAAATAAGCACCTGGTTGGCTGTAGTCATAACCTTTGAGGCGAATAGAACGGCGATGATGTATTTTTGGGTTGTATTTCATTAATGGTTCCCCCCTTGTTTGTTTTGAAATATGGATTATTGCTAGAGTTGTCCCCACCGCCCCACCCCAGGGCGGCGCAAGCGCCCTCCCCCCGCCGCATCCCCACTCCCGCCCCTACAGACGAGTTCGCTTTCTGCGAACGAGGATGAAAAGAACAATAGCCAGGGCAACGCTCCACGCGGGTATGAATAGCTTCGTTTTTCCGTTGTCATCTGTTACCTGGATAAAGCTGATGCTGTTGATCTTTTGGAGAACACCTTTCGCATTTTCCATTGCTGTCATGTAATATTACTTCCTTTTTTATTTTTTAACCGGGCACGAAGAAGAAAACGATACAGGCCATCACGTAGATCGCCACGAGCTGCACTCCGGCGAGCCATGTGGTTTCGCCATCGAGGCTGACGAAGGCGAAAAGGATGGTAGCAAGGCTGAGAACGATCAGCTCCAGGGGTAGGAAAACAAGATCAAGGTGGCTGGTGAAAAACAGGCTGACCAGCACAAGTACGGGGGCAACAAAAGTCGCGACCTGAATCGACGAACCTGCCGCGATAGCCATGCTTAAATCGACGCGGTCGCGTAGAGCAATGTAGATTGCGCTGGAATGCTCGGCGGCGTTGCCAACAATAGGAATAATCACCAGGCCGATGAAAACGGGCGACCAGCCGATCTGGCGGGTCACTGGCTCGATTGCGCCTACCAGTAATTCGCTGTTCCACGCGGTGCCTATCGTGGCGACAAGCAGCAGCAGACCCGCTATCCAGGGATTGGGCGGCTGCTCGACTGTTTCAGTTTTGCGCGGGTCAAGTCCGCCCGTTACCGGAGACACTTCTCCTTCATCTTGCTCGGGCGGCTCCTGGGGAAGCTTTGTCGTCCTGTCCTTACGTTTTCCACTACGTCGCTCGGAACGAACATGAAAAACGTGCAAGGCGAGATACAGGGCATAAACCACTAACAGGACAACGGAAATCGCCACGCTGACCGACTGCATGCGTCCGGCGTCATGAATAATTGACGAGCCTGCGGTGGGAATAAGCAGCCCGGCGACGGCCAGCACCATCATCGCTGAATACTGACCGGCATCACGCGCATTAAAGTATTGCTTGCCCCAACGCCAGCCACCAACCGCGAGCGAACTCCCAAGCACCAGCAGGGCATTGCTGGTAATCGAACCCGTAATCGAAGCCTTCACGACGGAGATCAGGCCGTTTTGCAGCGCAAAAATGCCAATAATAATCTCGGGCGCGTTGCCAAAGGTGGCGTTGAGCAAGCCACCGGCAATCGGGCCTACATAGTATTCCAGGTCTTCGGTTGCGCGGCCAATCAGTCCGGCAAGCGGAATCAGGGCAAGACAGGCACAAACAAAAATAGCCGTTTCTTGCTGGGAACCCCAGATCAATTCGATGAGGGGCGCAACAACGGCCATTACGAGTAGATAGTAAAGCCAGCGCGGCATTAGCATCCCCTATCAAAAAGGACAGGCCCGTTGCCGGGACGCGGGCCTTATCTAGCTAGCTTATTCTGCTGTCGCCGTTTCCTCTACGGGCAGGCTGCTCTCTGCGGCTTCACCGCTTTCCTCGGGCGCAGCTTCATCGATCACGCGCACCGTGATTTTTGGTTGGAGCTGTGAGGCGATCCTGATGGGTACAGAGAACGTGCCAAGCTCGCGAATCGGGTTGGGAAGTTCGATCAGGCGGCGATCAATAGTGATATCTTCCATCTCACGCAGTCCTGCCGCGATGTCCTGGCTGGTGATCGAGCCGTAGAGCCGTCCCTGCCTGCCAACACGCGCTTTAAAGGTCAGAGTAACCGCGCCCAGGCGCTCGGCCAACTGGCGATTCTCCTCGGCTTCCTTCTCGCGGCGGCGCTGCTCGGCGGCAATGCGCTGCTTCTGATTCGCCAGCAGAGCAGGAGTGGCTGCGGCGGCCAATCGTTTCGGTAATAGATAGTTGCGGGCATAACCATTGGCGACCTCTTTCACATCGCCAACTTTCCCTAAATTATCCACATCTTGTAAGAGTATGACTTTCATTCCAGAACGCTCCTCGTGGGGGGAAGCGGATAAACTCGTCTTCCACCATTCTTGCTAATTCGGCGATTAGTATACACCTTGAGGAAAACGAACGCAAGTTTTTAGTACGACGCGCTTCTACATTCGCACCAGCACTTTCAACACGCCTTTTTGCTGAGCATACCTGAAAGCCTCTATTCCCTCGTCAAGCGTATAGCGAGTGCTAATCAATGGAGAGATATCTATACGTTTCTGGCTCAATGCGCGCAGAGCGGGTTCAAAGGGGCCGCAGCGCGAACCCTGCACGCGAATTTCATCGATCACAATGGGAGCCAGATCCAGGCTGCTTTTATCGGCGACGGTGCTTTTGAACATCGCAGCAATTTTACACCCGGTATGCGCAGTTCTTCCTCAGTTATACCATACTTCTCCATGACTTCGCGATCTGCAGGGGTAAGAATACCTTCGCAATTCCTCCTGAAGGTTCTCCAGTTCTTCGTGACTTCCGACTTGAGATGGAGCCTTATTGCTCTATTGGACATAGACCGGGATGTTCTGCCCGGCAGGAGCTGGAGCAGTTCATCCGCCGTACCCGTAGGGTACTTCTCGACCAGTATTGCATCTTCTTCTTTCGTCCACCGGTTCTCCCATCTTGCAGTCCAACGTGCGGGGTCGCTTCTGTAACCCTCCCAGTCCTTGACGACTTCGCAGGCGATTCCCAGTCTTCTCGCCCTTTTCCGTATGCCAAGCGGTGTCCTCTCTGGGAAAAGTGTGATCAGTTCGCCCGCTGTAGCAGTGGGATACCTCTCTTGTAGTATTGCATCCTCTTCCTTCGTCCACTGAATTGTGGGATGGAGTTCGCGGAAGCACAGCAGCTCGTCTACTCCCCATTCAGGGTCACGCCAGTGGACAGTCAGGGTGTAGAAATGTGGAGAAAGGATTGCCCATACTACTTTCTCGACAAAGGTATCTATCATCTCTGGTAAGTCTTCCGGCTGCACCACCTCGCTCCAGCGGTCTCCCGCCCTCTTCATTAGCTCTTTGTACCCCACTCTGCGCTCCGCCCTCGTGGTCGTGGAGTGTATCATTACCTTTCTCCCCTCCAGCCGTGCCAGCTCTTGCTCCAACAGGCTATAGCTCTCGTTGGCTTTCCTGGCAAGGGCAGCGTTTGTCAGTTCCCCGTTCTCCGCTTGCTCCTCAATACGCCGCATCGCTGCTTTCGTTGCGTTTATATCACGCTCAATTTGCTCCAGATCCGTCTGTCTCTGTTGTAATTCCCGTTGCTCATGTTCGAGATAATCTTCAAACTCGTCGGCATCTTGTAAGACATGAACGAAATGCTTGAGGAAGCAGCCGTCGATTTCGCAGACAGCCACTAAGTACCTCAGGTGCCTCAGCGGCTCACCGTAATCATAGAATGCGTAGTATTTCCTCACTTCCTCCGGCAGCGGATTGGCCTTTCTCCTATTCTCATCGTTGGTGGGCGCATCGCGCAAATAGACTTTGTATTTAGGGTAGGCTGCCTCAATCTTGCCGTAGAGAGCAGCAATCATCTTTGACTCAAACCGCTTTGCGTATACCTTCTTCTTCTCTTCCAGGTATGGGTTTGGCGTACCATCCAGATTCGTTGGGGACAAACGGTTAAAGGTATATAAGAATGTTCCTAAATCGGTAGCAAGCTCGTGGTCTTCTGAGTTAAGCAGCACTCCCTTATAGACAAGCATACCGCCATTGAAGGGGTTCATCAGGATACTTCTGAGTCCGGTAGGAGATTGCACAGTAAATGCTGTGCCGCGCAGTTCATCTATACTTACCTCTTCCCTGTCATCGAATAGAGCCATGAGCAGCCGGCAATGCGTGAGTACGAGATCGGGTACCCAGTCTTCAAAGGGAGGAAAGAAGTCTTTTTGCCGGTGTATCTCTCTGAACAAGTCATGGAGCCCTCCTCCTAACTGCCTGTAGCGTTTGTAGGCCCAATCCAGCCTCTCCAGGTGTGGCTGATAGCTTACCCACCTTTTGTAATGAGGATTTCTCTTTCCGTCTACTCGCTCCCTCAAGTCAGGCATATAGCCAATTGGCATATTATGACCCGTCCACCTTCCCGCTTTTGCAGCTTCCTCTCTAGCCCCTAGCATTCTATAGACATGGCCCTCTATGTATTTCCATGCCTCTTCACACTTACGCCTAAATTGGTCAACGTGCCAGGATATGGAGAAGTCGTAAATGAAGTCTATTGCGGTACGAGTATGGTTGAGGGTAATAACCTTCACCCCGTAGGTGTAGCAGATCTCCATGAACTTCGCATACTCTGCGCCCCACCGGTCACGAAATAGCCTGTCTACTTGGGCTGCTACTACTATCTTTACCTGTCCGTTCGCTATTTTTCAGTTCATCTCATTAAAGGCAGGGCGGTCTTCCATTCGGAGCTGGCCAGATAAGCCCAGGTCTCGATCGTCTACAATGATAAGTTCTTCAGGCCAGCCACACGCAAGGGCAAATTTCTTATCTACCTGCATTTCGGCCGATACGTTCTTTTTTTGCTCTGGCGTGCTGACGCGCGGGTAGATTTGCACGAGAGATGTGATCGGAAGGTCTACCTTCCATGAGGGTGTTAAGATCACCTCTGTCGGTTTCGCCGTTGTTATGATTTTCGCCATTTTCTAACTTCTCCAATCTGTGAAGTATCCTGCAGAACAGTTTACAGGCTCGCTCGTAGTAATCTTCAGGTAACATCTTCTGGCTCCTGCTTATGCTAAAGGCCGCTTCAATTTCCACAACAGGCGACACTACGTTCTCTTTAAGACACAGGTCGCCTTTCAAGAAAAGCGTAACATCCATTCTGGCTCTACACTAGATGTGCCAATCCAGGAAAATCTTCCAATTTACGAAGATTTTCCTTCCGATTCTCGGAAGGTTTTCCTGGATGTAGTGCGGCAAAATTATCGGTACTTTTAATCTCCAGGGATGCCTCCCTTTCTCACAAGCAAGTGTACCGGTTAGACGAGCCCAATAATGGTAGGCTAGTGCCAGATTTTTCTTCCAGTTGTGGAAGATTTTTCGGCGATGTTGACGCTGCTGAATGGGTAATTCCCTATCTCATCCTGCTCGAATCATCGTCATGAGCAGGTGAGCATAAGCAGGAGTCAGCTTTTGACCATCAATGATCACGATCTCACGTATATAGCAAGAACCTCCTTCCGGTTGTCTCAGCATTGCCCCACCAAAATACCAAGTACGTCAGCTCTGGTAAGCAGAACGAGACAAAGAGCCAGACGAGTAATTTGTTTGCTGTGGTCTAGCAAACCTGGCATAGGCTAATGCTGCTTTCATGTTCACTCCGGCTTTCAGTTACTGGCCCACGGCGACAGCTTCAGTTTCAATGGGACGTTCACTTTCAGCCACTTTCAGGCTTTCAAAAAAAGCTTTCCTGTACTGGCTGACACTTCCGACTGAAATGGTTTGCCCTCTTTCAGCAGCTCTCTGCTGAATGTCTGCGATTTTCATGTCGCGGTCTTCTCGCAGGCACGTGTAGACGAATTGTGCCTTGTCGAACTCCCCGGTGGGTTTGCGTTCAGACCCACCCGGAGCAAGTTGGAGCAAGGGCTTGACGCGGGCCTGGCGCATTGGCCCCGCTAACTGGTTTGTTGCCATGTGGGGACCGGTGCCAATGCGCTCCAGCGTGGCTTTCACCCGCGTCACTTCCTCGGTGATGCGGAGCTGGTACTCAGCAACGGCACCGATCTGGTCGAGCTGCTCGTTGAAGGTGGGCAACAGTGAAAGTGTTTCACCATGAAACTGAAGGGTGGCAACGATCGGTGCAAGACTTTCATGCAGCAGTTCCTGAAAGCCTGTTTCAATGTTCTGCAGTTGAAACACCTGCTGCTGGTGAAAGTCTGTGAAGCACTGCTCAATACGCTGAAACTGCTCGGTACAGGCCTGCAGATGCTGCATGACATCGACTGCCGGGATGCGCTGGACCCGTGTAGCCTCACCTTTGAGCAGATGCACGACACGGCCATACAGGACGGAGCAGATAGAGCGGGCCACGACCAGGACAATTTCAACGGCGGTTTGGGCCTGTGGGGGGATGGAAACCACATGCTCAACGCCGACGGTGACGACGCCGGTCAGCATGATGCCGATGAGCCACCGTGAGAGCGCCTCGGCCTGCCTCGCGCCATCGGTGTTGCCGTCTTCTCTGGCTTGCCTGGCGAGCTTGGCCAGGCTGAGTCCGCCAATATCAAGGGCGCCCATCTGGATGAGGAACACAGCCAGGGAAACGCCTGTGGGTAAGTCTACACCGGGGTAGAGCTGTGCGCAGGAGTACAGGATCGTGCCGTAGAGTACCAGCTCGGTGAGTTTGCCGGCGAGGCCCATAAACCAGTCGGTGATGGCCGTCACGTAGTTGCTGCGCGCCAGGCCATGCAGGAAGAGTTCTTTATCGTTGTACCAGTGTCGTTGTGCCGTCATTGAATCCTCACTTTTCCGGTTGGTGGGTGGTCAGGTGGGTAGGTGGGTGAGTAGGTGATGCTGCTTTCGCGCTCAAGGTATCCCGCTAGGGCCTGCCTGCACCCACCTGCCTACCTACCCGCCTACCGACGCTTTCGGCTGCTCTTTCAACATGTCTTTGATATCTTCATAGAATTTGCGTGCCCAGTTCTCTTTGCAGTCAAAGCCTTTGGACAGGAGTGCCTGCTGTAAGTTGTTCCTGCTGGGGTTCTGCCCGGCCTCGACCAGCTCGTTCCAGCAGGTAATCGCGTCCTTGAGTGTGGGATGCGGTTTTTGCTCGCTACGCACCGGCAGAACGGTGATTGCGGCCATCTCGGGCGGTTGTGGCGTCGCCGTGCTGTTTTCCCTCGCGAGCGACGCCTGCTCCGACTGTCTCCCGCCGATGAGCCTGCGCGTCTTGAGTTGCCGCATGAGTTCGATGGCCGTCCTGGAGTCAATACCCATAGCCCGGGCGAGATCTCGATGGGACATGCCTGGCCGGTACAATTCTCGCGCTCGGCGCAGCTCCGCAGGGATGGCTCTCGTGAAGCCTCCTGTGGGAGAGGTAGTTGTGCAGGTGACGGGACGCAGCCCGGGGGATTGTGTGTGAGACGCAGGTGATACCGTTTCAATCGGACGGCTGAAGGATGCGAGCAATTCAGGGGGGATCTTGCCTGCAAACTGGTCGAGGGCCTGCGTGATACCTGGCGTATGGCTGATGTGGCGGCTTTCTCGCTGGTAGAACTGGACGATGAGTTGCTTGCCGTTCATACACACCACCATGCGCCCTCTGGAAAGCTGGCGGATTCCCTGGTCGGAAATGACCTCGGGGCTTACATACTCACGGTAGCGCTTGATATCGTTATCGAGATCCGCCTTGCCCAGCAGGCGCGTCTCGCAGCCAGCGATAATATCCTTGTGGACTTTGGGGATGCGCTGCGCGGCGAACAGAGGCACCACGCCGTACTTGCGGCCGGTCGTTGCGACGACGGTGAGCGTATCCAGCAGGTCTTTGGCTGTCACCGGCGACAGATAGGACGGGGGATTCTGGGGGGCCCAGATATGCGTTTCATCCAGGCCGACCAGACAGGGCAGGCGAAGGTCGGGATCGATGGCCGATTGGGCGTTCATGAGGTCCTTGAGGGTCTGTGCGATGAGCCGACCGGCCAGCTCATAGTTGAGAAACGCCTCGCCAGGACGTCGACATTGCTGTAAGTCCACGATCACCTGCATGCGATACCTGACGACCTGAGCCATACTGGGCAGCGCGCCCGGCGTGGCGACCAGGCCGCGAGGGCAAATCCGCCCGTCTTCAGCGATGCTTTTCAAGTCGCCAACGAGGTCGAAGACCACCGCGGGCAGATGAAATCGCTTGATGTACTGCTCCAGGAACAGAGCCAGCGCGACGGTCTTGCCCGATCCTGGAATACCGACGACGAACACGCCGGTGGCGAGTGGGTCGTTTGCATCAGGCTGGAAATTGTCGGCCAGGAGGAGACGGCGGCGCGGGTTCTCACCGATGATGGCTGCCTGGTCAAGGTCTTCCTCTTCGCCACTCGCTTCGTCTGTTAAGCAGGAACCCTGCCTGGAGGACAGGTAATCATCATCTGCACCGACGGTTGGCAGCAGGCGCGTATATTTGTCGTTGTCGATGACCTCAGCGCTGGCATAGGGGTTGGTGGCCAGCATGGCGTCGATCTCATCGGCGGTGTGGTCGTCAACTGTGCCAATCGCGGCGAGGCTGATCTGCTCCGGATGTGCTCCAATACCCATGTACTCGCGGAAGGAGTTCACCTCCTCACGGTGGTCGCTGATATACTCAGCAATGTACTTCACCACGATGTAGAGCAGGAAGACGAGTAGCGCGCCCACCATGACACAGAACAGCAGACCCCGGTAGCCCCATCCAGCAGCCTCGGCTCTGGGCGTGAAGTACGCCAGAAAGCCGAAGTAGGCAAGAACACCCAGTCCCTCTTTCCAGCGATCCAGTACTTCTTTCATCTTATTTGCCCTCCTGCTTTGCCTGGGCCGCCTGGACTTTCAATTGCATGAGCCGGGTGTAGGCTTTGAACGCCCGCCAGTTCTCCAACGCGATCTTCGCGGCCCAGTGGCGTTCCAGGGAGGCCGAGAGAATAATCGTGCTGACTGCGTACAGGGACAGAGTATAGCCGAGCAGCATGAATGGGTCGTTGGACAGCAGGTTAATAAAGGTGAAGTCGCCAACAGTATCGGCGATAAAGGAGAGCAGCGACCAGGCGAGCAGGAGCCGGTGATGAGCGACCATCTGTACGGCGGTCGTCTTCACGGCCTGCAGGTTATCGCCCACCTTGACTTTCTGCTCTTTGTACTCTCTGTGGACACGAAACACGAAGAACATGACACCCAGTTGAAAGGCGACGGCCATCCCGATGCTGACGGCGAGCGCGCCTGCTGTGGCGTTGCCCTGTGCGTGCGTGTCCATGTTTTTGTACACGGCACCCTGCACGAACATGTTGAAAAAGGCGACCACCGAGGTGAACACCTGCCAGAGATTCGCTGCAATGCCGCACAGGACACCGATACCGGCGAGCGAATAGGCGAACCAGGGGGGATGATGGACCGAGTCCGAATCGGCCTCAAAAGGCTTGTAGCCCTTTGATTGAGTTTGTGTTGCCATAGAGAGGGCCTCCTTGTGTGATGAATCAACATGGTTCAAGACCAAAGGAGAAAGATGAGGTGATCGCCCAGATCAATCTCCCCGAACGCATGCGAAACATCGGTTTGACTGACCCCTGGCGAATGGCAGGCACGGAAAAGGTATCAGACCTGAAACAGATGTGATACACTAACCATCAGCCAGGAGCCTTAACAACTACTGGTGACAGAGGAGGAGGGGACGTGTCTGGCCGTGGGAAGCTGTAAGCACGCCCTCTCCGCCTTCAGGAAACACCGCACTACAAGAAACCGCACTACAACTACCTGCACGACGAGGACGTCCGTACGAAGACGATATCTTGGTCTGGCCCACCGACTCTCACAGTGAGCCAGTAAAACAGAACTACCGTATGCTTTACAAGCTCAGGTTTGCTGATCAATTTATGCCATTTGGTACAATATTACCCAATTATTACCATGTTGTCAAGTTAATGCAAATCATAAGATTGATATAGCAATTGACGCAAGCAATACTAGACTCTATAATATGAAAAAGTGTGGTCTCACTACCCACAAATGGCACCAGGGGAGAGAATTTATGCCAAAACAGTGGTTGACGGTCGAAGAAATAGCCGAAGAGTTGGGCGTGCATCCTGAAACAGTGCGTATCTGGATCCGGGAACGGGAACTTCCTGCGGTGCAACTGCGGCGCACGTACAGGGTCAAAAGAGAAGACTACGAAGAGTTCTTGCGTCGACGCTACACAGGCAGGCAGGAGGATAAGCAAGAATAACCAGATTGACTGACTATAAACAAGCATCTATTCTCTCCTAATTGGCATAGTTACAATATAGAAGTCCTCGGCGAAATCAGACCTGAACAGACGTGGTAGTGTCTCCAGTAGTGCGATTGATCCAGCCGTTATCAACGGCATGCCGTTCTATCCGCATTATACTGAATAGCGGCCTGAAAACAGCCCGAAAAGCGGCGAAGAACTGGCAGAAAAACGGCAGCTTTGCTGGCATAAGAGTTATGACAAGCGCCACTCCCAGGTACCCAAATCGAATCAAGACCTGTATCCAGGCCGCTGGATATAAGGTCCGTGAAATTACTGCTGAACTGCATATTCCCGATCGCACCATGCGCGACTACCTTACCGGACGAACAGCGATGCCAAGAGAATATCTGGAGGCCCTTGCCGGGTTGATTGGCTGTTCGATAGAGGACTTAGTCCCCAGGAGTGCTTCCCGCCCAAGTGATATGCCTCTTCCCCCTCAACCTTACTTTGCTCATCCCTACCCCTTGCAGGAAAACTTCACCGGCCGTATCCATGAACGACGAATGCTCACGGAATGGTTAACAAAGGACAAACGACCAGTTTTAGCTCTTATAGCTCTGGGTGGAATGGGCAAATCTTCATTGGTGTGGACCTGGCTGCAGCACGACGTGTTGGGCGTGCCCTTACCCGGTATGACCGAACCATCGAGAGAAGTTTCCATCTGCCAATTGTCCAAAAGAGTTTACCCGCAGGGCGTGCTGTGGTGGTCCTTCTATGAGCCCGAAGCCTCCTTTGCTACCTTCCTCAATCGGGCTTTGATGTACATGAGTAGCGGGTCCCTGGACCCCAGGAGCATGTCTACTTATGAAAAGATTCAGGCCCTGATAGCCTTGCTCCAACGTCACTACTTTCTGCTGATATTGGATGGCTTCGAGCGTGAGTTGAGGGCTTACGCCAGTGCCGTTTCTGCTTATCAAGGCGATAGTGTACGTGAGGACGCTCAAGGGAACTTTCGCGTCTGTATCGACCCTCATGAAGGGAATTTCCTGCGCTGGCTTGCTGCCAGTCCCCTCCTCAGCAGGGTTCTGCTCACAACCCGACTTTTGCCTCGCGAACTAGACAGCCTGGCGGGATGCCGACGTGAGGAATTGAGTGTCTTGGATCCTGAAGATGTCCTGGCTTTCCTCCAGGCTCAGGGAGTACGTGGGACGCGGGCCGAAATCCACACCGTCTGCGCTCCTTATGGCAACCATCCCCTGGCTTTGCGCCTCCTAGCTGGACTGGTCGTGCATGACCCGGCTCGGCCAGGAGATATCGCCGTAGCTGCCGAGAACAGCCTCGTTCCAGAGATGATACAGCGCGAACATCACATCCTGGCCCAGGCCTATGATGCCTTACGGCCATCGCTTCAGCAACTACTGAGTCACTTAGCTGCCTCTCGGTCAGTGGTGGATTTTGAGACGGCGAAAGCGGTAAGCCCCTTTGGGGTTGAGAAAGAGTTGAAGGCCGCGCTGCGCGAACTGGTGGAGCGAGGTTTGCTCTTCTTTGATCGAGAGCGACAATGCTACGATCTGCATCCGGTCGTCCGCCAATACGCGTATGCCAGGCTTCCGCAGAGGGAGGCGGTTCACGTCCGTTTAGCCGAGTATTTCCAGATGAGCGGAAAAGGCCTCCTGGAGGACCTGCCGGATACTGCCAAGAAAATTCGAACACTGTCCGTGGGGTCGGCATCAGATAGTCTTCCTCAGGTGGAGAGCTTAGAAGATATTGCGGCAATCATCGAACTCTGCCATCATATGATCCGTGCGAAGCAGTTCAAAAGGGTTCTGGGAATCTACTATAATCATCTGGCCAGCCTACTGTACCACCGGCTGGGAGCCTATCAGACCATCATCGAGCTTCTTCAGGGTTTTTTTGAGGGCGACGAGACTTCCCTGCCACAACTCGAAAGAAGCTGGCAGTCCTGGTTGCTTGATGCACTGGCAAACGCCTATAGCGCCTCTGGTTATCCCCAACGTACTATACAACTCCTTGAGGCATCGATTCAGATTGATCAGGAGCGTGACGATAAAGAAAGCCTTGCGACAGCGCTGTGGAATCTCGCGGTTCAGCAGGAGATGCTTGGAAGGCTTACAGCTTCGGAGCAGAGTTTACAGGAGAGCATACTCCTGTGCCGCGACATCCATGATGCATTCAACGAAGCAAAGGCTCACCAATATTTTGCCTTGCTACGGGCCTACCAGGGCATGTTTGAGGCTGCTTTCCGGCACCTGGATGCGGCATTGTCACTCTTTAAAGAGTTAAATGCACGAGCATCCGAGGGTGCCGTCTGGGCTTATCGTTCCCTCTGTAGTATCCTTGCCCGAAAAATTCCCGATGCATTGGAAGCTGCGCAGCGCGCTCGTGAACTGGCGGATATAGGACATTACGAAAGAGACGTCATCCGAGCTGAATGGCTGCTTGGTCTGGCATCAGTTCATATGGCTTACCAGGAAGACGAGCCGCGAGCCGCTGCGTTCCTTTGGGAGGCAGAATTGCATTTGAGAGAGGCCCTTCATCGCTGTCGCCGCATTGATATGGTAGATTATGAGGCGGATCTCTTGCTGGCCTGGGCTCGGTTACATCATGCCAGGGGCGAGAAACAGCGGGCGAAGGAATGCGCCACAGAAGCGCTAGTCATCACCAATCGTTCAGATTTTCGCGTGTTGAGAGCTGATATCTACAATCTTCTCGCCCGACTGGAATGCGAGAATGGCAATTGGCGAGGAATGAGGAGCCTCGCTGAGGCTGCTCTACGCGATGCAACATGTGATGGCCCTCCTTTCTGTTATGTGACTGCTTTGGAGGAAGCGAAACAGTTGTTATGTGAAGTAAAACGACTCGATGAAAATAGGTCAAGATAGCTGGGAGTATTTAATGCTATAATTTTGGTGATATACGTTTGTGAAAGCGGGATGCGTCTCAAACAAGTCGGGAAGAAGCACCTGGGATGCATGTATGTGGAGGTTTCCAGAGAATGGTTGAAATTCATGATCGATTCGTCACATTTCTACCCCCAAGAGGTGCTGCGTACCTGATCGGCGATTTTACTGATTGGGATGAGAGACCTTTACCTATTCCGGAACCGGTAACCATCGAATTTCCCCGGGGCGCGTATATAGAGTATGCGTTTCTGGACGCTAAGCAATGTCCATTGACAGATCCGACGAATCCTCAGATACCCAAAAACCCGTGGTACGATTATCACCGCTCGATCACCCTCCCGCACAACTGCTTTAAGATGCCTCCACGACCACAGGCCTTTCGTGGAAGCGTGTATGACCACACGGTGGATTCGAGAGTCTTTGCGGGTCAGCGGAGATATTACGTGTATGAACCCCCATCGTTTCCCTCAGCAACGATCTATGTACACGACGGAGAGGCTTTCTACCGGAAATTACGCTTCCCCGAAGTTGCTGAAGCGCTGTTAGAGCAAAGAGCAGTCCAACCAGTGCGTCTGGTCATGATAGAGCCAGAAGACCGCCACTCAGAGTACTGGTTCAATGAGCGCTATGAAGCATTCTTGCTCGAGGAAGTCCTGCCCGAGGTTGAGCACCGCTACGGTGAAACCTCGGAGAGAGCCCTCTGGGGGGCTTCTCTGGGAGGTCTCGTCTCCGCCTGGCTAGCATGGAAACATCCACATTTGTTCACGAAAGTCGGAAGCCAGTCTGGGTGTTATACCGCTCGTCCAGGAGGTGGAGACGAATATCATGATCCTGAGTGGTTCACAGAACAGTTCGCTGAAACGCCACGGAAACCATTGCGCTTTTATGCCCAGACAGGACAGATCGAGTGGCTACTCGCACCCAATCGTCGATTTGCTGCCGCACTGGCAGATAAAGGGTACCCTCATAGCTACGAAGAGTTGCCGAGCGGACATAACTGGGCTACCTGGGAGCAAGGGCTAGAGCCAGGCCTCAAGTACCTGTTTGGTTTGCCTGATTAAGCCTTGGTCATACGAGTACTAACACTAGCACGACAGCGAAGTGGTCAAGCAGTCGCTGGGCGAGGACAATCTTCTTTACCTTAAGCATGAACAATATTCAGCCTTTTCTCTCTTGATCTGGGCAGTATTTTCAGGTAGAATAGCCGCACTAGAAATCTCATTATAGATACCAGATGCTAGTACAAATCATTCTGAAAAATGGGCTTGGGGTGATAGAAAGAGAAAGCAGAGAACACATGGAAGCGGAGTCATCAAAAATCCTTTCCTTACCCCGAAGCACTGCACTGCCTTTTCATAGAGAAATGCTTGAGGTTCAAAAATGAGCGAGCTTAGCGAATACAAGGTTGACCACCTTTTGCTGCTCGTCGGCTCCAACCCGCTGCCAGATGCGGTGGCCGGCAAATTGCTTGCCGCGCCAGGTGGTAAGATTACCCTCATTTACTCCAGGGACAGTTTCCCTCTCGCTGAGAGATTGGGAAAGTGGTTTCAGAATGTCGATATTAGTCTCAAAGAAGTGAAAGAGTCGGACGCGGTCTCAGTTGAGGAAAAAGTATCTGAGGCGATCGAGCAATACGAACGCGACCATGCCAGAACAAACCCCGCGCATCCAGCTCGCGTGGGTCTCAACTATACAGGCGGCACCAAAGTGATGGCGGTGCATGCTTACCGCACACTGAAGCAATGGGCCAACCGGCACGAGAGGAAGGCCGTTTTCAGCTATCTTGATGCGCGCACGCTGCAAATGCGCTTTGAGCAGGTCGATGGCTGGCCCGCTATCCCCGTCAGCCTGGCTGTTGAAATCGACATCCGTGACCTGCTCACCTTGCATGGCTGGGAGCTAAGAAAAGGTTCGCCTGTTGCGGCACCTGTGCTGCCGAAGAGCGCGGCAGCCCTGGTCTCCATTCATAGTAGTGAGACTGATGCCGAGATATGGACTGATTGGCTTCATGAGAGCCTCTTCCGCAGCGCCAGGGAACCACGTCCTATTGACCCTCCTTTCTGGGTGTTCCAGGCAGGGAACGAGTTAGTGGAACAGGTTGAGGTAAAACAGGCAGGATTTGATGCTCAGTGGAAAAGCAAGACAAAGTTGCGGAATATGGAGATATCCTGGCCCAATCTGCCCGCTTTCAGGACAACCATGAGTAATGAGCTTGCGCAGGGCGACGCCGCGAAACTCAACCTGACAGCAGGGACAGGAGCAAATCACTTCAGGGATGAAGAAGCTTTCTGCCGGTGGTTGAGTGGAACCTGGCTGGAGTCTGCTGTACTCTCTGCGCTGCAAGATTGCGCCCGGGAGTTGCATCTCAGAGAATGCTGTATGGATCTCAAACTCAAGGCAGAGGGCACAGAATTCCAGTTTGATGTTGTCGCGATGCGCGGCTACCAGCTATTTGCCTTTTCATGCACTACCGAGAGCGCCAGAAAGAGAGGGGGCAGAGAACTTGTGAAGCAAAAACTGTTCGAGGCATACGTACGGGCGCGGCAGATGGGCGGCGACGAGGCCTGTGTTGCTCTGGTATGCGCGATGGGGCAGCAAGAGGCCGACAAATTGCAGGAAGAGATGCGCCGCGATATCAACCCGGAGGGTCGCATACGAGTTTTCGGTCGTGAGTGTCTCGCGAACCTCACCGGCTCTATTGCGGATTGGGTCCGCCAGCAGAGTAAGGAGGGTTGAACATGTGGCTCGTCGTTGTGGATACGATGCAGATACAGCCATATATTTTCGGCAGTAACCGCCTGCGCGAGAACGTTGGCGCATCCTATCTTGTCGGCGCCGCGACCGGGGACTGGGCGTTCGGCGCGGTGCGACAGGTCGCGCCCAGGAATAATATTGGACCCGGCAATACGCTGATAGACGGTGTCTGGATCGAGCATGGTAATCTGGATGCCGAGGTGTTGTATGCAGGTGGGGGCAATTTCGTCGTGTTGTTCGGCGGTGATGATGAAAGGGCAAAGGAACTTGCGAGGCAGTTTACTACCAGGCTATCGCAGCACGTTTTGCTGGAGGCTCCAGGTCTCCAACTGGCGATTGCCGGGCTGCAGATGAACTGGTACGAGGAGGCGCTTCGTGATAAGCGCAATGCGGTCTTTCACCTGCTGGATGTGCAGAAGAGAACGCATGCCCGCTCGGCTCCTCTGCTCGGACTGAGCGTGACGGCGGCTTGCAGGTCGACCGGCTTACCGGCCACCGACCTGGTTCCGGGTATCGGAGGCGAACCCCATTATCTGGCTTCCGATGAGATTCTGGCGAAGGTGGCTGTTGCCTGGCCGCAGGAAAGTGGCACAAGTCTGGCCGACGACCGGTTGCAACAGGTAATCGGGCGACCAGAAGGATACCGGTACCCCGCCGATTTCGACGATATGGGGGCTACGCCGGGCGAATACAGCCATATTGCCATTGTACATGCGGATGGCAACGGTGTGGGCCAGCGCATTCATGAGATCTGCAACCGGCATAGAAAGAAAGAGCAGAACCGCGATCTTGTGCTGGCCTTGAGACGTTTCTCGCTCAACCTGGCGCAGGCCGCGCAGCAGGCCCTCAAAACGGTACTCGACAGCCTCGAGACGGCTATAGCTGAAGGCGGTGGCACATCCATTATTCATAAGCCAAACAAGGAACTGTTGATCCAGATCGACCTGGTGAAGAGCGAAAAGGACGGCTACTATCTTCCCTTCCGGCCTATCGTCTTCGGTGGTGATGATGTGACCTTTGTCTGCGATGGGCGCCTGGGTCTGTCGCTGGCTACAATGTACTTGCAGGAGTTTGAGAACCGTACTGCTGCCGCAAAGCTGGGGGAAGATGGCAGTGGCCTGACGGCCTGCGCCGGAGTTGCCATCGTCAAGAGCCATTACCCCTTTGCCCGCGCCTATGAACTGGCCGAGGAGTTGAGCAAAGCGGCCAAAGCCTATTGCAAAGACGAGAGGATTGCTGGCTCCTGTCTCGACTGGCATTTCGCCTTGAGCGGTCTGGGTGGTTCAATTAAGGAGATTCGCAACCGCGAATATAAGGTGAGGGCGGGCGACCTGGCGTTGCGCCCTGTCACCCTGAAGGCCAACCCGAAGCACTCACAACGTGCATGGTCGGTGGTTGCAGCAGGGATCGACGCTTTCCAGGGGGAGAAATGGGTAGGACGGCGTAACAAGATCAAGGCGTTGCGCGATTCCCTGCGTGAGGGGACTGATGCGGTGAAGCATTTCATCGCGACGTTCAATAACGGACAGTCTTTGCCACCGGTATTGCCTGGTATGGATGAGTGGCCGTTAAGCGGCTGGCAGGGTTCCTACTGCGGCTACTTCGATGCCATCGAGTTAGTAGACTGGTTCATACCACTGGAAGGAGAGGCTGATGCAACGCCTGCAAATGAGCCTGCGTCTTGAAAGCGATGCCACGTTCGGGCGTGGTGAAGGTGTGGCGGGGCTGGTGGACGAGGAGGTAGAATACGACACGGCAACAGGGCTGCCGTTCGTGCGCGGACGCACGCTGAAAGGTCTGCTGGTAGAAGAATGCGCCAACCTGTTATTTGCCCTGCAGGCGGCTGGTTTGTCCGCGCCCGTAATCTCTGCGCTTGAGGAATCAGCCGGGCGGCTCTTTGGTCGGCCCGGTAGCGATGTGGAGAGCGCGGCCCTGCTGCACGTTGGCCCGGCGCTCTTATCTGAACAGTTGCGCGAGGCCGTACGCTATGGGATAGAGCGCGAGCAGCTCAGGCCAGCCGCTATGCTTGAGTCATTAACCGCGATTCGCCGCCAGACCGCCATCGACGAAACAAGCGCCGCACCGGAGAAGGGGAGTTTGCGTTCGATGCGCGTCGTGCTGCGCCAGACCAGCTTCCACGCCTGGCTCGATTTCGCCAGCGACCCGGGAACAGACGACCTGGCCTTGCTGGCAGCCTGCACGCTGAGCGTGCGGCGCGGCGGCATAGGTCGCAATCGCGGACGGGGCCGGTTGTGCCTGCGCTTGCTAGATGAGCAGGGGCACGATATCACCGGGCAGTACTTCGAACACTTCAGGCAACGTGTGCAGGAGGGCAGGGATGAAAGTTATTCATTATAGTATTCGCTTGTTGGAGCCGACGCTGGTCACTTCTCTGCAAGGCGACCCCAACAGCGGGGTGTCATTCGATTACCTGCCGGGCAGCGTGTTGCGCGGCGTTTTGATCAATAAGTATCTCAGATCGGAGTCGGCTGATACGAGTGCTGAAACACTGGGGCGTCTTTTCCTCAATGGCACCACGCGCTATCTCAATGGCTATCCCCTGGATGCTTACGAGCGTCCTGGCCTGCCCGTACCCGCCTCCTGGCAGCAAGTCAAGCGTGAGGAAGACACTATTTTCGACTTCGCCCTCTTCGATCTTGCTGTCGAGGCACAGGATGACGAGCGGCAATGGCAATCCGTTTCGGCACCATTCTACACGCAGACTGGCAACTCTGTGCGCTTAATTCGCCCGGCGCGTAATATCGCCGTCCATACCCAGCGCACCGCACGCTTTGGTCGTGCTATGCCGGAGCTTGTCCCTGCGAGTGATGCTCAGCCAGGTGGGAATCCTGTCAAACTGCTGGAGAAGGACGAAATCCCCGGCGCTGTGTATCGCTACGATGCGCTGGCCGCCGGGCAGACATTCCAGGCGGCCATCATCTGCGACAATGATGCCGACGAACCGATTTTGCGGTCCCTCATTGGAGGACAGGTGACGCTCGGCGGTTCGCGCAGTGGCGGCTACGGGCGGGCCGAGCTGAGCTACCTGCCCGGCGGTGCTGCGCGTCGGCGCAACATGGAGGACGAGGAGGAGCCGCCGGAGGGCAAATTGATTGTCACGCTGCATAGTGATGTCCTGCTGCGCGACGAGAAAGGCCAGTTTGCCGTTGATCCTGACCTTTTGTGCAGGGTGTTGAGCAGGCATTTGCAGGTGGATCTGGTACTCGAAGATGCCTTTCTCAAGACCGAGGTAATCGGCGGTTTCAACCGTACCTGGGGCCTGCCGCTGCCACAGGCGCTTGCGGTATGCATGGGCAGCGTGCTGGTCTTTCAAACCCCTGAAGACTGTGATCCCACGCTGCTGGATAAACTGGAGATACGCGGCATTGGCGAGCGCCGGGCCGAAGGATTTGGCCGCATTGCCTTCAACCAGCAACGTGTGGAAAAGCTGGCGGTGGACAATACGGAAAAGAGTCCTGGCCTGGCTGACTTTACCCTCCGCGAAAAAGACGAGAGGGGCCAGGAGGTACGCACACTGGCAAAACTGATGGTCGATCGCATGCTCAGGCAGCGCCTGGACGAGGCGCTGCTGGTAAGGGCCAATGAGATAAAGATCGTGAATCCGCCATCGAACGCGCAGATTTCGCGCCTGCGCAGCGTTGTGCTTGAGGAGGTCCGCCGCGAGAAGCCAGATGTCAGAAAGATATATCAGTTTATCAAGGACCTTCAAGCCAGAAGCATTTCCCGCCGCCAGTTTGAACACTGCACCATCGATGGCGTCCCCCTGCTCCGCTGGCTGGAACGTCGGCTCACGTGTGATAGTGAGGGCGTGTGGACGATGGACGACACTGAATGGAAAAATTTGCTGCGTATAAGCAGCATTGAGATCAGAATAGGCGACGTGAATGCAGAGATAAACAACGGCCTGCGCCTGGAATACGTCCTGCGGCTCATAGATCTTCTGCTGGCCCACGCGGCCAAACAACAGCGAAAGGAGAACTAGCCATGCTCAGAGCTTCGTGGTCCGGCGATGTCTCGCGCAAAATCGTGGGGCGCATCGTAGTCGAGGGCGATCTCGTCCTGAAAACTCCCGCCCACCTCGGCAATGGCGACGGTGATGACCTGGTCGATATGCCCCTGCTGACCGATCCGCTGGACGGCAAGACTCCCCTGCTGACTGGCGCCTCAATCGCCGGTGCCTTACGCGGCTATTTGCGGGAGCGCGAACACGGCTTTCGCGCGAAAATCGGTATACCGGGAGATACCAGTGCAAAATCGCCCGCATCGGCCAGTATTCTTCTTTTCGGCAGCAACAAGGGCTATAAATATGGTGAACAGAGTCCGCTGATTGTCGAGGACGCGCGCGGAAAGGATGCCGCCATTGAGTTGCGCGATGGCGTGCGCCTCGCGGGAAAGAGCCGCACCAGCGCCGAGGATGCCTTGTTCAGTATTGAAATGTGGGAGGCAGGTACAATATTTCCTCTACGTTTCGAACTGATTGTGCGCGAGCGCGATACTGCGTCCGAGCTGAAGCGGGCGCTGGCTACGGCGCTCACCGGTTTCAAGGATGGCAGCATCACCATCGGCGCACGCAAGCGGCGCGGCTATGGGCAGGTGAGCGTAGCAGAATGGCGCATCAAAGAATACGACCTGACAAAAATCCCGCAGTTGCTTGACTGGATTGAGAATGGCGCTCAGGCGTTACATGTCCCCACCGTTACAGATATTGCGCAGGCGTTCGGTGTTGGCGAATTGATAACTGATCGGCGGCGCTCATTCCACCTCGAAGCCAAATTCTCTCTGGATGGCTCGCTGCTCATTCGCTCCGGCAGTGGGCCGGACATCGAACAGGCGAACGCGAACGATGCCGAAATTGTGCGACCTGATACCATGCATCTGCATTCCTGGCGACCGGCGTCATCCCTAGTCGACAAACGCGAACGCCGTCCCGTCTTACCCGGCACCAGCCTCGCCGGTGCGTTGCGCGCCAGGGCATTCAAGATAGCTCGCCTGCTTGTGCCGCCCACCGACGCAGGTGAAAAGAAAGCTCGCGAATTGATTGACGGCATGTTCGGAGCCGATATGGAGATCGATAAAAAGCCTGCTGGCAGCCGCGTGCACGTCTACGAGCAGGTGGTGAGCGTGAGCGATGTCGGAAGCATGCTTGTACAAAACCGGGTGAGCATCGATCGCTTTACCGGCGGCACGCGCGACGGGGCCCTGTTCAACGAGCAGCCTCTGCTCGGCGGGGCGCAATCGGTGGTCATGATGGAACTGCAACTTGAAAACCCGCGAGCATATGAGATTGGCCTGCTGCTTCTGCTCTTGAAAGACCTCTGGACAGGTGATCTGCCGCTTGGGGGTGAGATTGCTGTTGGTCGTGGTCGTCTGCGCGGCAAAAGCTGCGAGCTGGTGTACCAGAACGGGCAGGAGCGGAGCTGGGCGCTAATCGCAAATGGAGTAAATGGCCTGAAGGTGGAGCAAGGGAATCCTGGGGAACTGGAACAGTACGTCATGGAACTACATACACATCTAGTCGGGAGCAAACCATGATGCGGAAAAAGATCGACACGACGGCAACATGCAAAATATACACGGCTGTGGAGATGAACGGCTTTGCAGACGATGCGATCAAATGGCTGTCCAGCCAGATGCGCGCCTATGACCTGAAACTGACCTACCTGCTCGCCCATGCCAGTGATGGCGTGATATGGGGCCGATTCGACGATGAGGAGTTGATTACCTCACACGACGTAGCGCCGCAACACTCGCCACCTTTGCGGGTAGAGACGCTTCTGACGGCTCGCGTCTTCGCACCCGTCGGCGAGCTACTCGTCTGGCGCGACGAGGATGGTGAGTGGGCTACCCGGCTGATCGCTGAGAAACAACTGGCGGACGCTACTACCGGCTGGAACAGCGGTTTTGAAGAGCAGCAGGTCTTACTGGGTACAAGGACAGATCCCCTCAAGAGAGGCTTCACCCTGATGAGCGAGGGAGCGCAAGGGCTTTTTCACGCCGTTCCTCTAGAACTAAGCTTGTCGGGCGGTGGCGATGAGCGATGGCATCCCTTGCGGCTTGTCGTTCACCACTACTGGCAGGAAGATGAACATGGTTTCACGCGCGTACATACCAGCCGACTTGTTGACCTAGCACTGAAGGAGGGCAATGCATGACTATTCTCAGACCCTGGCCCGAACACCGAAACCCCGGAGTGCATATCGCCAGTGCTCCGTACAATTTTGTGCCGTTGCCGGAAAAGATCATCCCTGACGTTCCCGATGCGAGCAAACTGCCGGATCACGACAGGTACTACCCCGAACCCGACTACCATAGCGGCTACTTCGATGTGACGCTGACGACGGTCTCGCCCCTCTACATTCGCGGCCCTATCGCGGCAACAGATTTGCCGCGCCAGGAGGAGAAGGGCCGCAAACCCAGGCGCTGGTGGCGCAGTACGCGCACTATCGCGGCAACAGATTTGCCGCGCCAGGAGGAGAAGGGGGTAAAGGACAATCCCGCTTTCTTTCATACCGGCGATGAAACCAGTCCGGTTATTCCCGGCAGCAGCCTGCGCGGTATGCTCCGTGCGCTGCTCGAAATCGTCAGCTATAGCAAAATGAAATGGGTCAGCGAGAAACAGTTCTTCTTTCGCACGGTGGACAATACTGCAATTGGAGAATACTATCGAAACAAAATGGTCAATCACATCGAAACAGGGTTCCTCGTGCGCCGCGGCGATACATATTGCATCCGAGTTTGTTCGATGGCACGTGTTTGGCGCTCCACAATTCATTACAACAGCACTGGGCCTAATCAGGTACCACCCTGGCAAGGGCAACCCCGGCAGTATGCTCCAGTCTGGGTCAGGATCAAGCCGGGTGCCCCTGGTAAGCCAAATATTGTTAAAGAGTTGAGCTACCAGGAACACAGCGGTATGGTCAAGGGATGCCTGGTAATTACAGGGAACGCGCCGCATAAGAAAAAAGAATTTGTCTTCTTATTACCCAAGGATGATGCTGAAGAAATACACGTCTCAGATGATATCATCAACCGCTTCCACGATGATGATCAACTAACTCAGTGGCAGGAAGATGCATTCCCTACTGACCAGCCAGCCCCTGGCTACCGTGAGCGAGACGGAATGCTTGGGAAAGCACCAGCAGCCCCTGGCGACCCTATTTTCTTTCTACGTGAAAACGGGAAACTGACGTTTATTGGCCGAGCGCAAATGTTCCGCTTGCCCTACGAACAGTCACCGTTTGATCTGGTCGACCCGGCTCTGCACCGTGCCACCGATATCGATTACGCCGAAGCGTTGTTCGGCTTCGTCCGCACCCGTGAAGAGCTGAAAGAACTGGAGAAACTGGAAAAAGATGGCAAAAAGATACCGCAAGGCGATAAGCGGCGTGCCTATGCAGGCCGGGTCATCGTGACAGATGCTGTACTCCAGTCCGATCCGGCGGATATCTGGCTGGGGGAAGCCTTTCACCCCAGGATACTGGAGACGCCAAAACCCACCGCATTCCAACATTATCTGACGCAACAACATCCCGATGATCCAAGAAGACTCGATCATTACGATAGTAAGCCACCAGAGAGCGATGAAACTACCATTCGTGGTCATAAGCTCTACTGGCACCAGGGCCTGGGAACCGACCAGGGTTTAACGCTTGAAAAGATTCGTGCTGCAATCGAGGAACCTACTAAGGTTCCTCCGGATGATAAGCGGCATACGCGCCTCAAACCGCTGAAGCCTGGAGTTCATTTCTCCTTCCGTGTCTACTTCGAGAATCTGTCTGAACGCGAACTGGGTGCCCTCTGCTGGACGCTGCACCCTCACGGTGAGCCTGATCGGCGCTATTGCCACCATCTTGGTATGGGCAAACCCCTGGGCATGGGCGCTGTCGAACTCCATGCCCGGCTGCATCTCATCAATCGCTCGCAGCGTTACGGGAAGCTCTTTAGTGACAGAGGCGACAGCTGGCAACTGGGCGATGCGAATGCAGAGGGCGAAGACCTGGCCGTCCCTGACGTGCTGGCCTCCCGAACGCGCCTCTTCGAGGAACACCTGTTACAGCAACTGAATCCTCTCCCGGCATGCGAACGACTGGCAGATATGCTGCGCATCGCCATGCTTCTCAAGTTGCTCGAATGGCCAGGCTACCGGGCGGATGAAAACGGACCTATATACCTGGAAAACCAGCGGCCACCGCGTCCAAATACTCGCTACATGAAGATTCAGCCTGATAATGAATATCAACATCGCCCAGTGTTGCCAGACCCCAGGCTGTTCGACAATACATACTTTGAGGGTAAATCGCGTCCTCAAGATGCTCAGGCCATTACCGGAGGACAGATCCCAACAGAGAAAGGTACATCTGGATCAGCTCTACCCACCGAATTGATGGAATTGATGGAAGAGTTTCCTATTGGTAGGGAACTGATCAAAATGGGTGATTTTACTCAAAACGAGCAAGGCGTTGAAGTCAGGTTCTGGAATCGTCACCCCAGAAAGGTTATTGGGTTTATTCCGAAGGCATCGATAGATCGTCCATTGGGTGATAGAATATCTGTCGTCGTAACGGGTCAGCACCTGGAACCCAATGGTCGTTTAGTCATCGAACTGAAGCTGCGACCGAAGAGATAACAGGCATACTGCGATTGGTACCATCACTAGTACTACTTCGTTAGTTTCGCCGAGGACGGAAGGACTTGATCTGGTCAGTCTGGATGAGCCAGAGGACGAGATCCTGGAACAGCCAGAGCAGTACTTGCCGATGCACCGAGGGCAGCGAGCTACGGGTGACGGAGGGGGGAAAGTCCTCGTCCGCAGGGAGAGGAAGCTGCAAGCGTTGCAGCATGAGGAAACTATACGCCAACATCACCAACGCCAGGTGCCGGTGCAAGCCGTCCCAGTGCCGGCCCTGGAAGTCGTCCAGACCACATTCTTGCTTGGCATCTTCGTAAAAACTGCTCAATCACCCACCGTGCGTGAGCCAGTGTGACCAGCCGCTCCAACGAGGTGTCTAGGGGCAAGGTAGAGAACCAGTACTTCGTCTCTTGAACTTCTTGCTCTTCCACCACGTTCTGCGTGGGGGGCTCGTCCACTGACAGTGGCTCGTCAGTGGACGGCTCTTGAGGCTTAGGTGGAGGAAGTGGGCGCTCGGCGAGCAGCCAGCCTTCGGGGCCGGTCTGGACGCGCGAGTGGCTGGTGCTGTGGTGAGCCCGTGGCCCAGTGGACGCGCATCGCCACCACCTGGGTCCGCATCGTGCCTTTCGTGCCCTCGCGCCACTCGATCGTCTGCCAGGCGGAGGCGGGTTGTGCCTCGATGAGTTCCTTGACGGAGTAGAGAGGCGCCGGGCGCGGCTTGCGTGGCTGTCCACGTCCACGATAGGTGGGCAACTGCTCTGCGGCTGCTCGCACTTCCTCGGGCAAGCGCACCCCAAAAGTACTTTCTACCGCACAGACATAAGGCACCTGACGCTCATCCAGGCCGGTCAGGAAGTTCGGATTGTCCCCGTAGCCCGCGTCGGCCACCACCGCCTGGATCGGCACGCCCCAGGCCCGGGCCTGGTCGAGCAACGCAAGGGCGAGTTCCGGTTTGGTCTGCTGGCTGATCTCCTCTGGCACACGTGTCCGCTTGCGGCGCGCGTCATCGCTCATCCAGGACTCCGGCAGATACAGCCGAGCGCTCACCGGAAAGTGAAAAGGACTACTGCTGGCGGGGTCATCGGCCAGGTACTCCGCACTCACCACGACCTGGCAGTTGCTGATCTTGCCCAGCGTCCCGGAATACTGCGCTGCCACCCCGACTGACTCGGTGCCTTTCTTGGGCAGCCCGGTGTCGTCGAAGACCAACACTCCGCTGGTGGGCGGGTGCAGAGCCAGCAGGCGCTTGACGCGCGCCTCGTCCAGGGCGGTCGCATCCCAGTTGGCATCGGTGAGCAGATGTTGCAAGCGTTCGGTCGCGGTGCCAGCCACCGCCGAAGCAATCGTGTCCGCGGTCTTGTGGGGCAGGTCGGTGAGGAGGCCGGTCACGTAGCGCTCCATGCTGTCCCGGCTGGTGTGCCGCCGGAACAGCGGAGCAAACGGAGCTAAAAAGGCTGCCAGTTCCGGCAGCGCATCAGGGGAGGCTTTGGGGACATAATTGGATTTCATGCTCCCATTGTATCACAGAAACTAACGAAGTAGTACTAGTGGGTTGATTTAAGCTCGCGCTGCGTTTTCCAGAGCAAAGTCATTTCCATCTGGAAGTCACGATGTGGACAGAGCCATTCGTCATTCCTACCAGGGCATCTCTTGTCGATAGTGACGTCTCTTTCCCATGGCTACTTGACCTGGCACAGTTGGTAATCCATGCAAAATCGACCAAGTGATAACTCGTGTGTTCGAGGTAGTACTCCTTGCCAACAGAAATGTGCACTGCGCCCGGCAGCGGAACGAGCTGGGCAGGCGGTGCTACTGAAAGATATATCCAGAATGGTCCGTATGGCGGGCTAGCAGCGGGGTCAGCGCATCCGGCATCGTTGTCCATGCTCGTGGCACTGCGCCTGAGGGTAGATATCCTTGAACAGCCGCTTTTTAGGGCTACGTGCCTGCTGCCCCTGTCATGGCGTCATCCGCAGAATGATCCCGTTGCCAGAGGTCTGACCCGTGAACCAGAGGTTGCCATCCGGTCCAACCGTGATGCCTTCCAGGTCGTAACCCTGGGAGTTTGGAACGGGAAACGTTATCGATCCACCTGGAGTAATGCGCCCAAAGGCACCTGGCGGATTGCCCTGGGCGCTGTCTACAGTGAACCAGAGATTGCCGTCGAGTCCGGTCGTAATTTCCAAAGGCCAGCTGTTTGCAGGAAACGTGGTAATGCTCCCATTCAACGTGATCCTCCCGATGAAACCATCGCCACCGTCCGTGAACCAGAGATTGCCATCGGGTCCCTCAGTGAGGTCGCAAAGAGAGACATCCGGACAAAAGTTTGTTGAGAACAGGGTCACCTTGCCACTGAGAGTGATCCTCCCAATCGCCCCGCTAGCAGCAAACCACATATTCCCGTCCGCTCCTGCCGCGATACCTCCATAGGGAAGGACGTTAGGAACAGGGAATTCTGTGATTTGTCCAGCAGGCGTAATCCGCCCTATGTTCCCGTCCGTATCGGTGAACCATATATCCCCATCGGGTCCTGTTGCGAGGAATACCGGATTGCTCGTAGCGGTAGCGGCTGGAAACACCTGCACCACTCCTCCAGTCGTGATGCGTCCAATCTGACCAGGGATTGCTCCTGGGCCTGGAGCGGGGGCCTGGGTACTCGTGTCACCAGCAAGGACAAACCAGAGATTGCCATCGGGACCCTGCGTTATGCTGGTTGGTTGGAGACTGGAGACCGAACCCGGTAATGAATAGGTTGTCACTTGCCCATTCAGCGTGATTCTACCAATCCAGCCGATACGTCCCGCATTCGTGAGCCGGGTGGCCGTGAACCAGAGGTTGCCATCGGGTCCGGCGGTGATGTCATGCGGCACGCCACCAGCTACCTCATATGAAGTCACTGTGCCAGGAGCGCTCCTGCTGACGAGAATCAGGTACTTATCCCGGTCGTTGAACTGATCACCAATAACGTTGAGTTCACTGCGGAAGAACTCGACAAGCGAACCTGCTTCCATGAGTGGCGCAAGTAATAGTCCCGTCCAGCCGAATGCTTCCATGATCTCTGACGAGTCGAAGCACCCGCTTATGAGCTTTCCAGCATCATGTGGGTAAATAGCGTCCAAGCAGTTCTTAGCTGTCAGAAGAAGATTCATGATCTTAGCGGTCTTAGTAAACGCAGTCTGTGTGATCGTGCCGTTGTTGATCAGACCGGTGCCAGCGCCGAAACGGGTCAAAGTGTCAACCAGTGCAATGACGCCGAACTCTAGCTGATACAAGCTCTGAGCATATCCTGAATACGCAGTGCTAATGAGTGCCGTGCCGCCAGGGGGCAGATTGACGTTGTAATCGGCCTCCTCAAACGGATACAAAATAGTCTTTTGACTGGAACCTATGCGCGCTAGCTGCTCCAGATCGAGTGAGGCCCATGCCGGATCAAGATGCTTGACTGCGAATCCGATATGCGACACTTCGAGTGGGTATCTCATCCGGTTCACGATTTTGAGGACACGCGCGCCGTCCTCTATACCAAAGCACCAGTACAATGTGGACCTGGCGGAGGACTCAATCAGGTAGTTGTCCTGGCGTGCCTGCGATTCGTTGTCGCAGTGCGGTGTTTGGGCCTCAGTGATCGCGTCACCAGTCAGACCATCAAGAACCTCCGTCCTGAAATCGTTGGCGGCAGTCTGGAGATCATACCAGAGAGGCTGCCACCATGACAGATGATCTGTCTGCACACTTGCGTCCCATCCATTGCTCGAGATGACCGGCTGGAGGAGCGTCCATGGCCCGCCTGGCGTATCGCTTGTTGCCAGATACACTATCTCGCCGGTCTTTACTTGCCTGCTAAGCTTGAAACGCAATGTTACCGGTGCCGGAAGATTGCCATCAGGTGTGATATGTGTTACCGGGCCGAGCGGCTGAGTAGCGGCGAATGGGGGTTGGCTCCCTTTGATTCCAACTGCCTTGATCGACCGGGGAACCATGCTCCCGCTCACGCTCACGTCCGAGCCAATGGCTCGATTCTGCGCTGCAGCGTATGGCGACGGTATAACGAAATGAGCAATAAGCCCTCCCGCAACAACTATCACCACTAATCCCACAATAATTAACACTCTCAATCGCATTGATTATCAGCTCCCCGGTAATGGCCGCCTTACTATGGAGTTACCTGAAAGGTGATGCTGGCTTCAGCGCTTCCATTGTAATTCACCACCCATTGATAGACTCCAGGATTTAGAATGTTATATTGTGAGCATATCCAAAAAGGTCCCTGCCAGTACGGCGACAAACCCCGTACAACCGACCCACTAAAAACAGTAGTATTTCCCTGGGAGAGAACGGCATCGATGGAACCTGGAGAGCTGCCGTTGTGAACATTAAAGCTAATGCACGAAGGATTGCCCGCCTGAAAGGTTTCTCCCTGCTGCTGCAATCCTGAATTAGATATTCCCGTGCCTACTTCAATGCTCGTAATGTGCGGGCCAGTGGTAACCTCTTGATGAAATGTAGCAGTGGTCTGCGCCTGGTTGATAATGGCTACCCCTATTATTATCACCAGAATCAGAATGAAGCTTCCTACAACAACTAGAATGGTGGTGCGGTATTTGCGGCGATCTGCTTTGTCGATGGGTACGCTAGCAGTAGGGTGCGTGGATGGTGGAGAGGATGTGAGGGCAGTACTTCGGGTAGGCGGTGTTGATGTGATGGTGGCAGTACTTTGTCCTGTGGAAATCTTACTTTGCTTCAGATTGCGAAGAATGAGGAGAATCACACCACCTACTATGCAAAGAGCTGCTATGACAAATAAGATAGCCTTAGCCGTTGGGGCACTCACTCCATTGTAGGTATAGATGGTCTGGATACAAGACGGGCCGAAGGCGGTAGTAGAACAGGTTTCAGTTTCTGTAGGAAGGATAATGGCTACTATCAGTAGGAGTAGACCGAGTCCAAGAAATTCCAGGTCGGCATGTTTTTTCACCAGGTTTTCCTTCTTTCCTTTCAAAAGATGCTAATATACGGCACAGATCGGAGCAGTATTGCTCCACAACAGAACGTCATGCCTGCTTTTGCAGGTTCCGTCGGCCTTCAGGAGTCAACCGATTGAGAAAGTCGGGAAGCGACGTGGGTATTACATGGCCGTCATTCTTAAGTACAGCGACGACACTGAAGACCTGCAGCACAAAGGAAGGACTCTGACCCTCCTTTGATCGGATAACCGCCTCTACCGGCTGGCCGCGCCAGTTCTTCTTGATCTCGACCGGGCCGATATCGTCCAGGTCGACAGCAAACGCGTACACTGTTCCGGCAGATTGACTCAATGCGGCCTTGCCTACAGCTCCATCGGTGACCATACCGATGAGGCGCTGACCCGTGACTACGAGTTGACCTTGCGACTGGGCAACAGTGCCATCGCCCAGCTTCAATATCATCCCGGTGGCGTATCGTACATATATCGGCTCGAAGTCTAGCCCGGCATCCGGGGAAATCATCAGCAACGTCGTCTTGTTGTTCACAAGCTGAGAAACGAAGCGAACGCGCAGCTTGTCGAATTTCGATGGCAGCTTAGAGCGATCAATTTGGATGTGACCAGTCAGGATTGGCATATGTCCTCCTATGGGTTTCACCAGGTTCACATTCTACGTATGTACAACAGTTAAATTCTTTCGTAGCTCTATCCCAATCGCCCCTAAGGTCCGAGTTTCTGAACGTCCTGTTGATAGGTCGAAGCATCGGAGGGCGAAAGAGTCATCGTGCCAGAGACAGATCCTCCTCCGTAGGATTGGTACGTATAATTAATCACGAGATTTCCATTGGTCAATTGATACGGACAGGCCGAGCAGTCCTTCAATTTCCCATCGACCATACCATCAACTTCGATGGTTCCGTCGTTGTGGACCACGAGATCCCCATGGACCCTATTCACCTGGCCATTGCTCTGATAGGCAAAGTCCACCGTACCGGTGCCATTACTGATTTGCAGGAAATACACCTCTCCCTGCTCTTGCGCCAGCCAGCCTCCATCTGTAGGGGCTCCTCCACAAGCTGTAAGGGCCATCACTATGCCGACCAGCATCACAGCAGCAAGGACTTTTCTCATCTCTTTTGACCTCTCCCTATAGGCCCGTACAGGCATAACATTTTTCTCGTTTTACAATCGAAAATTGTTTTCTCCTAGTTCTAACGTTAGCAATCGTGAATCGTAACTATTCCGATGTGGTCGGTCAAACCTATGCCACAAACAGGAAGTATCGGCACAATTCCTCCCCACCTGAACTGGACCCGAAAAAAATGGTCGGCTCATCGCTGAGCCCTTCATATGCGCGAACCATCTTCGTTGCTAGTATTGCATCTCCTTTTCCAAGATGCGTGAACGCTGCATAAATGATCTCGGTGCGTACAGCTAAGGGGTGCAGACGATCTTTGCGCTGCTTCTCCTTGCAATAAGAGAATACTGCACCCCTTAGCCCTCCGCCACATTGCGCAGTTCATGAATCCAATCACCGGACGCTGCTTGAGTCATTTCGCTCTCAAATTCAGGAACGAACTGCACCGCGGTCGCATCGCGACCGATCCTTATTCGCCAGCGCCTTACCTCCTCCTGCGCGGGCGTAGTAACATGATGAAACGAGGAGAAGTCCAGACGCAGTTTGATTTCAGGGCCACCCAGGATACAATCTCTCGCTTCCAATAATACAAGCAGCGGCGCATCAATTGGTCCAACGGAAAGTTGCAATGTAGATATTACGCCGGGAGTACCAAGTGATAGCTCTATCGTCTCTAGTGCGGACGCGCCGGGATGCAACATCTCCCACTGCTGTTTCAGTGACGCCACTCCGGTCAGCAGGGCAGCCTGCTCAACGACTATCTGCGATACTGGTGGATGAGGGGCGGCAACGTTGCCCGGCATGGCCGCTTGCATACAGGGGAGAGCCAAAGGAAAATTCCCTTCAGGCGTTGATGAGATGCAAAGGCGTGGCGGTGAGGGCTGCCACCACATCGACACATCATCCTCAGAAAGGGAGTGATCGGCGATGCTGCTTTGACCATGCGCCTGTTGCAAGAAGGTCGCGAGCTGTTGTACGGCACCGATGCCCAGCGTGACCGTCCAGGAAGGCAGCGCCTCGCGTGTATCGACCTGAATGCTCGCCTGCGAGTAGCGGTTCCCATCGGCCCAGGTGCATTGCAGCGTCCCCTGGCCGCGGGCTGATAGCCTGGTCGCGAGTTTCAGAAACGCACCACTTGCCCCTGTTGGCTGTGATGTTCCATCCATCAAGGGTGTCGTCCAGCGAAGGGCCTGCCAGAGACGAGCGGCTGAAATAGAGAGGGCAGCGGGTAACTCATGCGAAGCCGCTTGTGGCGTCTCAGGCGCAAGTTCGCCGCTGTTTGCGTGAGCAGTAGAGGTGTACGGACGAGATGGTTCGGAGACCTGGCTCTTCGCTCGCACAGCGCGGGCCACCACCACGCGGTTGCCGATACGCGGAGCTGTGCCGATCCTGCGTTCGGCGGCCTGGCGTTTCTCCAGGACCACCCTGTTTGCCCGCAGCACGTCTGGATCGTCGGCGAGGGCAGCGAGCCACAGGCGTATCTGCTCAAGTTCGCCCGCGCTGATGGGCGCAGCCTGCTCCCACCACGCTTGCCAGTCCTGCAGGATACGTTCCACCAGCGAGGGTTCCGCGATGGCCAGGCCGTATTCGAGGTTGCTCTCCAGGCCGGAATAGGTGGCGTTGCCTGAACCTACAAGTGCAAGCGTAGAGTCGAAGACCCACACTTTGGCATGGAGATTGCTGATAGCACGCAGCTCGACCTTGCTCCCTGGAAGTTCAGTGGGCCAGGCGAGGAGGTGTTGCAGGGCGGTGATATCGGATGCGCCGCTCAAGAAGTCATCCGGCAGGATGCGGGTGATGACTCGCACGGCAAGCGGCTGCAAGGTGAGGCGTTCCGTCAGCACTTCCCTGAGCATGGCAACGACATCCGCCTTGATGTAAGGGCCAACCAGCAGCAGATGATGCTGCACATATTTGAGCGCCTCAATCAGTTGTTCCCGCCAGGGTGAGCGCAGCGGCTCGATCTGGGGAAGGTGTTCGTCTTCCACGCGCCTGCTCCCTCTTTTACCTGCCGATGCCCGCGATCGTTGCGCTCTCTGCCATGTCGCGGAGTGTTTCAATCACCAGCCGTTTGTCGAGCAGCCTGTGTTCGTTCTGGTTATAGTAGCTGCGCAAGCAGCGGTAGCAGGAATCCAGGCAGGCGCATTGTTCCAGGCGCTCCAGGGCTGCCGCAGCCGCTTGAGGCAAGCGCCGCGACAGGCTCTCGACGTAGCCTGCGCCGCCGGGCACATCGTCGTAGAGTACAATCTGCGGCTGCAGCAGACTGCTGCGCAGTACCTCGCGTTCAAAGCCGCCGATTTCGCTCTCCTCGGTTTGCAGCGCGAGATTGGCTCCCAGCACCAGCGCATTGCGTAACGTGACTCGATATTTTTCGGGATCAGATGACACCCCCGGCAGGTCGATTTCCAGCACGTCGGTTTCCAGGCGATAAGCCAGGTGGAACGGGCGCACCGTGCCGGAGCAGGTCTTGCGGTGGCGCTGCTCCCAGCCTTCCTGGTGCGGGTCGTGCCAGCGCCCGCAGGTCGTGCAGATCGCGAAGCCGGGAGGCATGCGGCCCTGCGAGCCACGAATGAAGCCCGCGTTCGCGACAAAGATCGTCGTGTTGCGGTGATAGGTCAGGTCAAAACCCGCCGGGCCAATGCGCCGCTCCCCCGTTGCGCCTTCGTTGATCAGGTATTCTAACACCGCGTAGCCCTCGCTGGCACGGGATTCTTCGGCGGCTGAGATCGTGCGCGTCACTGTACCCAGGAACGACCGCGCTTCCAGGTACGAATAGCGCGTCAGTTCCTCCTCGCACGCCTCGCAGTACTGCGCCGTCTGGCTCAGCGTAGCATAGCCGCAGCGCGGGCAGAGGCTGTACTGCGTATCGCTTTCAGGGGCATCGCTGCGCTGCACATCCAGCCCGATCATCGAATAGATATTGCCATCACAGTAGACGAAATTGCCCGGCGCGAACTCGATGAGGCCCATCTCCTGACTGCGCATGAGGGGGTCGCGGCTTTCGCCCAGCGGAACCATGCGGAATTGATCGCCCACGAAAGCATAGGCGGGCAGGAAGCCCTGCCGGGCGAGATAGGAAAGCGGATATGCGCGCAGTGGATCGGACTCTAATTTGTACAGGAGTAGATCGAGTACCTGCCGGCGTTTCTGTTGCTCCAGCGTGGGACGCCGCGATGGGATCTCATCCAGCGCCTTCAGGACGCTGCCGCGCTCGATCAGCCAGGGGCGGAAGGCGCGTTCGAGCGCAGTGGGGAAGGCATCAATCACGCTGCCGGCATAATCGCTGGTCAGCCAGGGCAAGCCGCCCGCGCTGGTATCGCGCGCGAAGGCCTGGGCAACGGCGGACTGGACCGTGCCACGCCGCCCTTTCAACTCATCGATGAGCGGCTGCACCCCGACGAGCCGGTCGTTATCATCGACGACCTGGCCCAGCAGCGGCGGCAACTGGGCGGTCAATTTCTCCAGGATCAGCGCGTGCAGGTGACGCCGGATGATGCGCTGGTTGTCGAAACCGAAGATGGGCGCGCTCACCACGCCGCGAATCATGTCGGCGGGCCTATCATAGTAGTAGCTGTCGTGACCGCGATGCTGGGCGAAGGCGGTGATGAGCGCGATGCGTTCCGCACGCCCGGCGCGTCCGCTGCGCTGTGCGTAATTAGCCGGGCTGGGCGGGATATTGCGCATCATGACGGTGGGCAGGTCGCCGATATCGACGCCCAGTTCGAGCGTGGGTGTGCAGACCAGCACATTCACTTCGCCCTGACGAAACTCCTCTTCGTACTGCTGGCGCGCCTGGCCGTCAAGCTGGCCACTGTGTTCGTGAGGGGTCAGCGTGATGAGCTGTCGTTCCAGGTAGCTATGCACGTAATAGTTGTCCTGCTTTGGGCGCAGGGGTAGGAGAGTACCGGCGCAGCGCGTAGCCGGGCAGACGCCACGCACGCTATGGGCGTAGACGCGACGGCAGGCGTTGCACTCGTAGTCTTCGCCGTCGTTGACCAGTTCCAGTTCGATGCGTGCGTGATCAACCATCAGCGCCTGCTGGTGATCCTCCGCTTTGCCGATGGTCGTGCGCTGCACGTAGCCCACCTCCTGTAACAGGCCGATGATCTGCTGCACCGGCTCGATGGCACTGTGATTGTCGCGCAGGTGCAGCACCTTGCGCAGGTAGACCTGAAACTGCGAGGGCGAGCCGCTCCTCGTCACGGTTGGCAATATTTTATAGGCGTGGCCTGCCCGTACCGAGGCAGCGCCATAGCCAACGGGCCGCAGGTCGCGGTCGAAGCCCTCGACCTTCTCTTCCTTGAACTGGATGGGAGTGGTGAGCAAGGGGTGATCGAGGGCGCGGCGCGTGCGCATCTCGTCCAGCATCGTCGCGCACAGGTCATAGAGTTCGTCCGGTGAGAGTCCCCAACGTTGCGCTATTTCAGCAGCCAGGGGACTGGCGGCCAGCGACTCGCGCAGCGCGTGATAGTGGACGCGCATCAATCCCAGCCCTTCGAGGGAGATACGGCGGCTGCCCCCGCGCGCAAACTCGGCCAGAATGGGCCAGGTCTCCTCGCGGATGCGCTCTTCTTTCTCATGCTCGCGCCTGGCTGCCGGGAAGAGGCCCAGGCGCACGCCGTAGCTGTAGACCAGCAGCGGCAGATCGGCCAGCCCGACGGCGGCGTGGCCCTGCTGCCCTTCGTCGTACACCACCTGGTAGATCAACTGGCGTTTGGTGAACTGGCCGTGCTTGTCGCTCAGATAGCCCGCCTGGAACGCCGCGTCCTGCCGGTTATCGGTAAAGATCAGCAGGCGGCGCTCGCGCTTCTCAAGACGCTTCATCAAGGCGCTGCTCAAAACGGCCACGCTGGCGGCGACGCTGGTCCCAAACATCGTGACCACCTCGCGCGCGCCATAGCGGCCCAGGCAGCCTGGGCACTGTGTGATCCGTCCCCGGTGATAGAGCATCTCATTGACCTGACCCTCGCAGCCGTTGACGCACTGCCCATCCGGAGGCATATCCAGCGTGGCACGCCCGCACTGCCCACAGACGTAGATATGCCTGAGGCTGGCCGGTAGGCTGTCAGCAGCAGAAGTGACCGCGCCAGGCGGTGTATCACCGGCGGCATTGTCCCCATTGCTCCCATTACCCACGTCGTCATCGTCGTCGGACGACTCCGCGATGCGGTGAATGCTGGCGGCCAGGTGCAGCGTGCGCGTCGAGCTGTCGAAGGTGGTATCAGGCTCGAGTGTATAGGTTTGCGGGATGCCGTTGCGGGGAGGAAGATAGTGCTGCGCATCGGTGGGGTCGTCCTGCGGTGTAATATCGCGGTCGATCATAGCTCGCCAGAAATCTTGCCCGCAGGAGCGGCAGACCTCCACGGGCAGGCAGTGACCGGTGCATTCGGGACACAGGTCGATGCCTGCCTCCCAGACATGGCCGCAGTTGAGGCAGCGCGAGAAGCCCTCCAGCCCGCGGTAGAGCATGTGAACTTTGGGGCGCAGGCGCGGCCCCTGGCCTGTCGTTGCCAGCGAGCCGAGCAAGAGATAGGCCGTGATCTCTGCCGCCAGTGCGTCTCGCGAGACACCGCGCCGCTCCGGCTGGGCCGCCAGATAATCGAGCAGTTCATCCAGGGAGCGCGGGATGGCGAGGAACCCTTCGAGCAGGCGCAGCAGCGCGTTTTCTTGCAGCAGCAGGCCGAGCCGCTCGCCCAGCGTCTGCGCCTGCGGGACGGGCTGCCCGCATACCTGTTCCGCGAGTGCCAGCGCCTGTGTTTCGTTCGCGGTATCAAAGTGCTGCACGAGATGCTCGTCGATATGAGGAAGCGGCGGCCAGTACGGTGCGCGCAGCGGCTCCGGCTGATCAAAGCGTTCGAGGATGATCGATTCCGGTGTGAACAGTTCGGCGAAGAGTTTGCTGGCAAATGCCGCGACCTCGCCAATATCGTCGCCCTTAACCGTCGCGCTCGTCCCCACGCATACCAGTCCACCGTCGCTGCGCCCCACGTGTTCTTTGAAGCGGCGTATCAAACAGGCCACCTCGATGCCGCGTGCGCCACCGTAGGTATGCACCTCGTCCAGCACCAGGTAGCGCATCTGCCCGTGGCGAAAGATGCGCTGATCCTCGCGGCGCACCAGCAGCAACTCCAGCATGACGTAGTTGGTGAGCAGGATATCGGGCGGGTTGGCCTGGATACTCTCGCGACTCAGGCGCTCTTCCTCCGGGATTTCGTCTGTTTCCTCGCGGGAGCTGTCGTCAGTGCGCTGCGTGTCGCCGGTGTAGCGAGCGAAAGTGACGCCTGTGCCCCTGAGCAGGCGACGCAGGCGTTTGAGCTGATCGTTAGCGAGCGCGTTCATCGGGTACATCAACACGGCCTTGACGCCGGGCGTGTGCTTATGACGCAGGCAGTAGTCGATGATAGGGATAAGAAATGCTTCGGTCTTGCCGCTGCCCGTCGAGGAGGCGATGACGGTTTGCTGGCCGTTCACAAGTCTACGCACCCCGCGTTCCTGATGATCGTAGAGCGTCCAACCGGGAAAGATACTGGCGGTAGCGGGCAGCAGCACGCCCTCGCCTGCCAGCGTCGCAACGGACGCGCCCTTCGTGAAGGGCTGACTCAGACTGACATACGGTCCCTTCCACAGGAGATTCTCATGCGTGATTTTGTCATCGATCTGCCTGCGCAGGCCATCATCGAGGATGGGGAAGGTTGTTTCGATGTAGCGCCGGTAATCCGCGCACATCTGCTGCGCTAACGCCAGTGGCTGCATGGTTGCTTCGTCTTTCTACCTCGCTGAACATATTGCTGCCGGAAAGAATAGACCGGGTCTTGCGTATCGAGAATGGATAGAGTATACAGGATCGAGCAGGGAGAGACAATAGCCATTTCTCCATCCTAACTGGGACGCTGAATAAACTCCATAAGAATATTTTCTCGCTTATCAGAAGCGAATCCTCGTCTTCCCCTCCGCAAATGTTCCCCTTCTGCGTTTAGAGTCACTTGAGATCACAGTGATCTGCCCATTCGCTTCCATTGGCTTGAGTGCCTCGCTCTTAAATTTGTAAAATGGCGTCTCAGCGATGACATACTCTTCGATATCTTCTACAGTGGCTATCTGTCCGTTGAAATGATCGCTCAACATATTTTGTAGAATTGAGTAGTCTGGCTGCGAGAACAACAAAAGCTGATTAGGGTTGGTATTATCCGAAAATTCGAAGGTCCCCGTGGGATCTACTCTCCACATGGACTCTTTCATTCTTTTCATACCCAGCAGGTTCTTTGTCCCAAAGAACAGAAAGTAATCTATGTTGTTGTGCCTATTTCGCATACAAAACGAGCGAATATACCGAATGTCTGCCACTTGCCTGAGCTGATCCTGGTAAAGATTGTGCAGCCGATCCCGTCGCTCTCGCGGAGTTCTCGCCGTTTTCGTGATGGCATTCCACTCGGTTGTACCGAATAAGGCATTGTATTGAGCAGCCTTATTCGTATAATCGGCGTCAAGGAAGCGGTTGATCTCTTCATACATGAAAGTAATGAGTACCTCGCATTTCGGATGGCTCATCAATCGTCTGATGGTTTCCATAGGCGTGTGCGAGTACCCGAATGGATCAATGAAGGCAAAAGTGGGCGCAATGCGTAACTGCTGGCTCTCTAACTCGTCCAGTAAGCCAGTCAATGTCTCGTCGAAGTTGCCCTCGAAAACGTCATAACTGGCCGTTGGGGGCAGAGTTCGCTGTGCCAACAACTGCTTGAGATGCTCATAGCGGTCATGCTTTTGCTCGATAAAGAAAAACAATACCTCGCGGTCACGCAAGGGGGCATATCTGTGATCCAGAAAGGTATCAATAGCGATGATCGGTGAGCCTGGCTCGCCTCCTTGATACTCACCTGGCCCGGCAAATCCATCGAGATAGATGATGCGGCCATTCATCGATGTCATAATGGGAAGCCAGGCCGCGAGATAACGCCGAAGAATCTCATGCTTTGCGCGTGTGTGGCCATCAATTGGCCAGAGGGTCGTTTTAGGGGAAGGCACTTCCACACCTCCAACATTCTATTGATGTGATACAAACATGTTCTGTCCAGGGAACACGATACCGGAAATGTGTCTCTCCAATGGCGCAAATAGCCACAACAGGTCAACAATAAAAGAAAACCGCGATAGAGCATTCGCAGGGAGGAGAACGCATTGCGCATCATCAATCTTCCCGCTGGAAGTGTACTCTATCGTGGCTGTGTTTGCAAGAATTATTGTGCTGGCTATTACCTTATCGCTAAAGCGCCCGGGAACTGCTTATGACTGGGAGTTCGCGGCGGATGCGTTCGCGGTCCTGGTAGCTGATGTGGCAGGCGCAGGGCATACTGGTAATATCACCTGCTCTCAAGAACATGAATGCTTCAGTTGGATCGGCTTTACAAGGGGTTGTTTTGACGTGTGACATACCATAGTGAGCAAGCATAGCCCTGATCCAGTGATAAAGACGCTGCTGGCGATGCGCTGTTGGGCGGTATTTATGCGCTTTTACGGCTGGTTCCATTTCGGCCAACAGCGATGAAACGATTTCTTCCGGGAATGATGCTCGCAATATTCCGGGCATCTGCGGCGAGAAGCGCAGGATATCTATGGTCATGCGCTTCAAACGCGGGCCAAGAATATCGGCCATCATCTCAAATAATTCGTGGTAGTGCTTCTTGTAGCCCTCAATGGGGATAATCGGTCCCAGGCGAATGGTATGATCCATCGCGCCGTTGTCGATGGCCCACGCCAGGCCCTTCAAACGCGCTTCTGGAGGCGCACCGCCCGGCTCGAATACTTCTGAAATAGCCGGAGCGTTCAAGCTGATCGCCAGCAGAGCAAGACGCCCATCTAAGCGTAAGTAGGGTTCGTACACGCCCTTCGTCAGGAAAAAGGCCACGATGCCACGCTCGGTTGAGAGATCAAGGATGGTCTGGACAAGCGAACCATTCCCCTCTTCATCGACAAACCAGGGGTCTTCTTCAACTGGACCGCCGAGTTCGGCCCAGTTGACCACGCTTCCATGCTGCAACGCATCAAGCTCTGGAATAGCGTCTTCCAGATTCAGGAAAGTACTCTTGATGCCCATGCCTTGCAAGCCGCGCAGGTAGCAGAAGCTGCACTCGGCGGGACAGACGCCTTGCGCATAGTTGCCGCGCAGGAAGCCGCGAATGGGAGTGGCCTGCCGCTCTTCTTCTTTTGAACGTGTGCCTGCGATCCAGGTGGTTTTGCCCCGTTGATAGGCGACAATGGGCGTCCATGCGCCGCAGGTGGTTCCTGCGCCTCCGACAAACGGCACGATAAACTGCGGCTTGCCACCGCCTCCACGCCTGCCAAGCAGCAAAATGCGCGTTTTGCGCTCTTGCTCCGAGATATCAGGCCAGTATTGCCTGTGCAAGGCCAGCGCTTTAGCTGCCGTCTCATTGCGCCCGCTTTCATCAAGGACAGTAACCGACGCAACATATGAGCGAAGGTGGTTTGCCGCTCGCCGTGCTAATTGATGCTCTACATCATTATGTGCTGTAATGAGCAGCCGTGGCAGGCGCTCCGGTGCCATATGTTGCCGATTCGCCAGCAATCGCCGCGCCCGCTCGCCCATGAGATCTGCCGACACTGCCGCATCCAGGGCGATCAGATCGATCTGCTCCAGCCGTGTGAGCATGACCGGCGCATCCTCACCGGCAAGAGTTGCGAAAACATCGTGAACTACGACCATGCTGTACCTCTTTCCGTGCGCTTTGTCCAGGATATGAGCGTCGATAATAGAACAAATATTCCAAAGTATAGTATACCCCGAAAACAAGAAAATGTCGAGGCGTATTGAAACAAAAACACTTCATTGCATACAACGTGTGCCAAGAGCTTGTGGGCTTTTGCTAGCAGAGATAGAGTAAAGATGAGCTACTATGCTTCCCTCACTATCTCCCCCACCCGCGCAAACGCCGCCATCACCCCATCCTTCACCTCGCGTCCGACAAGCGGGAACGTGTACGGCGCATAGAGGATATGTCGCAGCTCATCCTCGCTTAGCCCGTACAGGTGTGCCACCAGCGCATCGATCTCGTTCTGCAAGCGCTGCCGCTCGATTGGATTGATAGCCACGTGCGCCTCCACACTACCCAGCAATTCACGCCGCAGCTCATCGAACTCCGACCCAACACATACCAGCTTCGCCACACGTTGTGCGATAGCCAGGCAATGTGGATTGCTTGGTGAGAGTCGAGGAACGGGAAGTTGCTTTACATAGAACATGTTGACGTGTGTTGTTATCTTAAAGCGCAGTATATAGTCGAATGTAAAAGCGTCAAAGATACCAGTGAGATAAGCCAGGGTAATGAACGATAACGCACGTTGATAGTAATTTTTGACATTGTGTAGATCATTTAGAGCCTGTTGGGCATCGAAACGCCAGGGAACCAGATAGTTGAGAGTATTTCCAGCAAAAACCTTTGCTGGCAGAACAGAGGCAATCATTGCTCTTTCGTTAGTACTTGCTGCAATATCCCGAAAAGCTAGTCGTGGAGCCTCAGCATCCGTGCGGACATCGTCCGCAGTGAGCGGCCCGCGCCCGTGCGTTTTAAGCAGGGCAGCAATGCGCTGCTGGCGCGTTGTGCCTTTAGGATGTGTGGGAAGCAGCGCGTCCAGCGCCTCCTCGACGTGCTGGATTTCCCGGCGGGCCAGTTCTTCCTGCCCCTTTGCTGGATCGACCCGGTAGCGCGGCTCGCTGAATCGATGGGTGTACTGGTGGATCATTTTGCCCTCGTAAAGCGGCCAGCCAATACCATCTTCATTGAAAAGATACCGGTCGTTTGTCATATCAAACTCACGGCTTAACACGACAGACCAGATGCCATCTATCTTCTCGCCCAGCAGAGGCCAATCGCCGTAGATATGTTCTACGATATCAGCGTCGCGCTGTGAACGGAACTCCATGATCGAGAGCGTATCGGGCGAGAAACGTTCAACAAGCAGCTGGGGAACATGCATAACTTGATCAGATTCAGTTAAATAATCGGGTAACTCTTCAGGCTTAATAGCTTCTCTTGTTGTTATAGCAAAGCTAATTTGAATATCTGTTTTAGCTCCGGCCTTTGTGAACCCTACAAGGGCGAACCTTTCAGCATGATGGACAGAAGGAAATACCTTTTTCTCATTTGATAAAGCGTATAGAAAGTCAAAGCTATTTCTTTCTACCAGCAGCTGCCTTAACCCCGTTGCCCCTTCATCTTTATAGATACCTGCCTTCACAATTTGCCCGGCTTTGCCGTGATTTGCGAGAAGTTGATAAGCTCGTTCAAGGAACAATTTATAGGTGTTAGCATCACCACCGGTTTTCGATCCGTTGACTTCCACGCTTTGATAAGGATAAATTTCGCTCAGGCGCGTGAAGTCTACCAGGTTTTCAATGAGGCTCACATAGGCATCCCAGCCGACGCGAATCCCGGCATCCTGTAAGAGTTCTTGCTGGCGCTGTTCCGCTGCCACGCGCTCCAGTTCACGGAAGGCGGGATCGTAAGCGGAGAAGAACTCACGCGAATTTGGCTTGACCGTATCCCATGGTGGGTTGGCGATTACTGCATCAAAACCGGCGTCATGACGTGGCTGACCGTCGGGCATGAAATACACTTCGGGGAATTCCAGTTCCCAGTGGAACGGCCTGACCTGCTCCACGATGCGCTCGACTTCGCGCAGGTAGGGCACGGGATCGAGGTTGGTGAGCTGGTGGCCCTCACCGCGTAGTTGCAGCACAAGCTCGCGGTAGATCTGCCCGTCGAGCGGGGGCGGCCAGTGGGGATCGTCTGCCGGCGTGCCTGCGGGCGGCTGCCGCCAGAACCACGAGGCGACCCACAGATCAGCGATGGCCTTGAGCATCCGCCGCTGCTCGTCCTGTTCGACCTGGCGACGGAAGAGCGCGGCCTTTTCGTGGACGCGCGCAACACTGTCGCTAGGCGTTTCGGCGATCCACTGGCGGCGACCAACGAGTGGCTCCAGTGTATGCGGAACATCCATTTCCTCGAAGAGCGCGAGCTGCAGGGCGTCGTCCTCGCCTCTGCCCCTGCGCGTCGTTCTCGCGCCGCGCGCCCTGAGCAGGCGCTTGTTGGCTTCGGGATGCATGGTGTCGATGCTCTGCTCGCGGCCAGAGGCGAGCATGTAGGGACGCAGGGGCGCGCCGATCAGGCTGTTGCCGCAGCGCAGGTTGGCGTCGAGGAAAGTGAGCGGTTTGTCACCTGCCAGCGTGGTGAGCCAGAGCGAGACTTTGGCAAGTTCGACGGCCATCGGGTTGAGATCGACACCGTAGAGGCAGCGTTCGGCGACGAGGCGGCGATAGGGCCGCGTGGCCTCGTCGGAGAGTTCGTCCTGCTCGCCTTCCAGTTCTTCGATCTCGCCAATCTCTGTAGCGGCTTGCTCGATGGAGCTTCGCTCTCTGCGCAGAGCGCGAGCATAGGCGTCAGCCAGGAAGAGGCAGGCTCCGACGAGGAAGGCCCCTGATCCCATCGCCGGATCGACCACTTTGAGTTCGAGGATCTGTTCTGCCGTTTTGCCTTGCACGAGCGGGCCGAGCGTGCGCCGCACCAGGAAATCTACCAGCGGCTGTGGCGTGTAGTAGCTGCCGCTCGTCTTACGCCCCGCGCCATGGCCGAGATAGAACTGTCCCGTTTCGATGCGGCGTACAATGGCGTAGTCGCGCTGCTCGCGGGCGGGAATAATGGCCGTATCGCCCTTGTAGCGTACCTCGACCATCGGCTCCGCCGCGATCTTCGGCTCGTATTCCAGCAGTCCTTCGTAAACCGCTCCCAGTTGTTCGACACCGAGGTCTTGATAGTCGATGCGCTCGCGGCCCCGCTCTCTGGTAGGTGGCGTCACCGATAGCTCGCGCAGCACCTCGGAGAGCGCACTGTCCGGCACGCGAATGGCATCGAGCAGGACGGTATGCTGCGGACTGAAGAGGTCGCCATTGTAGGCCGGAACCACCAGTTGCGAAGTAGTGCAGCCCAGGCGAATCAAGCGAAAGAGCGCCTGGATACTCTCCCATAGACGAAAGGTGCTGGGCAGATAGGTGATGCCCGGCTCCATGATCTCGTCGCGCAGGGGTTCCAGGCTATAGCTGTCGCGGTAAACGGCATTGTCAGTAGGTAACAGGGCGCGGCTCTCGGCATAGAGTACGAAGAGCAGGCGATAGAGCAGTACCAGCGACTGCTGGTAGAGCAGGGGTAGGTTGTCGAGGGCAGCAGTAGCTTGCTCGCGTTCGTATCTCATGACCTCATCCGCCCCATCGACAGACGTGTTCACCAGTTCGCGCGCGCGGTTCACCAGCGTTCCCATCAGCATGTCGAGCGCGCGGAAGACGCTGCTCTTCAAGGTTGAACTGACGCCCTCGGCATGTTTGCGGCTGCCCTCGTCTACGATATCGAGCAGGCAGCGTCCCTTCTCGTCTGGCTGGAACGCCTGGGCGCGGAAGAGCGTCCAGAACGTGTCGAAGTCGCGGTCGCTACCGTTTTCAAAGAGCGTTTCCAGGTCAACCTCGAAATATTGCTGGCGACCGGCGACGACGTTGCGTTTGAGCAGGCGCAATTGCCGTCCATTGCAGAGCAGCCCCCACTGCGCCGGTCCAGCAGCTAGCAACCGTTCCATGAGTTTGTGCGGCATATCGCCACGCCGCCGGGCTGAAGCAAAAGGACGGTCAAAATCCGCTCCCCAGTTCAAGAGCGAAAGCAGCACGACAGTTGGTGCGTGCCGCTCGTTGTCATCAGGAGTGATATGCTCACCTGGTTCTGCCGTCGTCACAGCATCGGGCAGCAGCGGATTGGTAGCATCAACTTGAGCGACCGGATGATAGAGGTAGTAGCCGTCCGGCAGTGCCTCTTCGTTGAAATCGGCGGCGCGAGCAGGTTCAAGCGGCTCATAGCCAAGCGCGCGCAACAGCGGATCGATCCATGCTTGCCGGGTACGGGCGTAGGTCGTGCTGCTGCCGAACGCGGATGCGACACGCTCATAGAGGCTGTGCAAGCGGCGGCACACGGCAACCGGCATGCGCGTCCCCGTCTCGCCCAGGTGACCCCGTACCTCACGCGCGAGCAGTGTTCCCAGATAGTAGCTGCTGAAGAGATTGCGGTTGATAAAAATAGCTCCCGGTTCGGCGGCGCTGGTTGGCTGCCCTACAGGTCGTTGCTGTGTCTTCCCATCTCCAATCATGCTAGCACTCCTCCGCCGGGACGATCACCAGCGCGCCAATCAATTCGGGCGCGGCGGCCCTGATGTGTTCCATATCGGCGATCTCGGCCTCGCGCTGCTGTCGCCGGTTCGCGATCACCTCGCGCTCGCGGGCGAGGTCGTTTCTGCGCCGCGTCTCCGCTGCTGCCAGGGCGCGGGCCTGTTCCGCTCCCTCGAAGAGTGAGAGTTGCGCGGCCTCCTGCCCGGCGCGCTCCGTGAGCAGGCGTTCAACCCAGCGCAGGCGTGCCTCTGCCCAGGTTTCGATGTCACGACGCAGCAGTTCCAATTGCGGTGCCCGCGTGGCTCGCACACGCTCGGCCATCTCCGCGCAGCGCTGCTGCGCCAGTATGTATCCCTGTTCGCGCCGCGCTTCCCATAGCGGCTCGTAGACGTCGGCCAGCAGGGATGCGGGCGCGTTGCGCCGCAGGCCGGGCCTTGCCAGTAGCGCGGAAGCCTGATCGGGCGAGCCGGGTGAACCGTCGAGTTGCAGGAAAACGGGCACGATCTCTTCCGCTGCCAGCGCGCCGCGCCGGTCCTGCCAGCGTCCCAGGTAGGTGAGCAAGAAGCCGCGCGGTACATCCTCCAGTACGCGCACGGTCATGCGCCCGGCAAGCTGCCCACCGTCGCGTGCGTCACTTTTGACGGCGGCGATGAGCGCGTCAAGCAAAGGATGGCCGAGCGCGAGGAAGTCGATGGCAGGAGGGCGTTCGCGATCGCTCACCGCTATCTCACGGGCGAAGGTAGCACGCTCATAATGTTCGCGCACCCCCTGGCGGCGCAAGCTCGGCGGCACATCGAGTGTCCAGACGTGCGGCAGCCCTTCGACCGGTACGGCGCTGCCACCGAGCAAGCTGAGTGTAGACGTTGCGAACTGTTCGATCAGCCCGGTATCAGGCAGGGCATGCGTGGTTGATTGTTCGGCAGCCTCGACGCGCCGGTAATCGTCCGGGCCAAACGCGCCGGGGGCAGTAAGGAACTGGGCGCGGCAGGCATCCAGCGCCTCCTGCCCCTGTTTGAGCGCCTGCTCGATCCGCTCATCGAGTTCCACGACGACGCTCTCTTCGGCACGCTCTTCCGTCTCGACCATGCCGTCCATCAGCAGCGTGTCGAGATCGAGCGGGCCGGTCACGCTCAGCACATCGGAGACGTTACCCAGTTCTTTGCGAATGCGCTGCAATTTCTCTTCCAGCAGGGTGAGGATGCGCCCTTCCAGGGTATCGCGCAGCAGCATGTTGTAGACTTCGACGGTGTGCGCCTGTCCCCAGCGATCGACGCGCCCGTTGCGCTGTTCCAGCCGGTTCGGGTTCCAGGGCAGTTCATTGTGGATGACCGTCCAGCACCCCTGCTGGAAGTTGAGGCCCTCGCTGGCGGCGTCGGTGGCCAGTAGCACCATCGTCTCCGGCTGGTGAAAGAGCCGCTCGGCGGCGAGGCGCTGCTGGCGGTTCAGGTGGCCGTGCAGGATGGCGATGCGCCCGGCGTAGCCGCGCTCCTCTAAATAGCCCAGGAGGTAATCGAGGGTATCCTTGTACTCGGTGAAGACGATTACTTTGCGCCCCTGCTCAAAGCAGAAGCGATCCAGGGTGCGTTTGAGGAGCGCGGCCTTGTGATCCTGCTCCGACGGGATGGCCTCGGCCAGGCGCAAGAGGCGCTCTACCTCGCGCCGCTCGCGCTCGATGGCCTCCTGGCCGCGCTCCGGCGCAAGCACGACGAGCTGCTGTTCGATGCGTTCACGCTGCGCCTCGGTCAGCGGGACGCCCGCGCGGTACGAGGCGAGCAGTCCGCGCCGGGCATCGGGCGCGACGGCCTCGTCGGTCAGCCCATCCAGGCGGGTGCGCAGCGAGGCTCGAATGGCTCCTAGCGAGCTGACCAGGCGCTTTTTGAGCAGCATCATGGCGAAACCGACTGTTGCCCGCTGATCGGAATTGCCGCGCAGTGCCTTCCAGCGTCGCGCCACGTATTTGGTGAGCGCCTCGTAGAGCCTGCGCTCAGCGGACATTGCGGGATCGGAGAGTGAGAGCTCCAGATGATGCACGAGGCGGCCATGAAACCTGGGCGTGCCGTCGGGGTTGAAGATGTGCTGCTTGGAACGGCGGATCACCACCTGTTCCACCACCTCGCGCCGCAAATCCTCGGCGCTGGCAAAACGCGCGTCATCGAGCAGGCGCAGCAGCGAGTAGAAGCCCTGTGAATAGCCGTCATGGGGCGTGGCAGTGAGGAGCAAGAGGCTGTCGCAGAGCGGCGCGAGCACCTCGCCGAAGCGGCTGCGGTCCGTGCGGAGCGGGCGAACCGGGCTGCCCGACTCGGCGAGATAGTGCGCCTCGTCGATAATGATGATGTCCCAGCGCGTCTTCTTCAAGGCGCGCAAGATGCGCTCCTGCTTGGCAAAATCGATGGAGGTGATGACGCGGTTGGCGTAGTGCCAGGGGTTCGCGCCGGACGGCAGGGCGGGCAACAAGTCTTTGAGCAGGTAGTCGTTATCCAGGATGGCGAAGTCCAGGCCGAACTTGTCGCGCATCTCATCGGCCCATTGATCCTGTAAGGCGGCGGGAACGACGATCAGAATGCGGTCGCCGCGTCCACGCGCGATCAGTTCGCTTGCGATGAGGCCCGCCTCGATGGTCTTGCCCATGCCCACGTCTTCGGCCAATAAGAATCGCTGGCGCGGCGCGGACATGACCTGCAAGACGGGCGCAAGCTGGTAGGGTTCGATCACCAGCCGCGAGCGTGCCAATCCCAGCAAATAGCCGGTGTTGTGCGCGATGGAGAGCCGGTAGGCAGTGTGCAGCCGCTCCCACTGGCTGGGCGGCGTGCCAGGATGCCAGGGCAGCTTGGGCGCCGCCACCGGCACAACAAGTTCCACCGCGCTATCGTCACCCAGAGCGGCATCGCTTCCTTCTCCGACTGGACGATAAATAAAAAGGCGTTCCAGACCACGCGCCCGGCCTTCCATCCCGCGCACGCGCAGCGCGTGGTCTCCGCCTGCGTAAGCCGCAAGGTCCTCCAGCACCTGCCAGGTTAGCTCGCGGATGCGCACCAACTGCCCAACTTCAAACATACGATGTTCCGCCACTTCTACGAGAAATAATGCCAGTATCATACGCATCAGTGTATGACCTGTCAAGCTTTTGTGGCAGGCACGAAGTCCGAATCAGCAAAAACTGATTTTAAGCATGGCTATTTAAAGACGGCGTGATCGCTGCATCCGAGGGAAGCAGCATTTATTCCTCTGCTTCGGGTGACAGAGGTTGCCAGTTCTCCAGATCGATCATCTCAATCGCCGGTCGCATGCCCTTTCTTTCCTTGACCATTTTCCGGTAAACGGACCTGACCGCACCGCGCGAGAGCCGGTTCACGTAATACCGCAATGGGCGGTTTCTGTTACCCGTCCAGAACTGGTCGTTCATCACCTCTTGAACCTCACCGGGAGAGGGCCGGGAAATCTGGACCTCGATGTCGATCTCCTCCCATTTGTCATGGGCATTTTTCAGCAGCAGGATGCCGTCCTGGATGTGCCTGAGCCTCCGGCCCTTTTGTCGCAGCTCCTGCTGTGCCTGAATAGTGCGCTCGCTGATCCAGCGCATCTCCTGGTATTCTTCCTCCAGGTGCATGCGCACTTCGTTAATCCAGTAGAGATGCTCCAACGAGCGCACCGACGGCGCTTCCGCCCGGAAGGTGAACCCTACCTCTCTGAGTCCATGTCGCGTCAGGTAGCACCAACCAGGCTGTGCGTGGAAGATCGGATGGAAGATGGCGATTTTCTCATCGACCCAGCGCCCAATGATTTCCGAGGTGCGTGAGACCGAGAGTACTCCACCTTCGATCTCTTCGGGGGAGTATCGCGCTGCCAGCCGCTGGATCTGGTCGAAGCGCATGGCCCGCATATATCCAATATAGGCCCAGAGCCAGCGATCACGGTCCGTCCACTGCGGTCTGCCTTTATCTTTGCGCACTTTGCGCGGAGGCAGGAGCTGCTCATTGCGCAGTTGGCAGATGACCTGTGCGATTTCCTGTTTTTCCAGGTGCAGTGGTACTGCCGCCAACTTCTCGTAAGGCGGTAAACGCTTGCGCGGATTGAGGTTCCCTCGAATAATGAGCCAGCGCAGCCAATCTGCCAGAAAGACACACCGTTCCTCTCGCGTATACTCTTCGGCCAGCGAGAAATGACCCTGCGCTATTTGCTCACGAGCCCATTCATAATAGAGTTGTAGTCGTCCCTGATGAGTCGAGAAATCCCACTGCTTTTTGTGATCTGACTGACCCGAGTTCATCATACATCTCTCTTTCTCTCCTGATGTCCTGTTTCCAAAACACACCAATGATCCAAATCATAAAAGAATAAATAAATCACGGATTTTGAGGGGGTACAGCCATGTTCTTCAAGACGCATTGGACGGGGAGAAAGATCGTTTATTCGAATCACAAGCGGTACGAAGTCCGTTTCGTACACGTTGAGCGATGGCTTGCGCCATGTCGCTGCGCTTCCTGGTTGATCATTTCTCCTCACGAAGGACAAATCCCGCCTTCCGTAAGACCCGTCGGAAGGCATAGATATCATGGGCATTCCATGCCAGCAGCCTGCAAGGGGCGATTTTTTCAAGGCCAAATGCTCGCCAATGAGGAGAGAGACATAACTCATCAGCTATCGCCGCGCCCGACACTTCGATCAGCAAGACCTGTATCGTTTCCGCTTCCTTGTAGGTTTTTGCCCAGTCTCTCAAAGTACGAGCGACATTTTGCGGTATCGCCTGTTTGCTGGACGCTTTGAGGAGAGCGAGCATCTGGTCCACACTGATGCCCCTCTCAATTCCTCGCAAGACGGAGTGTTGTGTCAGGGTCAAGCGGCTAACCTGCTCGACCAACTGCACTTCACTAAAGGGCAACAATCGGTAAAGAGTCGGTGGATCGAACCGGAGCAGGATCATCTCGAAAGAAGGTTGCACCACGAGCGCCTTGATAGGTCTGGCAGTAGACGCGGTGGCCTCCTCGAAAAGCACTTGCGCTCCAAATTCCGTGATGCCAAAACGGGTGGGGAGACGAGATACGCCTGTTTTCATATCCCCTGCATGTTGGTCGGTAGAGATGATTCCCAGCTCTGAAAGCGTCGAAGAAAGAATGCCCTGGTACACGATTCCCTCGCAACTGTCCCAGGATTGCCGCAGCCAGGAAGGGACACGTTGGGTGCGCGTACTTTCCTGCAAGCGTGCCGGGCGCAGTACATACGGCCCTCGCGACCAGATCGTATCAAGCAAAGCGGAAATGGAATACCAGCGCCCGGGTACGTAGATGCGAGAGCTGAGCAGGTCAAGGAAGAGGCCGCGAGCTGCGAGAGGATTCCAGTCCCGACTGTCCCACTGCCGGAAGGCAGGACTCCAGACATCATGCCATTGCGAACTGCCCCGCCACCAGGCAAGAAACTGCCTCGCCTGCTCATGCACGTTTATTTGAGACCACGTGCCCAACCCCGACTCGATCGCTGGACAATAGTATGGTTTGTCTTCGTCGTCATCATACGAGAAAGAGCTGTAAATCAAGTGAAGCTGCTTCGCCGCCTCGCAGAGCATATTGACATAGGCATCTTCTCGCCTCTCATCGTTCCAGGGCGATCCATGTAGCAGTGGGCGCAAGAGGCTCGCGCATCGTTTTGTCACCGTTCCCTGTCTCGTCAGGGTAATCCGCTGCTGATGTACTACCACGACAATGGCCGCCAGGTCATACAGGATCAGCGGCTGTGCTTCTGCTGGCACTGATGGAACCGTGGGTGCCCATTCATTCCTTGCCTCATAAGAATTGCCTGGGGTGATAGCTTCATGGTCATTCATGGTCATTCTTTCCCTGCCCTACCGAGATGCTGCCTCGCATTACACGGTCAACGAATTGCTGGGATGGGCACGCGATTTGCATTTCAATATCAATACACTCCAACTGACTATAATGCCGTCTGGAACCTGTGAAATCGGCGCAGTTTTTCTTGTCTCTACGTCGTTCATGGTACCCAGCGCACCACTAAAGTGCTAGCTACACCGTCTATTAATCTTCTACATGGGCGAACGTGTTCGCCTTCATGGGCTTATAGTTGTTCGCCCAATGTTCGCGGTAACTTCCTGTGACATGTTCGCTCCGCGTTCGCGCCTGCTCGTGTACTGTTCGCCCTCTCGCACACTGTTCGCTCTAGCGAGAGCAATGCTTGCAGTGTTTGCACTTCCCCAATAATGCTGATCGACAGCAGCAGTCAGTTCCTGGGAATAGGAGGGCAGAACGAATACCTACGGTTTTAAAAGCACTTTCAACACGCCCTGTTGCTCAGCGCGTTTGAAAGCGGCTGGCCCTTCGTCAAGCGCATAACACGCACTAATTAAGGAATGTACATTGACAAGTTTCCGGCTTAAAGCGCGCAGCGCGGGGCCGAACGGGCCACAGCGTGATCCCTGCACGCGAATCTCATCGATCACGATGGGAGCCAGGTGTAACGAACTCATACCTGAGACGGTACTTTTTAGAATAAGCACTCCTCTGGCTCGTACTATGCGCAGCGCCAACTCTAACCCCTGCGCCGATCCAGTACACTCCACAACGATGTCCGCCCGCCGCCCGTTCTCTAATGCAAAACGCTCCGCATCATCAAGCAGATAGGTATGTACTCCATGCTTTTCTACCAGTGCCAGTTTCTCCTCGTGCTTGCCCACCATCGTCACCTCGCAACCACTCAATGTCAGTACCTGCGCCGCCAGTTGGCCCATTTTGCCGTCGCCCAGCACAACGACGCTGTCGGTGGGTTGGACATGAACTTGCTCGAGTATCTCGAAGTTGGCGGCCAACGGCTCGACAAAAACCGCCTCTTCATCGCTCACGCTCTCAGGTACCAGGTGCAGGTTCCTGGTCGGCAGCGTCAAGTACTCAGCGAACGCTCCGTCACGATTGACAATACCCAGTGTGCTGCGGTTGGGGCAATGTGTGGGCATGTTTTGCTGGCAATAAAAACAATCGGCACGGTGGCAGGCGGCATTGATTTCGCCAACCACGCGCTTGCCGATCAAGGAGGTGAGAGGAGTGGCACCGGAGCCTTCGTTCACCGCCTCGACGACCCCAACAAATTCATGGCCCAGCACCCCCTGAAAGCCCATATACCCACGCACAATCTCCAGGTCGGTATTGCAAATCCCTGCCAGCAAGACACGTATCAGGGCTTCGCCATCTGCCGGAGCTGGCAGCCGATAGTCGCGATCAAGCATAATACCAGTTTCTCGGCACACCAATGCTCGCATGAGATCCCTCCTCGTCTTTTCTTCATGGACAACATTCTTTCCGGCGTTTTCTCCCGTTCAGTATAGCACGACTCCCAGCCGGATTCGTCTCTGCTCTACACTCCCTACTCACGCACTATGCATGCTGGTCCTCCCGCAAACACTTGTCTTTGACTCGTGTCATCCATTTATTGGCGGTGCTTACGCTGATTGTCAAAGCCCTGGCAACCTCACGGACTTTTGCATCTGGATGATCCGCTACGTATTGTTCCACACGCTCGAAGTTCCCTGCTCCCCGTTCGTCTTCATTGCTTGTAGCCGACTCATTTGTAGTTCGCTTCTCATACTTCGGCTGCGGCAATGCCTGCTCTGCCGGGTGTTCCTCAGAAACGGTTGTTTGCGCCAGCAGCACCCGCAGCGTCTCTACTAATTCGGGCGTAAGTACAAGGCCAGGCGCGGACTGCTGTATCAACTCTGGCTGTGGTGTAGGGACTGGCTTTGTCATATGGACATGCCGCATAGCATGGGCAACAATGATAAGCACGATGGCGATTGATCGAATCCAGATAAGCACCTCAACGGGAATAAACACATGCACATAGGCGGTATCGAGCGTCAGGTTAAGAGTCTGCTGAACGCTTTCAATGTTGGAAACAATCGCCGCTGTGAATAAAAGGAGTACAGATAATAATCCATAGAGCCAGGTCTTTACCTTTTCGCCCTCCTGATAGTAGCGGAATGTGCGAATAACAGTGCCTGCGACGCTTGCATCGATGGCAATACACTGCGTCCATGCCCATACCCGCTGCATAAAGATGTTGTCGGTGAGTACCGCGCCTTTCGTCAAGACATTCGCCATACTCGCTATAAGTCCGAAGGCCAATAAAAGGACCGACAAACTCGATCCGAGTTCCAATATGTACAAGATACCCATGTCGAGTTTCTCGATACTGGTAAAGTGCTTCACCGGAACATATTCCTTTCCAGGTCACAGACAAGAGACAAACACAAAGCCAGGGGAATCATCCCCTGGCAGTTATTAAGCGGCTTTACCGAGGATTCTTTGCAGGAATGTCATGATAGGAGTAGGGTCAAAAGGGGTGTAAAATTCAGCATGTGCTTTTGAGAAAGAGCGTGCCTCGGGGCCTCACAAGGCGCATCGCCATTTCCAGGCCACTTGCCGAGCCTGTGCATTCGACGACGGCATCGACGCGGCGCTTGCCATGTCCTATCGCCTGCTCGACCTGCTCAAGCTGATAGGTCTCCACGCCGCGTTGTTCCGCCAGCGCAAGTTTCTCCGTATGTTTGCCCACCATCTTCACGGCACAGCCTGTTAAGGACAACACCTGAGCGGCAAGCTGGCCCATCTTACCATCCCCCAGCACAATCACATGATCGGTCGGACGAATATGGGCCTGTTCCAGCATCTCAAAATTGGCGGCCAGTGGTTCCACAAACACGGCCTCTTCATCACTCACGTTATCAGGTACGAGATGCAAGTTTTCAATTGGCAACGTCAAGTATTCGGCAAATGCGCCATTCCGTTTGAGGATACCTAGTGTTGTACGCTGGGGGCAATGTGTAGGCATATTCTGCGCACAATAAAAACAATCCGGGCTATGGCAGGCCGCATTGATTTCACCGACCACTCGTTTGTTCATAAGAAATATTGGCGATGAGGAGCCTGGACGTTCGTGTACGGCTTCCACAATGCCCACAAATTCGTGACCTGGGATGCCCTCGAACGCGAGATAGCCCCGAGTGATCTCCAGGTCGGTATTGCAGATACCGGCTTGCAGGACGCGAACGAGAGCCTCTCCCGGATTGAGCGATGGCTCTGGATGGTTCTTTTCAAATGAGAGCGTTGCGTTGCGAAAAACAAGTGCGCGCATAAGCATTATTTCCTTTACAGCAGCCATGAACAAGACCCTCTCGTATGTCATCCTGAGAGCAGCGAAGGATCTCCGGTGATGGCACGCGAATCATCCGGCACACGAGATCCTTCGCTGCTCTCAGGATGACATATGGAGGCAGGTCTGGAATGGCGAACTATTTATCATTTATCGTTTAGAAGTGTAGCACATGTTTCTCGTCTGGCCTTGCCTTTCCCTCTTCATACCTTTATACTGAATGGCATTATTAGAAAACCATCCGAAACAAATGGACAACATACATGAACGAATATGACCAGATCGCCTCATTTTATGATGCCGAACATGCCCGCTTCGCGGAAGATGTGGACTTATATTTGAATTTCGCAGAGGCGAGTGGGGGGCCGCTGCTTGAACTGGCGTGCGGCAGTGGGAGATTGCTGCTTCCGCTTGCCGAGGCGAGCTACGAAATAACCGGCGTCGATACTTCGACACAGATGCTAGAACGGGCAAAACAAATGCTGGAAGAAGCAGGTGTACTTTCGCGCTGCCGCCTGGTTCAACAGGATATGCGCAGTCTGCAACTGGGTAAAAAGTTCCACCTGGCCTTTGTCGCGCTTGGCTCGTTCGCGCACTTAGTAACACCGAAGGCACAGCAGCAGGCGCTGGCAGCTATTCGCGCGCATCTGGCAACCGGGGGCACGTTTATTCTCGATATCAGCAATGCTGACGTGCGTTATATGGAGCAGATGAGCGGGCAGGTGTTGCACCAGGGAACGTGGACACTCGAGGATGGCTCGCTACTCACGCACTTCGTCAGTCCGGCTTCGTCTACAACCAGCCATTTTCTGGAATTGACGCATTTCTATGACCAGCACCGGCAGGGTGAAGCAGTGCGGCGCACAGTAGTAACAACGCAACTCTATTTGTTTGAGCGCAGGGAGATGGAATTGTTACTGGAACAGGCGGGGTTCCACGTGAAAGATGTATATGGCGATTACGACCTCGGGCCGTATGAACGAGAAAGCCCGCGTATGATTTTTATAACAGAGGCTCGCTAATGCCATACTATTAAAAACCTGGCTCCAAATGTCATCCTGAGCGCCGCGAAGGATCTGAGGCTCCCACTGGCTCGACGCGACAAGCGCGAGATCCTTCGCGGCGCTCAGGATGACAGACAAGAGGGTCTTTTTCATGTCAAACCTGATAAGAATGGATGAATGATATGATGCAAGAAGCATTGCACGCCTGGAACCTTGCTCCGCCGGAAGCTAGAGCGCTTCAGAGAGAACTCTCGGAGCGCATCGTGCGCGAAGATCAGTTAGGTGAGGTGCATTCGATAGCGGGCGTAGATATGGCGATTAACGAGCAGAATCAGATGGCACGAGCGGCAGTCGTTCGGCTCTCTTTTCCCGAACTGGAAATACTCGAACGGCACGTATATGAGGAACCGGTGCGAATGGAGTACGTGCCAGGGCTACTCTCGTTTCGCGAAATTCCCTGCATTCTCGGCGCTTTTGCGCAGCTAAAGGAGCAGCCGGACCTGGTGATGGTCGATGGACAGGGCATTGCGCATCCACGTCGACTCGGTATCGCCTCGCACCTGGGTCTCTGGCTCGATCTGCCTACCATCGGCTGCGCCAAATCGATCCTTGTCGGACACCATACGCAGGTAGGCGAAGAGGTTGGCTCCTGGGTTCCCTTAAAGGATCATGGAGAAGTCATTGGTGCAGTGTTGCGTACCCGCGCCCGTGTCAAGCCCATGATTATCTCGCTGGGACATCGCATCAGCCTGGAAACAAGCATCCATTACGTGCTGGCCTGTTGCAAGGGCTATCGCCTGCCCGAGCCAACCCGGCAGGCCGACAAACTCTCCAAAGACAACGACTGGCGCGAACCGGAAGAGGTGCAGCAGGATAGCCTATGGGGATGAATTTCGATGTGTCAATATGATATTGATGGCCGCGCGGCTATCAACAGCTCGCCATGAAAAAGACCATCTCGCATGTCATCCTGAGCGCCGCGAAGGATCTCAGGTTCCACTGGCTCGACACAGCAAGCGAGAGATCCTTCGCGGCGCTCAGGATGACATGTGGAGGCAGATTTGTAATGGTATAGTGGCACAATCTTATTCTTCTTCCTGCCCGGTATACAATGGCGCGGTGAAATAGAACGTCGTGCCCTTGTTCAGTTGGGAGTCGAGGTTGATGACACCGCCATGCTGCTCAACGATCAATTTCGCGATGGCGAGGCCCAGACCATAGCCGCCCATTTTCGACTGCAAGTGATGATTCGACTGGTAGAAACGCTCGAACACATGTGGCTGGTCTTCCGGAGGAATGCCATAGCCCGTGTCCTCTACTGAAATCATCACGAAATGCTCGTTATAAGGCCGACAGCGTATGGTAACGGTACCGCCAGGGGGCGTATATTTGATGGCATTGGTAACAAGGTTATTGAGTACCTGTTTCATGCGCTGTGGGTCGGCATAGAGCAAAGGGGCAGGCGTTGGAACATCGCGGATCAATTCGACCGAGGCTTTGAGCGCTTGCGGTTTCAGTCCATTGAGTACCTGCCGGGTCAGGACATGGGCGTTCACTTTCTGCTTCTTGAGTTCAAACTGGCCCGAGTCGGAGCGGGTCATGAACAGGATATCTTCCACAATCGACATCAATTGCTGGACGCCCTCTTGCGCATAGCCCAGGTATAGCTTCTGCTCGGCGTTCAACTCACCCATATGCCCCTGCATCAGCAGGTCGATAAAGCCGTGAACCGAATTTAAAGGCGTGCGCAGCTCGTGGGAAACCATCGAGACAAAATTGGAGCGCACGCTATTGGCAACCTTGATGGCTGAGATATCTCGCCCTACAAAGACCGCGCCGCGTCCCTCTTCAACTTCAACAGGCGTGACACTGACCGCATATTCAACGGCCTGGTCAGGCTGCGCGCCCAGTACCACCTCTTCGTTCGTCACCTGCTGGTTGTATTCCATCACCCGCGTGCAGGGACAACTGGACGTACCGCATAAAGGCACGCCGTTCAAGTTGCTGCATCGCAACACCTGATTGCAGGGTAGGCCCAGCGTCGTATCCGGGTCCAGCGCCAGCTTTTCATAGGCGCTGGGGTTGCAATCAACCACCTGATACCGCGCATTTAAAACAATGATCGGATTCGCGGAATTCGTGAAAAGGGACTCGAGATAGCCGCGTGCGCCAGCTTTGCTCGTCTGCTCCTTCAACGCGGCGGCTTCATCACCACTTGCAGGAGTGTCATCTTGCAACGCAGTCTCATCCACAACTTCTTCGATCGTCCCTCCATGCAGTCGAGTGCGTTTGCGCATGTCTGCTTCCTACTTTCCTAAAAACTTGTATCCAATACCACGTACCGATGTGATGTGCTGTCGCCCATCGGCATCATCTCCCAACTTGACACGCAGCCTGCGAATGTAGACATCAACGATGTTACTGTTGCTTTCGTTATCGTTCCAGACCTCGGCGAGCAACTGGTTCCGTTCTACCACCTGCCCCTGCGAAGCCATTAAGATACGCAAAACGTGCATTTCTCTTGGCGTGAGCGTGATCGGCGCATGCCCTGGAATCATCACCTTCAGTTCGCTGGGAATCAGTTCCACCTGCCCGCAACGAATACTGTGATTGCCGACCAGGTTGTGTTTCTTATTGCGACGCAGGACCGCTTCCACCCGCGCCACCAGTTCCTGGTGATTAAAGGGCTTGCAAATATAGTCGTCAGCGCCGATTTTGAAACCCTGGAGCTTGGCTTCGATCCCATCCTGGGCGGTCATAAAAATAATTGGTGTATCGTATCCCTCTGCGCGCAGCTTGGACGCGAAATCGAAACCGTTTACATAGGGCATCATGACATCGATGATAAGCAAATCGGGTTCGCGTTTCGCAATCATCTGGAGCGCGCCGCGTGGGCTATCCGTCGTCTCGACCTCATACCCCGCCTTCGAGAGAACAAATTGCACCAGCGCATTCGCAAACTGGTCGTCGTCCACGACAAGAATGTACACGGCTCATCCCCTCTTTACTAAAGTAGTTATTGTTACCGTCCCTACCAACAAAACATCCTCTTACCTGTGGAGGTAAGTGTTCGCAGCACTGCCATTGAAATGACTCCCACACCTCTGCACCTCGTGAAAGGGGGGGACGCGAGGATACAGATTTTCATTCAAACTGGCAATGCCCTATTTCAGTTATGATAACATTAAAATGTTATCCTGTATCAAAGATACTGTCAAGCAGGAACGCATTAAGAAAGCGTAACGCGCATTTTCTCCAGGTAAACCATTAAAATGGCGATATCGGCTGGTGTGACACCCTCTACACGAGAAGCCTGTCCAATGGTGCGTGGGCGCGTGCGAGACAGTTTCTGGCGAGCCTGAGTGCGCAGGTGTGGAATCGCTTCATAATCGAGTGTCTCGGGAATGAGATACTCCTCCATACGACGGGCGCGATGCACCTGCTGTTCCTGCTTGCGCACATAACTTTCGTACTTGACCTGCAACTCGACCTCTTCGGCCACCTGGCTCTCCAGGTCTGGCAGAGCTGTACAATCTCCTCCCATTATAGGGGATGCCGCGCTACGATGAGCGGCTACAGCTTGAGATAACTGCGCGATATGGAAATAGCGCACCTCCGGTCGCCGCAGCAGTTCTCGCGCCGTCAGCATCTGTCCCAGAGGAAAGATGCCAAGCTCACTGGCGCATGCTTCGGCATGGCGCGAAGAGGTGAAAACCACCGAATCGAGTCGTTCAAGCGCCCGTTGAATAGCTTCCCGCTTCTGCACCACTCTGGCATAGCGCTCTTCATCGATCAGGCCAAAGCGGTAGCCATAATCGCTCAAGCGTAGATCAGCGCTATCAGGGCGCAGGAGCAATCTATATTCGGCCCGCGATGTATGCAGGCGATAGGGTTCGCTCATCGGGCGCGTCACAAGATCATCGATCAGCACACCGATATAGGCCTCGTGGCGGCCAAGCACAAAAGGAGCCTCATTCCGCGCATACAATGCGGCATTGATACCCGCCATGATGCCCTGCGCGGCGGCCTCCTCATAGCCAGAAGTGCCGTTGATCTGGCCTGCCAGGAAGAGGCCTTTTACCACCTTCACCTGCATCGACGGTGACAATTGATCCGGCGGCACGTAGTCATATTCGACCGCGTAGCCGACGCGCATCATCTCTGCCCGTTCCAGCGCTGGAATGCTGCGCAACATGGCAAGCTGCACATCTTCGGGTAAACTGGTGTTCATACCCTGCACATAGACCTCGCCTGTACGCCAGCCCTCTGGCTCCAGAAAGATTTGATGTCGCTCCTTATCAGCGAAACGCACGATCTTATCTTCAATCGAGGGGCAATAGCGCGGGCCGATGCCTTCGATAATGCCCGTGTAGAGCGGCGAACGGTGCAGGTTCCCGCGAATAAGCGCGTGCGTCTGCTCGTTGGTATGCACCAGATAACAGGGCAACTGCGGTCGCCATCCATGCAGGTCTTCGTCGGTGACGGGATAGATCGGATTCGGGCGACTGCCGGGAAGCTGCACGTCCTCGCGCGCGCTCAAGTCTTGCGAAAAGTAGAGCGGCACGCGACTGCCCGGCTGGGGAATGGTCTTGCTAAAATCAATGGTGCGGGCATCGATACGCGGCGGCGTGCCTGTCTTAAAGCGCCGCACCTCCAGCCCGAGAGCGCGCAGCGAATCAGAGATGCCAAGCGCGGGTCCTTCCCCTGCGCGTCCACCGGGGCGCGTCTTATCACCCACCACCAGGCGACCATTGATAAAGGTGCCGGTGGTCAAAATAATCGCGGGGGCGCGATACTCCCAGCCCTCGCTTGTCACCACCCCGCGCATCACCGGTCGGCCATCGGGTCCCGGCTCGCTCAGCAGGCGCGCAATGGTGGCCTGTTTGAGTTCGAGATTGGGCTGGCCCTCCAGCACGAATTTCATGGCAAGCCGGTACGCCTGCTTGTCGCACTGGGCACGCAAGGCCTGCACTGCGGGTCCTTTACTGGTGTTGAGCAGGCGAATCTGGATAAAGGTGCGATCAGTATTGCGTCCGATCTCACCACCGAGTGCGTCTATCTCCTTGATGAGATGCCCTTTGGCTGGCCCTCCCATCGATGGATTGCAGGGCATGAGAGCGACACTATCGAGATTCATTGTTAATAGCAGCGTCTTGCGACCCATGCGCGCACAGGCAAGCGCGGCCTCACAGCCAGCATGCCCCGCGCCTACCACGATCACCTCGTAGCTTCCCCGTAGTAGCTGTTCTGGTGGAAGCGCCTCCCGCGCCAATTCGTTGCTCATGAGATTCCCTATTTAACTGACTGCTTCTCTGAAGAAAAGTTCATACATTTACCCAGACGTATTATCACTCAGAAGTGTGCAAACGTCAATACAATTAAGAGAATGTGTCTATGAATTTGTTATGCGAAACGTTTCTTTGGACAGAAAAACGATTTGAAAATCGATGGAACGCTTCTATCCATATTGAAATATTGACGAGTTATTGATAAACTGTTATCATGAAACCCAACAAGAGCAACCAGGTATCTATGTAAGCAGCAGGGCGGGAAACATGCAAGAAAAGCAGACCTGGCGAACCTTTCTCAGCAAATGCATCCAGACTCCCTCCGAAAAACGACGGATTGCCAGTGAACTTGGCGTTTCAGCCATTACTTTGACTCGTTGGGCGGCTCATATTTCCGATCCACGCCCGCAAAACCTGCGCCAGCTTTTGAACATCTTCCCGGAACACCGGACTATGCTCCAAAACCTCATCGCTGAAGAATTTCCCGATGTTGTGCAATTCGTCCCGAACAACCCGCCAGAGGAAATAGCCGAAAAAATTCCAGTCTCCCTCTACGAGAGCGTTATTCATACCTACATTACCACACAGCGCAAGCAGTTGTTTCTCGCCATTAGCGATTTGATTTTACAGGAAGCGCTGCGCCAGCTTGATCCAAATGAAGAAGGTATGCAGATCACGCTGGCAAAATTTGTTCCCCCGCGTGGCACAAATCAGGTACGGAGCATGCGCGAGATGGTGGGACGAGGCACTATTGCCGGAAGCAGGGCTTTAGAACAACCCTTTTTGTTTTTAGGTGTAGAGTCTCTGGCCGGTTACGCGGTAAGCGCGGGACGCCTGCTTTCGGTTCAGGATAAGGCGGACCGGCAGAATCGCTATCCCGGCCAGTGGGCAGAGTGGGAAGAGAGCGCGGTCGCCTGCCCCATTATGCGAGAAGGACTGATTGCTGGCTGTTTAATTACCTCAAGTGGGAAACCAGGTCACTTCTCGCTCACGCGCGAACACCTGGTACAAAGCTACGCCGAGCTAGCAGCACTGGCGTTTGAATGGGAAGATTTTTACGCGCCACAGGATATTCGTCTCGGTTTGATGCCGCCACAAGAGCAACAGGCTCGCTACATCACAAACCTGCGCAATCGCATCATTAACACGATGAAAGAGGCGAATCGCAAGCAACAACTTATTACGATCACCCAGGCGGAGATTCTTGTATCGCAGGACCTGGAAGAAGAACTGTTGCAACTTCCACAGCAACTCAATGAAGAGTTATAGGCTTACTTGGGAACCGCAAAGATAACGACAAAAATCAGCAGGTGCATGAGGACCAGAATGACAAGGAACCACTTGAACCAGGTAAATTCACGCTGAAACTGCTCTTGTTCGCTAAGCTGGGGGCGCATAGTTATAGCGAGAGGCGAACGTTCCGCCGCCACAAGCCCCACCGCCACGCGCAGACGGGCAGGCGAACGAACAGGGGAACGGCGCATCTCCACCTGTAGCATCTCATAACAGGGCGGGCATATGATCCATTCCTGGCGCGGCTCCGGCGCACCAACCGGCTCTTTGACCGTAGTCGGACGTCGCCAGATAACATTCATACAAATAGAACAACGCACCGGTTTATACCAACGCCCTCTCTGTCCTATTTCTCGCTCTGTGAGCATTTCATCATTGGCAGGTGGCATTATTTCGCTCGCAGTCTCTCCAGGCAGGCCTTCCCGGAGGGTGGAGTATGCTAGTATCTCGCGCTATATTCTGTTATCCAGTAGCAATATTGTATCATATCGAGCTGGATTCTTACGCAGTGTGTTATTCACAATATTACATGTAACATATAAGTCCGCTCACTACAACAACTTTTTCAGCAATATACTTGGGAGAGATGGAAAAACGTGTGAGAAAAGAACGTCGAATCTCAAGTCGAATCTGAAAAGGAAAGCGCTATGGCTACTCGACAACGTTTTTACTGGTTACTCACGGGAGGACTCGTTAGCTTCGGCTTCCTGGGAATCTTGAGTATAGGATTGCCATTCCTGCTTGTAGGCATCGGAATGCTCATATACGCGATCATTCGCGGAAGATTCAACGGATTCTGGGCATTCCTGGTTGGTTTCGGCGCGCTTCCAGCTCTTATTCTGGCCATCCAATTCGTGATGTCTCCGTTGCCTACCTGCACAGTTACGCCAACAGGAATATCATATCAGTCTTCCCAGTCCTCGCCCGGCACGACTGGCGGCTGCTATCCCCCTGGTTATTACACAATGGTAATCTTCTTCGGCGTTATCGCATTGTTGGGCATAATCTGGCCGCTTCTAACGGGCTTTTTTCGACGCTTTCATTCATAAGGACACAAAGAAACTCATACCTTTTTCTGTATCCCCTCTGAAGCGTTTGAAAAATCTGACACCAGGAGCCTCTCTAGAAATTTTTCCCCTGAATCCTTGCCCGCATTGCCAATTATTTCCCCATAATTCCGCCATGATCTCCCGGTTTGCTGGAATGTGGCGGATTGATGAGGAGAGTTATTCCGCCCTCCTCTTGCAGTCAGGAGTTGTTGCTTGCAGTTGAGAATCCTTCTGTAATCCACTATTTTCCCTCATAAATCCTCCATCTATGTAAGAATCCCGCCAAAAATCCCGCCATAGCTAACAAGAATCCCGCCAAAAATCCCGCCATAGCTAACAAGAATCCCGCCATGTATGTTACAATGGTTCTCAATAGATGGTGAAGGGGGCTGTATTTATGGCTACATTGACCGAACGTGAACTTCGTCGTCTCATCAAAGGGGGTGAGACAAACACCGTTGAATTGAAACTGGCCTCGCCCCGTCCTAATGAAATGGCTGAGCGGTTGTGTGGTATGGCGAACGCGCAGGGCGGTTTTATCATTATCGGCATCGAGGATGCAACTCTTCGCGCTGTCGGAGTTCCTCAGAACCGCCTCGCACTCACCATAGATGTAATACTGCGGGCGGCCCGGCAGATTCAACCCACCCTGCTGCTTGAGCCTCCCGAGCCGGAAATTTACTCGCTGGATGGGAAGCAGGTAGTTGTTGCCCGCGTGCCGCCAAATAATGGCCCGCTCTATCAGGCAAGCGGTGTGTGCTGGATACGTCGCGGTACTTATACGCTTCCGTTAAGCGTTCCAGAAATGATAGAACTCGTCAACAACCGGGGGCTGACACGCTGGGAATTGCAGCCTGCACGTAAGGCAGCCATGAACGATATCGACCAGAAAAAGGTAGAGCATTATCTAAGCCATCGCTCCAGCAGAAGTCATCAGGACGGCCGCTTCGACGCTCTGGAAGAAGTTTTGATGGGTATGGATTGCGCCACCATCGTTGCTAATGGCCAGATGGTTCCGACGAATGCGGGCATCCTCTTTTTCGGCTCTGACCCCCAACTACACATACCACAGAGCGAGGTAGTATGCGTGTTGTTCGGGGACGAACATGGTGTCGGTGGCTACCTTGACCGCAAAATCATCACGGGAACTGTCCAGGAACTAATCGATGAGACAGAGGTATTTCTCAAGAAGCACATTGCAGTTGGTGGCAGAATCGAGGGCTGGAAACGGGTTGACTACCCTGAATACGCGATTGAGGCGCTGCGTGAGGCGGTCGTTAACGCCGTTATCCATCGTGACTACACGAGGATAGGTGAAAGCATTCGCGTCTTCTACTACACTGACCGCATTGAAATCCACAATCCAGGCCTCTTGCTCCCCGGCATTACTGTTGAGCAGTTGGAACGGGGCGAAGCTCCCTCACGCCTGCGCAATCAGGTACTGGCGAACTTGCTACGAGACGTCCCGGGCTACATGGAGCGCATCGGGAGTGGAGTCAAGCTGATGCTTCGCGAGACTCGACGGCTAGGACTTCCCGCGCCCCAGTTTCGTGAGATGAGCGAGGTTGTCGTCACTTTTCGTAAGGCGCTCACTTCGCCTGCTCTTCAAGCGGGACGAGACTCGCCCAAAGAGCATGAGGCGCAGCCGACACTCTTCGATGACATGCCTTTGCTGGGAAATGCGCCGCTTATCAGCAGCGAAGAGGAGCGTAGACAGGTTCTGGCGATGCGCTATGTCCAGGAACATGGGGTAATCACCAACCGGGAGTATAGAGCCTTGACGGGGGTATCAGAAAATACTGCACTCAGAGACCTGGAAGAACTAGTCGCAAAAGGCATTCTCAAGAAAACTGGAAAGACACGCGGCCGCGAGTACAGGCTACCATGAATTGCTATCAAGGTTGGCTGTAAATCGTCGGTCCCCATGCCGGAGAAGCTTTTTCCGACATGGGGACTTTACGAAAATGACCAAAAAAAGAAGTCCCCGAAACGGAGACTGCTTATACTGGATGCGCCTTAGAAGCGCTTTAGGAGAGAATAGGGCGGGAGGGAATCGAACCCTCACGGACTCACCGTCCCGGAGATTTTAAGTCTCCTGCGTCTACCATTTCGCCACCGCCCCAGGTGTAGAGGCGTTTCAGCCGATTTCAGGCGATTGTGTTTTTGGAAAAGTCTCCTGCGTCTATCCCTGAATCTTCGACGTTACAGCCAGGTAAAAAGTAGAGCTCGTTGTGCGAGCATATTAACATGTTGCGGGTTATTCGTCAATAACGAAATGATGGGAGGGTTCCACCAACTATGGGGTGCTAAAACCAGGGCGACCGCAAGGGTCGCCCCTACCGATGCGGATGGTAGGGGCGACCCTTGCGGTCGCCCTGGCACCCCATAATTGGTGGAACTATGATGGGAGCCGATCCTCTTTATGCCATTTGCAGCTTGCGTGCCTTCCGTTGCGCGAACCAGTCAGTTGCCCAACGATAGAGGAAAATGAAAATAAAGAGCAGCAGCATACCTTCGAGATAGCCGCCCAGGACGTCGAAAAGCCAGTGTTCGCCCTCTAAGATGCGCGAGAAGCCGATGCTGAAAATATCGTACACGGCATAGAGTTGCAACGGGATCAGCAGCCAGCGATAACGCCATTCGCGCACACCCCGCGTAAAGCTCAGGTAGAGCAAGAAGCCATAATAGGCGATGTCATGCTCGGTATGACCGGAAGGAAAGCTGGGGAAAGGGACAAGATCATGCACGTGAATTGGCCCTTCGGAAGGCGTTGGGCGAGGTCGCGCCACAAGATCATCGATACCCACATTCACGGCTGAGGATGCAACGACACAGAGTGCCAGGAATCCGGCAGAAAGGAACCAGAGCGCGGCTGGCTTCTGCCGGTGCCGTTTCACAAAGCCGACGATGAGCATGCCAAAGAACCAGACCGCCAACGCGATAGCCGATGGAATGGGCTGATTGACCGCACTTGGAAAATCAAAGATGGCGACTAACCAGGAAGGAAAATGTATACCTTGCAATGTTTCGGTGAGGGACAATTCAAAAGGATAGGGGCGTGGATGTCCATGCATGATGACGCAGGCAATAACAAATACTATTAAACCAACAACCCATAACACAGCCTCAACTGTGTGTCTTTTGCGAGCGCCTGAACGCTCCTCGCCACCTGCCGTTGTGGTGGTAGTCGGCGGCTGCATGCCCTTTTCATAGGTTCGGGTATTCATTGTTGTCCCTCTACTCTGCTGATTGGTTGTAGTATACACGTTTTACAGTACAGGTTAGGAGACAATATTTATTCAACCTCAAACAGCCCAAAAGCCCCACTCTACACACACTAACGATTGTGTAATGTATACTCATTACAAAGAACATCTCGTTCATTTAAATAAATGAATTACTCTGCAATTACGGGAAAGACCGGGCTGTGATACGGGGAAACCCACCATCAATAACATACCCTCTATTTCCTATCTCAGGTTCATTCCAGGAAAGGACTGCAATGGCCGAATCGCACAAATACGCATATAACATCACCGGCGGCAAGCCTGTTGTGGGAGAGATACGCTGCCTGGGGGCAAAAAATTTTACGACGAAGGCGATGGTTGCGGCGCTGCTCGCCGATACGCCAACCATACTGACAAATGTTCCCCCCATTGGCGATGTCACCATTACAAAGGAAATGCTGACCTCTATCGGCGCGAAAGTGGAAACCATCGATAATGGAACGCTTTCGATTGACCCCTCGTCTATTGGCCGGTCGAGTGTGCCGACTCCACATTCGGGAAGCAATCGCATTCCCATATTACTACTGGGCGCGCTGCTGCACCGCTTCGAGCAGGTCTCGGTCCCTTTCATGGGAGGAGACCAGATCGGAAGGCGCAGTGTGGACTTTCACCTGCAAGCTATCCAGGCGTTAGGCGGCGAAGTTGAAATCACGGATGATGGCTTTGTTGCGTACCGCAATAAGAGGCTGAAAGGGGCACATATCAAACTGCCGTATCCAAGTGTGGGGGCGACCGAGACCTGCCTGTACCTGGGTGTGCTGGCTGAGGGGCGCACGACTATTTCTAATGCCGCCATCGAACCGGAAGTTTTTGAGTTGATTACCATGCTGCGAGCGATGGGCGCAATTATTTTTACCACGTCGGGTCGCGATATCCGCATCGAGGGAGTAAAGCAGCTCAACGGCGCGCATATGAAGGTGCTGGGAGATCGCATTGAGGCTGCTTCCTGGGCCTGCCTCGCCTGTGCCTCAAATGGAGATATTACAGTGCATGGCATTCGCCCCGAAACGCTCGGCAACTTCCTTTCATACTACCGGCAGGTCGGCGGCGGCTTTGAACTGACGGGGGCCAGCAGCATTCGCTTCTATCGAGCAGAGCCGCTCAAGCCCGCCATCATTGAAACCGATGTCTGGCCCGGCTTCTCCACCGATTGGCAACAACCATTCGCGATCCTGCTCTCACAGGCAAATGGTATCTCCATCATCCATGAAACAGTACACGAAAACCGCTTTGGCTATCTGAAAGCGCTGGACACGCTCGGCGCGAAGACGCAGCTTACAACGCACTGCCTGGGCGGCACCTACTGTCGCTATCGCGAATCGAACTTTGAACACAGCGCCATCATCATCGGACCAACACCCTTTACCGCCGTAGATCAAATCGCCACACCGGATTTACGAGCCGGGCTGGCCTACGTCATCGCCGCCGCCGTCGCGCGCGGCACCACGCAGGTTACGGGCGCAGAACTGGTCGAGCGTGGCTACGGAGATATCGTGCCCAGATTGGCTGCCATGAATCTCCAGATCGAGCGTGTAGCGTTATAATGGTGGGGAGAATGCCTGCGTTCAAAGAGGGAGGCGCGCGAATAGGAGACATCCGAGGAGAATGCGTTAAAGCGGGGGAAGCAGGCCCTTGTCTGAGGGTGAGCCTGATTAGGGAAGATGAAACTTAACAGGGGCCGCGTGGAAACATGGTTCTCTCCTTTTGCATTCTTCCAGCATTCGGCAATTGTAGGGACGCGATGAATCGCATCCATCTACCTCAATCGGCACGAGAAGCCGGACGCGATGAATCGCGTCCCTACAGGAGACATAACAATCGTTATTAGTATACCATGTTTTAAAAGGCAGCAGTCCTCAGCAGAAAAATGAAGAAATTGTCAGTTTTTCGCAAGATGTAGGAAAAACATCATGAGCATTCATTCATCTCCTGGTAGGCGTGATTCGTTAGAAAAAGCCTGTCAAGGGCGATGAGAGCGGCTGCCTGAAGTACTGTCCTCTTGCCTGTTTAGCTTCCTCGTGTTACACTTGCCTGCAAGAGATTACAACTTTTTTAGACACCGCTCGTATGTAGTATGAAAGATGTTTTTTTCTGTGTATGTAAACAGGCAGAAAACAATAACAAGCGGTGATTAAAATGGAATCAATAATAAACGCTTCTGGTTCACTGGGAGTTCTTGGTTCGTTGCCTACGCCTGCTCGCAAGACGCGGAGGCGCAGGATTTCCGGTTCACTGTCATCCGCAGGTATTTCAGGCCGGACTGCGGAAGAGGCGACGAGTACATCCAGTACCTATTCGCGAGGGGCAATTGTGGAGGCGCTAAGCGATGCAGAGCTTGTCGAGCTGGTGCTTGCTGGTGAGCAGGATGCCTTCGCAGCGCTCGTCGAGCGATATAAAGACGCGGTTCAAAATCTGGCGTACCGAATGCTGGGGAATGCGACAGAGGCCGAAGATGTTACGCAGGAAGTGTTTGTGCGCGCTTATACGCAACTAGCCACGTATAAACCAACGCACAAATTCAGTACCTGGCTGCTCTCTATCGCATCACACCTGGCAATAGACCAGTTGCGCCGCCGCCGCTTCCTGGCGCTGCCACTGGAAGATGTGCCATTCCTGGAATGGATCGCCGACCTGGGTGCAGGACCAGAGCAATCAGCCCTGACGGGGGAACAGCAGGACGAGATTCAGACGTACCTGCAAAAGCTGCCGAGCAAGTATCGCGCCGTGATCGTGCTGCGTTACTGGTATGATCTCTCATACGAAGAGATCGCCTCGGCGTTGAAACTGACACCCGCGCTGGTAAAAGCGCGTTTGCACCGCGCCCGCGAATTGCTGGCGCGCTATATCAAAGACAATAATCTCAACGAGGAGGAGCAGGTCAATGCGCTGCCGCGACGCTAGATTTCAATTAATCGCCCGTCGTGATACCGATGATCTCCAGCTAGATGACCCGAAGCTGACAGATCACCTGAAGCATTGTTCTGCCTGTCACACGTTTGAGCGGCGTCAACAGCGATTGGAAGCCTTAATGAAGACATCAACAACGCCTGCGCGTCCGAATATCTCGACCGAGCGTATTCTTCAGGCCGTCGAACGCCAGCGCCGTATCACACAACAATTGGAAGATTTGCGCGCGCAACAGCGAGAGAGACTGGCCTGGTTGGTGAAGGTCAGCCCAAAGGTGGCAATTGCCGCTTTGCTGCTGGTCAGTATGCTTTCGCTGGCGACTTTCGCGCTCATCATTTTGCAACCTGACCTGATAGTCACAATTCTCGCGTTGCTCAGCGGAGGAGTAGATATCCTGCTCTCCCTGGGCCAGTACATACAAGCAGGACTTGCGCTGGTCACTTCTGAAAGTTGGCTCTTATCGGGGGTGGCACTTGCTTTCGTGGTCATGATGGGAATGTGGCTTCGCCTGGTTCGTCCTCCGCAAGAGGCGTGACAGGCGAAGGTCATGGTCTTCTGACCATGATAGGGAGTACCAGTATGCCTAAAGCAGGTCGATTTTGCTGGCTCCTGTTGCTCATAACAGTGCTGGCGTTTATACAAATGGTAGGGAGTGGACTGCTTTCGACAACGGCTTTCGCAGCCGCTGAACAACCGGAAAGTAGCGGAGATACCTGTACCAGTACGAACCGGCTGCCTGCCTTCGGCGGCTCCATTACCGTTGGGACGAATGAAGTCAGATGCAGCGAACTGGTTGCTTTCGGTTCGCAGGTGGAAGTACAGGGAACAGTACAGGGCAATATTATCGCCTTTGGCAGTCATGTCGATATTCAGGGAGGTGTTCTCGGGGATATTACCTTGTTCGGTGGTTCGCTGCACCTGTATCATGGCTCCCTTGTCCGGGGCAATATTACGCTCTATGGAGCCAGTATTAGTAAGGATGTGGGCGCGCAAAGATACGGCGTGGAGAATGATCATCCAGCGCATGGCCCAACGTGGGGAGGTTTTCCTTTCTGGTTTATCTTCACCCTGGTGCCTCTCGGGTTATTATTCACCTGGTTGCTGCCTGAGCATGTGATGTTTGTGCGCGCAACGCTCTCTCACAAATTGCGTCGCAGCCTGATCGTAGGACTATTGACATTGGTACTGGCCCCGTTCGTTTTTGTGATCCTGTTGGCGTTGATTGTCTCTATTCCATTAGCTTTTATCCTTATTCTTGGTTTAGTGGCGGCATGGGCATTAGGAATAGTTGCGGCAGGCTGGAATATTGGTGAGTATGTTCTCAAGGCGCTTGGCGTGCATTATTCTACTCGCTACCTGCAAGTGGTAGTTGGACTGATTGCTATTGCACTGCTCGGTTCCCTACCTATGATTGGCTGGCTTGTCTGGCTGGGTGCAGGACTTGCCGGTATTGGAGCCGTGTTCCTCAGTCGTTTCGGAACGCGTCTGTTCATGCAACCGAGACAACCACTGACCATGTAAATATGCCTGTTCAATAGTGCCGGATGAGACGAATGTAACAAGAAGCAGGTGGACGCGATGAAGCGCGCCCCTACATTTATAAAATTTGTTGGAAAGATGTGACGGACACGGTTGATTCCCTTATCAAGTAAGTGGCCGTTGAGGTGAACATGAGCATAGACGTTGAATTAACTGATCTTGCTTACGGCGGAGATGCCGTAGGTCGTTATGAAGGACGTGTATTGTTTGTACCGGGCGGCATACCTGGCGAACGTGTGCGAGTAGAGATCGTTGAAGAACGACGCGGCCATGCCCGCGCTGAACTGCTTGAAATACTACGTCCCGCTCCTGAACGAGTCGAACCACAGTACCCGGAACTTACCGATTGTGGTTGTCAATGGCAGCATATCGCCTATCCGGCTCAGCTCACGTGGAAAGCCCATATTGTGCGTCAACTGCTGGTACGTATCGGCAAACAGCCTGATGTGCTTGTTCATCCCACGATTGGCATGCCTGGTGGCGTCTCTCCCTGGCATTATCGCAACATTGCGCTATTCTCTGTTGGCCCGGAGGGGGAAGTCGGCTTCAAACTGACCGAGAGCCACGAGGTGCAGGATCTGACTTCATGCGCACTGCTGCACCCGGCGCTGGATATGGTCTACCAGCGTATTCGCGCCAAACTGATCGACTATTTTGGAGACTCCTTACCTGAGATGATCCAGGGCTTCACCATCCGTGGCGCTATCGGCGCGGTCAGCGCCAACGGCACCAGCACTCAGGTCAAAGCAGTACCAACGCTGCTCAGCGTTCACGCCCGGCCTGGTTCCGTCATGGAGACGCCCCAGGAACTGGCGCAGGAATTGATGACGACCGCGCCAGGTATCGTTGGTGTGATTATCGAGCGCGTCGGCGGGCGTTTCGGACGGGTCGTCGCAGGGCAGGAATTTCTGACCGATATCGTCATGGGCCGCCGCTTCCGCATCTCATCCGACTCGTTTTTCCAGGTCAATATGATCCAAACCCCGGTGCTGGCGGAACGCGCCGTTGCCATGCTGGAGCCGAGCCGCTCAGATATTGTGCTGGATGGTTATAGCGGGGTGGGCCTGTTTTCGGCATTCCTGGCCGCCCGCGCTGCCCGCGTGATCGCCATCGAATCGCAGCCCAGCGCGGTAATGGATGCACGCGCAAATGCCACGCTCAACAACCAGAACAATATCACGGCCCTGGAAGGCACGTTGGAGCGGCTGCTCGGACAAATTTACTATCGCCGCGAACGCATTGACCTGGCGCTGGTTGATCCACCACGCGCCGGATGCCATCCCAAGGCTATTCAGGCACTGCTCTCCCTGGCCCCGCGCTCTATCGTCTATGTCTCATGCGACCCAAGCACGCTGGCGCGGGACATCGCCTCCCTCTGCGCTGGAGACCGCTATCGGCTGGTCTACGCGCAACCTATCGATATGTTCCCGCAGACCTACCATATCGAATGCATCGCTTTATTGACACGCAATAACCATGTAAGGTAGACAAGCAACGAGAAACCGGAAACCTCGCTGGAGTGAGTGAGAGGTCGAAAGCCACCCGCAAGGGGCTGGCTCTACAAGCGGATGGATATTGTAGAGCCAGCCCCTTGCGGGTGGCTTCCGGCTCATTTGCACGAAGCTTCCGGTCTTTTTTTGACCTGTTCTGGCTTCTACTTGCTCAGATACACCTCGATAACCGGCTTCTCTTCCGGCTTATCCGGGTTTATGTACATCATCGTACCAGGGAGCGGGTTTTGCGAGACTATACGGCCAGGCCCCAGGTGCGAACCTCCATCCTTCTCGCCGACCGGAATCACCTTCATGCCGAACTCGCTGGCGCGTTCTGTGGCGGTCCATAAATCAAGCGTTTGCAGATTGGGCACGCCCCGGTTCTGAATCTTCCTCTCCAGGACAGACACCACCGAACCAAACCAGTAATGCAGATTCTCCTTCTGGCTGTTCTTGTCCTTGATCTTGTCTACCTTCTCTTTGAAGCCCTTTAAGGCGTAGATGGTGTCCTGGTAATAGAAGGGATGATCGACAAAGGATAGTTTGATATCAGGGCTGCTGCCGGGCGTCTCAACGTAGACAGTGCCAACGTCCAGGGAAAAAGCCAGAGCATTGGGAATGATCACCCGGATGTCTCGAATATTCTTGTACTCTACCTCGTTGCGCACTTCGTAGAAGAAAATGAGTTTGCGCTCGATGTCGATAATACGTTTGCTCGTGAAAATAAACACGTCATCGACATAGTTAACGATGGTGAGCGCTATCCAGAACAACAAAATGACAAACCCGATAGCCGAGAATGTCAAAATGGCTGGCACGTAGAGCGTGAAAATCACAGACGCGAGCAGGAGTAGCACCGGAATGGCCAGGCGTAATGCAAGCAGATAGCGGGAACGCTGCACATACATCACCGTCTGCTCATCGCCGGAATAACGCACTTCACATTTGATCCGCAAGGGGCCGCCAAAGGTACGCATAGGGCCGCGTAAGCGATGCGGCGAATGATAGTGCCTGTATTTCTCATCTGGATCAGGCAATTTAGGAACTTCGTCCCCCTTAGCCAGCTTCTCTAAAACCTCGGCCAGCTCGGGGTCTCGCACAGGGGGCGGTTTGGGAGCAGGCTTCTTGTTGGCTTTAAATTTATCAGAAATGTCCTGAAGAGCATCGCGCACTTTTTTAGGGTTGGGCACATCCTTGAGTACCACCTGCCCGCCAGTGATATAGATATGGACGGTACCATATCCCAACAAGATTTGCAGGGCATTCTCCTGGTCAATGGCAATCTGCATCACCTTGTCAATTCCGGTCTCCTGACGTTTTGGACTCAAAAAACCTTTCCAGGTGATGATGCGCTTATTGGTGATAATGATGGTCTCCAACCACCAGAGTACGAAATCTTTATAGAGGAAGTACACCGAAGTAACCAGGGTGGCAAGGCCAAAGACCAGTTCCAAAAACCCCCAGGCAAACCCAATCTGCGGGTATCGGGTGTGTAACCCGAACGTCACAAACAGGAGTATCAGCGAAGCTACGGCCGGAAGAGCGGGTCTGAGCAGGAACAATTTATGCCTGCGCACCACCATTCTCACAACTTCATCCGGCTCCTGCCCTTTGAACTCATAATGTCTTTTTTTGCCCTTGCCCCGGCGGCGCAAATGGATGAAACCGCCATGAACACGCCTGGGAACCCACGGATCTGGTTTCTGCTGGGGTGCAGCTTTGCTCATCAATGATCACCTCAACCAGCTAGCTATGTGTCGGCTCTCTTTATTTATTTCTTGGGCGCGCCGCCCTTTTTTACGCTAGACGCAATCAGACCGGCTACAACGGCAACGACAACCACTACGAAAATGACCAGCATGTAGTTGCCGATGAGATTCTGATTCGGCGTATTTATTCCCACAGTGATAATGGGAGCTTTGGAAAAGGTCGATGTGATGTAATTGATCAGGGCATAGCCGGTGATAACTCCCGGCACAATACCGAGAAAACGATCTGCGGGCGTAGCTGCGCTCTGCTTGGCAGGGACGGCTCTGTTACTGATAAGGTATCCCGCTGCGACAATTACCACAAACGTGAGCAGTGTGGTGGCGAAAATCATAAAAGCGCTGGGTGGAGCGCTCTGCGCTTTCGCGGAACCTGGACCGCCAAACATGTCCTGAATAGCAATGGGCAGGCGCACAAACAGGAACTGCGCCAGGTTATACCCGCCATTTAAGTAAAGAAATAGCACACCTGCCAGCACAAAGCCGAGCGAGATGACTTCACGCCTCCAGCCGCGTACAAAGCCAAGCAGCCCAAACGCCAGAATAGTGATGAAAAAGCATTGTGGGGCTGTCAATAACAATGCCATATGGTCCTGCCTCCCTTTCCTTAGAGAACTCTAGAAAACGTCTGGATACCATCGACATGGGGAGCCAGGCGATACATGCCCTCTAAGGAAATACGATTACGCATTATGCTCTCTGCAACCTCTATTGCCTTAATGATACCACAGGTCGCAAATAAAACCTAGAGTATTTCAGCCGAATTTGTTTAGTTGTTCCATGTTAGCCCAGTATATACTTTTTCTTTTCAGCGTGCAAAATCCAACTTTTGTTCCTAGAACATATGTATCGAACGCTAAAATATGCTATAATATAAGAAGCGGTAGGCTCGAATGATGTGGAATTCTCCTCACTTAAGCGCTCCACTCGATCTCGACTCCGGGCTTTTTATGATTTTTTCTTTTTGAGGATAGTATATGGAACTTGGGAATATTAAGACTGTCGATATTGTCAATGAGCTAACGGGAGCATATCTTGACTACTCGATGAGTGTCATTGTAAGCCGGGCGCTGCCGGATGTGCGTGATGGCCTCAAGCCAGTCCATCGGCGTGTGTTATACGCGATGGATCAGATGGGCCTGCAATCAAACAAAGCCTTCCGCAAATGCGCAGGTACAGTTGGCGAGGTGCTGAAAAGTTATCACCCACACGGTGACGCGGCAGTCTACGACTCGCTGGTACGCATGGCACAGCCCTGGGCAATGCGCTATCCTCTGGTGCTGGGACAGGGCAACTTCGGTTCGCAGGACGATGACCCTGCAGCCGCAATGAGGTATACTGAAGCCAAGCTAGCGGCGATTGCCGACGAATTGCTGCGCGATATCGACAAAGATACGGTCGATTTCAAGCCCAACTACGATAACCAGACTGAGGAACCGACGGTGCTACCTGCGCGGCTGCCCAATCTGCTGCTCAACGGCTCGACGGGTATCGCGGTTGGCATGGCAACCAATATTCCCCCGCACAACCTCAACGAGGTCTGTGATGGTATTCAATACCTGATCGACCATCCCGATGCCACTACTGAAGATCTCGCTCGTATCGTGCGCGGCCCGGACTTCCCAACCGGGGGCATCATCCAGGGGCGTGAAGGCATTCGCAACACCTACGCCAATGGACGTGGCCGCGTGGTGGTACGCGCCCGTACCAAATATGAAGAGAGCGAGCGAGGGCGCATCAGCATTATCGTCACCGAACTACCTTATCAGGTAAATAAAGCAGAACTGGTCAAGAAAATTGCCGAACTCTCTCGCGATAAGAAGATCGATGGCATCTCCGAAATCCGCGACGAGTCCGACCGCCAGGGTATGCGCATCTTGATCGAACTGAAGCGTGATGCCTCGCCCGAGAGCGTGCTGAACCAGCTCTACAAATACACGGCCATGCAGAGCGCCTTCAACGCCAACATGCTGGCGCTGGTAGACCAGCAGCCGCGCATCCTGACGCTGAAAGCTTTCTTGCAGCACTACATCAACCATCGTGAGATCGTGCTGACACGCCGCACGCGCTATGAACTGGCGAAGGCTGAGGCCCGCAAGCACATCTTAGAGGGCTTGAAGATCGCGCTCGACAACCTGGACGCGGTTATTCATACCATCCGCGAGTCGGCTTCCTCGGACGCCGCTCTGGTCAATTTGATGCAGCAGTTCTCGCTTTCGGAAGAACAGGGCAAAGCTATTCTGGATATGCGCCTCGCTCGACTGGCGGCATTGGAACGCAGCAAAGTCGAGGAAGAACTGCGCGAAGTCCTGAAGAACATCGCCTACTACCAGATGCTGCTCTCCGACATCAACGAGATTCGCAAGCTCATCAAAGAAGACCTGAAGGAACTCAAGGAAAAGTATGGCGACGAGCGGCGCACCGATATTCACGAGTCCGAAGCCATCGAATTCAAGGACGAGGATCTGATTCGCAACGAAGAGGTGGTGGTGACGCTGACCGAGAAGGGCTATATTAAACGCCTGCCATCCAGCACCTACCGGGCACAGCGGCGTGGCGGGCGTGGCATTACCGGTATGAGCACGCGCGAGGATGACACAGTACGGCACCTGCTGGTGGCGCACAGCCATGACAGCCTGCTGTTCTTCACCAACCGGGGCCGCGTCTACCAGTTGCGTGTTTACGAACTGCCCGATACCGGTCGTACCGCCAAAGGCGAGCATATCATCAACCTGATCTCCATCGATCAAAAGGAGCGCGTCACGGCCATCGTCTACGTGCCGAAGGGCGTCAGCCGCGATTATATGATCGTCGCCACGCGCAAGGGCGAGGTCAAGAAGACGGCGATGGACGAATTTGAGGTAGTGCGCCGCAACGGTTTGATTGCGATGGACCTGGAAGAGGATGACGAACTGATCGGAGCCAAACTCGCCCGCGCCGAGGACGATGTGCTGTTGATTACCGCTCAAGGAAAAGCCATCCGCTTCAGCGTTGAAGAACTGCGCACCGCTTCACGCATGAGCGGCGGCGTGCGCGGTATTCGCCTGGCCCCTGGCGACAGCGTGGTTTCGCTCAACCTTGCCCCACAGGGAAGCGAGTTGCTGGTTGTCATGGAAAACGGCTTTGGCAAGCGCACCCCTATCGAGGAATACCCGCGTCACGGTCGCGGCGGCGGCGGTGTAATAACGGCCAAAGTTACCGACAAAACGGGACTGGTCGCGGCGGCCCGTGTCATCACCGAAAACGACAGCGACCTGATGATTATCTCGGCAGGCGGCGTCGTTATTCGCACCGATGTCAACTCCATTCGCCGCGCCGGACGCGATACGCAGGGCGTAAGCGTCATGAATCTCGGCGAGGGCGATAAGGTCGTCGCCGTTGCCACTACCAACGGCAAGAAGATGGACGCCCGCAACGGCAATGGGGATGAGGAAGAGGCGAACGGCGAGCCTGAGGTGAACAGCGAAGAAGACAATGGCGGGGAAACCTCTGTAGAAGAGGCCCCCTCCGAGGCCGAATAATTACAGGTTAAATGGATGTAGGGACGTGATTTATCGCGTCCTGCATCGGTAGGCGAGGGGGCAGGACGCGATAAATCACGTCCCTACATCCATTTTTTATCCCGTAATCTCCCACAACCCATTCAGATTATTGCCCGGCGCGTTGCTGCCTGCTCCAGCATAAATGAAAGCCTCCTGATCTTTTGCATCCCAGACCATTGCGGAGGCGGTGATGCCAGGAATGATGTTCTGGTTATCGCTGTTCAAAGGCGTTACCAGATCCCAGGTGTTCTGTTTAGGATCATAGGCCCAGAGACCATAGTATGGGGTTGTGTTATTGGTCGGCTGCCAGCCGCCAATCATCAGCAGCACGTTATCCTTGCTATTCCAGACACCTATAGCCTGCTGGCGAATCTTGGGGTTGCTCGCGCTGGCAGGGGTAATGGTCTGCCAGCCTGTAGCAGAGCTATAGAAATAGAAATCGTCATGCTGCGCGCCGCTTGCGTCCAGGCCGCCGAAGACGAACAACTTGCCATCGGTCGCGTCCCAGGTCAGCATTTGAAAAGCGCGCGGCCCGGTTGGTGGGGGAACCAGCCGTTGCCAGTTGCCATTATTTCCAGGTGTATAGGCCCAGAAATCCCCGATTGGACCGTACTTGTCTTCCCCGCCAAGCAGGAGCATCTGGCTGCCATTCCATACCGCATTGGTGAGACGCGGCCCCGGTCCATTATTACTGCACGCCAGCGCCTTCCATGTATTCTGAGCGGGCGAATACGACCAGAGATCGCCGAAAAAGTGGTTATTCGCACCCGCACCGCCATAAAGCAAGATTTGTCGATCGGCATCATCCCAGACCATCGCTGCGTTCATGCGGGCGGCAGGCCGACTGCTGTTCGCGCATGGCGTGGTAGAGCCATCGGATGGGAAAAGGTTCGTCCATTGACCAGCAGCGGGATCGAATTGCCACAGGTCATTAAGCAGGTTGCCGGAATTGTCGATGCCGCCGAAGACAAAGATCAGATCGTCCTGCGAATCCCAGACCATGCTATGGCCTGAGCGCGCAATCGTGGGAGCCGAGGGAGAGGTAATTTGCTGGGCCGAGAACGTAAGGGGAGTCGGTGTCGGCGTCGGCGTGTTTGGCACCGAGGGCGTTACGGACGAGTTCGAATATACTTTCAAGGTGAATTCGAACGAGGTCAGGTAGCTCTGTTCCACCTGATTCGCCAGTTGTCCATTAATGATGACTTTGGTAATCAAGGTAATCGACGACGGCAAATTGGGCGGGATTGTGGCCGTCACTTTCAAGCTTTCAGACTTGCCGTGTGGAACCGTGTCCTGATCTGGCGTCACCCTCAACCAGGTGTTGTCTCCATATGAAAGCGACCAGGAGAAATCCTGCGCGCTTTTATTGGTGATGGTGAGCGTCTGCGAAGCCGGATGCAGTCCCGATGCATCATAGACAAAGCTATTACCACTCACCTTTACGCCTATCTCGCTGAGTCCGGTCTGCACCGTCAATCTCACTGTAATAACCTGTGGAATCACATACTGTCCCGTAACTTGCAACTCGGTCGAATCGACTCCGTTTGGCAGATTATTGGCATTGGTGATAATGGTAATCAGCGTAGAAGCGCCGGGCGCAAGATCGCCCGACGCAGGCTTATACGTTAACCAGGTCGCGCTGCCCAGTATATGCCAGGAAAGCGGGGCCGTTCCCGGATTCGAGAGGCGCACACTCTGCGAGTCGCTATTGGTTATATCGACCTCGTTCGTGCTGAGACGCAGAGCAGGGCAAACGCCCATTAAGCATGGCCTTACGATGCGGATAGCTCCAAACAGGCTGCCAGTTAGAAGTATTAAGATGAGCAAGCCGAGGAGCAATATGCGCCCGCTACGTTTCTTTTCGGGTGGGCGCAGCTTCGCTTCCGGCGGCTCCCATACATCTTTTGTCGCGGGCGCAGCGTTCTCAAGCACCTGAACAGCCTTACCGGCGGGGTCTCGCGTTTTTACTAAGGTCGCTGGCTCCTCTCGCGTCAGGCGATGCAGGGTGGGAGCATCGGCAAGCTCAAGGTCCCGCGCCGCCAGTTGAGCGGTGTGCTGCTGACCCTCGACACCGGTCTGGGCGCTCGCTGCGCTCTCTACGGCATCCTGATATGCGCGAGCGAAAGCCAGCATATCTTCATAGCGCTCGGATGGCTCTTTCGCCAGAGCGCGCTGAATCACCGCTTCGACCTGTTGTGATACCAGTGGATTGAATTCGCGCAGTGGCGGCGGCGGCGTTTGCAGGTGTCCATGCATGATGGAGTACAGGTTGCCGATGAAGGGCAGGCGGCCCGTGAGCAACTGGTAGCAGGTGACGGCCAGCGCGTATTGATCGCTGGCCGGGCGCGGCTGCTCGAACCATTGTTCCGGCGCAGTATAGGCAGGCGTGCCCACGTAGCAATGCAGCGAGGCATGAGTGTAGCCATCCAGAATTGCCGAAACACCAAAGTCGGCCAGCAGTAGACGGTCTTCGCCATCGAGCAGCAGGTTGGCCGGTTTCACATCCAGGTGAATCAGGTTATGTGTGTGCGCGTAGTATAGCGCCTCAGCCGCGCTTTTCACGTAGGGAAGCAACTGTTGCGGCGTCAGCAACTGTCCTTCATATGTAGCAGGCTCCGCATCGCTCTGCTCAGGAGAGGCTTCGACATCACTCTCCAGTGTTTCCTGTTCCACACCAGAAATTGTCGGGAGTTCTTGCTCCTGCTCGCTGACGACTTCTAGATCATGGATGCTGCGCGTGCGATAGGCATCCTCATCGTCGGCAAGTTCACCCTTATCTTCGGGACTGGGAATATCCGCTTCAAGTGTCAGAGCATCTTCAATAACTGGCTCTTGCTGCTCGCTCGGCTCATCTGAACGAGCATCCTCTTCCTCAGCCTTCTCATCTCGTTCCTCTTGATCTTCTGAAGGAGAGATGTTGGCTTGCTCTGCATTCCGAGAGGCATCAGCTTCAAGGGTTGCCAGGGCGGCGAGTTCTTTCGTCGCCTCGATCTCTTCTTTAGGGGGTCGGCTGGTCGGTAAAATAGAGAGGTCCTGGGGAGTGGTCTGGCAATACTTCTGAAGCGAGCCATGCGCGGCGTATTTCATGACGAGATATGAGCGGCCATCTTCCAGCATGCCCACGCGCAACACTGGCAAAATATTTGGATGATCCAGGGCCGCGATAGTACCGACTTCACGCGCAAATGCTTCAGCCGATTGCCCGTCACTCACCCGGTCCAGCGACATCACCTTAATAGCTACCCGGCGATTTAAGGGCGGCAGTTGTTGGGCCTCGTAGACATCGCCAAACGCGCCCGAGCCAATCCAGCCAGTCACGCGGCAATCGCCCAGGATGGCTCCCGCTAAAAGATACTTGCAAAACTGGCAGGTAACCTGCCTGTGCGCGACCGCAACTCCGGCTATAGCTTCTGACGAGCCAGCTTCCGCTTCCAGAGAGGAATCGACTACTTCCCTATTCTCATGCGATTTTCTCGGATTCAAACACTGCGCCATACTTCCTCTGCACACGGCACCCCAATGAGGATTAGCCGCCCCCTGTCTGTTTTTTGTTCCCATCAACACACCATGAGGCAATCACAGGCATCATAACATGAAGTTATGCACGAAAAATGTTGAATAGTTCACAATTTGCCCCATACCCCATCATTACAGACGTTTAAGCTGGGCAATTCATTGCAGAAGTTGTACTATTTACTCGTCTGAGGAAGGTATTTTGGTGGTGGCGATTCGCACCGGTTGCCCCTCGCGGATAGCGCGTGCTGCCGTTCGATCTTTCTGCGCCTCTAAGCGGATCAGGGGAAATGGACGCCGGAATTGCTGCTTAAATTGCTCCGCCTTCTCATCCGAATTTTTGGCCCGCTGCTCGTAGGCATACGCCAGTATTTCGCGCTTCTCTTCGTCTGACCGCTCAATCAACAGCAGATAAGCCAGCACGAAATCCGGCTTGCCCTGCTCCGCATACGAACGGGCCAGTTCCAGCCCATCTTTCCCCAATTCAAGCTGCTGGCGCGCGCGTTCTATAAACACATCCTTTATGAGGGATGAATAAAGGTCTTTGAATGATTCTGGCACTGTCTATACCTCGTTTACTTATTCTTGCCTACCGTTTCTATCCTAGCACACGAGGCAAGCTCAAACATCCTCTAACACTCCACCTCAGAATCTGCTATAATAGCGTGGCAATACACGTGGAGGGGTTTTTATTATGCCTGAACAATATAAGGCCCTGCAAGGGTTTAAGGATATCCTGCCGGAAGACTGGCGCTACTGCAATATGATCGAGCGTGTGGCGATGGAAGTGGCGGAAGTCTACGGCTATAAGCGCATCGAGACGCCGACCCTCGAGGAAACGGCGGTCTTTTTACGCACCTCTGGCGAGGGAACGGACATCGTCGAGAAAGAGATGTACAGCTTTGACGACCGGCCTGACAAGGAGGGCAAAAGCACCAGCCTGACGCTGCGTCCCGAAGGAACGGCGGGCGTGGTGCGCGCCTACCTGGAGCATGGCATGGCAAAGCTTGCGCAGCCGGTCAAGCTCTATTACCTGGGCGAGTCCATGTTTCGCCACGACAAGCCGCAGGCCGGGCGCGTGCGCGAACATCGCCAGTTCGGCTGTGAGGCCCTGGGCGAGAGCGACCCGGCCATTGACGCCGAGATGATCGGCTTGCTGTACCAGTTCTATCAGCGCCTGGGCCTCTCCCACGTGCATGTGTATATCAACAGCATCGGAGATCAAAACTGTCGCCCGCAATATATCGAGCGGCTGAAAGAATACTATCGCCCGTTGCTCGCTGATTGCTGCGACGATTGTAAGGTGCGCTTCTACAAGAATCCCCTGCGCCTGCTTGATTGCAAGGAGCCGCAGGATCAGCCGAAGATCGCCGCCGCGCCCAAGATCGCGGACTACCTGTGCGAACCCTGTCGCGAGCATTTCGCGGCCTTGCAGCGCTTTCTGCACTTCTATGATGTGCCGTTCGAGATCGATCCGTTAATCGTGCGTGGCCTGGACTACTACACCCGCACCGTCTTCGAGTTTACTCCGGCTGATAACCGGCAGGCACTGGTAGGTGGCGGGCGCTACGATGGGCTGGCGGAGATTCTTGGCGGGCAGCACACGCCGGGCATTGGCTTTGGTGCGGGAATAGAACGCGCTATGATCGAACTGAAGCGCCAGGGCATCGAGCCGCCGCCCGAGGCCAAACCACAGGCCTACGTCGTCTACTTCGGCAAATCGCAGGAGATGAAGGACGCTGCAGTACGCACAGTAGCTGAACTACGCCGCGCTGGCATCAAAACCGAGATGGGCTACGGCGAGCGCAGCGCCAAGTCACAGATGAAGCAGGCCAACGCCTCCGGCGCGGCCTACGCCATCCTGATCGGCGAAAACGAACTGGCGGGAGATTTCTACACCGTCAAAGACCTGCAAGCTCAAGGATTGGGACAGGAAAGCAAGCAGGTCGAGGTGAAACGCGAGGAATTGATTGATTTCCTTAAGCGAGGGTAAGCGTCCGAAAAATATCCTGGGCATGATTCGCTATCGTGGAGAAATGCCCCTCGTCGGGATAGAAGCTGGCAGTACAATGCGGCAAGGCCTGTGCTAACAGACGCGCAGGCGCAACAGGCATGATTCTATCCTGCTCTCCATGCCACAAGAACATCTTCTCGAACGTGATCTGCTCAACCTGGAAGCCCCAGGGCTGGACGCCGCCCAGAGTCGCTTCCAGGTTTGCTTTACCGCTCTGTCGATAGCTCTCTACCATAGCTCGCACAATCGACTTTCTGATCTCTGCGTTACCTAATAGCTTTTGGTCTGCTGTTCCCAACCGCGCTGAATACTTGAGAAGGTACTTTTCGATGCTGGTTTCATCCACTCCCACCATGTTTTGAACAAGCTGGGCATACAATCGCACAAACCAGGGAAAATGCGCTCCCAGCCACCATAGAGCGCGCACCGACACCGGACCTGTTTTCCTCATGAATTCAGGAGGAGGAACGGTACTTATCAAGCCGCAGGATATGAGCCGTTGCGGTATCTTATATGCGCAGGCCATCGCATAAGGCCCACCGGCTGACAGTCCCTCAATAGCGAATCGCTCATGGCCAAGCTGGTCGGTGACTTCTATCACGTCATCCGGCCAATCGAGCAGCCGGTAGTTTACCTTCATATCCGAGCGTCCCATGCCCGGTCTGTCAATGCCAATGAGCTTTACGCCTCGAGCAGTAGCATCTGCCGCCAGCAAATCCACTTCCAGACGCGAACTACCCGACCCATGAAAGTGGACAATGGGAAAGCCATCCTCCGGCCCCACCACAGCAACTCCCATACTTCGTCCATCGCGCAGGCGAACAGTAAAATCCCTGGTGGAAGTACTGGACAGCGACATAACCTGCTCCTTTAGACATGATACACATGATGATTTTTACCGGTGAAAGATGGACATCTCGCTCCTGTCATGTCATCCTGAGCGTCACTCCTGTCATCCTGAGCGCAGCGAAGGATTTCCAGTATTGGCGCACGACCTGCTCGGCGATGGAGATCCTTCGCTGCGCTCAGGATGACAGGGGTCATGCCTGTAAAAAGGCATCGACAATTGGATAAAAGGCATCCGGCTGAGAAAGGAAAGGTGTATGACCTCCCTCTTGCAAGATGTGTACCTCAGCCTGGGGATACAGCTTGCGCAGGGCCAGGTGCATTTCCGGTTTGATAGCTGGATCATCTTCCGACTGCACGATGAGTATTTTTCCAGGCCATGCCGTCAAATCATCGGGCGTGAAGTGGTAGTTCAGCCGGTAATCAATGGTCTCATCGAATGAACTAATAAGGTCAGCCCGTGTCAGGTTGCCAATCAGTTCGTGCAACATCGCCCGCCAGAAAGCCTGTTCTTCCGCTCGAACCTTCAGCGCCTTACTTAACGGTTTCTCAATCAGGAAGCGTATCATGCCCATTGACAGCAGTGTGACTAGTGGCTTGCCAAGCTTTGTCAGTTTCCCCAGCCGTTCGTCTGGCACTCCTGTGTTGAGCAGGATGAGCTTGCTCACACGCTCAGGATACTTCCGCATAAAGCACTGGGAGACATCGCCGCCGAAAGAGGCTCCGAAAAGGATAACCTTTTCAATATTCAGCCTGTCGAGCAGGGCAGCCAGACCATCGACCAGTTCGTTCATGGTAGGATAGGGTGGATAGGCTGGATAGAGGCAGCGATACCCTTGCTCAAAATGCTCGAACAATGGAAAACCAATATCTCCAATACGTTCGCCGCCGGGCAGGATCAATAGAGTTTCCGTCCCTGAGCCACCCAGCAGATAGCTCCATGTTGTTCCCGCTATATTCATCTGCTGGCGCGGGTGCATGGAGCGAAACAGAAGCAGGCGTTCCCTCTGTTCTACCGGTACATCTTTATAGGTCGTTTCAATCAGAATCGTGTTCATGGTGTTCCATCCTATTCTCCCGGCTTCGCGGAATTGAGAAAATGCAGGATGCCCGCGTAGCGATCTCGGTCTTCCGGCTCCAATACCTGGGATAGTATCTCCGCGACAAGGGCAGGTTTTTCGTTTGACAGGCGAACGAGATAATATTCCGTGTTAAGAAATGCCGCAAGCAGCCGCACCAGAATCCCATTCTCGGTAAAAACGCCTGTCGCGCTCCCCTCGGGAGGAAACGTGCCAATGAGCATCGATCTCCTATCCGCAATAACGACCAGGAAGCGGGTTGGAGCGGAAACGTTTTCGCCTGCATACGAAACAACTTGCCCCGGAATAGCTGGAGCCTGTCCAATGCTGACCATGCGTACCGATACCTCGCGCCGGGTAGCCATCCTGAGATCAGCTTCCAGCGCACCGAGTTCTGGTGATCCTCCCATTACAGCAAGATGCTGCCGGGCCTCGCGCACCAGGAGACCTGCCCGCCGCAGGATATCCTCAGCGCCAACAAGATTGAGTACGACTTCCGCAGCAGGAGCCTTTGCAACCGCGTTAAGCTCCTGTTCCACCTGTTCGCACGCGGCCTGAAATTGCGCAGAGAGGTGGGCAATCACCAATCGCGGCGCGACCGGTTCATACTGCTGCGGCTCCCCTTCTTCACCGCTCAAGCGCACAACAGCCGCCTTTTCCTCCAGACGATTGAGCGTTTGATAGACCATCGAACGCGGTACACCGCTCACCACGCTTAGCTGCGAACCGTTCAGGGGATGCTGGCGCAGTAAACCGAGATAGCATTGCGCTTCGTATTGCGTAAAGCCAAGCTGTTGCAAGGTTTCAATTAAGGAATCCTGTTTCAAAGTCTGTCTCTTACAAAAGCTGCTATGTTGTTATATTGATAACAGCATAGTAGCTTACAAAGCGAAAGATGTCAAGGCACGACTTCTTGCTAAGAAAAATACAAGGCCAGATTTTGATCTAACTTTTTATGTTTCCCGTATATTGGGCGTGCAAATAAAAACGATTTGCAGAATCTTCTAGAAAAGGAAGAACAGATTTCAAAAGAAAGGTATGGGAAATTTCATGTATCGTCGAAACTGGCTTAAAACACTTGTAGGTAGTTTGCTTGCGGTCGCGTTGATCGCATTTTTTGCCTCGACCGTTGCCCCTTTGAAAGCTCACGCTGCAGCGCTTTCTACGCCTACCAATTACTGTGGCGCGCAGCCCAATGACGCCAACTGTGATGGACAGCAGCCTGAAGCACAGGGATGCACCTTTGATGCCTCTGTCCTCAAAACCGTTCCGATCATCTCGGGAACGCAGACTCTCGGAGAGGTGGAGTTCGTTTACTCCTCTCACTGCCTCTCTGCCTGGACACGCACGATCTCTAATCAACCGGCTACACTCTATGCGCAAATCATCCGCAGTGACGGCCTCTCCTACTCTATGACAAACAACAATGTCACCAAAGTCCATACGGCGATGATATTCGCCTCCAAACCTTTGCGCATATGCGGATCAATTAATGGAGTTAGCGCCTGTGGTTGATATCCACAGCCTCTAAAGGACCGCTAAGAGCTAACCAGCGCGCAAGTACAAAAAGGGGAGAAAGACATTGCCTTTCTCCCCCATTCTTTTGAAGAAGGATAACTTTACGACCCTGTGTAGCCAATCACGCTGGTTGAGCCGGAGATCGAATTCATGAAGTCAAAGTAGAGGGCGCGCTCAGCGACGATGGGCAGAGCGCTGCCTCCATTGCCAGGCAGGGATTGCACCACGACCGAGGTATCTTCAGGAATGCTGCCCGAAGAGTTGGCCGGAATGTTCAGGAAGGTATTGGCGTTGATCTGAAGCACGCTGGTTGGCGCGAGATAGACCTGCTGTTGCGAAACGGTCTGAGTCGAGCCGCGCGTCACGAAGTAGGTGATAGAGACGTTCACACCCGCGTTGTTCGGATTAAACAGGGTAATGTTCTCGCTGAACGAGTTGCCCAGGTGTCCCTCGGCAAAGCTGTACACGTTCGACAGGCCATTGTTTCCCGGCGAGACGCCAACTACCTCAACTCCGGTCGGCTGCGGAGCCAGCGCCGGATAGTAAAAGAATTGCTGGCGCTCGGCAACGATCGTGATGCCATTCGTCGAGACGATCTTCATTGCTACCAGCGCGCCCGAACCAACATCACTATTGACGTTCTCGATGAGCTGGCTTCTGGCCGGGACCGAAACATTCACATTTTTCGTGCCGCCGTTGGTAAAGGCATAGGTGATGGTAACAGAGGCTGCGCTGCCAGAATTGTTGGCATCCGGGTTCGCCAGGATCAGGTTCTCCTGCGATGGATGCGTATTGTTGCCTGTATAGCCATCGGCGAAATACCAGCTCGCGACGGGCAATACTCCGGGAACCGAGTCGCCGCCCTGCACAAGGCTGGCAACGCCCGGTACAGAGGTATGGAAGTACATGGGTCGCTCGACCACAATCGGCTGTGTAGAGTCAATCTGGATTAGAAATTGCTTGCCAACCGGCAGCGAATTGTTCGCCATCAGTGTATTGCGCTGACCCGATGGTACGCTCATCGTACTCTGCCCAATTCTCACACCACCGCTGTAATAGGTCGCAGTAACGGTCGCGGTCGGCTGCCCGAGTGGATTCAAGACCGAGATATAGGTAGAGAAGCCGGACAGCGTCTCACCGTTGGCAAAGGTGAAGTGCATCCCTGGCGTCGATGTGCCCAGCACATCCGAGCCGCCCTGCGTGTTGTGCAGGAAGACGAAGTAGATGGGCCGCTCGGCCACAATGGGAATATCCGAGGTGATGTAGAGCGAAACATCCTGTCCAGGAACGGCATAGTTGGGAACGCGCATTACGTTGTTGACGTTGACTGTGGTGCGAGAATGCGGATTGAGTGTGAGGAACTGCTTAAATGACGGCTTTCCCCGCAATAAGTAGTTCACTATAACATGAGCAGCATTCAACACATTGGCATTCTCAAGAGTAAGATACTCCTGGAAGTTATCCCCAGTATGCCCTTCAGCAAAGTACCAGCAGAATCCAGCAGGAGAAGCGCCTGATGCGACCAGCATAAAGCCATAAGCATTAACCGAACCCAGTCCTGTTGCCATATCGTAACCAAAAGTAGCTGAATAGTGAAGGTTATTGCCGCCAGTCACATCGTGAAATATACAGCTATACAACGAAGTGTTCCTGAGCAGGGAATATACAGTTGGATTAAGAAATCCTAAATTGCTTCCACCTTTGGCATGCGCATACTGATTTGCCAGGGCGACAATTGCAGCCCACATTGGTGCGGCAGCCGAGGTGCCACCGATACTTACAAAGGGATAGCTTGCAGAACAGCCCGCTATCGAAATCGTGCAGTAAACTACATAACCCACATTGGGATCAGCATTCATTGCCACATCTGGCACTTCGCGGCAGTACTGGCCGCTACTCGCATGGCAGGGCGAGCCACTACTATAACTATTGAGAACGCCGGGGCCGCTTTGATAGCCCGGCATGCTCCACAACTGGCTGATTCCACCACCGGAGCCGTTATCTGTGTACGGTGTACTTGACCAGACGCTTTCGCTGTTATAACTACTGTTGCTGTTTACCGCGAGATGAGTCCCACCCACTCCGGTCATATAGGGATTGCTCGCGGGATCATCTACAGCCAGGTTCGTATCACCACAGTCATAGGCTCCATTATCGCCGGATGCGGCAAGCAGCGTCTGTCCCTGCATAGCTGCCTGCATAAAGAATTGCGCTTCGGCGTTGATATTCGAAGCCGATAGACCTGATTCGCACATGCCCCAGCTTGTACTGACTATAGGAACATCATCCGCGAGGATTTGCGACCACTCGTCGTTGGAGCCGGTATCGTTGTTGGGAGCTTCATAGACGAAGAGGTTCGACAGGTGCGGAAGCATTCCCAACAACAAGTCCATGTCCAGTTCGACCTCCAGGCCGCCTGCGGTCTGGGGACCGGGACCGCCATCGATCAGAGTTGTTTGAATGCGTGTTGGCGAGTTGCCATCAAAGCAGGCTTGATAACCCGAGATATCTCCCGGCGTATAGCTGTCGAGTTCAAAGAGGGCGATGCTCTGACCCTCGCCACGATAGCCAGCGTTATAGGCCGCGTTGAAGTTATAGGCAGTGGCAAACTGCGCAGGCGTGAGGTAATTGCTGCCCGGGCCAGGACAACTGGTTGTGTTCACCTTAGCAGTATTCAGTGCGTGCGCGTTGATGGGTGGGTGCTGGCGTATGACGGCATTGCTCAGACCGCTAATATTGAGAATATATGGGCGCAGATTGAGCGGCACGCGAGGAGCGGTCGAGTTCGCATAGAAAAGACGACCATCGCGCGCGCGATAGGTTGAGATGGTGACGCTGAAGGCGCGTTCAGCCTGGCCGACTGTGCCGGAAAAATCAATTACCTGCTCTCCCGCTACGGCGCGGGTAACATTAAAGCCCTGGGCCTGTAAATACTGTGTGACCTGCTGTACCTCATTAGCAGTTGGCCCGTAGAGCGCAGCGAACTGCTGGGGGCGCAGGTAGTGATGATAGAGCGAGGAACCCGGCGTATAGATTGCCGAGATAGAGCTTTGTAACGCGGAGACGTTACGCAGGCTTAACTGAATGCTGAGCGCAAGCTGCTGTTCGGCATTTGCCTCCCCTATTTTTTGACTGCGCGCTACAAGTGGCGATGTTTCACCAATGCTCGCAGTGGGAGCAAGCGAAGCAGCATACACCGGATTCAAGGAGAGCAAGGGCATTCCCAGACTTCCCAACAACACCAGCAACGTTCCCCAGAGTAGCCACCTGGAAGACCGCAACATTCCAACCTCCTGAATAAGCCGTAAACCGGCCTTTTCTTTCAGTATAGAGAGGTGGTTGAAATCTCAAGAGGAAAGATAGTACTAACCATTGTGAAAACCAGGGCGACCGCAAGGGTGCGCCCCTACCTGAACGACATAGTAGGGGCGCACCCTTGCGGTCGCCCTGGAAAACCGTGGTCGCCCTGGTTTTCAGGCCCCGGTACTTGAAAAATCTAATCGTGATACGCCCGTGAGGAATTTCCCCCTTGCTGTGACTCCCTAGTGATAGAAAAAGCTTATTCTCTAAGTGACGAACGGAACGAGGAAATCTCAAAGAGAACCTCGAGCGCATAGCCTCACAAGGAGTGAGTAAAAAGCAGACCGTTCAAGGAGTAAAAATCATGAGTATCGTTAGAAATATACGGCCAAAGGCCGCGACACAAGTTCCCGAGCCTCCAATCGCTCGCTTCCTGTTTGCAGACTCTCGTATGGCATGGTTCTGGTTGATTGTTCGCGTGTATGTTGGCTGGCAGTGGTTGGTTGCTGGATGGGAGAAGCTGACCGGCTATTCCATCGATATTGGCTCCTTTGGTGAGAAAGTTGGCAGCCCCTGGGTCTTCAATGCTCATGCTGGCGCGGCGTTGTCGGGCTTCCTGAAAGGCGCGCTTGCACAGACTGCGGGAGCGCACCCGGCAGTTCAGGGCTGGTATGGCTGGTTCATTCAACACATGGCCCTTCCGGCGGCTCCGGTTCTCACTTACGTCGTCACCTTTGGTGAGATTCTGGTCGGACTTGGCCTGATCTTTGGTGTGCTGACCGGTATTGCAGCCTTCTTCGGCCTGTTCATGAACCTGAACTTCATGCTCGCCGGTGCTGTAAGCATCAACCCGATCATCGGCTCGCTGGCCCTGTTCCTGATGCTGGCCTGGCGTATCGCAGGTTACTACGGTGTTGACCGCTACCTGCTCCCGCTGCTTGGCACACCCTGGACCGGCTCACTGGCACAGAAACCGAAGGAGACAAAAGTAACGCCTCCTGCTCCCGCCAAACTTGCAAGCTAATGTGGGTAATGGTGGCAATGATCTTCTGAAGATCAACAGGACGGGTACGTACATTCCTGTACGTACCCCTTTTTTATGCTCTATACATATGATTTTTGATGAAATACCAGGGGATTGCGCTCCCTGTTATGCTTCCCTGCGCTCAGCATCTGAGTAAGAGGTGATACATCCGTCACACAGATGCTTCACTGCGCTCACATGACATCTTTGATATTCCCTCTTTCATCATCAAAGTTCATATGAGGCGACTACATCGGTGGATGTCCAGCGTTGCCCTGGCGCAGACCCCGACCGGGGGCCACCTGCTCGAGCGATAACTGGGCAGGAATGGTCTGCTCAGAGATTGGCAGCGTAACATTCAACACACCATTGCCGTAGGCGAGATTTGCCATCTCACCATTCACAGGCACAGGCAATTCCAGGTCGCGAGTATAGAATCCAATGCTCCATTCATCGATAAGCAGGTCTTTGACTCCTTTGAGCGTGGCGCGTAAGTCGCCATGTAGCTGCAAATGGCCGTCGCGTGTCACTTCAACCTGTATGTTCTCCGGCTCCAGTCCTGGCATCGGCGCAAGCACCATCAGGCGGTCCTCGGTGCGATAGACCTTGACCGGTACTGTCTGTTCTTTGATCTGTTCTTGCATGGTATTTCCCCTTTCCATTTTCACAAGGTTTTTAGTCTACTGATTACACGCGAGGCTTTCGTAGAGTGTATACGAGGGTTTTTGCGAGACCGGGATTGTCGATTTTGCTCAGGGCTATTCGTCGTTTTGATAACAAGGTGAAATTGAACGCACTTCTGAAAGCTAAAGGAGCAACAATCATGCCAGCTATTATCGAAGAACGCATCATCGCCGCATCCCCCCAGCGTATCTTCGGTGCCCTGACGAATGCTGACAAAATCGCGCGCTGGTGGTCCAATGAAGCGCGGGTCAAACCAGAGGTAGGTTCGCCTGGAGAATTTCGCTTTCGACCGCCAGCCAGTGTTCTTCAGTTTGAAGTGACCGAACTTGAGCAGGACAGGAAAGTAGGCTGGATTTCCAGAAAAGGCCCGCCACAATGGACAGGAACCAGCGTCACCTGGCTACTTGAGCCTGTTGATAACGGAACCAGAGTGCGTTTCACGCATGATGGATTCGCCCAGGTCGATAAGGCCTATGAACAGACACATGGGAATTGGAGCTACTTCCTGGACAGCTTGAAGTCCTACCTGGAAACAGGTAAAGGCACTCCTGGCCTTCCGGCGCAGGTTTAACACGGCGGGGCGCAATAAAAAGCCTGAGTTAATGAACATTGACGAAAAAGCGGGAATATCCAGGCATGTCATGCTTCGCTGCGCTCAGCATGACATGGAACCTCTCGCGCTTAAAACGCCATCACCTGTTCGTTAGCACCGTCTCCTCAAACGACATACTCGTGCCGTCGACAACGTACTTTGGAGTTGGCATCTCGGATGGCCTGACAACCAACATCGGCACTCGCGTCGAGCCAAGCACGCGCTCGGTGATGCTGCCCAGCACCCAGTATTGCAGGCCCGTGTAACCATGTGTCGCCATTGCCAGTAAGTCGCAGCGCGTGGACATACCAGCGCCTTCCGCGTCTTCTCCGCTTTCAGCAAAACGGACGATAGCTCCAGCAACGTCATCATCCATCACTACCGACCAGGTAATTACGAGATGAAGGGCTGCAAGAGGGCCTTCGCGTAAATGCTCTACCACGGATGTCATATACGCTTTGGCCTTGTGCAGAGCCTGCTGCTTCCAGGTCTCTAGCGACACATCGGCAGGCAGGCTTAAGTGGGTCGGCGGTTTGACGACGCGCAACAGGTGTAGCTCGCCCTTGCCAGGAGCGGACAGAGCCGAGACGAGGTAAGCTGCTGGCTCAAGCGCGGCCTTTGCTATGACCGAACCATCCAGGGTTACAAGAGCGCGCAAGGCACGACTTCCTGCGGCCGATGTGACCGGCATGATGCCATTCTCGCGCAGCACCAGCACCGGCACCGGGCTGGTGCGCGCAATCTTCTGCGCCACACTGCCCAGCACCCAGCGCTTCAGGCCCGTTCGCCCGTGACTGGTCATCACGATCAAATCCGCGTTACACGAGGTGGCAATCGAAAGAAGTGTAGGTGCTGCCGAGCCAAACAGCACCTTTGTCTCCGTCTTCACTCCTTGCAATACTCCTCGTTTGCTCAAATCGTTCAGGTAGCTTTCGATGCTATGCAGTTCCTCATCAATGGCATCGCCGGCATAGGCCGCCATCGTGTAGGAGGTGTAAGTCACAGGCAACGCGGCCACCTGCGCCAGTATTACTATGCCGCTGGAAGCACGAGCGATACGCGCGGCTACGGGAAGAGCTTTCTCCGCGCGCTCCGAACCATCCAGCGGAACCATTATGCGCTTATACATGGCCTTCTCCTTTCTAAATTCTAAGGCCATTGTAGTTACAGAAGTCCAACCCAACCCTGCTCAGTTCCCTTTTCCTCGCTGGTGTTAACCACGATCTCCTCTCCTTCCACCATCACCTGCTCCTCGCTGGTTTTTGCCGCCTGTTTTTGCGGGCGTACCACCATCAAGGGCAGTTTGGTGGTATGCAACACGCGCTCGGTGATGCTGCCCAGCAAGAAGTGACTTACACCGCTACGGCCATGCGTTGCCATAGCAATCAGGTCATAGCCCTCGGCTGTTTTTGCGATGGCCTCGGCTACATCAGGATCGCTTGCTACAGAAGTGGAGACCGTGATATTGAACATTTCAACACCGGCGTTGTAGAGCAGATTCTGCATCTTTTCCAGGTACGCCTCGGCATCAGCGCGAGCCTTTTCGCGAGTTTCCTTCGTGATGTAGGCCTGGCTATGCAGCGTGCTGCTGGCATAGGGCAGATCTACCACGCGCAGGAGATGCAGTTCGCCGCGCGCTGAAGTTCCCTCTGCCAGCGCGGAAACCAGGTAGGCCGCAGGCTCAAGCACGGCTTCCGAAAGAGCAGACCCATCCAGCGAGACCAGGGCGCGCACCGGCTTCTCCGGCGTGGTGGTCAATGGCATGCCATCGCGCAGGATGAACACAGGCACGGGCGCATAGCGCACAATCTTATCTGCCACGCTCCCTAAAATCCAGCGTTTGACGCCGGTATAGCCGTGACTGCACATCGCTACCAGGTTGATCTGGAACAGGGGAATGGCATCCATAATGGTTGGAGCAGCAGCGCCAAAAAGCGCTTTGGCCTCCACAGTAATTCCGGCCAATGCTTCTGATTTCGCGACTCTCTCAAGGTACTTCGTGGCCTCGGCTACATCCTCCTCAACCGTTCTACGCATCAAGGATTCAGAGGGAGCGAGGTACGGGCCATACTCAATAGGAGTAGTGACCACCCTGAGCAATACAATGGAGCCATCATATGCGCGGGCTACGCGGGCTGCTATCGGAATGGCGCTTTCAGCGCGCTCTGAACCATCTAATGGGACAAGAATTCGTTCGAACATGTTTGTTCTCCTTATGTTATTGCATTTTCACTTGACCTCTTCGGGCTTGAGTACTATACTTTCCTCACTGGAAGCACCAGGAGTTGCCGCTCGTTCTCGACCCGCTTGAGGGTGCTGCAATTATCGACTTCCTTGTCGGGCTGTGGGTTGGAAAATTCTCAGCCCATAGTTGGCAAGTGGACTTTTATAAAAAGGGCGACCACCCGTTGGGATGATCGCCCGCTTCACGACTTACTTCGCGTATTCCACCAGGACGATCAGACCTCCCATCTCACCCTCTGACTGACCCGGGTTCATCAGGTGCGAGAGGATGTGGCAGTGGAACGGGTAGATGCTGCCGGGGGCCGCCCAGGCCGTGAACCGGATATCATACGTTCCACCAGGAGCAACCTCTATCGTGTCCATCGGAATTGGCTGTGCCAGAAGACCGCTGGACTGCGCGAAGAGGTAGAAGAGATGCCCATGCAGGTGCATCGGATGGATCATCTCACCAGCGCCAATGAGCCGGATATGAACGGTCTGGCCATGCTTGACTATAATAGGCTGCGTGTCCGGGAAACTCTTGCCGTTGATTACGTAGTACGGGCCCATTTCACTGATAATCATCGTGTAATCGACGTCGGCAGCAAAGGCTTTCGCCGCAGGAGTGCCGGGACGCGGGTCAACAATGAACGCACCGTAGAAGCCACCTGGAACCTGAACCATGTCGTTATAGTGGCTATGATACCAGTGCGTGCCAACATCGCTGTCATGAACATAGAAGTCATAGACGTAGGTCTGACCGGGCTGGATTGGTTTCTGGCCAACACCAGGGACACCATCCTGATCGCTCGGCACCTCAAGGCCATGCCAGTGAACAGCAGTCGCCGCAGGGAAGTGGTTGATAAAGGTGACGCGCACATGGTCGCCAGCCGTGACGCGGATCATCGGGCCAGGAACGGTGCCGTTAATCGACCACGCCAGGACGCGCTGTCCGCCTTTGACAGGCTGCCACATAACCTGGTAAGCGGTCAGAGTGAAGTGTTTGGCCCCATCCGGGTCAATCGTGTATTTGGCCAACTGGTTGCCATAGTTCTGCGTCGCGTTCGGCACGTTCGATGGCGTCGTCTGCGTGCCAGATTGCGAGTCCATCGATGACGATGAGCTGCTGCTGGAGCTACTCGCGCTGTTGTTGCTGGAACTGACCACCGGGGCATTGATTGAAGCCCCCATACCGAAGCTGACCAGAGCAAGCAGCACCGCTACCGCGATAAACAGAACGGCGAGCGGCGAGGTAATGCTGCGCCACCAGGGACGACCGATAGCTACAGGCCGCTTTCCTGGTGGCAGCGGCGGAGTCAGGCCGGTTGTGTGGCTGTTCAAGGTATCAAGATAAGTACGAGTCTCTTTGCTGAGGTTCTCCTCCTGAACCTCTTCTTCATGTTTATCAGGACTAAAAGTAGTGCTTTTCGTTTCGATTGCCATGTCTGTGTTTCCTTTCACTTGCGTGAAAAATGTTTCCTCTGCCTTGCCTGATTTCTTTCACCAGGGTTCTTGCCTGTTCTAAGAATAGGGTGGCGCAATCACAGAGAAATCACACGGCGAGAGGGAAAAATCACGAGCTAATCACATTCTGAGTAAATTCTCACAAAAAGAGGTCTGCCGCTTATGCGAGCGGCAGACCTCTTTTTGTGAGAATTTATCCATTGGTGCCATGTGCAGGTGGAAGCGAAGCCAGCGTATATCCAACCCCGACCTTCGTTTGAATGTAATGGGGCGATGAGGGGTCGGCCTCAAGCTTGCGCCGCAGTCGGTTGATATTCACCTGCAACATGTGGCTCTCGCCAAGGTATTCCGACCCCCAGACATGTTCCAGCAGCAGGTCCTGCGTCACCACGCGACCGGCATTCTGGGCAAGATACTCGAGAATGCGATATTCGGTGGGCGTTAGTGGAACCTCTTGCCCTTTCAGCGTCACGAGATGCTGGGCAAAATCTATGGTGAGGTCGCCTGTCGTCAGTGTGGTACGCATGCCCTGCGCGTGTTCCTTTGCGCTTAACTGGGAGCGGCGCAACACAGCGCGCACGCGAGCAAGCAATTCGTCAACGCTGAATGGTTTGGTCAGGTAGTCGTCCGCGCCGAGATCGAGGCCACGCACTTTATCCTGATCCTGCCCGCGCGCGGTGACAATGATAATGGGTACAGAAGAAAACTGGCGCACCCGGTTACAAACGGTAAAGCCATCCATTTTTGGCATCATCACATCCAACAGCACAAGGTCGGGCGAATTACGCTCTATCTCTTCCAGAGCCTGCTGGCCATCGCTGGTTGGTATAACTTCATATCCTTCAAGTTGGAGATTGCGCGTCATTAAGCGTAGCAATTGTGGATCGTCATCAGCGGTGAGGATAGTGGTTTTTCTGGCTGGCATATGCTATACCTTCTTTCTCTTACGACTTTTCATTATTATATGCTCAAACGCTAGAAGGAAACCAAACATAGTTTCTCCGTTTATTCAAGTGGTTGCGGGTCAAGGGGCAGGCGTACATAGAAGGCGCTTCCTTTCCCCTCGGGATCGCTCTGCGCCCAGATCACGCCGTGATGAAGCTCGACGATGCGCTTGCAAATCGTCAGGCCTAATCCCAGCCCATTAACTTCGCGCGTCAGGCGCGTATCGACCCGATGAAACCGGTCAAAAATGCGCTCGAGGTGTTCCGTTGGGATACCCATACCCATGTCTGAGACACAAATCTCCAGCATGCGTTGGGGAGCCACTCCCGGTTCTTCGCTATGTCCTTTTTGTTGCTCACCCTCTGTCTGATTAACCGGACGGATAGTCACCTGGACGCAGCCACCATCTGGCGAAAATTTAATCGCATTTTCAAGCAAGTTATCGAGTACCTCGCGCAAACGTCGCTGGTCGGCGAGGATCAGAGGAACATCCTCCGTCGGCTTTCCTGCGGCGTCCTGCAGGCGAAGCTGGAAGACAAACTGAGCGGGAGCAGCGACATTGATGCGCTCCTTAAGCGCCGCAATGGCTTCGTCCGCGAGATGGACAACATCTACAGGTGCCAGTTCTATCGTCACCTGCCCGGTTTCCAACTGCGAAATTTCCAACAAGCGCTCGATGATGCCTTCAAGCCGGTCGCTCGCCTCATTAATTGCCAGCAGGAACTGATGTCGTTCCTCGCGAGAAAGGCGGCGCTCATGCCGGATCAGCGTTGCAGCATAGCCCTTGATCGAGGCAAGTGGGCTGCGCAGTTCGTGGCTGACAGTTCCCAATAACTCCGCTTTGAGCAATTCCATGCCATATAAGGCTTCGCGCACAGAGCTGGTCTCTAGTTCATGAACTCGCTCCGCCAGCAAAATGCTCTCAACTATGCTCGCAATCGCATTCGCTACCCAGGGCACGCGCCTGCGCGCATCTTGAACGATATGCTCGTTTTTTTCTCCACCCGGCCAACCAAGGATGAGCAACACGTATGGTTGTTTAACAGAATTGTCATCACGCAATTCCGTCATACTGTCTAAAGAATCGAATATATTCCCGGCTTCTGGCCTTCCTAGATCAATGCGATACGTTATCCAGCATGAGATATTGGTCGGCATTTCCTTACCCGAGGCGAAAGCCGTCAGGGCATCTTGCGCGTCTTCCTCTCCTATGTTCTGCAAAGCGAGCGCCCGAAAGGCTGATGATGCGTCGTATGAATGAGCATGGTCATGCTCTCTGCTCAGCAGCAAGGCTCCTTGTTCTGCCTCACAAAGCTGTAACAGGCGCTTCAAAAGGGCACTGGCAACTTCCCCTAATTCCTCAAACTCAATAGAACCAGCCAGCCGGGCCAGTTTCGCGAGATCGAACAAAGCAGGCAAAAGCTCTGCTGGTAGCGACTCCGGCGACAATGTATTTTCTATAACCATACTCACCCCACAATTTTATTAGCAGCACTTTTCGGCGCTTGTCGCTCATCCTGTTTGTGGATTATTATAAGGTGATGGTATTCACATTGATATCACAGAATAAGCTTTTAAATCACGATTCGGTCACAGAAACTGAAAGCAGATGGCATCCACGAATAAACTGGCACAACAAATAGAGACGATATGGACATCACCTCGTATAGTTCAGTTACGAGCACAACTGGATAAGTGGACAAAAGAGTCCTATTCCGGGCCCCTTACCATGCTGGTTGGCACGCTGCTGGCAACGCTTTTCATTATGATCTTCAATCGCGAGGTGGTGGTGCTGGTAAATCCAGGCTTGATCTACCTTCCAGTGATTGCGATGCTGGCCTATCATTGGCAATGGCGGCTGGCAGTGATCGGGGGAATACTGGCGCTCTTCTGCGTCTACTTTTTCTTTATTCCTCCTTTTAATAGCCTCAAATTACCCGGCCTAGAAAGCATAGCGCAACTGGCGACGCTAGCAGCAGTGATGGGCTTCATGTTAGTGATCGTTCAGCTTGCCCGTTATGGCCGCACCCGCGCTATTCACGCGGCGGAACGCCTGGCCGCCCTGAACCGTATCGGCACCGCTCTCATCAGCGAACTGGACGAAAAACGCCTGCTGCGCCTGATTGCGCAAACGGCACGCGACCTGACAGGCGCAAGTTTTGCCGCCTTCACCCTGCGCCCGGTCAACGAAATGGGCGAACCATTAGTTCCATCTGAGGGCAATTTCTTTCACCTGGCAGCCGTAATCGGCGTCACCCCCGAGCAGGAAAGACTTTTCCAGCGTATGCCACTTGGCGGCGAGGGATTGCTAGCCCCTATTTTCCGGCATGGCGTGCCTGTGCGCGTACCGGACGCGCTGACATTCGTTCAACAAGGCAGCACAGCGCATGGGGGAAAAGCGCCTGTTTCACAAAGCGAATACCGCGAAGAGGCGTTGCAGGCAGCCTCTCACTATGCACAAGGACATTTGGCGAAAGAGGGGTTAAAATCGATGGGTGTTCCACGCGGGCACCCCATTATTCGCAGTTTCCTGGGCGTGCCGCTCCTGGACCACAACGGCAATGTGCGTGGCGGATTGCTGCTCGGTCATACCGAGCCAGATCAGTTCACGCAAGAAGACGAAGAATTGCTGGTTGGACTATCGTCCCAGGCGGCGGTTGCGCTTGAAAATGCCCGGTTGTACATGGCAGCACAGATGCGCGCAAGCGAACTGGATTCCATTTTCGAGAGCATTGCCGAAGGCATCACCCTGGTGGATGAACAGGGGAAAATACAGCGCGAGAACCGTACCTCTCTCCGCCTGCGCGAGCAACTCGCGGCCAGTCATACGCTCTCTGCCGATACACTTTTGCAAGAAGTAGCCCAACAGGCCCTGCATGGCGAAATGGAATATCACAGGCAAATTACGATTCCAGACGATTCCGATCCCCGTGAATACAGCATTCACGCCGTACCGATGCGCGCGCCGACCGGACCGCTGAAACAAAGCGCCTATATTCGAAAACAAAGGAGCAACAGTGGCGCAGTCGTTGTCTGGCGCGATATTACCGAGGCGCAAAGACTGTTTTCCGAACGGCAGGCCCATGCAGAGACTGAGACGAGGCGCGCCCTCCTGCAAACAATTCTCGATGAATTGCCTGGCAGTGTGTATCTTGTAAGAGGACCGGATGCGCGGCTGGTGCTGGCAAACAAGTTCGTGGATGAATTATGGGGCGCGCACTGGCCCCAGGGCCAGCCCATGCAGGAATTTCTCGAGAACAATGGCATTCGTGTGTTTCACAGCGATGGCCGCCCCCTTGCCACTGACGAGTTCGCCACCCTGCGCGCAGTAAGAAATGGCTGCGCTGTCCATCATCATCAAGAAACCATCCGACATCCCGATGGCACCACCTTGCCTGTGCTGATGAACGCCGTTCCTTTGAATCCGCGCATTCTTTCCGCTCACGATGGCGGCACATATGAAGAAATGGAGCCGGTGGCGCTGATCATTCAGCAAGACGTGACCCCTCTCAAAGAAGCCGAGCGCGTCAAGGACGAGTTTATTGGCATTGCCGCGCATGAATTGCGCACCCCGCTGGCGGTCATCAAAGGCTTCGCGCAGATGTTGCTGTTGCAAACGGCACGCGGCAAAGGGGCGACGCTGGACGACTGGCAACTGGAGGCCATTCAGGATATTGACCAGGGCACCTCGCGCCTGGTTGAACTGACCGAAGACCTGCTCGACGTCACACGCCTGCAAGCCGGACGCCTGCAACTGCAAATCGAGCCTACCGACCTTGTTGCCCTGGCACAGCGCGTTATCAAGCGGGTGCAGGTGACAACGAACATGCATACTATTTCGCTTGAGGCCTCAGCAGAATATATCGTAAGCGAGGTAGATGCGCGCCGCACAGAACAGGTGTTAACCAATCTCCTCAATAACGCCATCAAGTACAGCCCTGATGGCGGCAAGATCGAAGTGAAGCTGCGAGAGGACGACGAACACGCGCAAGCCATTCTGTCCATACGCGACTACGGCATTGGTATTCCAGAGAATCAGCAGAGCCGCATCTTCAGCCGCTTTATGCGCGCCGATAACACGCGCGCCCGCAATATTGGCGGCACCGGCCTCGGCCTCTATCTGAGCCGCGAACTGGTCGAACGCCAGGGCGGGCGCATCTGGTTCGAGTCTGTCGAGGGACAAGGATCAACGTTTTATGTCTCGTTGCCTTTGACTGAGGTTTAAAGAAGAGTTCCCCAAAGACAGAAAGACCCCGAAGTCACAGGAGTCAAATACCTGGAAGGCACCCCTCGCTGGTGCCCTCCAGGTATTTGACTCCTGTGACTTCGCTGTGATCTTACGCCGCGTTCATGTGATATTTTTGTGATTCTCCGACTTTAGAATAGTTCCAGAACAAAAAACAGTGTGATGTGTACATAAAAACAGCACGTTCAGAAAGGATTGGACTATGTTGAGTAAAGCTGCCCGGTACATGCTCGCGGCACTTCAGGTCATTCTTGGGTGGGAATGGATCGTCTCGGGGATCAATAAAGTACTCTCAGGCACATTTCCGCAGCAATTAGACAGCACGCTCCAGGGCGGCTTTCAGGATAACCCCAATAGCTGGTATATCGGGTTTTTGAAAGCATTTGTGATGCCGCATGGCGTCTTTTTCGGCTATCTCATCGAGTGGACAGAGGTTATTACCGGTCTGGCCTTGCTGGCTGGCGCAATCATCGTCCTGAGTTCGCCGCGTTTGCGCGAGGACGCGCAACATAAGCTGGCGGTAGGCATCTGCACGTTGGTTATCTTCGCAGCCATTGCAGGCAGCCTCATGACCATCAACTATCATTTCTGGATAGGCAAGAGCATTATTCCAGGTATGTCCGCTGATCCCGGCGACGAGGCAATTGACCTTGAGGCGCTGGTGCCACCGCTCTCCTTGATTATCATCGCGGCACAGATGGCCTACATCAAGGCGCTACGAGGCGAGACCTGGTACAGCCGCGCCTATGCCGAAGTGAAGCTGAGACTGCGCAGGTTCATCGGCATGGAAGATGAGCTGGTGAAAGAAACGGCATCATAAATCGTTTCTAAAAATGTAGGGACGCGATTCATCGCGTCCTGCCCGCCAACGCGCACGAGAGGCAGGACGCGATGAATCGCGTCCCTACATTTTTAGATTAATTTTCTCTCGCGTGCAAAATTTGCCGCCTGCGTGCGATTCTCCGCGTGCAGCTTGCCCAAAATATTCGAGACGTGGTTTTTGACAGTACCCTCCGCAAGCACCAGCCGGTCGGCGATTTCGCGGTTGCTGGCCCCTGCCGCCAGCAGTTTGAGTACTTCAATCTCTCTGGCGCTCAGTTCCTCTTCCACCGGTTCCGTCCTTGCTGAAGCAGCCGGTCGTCCTTTGCGCCCGAACTCCATTAACATCTTACTGGCGACTTTAGGCTGGATAAACGGCTCGCCCGCGTAAACCCGGCGAATGGTAGAGGTGAGTTCGTCGGCTGGCACATCTTTGAGCAGGTAGCCCATCGCCCCGGCTTTGATGGCCTCGAAAACGTAGTCCTCGTAGTCAAAAGTGGTGAGAATAATCACGCGCGCGCCCGGATAGGCTGAGGTAATGGTGGCGGTAGCCTGCACGCCGTTCATACGCGGCATCTGAATATCCATCAATACAACATCAGGGCCATTGCCCTGGCGCTGCAACTCTTTATAGCGCGCAATAGCCTCTTCCCCGTTCGCTGCCTCACCTACAACAAGAAAGCCTGGTTCAAGTTCGAGTACAGTGCGCAGTCCCTGGCGCATAAGGGTCTGATCTTCGCATAATAACAGGCGGATGTTGTCGGGCATCACTTCGGCCATTAATTTTCTCCCATGTTGAGCATTATTACCCTCGTAAGTGTACATTGAACGCTTCTTTGGCGCAAGAGGCAATTCACGTTGCCACTGGCAGCAAGCCATTCTCCTGTGGGAGTATGAAATCCGTACACAGGTTTTGGCGCACTTTGCTCCTTTTCAGAAGAGGTCTACACCTTAACCGGTACTCCCCGCATTGCAGCAGGTTTTTCGGGAAGTTCCACGTTCTCGCCCTCGGTCTGCACTTTCATGGCGCTGGAGAGCTTCAGGCCGAGGGCACTGAGGCAGGCCATGCCGGTCGTACACATAAGCATGGCGGCCCAGGGATGTGAGAAGACGAACATGGCGGTTACTTTATCGGCTGGCAGGTGCAGCAGGCCGGTGAAGACCAGCAGGCCCACCGCCTCGTTGCTGCCCACCTGTCCAGGCGGTGTAGGCAGGATGTAGAACATGTTGTAAACGGTGTAGCCGAAGATGGCAGTGCCGAAGGGGATCGGGTAGCCAATCGTCGCGAAGGCCAGCCACGCAAACAGGCCGTCAAAGATGACCGCTACTATTGTGAGCAGCAGCGCCGGTAAGAAAATCCTCGGCTGGCGCGCACCAGCGAGCAGCGAATCCACAAAGCCGGTGGCGAACCCCTCAATCTTGCTGGCGATAGATTTTGGCAGCATGCCTGTCAACTTCTGAAGAAGATGAATAGCCGCGTTCCGCTTCCAGGCCGCCAGCGCGATGAAAAAGATCAGAGCAACAAGCAGGCCACCAACCAGCGCCAGCACCACCCAGAGCTTGATATCCATCTGCACACCGAGCAAAGGAACGATTGCCATGATAAACAGGGCGGGCATCAAATCCAGGGCCTTGTCCATCGCAACTGTTGGCAGGGATTTGCTCACGGGAATATTGGCAATGCGTTTGAGCATCAGGCTCTTGGCAACTTCGCCGCCTCGTATCGGCAATAAGAAATTTAAGAATATACCGACCAGGAACAACTGGATGGCTTTAAAGGTACTGACCTTGCCAATCGGGTTTAAAAAGAGTTTCCAGCGCGCACCGCGAATGGAGAAGGCCATTAAGAAAGCCACGCCAGAGAGCAGGGCCAGCAAAATGCCTCGCGGTGTCGTCAGGTTCTCGCGCAGCACGCGCACCGTCGAGGGAATATCTACGAAGTGCGCAACCAGGAAAAGCAGCCCAATGCCGACCAGCAAGCCGATAGCGATTTTCACGGCAGGACTCTGTAGTGCCGCTTTCCAGGCTGGTACCTTTTCAGAAGCGGCTGCGATAGCTTCGGGCATTACAGCGGGAACGCGGGGCAGACTGCGGCCAAATGGTTCGCGGCCATACAGATTCACCACAGGCAGCGCGCCCGTCTGTTGAATGCCTCGCGGCCAGTAGCCCTCTTCGCCATCGGCTGGCAGGCCAGGAGAACTGGCCCCTGGGCGCGCCAGCTTGATCGCGGGCATCATCCCGCTAAGTTGCATCAGGTGATTGGTAGCCTGCTTGCTGATGTCATCTGCCATTTCGCTGTCTGATTGAGAAAGAGGAGTATCTATTGCTCTGTTGTTTCCTCCCGCTCGTGGCAGCGCTGCCGTCACTTGCCTGGCAATATCATGTAGAGGAGGAGTGTCTGCATTACTTCTTACTTCAGAAACGGGTGTGCATCCTTGCTGCTCTTGCTGCGCTCCCTGCTGGCGGTCACTACTGTCGGGCAAGCCGATCAGGCGAGGACGCGCCGGGCGAGGGCGAAGCGTTGGAGGAATTATATTCAGATCAAATTCCATACACACCTCGATTCATTGCATTGATATATTGAAGAATAGCGATTTTTTAAAGATATTCATGTTTCCGGTACCATTCGGCAGTCCGGCGCATCCCCTCCTCCAACGGCATCTGCGGCGCAAAACCTAATTCATTCCTTGCCCGGCTGATATCATAAACGCGACTATTGGTCAGAAATTTCACGCGACTGCGTGTCAAGGGCGCGTTTTCGCCTCGTATTCCCGGTATCAAAGCGAAGATATCGGAGGCGAGGTTAGCGGCCCAGAGCGGAATGTTGCCTTTCGGCAATTCTTTGTCCAGCGCATGAGCAATCGCGGTCGCCAGTTCGCGAATGGTCACGGGGTGGTCTCCGGCAAGATTGTAGCTATGTCCAATGGCTTTCGGCTTCTCGGCGCAGAGCAAGAAGGCAGCCGTCATATCATCGATATAGATGGGGTGCAGCAGTGCTTTGCCTCCATCAATGACGCGGAACAAGCCCTTTTTAATAGACGAGAAAAAGCCGAGCAGGTGCATATCGCCGGGGCCATAAACGAGGCCGGGGCGCGCCACGCTCACGGGCAGGCCATCTTCCTTATAGGCTTTCAGGGCCAGCAACTCGCCTTCGAGTTTGGTTTGCTCATAGGGATTGGTGGGAGCGAAGGGCGCGTCCTCGGCGGCGGGCGTTTTTCCTGTCACGCCATGCACGCCCGTTGTGCTGCAATGCACGATGCGCTGCAACTGGCTTTGTCCTTTGCAGGCTTCGAGCAGAATGCGCGTTCCCTCGACGTGCGTTCGATAATAGAGTGCTGCCGGAGTGCTGGGATGATAGAGGCGACCGACGAAGTGATAGATGATCGTCGCCCCGTCAACCGCCTTGCGCACCTGCTCCGCATCGGTAATCTCGCCTGGAACGATGCTGACTGCCTCGCCGAACTGCGCGCGCGCCTTCTTCTCATCGCGCACCAGCACGCGCACATCCTGTTTCTGTTTGACCAGTTCCGTCACCAGGGCGGAACCTAAAAAGCCTGTCGCACCTGTCACTAGAACTGTCATTGTCTTGCTCCTGAATAGCCTTTCACGCTGATTGCCTTCTCGGGGCAGGCCTCGTAACAGAGCAGGCAGCGCTGGCAGGCGCTATAATTCACCTTCAACGTCTTTAGATCGATTACATTTGGCAGGGGACATGCTTCCACGCAGACGCCGCAGCGCGTGCAGTTCTCTTCAGAAATCTGCGGCCTTGTGCCTGCCAGACCTGTACCATAGATAGTTGTACACAGGTGTTTACCGCGCTCGGCAATCCAGGTGTAGGGATAGTCAAGCGGGTACATGAGCCAGAAGATGAAGCGGTAGAGCGTCTTTTGTTGGGGCAGGTGGAATTTTTTAATCACTCCCACATCTTCGCCCGCCGGAGTCCAGGAGGGCTTGCCCATCTGCTCCAACGCCAGGCGCAGGTGCGGAATGTCGCGCGGCTTGACGCCTACCACCTGACAGCAGACCAGATCAACGGCGAGGCTGTTGCGCCCGGCAACCAGCACCTGCAAATCGGCTTTATCGCCGTAAACTGGTCCCTCGCCATCCTGACCGACACTGCCATCAACAATCGTGAGGTCGGGCTGGATACCGAGGTTCATATCGACGATACTCTGATCAATGCCAAAGGTATGCATCGAGCGGCGGTCGGGGCGCGGCAGAATGCCCATCAGGTTCTTCATCGCCAGGGTCATTGTCGAGACGACGTGAGTTTTAAGCACAGGCAGATTAATCAGGCGCGCCTCTTGCAAAATACGTGGTACGCGAAAACGTTTCAGGCGCTTCGCGCCATCCGGTCGCAACTCCATCCAATCCTGCTCGCCACCCTCGGGGTCTACCTTGAGAATGCGAATGCCGTTCTCCTGGCAAAACTGCTCTACACCGAGAATGGTATAGATGGCATCGCGATCAAATTCTGTACCCGGCGTCTCACACAGCACCGGCTCCGCTCCGCAGGCTCGAACCTCTTCGGCCACCGCTTTCAACAGGGCGAAGCTGGTGGTCGAGCCGGTTTCGGCATTGCGCCCGGCGACAAAATTGGGCTTGAGAATAGCAATCTTCGCGCCGCGTATCACCGATTCCATGCCGCCGATCTGCTCAATAATGCGGTGCGCGGCCTGTTCAATACCATCAAATGTGCGCGTTACGGCGACAGTATCAGTTCCTGGTTGGGTTGCTAACATAGTTTAAGCATCCTCTTCTACATATATTTATTTTCAAAAACTTTTTTCGTATAATCAGCCTGTCCTACGGCGATCAGCTAAGGCTACGCCTATTCCTGGCGGTTCCTGCCAGGAAAGGGCCGCTGCCGGAGCGGAAACAGGACCGGTGTTGACAATTGGCTGAGGCACCTTATGCTGCACCTGGTAGACGCGAATGACGATTTGCAGGTTGTGGTCGTCAGCGCTGAACTGGGCGCGCAGGACAGAATGATCGAGCGCCTGTTTAATCAGGTCCATACCCCCGCCAGAGTTTTCAATGTCATGTTCCATTTCCGAATCGGCCACGATATAGTCGATGCGGTCCCAGTTGTTCTGCAAGGTTAGATCGTGTATTTCGGGATCAAAAGCCACATTCCAGTACACTTCGGCATGCGGATAGGGCGCGCCATCTCCCAGGCCCTCGCCACCCGGCACGCGCAAATCAAGGTACAGGTAACTGTTAATCACGATGAACGAGTTGTGCGGTACGTGATTGCGCACCCAGAGCATCGCCTCCTGCTGCGCAGAGGTAGGATGCTGGTAAAAACGGAAGCTCGTTGAGGTAATATCATAAGGCAAAAGAACGGCGACCGTGAGCAGCAGCAGAATCGCCCGGACAATATTGAAATGGATCAGCTTCCCCAGCCAGCCCAGCAGTGCATTTAAGGCAATCGCTACATTGAGGGCAATAAGGGGTATCAATGGAAGGATATAGAAAGAAAGTACCTGTCCACCACGAATTAACAATATCCAGAACGAGATGGCCAACAAGGCCAGCATCAGATGCTTGCGATTCCACCAGCCATAGACAAGGTTAAAGAAAGGGGCGGCGAGGCTGAGGAGAACAAACACCGGGTCGTTCTGCAACCAGGCCATCCAGCTATCGATGAAGCTGCCGTTGCTCTCACTGCGCTGCACCTGGCCCACAAGCGTATCAAGCAGGCTCAAATGCTGATGGGTGTCCCAGGGTAAATGCCAGGCATACGGGAATAATTCGCCTTTCAGCACCGCCAGCAGGACAAAGGTAGAACAGGCAGCCACCACCCCGTAGATAAAGGTGACAAGCGCAAATTTCCGCTGGAATTTCGTGATATGCAGCCATGCCGCGTAAATGAAGGCCGGGAAACAGATCAACAGCACTTCTTTAGAAAGCACCGCGCAGCCAAAAGCGAGCGCAGAGCCTACCAGGTAGACTATGCGGCTGTTACTGCTGACCAGCAGATAAAGAGCGACCAGCATCCAGAACGTGGCGATGTTATCCAGGAAAACCTGGCGCTGGTAAGTGATGCTGAGCGGCGAGAATGCAAAGATGACCATCGCCAGCAGCGCAGCGCTGCGGCTCCCACCAAAGCGGCGCACGATCAGGTAGACCAGCAGGGTAGAAGCAACAGCGTACAATAGCATCAACACACGCCCACTATTGAGCGCGTTGCCGAAGGTAAAGACACCTCCCGTCAACTCCAGCCAGCCGCCTATCTGTATCCATGCCAATGGCGGATGCCCATATCCGTATGGATAGGGCGAAATCAGGCCCTGGGTAATGGCCCAGGCATTCGCCATATAGGTGCCTTCATCCAGCTCGTAGCGGGGGAAATTGAACATGTTGTAGGCATGCAGAACGCCAGTAAACCCCAGCGCGATCATTACAAAAATGGCTTCCAGCCACACCGGAATGGGCAGAGAGCGTGTTTTGTTGTTCGTGTCCAGAGTGATACTCGGCATAACGCGCGTCTCGCTGTTGGCAATACGCTTGTTCTGGTCAAGCATCACCCGGGGCAGCATGGTCGTATTGCCTGTGGGCTTGCGCAGAGGATCACGGTTCAGCCTTTCGGGCCGATAGGCTGTGCGCAGGAAAAAGTTATGCGTGCGATAGAGAATGATATTGCCATTCTCTACTTCCACTTTGCGCTGCATCCCGACGCCTTGCTGTACAGGCATAGCAGCCTGACCGTTCGCGGTTCGCAGCATGGCAGGCTGGCGCACAACCGGTACAGCATTTCCAGGGGGAACTCCGGGAGGCATCGGCCCAACAGGTTGTTGCCCGTTCAACTGGGCAGGTCGTCCCTGCTGCATTGGTGGCACCACTCCATTCACAGGCATCGGTGGGCCGCCATTTCCCACTGCCTGGCCGTTTCCGCCAGGAGAGCCTGGCGCTCCCATGAAAGGAGTCGGGGGTATTTTGCCCATCACCTTGCGCTGGGCTGGCTCAATCACACGCTGAGGAGCGCCCGGTTGAGCGCCGGGGGGAAAACCGGCCTGAGTATTATGAGGGGGCGCAGCCTGTGGGTGCTGCGGCCCCTGTTCTTGTGGGTCCTGCGTTTGTCTAAAGGAAACTGTCATGTTTATCTCTTTGCAAGGATTTCCATTACTAACGGTAAGTTTTGCCGGTTACGCGCCCGGCGTAGCAGCAGCTTTGCCGCGATGCTGCCCAAGATGGGCGGTTTTCTCCCAGTTGGTCGCCCCTTTCATTGCCCTGTACACGGCCCGCAGCGCGCCTATGCTCAGGATAGCCTGATACGGGAAAAAGGCCAGCACTAAGATGCAGGCTTCGCGCCAGCTCCAGGGACGTTTATGCGCCTTCAGGAAGGTATGCAGGCCGACAAGGTCGATGAAGACGGCCAGCACAAAGCAGTACAGAGGCAGGAAGGTCAGCATTGCCATCACCAACGGGAGCTTGACAAAGAAGAACATCAGCACCGAGATCGGCACCAGGATCGCAAAAAAGGCTTGCAATTCTGGCAAAATCAGGACATAAAAAGCAAGCAGCTTCTTCGACAGAGACTCCAGCTTCAACCACTCCTTTTTAAAGAGAATCTGGATGAAGCCCTGATTCCAGCGCGTGCGCTGCTTGATGAACTGTTCGATGGTATGCGGCGTCTCTTCGCGTGTGACGTACTCATCCTCGTAGATGATACGGATGCGGGCGTGCGCGAGGCTGAGGCGAATGCCAAGATCGGCGTCCTCGGTCAGGCAGGTTTCATCCCACCCGCCAAGCTGCTCCATCAACTCGCGCCGCACAAAGACGGTATTGCCGCCCAGCGGCGTCATACCGATACGCGCGAAGAAGTGCATCGATGATTTGAACCAGAAAAAGTACTCCAGGACGTTCAGGAAACAGAACCAGCGCGTGTTGTGATTCATCAACTGCACACCGCTCTGTACCACATCCACGTCCTCGTTGAGCATAGTTGTGTTGATGATATTCAGAATATCGGGATGCGGCTCGTCCTCGGCATCGAAGATGGTGACGACATCGCCTCGCGCTATCTGGAGCGCCAGGTTGAGGCCATGTGGTTTACTGACCGGATAATCGTTGTAAATCAACAACTGGACGTTTGGATCGCCCAGCTCATCTATTTTGGCCTGCGCCTCGGCAATCGTCCCAGGATCATCCTCGCGGCAGATGGCGACAATCTGCATCAACTCTTTGGGATAGTTGAGATCGTACACCTTCTGTATCGTCTCGCGGTAGACATCCTCTTCGTTCTTTGCCGGAAGCATGATGGTAAACGAGAGACAGGGGTCGCGGTACACGGTCGGCGCGTGATTCAGCCAGGCATGTTCCGGCGTTTCCCAGATAAACAGGCGCAAACGTATATTGAAGACGGCCTGCACGACCATCAACAGAATAATCAGCAGATAGAGCGCTCCAAAGAAGTAGCCAATATACGTCAGAATCACGATCGCTCCTTATAGATGTTGATTTACCGATGGGGGCGACGCAAGCGTCCTCCCCGCTCCTCCACCACCACTCCCGCCCCTACGTGCTTTGTTGCTTTACCAATGGGGAGGGCGACGCAAGCGTCCTCCCCGCTCCTCCTCCGCCGCTCCGCCCCTATGTTGGTTACTGATAAGATTAACAGGGTACATCATAGGCTAGTGGGTCGGTTTTATTGCCGCAGGTTGTATATTTCAGCGGGTTCACCGACGCCGTATCAATATTGGGAACCGTAAAGCTATAAGCCTCGGCACCCCCATTGCGATGCATGGTGACAAGCACGATACTGTAGCCCGCGATACTGATATCCAGCGAATGCCAGGCGCTGACGCCCAGAAACTGCGTCTGGGGGCTGATCTCGGCTGTCTGGTTATCTGCTGATTTGTTGACGAACAGCAGGCTGAGCGCCTGCTTTGTATCATCGACTGTGCCAAAGACATCAATTGGATCGTGTTCTATGGCAAGTGGCAGCAGATTATGCTGTATGTGCGAGAAGATCTGGAAGACGCGGTACATCGCCGTTTGCGCGTGGCTGCTATCGCCGGTAAACAGGGGATAGGGGGTCTGCACGCCCTCGGCTGAAAAGTACGCGGTATACTCGACTTGCTGGTTCATCAAGGTTCCAAGCGTATCTGCCCACCAGAGCGCGGCTTCGCCTGCGGTTGGCGTGCGCCCGCTGGATGGATTGGTATTGATTTCCGTCACGGCAACCGGTACATCACGCCCCAGGTCCTGCCGGATAAGCTGGCGCAACTGCGGCAGCAGGTACTCCCACTCTTGCGTGCTGCTCAACAGCAGGTAAGGAGCGGTGTGAGCATCCTGAAATGGATAACTGTGGAACGAAACGCCATCAAGCAGGGTGACATGATGGGCCTTTTCGTAATCGCCCACGCCCTTCAAAAAGCCTTCCATCCATAGCTGGCCGGTGCTATCCTTCGGCCCTACGCCCACACCGTAAAACTGGCTGAGTTCGGGACCAAAGACCTTGATGGACGGGTTGTTCTGGTGCATAGCAAGCGAGTACTGAATGAAGGCATTCACATAATCTGCAACAGTATATTTTTGCCCTGTATCGGTATTGGTAAGCTGATCCGGTTCGTTGCCGACGGCCCAGAATTTTATAGGATGCATGGTCGCGTTGGCCGGTATCTGCCCTTTGCAAAATGAGCTACGCGGGTTGCTCATCACGTCCACCCAGCGTCCGGCAAGATTGGCGCGGTCGGCGACCGTCGATTTTTTATTAAATTTATCAATCGGGTCAGAGAGGCGGGCCTGGATCATGCCATCAGCATTGACCTGGTTGAGCAAGTTGCTGAAATCATACAACTGTTGGCACGAGAGAATATGGTCTTCACCCGCGTTACCGCCGGGGAAGCGCAGCAATTTGACACCCGCGCCTTGCAGGCCAGTCACAATCTGCGTGCTGTAATCCATGAAACCGGTAAAATTGGCATCTACTGAGCTTGAACCGGCTTGCGGGAAAACGTTGACGCCCATGAGATACGGGCTGATCGGCTGGCCCTGCCGCAGATCAACCAGCGCCTGCTGTTGACCGGCAACCTTGAGGGTCAACTGATCGTCAGTATTACTCGTCACACTCGCCACGCGCACTGATGTCAATATAAGCAAAATAAGCAGCACAACGCTCGCAATCACAAGCACGCGGCGGCGGCCTTTCCCCTTCACACGGCGCGACGGCGGATTGCCTTGCTGCATCGACAGGTCTTTCCACCCGACGGCGGCATTCCGCTGCCCACCATTTGGTTGCGGCCCTACGCCTCCCTTGCTCACGTCGTTGTTCACCAACATGCTACCAAACTCCCTATGTAGAGGCTATCTCACACGACAGCCATGTAATGCTAAAACTGAAGAACTTTCATCGATACATCTAACTGTTCAAACGCATAATATCGCTTAACTGCACCAAATGAACACTGATTAGGACAATGGTCATCCCAGCATGCTTGCTTGTAGACCTATTTCTACTATCGGCTCATTTCTCGTATGTCGTAGGGACACAGAGTGAGGCATACTTTCCCCCAATGCCTCCTCTTGCTTCAAGCTTAACCAACATGACTCATTGTCTACAAGCGCGTTCGTATATGAATGGGATTACTATGGTATCAGTTGCTACTTGCCACAAACTGTGTATATCAGATAGAATCGGAAAGAGATATTCTTTGAATACCACAAATATCCGCTCCTGAAACTATTCCAGATACTAAGGAGATACCAGTGGCTAGAGGTATACAAGTTGTTAGCGCGTTTCGTTTTTCAGCCGACTCACAACAGCTATTGAGCGAGGCGGCAGGCGCTCCAATCACGGTTCTCAATGCTTCTGACGATTTGTCAGCAAAGATAGCAGACGCGGAAGTTCTTTGCAGCTACGAGGTGCCTTCTAACTGGCGCAAGGCCGCTCCAAAGCTGCGCTGGCTGCAATTTCCGGGCGCGGGGGTCGACTCGCTGCGACCGACCGGCCTGTTGAATAAAGGCTCAGGGGTGATTGTCACCACTGCCACAGGTATTCATGCCAGCACCATCGCTGAATACGTATTTGGCAGCATGCTAATGTTCAACTGGAACTGGCCGCAGATGGTGCGATTGCAGGATCAACGCATCTGGGCAAGGAGCGCCAACTGGTATAACCTGGCGCGGAAAGAACTGGTCGATCAAACGCTTGGCATCGTAGGACTTGGCAATATTGGCCGCCGGGTCGCGCATATTGGCCGCGCCTTCGGCATGCGCGTGCTGGGTATGCGGCGCTCATCTGGTGGAGCAGATGACCCGGATATCGACCGGTCGTATCCGCGCGAGCAACTGCATGAAATGCTGAGCCAGTGCGACTACGTGGTTATCTCTGTGCCTCTCACACCGGAAACAGAGAAAATGATTGGTGAAGCAGAGCTGCGCGCCATGAAGCCAACCGCCTATCTAGTCAACGTCGCTCGCGGGCGCGTGATTGACGAGCAGGCCCTTATTCGCGCTCTGCGCGAGGGATGGATCTCCGGCGCGGGGCTGGATGTGACCGAAGAGGAGCCGCTACCAGCCAGCAGCCCCTTATATACCATGCCGAACGTCATCCTGACGCCGCACATTTCCGGCACCAGCGTTCATTATGATGAGCGCCTGGCGGCTTTGTTCGCCGATAACCTGCGCCGCTATCGTGACGGGGAACCGCTACGCAATCGTTATGACCCGGAACGCGGTTATTGATTTCTAAGGAAGGTTTATTATGAGTACAGACCTGGGCCTTGTGGATGTTTTAGGGGCAGAGGCTGTAGGACAGCCGGGACAACGACGCTTTCGTCTGTTTGCCCTTTCCAATGCTGGCTCCGTCATTATGTGGCTTGAGAAAGAGCAACTGCAAAATCTTTCTCTGGCTATAGACCGCGCCCTGGCGCAGATTACTGAGGGAACGATTCTACGCACCATTGCCCAGGCAGAACCTCCCCCCGAAGAAGAAGGAGGCATGCCGCCCACCTTCCCGAACACCCCTAGTTTTGAATTCCAGGTAGGCCAGATTCGGCTCGGCTTTGATGAGGGACGAAATCTGCTGGCCCTGATTGTCTCTCCCCTGGAAATCGTGCTGGAACGAGGGCGAGACCCTGTAGCCATCATTCGCGAAGAGGAATCGGTGAGTATCTTCTTCACATTGCAACAGGCCCACTCGCTCACCAACGCGATTACTTCATTGATGACCAGAGGGCGTCCCGTCTGCCCGCTATGCAACACGCCTCTAGACGGGGGGCCGCATGCCTGCGTCAAACAAAATGGGCACCGCGAGATTGTGCAGGTCATCGAAGAGATGGACGGCGAAGAGGAAGAATAGTGGCAGGTTATAAAAACTGCCCATCCCGAAATTAGCGGGATGGGCAGTTACTTTTTACACCAGTTTAATCAACACATAGGTACTTATTTGCCTTCTGAAGATAATACTCTTCGTTGGCCTCGATCATGAGCTTATGGAGAACCACTACATCAGCATCAGGCAAACTTTCAACCGGTTGGAGACACAAACGCATCACCGCGTGACCATTTTCGATCACCTGAACGTATCCCCTGGTGCGTGGTACACGATAGACTCGCTGGGCCGTACTGGGACTCGGTATTTCCAGGTAGCCTCGCCAGACCAACTGGCGGCACTGCTCGGCGGTGAGCATATCACGTAACAGACTCGCAGCTCTACGCTCAGCCGACGACCATCCCTTAAAATATGGCTGGAAGATGAGCCAGACCATCGGAGAGATGAAAATCACCAGGATAATCCAACCCAGCGTAGTCAGCACCTGCTGAGTACTCAAGGTCATCCGCCAACGACTCGCGGGACGAGGACTATCTGCTCGGCTGTCTTGTCAAATTCATCGATGCGCTGTGCCGGTTTCCCTGTTTCAATACGGAAAGCGGTCGCGCCTTTCGCCCGCTCCTGGGCAAAGATGCGCTCGGCTTCACGGATGGCAGCCTGGGCCTCGGTATCGCCCGCCAGCGCCTTCTGCTCATCCCAGGTGACACGGTCATCACCGCGCCGCGACATCACCCGTAACATTCCCACAGTCGTTCCTCCTTCGTAGTCATAGCAACTGCCGGACTACCATCTACCTCTTACAGGCAAGCCGGCATGCACATATAAATGACTACCCACAGGTTTGGATGCCCTGGAGGGCATCCACTACGCATGGGCTTTCGACGAACTACAAACCCGAACTACGTGGTAAACAATCCTGGTACCTTCCGATACCTTACTTAGGTATACGTCCAGCGCTGACGGTTCGTTTCGCCAGTCAAGCATGCGAACAACTTGAGCCTTGTCTACAAGCCCTGCCGTTCTGCCTTAGCTCGACTTCTTACTCTCTATTTTAACTTGATATACGTTGAAACGTCAATAGGTCTCACATGGCCTGCTGCAATCTCGTACCGCATTCCGGGCAGAAACGAGTGGTTGGCTGCACCGGCTCCGCGCACCTGGGACAGAACAGGTCAGGCAAAGGTATCTTTGTGCCGCAATCCTCGCAGAATTTGCCGGGCGTTCCCAGGCGGCGGCAGTTCGGACACACGGCCTCTTTCGGATAGCCGGGTGTGGCAAAACCCGCCATCGCCGCTGGCGTCATGGCCTGATTCATCTGTGGTGGTTGCTGTGGGGATAATGCTGGCTGCCCGGGCTGGGGCGGCATAGCACGCGCTCCAGGCTGAGGACGAAGCATGTCGGGTGTGACAGCCGATGGAACGGCGTCGGTATTAAACTGCGGGGCTTTGTAGTTTTCCTCGATCTGCTGGCGTTGCGCCTGCACGTTGAGATCATGCTGGAAGGAAGCGGCGTCGGCTTTGAGATCAGGCGCGCAGTTGACACAGAGATTCAGCTTGAGGTTGAAGCAGCGCGTGCAGACCGTAAGATGACATTTGGGACAATAATGGAAATCGGGCTTTACCTGTGCCCAGGCTTTTTTTAGCGCCTCGGCCTGCTCCGCGTGCCATTTGGAGCCGTACATCTTCTCGCCCGTCTCCGCCGCGCGCCCCCAGAAGCCGCCAAGCAAGCCTACACCAATATCCATAATATTCGTCGCCGTCGCTACATTAGAGCGAATAGGCATGGAATCAACCGACCAGCCGCAGATTTGACAATGAAAACGAAAAGCGAAGTAGCCCTGCGACTGGTCGCTCATATCAGAGTAAATGTTGGGCACAACATAAAAGTCTGCCATGTCTAAAAAACCTCTTTCTTTCCTTTTCAGGAAGCAGTGACGTAAGCAATGGCAGCCGTACCAGGTCCCGTATGGGTGCCCAGGACAGCGCCCAGACGATACACCGGTAAATCTCCTTTGTAGACAGCGCGGATGGCTTCCACCAATTGCTGGCCCACTTCGGCGCTCGATTCGGCGATCGAGACATGCTCTACATTGTTTGAGGCGGAAAGTAATTGGGCAACACGAGCATAGGCTTTGTTGCGCGTGCGCGGCTGCTCTACCGGAACGACCTCGCCATCTTTCAGAGAGACGATTGGTTTGAAGCTGAGCATATTGCCCAACAAGGCTCTCGCGCCGCCGATGCGCCCGCCGCGCCTCACATATTCCAGCGTGTCCAGCACCGCCAGAATATGTGTGCGGGATAGCTCGTCGAGTACGGCGGCGCGAATCTCTTCCAACCCTTTCCCCTCGCGGGCCAGCTTAGCAGCGCGCATAATGGCGCGAGACATGCCAACGCTGATGCTTTTTGAATCCAGCACCTCGATGGGAATCTTCTTCTCCGTCTCCAGGGTATCGCGGGCTGTGACGGCTGACTGGTAGGTGCCGCTCAATTTTGAGGAGAGATGCACCGAGAGAATGGCATCGGCCCCTTCGTCAATCAGGCGCGTGTAGGCTTCTTGAAAACGCGCCGGAGAAGGCTGTGAAGTGCGGGGAAGCTCTTTATTGGCAGCTAGTTTGCGATAAAAACCCTCGTTGTCCAGCTCTATGCCATCCAGATAGGCCTCGTCGCCAAAAAAGACGGTGAGCGGCACAACTGTAATACCGAGCGCGTCGGCCTCGGCTTGCGGAATATCGGCGGTACTATCGGTGACAATACGCACGCCCATACAACAAAATCCTCCGTGTCAAAAAATATCGGCAGCTATTCTGCTGAAATAACGTAGGCGTAGTAGGGCTGCCCACCGTCTACAACCTCGATCTCCAGGTGTGAATACCACTCCTTAATATGTCGGGCCGTCTGATCAGCCTGCTGCTCATCCATATCCTCGCCAAAATAGAGTGTCACAATTTCATACTTGTCGATATGCATGCGCTTCAAGGTTTCGCGAATAACCTGTTGTATATCCTGCCCGGCGATAGTCAGATTGCCATCCACCAACCCGATGTAATCGCCTTCGCGCACGCGCACGCCGCCGATCTGCACGCTGCGTACAGCCGTTGTGATCTCAGCCGTATGCACAGACTTCGCGGCCTCGTCCATCGCCTTGCAATTCTCCTCGAAACTGGCTTCGAAGTTGAAGCTGCTGAGGGCAGTCACCCCCTGTGCCATCGTATCAGTGGGAACAACATGCACCTGCTTGCTACATAAGGAGAGAACCTGCTGCGCGCTCAAAATAACGTTGCTATTATTAGGAAGGAGAATCACTTGTTCGGCAGGCACCGCCTCAACGGCAGAAAGCAGTTCCTCGGTGCTGGGGTTCATGGTCTGGCCGCCCGGCACAAGAGAGGAGACACCCAGCCCCTGGAAAACTCTCACAAAGCCCTCACCTGAGACGACCGCAACGGTTGCAATACCCGACGTGATGGGTACTTCAGGCTCGGAAGCGTGTTCTAGCGCGCTTTCAGCAGCATAGGTAAGGCTCTGTTCCTGGAGATTTTCAATGTTGATATCAAGCAGGCTGCCGAGACTTACACCATAGTCGAGAATCTTGCCGGGCCACTCGGTATGCGTATGCACTTTCAGCATCTTCTCGTCGCCTGCCACAACGGTCGAGACACCGCCCATATCAATAATCTTCTGGCGAATCTCCTCGACGTTCAGATTGTCGCCGCGCAGCAGGAAGACCACCTCGTAGCCAAACTCTTCCTCGATGGTGACGCGCCCCTTTTTCACCTCCGGCTCAGTTGTCTTGTTGATAAGCGCGACATCAGGCACAACTCTATTACCCGCTTCGCCGCGCACATAACGCCAGACGCCTTCGAGAATGGTACAAAAGCCCTGGCCGCCGGAGTCTACAACACCCGCCTGTTTCAAAGTCGGCAGCAGGTCAGGCGTGCGCGCTACCGATTGACGAGCCGCCGTCACCATTTCCTGGATCAGGGCGACGAGATCATCCCCACGCTGCGCGCTGGCCTGCGCCGCCTCGGCGGTTTCGCGCACCACCGTCAAGATTGTTCCTTCGACAGGCTTCAATACAGCCCGATAGGCGAGTTGTTGCGCAGCCTGCAAGGCCGAGGCGAGGTCTTGCGCGGTAAAGGTCTGCTTTTTTTCAAGGCCCTGCGCGAGGCCACGCAGGATTTGCGAGAGAATGACGCCGGAATTGCCACGCGCTCCCAGAAGCGCACCACGCGCAATCTTTGCTGAAATAACCGCCGCCGAAGTCTCTTCGCTCTGCACGATATCGCGGATGGCCGACTGCATGGTCGCAGACATATTAGAACCGGTATCGCCATCCGGCACCGGAAAGACGTTCAAGGCATTGATGGCATTTTTATGCTCTTCCAGCCAGGCTGCCCCGGCCAGAATCGCCTTCTTCAGGTCCTGCCCATCGAAGACACTGATCCGGCGCTGCCGCTGCGGTCGCGCCATGAGCGGCGATGTGCGTGGCTTTTGTTCCTGCATTTAGGTAGACTCCCGCGTACAGCAAGCAGAGGTCTGGCGGGCCGCGTTCAATAAAATATGTTCCATGTGCCGCGCTGCAAACCTCTACAATATGCTGCTTATCTTGTATTTCCGCTATGGCTTAATCCCTGCACATTCACATTCACCTGTGCTACAGGGACGCCCAGCATTTTTTCGATAGAGAACTTGACGCTGCTCATGATATTATGCGCTATCTCCGAAATACGTAACCCATATTCCAGCGCGACATAGACGTCAACGTAAATCTGGTCGTTGAGAATGCGTACATGGACTCCCTGGTTCTGGTGATTCGGATCAAGCAGAACAACCCGTCCATTATGCAAACGTGGAGCAGCGATTCCAACAACACCATAACACTCACTGATAGCCTGCACCGCGATTGTATGAATGGCATTCGGCAGGACTTCTATCTTTCCAAGCGGACGTAACCCGTGTTGTGGTTGGATAGCAGGCGTTCTCGACATGTACACGTCTTCTTTTCTTACTAACTCTTGCCAAAACAAGGTATATCATGATATACTCGCATGGCATGCTCAGTTGTTCTCAAAGAAAGCCAGTCGTGGCTGGCAGTCTGAGAAGCATTTGCAGTATATCAAAAGCACCAGAGATTATCAAGGGAACAGGCGCAGTGAAGAGTTGGAGGCTGTTGCGTTTCAGCGTTGTGTACGCCAACCTTCCTATATAGTACAGAGCCATTTCTACCTATGACGCACTGCCCGAATACACACTAACGTAGAGAGGATGATAGATCATGTTAGGTCGTTGTGAAATTTGCAACCGCAAGCCAATGCATGGCAATTATTCAAACTTCTCCCAGAAGCGCTCACGCCGCCGCTTCGTACTCAACGTCCAGCACCGCCGCCTCGAAATCGATGGCAAAATGCGGACCGTCAACATCTGCACACGCTGCCTGCGCACGATGAGCAAGATGCCAAAGGCGAAATAAAGGGTAGAAGAAAAGCATAACAAAAGTCGAGCCTGCGCAGGCTCGACTTTTGTTATGCTTTTGCGGGCTGCTTTTTGCTTTGTTCAAAGCGTGTTCGTAGCTGTCCACAGGCCGCCGCGATATCATCGCCACGCTCGGCACGCACACTGTTGCTGACGTGATGCTGGCTCAAAATGTCGCGGAACCTGCGAATGGCTTCGCCGCTCGGCGGACGATAAGCGGCGGCGGTAGCATTGACCGGAATGCAGTTGACGTGCGCGAATTGCTTGAGGGGAGCGAGCAATTCTCCCAGCAGGTGCGCGTATTCAGGCGTATCGTTGACTCCCGACAGCAGCACATATTCAAACGTCACCTGCCGCCGCGTGGCCGCGATGTAATCCTGACAGGCCGCAATCAGTTCCTTTATAGGATACTTGCGATTGACCGGCATCGTCTTACCGCGCAGTTCATCGGTTGGTGCGTGCAACGAGATGGCAAGGTTCACCTGTAACGGCTCCTGGCTCAGCTTGCGAATGGCCGGAACCAGTCCCACCGTCGAGACCGTCATATGGCGCGCTCCCAGATTGAAACCATCAGGACTATTGAGGATGCGCAACGCCTGCAAGACATTATCATAATTATGCAGCGGCTCGCCCATGCCCATAAGCACGATGTTTGTAATATGGTCTATTGGTGCGCTATTTGGCAAACCAGCGGCCTTCCAGGGAGCAGCCCGTAGTTCGCGGGCAAAATGCAGCACCTGGGCCACAATCTCCCCCGCGCTCAAGTGGCGATCAAAGCCCATCTGTCCAGTCGCGCAGAAGGTACAGCCGAAGGCACAGCCAGCCTGCGACGAAACGCAGACGGTGGCCCTTGCGCTATTCTCTCCAAGCGGGGGATAGAGCATCAGCACCGACTCGACCAGCTTACCATCCTGCAATTCCAGCAATATCTTGCGCGTGCGGTCATCCTTCGAGTGCAGTTCGCTGCGCACAATGACCGGCCCAATTGTCGCCTCCTCCGCCAGCCGGTCCCGCAGCGCCTTCGGCAGATTCGTCATCTCCGCGAAATCCGCCGCCAGGTGCTTATACAGCCAGTTATAAATCTGCTTCGCTCGAAACGACGCCTCTCCACGCTCCGCCAGCCACTCCCGTAATTGTGGTAAAGTCAGGCTCAATAGATCAGTTTTTTTGGTTGTATGTTTGGCTTGAGAAACATGCATATGAATAGTTGACATGGCTTCATTATAGCATGTCACAAACTTATTGGCTTTAGACAATTTATATGGTATCGTTTCAAATATGAGATGTATGCGTAATAGTCAGAAGGAAGACTATGGCAATCGAAGTACGGGTACAGACGGTGGTCTTACCAGGAGGCCGCATAGAGATCAGCACCCCCGAACTCGTTCCAGGTCAGCAAGCAACCGTCACTATCACCGTTGAAGACAACAAGCCTGCTGGATCGGAGCATGTGATTGACATTTTGAAATCATTGCCCGGCCATCAACTCTTTCAAAATGCTGAAGAGGTGGATAATTATATACATGAGGAACGGGATTCGTGGGAGAAATAGTAATACCTTTAAAAGGGAAAGTGTACCTGGATGCTAACTGCTTCATTTTTAGGAGTCAAAACACCAGATGCGCTTCACGTTGCTACTGCCCTGGTACATCGCTGCAACCTTTTTGTCACGAACGACAAAGACCTTCGCAAAATAGCTGAACTTAATATCACAGTTTTAAGTGAACTGGTAGGAACAACAGAACCGTTTTGTTTAGTATTTGTTGAACCCGCGCCATAGTCACACATTTGCAAAAAAGTGTACAAGTGATGGATGACGGGGAGGGCTTCATCCGCAATTGTATCTACTGTTGCAAATCCACTGTTACATGTGCTATAATCCGACGTGGTATAATAAGAGAGACGACAGATGGGAACACTCGGATGAATAAAAAACCGCCCTCTGTTTGGGACGCCATGGGACTCATGCTGCAATTAGGTTTGACCATTGCCGTTCCTTTAGCTCTTGGTGCTTTCGGGGGCAACTACCTCGACGGGCTAACCAACCATAAACCATTATTTTTGTTACTCGGGCTGCTGCTTGGCCTGATTGTGGGAATATATGGGGCGTACCGTTTATTTGCAAGACTCCTCTAAGTAGCTAGATGGGATAGACGGACCTTCAATAGCGAACAACAGACCGGGCAGGGCGCGGTAATATAGGAGGAACCGCGTGTTCTGGAAACTACAGGAAATCAAAATTCAACCAGACGTGATCTTCACGCCGTTTGGTTTTCCAGTCACCAATACGTTGCTCTGTACCTGGATTTGTATCCTGATCATTGCCTTTATTACCTTCATCGGTACGCGCCGACGCGATCTCATCCCTGCGGGTGTGCAGAATTTCGTCGAGTGGGCCGTGGAAGGTATGCTTAATCTGGTCGAGGGAGTGGTAGGGAAAGAGAAAGGCAGAAAGTTCTTTCCACTGGTTGCCACCTTTTTCTTCTTCATTCTCATCGCCAACCTGACGGATATCTTGCCGGGTATCGATACGATTGGCTGGGTCAATCTCGATGCTGTTCGTGCGGCGCATCTCCCCGATCCAACGAGCATCTTTCTCTTTGGAGACTATACCAACAAGATCGTGCCCTGGTTCCGGCCACCTACCAGTGACCTCAACCTGACCTTCGCGATGGCGCTGGTTTCGGTAGTGGTGACGCAGATCTTCGGTTTCGCCTGGCTCGGTCCGGGATTACACCTGGGTAAATACTTCAAGTTCAAAGAGCTGTTTACACATGGTGTGCAGGGACCCATCGAGTTCTTCGTGGGTATCGTCGAGCTGATTACTGAGATCTCGCGCCTGCTCTCGTTTGCCTTCCGTCTTTTCGGAAACATCTTCGCAGGTAGCGCGGTGCTGGCGCTCTTCGCTTTCCTGGTACCCGCTTTCGGCGACGTGATTTTCATTCCCCTGGAAATCTTCGTGGCCCTGGTGCAGGCACTGGTCTTCGCCCTGCTAACCCTGGTCTTCCTGGAAATGGCGACCAGTTCGCACGAGCATCCCGAAAGCGAACACGAGGCGGAGCAGGAATACGAGCAGGCCAAAGAACACGACCAGATGGTCGCCGCCAGTCGTTAAGCCTGAATTTCAGGCATTTCTCTGATTGCTACTCGCAGCTTTGTCCTGCGGTTGCATAAATTAAGATCATCAATATTACAGCATTGTCCTTACATAAGGAGGGTTTTTTCATGACATCACTTGCTATCGCTCTGGCTATCGGTTTGGGAGCTATCGGCCCAGGTATCGGCATTGGTCTCGCGGCAGGTCAGGCCTTCAACGCCATCGGTCGCAACCCGGAAGCTGAGCCGTTGATCCGTATCAATATGTTCATCGGTCTCGCGTTCGCCGAAGCTATCGCTATTTACGCGCTGGTTATCGCCTTCGTACTCACAGGCAGGCCTTAGTAGTGCAGATGAACAGGCGGGGTGCGACAGCGCGCCGCCTGCTTACGTAGATCAACCCCCGTCTAGTTTGCAGGTGGGGGTTGCCTACTGAAAAGCACACCGGCTATACCTCTGAGGAAAGGAGGCACACAACATGCATACAGTTCTTGTCTCTGGTGATCTGCTGGGAAATCTGGGCATTAATTTACCAGCCTTCATTTCTCAGCTCATCAGCTTTGGCATCGTCTTCTTTATCTTGTGGAGATGGGGCTTTCCCGCGATCCAGAGGACGCTGGAAAAACGGCAGGCCGTGATCCGCGAGGGAGTCGAGAACGCTGAAAAGGCGCGCCGCGACCTCCAGGAAGCCAATGCGCGCGCGGAGCAAATTTTGCAGCAGGCCCGCCGGGACGCGCAGGATACGATTGCTCAAGCCTCCGCTGCCGCGCAGCGTGAAGCTGCCCGCATCCGGGAAGAAGCCGAAGCCAGGGCGCGCCAGATAGAACAGCAGCAAATTGCGCGCATCCGCCAGGAAGCTGCGCAGGCGCGTGAAGAACTCAGCCGCCTCGTGGTCAATCTCTCGATTGATGCCGCGAGCAAGGTTATTAGTAGATCGGTTGACACGAAGGATAACCGCCGTTTGGTGGAAGAATTCGTTAGTAGCAGCCAGACAAGGGAACAGTAATGCTAAAGGGAGCGATTGGACGCCGCTACGCGGAGGCCGTTTTCGATATTGCGCGCAAGCAGAATACCATAGATCGCACCCTTGAGGACGTAAAGGAGATCGCGAAGTTATTCTCCCAGCGCAAGCTGGCCTATCTCCTGCGCGAGCCGAAGATTCCCTTGCAGCGCAAAGAGACAGCTATACGTCAGGCCTTGTCGTCACGAGTGTTGCCCACGTCGCTCAATCTCGCTCTGCTCGTCGTCCAGCGAGGGCTGGTTGACGCAATGCCCAACATTGCGAGAGAACTGGAACAACTTGTACTGGATTACAAGAATCAGGCAGTAGCGGAAGTTACGACGGCAGCACCGTTGGATGAGCAACAGCTCAACCGGGTGAAACAGGCGCTGGAGCGTACAACTGGTAAACAGATTATCATGCATACCCGGATTCAGCCGGACATCCTGGGTGGTGTAGTCGCCCGTGTCGGAGACCAGATCATTGATGGCAGCGTTCGCTACCGCCTGTCCGCCCTTCGCCAGCAATTGCTCAGAAACGTCGCGGCAGGTGTTAACGAGCTTCCGAGTGTAAATGGCTCAGATGGTCAGGCGCAGACGACTGGCGATACAATGGCATCACCGAGTGAGCCAACTAGAATCCAATGAGGAGGAACGACGATGGCTTCATGGGCTGATGAAATCAGTGCCATCATTGAGAGAAACATCGCCGGGTTCGGTGGAAGCGAGACAGAGACCGCAAGCGTCGGCACAGTAATCTCGGTGCAAGACGGTATCGCTCGCGTCTACGGCCTGCAAGATGTGAAATATCTCGAACTGGTAGAATTTCCACGCACCGGAATTATGGGCATGGCCTTCAACCTTGAAGAGGAGACCGTGAGCTGCCCGATTCTGGGTGACTATACACATATTCGCGAAGATGATGAGGTGCGCACGACGGGCCACGTGGTCTCCGTTCCGGTAGGCGACGCCCTGATTGGTCGTGTGGTGAACCCCCTGGGCGAGCCGCTTGATGAAAAAGGCCCCATTATCACCGACAAAACGCGCCCTGTTGAGCGCGTGGCCCCTGGCGTAATCACCCGCCAGTCGGTGAACACACCTGTGCAGACAGGTATCAAAGCGATTGACAGCATGATCCCCATCGGGCGCGGCCAGCGCGAACTGATCATCGGCGACCGCCAGACGGGTAAAACGGCCATCGCGATTGACACGATCATCAACCAGAAGGGCAAAGACCTGATCTGTATCTATGTGGCAATCGGTCAGAAGAACTCTTCGGTAGCGCGCACGCAGGCCATTCTCGAAGAGCATGGCGCGATGGATCATACCATCATCGTTGTCGCGGGCGCAGCCGATCCCGCTCCGTTGAAGTATCTCGCGCCTTATGCCGGGTGCGCGATGGGCGAGGAGATCATGGAGTCCGGGCGCGACGCGCTCATCATCTATGACGACCTGACCAAACACGCCGAGGCATATCGCAATATCTCGCTGATTATTCGCCGCCCGCCAGGACGCGAAGCCTATCCAGGTGACGTTTTCTACCTGCATTCGCGCCTGCTGGAACGCGCTGCCCGCCTGAACGACGAGTACGGTGGCGGTTCGCTTACTGCGCTGCCGATCATCGAGACGAAGGCCAACGATATCTCGGCCTACATTCCGACCAACGTGATCTCGATTACCGATGGGCAGATCTTCCTGGAAACCGACCTGTTCAACGCCGGTCAGCGTCCGGCCATTAACGTCGGCCTCTCGGTCTCTCGCGTGGGTAGTAGCGCGCAGACACGCGCCATGCGCCAGGTTGCCGGTTCGCTTCGCCTCGACCTCGCGCAGTTCCGCGAACTGGCCGCGTTCGCGCAGTTTGCCTCCGACCTGGACAGAGCCACCCGCAACCGCATTGATCGCGGTCGCCGCGTAACCGAAATTTTGAAGCAGCCGCAGTATCAGCCGGTGCCGGTCGAAAAGCAGGTCATGATTATCTATGCAGCCACCAATGGCTACCTGGATGACGTGCCTGTCGATAAAGTCTCGGATTGGGAGACCGCTTTCTACCGCTACATGGATGCCAACCATCCAGAAATCGGCGAGGAAATTATCGCAAAGGCGGTTCTGGAGCGCAACAAGATGTCTGACGAGCTATTGAAGCGCCTGGGCGATGCAATAGAAGAGTTCAAGAAGACAGCCGCGCCGCAGTAGGCCGTAAGCAGGAGGTGGGCATATGCCATCAACCAGAGAAATACGGCGGCGTATCCGGTCGGTCAAAAACATGGCTCAGGTCACTCGCACCATGCAGATGGTGGCCAGCAGCAAAATGCGTCGAGCGCAGGAGCGCGTGGAACAATCGCGCCCCTACGCCGAGCAGTTGCGCGCCCTTGTCTCGCGCCTCGCGAATGTCGCGGGTGAGGATGCCGGAAGCGAGATCGCCCTGCTGAGACAGCGCCCGGTGCGCAAAATCGGCTTTCTGCTGATTACACCTGATCGCGGCCTGAGCGGCGCGCTGCCCGGCAACATCAATCGCAGGGCAGCTACCAGCTCGCAGGAGATGATACAAAAATACTCCGAACAGGGCGAGCGACCCGGCATCGATTATATCGCGGTAGGGCGCAAGGGGCGCGACTTTGTAGTGCGTAGCCAGCTCAATATGATTGCCGAATTTACCAACTATGGCGACCGGCCCGGCATGTCCGATGCTTCGGCTATTGCCCAGGTTGCTACGGATGCTTTCCTGAAAGGGGAAGTTGACGTGGTATACCTGATCTACGCCCAGTTCGTCAACACCGTGACACAGAAGCCAACCGTCGTACAACTACTGCCTGTGCAGCCGCCAACCGACCAGGAAGGCGAGCGCGGTGCCCTCGAATATATCTACGAGCCGGACGCGGCGAGCATCTTTGAAGCGCTGCTTCCACGCTATGTAGATGTGCAGGTGTACCAGGCGCTGCTCGAATCGGTAGCCAGCTTCTTCTCGGCGCAAATGGTGGCCATGAAGAACGCGACGGATAACGCAAACGAACTCATTCAAGATTTGACTCTGACCTATAACAAGGCCCGTCAGGCCAGCATCACCACCCAGATTCTTGAGGTGGTCTCCGGCGCTGAAGCCTTGTAAGGATACGAGGGACAGGAGTATCTACAGGTATTCCAGCCCCTGGGAGAGAGAAATAGATGACTACATATACAGGCGCAAAAGGAAAAATTGTGCAGGTACTTGGCGCAGTGGTTGACATTGAGTTTCCGCCTGATAAATTGCCGGAAATCTACAACGAGATTGTCACCCACATTCCCGGTAGCGACCAGGAACTTGCCCTTGAGGTCGAGCAGTTGCTCGGCAACAACTGGGTACGCTGCGTGGCAATGGGACCAACCGACGGCCTGCAGCGCGGTATTGATGCTTACGATACCGGCCAGCCGATTACTATGCCCGTTGGAGACAAGACCCTGGGTCGCATCTTCAACGTCCTCGGCCAGGCCGTGGACAACAAGCCGCAGGTGACGGACGCGCCCCGCCTGCCCATTCACCGTCAGCCCCCTGACCTGGAAGACCAGGCTTCTGAGATTCAGGTCTTCGAGACAGGCATCAAGGTTATCGACCTGATCTGCCCCTTCATGAAAGGCGGTAAGATTGGCGCGTTTGGTGGCGCTGGCGTCGGCAAGACCGTTATCATTCAGGAACTGATTAACAACATCGCTAAAGGTCACGGTGGCTATTCCGTCTTCGCAGGCGTGGGCGAGCGCACACGCGAGGGTAACGACCTCTATCATGAAATGCAGGAGGCAAAAGTTATCGACCGCCTCGCGATGGTGTTCGGACAGATGAACGAGCCGCCCGGCGCGCGCCTGCGCGTGGCCCTTAGCGGATTGACCATCGCCGAATACTTCCGCGACGAAGAGCATAAAGACGTGTTGCTCTTTATCGACAACATCTTCCGCTTCACACAGGCGGGCGCTGAAGTATCCGCGCTGCTGGGCCGCATGCCATCGGCAGTAGGATATCAGCCGAACCTCGCAGAAGAGATGGGTGAGTTGCAGGAGCGCATCACCTCGACTAAAGAGGGTTCCGTCACCTCGATGCAGGCCGTGTACGTGCCAGCCGACGACTACACCGATCCTGCCCCGGCCACGACCTTCGCGCATCTCGACTCGACGATCGTGCTGGAACGCGCCATCTTCGAGCAAGGCATCTACCCGGCGATTGACCCGCTGGCTTCCACCAGCCGTATTCTCGATCCGAACGTTGTCGGTGAAGAGCATTACAACGTGGCGCGCGGCGTGCAGCGCGTCTTGCAGCGCTACAAAGATCTGCAGGACATCATCGCCATCCTCGGTATCGACGAACTCTCGGACGAGGACAAGCTGACCGTAGCACGCGCCCGCAAGCTCCAGCGTTTCTTCTCGCAGCCCTTCACGGTTGCCACCGTCTTCACAGGCCTCGAAGGTCGCTACGTGCCTCTGAAAGAGACGGTACGCGGCTTCAAGGAAATCCTGGAAGGCAAATATGACCACATCGGTGAGACGAACTTCTATATGAAGGGCACCATTGACGAGGTCGTGGAAAGCTACGAGAAAGAGCAGCAGCAGAGAGGGTAAGCGATGGCGTCACGCACAACTATGCATGTCGAGGTCGTCACCGCCGAGCGCGAACTCTACAACGGCGAAGCGGACCTGGTGACAGCTCCCGGCACCGAAGGCGAAATGGGCATCTTGCCCCGCCACGCTGCGCTGCTCTCCGCGCTCAAGCCGGGGATGCTGCGCATTCGCCTGGGAGGTCAGGAGGAGTCTCTCTTCGTCTCAGGCGGTTTCCTGGAAGTCTCTAACAACCAGGTAACGGTGCTGGCCGATGCCGCCGAACATGCCGAGGAAATCGACCAGGCCCGTGCCGAGGAAGCTCGCCGCCGCGCCCAGGAACGCCTGGCGCAGGCCGGTTCCGACGTCGAGCGCGCCGAACTGCAGGCCGCGCTACAACGCGCCATTAGCCGCCTGCGTGTCGCCGAGACTGCGCGCCGCCGTAGAGGCCCGCGCATCCAAACGCCGCAGTCTGAATAGGCTTTGCAAGCGCAGAAAAACGATGGGGAACGGAATTTCCGTTCCCCATTTGCTTTGCTTAGAAATTGCCGCTGCCTCCACCACCGCCGCCTCCACCGCCAAAATCTCCGCCTCCTCCGAAGTCTCCACCACCACCACCGCCGCCGCCAAAGTCTCCACTCGATCCTGCGCCAAAATCTCCGCCTCCTCCAAATCCGCCCCCTCCGAAGTCTCCGCTAGACCCCGCGCCAAAGTCTCCGCCTCCTCCAAATCCACCCTGGTTGCCGAAGTCCCCACTGGAGCCAACCCAACCGCCGCCCTGATTCTCTTCGCGTGCCTCGCGCTCGCCAGCTTCTTTACCCAATTCGTAACCCAGAAAACCACCACCAGCAGCCCCCAGACCACCTGCCACCCAGGGATTCATACCAGGTCCTTGTTGATAGCCAGGACCATAGCCGGGAGGATAGGGCTGGTTATACTGCGGAGGATATGGTTGGCCCATCGGAGGAGGTGCGCCGTAACCGCCACGGAAGCGCCTGCGCATGAAGATGCCGCCCAGGAAAATGACAGCCAGGATCACCAGACCGATGATACAAATGGCACCGAACAGGCCGGAAAAAACACCGCCCCCGCTTGAGCCACTGCTTGAACTGCCGCCCAACGAACTGCGCAGCGAATCGATAGCAGCAATCGTCGCCCCTGTATAGCCGCCACTATTAAAGTTGTTAATAAAAGCGTTCTTTGCATCGACAACGGCCTGCGATGCATTGCCATTGGTGAACACATTCGAACCTGCCACAATTGCCAGGTGCCGGTGAACGGTATCAATTGCGATCACAATCAGATTGGGATTACTCCCTAGCTTGTTGCGCGTCTCCTGGTCAAATGCGGCATTGCCACTGTTGAAGTTATTGACGGTATAAATGTCGATCGACGCTGAGAGCGTAGATGCCTCGTTCTGCACTCTATTATCATCCAGAACATGCGCATTGTCATAGATATGCACAGTATTCGCGTAGGCAGCCGTTGCGCTGATAAACGTGAGGATACAGACGGCAATTATCGCCAGCCAGCCCTGGCGTAGCCACCGAACACGATGTCTTATGTTCATAGCGGTTCCTCTTTCTAGTAGAAACAATCAAGAGATTGTCACATGTATGTATACGTATGACGCCGCGAAAAGGCCAAATTTCATTACCAGTAATAATGCTGTCGAATTCTTCTTCCTCACGCCGCCTTATGCCGTGATACAATACGATGAGAAGTTTATAGCATGGCATTACCCACCTGTCTCTAAATGTCATCCTGAGCGCAGCGAAGGATCTCCGGCCGCCACAGGCTCGACATGGCCAGCGCGAGATCCTTCGCTGCGCTCAGGATGACAGGCGAAGGGGGCTTTTTCATGACATATCATACCTTATTTACGGAGCGAAATTTGGAATGAGTACAGCATCTTCCGGGCGACCACGCCCGTTTGTTTTGATTGTTATGGATGGCTGGGGCATCAACCCACGCAAAGAGGGTAACGCAATTGCCCTGGCACGCACGCCCAATATTGACAAACTCGCGCAGGATTGGCCGCATACATCCGTCCGTACCTCTGGCGAAGCGGTGGGACTGCCGGAAGGTCAGATGGGCAATTCAGAGGTGGGACACCAGAATATCGGCGCGGGCAAGCGCGTCCTGCAAGACTATACCCGCGTCAGCGAGTCGATCAAGGATGGCACCTTTTTTCAGAATCCCGCCTTCCTGAAGGCTATCGAACATGTCAAAAAGAATTCCTCGCAGTTACATATCTGTGGATTGCTGGGGAACGGCGGCGTACACGCGCACGAAACCCATCTGGAGGCCCTGCTACGGCTGGCGCAGATGCATGATATCGAGCGCGTCTACATTCATAGCTTCACTGATGGTCGCGACAGCTCGCCAACGGGCGGCGTCGAATTCATGCGCAAGCTGGAGGCGCGGGCGCGTGAAATTGGCGGCGAGCATCCCGCGAAGGTGGCAACGGTGAGCGGGCGCTACTACGCGATGGACCGCGATAATCGCTGGGACCGCACAGCGATGACCTATTTTGCCATGACACGCGGCGAGGGCAACAAAGCCAGTTCCGCCATTCAGGCCATTCAGCAATCTTACGATCAAGGCGTCACCGATGAATTCATCGTGCCAACCGTCGTCATAGAGGACAATCATCCGGTAGCGGTGGTGAAAGCCGGAGATGCCTTAATCCACTATAATTTCCGCCCTGACCGCGCCCGCCAACTGACAAAGGCCTTCGTGATGCCGGAACTGCCCCCACAGGCACAGGGCAAGTTCGAGCGCGGGCCGCGCCTGCAAGACCTGGTCTATGTGATGATGACCGAGTACGAAGAGGGTCTGGATGCCGAAGTGGCTTACCGCGCCGACGAGGTTGAAATGCCCCTGGCCCGCGTCATCTCCGAACACGGCCTGCGCCAGTTCCATACCGCCGAGACCGAGAAATACGCCCACGTCACCTACTTCATCAATGGACGCCGCGAAACGCCTTTCCCCGGCGAGGACCGCCTGCTTGTGCCTTCGCCCAAGGTGCCGACCTACGATCTCCAGCCCGAGATGAGTGCGGCAGGAGTGACGGATACGGCGGTAGAGCATATCCGCAGCGGCGAATACGATCTGATTATCATGAACTACGCCAACGCGGACATGGTCGGCCATACAGGCGTTATCGAGGCGGCCATTAAAGCGGTCGAGGCTGTCGATACGGGCGTTGGGCGCGTCGTAGAGGCCACCCTTGCAGTGGGCGGGGGCCTGTTGATTACCGCCGATCATGGCAATGCCGAACAGCTTATCGATTACGATATCGGCAAACCCTTCACCGCTCATACCACCAATCCGGTGCCGCTTTATCTCGTCGTGCCGCAGTTAGCGCAGGTAAAGTTGCGCGGCGATGGCATTCTGGCGGATGTCGCGCCAACCATTCTGGACGTGATGAAGATTCCGCAACCGAAAGATATGACGGGTCGAACGCTCATCATTCATTGATGCGCAGCCAGAGTTATCCACATTGATAGCGTTCAATATGTGGATAACTTTCTAAAAATGTGGATAATGCCCATTCTGTAGTTCAAATAGAACGGGCATTACTCTGCAATTCGCTCAAGATTCGCGAGCGGCACAACCAGCCCCGAGCCATCTTCCAGGCGCACGCGAGCAGCGCGAGCGGTCACATTTGAAAGAAATGCCTGCTGGTGCATAAAGAAATATTCGATGCGCCCCACCTGGCCTCGATGCTCGCCAGCGCTGATACGCACCAGCGAACCAAGGCGCAATTCAGGATCGGGCGTAAGCGGCTGCCAGTTGCCCTGCGTCTCTTCGTGTGGCAACGAGATAAGCAGTTCAGGCAAGCGCCGGGGCATGACTGAGGTGAAGCCGGAGAGCAGGGCCACGTTTCCCACGTAGCGCTTCAAGAGGTTCAGTGTATACTCCGGCATGGGCAATTCACCCAATCCCTCGGTAAAAAGCAGGGTGAGAGGTGGCAAGCGGATCAAATCGTGATTTACACTGCTCATCAACGTTATTAGATCAGCGCCAAGAAAGCCTTCGAGGTCGCGGGCGGCAATGCTGCTCGCCACAACGCCCACTATGCCGGAGGTGAGCATCTGTCTGAGCATGGCGAAGGTGAGCGGTACTGGAACAACGAGAATCGCCCCGGGGGGAATTTGCTGCGGCGGTCGATTGGGAAGCGGAGCCTGCCAGATGGTTAGCACACCGGCGACCTGGTTGCCCACGCCAATACTGCCTTGAATAAGGGCAGCCCTTGATTCTATTATCACACCGCCACGCCGGGTAATCTCGATGACCCGCCCGCGCAAACCGGCGGGTACAATAATAGGGGAGGATGCCGGGGAGCCACTTCTGGCGCGCAAATCAATCCGTTCAAGTCGCATTACGGGCTGATGCGGCTCAACTTCCTGCCCCGGATAGACGAGCGCCGTCCCTCTCATTCCATATCCACCCGGCCAGCGTTCTCTGCGCACAAGCAGACGCGGGACAACCGGCCATCCTTGTGGATACGTCATATTCGCCACCCCCTCAAGCGAGGATACCCCTCTCCGCCTTTTATTTTATATTGTAATGCACCTCAGGCCCCGATTACCTGCATCCACTGCATGATGCGCGCCTGGCGCTCTGTTTCGTTCTTAGGGAACGCCAGGGGCCTGCCTCGCGCATCGATAATCAAACCAACCAGTCCACCATCGATTTCTTCTGCCGCTCGCGCTCGCTCGCCCGGGCCGAGACCAACATCGACGGTGGGAGCCGGATAGAGCGTCAGCAGTGCCTGCTCGTTCAGGCGCAGCGGGATGATTTCAATCGAGCCCGTCATGACCTCAGCCGTTACCTGTCGCCCGTTGCTATATTCGACACCGACGCGAATGGCGGTCTGTCCCGGCGGAAGCTCGCCGAACGGCACCACGCAGGTACCCAGCCGGTGCATCACCGCGTCGTTTTCATTGACCTGCACCGCAGCTATGGGCGCGACGGTTGCCACCGCGCCAAGCTGTGAGATCAGCCCGGTACGGTCCAGCACCAGCGAGGTGACGCCGCGAGGTTGCAGCGCGTCCAGCAGCATCAAGGCCGCCTGCCCAAATTTGGGCGCGTGCGAGAGGACACCGCCCGTCGCCAGAACCAGATCGGCATCGAACGCGCCGTAGCCCTGCTTTTGCAAAACTTCCAGACCGAGAATAATCGCCTCACGCGCAAAGGCTTGAGCAAGCTGTAATTCGCGATGGCCGGTAGGAATAATCTCGGGATGCAGCATGTGGTTCATGACATACTCGCGCAGTTCCTCTTCAGTGATGCTGAAAGGCAGCCAGCGAGTGATACGGGCAAAGCCAGCCTGTTGCAAAATCGAGCCGAGGCCCTGCCCCACGCCAACGCCGGTATTGACCAGGGGAATAAATTCACCGCGCTCTCCCGCCATCATCAGCGTGGTAGCGCTCGCGCCCACGTCCACCGCCGTCACATTCATCGCGTAATGCTGCGCCAGGAAGCGCACAAGACTGCTCAAGGAACTGGTAGTAGCGACCGGCGTAGATCTGGTCAGGGAATGCAGGTTCTCATAACCGGGGCTGCGCTGCACGATCTCGCGCTCATACAGGGCCATAGCTGCCATACTGGTCGGGCCAAGCTGTGCTGGCGATACCAGCGTTTCAACCCGCGTCACCTCTCCATAGCCATTCAACAGGCGGCGCACTGCTTCAACGAATTGGGGCGCGCCCGCGTATACGACAGGAAGGCGGAACTGCTCGCCCGACTGGCTGTTTAATTCCTTGACCGCGTTGATGATAAGCTGGCAGGCTTCTTGCAACGGCGTCGCGCCAGCGGGACTATCGGTAAGTCCCACAATTAAAGCGGCCTGCGGCTGTAGCTCGCGCATGCGCTCTAACTGGCGCTCCCATTCCAGAGCCAGCCGTTCCTGAGTCCAGGGAGCATTGGGAATGGGCGTTGCGCCGCGTGGCACCGTCGAAAGCGGTTTTGCCTGACCGGCTGCGATATACGAAGGAGCGGGTATGGCATAAGTTTCGGCATACAGGCCCGAAACAGCCTGTGCAGCCAGATTTTCCAACTCAGGGCTAACCGCGCCCAGCACGACAATCCGCAGTGGGCCACCAACGCTCATATTGGCGACAAACAGGTCTACCCCGTCACCTGTTGGCTGTTCGGGAGAGATAAGCCGCCCGTTAGACACAAAATGGCGACCGGTAATCGTCTCGATCTCGCCAATTGCCTGCAGAATGCCCTTTGTCACATCGGCGTGGGGCGGCGCGATGGTCGAAGGCGTTTCGCCACGCGCCATCAGGCGATATTGCCCCTCAACGAGGCCAAGTAAAGATACTTTGGTAAAAGCATTTCCACAATCCGCTACCAGGATGGAACTGGCAGCGTCAGAATTTGCATTACTGGTTGGACGTTGTCCTTCCCCCAGGTAGGATTCTGTCTGCATTTCGACTATCCTCTTACTGTATGGTCGCGTAAGTAGATGGCGCGTTCTGCTCGAGCGCTAAAAGCGGAACCACTCACGTATCGTTTCAAGAAAACCACGTTTGGCCGGTTTTGTCCCGCTGCCGCTCGGACGCTGGCTCGTCGGATCAGGCACTCCCACCTGCGGCGGCATAGGCTGGCCGCTCCCCGAATAGGGCATGCCTGAATACTGTCCTGGCATTCCAGGAGGTATAGCTCCCGGCACAGGGCTGGCGGGAGGAGGCGGTGGAAATGCCCCCGGCTGAGATGAGAAATTCGGATTTTGCGAACCCGCAAAAGGATTGCTCCGAGCAGGATAGGAGGGCGCGGTTGACGCCACGCCAAGCATCGATGAAAGAACGTTCGCCGCGACTTCGCTCTGTCCAGGAGCAGGCATATCGGTACGGGGACGGCTTGGTACGCGCACATTTTCTACACGAGATGAACCCGGACGACCATTCGCGCTCCCTCGCTGCTCCTCAGCCTCGCGCAGCCAGCCGGGCAACGCATTCATATCAATCAGGGATGAAGCAGGCATGCCCTCGCCCGGTTGTTGCCCCGGTTGCGCTCCCGAGTTGCTCGACGATTGTGCGCCCTCACGGAGCCAGGGGGGCAGCGAGTTCATATCAAGGAGAGACGAGGCCGACAGGCCATTCTGGTTTGCCAGAGGAGCCTGGTCGGAAGCCGCAGACCAGTTCGGCTGGCTCATTTGAGGCTGCATAGGCTGCGCGGATGGCAGCGGTTGCGACGGCTGCTGCGCAGGTTGACCCGCCATCCAACCGGGCAAAGCCTGCGGGTCGATGAGCGAACCGGCAGAAATGTTCTGCGCCGGAGCGGACGGATTACTGAAGTTCCCAGGATGCGCAGACTGCATAGGCTGGCCCGACGTGATAGGACGAACCGGATTATCTTGCCGCATATTCCCCAACTCGCCGCCAGGAGCTACTGGTCGTGGTGAACCGACGGGTGGCTGGCCCCCTGTCATCCAGGATGGCAGGGCATTGGGATCAATCAGACTTGAGGCCGAGAAAGGTTTCCCCGGGGTAGCCGGAGCGGAAGAAGCGGGGTCTTGACCGCCATGCACCCACGAAGGCAGCGCGTCTTCGTCAATCAGTGAGCTTGCCGAAAAGCCCTCGGGTGGAATTGCGCCGTTATCGGTATCAGGCGCAAATGTTGAAGCAGGCCGCATCGTAGAAAATTTGCCGGAATTGGCCGCTTCCGCCAGTGCTGGATTCTCCGGGTGCATCCAACTGGGCAACGCATTATCATCGATTAAATCTTTTGTAGAGAAACTGGACTGCCCGCTCGATGGCGCGCCAGTACGATCCTGCGCGCGCAGCGACTCTAACCAGGCAGGCAACTGCTCCTGGGCATGCGGCCTTGAATTAGCAGTATTCATGACAGGCTGTCCGCAGTTCTGGCAACTGCTGGCACCAGCCGGAACGGGTCTTCCACAGCTCTTACATGTAATCACTTGTACTCCTCACTTTCGCCAGCCACGACATGCACGCTCCCTCACAACGATGGCAGTGTACCATCCTCACATGAACAGAACAACTACAATTACTTCCAGAATAAAACACATTGGTATAATACAATACACATGACGAGTAGCCGCAAGGCAATGCCACGTCACCATCACGAAAGTACTAAAAGTACTATAGACACCTCTCTCCTGCTCGACGTGGAACTTCCTTGTAGATACATGCCTGTCTGGCCCTCACCACAACCACCAGCCTTTACCCTTGCTTCTTGAGAAAGGCTTCATTACAATAGAACCGTTCTGAACAGAAAACTGTAACACTTTGCCCACAAATTCTTAGAGGTGTTCATCACATGTTAAAACAACGCGCCCCACTTGATCGCGCCATTCCCTCGCGCCTGTTGCTCGGCCTGCTCTTCAGCAGTGGTGTTGCTATTCTGGCTCACAGGCGGCGTTCGCTCAGCAAAAGCGGCGTTGCTGGCGCAATGATTAGCGGCACCACCATTTTTGGTATGGGCGGCTGGTCATGGGGGTTATCGCTAATCTATTTCTTCGTCTCCTCAAGCCTGCTCTCGCATTTCAAAGAGCGCGAAAAAGCCGCCACCGCAGCCGATAAGTTCGACAAGGGGTCGGAGCGCGACATCCTGCAGGCCGCAGCCAACGGCGGGATGGCAACCCTGCTCTCCCTCGCCTACGGCCTGACGCGCTCTCCCCAGGCAAAACGAGTCCTGAAGGCGGGTTTCGTCGGCGCGCTGGCAACCGCCAACGCGGACACCTGGGCCACCGAAATCGGCGTATTGAGCAAACAGGCACCGCGTCTGATTACCACTGGAAAACCGGTAGCGCCCGGCACATCTGGCGGCATTACAGCACTCGGAACAGGCGCGAGCATGCTCGGAGCGCTTACACTCGGTCTATTTTTCTGGCTCTGTCAGGGCTTGCGGCGCTCGCTCCTCTCGCTCCCTCTGGTTGCTCTGCTCAGCGGCATAGTTGGCAGCCTGTTCGATAGCCTGCTAGGAGCAACTGTGCAGGCTATGTACTTCTGCCCGGCCTGCCAGAAAGAAACCGAAAAGCGCCTGCATAGCTGCGGCACACCAACCCAATTCCTACGCGGCCTCCCCTGGATGAACAACGACACCGTCAACTTCCTGGCAACCGCCTGCGGCAGCCTGACCGGAATCGTAGGGGCGTGGGCTTGCCCCGCCCTCTGTTTCCTCTTTCCTAATATCCGTGAGAGAAGAGGGCGGGGCAAGCCCACGCCCCTACGATAATATGCGATAGAAAAGGATACATACGGATGCTCAAACAAATGACAAAGTTTATTTCCCCCACCTGGAATCCAGTACGCGCCGCGCTTGCCGGGCTGCTGGCAACAATTGCCTATAGCGTAGCAATGGAAGGCGATATGTCGCTGACGGGCAATCGCTTCAGTGATGTGCGGTTTATCGAGGGTATGCTGCCGCGTGAGAAGTCGGTTCGCAAAGGGATACCGGTACTCGCCTGGGTACTACACCTGTTGAATGGCGTGGCATTGGGAGAGGTCTACGCGGCCCTCTTTGAACGTTTCTTGCCGGGGCCGAAATGGGTGAAAGGGGCTATTTTCAGCGAGGGTTTTATTATTGCTGCCTGGGGATTGACTCCCCTGGCCGATAAGTACCATCCGTTTATTAAAAGCGGTGAATTGCCAAAACTGGCGAACTGGACATCTTTTTTGCAAAATATCGTCCGGCACCTCGTCTTTGGCATCACGCTTGGACTGTTCTATAATCAAAAATAAAAATGGTATGGGTTGACATGCCGGGCCTGGCATGTCAACCCATACTATTTTTAGTCATGTTTAGACCCAGCGGCGAATATAGTTGCCGACGAAGGGCAGGCTGTAGTTGGGCCGGAACCAGGCCATCACGGCCAGCCAGATGGCGAGAATGACCATCACCCAGAAGATCACCAGCGCCACAAAGCCCAGGCCAATGCTGAGGAAGAACCCCAGGAAAAAGATGTGACCCAGCAGCGCCTGCAGTAGCTGAACAAGCGCGTGGAGGATGGACAGCGGGCCGAAAACGGCCAGCGCCTGCGCCGTATGCCAGCGCACGTTACGATTTCTTTCCATGAAGAAAAGCGCGATAGCAAGCGCCCAGACAATCAACCAGCCAAAGGGTACAAACAGGCCAACCACCAGGATAATTGGATAAATCAAGGTACGTACCCAGCGCTCCTCAAGCCCAAACATCGTACTTGAGGTGCTGCTGCGCATAGTGCTACCTCTGTTTATTCTATCTCTATTCATCATATTGAGCCTCGTTCTTTCTATTTGTTTCGCCCGGCATTCCTCGCTCATCTATCTAACAGAGCCTGGCGTTCTTTTGTTACTTCTGCTATGTATACGTACATCCCTCCGCGTAGTTGCATAATTTTTGCTTAATAAAGAGTGTCATGCTTCGCTGCGCTCAGCATGACATGGAGAGAATCCCCTTATTTCATCAAAGTTCATACGATTTCGTTACAATTTTTTCCACCCACCCATTTTGTGAAAAAGTTCACATCTGCACTGCAACACAAAGGATACAGGTTAGCGTCTATAACAGTGGATGAAGCAGACGTTAAGAGTATAAGGCATTTTACCTATGAATGGGCGAGGCATTGTACGGTTCGCGGAACAAAATCGTTCCGGCATAAGAGGTGTTCAGGTAGAAATGAAGGGATACTCGTCATGAAAACACACAAGCGAACGGCGCGAATGCCGGGTATACATATGAAACCACGAGCGCTCTTGCGCTGTGGAGTCGGATTGGCAACGGGGTTGGTAGGGGCGGCGGATATGCTCTCGGCCATCGTTCCCAGGCTCAACTGGGATATCCTGTTAGGCGCGTGGCCCATTTACGAACGTTATGGGCCGCAAAAGTTGACCGTCATCGTTGGCTTCTTTCTGATAATGCTCTCCTATGGCCTGATTCGAGGAAAGCGGCAGGCGTGGGTGATTACTGAGGCGCTGCTGCTGCTCTCCTTCTTCCTGCATATACTGCGCGGCGGCTCGGTGCTGGCAACGCTGGTTGCGGCGCTGCTGGCAATCCTGCTCATCCTGCTGGCGCGTCTGTTCCAGGCAAAAAGCGATCCCCCTTCGGTGAAAAAGGGTTACGCGGCGTTGATTTTAGGGCTGGGCGTGGTCGTCTTTTATACTGTTGGCGGCTTCATCACCCTCTACGATCAGCTTGAGCCTGTGATTGATCGAATTGGTATCGAGGGCGTGCTGATCCGGCTGTTCACCAACGCGCATTTGCATGTCCTGTACGGCACTCAGGCCTTTTTGTTTGGGCGCGTCCTTCCGGCACTCTGCCTGAGCGCGGTCCTCTACGGCATGTTCCTTGTCCTGCGCCCGGTTGCAGCCACGCTGTTGCCCGGCGAGCAGGAGCGAGCGGTAGTTAGCAGCCTGACCCATCTCTACGGCAAAAACTCGATCTCTTACTTCGCGTTGAGCGAGGAAAAGGCCTACTTCTTTGCTTCATCGGGCAAAGCGGTTATTAGCTACGTGCTGGAAGGCAATGTGGCGGTGGTGGCGGGCGATCCCATCGGGCCTGAGAATGAGATACAGGCGGCCATTGCAGAATTTATCAGTTTTTGCGAGCGGCAGGACTGGACGGTTGTTTTCTGGCAGGTGCGCGCTGACCTGGCGGATATCTACCGTTCGTTCGGGCTGCACCTGCTCAAAATCGGCGAGGACGCCATCATATACGCGCAGAACTTCACGTTGAAAGGCGGAGCAATGGCGAATGTTCGTACCAGCGCCCGTCGGGCAGAGAAAGAAGGCGTGCGCGTGGTCTTCTATCGCGGCCAGGCGCAGGATGTCGAGCAACTGGCACAAATGGAACGCATCTCGCGCCAATGGCTGGCTCAGAAGGGCGGCCTGGAAATGGGCTTCAGCATGGGCAAGTTCGACCCCGTCGGAGACGAGGAGCAGATAACGGCGCTGGCTATCGACGCGGCAAATACCGTCTACGCCTTCGTCACCTTCGTACCCATCTACGGGCGCAGGGGCTGGGGACTTGACCTGCTGAGACGAGCCGAAAGCTGCCCGCCTGGCACAATGGAACTGCTGCTGGCAAGCTCCATCGAACATCTCAAGCAACAGGGCGCAGAAGTTGTCAGTCTGGGCCTGGCTCCCTTAAGCAACACGAACGAAGAGGATACGGGCACGCTGGACAACGGCATCGATTTCCTGACTCATCGCTTCGGCAATCTGAGCAAGAGCCAATCGCTGTTCAAGTTCAAAAAGAAATTCGCGCCCGTCTGGGAGAGTCGCTACCTGGTCTACTCCGGCACGCTGACCCTGCCCAAAATCGGCTGGGCACTCTACAAAGCCCACCAGGAAGATGTCACCCTGCTCAAGACGCTGCGCCGGTCACTCCTCGGCTGGCGCAAAGGCTACGAAACGGTCAAAGAAAAAATTGCGACCGGGGCGCTTGAGGCGGCGAAACTGTAGCACGCCATTCCAAACCTGCCTCCAGATGTCATCCTGAGCGCCGCGAAGGATCTCAGGGCACCCCTGGCTCGACACGGCAAGCGAAAGATCCTTCGCTGCGCCCAGGATGACATGCATCATGGCACGTTGCCAGGCTCCCGCAACTGACGTATAATTGACAATGAAATCTATACGCTTTTTCAGGAGGCTTCACAATTATGGGTGGTCCCGAAATGCAAATATTTGATCCGCAGGGCATTGGCGTGGCGGCTCTGTGTGGTTTTATCCTGTCGCTGCCGGTATCGATGTTCATGGCGTTCTGGATGAGCGCGGTACGCCGCCGCGCTGCGGTAGTCGTGGGCGCGTTCATCGGCGCGTTCATTGGTTTTCTGATTATCCTGGGCTGGGCCGGTACGCTCATCTATGACACAATACTTCCGGGGGCGAATCCCGCGTCCGTATTCTTTGGTTCGCTCTTTTTTGACTCGGTGCTGGGACTCGTTGGCGGCATCCTTTCAGACCTGTTCATTGCTCGCCTGACGCGCCGCGAATATCGCAGGCCGAGCGCGTTGCAGGAAGCAGAGGGACATTCGTAGGATAATTCATGTTCTACCTGCTGCATGGCAACGACGAATTCACCTGCCGCGAGCAACTGAAAAAGTTGAAACGCGAGGAGGATTACGGCTACAACCAGGACTTCTACACAGGCGGTGAGGTCTCCTTGATTACCCTCACCGCCACCTGTAATACTTTTCCGTTTTTGACCGAGAAACGGTTGGTCGTGCTGGAAGGCCTGCCCAAAAGAAAACGCGGCGAAGAGGCTTCCGATAGCGAGGCCAGAGCAGAGCAGGCCGAGAAGCCGAAAAAGGGCAAAAAGGGAAAAGCCAGCACCGAGACACGCGCCGGATTCGAGAAAGGCCTGGCCGAATACATTCCGCAGATGCCCGAGAGTACGGTGCTGATTGTGCTGGTCGATGAGGAACTGAGCGCGTCCAGTCCAATCCTCAAAGCCGCACAGCAGCATGGCAAGGTCATTCAATGCACGCTGCCTAAAGGACAGGCCATCGAAGGCTGGATCGTCAAACGGGCGCAAAGTATTGGCGTCAAGATCACGCCGGAGGCCGCAAAGCTGCTGGCGGACTTTATCGGCAACCAGCTACGGCTGCTGGCGAACGAACTGGATAAGCTTGCGACCTACGTTGGCGAACGCAAAGTGATCGACGTAGAAGACGTGCGCCGCCTCTCTGCACAGGTGCAGGAGGCGCGTATCTTCGACCTCACCGATGCGCTGGCCGCCCGCGACCGCAAAAAGGCCCTCAACCTGCTTCACGAACTGCTCGCGGATGGCGAACCGCCGCTCAAACTTATCAGCACCATCACCTCACAGGTGCGTTCGCTGCTGCTCGTCAAGGAACTGGCCGACGAGGGATTGCGCATCCCCCAGATTGTTTCCGCGACGGGCATGGCCCCTTTCATTGCCGAGAAAGCCCTGCGTCAGATAGGCAAGTTCAAAGCAGAGCAGATCGAGACCGCCTATCGCCAGTTGCTGGCAACCGATGCCGCCCTCAAACGCAGCCGCCTGACTCCAGAAATGGCGCTCGACCTGCTGGTCGTCAATTTCGGCAATGCTTAGCCAGGATATCTATGACGATACATTCTTCCCTACAACAAATGCTGCTCGAACGCATTGAACGCGAGGGCGCGATTACTTTTGCCGAGTATATGCGCGCTGCCCTGTATGAACCCGGCTATGGCTACTACGTGACGGGAGCCGCGAAAATGGGCTGGGAGGGCGACTACTTCACCAGCAGCGATGTCTCCAACCTGTTCGCGCACTGCCTGGGGCGGCAGCTCCAGCGCATGTGGGAGATGTTGAAGCAGCCGCAGCGTTTCATCGTGATAGAACAGGGAGCCGGGCGCGGCAACTTAAAGCAGGGCGTGCTGCAATGGGCCAGGCGCGAAGCGCCGGAATTGTCCCAGGCATTGGAATATCGAGAGGAAGACATTCGCGCCGGGCAGGACGCGCTTCATTCCGGCATAGAGGGCGAAAAGGCATCGGTCTTCCTTTCTAATGAATTGATCGATGCCTTTCCGGTTCATATCGTGCAAAAGCACGATGGGGGACTATATGAAATATACGTGATTGCGCAGGATGGCCGACTGCGCGAGGCGTTGGGAGAGGTGAGCTCGCCGGAAGTCGGGAACTATCTGGACAGGTTTGATATTCCCTGGCAATCGTTCGAGGATGGCTGGCGGGCCGAGATCAACCTGGATGCCCTGCACTGGATGGAAAGCGTGGCGCGCAGGTTGCGCAAAGGCTTCGTGCTGGCAATCGATTATGGAGAGAAAGCCAGAGACCTCTATACGAGAGAGCGGCGCGAGGGTACCTTGCTCTGCTATTTTCAGCATTCCGCCAATACTCGTCCTCTGTGGCATCCAGGGGAGCAGGACATCACGGCGCACGTCAATTTCTCGGCCCTGATACATGAGGGGCGGCGGCATGGTCTGCGCCTGCATAGCTACACCACGCAGCGCGAATGGCTGGCAAAGATGGGCATTGCGGAGGAACTGGAACGCATGCGCGCGCGGGATTTTCGCGACATGGATACACAGCGCGCCAGCGATCAGGGGCAAATCGCGCTGCTACAATGGTATAACCTGCGCCAGCGAGCTGCCGCGCTGACCGACCCCTACGGCATGGGCAACTTCAAAGTCCTCATTCTGCGCCGCTAGTATTTACGCGGGTAGGTGTGGTTATCGTAGCTATTCTTCCCGGCAGGCGCGACTCCCGTATTTGGCAAACCAGGAGGAGAATTCGGGTTGGTCGAGGTACCGTTTCCGCTCGCGCTGGACGTCGAATTACTGACATTAGCTCCTGACTGGCCCACATTTAAGGAAACGGAGGAACTTGAGCCATCAAGCGGCGTAGGCGTAGCAGCAGTCCCAACGGTACTCTGATTTGTCTCTAGCTGGCCACAGCCAACACTCGTTCCACTCGCGCTTGCTCCCTCGTGAATATCGATAAACCAGGGAGTGCTGAGGTCGAGATTGCTAATATGGAAGATGCCATTCAAGTTGCCGTTGCTGTCGCTGGTGATGCTTCCAATATCTATTGAAGGATAGCCACCGCAGGCACCTTGATCGAGCGTGATTTCATAGCGCGTATTCGGCGCGAGGTTTTGCAGCGATATTTGCAGGTTGTTGTTCGCATCAGCAGTATTCTTGGGCAGGTAATCCGCGAAGCCTGTTACCGCTGAGCCAGAGTTGAGTAAGGAGGTGCCCGCCTGAGCAAAGAAACGAGGCGCAAATAAAAAGATCAAGACGCCCACTACCACAACGATAAGCAACAGGCGGAACAATCCTTTAATCATCCAGGCCATCTCCTCATGTCTATACGCCGATACTACACGTATTATATGCTGAACATCGTCAATCTGTCTACAGGCAAGAAAGGTAAATATGCGCAACAAACAACATCTTGAACCAGGCCAGGAATCCGTCTGGGATTATCCACGTCCCCCGCGTCTTGAAGAGAGCAGCAGGCATATCCAGGTCATCTTCAACGGCGTGGTCATCGCCGATACGCACCGCGCCAAACGCATCCTGGAGACCAGCCACCCGCCCGTTTACTACATTCCCCCGGAAGATGTGCGTCTGGAATACTGCATCCCCACCTCGCGCCATACCTTCTGCGAATGGAAAGGCCGGGCCTCGTACTATACCATTCAGGTTGGAGAGAAAAGCGCGCCCAACGCCGCCTGGTACTATCCGCACCCGGCACATCCCTATGAAGCCCTCGCCAACCACGTCGCTTTCTATCCTGGCAAAATGGATGCATGTTATGTCGATGGAGAGCTGGTGCAGGCGCAGCCGGGGGATTTTTATGGAGGCTGGATTACGAAGGAAATTGTCGGGCCATTTAAGGGTGGGGTGGGAACAATGGGGTGGTAAAAGTTCATCTTCCGCTTGATAGGTCATTTTTGCGCAGGCACTAAATCGACGAGCGGTTAGTACTGGAAAGAATTCGGGGTTTTGAGTCTCCGACGAGGACGGATTTGTGGTTTCGGGTGGTTCTGTAGGGACGCGATGAATCGCGTCCACCCCGGCCCATCGGAACGTATCGCCGACGGGTGGACACGCTGATGAATGTTGACCAAGCAAGAGGAAAGACCCAGGCAGGTCATGCTGAGCGCAGCGAAGGAGCTGCGGTCGCGCCGCACGCCTCGGCGGGGGACCACGATCCTTCGCTGCGCTCAGCATGACAGGGGGCACTAGACCCCCATCTTGTGTCAACATCCATCAGCGCGTCCCTACAGAATTATTCTTGATTCATTTGTGTAAGTTCATAGACAGTTCGTCACGGATAGCCTTCTTCACCTTTTCCAGAGCTGTTTCTATCAGTTGTATTCCATGCTCTTGAAAAGACATCACGAGATATCTCAGGTCGGAAAAAGGTTCTATGTCCATGCTCCAGAGTTTTTCTTCTATTGCCCGCCAGAATGTATTGAACGCCTGCTTGCTTTCGCCCAGACGCCAATACATTTTATGAGCAGCAACTTGAAGCGTTTCCAGGTTCCGGCCATAGGGATGCAGGATAGCGGCAACGAGAGCATAGTTAAAGGCTGTCTCATCTTCACTTTTCTTGCCTTCCATCGCGTGCATTACACTTATTTCTTTTAATGTATCCGATAGTCCCTTTGGATAGAATACAGGTTCGATATATCGCTCATGAGCCATTTCTAAGAAATCTTGCGCCTTTTTCGGTTGCTCTTCGAGCGTAACCAGTCCTTTGTGAAGGGCAATATGACCTGCTGCTGTCCCTTGCATACCAAGCAGTTCCTCACTTCGCGATAGATGGTTTTCAATCAGCTTAAACTCCCCTTGATAATGGAGAGCGGGGATCTGGCGCAGGAATGCAAATCCTACATTTGGATAGAAACCAAGTTCACTATCATATTTACCAGCTTCCTGTAACTTTAGTAAACCTTTTTTTATAAGTGCCTGATTATCTTGCTGAATGCCCCAATCTACGTAGATCCGTCCTAACCAATGCAGCCGTACAGCCTCTAGAGCTATGATCTGTTCCTTGCCCTCACCATAAATGAGCATTTTGCCATATGAGGCAAGATAAAGTAATCGTCGCTCCTTGCTTCCATAACTTTGTAAGAGCGCCTGGCCATTCAGGAGAGCTTGCCTGGCCCGACTAAATTTATCTTGTTCATAATAGAGCCAGCCAAGCCGCAGGTAAGCTTCTGCCAGAGTCAATGCACCCACTTCGTCCTGGGACTTCTCAATAACCTCTTTGAATCTGCTTTCAGCAATCTCAAATTGACTGAGATTCAGCGCCATCAGTCCAGCGCTTACGAGACATCGACTCCATGTCGCCCAATCTTCACGATGTTTTGCCTCTTGCGCGGCAAGCAACCAGAATGTTGCCGCCTGCTGCCACTCGTGCCGCTCGTTCAGTATCCTGGCCCGCTCTTCGTGCGAGACAGCTTGAATCAACTTCTCCTCGCCGCTTGCTTCCGGGCTTCCTATCAGTTGCGTAATAGATGATGTAGTACCTACAGTTGTTGAGGCGGCAGTAAGACCCGCTAATTCTAAGAATTCGCGACGATTAACGGGACGCCCAATTTTTTCCAACCCCTCAGCGAGAACATCAATTAATCGCTGCCGCTTGTTGTCTGGCAAATGAGATTCCCCCTTCTCAACACGTTGTAGCGACCCCTTATTAATATTACTAAGCCCGGCAAGGTCTCCAAAAGACCACTCCAGAGCCATGCGGCATTCTCTTACTTTTTGCCCGAATATTTGACGATTGTAATCGTCTTTCCGCCACCCCTTAGCCATAGGCTTCTTTTTTACTCCTGCTTTTCTGGGAAGCTCAGCTAAAAAGGTAACAACGTACGTGTTTTAGCGACCCGCCATGACAAACCTGCTTCCAGATGTCATCCTGAGCCCAGCGAAGGATCTCAGGCCACCATTGGCTCGACACGACAAGCAAGCGATCCTTCGCTGCGCTCAGGATGACAGGCGAAAGGGTCTTTTTCGCGGTCCGATATCAAACCCATCAAGTAATGACGGAAAAGCGTTGCAAAGTTGCAAAATTGCAACGCTCAGATGCGCTATGCTTGGCCTGCAAATTTTGCGCGCATGTCTATTCGGGACATGCGAGGTTCTTAGCTTTCAGAACAAAAGGAGAAAGCAGCATGGCAAAGGAAAAAGTTGTGGTCTTCCTGGACTTCGCCAATGTTAACCGGGCGTCCAGGGAGAAAAGGCTCCGGCTAGACTATCACCACCTGCTCCAGTACCTGGGCGAGGGGCGATTTCTGGTCGATGCGTATGCCTACGTGCCGGTCAACCCGCGCAACGAGCATCGCTCGGACGGCATTATCGAGGCGTTGTGGCGGTCGGGCTACATCGTCACGACCAAGCTGGGTACTATCGCGGGTGGGACGTACAAGTGCAATTTCGATGTCGAGATTGCGATGGATGTGCAGCGCGTGGTGTACCAGGTGAAACCGGACATTCTGGTGCTGGCGTCGGGCGACTCGGATTTTGTCCCGCTCATTCAAGAGGTGCGCAAGGCCGGTGTGCGCGTCGAGGTGGCGGCCTTTGAGGAGAACGCGGGGCCGGACATCATGCTCAAGTGTTCGGGCTTCATCAACCTCGGAGTGTACTACGATAGCTACCTCGCCGCCCTGGATGGCGAAGAGGAGCGCATCGAAGACCAGTACGCCAACCTCATTTCCTCGCAAAACGGGGCTTCGGAGAGCATCCCAGAGCAGCCAGCGAAAGAAGGTGAGGACGACGAGGATGTGGATGGCGAAAAAGAGGTGGCGAAGCTACTGGATGACGCGGCGAATGCTGCCGCGTCCGAAAAACTCGACGATCTCGGTTTGTAACCTGCTCAGCAGAAAGGAGCAATGACACATGGCGATTATTAACGGCAGGCGTATTCAGGTCCCACCTTCCGGCATTACGGGCCAGAACCTGATCCAGCAACTCAATCCCGCCCCTGGGCGGCGTCCGGTCATGCAGCAGGGACTGTTCTTCCGGCCTGTGCAGCCGAACTACGTCTACCAACCGGCAGAACTGGTTGACAGTCACGGCAGGCCGGTCAAGATCACGACCATTCCTGACCGCACGAAGGGCATGGTCACGTATGGGGGCGACCGCACATTTCTCTCCAAACAGATCATCACCGAACAGGTTTACGATATCGCGCAGCACCTGTTCAAGAAGGGCGTGTCCTTCGACGAGGAACATGCCGATTGGATGATTGCCAACGACTACGTGCTGCCGCCCATCTGGCACAACATCGCCCGTACCACCGACCTGCTCATCATCTTCCCGACGGAATATCCGGAGCTGCCGCCCGTGGGTTTCTACCTCAAGGAAGATATCCCGCTCTCGGTCAACGGCCACCTGTACCAGCGCGCCTATCACGAGGCCTGCAGCGACCCGCTGACACAGGGTTGGAAGTGGTACTGCGTCTACATCAACCCCGGTAGCTGGCAACCCGCCCCGGTGCATAGCCCCGGCGACTGGCGCAAAGGCGATAACCTCTGGACCTACTTCACCCTGATTAGCGAAGTGTTATCGGGAACAGAGGATTAGGGGGTAATACCTGTCCCTACGCAAGGATGGGCATCCGTTGCGTAGGGACAGGGGGCGGCGGGGATGAGCGGCGGGGGCCTCGTGCCTGTCCCGGGTGGTGGGGAAAATGCGCCTGAGTGATCGAACGGCGGTTTTGCCCCACCACCCCCCAGGACAGGCACGAGGCCCCCACACCACCCCACCACATCCCCCTGTCCCTACGCACCTTATCCATCATATACAGCTAATGAAAGGAAATTTCCCCGTGAATACACACGTCCGCAATTACATCAAGTTCAAACAGGAAGACCTGGCATACTTGCGGAATATGCTGCTGGAAGACCTCTCGCGGGAGCATTTCGGCATACTGCTGGGCAAGACACAGCAGGTCGAGGGCCATACCATCATCAATGTGATCGACATGTTTTTCCCTGAGCGGACAGATTATTACCAGCAGAACGTGGCCTTCTTGCGCATCAAAAAAGAGTTCATTCACAAGATGCTGGTCGAACTGAACAACCGCTACGATGTCGATACGATTATTGACGTGCATACCCATCCCTTTTCGCCGTCGCATGTGGCGTTCTCAGCAACGGATGATAGCGACGAACGCACCTTTTTCCACTTCCTGAACGACACGTTCGACAACATTCATTACGCCAGCATCGTCTTCTCCCAGACACAGTACTCGGCCCGCGTCTGGACGTTCAATCACAATCATTCGATTGTCGCCAGGAGAGCGTTGCTCAAAACACAGACGAGCCGGGAGAACATCGCGAGTGCCGACTTTCGCGAAGAGACGGATACCACCTACGAAAAAACGGCGCTCGCGCAGGTAGAAGGCTTTTTCCACCGCAGCGCGCTGGCATTGGGGTTGGACGTGATGCGTACCATTATGCATGACCAGACCATCTCCATCGTTGGCGTCGGCGGCCTCGGTTCGGTCGTCGCGGAACACCTGATTCACATGGGCTTCCATGACATTCACCTGATCGACCCTGACGTGCTGGAGATGTCGAATCTGAACCGCGTGGTGGGAGCCTATTACGAGGATGCGGAGCAGAAACGCTATAAAGTGGATGTGGTCAAGCGGCATCTGACAGGCATCAATCCGAAGGCAACGGTACGCGCCTGCCGGAAAGACATCCACGATCCAGAGGTAGAGCAGGCGCTGGCCCTCTCAGATTGGATCATCGTGGCGACCGATAACCATTCCAGCCGCCTCAAAGCGCAGCAACTCTCAATCAAGTACTTCGTGCCGCTGCTCTCGCTGGGCGTCAACATCACGGTCAACAACCACAAGATTGAGGACATGAGCGGCGAGGTGATTACGGCCCGCGTCGGAGACTATCTCTGCCTGAGCTGCCTCAACCGCATCAACCCCATCAAGGTAGCCAGCGAGCGGCATCCAGACCAGGGCATTCGCGAGGCTCTGGTGAAACGCGGCTACGTCACAGGCCAGGACATCAAAGAGCCTGCCGTCAAGACGCTCAACACCTTCCTGGCCACAATGGCGGTCGAAGTCCTGATTAACCAGTACACCGGAGCAAGAAAACACGTGCCTGTGCTTGTCTTCGAGAACAACGAATACATGAGCGTCTACGAGGACAAAGAAAGCGTGCAATACAGGAATAAACAGTGTTTTCTGTGCAATGTGTAGGGACGCGATTCATCGCGTCCACCTTCGCACGCGGCGGGAATCGGATCGGTGTAGGGATGCGCTTCATCGCGTCCACCTTCGCACACGGCGGGAATCGGGTCGTTGTAGGGACGCGATTCATCGCGTCCACCTTCGCACGCGGCGGGAATCGGGTCGTTGTAGAGACGCGCTTCATCGCGTCCACCTTCGCACGCGGCGGGAATCGGCATGGGCAGCCGGACGCGATGAATCGCGTCCCTACACCATTCTGGCGCATTCTTTTCTGAAGGTTTATCATCGCGTCCTGCCGACCTGGGATGTGCATCGATCGGCAGGACGCGATGAATCGCGTCCCTACAACGATCCGATGCACCGAGGTAGACGCAATGATGAACATACATCAGACAACGGGGAATCATTCTGTAGGGACGCGATTCATCGCGTCCACCCTGGTGCATCGGCGTGGCAGGCGGGTGGACGCGATGAATCGCGTCCCTACAATAACCCGATTCATTCCCCCCACATTCACTAAAAGGTATATCGCATGAACGAAAAGAAACAACCTGCACCGCAACCTGCCCGGCCATCTTCCAGGCCGCAGCAGATGCAGTGGAGCGTCCTGGAACAGCAGGTGGCGCGCATGCAGATGCAGATTACGCAGGCCTGCCAGCGCGGGGATAGGCAGGCGGTACATAGTTTGCAGCAGCGATTGATGGAGTCTGAGGCGGCGCGCTTGCTGGCGGTGCACAAGGCGGCTGAGGAGAACCAGGGGAAGCACACCGCCGGAGTGGATGGCGTGAAGTCACTGAGCCAGAGCGAACGAGTGGCGATGGCGGCCCTCATTCATCCTCGCCATTGGAAACAGCAGCTTCCTATGCCTGTGCGGCGGGTATGGATGCCGAAGCCAGGGACGACCGAACGCCGCCCGCTCGCCATCCTGCCGATGATTGACCGTTGCAAGCAGGCGCTGGTGAAACTCGCGCTGGAGCCGGAATGGGAGACGCAATTTGAGCCGCATAGCTACGGCTTCCGACCGGGGCGCGGGACGCATGACGCGATAGCGGCCATTCTGGTGGCGATTGAAGGACGTCCCACCTACGTCTTTGACGCTGACATTGAAGGGGCCTTCGATCATGTCAACCAGGCGGCGGTGCTGGAGAAGTTGCAGACCTATCCCGCGCTCAAAAACATGATTAAAGCCTGGCTTGGCGCGGGCGTGATGGATGGCGATAACTTCATTCCTACCAAAACGGGCATCGCGCAGGGAGGCGTGCTTTCTCCCCTGCTCATGAATGTCGCGCTGCATGGCATGGAAGCTATCGTTGCGGGCGGCTCTGGTGGAGAACAGCCGTTGCTGGTACGCTACGCGGATGATTTCGTGATCTTGCACTCCAATCTCTCGGTGTTGCAGCAGGCCATCCGGCGCGTCAAACGCTGGCTGGGAACGCTCGGCCTGCAGGTTCACGCCAACAAGACGCGCATTACGCATACGCTGATCTCCTATGAAGGGCAGGTTGGCTTCGATTTTCTGGGCTTTCACATTCACCAGGAACAGGCAGGACGCAACGAAGCGCGGGGCGCGCAGCCGCACAGGGTGAAAACAATCATCGCGCCCAGCCAGGAAGCGGTGCGGCGGCACATGGCCGTTCTTGATCAGAAGCTGGCGCAGTTGCAGATGGCTCCCCAGGCACAGGTTATTAAGACGCTCAACCCGATCATCGCGGGCTGGGCCACCTATTACAGCGGCGTTGTCCCGGCGGCAACGCTGAGCCAGTTCGATGAAATGCTGGAACAACGGCTATTGCGCTGGGCAGGCAAACGGCATCCCGGCAAAGCGCGTGAATGGCTGCTCAACCGCTACTGGCAGCCCGTTGGCAGGCAACAACGGGTGTTTGCCACCCATGACAGGGCGCAATTGCGGGCATATCGTCTTGTAGGGACGTGATTGATCACGTCCCTACAGGAATCGCGGCATTGTATGGATGTTTCCATAGAAAGGATAACCATGAAAGGCGCGGCCCCATTGGATATGATCCCGATTTCGTCGTTGAATTCGCTGGAATATTGCCCGCGCAGGTTTTATTACGAGGTGGTGCAGGGCGAGATGCTGGTGAACGAATTTGTGCTGGAAGGGATGCTGGTTCACGAGCGCGTTCATTCGGCGGGAACGCAGACCTCGGCGGAAGGCGAGATTCAGACCACGCGCCTGTACCTCTACAGCGAGACGCTGCGCCTGACGGGCTTTGCCGACGTGGTAGAGGAGCGAGCGGGCGTGTTTCTACCCGTCGAATACAAGCTCGGCACGATGGGCGACTGGCTCAACGATCACATTCAACTGTGCGCGCAGGCTTTGTGCCTGGAAGAACGCCAGCCCGGCAAACCGCCCATTCCCTACGGCTACATCTACTATACGGGTTCGCGGCGGCGCGTCAAGGTTCCTTTCACGCCGCAGTTGCGAGCGAAGACAAAGGCGGCCATCGCGCAGGCTTTCCAGGTCGCCGCCCGCGAAACGCCGCCGCCACCGCTCACGGGCAAATTGACGGAACGCTGTCCCAATTGCAGTCTGCTGCCGCTCTGCATGCCGGACGAGGTACGCATGCTGCGATCCAAAAAGAGCAAGTGAAAACGCGAAAAAGGGCAAGTAACAAGGAGCAAGTGAAAAGCCAGGGCGACCGCAAGGGTCGCCCCTACCACAATGGCAAGGAGCAAACGCATGTCTACATTGTACCTGACGGAAGACTATTCCTTTGTGCGCCGCGAAAGCGAGGATATGCTGCTGGTGCAAATTCCCGAACGCAAGGGTAAGGATGGCGCGCAGCCTCGCCCCGCCCGCAAAGAACGCATCCCGCTCATCAAAATCGACCAGGTTGTGGTGATGGGCGAGATCACGCTGACGGCATCCGCCATCCACCTGCTGCTCGACCGCGACATCGAGATCACCTACCTGAACCAGTTCGGCCACTTCAAAGGCCGCTTATCGCCCCCCTTCTCCAAAAATGCCATCCTGCGCCTGGCTCAATATCGCGCTCACCAGGACATGACCAAACGCTGCGAACTGGCGCGCAGGTTTGTGATGGGGAAATTGATGAATCAGCGCCAGCGATTGCTCCGGTATAATCGCGCCCAATCGGATCAAGAGGTGAGTCAGGCCATTCATCAACTAGCAGCCTCAATTCAAACACTGGAAGGCCTCTCATTGCGCGGCATCTCTACATCCCGATCATTAGCGAGCGGGGATAACAGCGTGGAAGGCACACCACTTGAGGCAATCCTGGGTCTCGAAGGGGCAGGAAGCGCGACCTACTTCCGATGTTTTGGCAAACTGATTACAAGACAAGACCACTGGTCCTTCCCCGGACGAGTAAAACGCCCACCTACTGACCCGGTTAACTCGCTTCTGAGCTTTGGCTACTCCCTACTTACCAGTAAAGTAGCCAGCATTGTACAAATGGTCGGCTTTGACCACTTCGTCGGCTACCTGCACAGCGCCGTGTATGGTCGCCCCGCCTTAGCCCTTGATCTGATGGAAGAATTCCGGCCTTTGATTGTGGATGCAGTTGTGTTGACCATATTGAACAATCGTATGCTAACATCCGGAGATTTTGTAGCAGAATTGGGGGCTTACCGCCTTAAGCCAGAGAAACGCAAAGTACTCTTTACGAAACTCGAAGAACGGCTCAATGAAGAGGTGCATCATCCGACCTTTGGTTATAGGACAACCTATCAACGCTGCATCGAACTACAAGCACGCTTGTTAGGCAAATATATAACCGGGGAGATCGATGAATACCCTCCATTTCTTGTAAAGTAGGTGAAAATGAAACGTAGAGCGAACAACACAACTACCTGCTACGTGGTTGCCTACGATATTCCCGATGACCGCAGGCGCACCAAAGTACATCAAACTCTACTAGGTTTCGGCAAGTGGACTCAGTACTCTCTCTTCGAGTGCTTTCTCACACGAAGAGATATGATATTATTACAGGCAAAACTGGCTGAACACCTGATAGCGTCTGAAGATAGCGTCCGCTTTTATCCACTATGCGCTAACTGCATAAGCAAAGTAGAAACGGTTGGGGGTGGGCCTCCATCCGACGATCTGTTATACATTGTTTGAACTGCTCAGCTTTCCGCGAGGCGCAGTGATGGCCTCTTTCCGCTGCGCCTCGCGGCAGGCTCTACAAGCCTCTTCGCGCCATAAATAGGACATAGACTGTCCTTTTTGATGCTCCACAAAAAACCCAAAAAAACCCGCCTCGCGGAACTGCTTGCCTTTTTTGGCTTCTGATGCTACACTACAAGTACAGCAGTTGGAATGGATGAGGCGGCCCGTTGGGGTTTGAAACGCTACAAACGCCATGCTAGGCATAACATGGGAAACCCAGGTTGGAATGGATGAGGCGGCCCGTTGGGGTTTGAAACCCGATACCGCCCTCTCCGAAGGTGGAAGCTTTAACCCCATGTTGGAATGGATGAGGCGGCCCGTTGGGGTTTGAAACGATGACGCCATCGTCGATTGATGGGACCGTCATCCAGGTTGGAATGGATGAGGCGGCCCGTTGGGGTTTGAAACAGACCGATGAGCGGGAAAAAACGACGAACGTTTGCCAGTTGGAATGGATGAGGCGGCCCGTTGGGGTTTGAAACTACGTCAGATGCGACGTTCCATGTGCCAGGCGAAAGGTTGGAATGGATGAGGCGGCCCGTTGGGGTTTGAAACTATAAGGACGATGAAGGCCATACATTGGCTGTCTCTCGTTGGAATGGATGAGGCGGCCCGTTGGGGTTTGAAACTGGAATTCAGTTTTTTGTTGCCATTGGCACTTTGGTGCTTTTTGGCACTTGGAGGCAATATCGGTTGGAATGGATGAGGCGGCCCGTTGGGGTTTGAAACTGGAATTCAGTTTTTTGTTGCCATTGGCACTTTGGTGTTGGAATGGATGAGGCGGCCCGTTGGGGTTTGAAACTTGCCTCGCTCATTTCAGGCTCTCTTAAAGTGCCTGTTGGAATGGATGAGGCGGCCCGTTGGGGTTTGAAACAACAGAGCAGCTACCGAGAACAAAACTAAATCCATCGTTGGAATGGATGAGGCGGCCCGTTGGGGTTTGAAACCACCAATTTTTTCAACACTACGACGCCAGCGCGTCGGTTGGAATGGATGAGGCGGCCCGTTGGGGTTTGAAACTTGTCCTGTTGTAGACGTAACAAAACGATCACCAAAGTTGGAATGGATGAGGCGGCCCGTTGGGGTTTGAAACTTTTATATACAGCGGCAGAACGCCTGTCATTTCCTCGTTGGAATGGATGAGGCGGCCCGTTGGGGTTTGAAACCCTGATCGGGAATGCTGGCCAGGGCAGAACGCGCAGACTTGTTGGAATGGATGAGGCGGCCCGTTGGGGTTTGAAACAAAAAGGACCCTCCTTTGAGAAGGAGCCAAAACACGAAGTGTTGGAATGGATGAGGCGGCCCGTTGGGGTTTGAAACTACTCCTTTTTAGAAGACTTACCCTGTTTGAAGGGCGTTGGAATGGATGAGGCGGCCCGTTGGGGTTTGAAACAGTCGGTCGCTGTATTCCCAGGATTCCTCCCAGGGTAAGTTGGAATGGATGAGGCGGCCCGTTGGGGTTTGAAACGTGCCCTACGCCACCAAGTGGAGGACAGACATACGTCTGTCGTTGGAATGGATGAGGCGGCCCGTTGGGGTTTGAAACCGTCATTGCAAACCACTTGGGTTGTGGGATTGGGCGGTGGTTGGAATGGATGAGGCGGCCCGTTGGGGTTTGAAACAACAATATCAGCAAGCCGATATTGTTCACCCGTTTGGTTGGAATGGATGAGGCGGCCCGTTGGGGTTTGAAACATATCAAATGGCTGCGGAACCGGTGTCGGTCCAAACGTTGGAATGGATGAGGCGGCCCGTTGGGGTTTGAAACCAATCTGCACCTCTAAGGCAAAGAACAAGGCTCACGTTGGAATGGATGAGGCGGCCCGTTGGGGTTTGAAACTGCAGCTCATCGAGCCAGAAGTGATTCACTCCGTCTACGTTGGAATGGATGAGGCGGCCCGTTGGGGTTTGAAACTGCCGGTAGTACATGCTATCTGGCTTTCAACTACAACGTTGGAATGGATGAGGCGGCCCGTTGGGGTTTGAAACCTTTGCTATCTGGTATCACCACAATGTTCAGATGCTCGTTGGAATGGATGAGGCGGCCCGTTGGGGTTTGAAACACCTGCAGATTGTAGCAATACTTCGTCAGTTGACTCGTTGGAATGGATGAGGCGGCCCGTTGGGGTTTGAAACTTCTTGCTTCAGTTTACGTACCGCATCGGCGACATTGTTGGAATGGATGAGGCGGCCCGTTGGGGTTTGAAACGTTGCCTCGACGACGATGTAACAATATCTGCCAACTAGTGTTGGAATGGATGAGGCGGCCCGTTGGGGTTTGAAACGCCCCGGATCCAGAGGGCGGGATATGCGCAGTCGCCCGTTGGAATGGATGAGGCGGCCCGTTGGGGTTTGAAACCAGTTCTATCAGGTGCGGAGCAACAGCGCAGATAAGGTTGGAATGGATGAGGCGGCCCGTTGGGGTTTGAAACTGGCACGGAAGGCGTGTTACGTGCATCGTTTGATCGGTTGGAATGGATGAGGCGGCCCGTTGGGGTTTGAAACCTGCTGATACGCGATGACGACAGTACAGCGTGCCGGGTTGGAATGGATGAGGCGGCCCGTTGGGGTTTGAAACAGAAATCTGAGCGCGCAAGCAACAGCAAGATGACCGGGGTTGGAATGGATGAGGCGGCCCGTTGGGGTTTGAAACATACCCTTGCTACATATTCCACTATCTCCCGCCTCGTTGGAATGGATGAGGCGGCCCGTTGGGGTTTGAAACCCAGTGCTGCAACCCGTGACTGAGCGCCCGCAGCATAGTTGGAATGGATGAGGCGGCCCGTTGGGGTTTGAAACTAACATACCATCGTATGTTCGAAGAAAACTCTCGATTGTTGGAATGGATGAGGCGGCCCGTTGGGGTTTGAAACATGCAGTGGTGCCACTGGGTGCGCCGGTGCTGATGGGTTGGAATGGATGAGGCGGCCCGTTGGGGTTTGAAACTTACCTCGTCCTCGTGGAAGAACACCGGAAGGAGAGTTGGAATGGATGAGGCGGCCCGTTGGGGTTTGAAACTATACTTCCATGCCACGGGTCCTCAAGGAACTTTTCCGTTGGAATGGATGAGGCGGCCCGTTGGGGTTTGAAACGATGTAGTAAATGTCGGCCTCGTAGCCGCTAAAAAGGTGTTGGAATGGATGAGGCGGCCCGTTGGGGTTTGAAACTTCACTAAACCCCAACTTTAAAAGCTGGTTACTTACAATGTTGGAATGGATGAGGCGGCCCGTTGGGGTTTGAAACACCAGGGTCACTATAACCTGACGGCTGGTTGATTGGCTGTTGGAATGGATGAGGCGGCCCGTTGGGGTTTGAAACACTCCAACACCGCAGCCCTATCACTACAGTAGGAAAGTTGGAATGGATGAGGCGGCCCGTTGGGGTTTGAAACGAAGAAATCCGAGAGATGCCAGGGCATCACTTCCTCCGTTGGAATGGATGAGGCGGCCCGTTGGGGTTTGAAACGCCAGAAGCAATCATCGTTGGTGGCCTCAATGCACGTTGGAATGGATGAGGCGGCCCGTTGGGGTTTGAAACTCCTGGAGTTCGAAGGCCTCGGTTTTAAGAGGACTGGTTGGAATGGATGAGGCGGCCCGTTGGGGTTTGAAACGATCAATGCTGCGTTAGAGTTGGATGAATCCACCCCTAGTTGGAATGGATGAGGCGGCCCGTTGGGGTTTGAAACAGGCTCATCCCCAGAAATGTCCAGGATACCGAAGTAGTTGGAATGGATGAGGCGGCCCGTTGGGGTTTGAAACTCATCAGTTGAGCAATCGTACTCCCATGCAGAGAGGTTGGAATGGATGAGGCGGCCCGTTGGGGTTTGAAACAACCCCACGCCTGCCGGGCCTGGTAGCCCATGCTGTTGTTGGAATGGATGAGGCGGCCCGTTGGGGTTTGAAACTTTTGGCCCGCGCTTCCCTTTCGGCCCTCTTCCGAGGTTGGAATGGATGAGGCGGCCCGTTGGGGTTTGAAACCGCTCTGCTCCTGTTCCTGCTCTTGATCTTCTTTTGTTGGAATGGATGAGGCGGCCCGTTGGGGTTTGAAACTACCGTGCTGCCGAACGAGTATTGGGCAATCTCAACGTTGGAATGGATGAGGCGGCCCGTTGGGGTTTGAAACAGTCGATGAAGGCATACATGTGCATTCTTCGTCCCGTCGTTGGAATGGATGAGGCGGCCCGTTGGGGTTTGAAACTGCCAACCCACCTCTTCATGGCCGCCGCTTAAGCCCTGTTGGAATGGATGAGGCGGCCCGTTGGGGTTTGAAACCACTCAGGAGGAGATTGATCTCGCTGTCGAGAAGCCCAGTTGGAATGGATGAGGCGGCCCGTTGGGGTTTGAAACCGGTAGATTTTCAGGCGGAATGCCTGTAATCAGATCGGGACAGTTGGAATGGATGAGGCGGCCCGTTGGGGTTTGAAACCCGAATTTCTCGGCTGAGAGAGCATCAACAACATTGGTTGGAATGGATGAGGCGGCCCGTTGGGGTTTGAAACTCCACAAGATCCACACCGTCTGCGAGGTTTCCCTCCCGTTGGAATGGATGAGGCGGCCCGTTGGGGTTTGAAACGTAACCCATTAAGGAAACATCATGCGCACACCGGAACAGGGTTGGAATGGATGAGGCGGCCCGTTGGGGTTTGAAACTGGGTTACAACAATCCTGAAAACACTTCAGGATTAAGTTGGAATGGATGAGGCGGCCCGTTGGGGTTTGAAACCTGCCCCCACGAACATGCAGAGTTTCTCGATCAACCGCGTTGGAATGGATGAGGCGGCCCGTTGGGGTTTGAAACTCCCAGACTACGCGTTGAAGCGTACCTTTCTTCGGAGGTTGGAATGGATGAGGCGGCCCGTTGGGGTTTGAAACGTTGGGTTTTGCCAGGATCGTTTTTCAGCTCCTCCGTTGGAATGGATGAGGCGGCCCGTTGGGGTTTGAAACTGTAGATGCCGCCGGCCTTCCTGCTGGTTTAACGACGTTGGAATGGATGAGGCGGCCCGTTGGGGTTTGAAACTACCAAAGATCATACCTCCTGCAATTCCTGTCACGAGTTGGAATGGATGAGGCGGCCCGTTGGGGTTTGAAACAAACTACTTTACAATTTCAAAGTACCGAAAAATCTGTTGGAATGGATGAGGCGGCCCGTTGGGGTTTGAAACCAATGGATAGTTCCCTGTTTGATTTCCATATCCTACGTTGGAATGGATGAGGCGGCCCGTTGGGGTTTGAAACAGCCTATAAATTCCACCATACATTAGTCTTGTCATTGTTGGAATGGATGAGGCGGCCCGTTGGGGTTTGAAACAATGCTCGCTTGCCCTCGTAACTGAAACGTTGGTCTGTTGGAATGGATGAGGCGGCCCGTTGGGGTTTGAAACATGGTACCCCTCCGGATTCTTATTTTGGTGTTGGAATACGTTGGAATGGATGAGGCGGCCCGTTGGGGTTTGAAACTTCTCTGTCGTTAACGGTTAATGTAAATGCTGATGTGTTGGAATGGATGAGGCGGCCCGTTGGGGTTTGAAACTCGAATGTCTCTTGAACGTCTTGAGCAGCCTGCCGCGTTGGAATGGATGAGGCGGCCCGTTGGGGTTTGAAACAGGATTAATTTGTTTTAACAATCTTAAAACATCAGCAGTTGGAATGGATGAGGCGGCCCGTTGGGGTTTGAAACCAATAAACACAAGGATACTAAGTAGTGATCCCCAGGTTGGAATGGATGAGGCGGCCCGTTGGGGTTTGAAACAATCCCGCCCGACGGCAAAGCCGCAGATCACCATCGTTGGAATGGATGAGGCGGCCCGTTGGGGTTTGAAACACGTTATGTTCAGTCTGCCGACCAAAGCCAGCACCGTTGGAATGGATGAGGCGGCCCGTTGGGGTTTGAAACCCCACTATCAGCATCAGGAGTATCAGTAGGACTGTGAGTTGGAATGGATGAGGCGGCCCGTTGGGGTTTGAAACTGTCGATATCAGCCTGATTCAATTTGTGTGTCATGGTTGGAATGGATGAGGCGGCCCGTTGGGGTTTGAAACCTATATGGAAGGGACGGGACGCGCCGGGCTGCTGAGTTGGAATGGATGAGGCGGCCCGTTGGGGTTTGAAACTATCCGATAACGAAGACGTACTTCTTTTCGAATCGGATGTTGGAATGGATGAGGCGGCCCGTTGGGGTTTGAAACCGCATGATGGGCCGGATACCAACGTTCAGGCCGTCTTGTTGTTGGAATGGATGAGGCGGCCCGTTGGGGTTTGAAACCTCATGCTAATCTCACCGTGAGATAGCTCCAGCATGCCGTTGGAATGGATGAGGCGGCCCGTTGGGGTTTGAAACGTCATCGTATGCCTCCAGGCATTCCATGACTCCGAGTTGGAATGGATGAGGCGGCCCGTTGGGGTTTGAAACAAGTCGTAGGGAAGGACAGAGAAAAGAAACAAGAAGGTTGGAATGGATGAGGCGGCCCGTTGGGGTTTGAAACGTCATCGTATGCCTCCAGGCATTCCATGACTCCGAGTTGGAATGGATGAGGCGGCCCGTTGGGGTTTGAAACCACTGGGTTGGGCAAGCATCCATGACGCAATACCCGGGGTTGGAATGGATGAGGCGGCCCGTTGGGGTTTGAAACACCATATGCTGCCCTCTTCAATAGCACGATGGTAAGTTGGAATGGATGAGGCGGCCCGTTGGGGTTTGAAACACTAAGAAGTGAATTACCCCAAATGGTCGCATTGACAGTTGGAATGGATGAGGCGGCCCGTTGGGGTTTGAAACCCAAGGCAAACATGCCGTTCCGGGCCGAGAGGCGTCGTTGGAATGGATGAGGCGGCCCGTTGGGGTTTGAAACGTTCAGGTCTTGTTCCAGGCGCACGAAGCGATCGAACGTTGGAATGGATGAGGCGGCCCGTTGGGGTTTGAAACGAAGGGGAGGGGGCAGCCCTTCGGGGCATACGGCAGCCGTTGGAATGGATGAGGCGGCCCGTTGGGGTTTGAAACCTTAAGGGCCGGGTCGGCCCCTTCGCTTGGAGATGGTGTTGGAATGGATGAGGCGGCCCGTTGGGGCTTGAAACGTCATCCAGCGGCATGGTCCTCGCAGCGACATGCACCTGTTGGAATGGATGAGGCGGCCCGTTGGGGTTTGAAACGATGACCCCCTTTTCTATGTCAAGCTGGTAGTCTCCGTTGGAATGGATGAGGCGGCCCGTTGGGGTTTGAAACAAGCAACGAGTCATCAACCAGACGTTGTTGGTGCATGTTGGAATGGATGAGGCGGCCCGTTGGGGTTTGAAACCTCGCGCTTCAGCAGGCGTTTCGGCGTGCTCTGCTTTGTTGGAATGGATGAGGCGGCCCGTTGGGGCTTGAAACATGCTCTGATATCAGGTTCATCAGCATTCAAATATAGTTGGAATGGATGAGGCGGCCCGTTGGGGTTTGAAACGAATCCGGGTTTTTACGAGGTTTTGTAGGGTTTCTGGTTGGAATGGATGAGGCGGCCCGTTGGGGCTTGAAACTCTTGCAAGCGCCTGGGATGAAGGACGTCTAACAAGTTGGAATGGATGAGGCGGCCCGTCCGGGCTTGACATGTATGTCCCGGCATTTGCCAATTGAGGTGTTGTATTGATAGGGATGGCATAATCAACGTTTACAAAAGAATGGCGATTGACCTTGTAGGGACGCGATTCATCGCGTCCACCTCGACACGCGCGACAGACGAGGTGGACGCGATGAATCGCGTCCCTACAAGAGAATCTGCCTTTCTCTTGTGAACATTCATCATCGCGTCCACCTTCATTGGCAACGGGAATCGGTGGGGGCAGGTGATGCAATAATGAATGTTGTTAAAATAACCGGGCATATCTTCTGTAGGGACGCGCTTCATCGCGTCCTGTTGCGTGCATCGGCGCGAGAGGCAGGACGCGATGAAGCGCGTCCCTACAGAAATGTTTCCCAGGTTGTGGATACGTTCTTCACCGCGTTCTGTGGCGTCAATGGATGTTCATAAAAGAATGCTGGTTATTTCTGTAGGGACGGGATGAATCGTGTTCATCCTGGTGAAGCGGCAGGAGAGGCAGGACGCGATCAATCGCGTCCGTACAGAGGTAAATTCATCATTGGATTGCTATATTCGTCAGGTAATCCGGTAAACATTCATTTTTATGTGAAAGCGAGTGACATATGACATGCCTTATGATCCTGATAAGCATCACCGGCGTTCTGTGCGGTTGAAAGGGTATGATTACAGTTCACCTGGAACCTATTTTGTGACAATTTGTACCCACCAGAGGAGAATGTTATTTGGGGAAATCGTGGATGGCAATATGTATACCAATGATATAGGGGATGCGGTGCGCTGGATTTGGAATACCTTGCCCGATTCTTTTGCGTTTCTCAGGCTGGACACCTACGTTATTATGCCTAACCATCTGCATGCTATGTTACATTTTGTAGAATCTAACAACCCGGATACACGTAATCCTACTCTGGGGCAGGTCATTAGACGATTTAAAGCCCTCGTCACTTATTATGTTCATGCGGCAGGTAGAGATGATTTTGCGTGGCAGGAACGTTTTTACGACCATGTGGTTCGGATAAATAACGCCAGCATAGACCGGATTCGGCAATATATCCTGAATAATCCTGCCAAATGGATAGAAGATGATCTTTATAATGTGTAGGGACGCGATTGATCGCGTCCTGCCTTCCACGCCAATTCAGACGTAGGTGGACGCGATGATGAATTTTTCTGTAGGGACGCGATTGATCGCGTCCTGCCCCGGATGCGCAGGTAGGCCAGCAGGACGCGATCAATCGCGTCCCTACATTTATCGAATCAGTTTCTGATACAACGCCCCAAATGTCGTTCCCTGCACTGTTAAGGTCACATGATAGGTAATCAATGGTAGCGAAGTGTCGGTGGCCGAGTATTGCATGGAGGCGAAAACCTGGTTTTGGGCCAGGGTCTCTATGGCTCTGGTGGTCCATTGGGTCATGAACTGGCTGTTATCGTATTTGCCGTCGGGGATGGGCTGGCCGTTGGATTGGGTGGATTGGTCGGAGGCGTAGTTCCATTCGGTTATCATGATGGGCAGCATCTTTCCCAGCGTGGACTGCATGACTGAGCGGGCGTCTGTAATGTGATTTGTCCAGTGATCGATGCTGTTGAGACAATCCTGGGCGGGGTCTTTGTAGCTACAGGTGTATTCGTGCCAGCTAATCAGGTCAGGAGCGGGATGCGCGCCTTGCAGGAAGGCCGTGAGATTGTCATGGCTGTACTGGTAACTTACGGGGCCGATAAATTGCCCGTTGCGGGCTAAGCGTTTTAGTTGCGGCACCAGGCTGCTCCACTTCGCGGTGTAGTCTGTGATGAGGACGCCGTTCAGATCATCCTCATTGCCAAATTCGTAGTAGACGAGGCTGTTCCCGAACACGTTGTTCATCATCTGAATCATCTGGGTGTCGATGGCGAGCGCGTCAGGCCTTTGTCCGCCGACCAGCGCCAGCAAAGGGATGGCTCCGATGCTTTTGATTGCCTGCGCCGCCTGTTGTTCGACGGCAAGCGGCAGGTTGGGGCGCGTGGGCATACGCACAATGCGCACGTGTATCTGCTGCATCAAATTGCGCGTCTGGCTTGAGTTAATAAACTGGTCATGGTCATTGAAGAGGCCAAGATTGGTGCCGAAAAGCAAAGGAGAAGGCGGCGCGTTGGGCTGTAAGGTTGGGCTGATCTGAGCCGCCGGGCTATTTTGCGCCGTTGGACTCCCCTTCCCCTGTTTATTCGGATGTCCAGCAGTTTGCTGACCGGGGTTGACATAATTCACGACAAGAAGGCCTACAAGGATAAGCAAAACAACGCTCGAAATACACAAAACGACCATCGCTATGCGGCGTTTGAATGTATACCTGCTATCTGGCATCATCTATTTCTCTCCGGCAGTTTTTTCCAACGCATAGCATAGGCATTTTTATGATAGAGTTCAAGGCATGTGGGACATATGGGATATCTATCTTTCATTGTATTTTCATAATAAAAAGGGCGGCTGGACATGTCCAACCACCCTTTTTGTTGTGTTTGTTTACACTGCCTCTTCCTGCAAGGCCCTCCCCGTGAACTGGCTGTTATACAGATCAGCATAGAAGCCGTTCTTTGCCAGCAGTTCTTCGTGCGTGCCTTGCTCGATGATGGTGCCGTGATTCATGACCAGGATCAGGTCGGCATCGCGGATCGTCGAGAGGCGGTGGGCGATGACGAAGCTGGTGCGGCCCTTCATCAGCTCGCTCATGGCTTTCTGAATCGCCATCTCGGTACGGGTATCGACGCTGCTGGTGGCCTCGTCGAGGATGAGGATGGCAGGGTCAGCCAGCACAGCGCGGGCGATGGTCAGCAACTGCTTCTGGCCCTGCGAAATGTTGGTCGCCTCTTGATTCAGAACCGTGTTGTAACTCTCGGGCAGCGTGCGGATGAAATGGTCGGCGCGGGCGGCTTTCGCGGCCTGCACAATCTCCTCTTCCGTCGCGCCCTCGCGGCCATAGGCGATGTTATCTCGGATGGTGCCGTTAAACAGCCACGTGTCTTGCAGCACCATGCCGAATAGCCGCCGCAGGTCGCCGCGCTTCATCTGCCTGATATCCACGCCATCAACCAGGATACGCCCCTCGTTGAGTTCGTAGAAACGCATCAACAAATTGACCAGCGTGGTCTTCCCTGCACCCGTCGGGCCGACAATGGCGATGGTCTGTCCCGGCTGCACGTCGATGTTCATATCCTCGATCAGCGGTACATCCTCTTTATAGCGGAAGCTGACATGCTCGAACTTGACCGCGCCGCGTGGAGCCTTGACCACCTTCGCGTCTGCGGCATCTGGCTGCTCCTCTGGCTCGTCGAGCAGTTCAAAGATGCGCTCCGCCGAGGCGATGGTGGACTGGATGACGTTAGCGATATTGGCAAGCTGCGTGATCGGCATAGTGAACTGCTGCGCGTACTGGATGAACGCCTGCACGTCACCAATCGTAATCGAACGCTGCGTTACCATGATGCCGCCGATGACACACACGAAGACGTAGCCGATGTTGCCGATGAAGCGCATCAGTGGCATGATGATTCCGGAGACGAACTGCGCCCGCCAGCCTGCATTATAGTACTTCGCGTTCAGTTCATCGAAATGCTCCATCGACTCGCGCTCGTGTCCGAAGGCCTTGACGATTTTGTGTCCGGTGTACATCTCCTCGACATGGCCATTGAGTTGACCGAGCGCGCGCTGCTGCCTCGCGAAGTAGACCTGCGAGCGTTTGGCGATGAAGCCCGTCACGAACAGGCTGAGCGGCAGGGTCAGCACAATCACAAGCGAGAGCAAGGGGCTGATGAGCAGCATCATCACGATTACGCCGATGAGCGTCACGGCGCTGGTAATCAACTGCGTCAGGCTCTGTTGTAAGGTCGTGCTGATGTTATCCATGTCGTTCACGGCGCGGCTCATGATCTCGCCGTGAGTGGTCGAGTCAAAGTACTTCAGAGGCAGGCGCGTCAGCTTTTCGTCTACTTGCTTGCGCAGGGTGTAGACGGTGCGCTGCGCCACGCCAGCCATCACGTACTGCTGGATGTACATGAAGATCGCGCTGATGACGTACAGGCCGAGCAGGATCAGCAGCACTGTGCCGATGTAGCCGAAGTCAACGCTTGCTCCAGGCACGTGCATAAATTTGGCGATCAGGCCCTCGAAGAGTTTGGTCGTTGCCATGCCCAGGATTTTCGGGCCAACAATATTGAAAACCGTCCCCAGCACAGCCGTTACGAGAACGACGAACAGGGCGACCTTATAGGGCCGGAAGTAGCCAAGCAGGCGGTAGAACGTGGCCCGGAAGTTCTTGGCCTTCTCGACCGGCATGCCCATACCACCTCTGCCCCAGGGTCCCATGCCCCCGCCTTGACGCTGCATGCCGGGTCTCTGCGCGCTGCGATCTATACTCATGCGATTTCCTCCAAAGAGAGCTGCGAGGAGACGATTTCGCGATACACTTCACTGCTCTGCATCAACTGATGATGGTTGCCGATGCCCGCGATACGCCCTTCATCCAGCACAATGATCTGATCCGCGTCCATCACCGTGTTGACGCGCTGGGCGACGATAAAGACCGTTGCATCCTCCGTCTCTCGTCTCAGGGCGGCGCGCAATCTGGCGTCCGTCTTGAAGTCGAGCGCGGAGAAGCTGTCATCAAAGATGTAGATTTCCGGCCTGCGCACCAGGGCGCGAGCGATAGACAGGCGCTGTTTCTGCCCGCCAGAGACGTTGGTGCCACCCTGGGCAATCATCGAATCGAAACCGTCTTTCATATTGGAGATGAATTCGGTCGCCTGCGCCACATCGGCGGCATGGCGAATTTCTTCATCAGTAGCGTCTTCTTTGCCATAACGAATGTTGTCCGCGATGGTGCCTGAGAACAGCACCGCCTTCTGCGGCACGAAGCCGATCTTCGAGCGTAAATGCTCCTGCGACATCTCGCGCACATCCACGCCATCTACCAGCACGCGCCCGTTATCCACGTCATAGAAGCGCGGGATCAGGCTGATAAGCGTTGATTTGCCGGAGCCGGTGCCGCCGATGATGGCCGTTACCTCGCCGGGACGCGCGCTAAACGAAATGTTCGAGATGGCGGGTTCTTCCGCGCCAGGGTAGCTGAAGGTGACATTATCGAACTCAACATAGCCACGCATGTCCTCCGCCCGCTTCACAACCGGCGCATCATTGATCTCTGGCTTGATGTCCAGTACCTCGTTGATACGAGTAGCAGAGGCCGAGGCGCGGGGCAGCATAATGAACATCATCGAAAGCATCAATAGCGAGAAGAGAATTTGCATAGCATACTGCAAGAAGGCAATCAGCGCGCCCACCTGCATATCGCCGTTGTTAATGCGAATACTGCCGAACCAGAGAATACCAACCGAGGTGACATTCAGCACCAGCATCATTACCGGCATCATGAAGGCCACAATGCGGTTGACCTTGATAGCAAGATTGGTCAGATCAAGGTTGGCGTCGTCAAAGCGTCTTTTCTCAGCCTCATCGCGGTCAAAGGCGCGAATGACGCGCACACCCGTCAGTCCTTCATCCAGAATCAGGTTGAGCCTGTCCAGTTTGACCTGTATCAGGCGGAAAAGCGGGATGGCGTTACGCATAATCAACAGGATGGCCGCCAGCAGAATAGGAATAACAACGATCAACAGCCAGGAAAGCGTGGCGTCCTGTTGAATTGCCAGGATGATGCCACCAATCGCCATCATAGGAGCGCTAATCATCATCAGCAGCATAATGATAAGCACCTGCTGCACCTGGGTAGTGTCGTTCGTCGTTCGAGTGATTAAGGACGCTGTGCCGAGCGTATCAAATTCATGCAGTGAAAATTGTTCGACATGCTTGAAGATTCGGGCGCGCAGGTCGCGGCCAAAGCCGATAGCCACCCTGGCCGAAAAGAAAGCGCCAATGACCGCGCAGGCGGTGCCTGCAAGCGTCACCACCAGCATCAAGCCGCCCACACGCCAGATGTAGCCAGTATCCTGCTTGACAATACCGTTATTGACGATATCCGCCATGAGTGTAGGCAGGTAGAGGTTTGACAGCGATTGCGCGAAGGCGAGGATCACCACAAACAGTAATAGAAGGCGGTATGGCTTTAAAAGTCTGAATAAGCGTATCATGATTCTTCCCCGTTCCAATAAGCGTCATTCATAGTGGCTGCCTTCTCTTGATAATAGCGAGCCGTTTTAAGCAATAGTTCAGCAAGGTGATTGCTCTCTTCCTCCCCCAGGTATTCAATCAATCCCTTCATGGAGTCAGCAAAGGCCCCAATGGCTTTGTGCGTCACCATATCGCCCTTTGGCGTGAGCGTGATGACGACTGCGCGCCGATCATGCGGATCAATATGCCGCTCGACCAGCCCATTCGCCTCCAGTCCCTTCAGCAGCTGCGTCACAGTGGGCGAAGTGACGCCCAGCCGCTTGCCGATCTCTGAGACTGTCACAAGCGAATCAGGTTTGGCCCCTCTTTTGACACAGAACAACACGCGAATCTCGCTCGGCCTGCACCCCGCCACCGACCGGTCATGCCAATCGACGCGATGGAACTGCATAAAGGCCCGCATAAGTTTCTGCGCGGTCTCATCCAATGCCAATTGTTGCAAATGTTCCACTTCCGCACCTCCCTGTGTCTATATAGGTTGGTAATTAATTAGGTTTCCTAACTAATTATACAGTAAAGGAAATGCGGTTGTCAATGGGTTTGCTCAGCAGTTTTTATATGCGGTACGAAACCTCTGTAAGAGAAGGATATACCATGTTCTTAAACGGAATGTAAATCAGTTTTGAGCTAGAGCAGAAAAGAGAGTGGTATAGCAGGCGTATAGAAACTGGTATTTGTATGAAAGCCTATTGAATGTTGTGTTTACATACGGTTTTTATTCAGCCTATTCTATTTGTATATTGTTGACAAACAAACAAATCTCATGTATACTTCGCTTGCTAGCATTTTACTTCTGGTGCCACCTTTACCCTTGTTAACTTAGATGCTAGTAATAAAACTAATAACGTTTGTATTCTAATGGGGGAGAATATGGACGGGAACACCCAAGAGAAATATGATCAATATGATTTGGCCGAAGAACATCATGTTCTCAAAGAGTGGGATTACCTTCTTCAGTGCCTTTTCAATGTTCCAGCTATGCTTTCACAGGTACTATCAGTTTCTCCACGGCTTTGGTTCGAGAAACACATTTCTTGTATTACCAAAGAGCGTGCGCGTATTTGGTGGAACAATTCCCAGAAAAAAAGTTTTATAACGGGGTCGCAGGTCATTGATCTTTATTACCAGCAAATTTGCTATGGGATGCTGGAACTAGATGCTGGTTATTTAGTTTCCAAATTGGTGCCAGGACTTCCTCAACATTTTGCACAGCAGTGCGCTCTTCTATTACATAATATTGAGTATGAAATCTATAAGCAATTTCAACATAGAAAACTTTTGCCATTACTTGTAGAAGATGCGAGAAAGCTTCTGACTAAACGTGAAAAAGATGTATTAGAAGGACTAATACGAGGAGAGAGCGAACGGGAGATGGCTCAGAGGCTTGGACTTGCAGAATCTACTATTCATTCGCATCTCCAAAGATTGTACAGTAGTTTGCATGTTCATAGTGCTGAAGAGGCTATAATGAGAAGTTTTGAATTGAGGATTGTGGAATGGCTTGATGTGTCATTAGGAGAGAGCGATTAATGAGCGTTTCCCTCTTTATTAATGAGAAGAAACCTCTAGGAAAAATAGCTGAAAGTAGAATTCCACTTGGAAGATGAAAAAATTGGCCAAAAATTCCATCCTCAAGAGGAAGACAAAAAGCTAAAAAACAAGTACCTTATATCTATACCTGAGTTGAAAGACCCTACCGTAAAATTGATGGTCTATCCGGTCAGGATTTTAAATAATTGTTGGGTTTGTGCTTAGGGAATTAAGTACAAGAAGAACAGAGGAGAAATTTAGCTTTGAAGAGGAGTTTTTCCCCCCTCAGAAACTTTGTAGTATGCTGTGCTACACTCTTTACTTTGTTTGGTGCCTTTAGCCTTAATGCTTACGCTATGAACGGTGACAGACATAGCCATAATCCACCAATCAAGCAAGGTCCTCCCATTCAATGCTTAGATGTAAGTCTCAGCAGCGTCTCTAATCAAGATACAGTTGCTGTATCTAATCCTCCAGGAGGGGCGCTTGATTGGCAATTATATTTGCATGTCAGTGTAACCGCTCCATGTCTCAAGAACTATTTAGTGACCAACATTAGAGTTGTTGGTCAGGTTACTGGTCTTTGTCCATTCCCTTCAACCTTTCAAACTCCCCCTCCTATCATTTTCAATGGACCCTATCCTTTATATCCAGGGGCGGGATATGGGCAAGCAAGTGGATGGCAAGACAGATGCGTGAGATTCCAGAATAACAAACCTGTTGCTTCACTTGTTCCAAATAGCCTGAACATAAGTATTAGTGCTACTGGGAACACTTTAAATAATGACGTTGCACAACAGGTCACTTCAGATACATTGGGAATACTTATATGGCCCCTTTAATAATGAACTAACTTAATAAGGCTTACCTTGCAGTATTGCTAGCTTTGGCAATGACAACTTTTTCTACAATATGCTCTATCAGGAAAAAGCTGCTCATTGCCGGAGCTAGTACATACTGGTTTTTAGAGTAATTTAGACTGCACACGAAACGGATAAAAAATGATACAATCCCAAAAGATTTAAAATGTATAAAAAAGTGAGATGTTGATATAAAAGCGACTAAGAAACGTTCCTAACTTTTAATAAAGGACGAGGACAAAAGCCATGCAAAGCCAACACACACCATTACCCCCGCAGCTTGCTATTGAAGGGACAACCATATATGCCAGTCAGGGACATATTTCTGCTTTAGAGGCGAGTACGGGAACGCTTCTCCGCAAGTATACTTTTCAGGGTATCGCCGATTCCTTCGCAGTTTCTCAGCATATGTTGTATGTCAATGTACTCTCGCAGGAAAAGCGAATAATCCAGGCGATACAAGCAGATGATGGAGCTATGCAATGGTCGTTTGAGCCGGGGGATTTTCCGGCGCTTATCGAAACGCCTGTTGTTGCTGGCAAGACAATCTATCTTGCAACTAGCGCGGGAAAGCTTTACGCTCTTGATACACAAAATGGTAGATTGCTTTGGCATGCAAATTGTGCCGGTCATAGTGATGGAAATCCGGTGATTTTTCCTGCTCCTGCCGTTGAAGGAAACAGGGTGTATGGCTCAATACGGGTGAATGCTCCCTATGCGCCCTCGCTTTTTGCTCTTTCTCCAATGGATGGCAGCTTGCTCTGGAAAGTTTTTCTTGCGAAAGGCATCTTTTTCCCGTTGGTCGTGGCAGACGATATTCTTTATGCGGCAGTGGATGGTTGCCTGGCATTTCGAGCGCAGGATGGCTCGCTTCTCTGGAAGAAACATGGATTGGGTCAGGTATGTTCGTCGCCCGTCGTGGTTGGTAGAGTGGTGTATCAAGGAATCATGAGGCAGGGAATGGCGCTTTTCTATGCCTTTTCCGCCCGTGATGGTTCGTTATTGTGGCAACAATTTATCAGAACCTCTGTGCGGGAAGCCCATATTAGCCTGCCTACCGTTGCTCAAGGCAATATCTATCTGGCGACCAACGACGGCTATTTACTGGCTCTACGAACAGAAGATGGAACGCTTCTCTGGCGTTTTCGGTTTCCTGATCTGCTGTTGTCCCAGCCTCTCGTTACAGATGGCATCGTTTTTGTTGGGGTGAATGACGGTTATGTCTATGCGTTTCGAGCCGACGATGGCGATTTTCTTTGGCGAAGCTTTGTTGGAATTTCTGTCTCTATGGGCTTGCAACATAAAGAACGCGAGGCTGAAACGAAGGAATGAAGGCTTTTTCAAGACAACCAGACAATCGCCTTGAAAAAGCCTTGCTCAAAAATGCTCTTATTTTCCTCGCCTGACCAGGGCGACAATAATCCCAATGGTCACAAGAAACGACGCGGGCGTGACAAGTATGACCAGCAGGTTTACCTGTCCCATCAAAAGCATCAGCAGGCTCACAATGAAGCTCAAGCCGTTGAAGACGCCTGCCATCACCGCAGGCCAGCGCACTTCCTGCCAGTTGCGCGAGCGGAGTTCATACACACCCATTACTGCGTACCCCAGGGTGGCCGCGCCTGCCTGCCGGAAGATGAAGACATCGGTTCCTTTCAGGCCAAACAGCGTATGGAATGCAGTTGGCAACAGCAGGGGAAAGAGGCCGAAGACCGCCGCGAGCAATGTGGCAACCACCAGGAACCAGGCAAACCAGGGGGCAGTATCGGGCTGTTCCTTGCTGACGCCGCGATGCCTGTACAGAGTTGTGCCGGTAATGCACACAAACAGAACGGTCAGGGCCAGCACTACGTAGACGACCCACCTGGCGTTGCCAGCGATAATATCGGCTCCACAGGCGTAGAGCGAACCGATGCCAAAGGTAAAGAAGGCGAGAACGACCAGCCGAATGGCTGACCAGTTACTTTGCCTGAGCGCCAGACCCATCGCTACCGCGTAACCAAAAGTGGCCGCGCCCGAAAGCTGGTAGATGTAGAGGTCGTTGCCGGAGAAGTTGGTGAGTTTCGCCAGCAGGGTAGGGAGCAATAACTGAAACAGCCCCACATACGCGCTGGCCGCCAATGGAAGCAGGAGCAAGATACGTTCCGTCCTGCTCAGATGAGCGTGGGATTCAACCGCTAAGGTGTGTTCCATGCCATTTCCTCTTTCATGCTATCTAACGCGCCATCAAGACGATAATTTGACGAATGTAACGTAAAACGAGGGGTTTTAGATTACTTGAAATCAGGCACTTAGAAGAGAACAGTACATCAGAGGAGAAAGAAGTCAGCGATTATCTTCTTCGCCTCATTGTTGCGCGTACCGGACTGCCATTGCGTGATCTCACAACGGCGGTTAAGCCACTGCTTTCGGCAAAGGAAGAGGCGAAGGAAAATGTTGTGGTGAGCGACTAGAATTTGTAGGGATGCGATGATGCAGGTTGACAACATACTGGCAATCCTCGCCCCCTGTCATCCTGAGCGCAGCGAAGGATCTCCAGGCTGGCAGCGCTATCGTGTTGGGTGACGGAGATCCTTCGCTGCGCTCAGGATGACAAGGTTCTCAGGATGACAATTGGTGGCGGTTATTGCAGCGTTTCCTGATACGGCTCCAGCACCCTCACCACATCATCAACAAGGAACGGCTTGGGCATCACGGCCTCTACTTTGCAGCGCATGGCTTCGTCGATGCGGTCGAGGGCGGACATCATGACGATGACGTGGCGTTGGCGGATGTGCGGCTCGCTTTCCAGTTCGCGACAGAGTTCTTTGCCGCTCATGCCGGGCATCAGCATATCGAGGAAGACCAGGTAGGATTCGTCCTGATGCAGCAGTTCAAGCGCCTCGAAGCCGTTGCGCGCCACAGTGGCGGTATAGCCCTCCATTTCGAGGATGTCCACCATCATGTCGCGAATGACCGGGTCGTCATCGACCACCAGCACTTTGTGCGGCTGTCTGCTCTGCGGCGGAACCGGCTCAAGGAAAATGGCGCTTTTAGGATTGTTCAGGATCATGTGACTCCTCCATTGGAACAGGGGCCTCGAGACGCGGCAGGTAGAAGCTGAAGACTGAACCCTCCCCAGGGATACTGACTTCCAGCCAGAGCCTGCCCCCCATAGCTTCAATATAGCGGCGACAGATGTAGAGTCCCAGCCCCGTCCCGCGTACCGTCGTGGTAAGCGAGCGCGAGGCGCGGACAAATTTATCAAAGATTTTTTCCTGGTCTTCAAGTGGAATGCCCTCGCCCTCATCGCAGACGCGCACCAGTACCACCTCTGGGTCGTTGCCATCGACGAGCTGGCTGAAATCGATCTGGTCATCGGGCAATTGCGAAAGCTTCAGGGCGTGCGCCATCACGGTAATCTTAGTGCCGGGCGGCGAGTACTTGGATGCATTATCGAGCAGGTTAGTCAGAACCTGCTTGAGGTGCAGACCATCGCAGTAGACCCAGAGATTGGGGTCAATTTGCAGCTTTATTTCTTGCTCGATGCTGACTGTGAGCATGTGCGTTGCCATTTCGGCGGCGGCAAATAGCTGTACCGGCCCGAATTGCAAATCGAGCTTTTTGTCGATATTGCCCACTTTGGCCGCCTCGGTCATGTTGCCTACCAGTTCAGTGATCTGCTGCGCGGCTGCGCCAATTTTGCTGGCGTAGCGCCACACCTGCTGCGGCGTCAGGCGCGTACTCTGGCGTTTGAGCAGCGAAGCGTAGCCGCTTACGGCGCTGAGCGGGGTGCGCAGTTCGTGCGAAGCCGTGACGATGAATTCATCCTTAAGCTTGTCCATGCGCTGCAACTCTACGTTGGCATCCTGAATCTGGCTGAAGAGTTCGGCGTTACGGATGGCGCTCGCAGCCTGAGCAGAGATGGCAAGCAGCGCGCTGACCTCTTCGGGCCGGAAGATGCGATCCTCGCCCGGCGTATGCACTGCCAGGATACCGACCATCTCGTTCTGGTAGCGCACCGGAATCATCAGCATGCGCTTGATGCGTGTCTCGCGCAGGAAAAGCGCCCCTGCCTCGTCGCTGATGCGCTCCAGTTCCTCGATGTTGTTTTCGTCAAGGTAGAAGAAGGTATCGGACTCGATGAGATCGGAGAGCAAAGACCCCTTGAAGGGCAGCGAAATCATCTCGATCAGTTCGCGGTGCCTTTCTTTGTTGCTGCCATTGCTGCGGTATTTGCCGGACGTATCGTAGATGGCGCGGGCAACCAGCTTCTCCTCGTTATTGCGCACCTGGAAGAAGGCGCACATCTCGGCCTTCACCATCTGTCCCACCACTTCCACAAATTTATGCAGCAGCTCTGAAACGTTCAAGACGGTGCTGATGGCCTGCAGCGCGCTATTCATGGTTGCCAGCGATTCCTCGCGGTGCCTGGCCCTTGCCACCATTCTGCTGGCGCGATCATAGAGCTTGGCGTTTTCGATGCTGACGGTGATGATCTGCACCATCGTCTCCAGCACCTGTATTTTGTTGGGGGTAAAGGCATCGGGTCGCGCGCTTGCCAGGGATAATGTGCCCACCACGCGCGTAAACATTCTCATAGGCAGCAGCAAGAAAGAGGCCGCCTGGCTCTGATCTCCCCAGGTTCCCTTAAACAGTTCTTCATATTGCGATGCGCCGGGTTCGTAGCGATCTGGAGAGAGCTTAAGCGGCGTTTTCTTCTCCTGCGCGACATGCCACCACATGGGGCGTTTATCGGGCGTGAAGACCAGGGGATGCTCCGGCAGGTCTGCAGATGGCTGCCCTTTATCAACCGCGAAGACGTCGTAAAGCCTGTCCGTATCGCGATCATAGAACGTAAGCAGCATCGAGCAGGGGCCAATCACGCTTTTAACGAAGGCATACACATCCTCAACCAGCTTGCGCAACTGGACCGCCGTTGGAAAGGCCATGCTGATCTGCTGCAACTGCTTCATATAGCTGTTCATGGCCTGCTGCGAGCGTTGTAGCTGATCATTTTGCAGGTAGAGCGCGATGCGTTCGGCGAATTGCGAGGCATCGTGACGATGTTTTTGTGAAAAGCTCAGACCGGGCGAGACCTGGTAGAGAATGACAACGCCGATCACGCGGCGTTTGCGTTCCAGGTCGCCCGTCGGTAGCGCGGGTTCCTGTATGGGGACGCCCAGGTACCAGGTGGGCGTGCCATGAGATGTTGGCGGGGCCTGGCGCGCTGGCAGGATGGAGCGCAGGTATTCCTCGTGGCGAATGATATCCGGCTCGTTATGCCGCCAGATGTATCCTATTAGATCATGCCCATGCGCGTAGATGGTGCCGGGCGGAAAAAGAACAGCATGCTGTTCTACGGTGATCTCTTCGAGTTCGGTCAGTGGCTGCGAAAGGCGGCGCAGATGTCCCGTAGAAGACGCGGGCACCTCACCGGAGCCGCTAGCATGGCGGGCAAGGGGAACGGTCTCCTCGCTCTCGACCGGAGATCCAACGACGGCAGGGCTGGTCAGGCGCATACGCAGGTGCAGGCGCACCACCATCTGCCCAAGCGTCTCATCATAGAGCGCAAGTACGCCCCCCTGGGCGGTAAATTGCTGCATCATCTGTTGCAGCAACTTTTTCAGCAGCTTCATCGGGTATGCGTCGTTTGCCTGCGGTTCCGCGTCTCCCCATGTAGCAATAGACATCCAAAACTCCTTACAGCGAGGCGAGAAGCATCAGCAAGCACAGCCAGCCATGCACGTTAATAGTCCAATCTCTTGTTTTTCTCTACAAAACCCACACAGTCTAGCATATCATAGCACTCTACTTTAATTCAACTACGCTGAACAGCTTTTTCGCGTGCAGAAGATGCAAAATTGGTTACTTGCTTTGTGGTTTGGCAGCTTCCGTTCCCAAAACTCACATTTGACATTAGAGATGGCTATACTCTACTATATTGGATATGTCTCCGGTCCGTAGAAAGGGAAAAACAGTGACAGATCAACCAACCAATATCCGTTTCATCAACCCGCCCACGCTATCAAAACCGCCCGGCTTCACGCATGTTGTCGAGGTCACAGGTGGCCGAACCATCTTTTTGTCCGGGCAGGTCGCTTTCGACCAATCAGGCAATCTTGTCGGCAAGAACGATTTCCGGGCACAAACCGAGCAGGTCTTTGAAAACATCAAAGCCGCGCTTGCCGCAGTGGGAGCTGATTTTACACACGTAGTCAAGCTGAATATCTATGTGCTTGATGCCTCTCAGCTACGCAATTTCATCGAGATTCGCGACCGCTATGTGAATACCAGCAACCCGCCCGCCAGCACCTTTGTGGAAATACGAAAACTCGCCCGCGAAGAACTTTTGATTGAAATCGAGGCGATTGCGCATTTGCCGGAATAATAGAAACGGTAACTCCCGCAAGCAGTAATAGGCCAACTGTAGAGACAACATAAAGCAAATGGGCTTCCCTTAATCAGGGAAGCCCAAATTTTTTATTGAGACATGTAACTTTATCTAAGCCGCAACATCAATTGTAATCATCTGCGGGCGTTCAACCTCTTCTGGAACGTCCTCACCCGCAGCCCTCAAGCTCTCAATATACCCGATAATAGCTTCCTGAGCGCGTTCTATACACTGCTCAACCGTTTCTCCTTGCGTGATGCACCCTGGTAACGCGGGAACAGTTACAGTATAGCCACCATCTTCCGTATCGGGGTCCAGGATGATTGTATATTTTCTCATGCGTGTTTTCTCCTTTTACAGAAGCTCTTGAAACTCTTCCACAGTTAAGCCTGCTTGTTCCAGAATTGATTGGAGCGTCTTTGGCTTTATCACCTCGCCTGAATGTACGGGAACTGTAACTCTCATATCAGGACGATCTGGGTGTCGCAAGTAAACGTGTGAACCATGTTGATACTGCACAAACCAATTAGCGCGCCGCAAGGCTCGAATCACTTTAATGCCTGTGATTCGGGGCAACTTCGGACTCATACTACTTCTACCAACTTGCTGCATTTTGTTGAAATTATATACGAAGATGAGATAGCAGTCAAACATATTTTTATGAAAAAAGCTCGCGTACCGACTCGTAGGGACAAGGGGTGGTGTGGCAGGGATGCGGGGGCCTCGTGCTTGTCCCGCGCCGGGCATAGATACATGTGCCAGGACACGTAAAAAGAAGATGTCACTCTTCCTCGTATTCCGTCAAATCGCTGATATCCACCTGCAGGACTCGCGCTATTTTCGCGAGCGTCTCTATTGTCACACCTGAATACGGCTGCTTCCAGAGCCGCTTGATAGTGTTGAATGAAATATCGGTAGCACGCGAAAGGCTATTCATACTATAGCCTTTTTCCTGAGCAACCTCTTTAATGCGTAGTCGTATCCTCATGCTTGCTCTCTAATGGCTGTATTGGCTATTCCCTGGCACTATAACACGGCTCAGGTGCTTGACAGTAGTACAAACATTGTTGTACAAACATTGTTGTACAAATATATTGCAATTATTTTTGTCGACGAGATTTAGTTAGGGGGGAACATGGACAAGCAGCAGCTAAAAGAAGGAGCAATCATCATATATCGCCTGCGTCCCGATCAATTGCCAACAAATCCTGATCGTTTATGGACAGGCCGGATTATTAAGGTTTTTCCTGAGAGAGCAAATATCGAAAGCGGTGTTGTGGTGAAGCTACTTGATAGCGGTTATGAGGAAGATACGGAGGTGGTGACGCTGAGGCAAATTGTAAGGGTTATTGGTTCTTAGCATCTGGCCCTTCAGATGGCGATACAAGATTAAGCTGCCTTGCTCCCTTGGTCATATCAAGAATGCAAAGCCGCGTGCCGAATGGGTCTTGAATGACTGCACATTTACCTATCGTAATATCAAAAGGCTCAACCAGCACCTGGCATCCCTGCTCAGCATAATGAGCGACAGCAGCAACCACATCATCAACCAAATAATGAACTTCTGCTGGAGAGGGCATATCAGGGTAGTTATGTAGCACTATCTCCGCATCGCTTTCTGGAAAGACAAGTCCAATCGCGTCATCTCCACTCCATTGAGGGCGCAACCCAAACACCCGGGCATAGTATTGAGCGACAGATTCGACATCATCGACGCGGATCATGATGCAGTCGATTTTTCGTAGCATAGTATTTGGCCTTGACTTTGTGTTGACTAATGTTGAGGCTTGTCAGGGAGACGCGCTAATATCTGTGTAAGTAATGCTGTTTGCTCATCGAATTTCGTTTCCAGGCGCTCAAGGCGATCTTTAATGCTGCTCATAACCTCTTTTATCGTCTTAATATCTCCGCCCTGGTTGGAAGCCACGCCAGGCAGAATGGTGATGTTTTCGTTTAACTCTCTCAGATTGTAGGCTTGCGCAGCAGGAGTAGCTTCTTCTGCTTTTTTCTCATCATACATGCGCCGCAATTCCAATGCGGCTACTTTTCGTTCTAATGCAGCTATGCGATCTTCCATTGAAGGCATAAACATTCTACCTCAAGTCTGGACAAACACCATTAACCATTTCGCGCTTGTCCCTAATAATATAGTATACAGGCTGATCCTGGCAATATCTGTTTTTCAGAGTTCTGGGGTGTCTGCCAGATTTTCCACTTGCATTCTCTCAGAAAACGGAAACACCGACTCATAAACCGTCTTTATGAAATGCTGTACCTCTTCATCGTTATATCCAAGCGCGGCTAGCTCCCGCTCCATATCTTGCAATTTCAGCATCTCTTCTATAAATCTGGCGTGACATGTCTTATCCCATGCATGAAACAGGCTACGTATTCTCTCAAAGATATTGAAGAGATTATCAAAGATAGGGCGAACTCGTTCAAGCTGTATTTTTGTCTCTGCCATCCTGTTTCTCCTGCTATTCTTCGCTGGAACTGTTAATTTGTTGCCTGCAACAAAAGAATGCCAGCGAAGTAATACTACTGTCAACACAGTAACGCATGTACAATACAAGCAAGCATGAAACTACAACTAAAAGCAGATGAACAGCCATGAGAACGCGGCTTAAAGTAAAAGAAGTGGCAATTTCAAAGGGGATATCTTTAACCAGGCTGTCCCAACGTTCTGAGGTTGCGTATAACACGGTAAGGCGTATCTGGCGAGACCCATATACAGATGTCACCCTCTCCACGCTCCAACGGCTCGCTGATGTTTTAGGCGTGCCTGTGAATGAGTTGGTTGAAACGATACCGGACGAATAGCTGCTTGTAATAACCCGGTCGAATTCCCCAAAATAAAACCTCTGCAACCACGTGATATAATGTCTGGTAGTTAAACAAGATATGCGAGTGTCACGCATTCATGAACTCAACGAGGAGAAAGATACCTATGTCCATTTCTACTCCTGCGCCAAAGGCGGAGCAGGGCGTTATCTATCAAAATTTCATCGGGGGCACGTGGCGCGACTCACAGAGTGGTGAGACGTTTGCCAGCACCAATCCGGCTCGTACCTCCGAAGTGATTGGATACTTCCAGAAATCGAACCTGGCCGATCTCGACGAAGCAGTCGAGGCGGCGGCGAAGGCTCAACCTGCCTGGGCTGCTATTCCAGCGCCCGAACGCGGCGAAATCCTGCTGCGCGCCGCGCTTATTTTAGAGCAGCGCAAACAGGAACTTGCTACGCTCATGACCCGCGAGATGGGAAAAATCCTGAAAGAGACGCTGGGTGATGTGCAGGTTGCTATCGATGTCGCGAAATATATCGCGGGTGAAGGGCGGCGCGCGGAAGGCGAAACCGTTCCCTCGGCCCTGCCCAATAAACTCTGTTTGACGCTGCGCCAGCCGCTCGGCGTGGTTGGCATCATCACTCCCTGGAACTTCCCGATGGCGATTCCCGCCTGGAAGACCTTTCCCGCTTTGCTGGCTGGCAATACGGTTGTGCTGAAGCCTGCCAGCGATACACCCCTGCTCGCGCTGAAACTGGCCGAGGTGTTGAGCGAGGCGGGTTTGCCTGCTGGCGTTCTCAATGTAATCACTGGCCCAGGCGGCACGCTTGGTAATGCGCTGGCGTCCCATTCGAAGATCAGCATGATTTCGCTCACTGGCTCGACCGACGTGGGCAGGCGGGTTGCCGAGATATGCGGGCGCGACCTGCGCCGTTGCTCGCTCGAACTGGGCGGCAAGAACGCGGTGATTGTGTTGGAAGATGCCGACCTTGACCTTGCGGTGCAGAGTGTGGCCTGGGGCGCGTTTGGCACCACCGGGCAGCGTTGTACGGCCACCAGCCGCGTGATTGTGCATCGTTCCGTCCAGCAGGCTTTTACAGAGCGATTGATCGCGGCTGCCGAGCAACTGCGCATTGGCGATGGCCTGCGCTCTGATGTAGATATGGGGCCGCTGGTCAATATGGGCCGCGTGCGCGCTGTACATGAATATACGAAGGTCGGGCAGATGGAGGGCGCGAAGCTGGTGGCAGGTGGCAGCCCGCTCACCGATGGCGAATACAGCGAGGGCGCTTTTTACAAACCCACCATCTTCAACGAGGTCAGTCCATCGATGCGCATCGCCCAGGAAGAGGTCTTCGGGCCGTTCGTCTCGATCATGCCCGTGAATAGCTATGAAGAGGCGATAGAGGTTGCCAACTCGACTGAATACGGCCTGTCAACGGCAGTCTTTACCGAGGATGCGCGCCTGACCTTCCGCGCCATGCGTGATATCGTCTCCGGCCTGGTCTACTTCAACGCTCCCACAACGGGTTCAGAGATTCACCTGCCTTTCGGCGGCATGAAGGCCAGCGGCAACGGCCATCGCGAACTCGGCTGGCGTGCTGTGGAAGAATTCAGCGAGATCAAGACCGTTTTCGTGTCCTATTCCGCTAAGAAGTAAATAAACAAACAAGCAAAATGCCAGTGGGCGCGCCCACTGGCATTTTGCTTGTTTGTTTATTTTTATCCCCTCGGCAAACCAAACTGTGTGAACATGGCCTCCCAGACCTCCTGGTTTTCCAGGCGTTCGTAGAGCGAGGCAATGCGCCCGTTGATAGTGTCGAAGATGCAGAGCAGGATGCGTTGCAGGACGATGGAAGCCTCCTCGAAGAAATCGTTGGCCTTTACAATATCGCCGTGTAGCACTTCCTGGCAGAGCGAGGCGAAGTTGTTGACATCGATATGGTTGTTTTCAATTCTAAAGTAGTAGTTGCCCATGTGGTGCAGGTCGTTACGCGCAAGCAGGTTGTAAAGCGTGTTGGGGTCTAGCTCGGTGCCGTTGGCGCGGCAGGTTTCGGCCAGGGCATCCATGGTCCAGTTGGCGAATTCGGCCAGGGCGGGTAGTTGTTTTTCAGGCGTCTCGCGGTTCAGCCACTCCTGCTCCATGCGGCTGAGCAGGTTGAGCAATTCAAAGCTTTCCATGCGCAGGCGCTCGGCTGGATCAGGCAGGCGCACCGGGGAACTGCCGCGCCCGTTTCCATTGGCACGCGGGTATGGCCCTTCCTGGAAAACATTCATTATCAGGCGGTATTGTATCAATTGAGCGAGGTCACGGGCGACTTCCAACTCTGGTCGGCGCAGGCTGCTGGCGATGCGCCGCACCACGCGATGGCGATTCACTGCGCCCAGCAATTCTATGGTCCGGGTGTCAAAGATGGTAGGATAAGGAATGGCGGGCGCAAGCTGGAGCGCAGTATGCATGCCCTGCGGGAGATAGCGTTCCAGAATTTCCCATTCATCGGTGTAGCGCACCATCTCCATTGTGACGCCCATCACTTCGAGGTCGAGCGATTCCTCTCCATACGGCAGGATTGATTTAGATTGGCCAACCGGGCTGGCAACAAATTCGTAGGTACCTTCCTTCCAGCGCGCCAGCTCGCGGGCCGTCCACAAAGCCTTCGTGCGTAAAGCCTCTTTCAATTGCTGGTTGCTGATAACGCGCATCTCAACCAGCCGCTCGCCGATGCGTTTGCCGAAGGCGTCCTGCATTTGCCGCGAAAAGGCGCTGTCAATATCCTGCCTGGTCGCCATGCCAAGTTGCTGCAAGACATCGCCTAAGGTGAGCGCGCCGGAGTCCAGTTCCGAGCAACCGGCTATTTTGCCATCCTTGAAATAGAGGATGCCGATGCGCTCGGTTGCCTGCTGTTTGAGATGAATAGCCCCGGTCATGCTTCCAAACTCCATCATCTGCAGGACTTCAACCAGGCTGAAATCCCTTAATAATCCTTGTAATCTGGAGTTTGTTGTCATGCTGCCCTCGCCCGTTGATGCCTGATTTGTATATTAAAATTTCGTAAAAAACACATCGATGACATTATAACAGATGCCAATTTGTTCCAACAAGTGTCTGGTTCCAGGGCGACCGCGAGGGTCGCCCCTACAGGCCTTATCGTAGGGGCGACCCTCGCGGTCGCCCTGGAACTGTTCCCCTTGACCCCAAATGATACGATATGGTGAGAAGCGAAACCCGTCTTCCTGAGTTCGGAGGGTTCTAGTGGATACGGCCATCGAAAGCCAATCATATCTCCAACCGCTTGCCCAGCCGCCGCGCCGCGTGCATACCATCACCGATCGTTTTGCGATGTCGAATACCTATCTCATCGATGAGGAGCGGGTGATAGTAGTAGACCCGGGTTCGGCCTTGAACGCCCAGTTGACGCTGCACTACCTGCAACATTTCCTGCATCGCCCCACGACGGATATCGATTTGATTGTCTTAACGCATCTGCATGCTGATCATTCCTCGGGCGTGGAGCCGCTGCGTAAGGCGACGAAGGCTCCGGTAGCCTGCTCCATTGAAGCCCTCAGGCAGGTGGAAGCCTGGTCGAGCGGCGAAAATTGGGGAGCTAGCTCTGCATATCAGAGATTTACTTCGCCGCGCCTCGGAGAAGCCTTCCATCGCCTCGATCAGTTTGGGCCGCAGTATGAGCGGCAGGTGCAGCAGATCGATATCTGGCTGCAAGATGTGAATGGCCTGCCCAATCATCTCGACTGGCGTGTGATTGCCAGCCCCGGCAATGCCTGGGAAAGCATCTGCCTCTACAACCCTTTTACCTACGAACTAATAAGCGGTGATACCCTGGTGACGCTGGAAGCAGGCACCGTGTTCGTGCGCGGCGGCAGGAATCGCCGCCAATTGTACGAAACAGTGGAAACGCTGCGTAGCCTGAAAGTCTACTTCCTCTATCCGGGTCATGGCCGTCCGGTTCTGTCCGTCAATGCGCTGGCGCGGATTGAATGGTGAAATTGGAATTTTGTCAAAAAACATATTTCCTTTTATTGGCGTTTATGTTACAATGAATATGTGGTTTGGAAAAGGTAAGTCTTATCTTGGCCCTGGTCTCGCTCCGTCACCGGTAACCTGGTAAACCTGCCTCTCTGGAAGTTCACCTTCCCTGACCACTACAGGATATTGCTTGTAACACACTTTTTCTGGTTGCGTATATCTCCTGAAACTGACCCTTTGCGCACACAGTCATAGTCAGACGGAGCGATGTTAGTCTTTTAGTTAAGAAGGGGAACCATTACCCATGATGTCAAACGGAGGATACCAGGATCGTATCCTTACCTGCCGAGATTGCGGCCAGGACTTTACTTTCACCGCCGGTGAGCAGGAATTCTACGCGAGCAAGGGCTTGACCAACAGCCCCGGTCGGTGTCCTGACTGCCGCGCCGCTCGTCGCAATGGTGGCAACAATGCCGCGCCCCGTACTCGCGGCGAATACCATGAAACGACTTGCGCCGATTGCGGACGCCCCACCTCGGTACCGTTCATTCCACGCGAAGACCGCCCGGTTTATTGCAGCGATTGTTTCCAGTACCACCGCCCAGTTCGCGCAGCAGGACGCCGCGATGACTACGGCAACAGCAGCTATAACAACTACGGTGGCGGCAACCGTGAGCGCCGCGACCGCCGTGAGCGCCGCGACCGCTGGTAATTCCAACCACGTAAAACAATGATAAGAGGATGAGGCAGATACGCCTCATCTTCTTATTTTGTGTAGGGACGCGATGCTGAACCTTGACATAAAGAACAGGGAATCCTCGCCCCCTGTCATCCTGAGCGCAGCGAAGGATCTCGTGTGTCCAACCGAATCGCGTGCCGAGACCGGAGATCCTTCGCTGCGCTCAGGATGACAGGCAATGGGCAGTTTTTCCGTCATCCCCAGGCATGTGCTATACTACAGCAAACAACACCGCTTCGCTTTTCTTTGGAGGTACAATCGATGTCGCAAACACCCGCTGGACAATGGCCGAACTATGTCTACATTGTGCCGGATGTTTATACAAAGGCGAAAGTGCGCCTGATTGGGCTTGGCAATTATGCCCCGGCAGGAATTATCACGAACGAATTTTTCGCCTATATTTCTACCCGCCTCGGCGACCCACGCAGCGCCGATGATCTGGAGCGCGTAACCGGACTCAGCACACGCCACGTGCGCACCAGCACGCTTGAACTTTGTCGCAAAATGGCCGGAGACGACGCGCCCGGCCTGATCGAAGACCCTAATGCTCCACGCGATGAAACGCTTGTCGATATGGCGGTAATCGCGGCGAAACGCGCCCTTGCCAGCGCCGGACGCGATGCCTCAGAGGTCGATACCGTTATTGGAGCCTCTTCCTCGGACAATGACGCTTTTCCGACCATTGCCGGACAGGTGCAGCAGCGATTGGGCATCAAGCCGGTGCGCGCCACCATGCTAAAGGGAGCCTGCGCCTGCCAGACCGAAGCCTTTCAGATGTGCGCCGAAGTGCTGGCCGCCAGCACCGCCAAACTGGTGCTGCTGGTCACGGCTGAAGGTCTGCTGCCCAACATCATGAACGTTCTCGACTGGAAAACCAGTTCGCTGTTTGGCGAGGGCGCATCCGCCTTCCTGCTTGAACGCGGCGACGAAGATACCTATATCATCAATGGCTCCGATGCCAATCAGGGGCCATCCCTGTATTACCAGACGCCCCTGCGCAAAGACGTGATCGAAATGGCGGAAGTCGACATGAAGATACGCGAACTGTACAACGCCGGGCAGGGCAAGGAATTGAACAAGGTATTGAGCCAGTACCTGGTTGGCTACACCAAGATGAACGGCAAAGAGGTCTTCCGTGAAGCCCCACGCGCAATGGCCGAGGCGGTTGACACGCTCTGCCGCCATGCCGTGCTGAGCCACGATGAACTCTCCTATATTATTCCTCACCAGGCCAATTCCCGCATCACGCGCCGCATGGGCGAACTACTCATCAACGACTACGGCTGGCCCCCCTCGACAATGGACAAACTGGTCGATAACTTCCGCTATTATGGCAACCTCTCCAACGCCAGCATCGCGACCGCGATGGTAGAATTGTTGCGCCAGGGCCGCCTGCATGATGGTCAATGGCTCGCGCTACCTGCTGTTGGCGGCGGCATGAACTACGGCTGCTGGCTGCTGCGCTATCACGACATTCCTAATGTGGATTTTATTTTGAATCCGTAGGAGTTGGGTGTAATGCGGTTTTTGTAGGGACGTGATTTATCGCGTCCTGCCCGGGGTGTACATCGATGCCAGGCAGGACGCGATAAATCACGTCCCTACAAAAACCCTTGCACAAAGCATCCGCCTGTCTGATCGTCGATAATCTTAAAAACACGTGCTTTGTGAGGACGCCCGCTTCCCTGGTATCCAGGTGGACCTCCCACGAAAAAGAAGGTTCCGAAAAACTCAACGTACCAGACCAGGTCGTCATACTGGAAACTGATGAAGTTGTGGATCAGTTCGCTGGCCTCACGGGTGGTCATCAGTTTTATCTGCGTTATCTCCGGCTGCCCCACACTATGGATGCTTCCTCCACCCTCGAATGGGCCAGATAGCAGTTTTCTAATGCTATTCTCAGTGTGTCGTGGAATGACAGGTGACTTTTCCTGAGAACCAGATGCTGTTTCAGGAGAGTTATCATTCTCTTCATATATGCGATCACTCATGCCGATCACTCCTTTCACACGATAGAATGACCTTTCAACATCATGGTAATGCCCGCTCGAATGTATAGAATACTTCGCCATCGGTTTCGTATTCGGCACCCAGGAAAGCATCCTGTATCATCATCTGGTCCGGTACGTTGGCGCTCACCTGCTCCAGGTTCATTTCGGCGATGACGCGGCGCATGGCGTAGGCGATCAGGCCAATGGAGTCAGAGGTGGTGCCATCGATGTAGCCAATATTGAGATGTTTTCCCCGGCGCGAATCGCGGACTTCAACCATTGCCAGCCCATCCAGGCGATCCCAACGCTTTAAGAGATAGATTTGCTGCGCCTCTATCTTCCGGGCCAGCATTTCGCGTGTAATAGCGTAGGCTGTGAAGCCGCGATAGTAGAGGCCGCCCGTCACCGGAAAGATGTTGGAGACGTTAAGATAGTGGATGATCTCATCCAGGTCATCGATGGTTGCCAGCGTTGGCGTATCTATTCCAGTATTACTGCGAGGCCGATCAGTGAGCGGGGCCGCGTGATATGGCGCGAAGCCTCCCACCTGTTGCATGCCCGCGCGCTGCGCCAGGCGAATAGATGCTTCGTTCGTCGAGGCGGTAAGCAGGCGTACTACGGTTGCGCCCCTGCGCAGGGCTTCCTCGATTTGCGCGTCAAACAGCGCCTTCGCGATACCGTGATTGCGATAGGCCGGATCGACGCGCATTCCCTCTAACCAGGCTTCGCTGCTGCTGACCATTTCGATATGCGCCAGTCCTACCGGCTTGCCATCAGCTGTTGCTACGAACAGCTTTCCATTGGGATCATTTAGCCATTCATCCCAGACATATTCGATGTAATCGCCCCAATCCCAGGTCTGCTGGCAAAACGCTAACACTGTCTCGCGGTCCTCGGGTCGGGCCGGTCGTACTTCAATCTTCATGAAAAAGCTCCCTTTTTGATGACGCCTACTAAAAATGTACCTGGGAGAAGGGCCGTCCGTCAAATAGATTGCGCCACATCCCCCTGTCCCTACGGATACGTATATATAATAGTTGCTATCGAATAGAGATTTGTTGGGAGAGACTATGCAGAAAAAACGAATAGATGAACAGCCTCAGCCAGCGCCAGACGAGCAGAAGCCGGTTGGAGAGCAGGTTTCTGAAGGCGCGCAGCAGGCGGTTGCTGAGGCGCAGCAGGAAGTTGCCGAAGCCCGCAGGCCCTGGTACCGCACGATCTACTGGGGGCGCGTTCTGATTATGGTCTATATAATCTGGATGGCGCTTTTTGCGTTACTGGCGTGGTGGGTGTACTATCATCCCGTGTTGGGAATTGATGTTGCCATTACGCGCGAGTTTCAAGAGAATCAAACACCCTTTGTGAAAGACACAATGATAGCGGCGAGCTATCCGGGCAATGCTGCCTGGCTTTCCACAGGCTTCATCATCCTGACGGCGATTATTTTCTGGGTGCTTGACCTGCGCCTGGAAGCCCTGATTGTGCCGGTTCATTCCATCGTCAGCGCGTTAATCAACGTTGGCATCAAGTTGTTGATCTCGCGCCCGCGTCCATCAGCCAGCCTGGTAGAGGTTTTCCAGGTTGCCAGTGGGAAAAGCTTCCCCAGTGGGCATGTGATGGCCTATGTTGCTTTCTGGGGCCTGCTGTTCTCCTTCGGGCTGATTCTCTTCCGAGGAAAGTACTGGTGGCGTATCGCCTTGCTCATTGTCTCGGCCATCATGGTGGTGCTGGTCGGCCCATCGCGCATCTACCTGGGCGATCACTGGGCCTCTGACGTGTTGGGCGCGTACATTATTGGCGGCGTCCTGCTCGGCATCACCCTTTCCATCTACCTGAAGCTAAAAGAGAAAGGTGTGCTGGCCCCGCGCAGCACGCGCTGGAAGTATATCCGCTACGCGAAGAAAGCTGCTTGAGATTGTAATAAAAAAGGAGTGGGAAGCGCGGAAAGACCGGAAGCCACCTGCAAGGGGATGGCTTCCGGTCTCGTGTTTCTAAGCTTGTTCCTCACCACCGTTATGGAAAGTACTCGTCTCGCCTTCTTCTGACAGGTATTCTTCATTAGTGGACGTGTTCCCGCTCGCGCTTTCGGAGACGGAACCGGTGGCTGCCATCACTTCGGCAGGCGGCTCTGAGGAGGTCGTTGCGGCAGGCCCGGTCTCACTGTAACTGGCGGGCTGACCGCCTTCCTCTGCGGCGGAAGTGGTGGTAGGCTCTGTCTCAGTGGAACCGACAGGCTGGCCCTCTTCCTCTGCGGCGGAAGTAGTGGCAGGCTCTGTTTCGCTCGAGGAGACGGACTCGCTCTGTTCCTCGCTCACCGATTCGGCAACGTCGGTGCGACCCTCTACGGGAGGCGGAGACTGCATCTGATTCGTCGGAGTGGGAATATCGCTATACTGTTCCTGGTTTGTGGAGGTTGCCTCGTGTCCGTTGCTGCCTGTTTCGACCGTTTCTGGCTGCCCCGTTTGCTGTGAGAAGCCGCTATCCGGCGCGCCAGCCTGGCTGCTCTGAGAGGAGCGCAGGGAAGCGAGTTCGGCTTCGCGATTGCGCAGGCGAGTCTCACGCGCATCGCGCCGCGAAAGGGCTTTCGCCAGTCTTTTCTCGGCTTTTTCAAGCGCCTGCTTTGCCCTCTCTACCGCCAGCATGGCCTTTGCTTCTCGTCTCGCGCGCTTTTTCTGCTGCTTCTGGGCCTTTTTAGAGGAGGTTGTGGAGGTCTGCGATGTGTCTGCTGTCTGTGCCATCTGTTTCCTCGCATTCATATATTTGCAATATTCACCCGACACTCACGAATAAGGATGGGTCTCATCTTACATAGAAATACGCTCTATCTCTGTTATTCGCTTCAGAGACCGCAGCCTTGTACATGCAGGGAATGGTTTGCTAGAATCCATTTTACAAGGAAACAGGGAGTATAGCAATGCAATTAAACGATACAACTGATTACCAGCGCTGTTTTGTGTGCGGGCAGCGCAATCCCTATGGCCTGCACCTGGTCTTCCGCCTGGAAAATGACACGGTGGTGGCCGATTTCTCCCCACGCGAGGAACATCAAGGCTTTCCGGGCGTCATTCATGGCGGCATAGTCGCTGCCGTACTGGATGAAGCGCTGGGCCGCACCTCGCTGCTCGGCAACAACAAAGAATGGACGATGACCGGCAAGCTAGAGGTGCGCTATCGCCGCTATGTGCCCTATGGGCCGCTGCTTCGTGTGCGGGCGCGCCTGGAAAGCGAACGCCGCCGCATGTTGCAGGCTTCCGGTGCGCTGACGCTGGCCGAGGATGAAAGTGTGATTCTTGCCGAGGCGCAGGGCATATTTCTACCCCTGTCGTCAGAGGCGGTTGATGATATTATGCAGGATTACCCGCAGTTGCGCGAATTTCTGAATCAATAGCTGTGAAGCAGGAAAAAGATTCTTTTCCCGTTTCACATATTCAATACTACAAATAGACAGGTTTAACCGCCCAGGCAGTTAAGCCGAAGGTGAGGCAGGTAAAGTCTTCGTTCAGCATCTCGAAAAGCATCTGCTGTAACGTGTTCTCGAATAGAACTTCGTCAATTACTTCTGTCGAGAGCAGTATGGGTTTGAACAGGGAAAAGGTGGCTTCGGCCTCTTTGACCAGCCGGTAGTGCCAGGAAGAATAGACCGAACTATCCAGCACAAAAGGACGTTGGTGGAGTTGTTCAAAACCTGCATCAAGCAGCCACTTCCCTAGGCGGTGTACCATCCCCATGCTCCGTCCATCGACCGAACAGGTGCGGCATTGTTGCCGGAGAGCGCGGGTCAGCAAGGTTTGCAAGTAGTGTAAGGCCGGACTATTGGAAAGCGCTATTTCACACTCGGTCAAGCGCATGATCCCCCCTGGTTTCATCACCCGGAAAGATTCCCCCAGCAGGGCAGGCCAATACGCCTGACCCAGCGCCCGTGAAAGCAAGCGCCCGGTGACCAGGTCAAAAGTTTCATCCGCAAAGTCCAATGGCTGAGTCAGGTTCATGACCAGAAAGTCAGCATTATCCAGCCCACGCACCCGCGCCATTGCTCGCGCATATTGCACCATTTCCCGGCTAGTATCGACACCTGTAATCTGACAGGGATACAGGCGATGTGCCACGTCCAGCGTCCAACTGCCAGGACCGCATGCCAGATCAAGCAGGCTTTTTATGCCTTCCAATTGCTCTGCTGGCAGGTCTGGTAGTAAGCCGCCCATTGACTGCGTCATGATCTGATCCAGGTTAACCAACCGCGCTGTTTCTGCACCCAATTCGACATTAATGAGTGGAACGGCATCGGCTCCTGCTGCTGTTTTATCCATGTCTACGACCCCCTGCTAGCGGAGTGGTGACAAGATAAGGCAGATACTCCCGAAAGGGTTCGCCTGTCAGCCGTTGCAGGACAGAACGCACAATTTCTACCGTCTCACGGCGGACAGGCTGGTTCTGAGCGATTTTCCAGATGGTCAGATAGCGCACGCCTGATGCCAGCGAAACATCCAGTAAGGTGAGGTGGTGGCGTTGCAGATAGCTGTGGAAGGCTATCGCGCCGTGCGGGATGGGGATAGTGTCCTGCTCGCTGAGGTTAGGGGTATTCTGCATGACTTGCTCCTCTCGACATTACTAACATTGCCCGATTTCTCAAGTCTCACTTTTCATAAATCAAGTATCATAAATCATATTACGCATATATACTCAATTTGTCAATAAGAATCATATGGCAATTAAAACTCACATTTTCTCAGCAGAGTGAGCCAAAAAAGCGTACAATATCTATGGCTCTTACACATAAGTAGCAGTAATCAACGAAAAGGAAAGTCACCTACCGCATGATGGAAAAAGCGTATTATACGCCCGAAGAAGTGATGAAACTGCTTGGCATCTCTAAAGCGACGCTTAACCGCAGAGCTGAGGATGGGACGATCCCAAGCGAACTGGAAGCAGGCCGCAAGCGTGGACGAAAGTATCCCAAAGAAGCCATCGATGCGCATGTCAAACTGTTAAAGCGCAAACATCAGGTCAAACTCACCTTTGGGCCAGCCACCAATAGCGAACTGTGGGCCAGCTACCAGAACCACCTGAGCCTGTATGAGCCAGAAGATATTGTCACCTATGACAGACTTCTGGAATGGCGGGAAGCCAACTACGACATTTTCATGTCGGCCCGCGAAGGGGGCAAACGGATTGCTGGCGTGACCATGATGCCCTTAGAAGAAGAGGTCATTCTTTCCCTCATCAATGAAGAGATCCGCGAGCAGGACATTCCCTCAGAGGCTATCCAACCCTGGACGGAGAAAAATTTGACAGTCTATATCCCCAGCATTTCCATTCATCATACCGGAAATGCCATTAAAGATCGCGAACGTGGGCATTTCATTATCAGAAGCGCCATTCGCTGGGCTTTTGCCTTAGATAAACACTACGACATTCAAAAGTGGTATGCCATCGCCGCCACTCCAGAAGGAAAGAAATTGGTGCAACACCTGGGCTTTGAGAAGATCGCAGGCAAACGCGATGCCTATCTCTTAACCAATTTAAGCCAGGCTGTAGGGCCAATCAAAGCCTTTATTGAGCGGTTAGAACAGGAAGATGAGCCGTTGGTACCACTCCCGAAACGGAGAGGAAGGGTGGGCATAATACAACATTCGTGAGGACCATCTTATGTCACAATCATTGTTTCCTGATGAAACCCGCGATGGTTGCTTTTCCTTTGGCCACTTGAAAACGACCTGGAAAACCCTGGATGGAGATGGAAGCCGTTGCTATCGACCGCAGCATCTTCGTGCGCATTACATCCCGTTCCCGCTGGAGCTTCCTGAAGCATTACAGGCCAGGAGAGAGCGCATTCAACACGAGCAGGAGCAAAGACGCGCGCAAGGCTTACCCTTTTTCTGGAATGGAGAGATCTATGCCCTGGATCGTTTTGTGATTAGTCGTGAACCAACTCATGAAGACATGACGCTAGATCTGTGGTTCCGACCCTCGGATTACTACACCTTTCTAGCGACCAATATGAGTCTCCACAAATCTGCCTTACGGGAACAATATCTGGCTGAAGTGGATTGGTATGAGCCAGTGCCTTATTTCTCGCATTCCTTTGGCGTTTCGCTCGCGGTCGTCACCTCGGATGGGTACACTCTGTTTACCCAACGAGGCAAACATGTTGGCAGCCGTCCAACCATTTATGAAACCAGTGTTGTAGAGGGATTAAGCAGGCCACTTGATAGCGGTCCTGCAAGCGATGCACCCGATATCTACCATTACGCCTGTCGCGGATTGGCTGAAGAGTTGGGTTTGTATGAAGGTGTCGATTTTGCCCTGGCTAATCTCTGCTTCTTGAACTTCGGTGTAGATACCCGCTACGCGCTGCGTGGCTTAACCGGGATGGTCAAGATCAACAAAAGCATTGAGCAGCTTCTACGGCGTTGGGAAAATGGAGTACGAGACAAGTTTGAAAATCAAAAACTCTTTCCTGTTCCTTTCACGCCGCAGGACGTTATCAGGTTTGCCTATACTCATCAGCCATTCGCTCCTGGCCCGACCTTGTATTATGCCTTAGTGTATACCTTTGGGCGTCCGGTGGTCGAAGACGCATTCGAGCGTATATCTCTTGATGCCTGAACCCTTTACTATTGATGGCATGCGCGGAAAAGCTGGGGATTATCTGGTGATTAATGAGGGTGGCGGATAGCCTGTGGATTGCGAGATATTCGAGCAGACATATCAACTTGTTGAGGAAAAGGCAGAATAAACTTCTTACCTCAGTCCAATAAAATAAGGCACGCCAATTGTGGCGTGCCTCGTATCGTTTGCGGCCTTTTAATGCTGCTCGTATCCAATCGGCGGTTCCGTTGGTGGCGGAGGCACAATCTCTACGGATGGTTGTTTAGGGCTGGCTTGCGGGACAGTAACATCCACTCCGGTTTCACGCAGGATTTGTTGGAGTTGCTGGGCATCAATAGTCTCGTGCTTGCGCAGTTCCTGGGCGATACGATCAAGCGTCGGCTTGTAGGTGCGCATGACGTTCAGGGCGCGGTCGTAGGCCTCGCGCACGATGCGCTCTACCTCTTCATCGATCAATTCGGCAGTGGTTTCGCTGTACTCGCTGGGTGCGCCTGTATCGCCGCCACCGAGGAACGGGTTGCCTCGTTCGCTGAAGGAGATAGTGCCAACCCGCTCGCTCATGCCCCAGCGCGCTACCATCTGGCGCGCAATCGAGGTGACGCGCTGCAGGTCGTTCTCCGCGCCGGTGGTGATGCGCCCGATGGCGACCTGCTCGGCGGCCCGCCCGCCAAGCGCGTAAACGAGCTGGCTTAACAGGTATTCCTTCGAATAGTTGTAGCGATCATCGACAGGCACAGACATGGTGACGCCAAGCGCCTGCCCGCGTGGCACGATGGTGACTTTCGTTACCGGATCAGAATACTCCGTAACCAGTCCTGCCAGCGCGTGCCCGCCCTCGTGATAGGCGATGACGTTGAGGTCTTCATCGCTCAGCACAAGCGGGCGTTCCGCGCCGAGCAAGATTTTGTCGAGCGCTTCATCGAAGCAGCGCTGGTTCACGTAATCCAGGTTGCGACGGGCGGCCAGTAGAGCGGCCTCGTTGACCAGGTTCGCCAGATCAGCGCCAACCATGCCGACGGTGGCGCGAGCAACCTTTACGAGGTCAACATCTGGCCCCAGGGGAACGCCGCGTGTGTGAATCTTCAGAATGGCAAGGCGACCATTCCAGTCGGGACGATCTACCGTTACGCGGCGGTCAAAGCGGCCAGGACGCAGCAGCGCGGCATCCAGGCCATCAGGGCGGTTGGTAGCAGCGATGACCACCACAGCCTGCCGCGTATCGAAGCCGTCCATTTCGACGAGCAACTGGTTGAGCGTTTGCTCGCGCTCGTCGTTGGTGTTGATGCTCGCGCCGCGCTGGCGACCAACGGCATCAATTTCATCGATAAAGATGATGCTGGGAGCGGCCTTTTTCGCTTGATCGAACAGGTCGCGCACGCGGCTGGCACCGACGCCGACCAGCACTTCGACAAACTCCGAACCGCTCATCGAGAAGAACGGCACCCCCGCTTCACCTGCGACCGCGCGCGCCAGCAGCGTTTTGCCAGTTCCAGGAGGGCCGACCAGCAGCACGCCGCGTGGAATCTTGCCACCCAGGCGCTGGTACTTGTCGGGCGTCTTCAGGAACTCCACCACTTCCTGCAAGTCGTACTTGGCCTCGTCCACGCCCGCCACATCGGCAAAGGTCGTGCTGGGCCGGTCTTCCAGGATCACCTTCGCCCGGCTCTTGCCGAAGCTGAAGATGCCCTGCTGCCCCTGCGTAGCCCGGCGGCTGATGAAGATGAAAAGCGCTATCAGGAAGACCCAGGGCAGCAGCGAGATCAGAATATTCAGCCACAGGCTGTTATCCGTGGGCTGCTGAGTCACTACCGTAATGCTATCGGCGCAGGTGGGTTTGTGATAATAGGCATTAGTGGGATCGGTTAAAGCTGGCAGCAGATTGGGATCGCCATTGGGCAACTGCACGACGTGAAATTGCGAGTTTCCCTGATAAGGCGTGCAAAAATCGCCCACAATGTCCGTTGAGCCGTTAATGGTAACGTCTTTGATGTTGCCTGCCGCGATTTGCTGGTAGAAAGCGCTGTAGGCCAGCTCGTAACGCTGCGGCTGGTTGCTGTTGTTCGCATTCGAGCTAAAAAATTGGTACAGGTAAATACCAAGCATGACCAGCACAATAATCAGCAGCCAGCGATTGAGCGAGGACATGCCGCCGCCACCCTGCGGTGGTTGCCCGTTTGGCCGCCCGTTGTTGGGGCGCAACTGGTTTTGCTGTCGCTGGGGCGAGTTATTGTTCTGTAGCCGGTATATGTTGGAAGGTTCGTTCTCCATCGAGATGCCCCTTGCTTTCAGACTTATCCCCACTACACACACACAGCAGCTTCAAACGTCTGAAACGCTATTTCTGCAATGAATGTACGTGGGCCATCATGTGAATACTGTTCTTTATTATACCTTACGTAAACAGGTGCTGCATGGTTACGTCGGTTGCGCCCTTAACTGTAATACGAAGCGGCGCGAAGCACCGGGTGCAATATTGAGCCGGTCAGCCGGGCGGTTGAGCGCGTCTTCGCTGCCAACGGTTGGCTCGAAGCATACAAAGTCATGATCCGGTTTGCCCGGAGGCTCCGACCAGACCTGCATATTGTGCAGCGAGTACTGTCCATCCTGCGGTATTTCCTCGATAATCAGCGTACCGCCCTCTGGAATCTGGATGGTGACACGATGGGAAAACGGGTAAGGATTATCAGGAATATGCTCGATCCAGTCGAAACTTTGCGCGCTGAAACCGGGAGGGCCATCCGACGCAATACGCGATTTCTCGCGCTGCGGAACCGTAAAGTACGGATGGAAGCCAGGAGCGATGGGCATTTTCTCGTTGCTGCGGTTCTCCATCGTCACAGTATAGGTCAGCGTTCCCTCTCCGGCCTCGATATGTGCAGTGAAGGTAAAGTCGTAGGGATAAGATGCCCGCGTAAAGTCGTTGCTCTGCAACTCCATCGTAAGCGAGCGTTCGTCCTGCTGCGTCACAGGCCAGGGCAGGTCGCGTCCGAAGCCATGAATAGGCAGGGTCGTCCCCTTCTCCTTAAAGATGCCGTTTTCCAGGCGCGAGAAATTGGGGATCATCAACGGCAACCCCCAGCGTTTGACGTTCCCTGTCTCCATTGGCCTGTACAGCACCTGCCAGTTCCCTACCTGAAAATGCGAAACCAGGCAGATATCGGGAATAACGCCGATGGTCGTATTGCCTGCCCGCAAGACACGCTCGCGGGGCGTCGGAAAGTTCATAAAAGCGGCCATGTCTTAACCCATCCGTTCATTTATATGTTCTCGATCTGTTCTGGCGACATTGTATGTTTGTTGGGGGAGAAGTGCAAGAGACTTCCATCCTATTCCTATTGCGTTTTGTCGCGCAGCCGCTTATACTTGATGTTGATATGCCGTGTTAGGCAGTATCAATTGTAGAGTTGCCCTGAATCCAGTAGTGGGATAACATACAACATGGACACGGAGGAACCTTCGGCACGCAATGAGGCTGAAGCGCCGCGCAAACTGGAACGGGGAGAGAGGCAGTCTGTGCAAGGAACGATCGCAATCAAAGGGACGCGCAATGGCCTGCTATTGACCCTGGAGCCGGAAACGCCTTTCGGTGACGTGCTGCATGCTCTATCTGCACGACTTGCCGAGGCTCCCGGTTTTTTTCGCGGCGCGTCAATGGCTGTCGATACCAGCCGCAGAGCCTTGCAGGGAAGCGAACGCACCCAGCTAGAGGCGCTGTTGGCGCACTACGAGGTCTCAGTGCTGCCCCTGGAACAGGTGATTGCCGCCCGCCGGGAGGCGCAGGCCAGGCTCTCAGCGCAGCAGGCGCTTCCTTCTCCTGAGTCGTCTTTTCAGATCACGGGCGAGCAGCCGCGCACCACACGCAGCCTGGAGGTGAGCGAGGGATTTAACCTGTATGAGGACGCCGATACGCTGTTTATCCGGCGTACCGTTCGCTCGGGGCAGGCGATCCATCATTCCAGTAATATCGTCATCTTCGGCGATGTGAACCCTGGGGCGGAGGTGGTCGCGGGAGGCGATATTCTTGTCTGGGGTGTGCTGCGCGGGCTGGTTCACGCGGGCTACCCCGATAACCAGAACGCGGTTATTTGCTCGCTGGTTCTGGCTCCTGTGCAGTTGCGCATTGCCCACCTGCTCTCGCGCCCGCCCGAGGGATACGAGGTGCAGCCACGCCCGGAGGTCGCAGCCATCAGGAACGGCCAGATTGTTGTCGAGGCCTGGGTGAACGGTCGCCCGCCACGTCGATAACGTGTTTAATATACACCTACAATCGTCGCGTAGTCACGTTGAACAGTTGCTTATATGGAGACGCATATGGACAGTCGGGTGATTACCATCACATCGGGGAAGGGCGGTGTTGGCAAAACCACGACCACGGCAAATATTGGAACGGCTCTGGCGATGTTGGGAAAGAAGGTCGCGGTTGTCGATGGCGATATTGGCCTGCGTAACCTGGATGCCGTCATGGGACTGGAAAACCGCATCGTCTACGACCTGGTGGACGTGGTCGAGGGCCAGTGCCGACTGCGCCAGGCCCTGATTAAAGACAAGCGGCAGCCGGAGTTGTACCTGCTGCCTGCCGCGCAGACCCGCGATAAGAACGCCGTGAACAGTGTCCAGATGCAGCAGCTCTGCCAGCAACTGCGCCAGGAATTTGATTTTGTGGTGATCGACTCGCCCGCCGGAATTGAGCAGGGCTTCCGCAACTCCATTGTGGGCGCGGACGAGATCATCATTGTGGCAAATCCCGAAATGGCCTCGGTGCGCGACGCGGACCGCATCATCGGGCTTGTCGAAGCCGCCGGGAAGCCAGAGCCGCGCCTCATTCTCAATCGCCTGCGCCCCGAGATGGTCAAGCGCGGCGACATGATGGACGTGGCCGACGTGTTAGAAGTACTGGGCATCGATCTCCTGGGCATCGTTCCAGAGGATGAAAATATCATCATTGCCATCAACAAGGGCGAACCAATTGTGTATGACAGGCGTACTCGCGCCGGGCGCGCCTACTGGAGTTCCGCGCAGCGCATCCTCGGCGAGGAAGTGCCCCTGGAAGAAGTGGCGGAGGCCCCCTCGTTGATGGAACGCCTGCGCCGTCTGATGGGCTTCGGCCCCGCGTTATCTGAACGTCGCGTTCGTTCTTAGCCATCCTGGAGAAGGAGGCAATCCAAATGGGTGTGTTTGAGTTTATGACAGGTCGCAAGAAACCGACTCCCGGCGAGGTTGCGAAGGAGCGCTTGAAGGTCGCGCTGGTGCATGACCGTCTCAAAGTAAATCCCGAACTACTGGAATTGATTAAAGCTGACCTGATTAAAGCCATCTCGCAGCGCCTGGAAATCGACGAGCAGCATATGCAGGTGAGCATGGCGCGCGAGGGACGCTGGGATAAGCTGCTGGCCGATATGCCCGTCAAACGCCAGAAGGTCGCCTTTGAATGGGACCCGCCCGCTTATACCCCTACGTCCAATGCCTTACAGGGCAACCGGATACGGGTCGAGGTCGAACGCCTTGACAGGGATTAATACGTCACATAACGGATGGATGCAATCCTGTAGGGACGCGAATATGGTTTTTCACGACCAGCATCGGCAACGTTTTGATGTCATCGTGAGCGCAGCGAAGGATCTGTATGCCGGGCCTTCTCGCGTGCCACGACCGGAGTTCCTTCGCTGCGCTCACGATGACATGATAGTGGAGGTGGTTCGTCTGAGCGGTAACAATGGCCGATCTTGCTTGTTCACCTTCATCGCGTCCCTACAAAATGGGCCTTCGGGATTGCATCACGGCATAAAGATGCTAGAACGTCGTTTGTCTATATATGACATAGAAAAGGACAAATGAATCGATAAAAGGTTAAGAAGTTAGTAGTGCAGAAAAGCGTTTCTTAACTCAACCTCCATGCGTTCATAACCAGAACCAACCTCAGCCTTACTACAATAAAGGTATGACAATGATCTGTCATACAGTTATCGGTTGGGAAATGTGGTGAGGGACAGACTCCTGAAAGGAGCTAATTTTCGAACTCCTTTCTGTTAGCCAGCTTCCGGCGAAAGCGTATGAGCCGCTGGAAGTATACCTGTAACCTCCGTCTGGCTACGACGGCATGCTCTTGCCGAAGTAGCGGGAGCGTTTCCCTTTCGCGATAGTGAAGTGCTGGTGTGCGAACACAGGCTGGACACACTGTTTGTCAGGCAGAGTGTCCCGTCGGTTGGGTGGTGAGTGTGGAGACGTTGGGCTGACGGCTGTGTATACGCGGGTGGTGGGGTGCGATAACCCTGGGGGAACTTCGCTCGACGTGTGGAGAAAAGGTATACACAGTGGTGGGAGATGTTGTGGATGTGGTGTTGTGTTCCACGCTGAGCGCTGGAGTGCGGCTACTGTATGCCGGCACTTCAGTGTCGCGAGAGGACGTTTTTAGAGGATAGAAGGTTATGGTCAACCGGAATGATTTGCAAGAAAAGCAATGGCTGTCGATTAAAACACATGCTGTCAGAGTGAGCCGGGCGCTCTGGCCTGCTGATACGCGCCGCGTGGCGACCGGCAAAGCCGCACAGCGCCGCCGGAAACTGCTTGTCCGGCACCGTCGCAGTATTTATCTGCTTGATCTGCTGCAAATACGCAATCCGATCATGCTGGTCGCGCTCTCTCTGCTGCTGACCGTTAGCATCATCACCGCCTTGAGCGCGCATGTCTGGTATCCGTTGTTCTGCTCGCTGGTCTTATTTATTGTTCTGCTGATGCTGCCCCTCTTTGTCGCGACCGAGGCCGTACACAGCAATATCGTCGGATCACAATTGTTGCAAGAGATGAGAAGCCTGCCGGGTATCGCTACGAAGCTGCTTGTGCCCGATACCCCTCTGCCAGCCGAGCCGCCCCTGGTGCGCGTCCTGGATACTGTCGATCTCTCACAAACGGATGTCGAACACTTCCTGGCGACACCTGATGAGCAAACGGGAGACACCGCTGCCATGACCTTGAACTGGTGGAAGGAGCGGGAGCAGAAAGCAATGCATCGCTTTTAAATATGGCAGATGAAAGCCGCCCAGTAGAAGCAGCCGAAAGCCGCCCGCAAGGGGCTGGCTCTACAGGGGCGATGATATTGTAGAGCCAGCCCCTTGCGGGTGGCTTTCGTTCCCCCAACTTCCGGCTTTATTCATAAGTTCTATGACCTTTGGGCTATTCCATTGACCCTACTATCTCTCCCTATGTAAGATACAACTTAACACAAGTGGATACATGTTTTCGAGAGGGCCGAGTTCTCGCGCCCTCTTTCTGTGATGATGTCAACCCGGGGAGAGGAGACACATATGAGCGAGCAGCAGATACAAAAAGTTCGAGTGAAGCGACTGGCGCACGTGGGGCTATGGACGACGGATGTCGCGGCTCAGACGCGCTTTTACCGTCAGGCGATGGGCTTTGTCTTGCGCGCCACCGAGATCAATTCTAATGATTCGGATGTTGAGTTTGAGGAGGCCAATACCTTCCTCGCCCTGGGCGACGAATTTCATTGCCTCAGCCTGTTCACCGATACGCGCCCGGGCGGGGGCAATGGCAGGACGCCTGCGCAGCAATCGCGCCTGCATCATATCGCCTTCGAGGTCGATAACGATGCCGAACTGGCGGCACTGGCGGCAAGGCTGAAGGCGGCGGGCGTAAATCTTGCGCTTCAGCCTCGCGACGGTAATCCAGAACTGGGTGATACGCTCTGGTTTGCCGACCCCGATGGCAACCCCATCGAAATCTCGGTCACGCCCGATGACGCGCTTGTGCTGCCTCCTGGCGATACGCATCGCACCCGCCTGCACCCGCACGCGCTCCAGCATATAGCCCTGCGCACCATCCACATGGAAACGATGGTCGAGTTTTATACCGAGGCGCTCGGCTTTGACATTTCCGACTGGCTGCTGCGTGAATCGGCCTGGCTGCGCTGCAATACCGATCATCACACGCTGATCTTGATGCAGGGCAAGCAGGATATCGATCATATCGGCTTCAGCATTCCTAACGGAGCGGAACTGCTCACCTGGGCCGATTACCTGAGCCGCCTGCAAAAACCGATCCTTTGGGGGCCTGGGCGACATGGCGCAGGCAACGACCTCTTCATCCGCTTTGCGGACCCCGAGGGCCTGCACATCGAACTCTCGGCGGAACTCCAACAGTACTTTGACCGCGATGTCACCACACCGCCGCGCCTGTGGCATTCGCGCACCACCGCGCTCAACCTCTGGGGTCTCATGCCCTCCTGGGTTCGCGACGAAGTGAGAGTATAAGTTCAACAGAACAGGCGCGGGATTGCCACAATCCCGCGCCTGTTCTGTTGAACTGTTTTATTCCTTGTTGGTATATTCAGCGGGAGCGAAGATGACCAGCACGCGCAAGTCCTCTGTGATCGTATGGAAGCGATGCTCGTCCCTGGCTTTCACATAGATCAGCGAACCTGCCTGCACTTCGCGGTTTTCAGAGCCGACCTGTATAATGGCCCGCCCGCTCAACACGTAGTAAATCTCGTCCTCCGTGTGAGGCTGCTGCTCGTCGGTTGCGCCCGCTTCCAGCATGTACAGGCCGACGCTGAGGGCGGGAACGCGCAGAAATTCGAGATAGTCGTGCCGGGATTGCTCCTGTTGCCGCAGCAGTGAGGCAATTTCAAATGCTTCCATCGTTGTGTGTTCCTTTCAGCCTGGTACTTAGTACTTTGTCAAACTTCATTGGGCCGTCTGCTTGTCATGCTTCGCTGCGCTCAGCATGACAAGCAAAGGGCTTCTCTATAGCTTGACAAAGTAGTAGAAACTTGCTTTCTATGCTTTGGGCCACACCTGTGTGAGTTCGATCTGCACAGGGTGAAGCGGCTCCGGCAGGGTTAAGGGTTGCGGGCTATGCAGGCGAAATTCGGGCGCGGGACCGAGTACCATCTGCCTGCGCCACAGGCTAACCTGCGGCATATCAACTATCGATTGCAGCAGGGCATAGAGGGTTTCGTAGCTCATGCCTGCCGGTTTCGCGAAGCAAAGGGCAATGCGCGCTGTTGCCAGCTTTGTTTCCCCGTCGTATAGCCGGTATAACCCACCGGCACCTACCGCCGCTCCCTGCGCGGCGCGATTATGCGGAGCCTTACACGGCCCGGTGACCGCAATCTCGTTGATGACATCCAGGGCGGCGGAGTTTTCGAGGACATACCAGTCCTCGTATGCTTCCTCGCCACCTGGCAGCCAGGGAGCCTGGCTCAGCTCGAAGACCGTTGAATAGTGGAAGCCTGCCGGTTGCTGCGTCAGCAATACCTCGTGAAAATCTTGCAGGTAGTGCTGGTAAGTTGTTTTATCAACGTGGGGGGCGCGCCGGTGCCAGAAAATATACGCCAGCATATGCTATGTTCCTTATTTGTTATGAGTGCTAGTCTGTCATGCTTTGTTATGAGTGCCAGGCTGTCATGCTGAGCGCAGCGAAGCATCCCCTATCGGCCACACACGGATGCTTCGCTGCGCTCAACATGACAGCCGACGAGTACAAGTTTGTAATATCAAACGCCAATCACTGGATTTTTCATGATACCGATACCCTCAATTTCCGTCTCCATGACATCGCCGGGCTTCAAAAACTCGGGCGGCTTGCGCGCGAAACCAACTCCGCTCGGTGTGCCAGTGGCGATGATATCTCCCGGCTCCAACGTCATGCCCTGGGAAAGCACGGAGATAATGGTGCGCACAGAGAAGATCATGTTGCCGGTGGTATCATCCTGCTTAGTCGCGCCGTTGACGCGCAGACACAGCTTGAGATTTTGTGGATCAGGAATCTCGTCCGCCGTAACAATCCAGGGACCCATCGGGCAGTAGCCGTCGATACTTTTCCCTTTGAAAAATTGCTTGTGCAGGGCCTGCAAGTCGCGTGCTGAGACATCGTTGAGAACGGTGTAGCCAAACACGTGATCCAGCGAGTCCGCTTCGCGAATATTTTTGCCGCCTCTGCCAATAATCACCGCCAGTTCGGCCTCCCAGTCGATCTGTGTGGAGACCGATGGATCGATGACGAGCGGGCTGTAGGGGCCGTTCACGGTCGTTGGCGCTTTAGTAAAAAAGAGGGGAGCTTCAAGCTGCGTTGCCTCGCGGCCGCGGGCCTGAGCGGATTCTTTAGCGTGTTCAGCATAATTCAGGCCGAGACACATGACATTTTTTGCCGGGCGCGGAATGGGCGCGGCCAGTTGTACTTCGTTCAGCTTATGAACAGCCCCTATCTCGCTAAAGGTACGTACCTCAGAGAAGCGTCTTTGTCCTGCTTTTTGCATAATGGCATCGAGTGTTGCTTTGCCCTCGTCGTCATAATGCGCGATGAGGTCGAGCATTTGCTCGAATGGCCTGACTTGCAAGGCACGCGCCGCGAGGTCGATATCTACTATTTCATCGCCCTGCACAAGTCCCACCCGGACTCTGGGTAAGTTCTCGGTAGAAAAGCTGGCAAGTTTCATTCAAAGGTCTCCTTCAGTACAAAATAGAGTTATTGGCCGGTTTCAGGCAGCGGCCCTGATGGCTGATTGCTGGTTGGCGGTCGCAAATCACCTGGCCGACCGGGATAGCGAGGCAGGCCGGTCACGGCTCCCAGTTGGCCGGTTGGCACGCCAAGCATGCGGCCTTTGCGTTCCAGCGCGAGCAGGATCAAATCAACTGCACCCTCCAGATCAATCACGTGTGTATTGATAATCAAGTCGTACAGGAGCGGGTCATTAACGTTGAGATGATGCTGGGTTTGCAGGTAACGAGCGCGGTCGCGGTCTTTGGTCGCGATACGCGCCTGGGCCGTTGCCTCGTCCAGGCCTTCGCGCTGTGCCACGTAAGCAATGCGCTGTTGGAGCGGAGCCACCACGCGGACATGCAGGACATCACGCCGCTGAGCCAGGAAGGACTGCCCGGCTCGCCCAACGATCACCACATTTCCCGCGTTGGCGGCTGTCTCGACCACCTGCCGCAAGGCCTCGTGATAGACTCGTTCTTCCTGTGCGGGCGAGGTTGTTGGCGAGAGGGGAACAACGGGAACTGCGATTTGCAGGGCGTTTAAGGCGCGCGCGATGAAGCCTTCCACGCGCTCATCGTGTATGGAAGCCTCTTCTTCTGTAATGCCCAGCCTGCGCGCCACCTGCGCCACTATTTCATGATCGACCAGTTGCCATGAAAGGCGTTTTGCCACCCGGACTGCGATTTCGCCGCCGCCGCTGCCATACTGTCGCGAAATGGTGATTACTCGCATTTCTTGCTGCGCTGCCATCGGCCTGCCCCTTTCTTTGATCCGTTCGTTTGTTCTCAGCATAAGGGCGGCGCAAGCGCCCACACCCCGCCATCACCCCACTCCCGCCCCTACAATGTGCTTATAATATACAATACAACAAGACAGGCCGTTTCGTAGAATGGAGAACGAGAAAATGACGACTACACAGCCTCGCGTTGCCTCGGCGGTGATGTTGCTGCGCGATTTGCCCTCGGGAGAGGGACTTGAAGTATTTATGGTGCGCCGCGTCATTCAGAGCGATTTCATGCCCGACGTGTATGTATTTCCAGGCGGCTCTGTGACGAAAGACGATTTTGCCGCCGAGCTGGCCGAGGGCGTCTGTGCGCCGGTAGCTCTGACGCCTGCCGACCCGGAGGGCCGCACTGTGCTGGGGAAAGGTGTGCGAGCGGCTGCCATTCGCGAACTCTTCGAGGAGGCCGGTGTCCTGCTCGCCTATCGCGATGGAACGCCCCTTGTGATAACCGCCGAGGATACGCCGCGTTTCGAGGCCTATCGCAAAGCCTTTAACGAGCGCAAAGGCTCGCTGGTCGAGATGACGCATGCCGAACGACTGATGCTGGCTACCGACCTGCTCGGATACTTTGCTCACTGGATCACGCCCGAGGGCATGCCCAAACGCTTCGATACGCATTTCTTTGTGACGACCGCGCCACTCGAGCAGGAGGCAGCGCATGATCATTTGGAGACCAGCGAGGGCATCTGGATCTCGCCCGCCGAGGCGCTGGCGCGTTCCGAGCGGGGCGAATTTCCGCTCGTCTTTGCTACCATTCATCAGTTACATGACCTCGCGGCTTTCAGAAGCGTTCAAGATGCCCTGGCGGCCTGCGCGACCCGGCATGTCCCGGTGCGACAACCCGTACTGGTACAGAATGAGGACGGAACGGCTCGCGTCTACCTGCCCGAAGAGAGCGACAACACCTGGGAAGTTCCCGAACACATGCGAAAATCGTGAATGCCGAACTTTGGAATCGCCCGCGAGGTGCGGATCACATTTGTACAATCGACGTGGGAGAAACGTGAGGCCGGAAGACACAGAGAACGAAAGCCACCCGCAAGGGGATGGCTCTACACTGTGTTCTCCCTGTAGAGCCATCCCCTTGCGGGTGGCTTCCGTTCTCTCTATGTAACGCGGCAAATGAGGTAAATACCATGTCACAATCCTATACAATTCTCCTGGCCCCTAATCCTTCGATCATGACCGGGCCGGGTACCAATACCATTATTCTTAATGGCAATGACGGTGGCGCGTATGTCATCGACCCTGCTGTGGATGAAGAGGACTATTTGAATGCCCTGATACAGGCGGGAGAGCAGCGTGGTGGCATCCGGCGCATTTTTATCACACATGGGCATCCCGATCATATTGGCGGAGCCGGGGCACTGCGCGAGCGGCTGCGCGTACCAATTTATGCCTATAGCCGCGAGGGCGTACCTATCGCGGATGAAGAGGTCGCAGATGGCGCAACCTTTCCGGCGGGGGATGATGTGCTGCGCGCCGTTCATACGCCCGGGCATCGCTTCGATCACCTGTGCTATTACCTTGAGAAGCAGCGTATTCTCTTCGCAGGCGATATGATCTCCGGCATCACCACCAATGTCATAGCGCCGCCCGATGGCGATATGCTGGATTACATGCAATCCTTGCAGCGCTTGCAGCAGCTGGAAATTGCCGAAATCGTGCCCGGACATGGACCAAACATCTCCGACGCGCAGGCGAAAATCGCCGAGTATATCACCCATCGCCAGTTGCGCGAGCAGCAGCTCTTGCAGGCCCTGGAAGTATTGCCACGCGGCGTAACCATCCCCGAGATCGTCCCGCGCATCTACACGGATGTGAATCCGCAATTGCATCCCATTGCTGAATGGACGGTTCAGGCCACGCTGCTCAAACTCGAAAAAGAGGGATTGGTAGAGCGCATTGGCGAAAACGGCTGGGCGCTGGTGGAACCAACGGCGTGATAAATGCCCCTGCGTTTATCGTCTGATTAACAACCGTAATCCCATCAGCGCGGCCATACCCATAAAGAACCAGCCTGCCATGACCTGGTGGGCGTTGGTCAGGAGAATGCCGCCGCCGAGGGAAACGGCGAACGCCACCGTTGAGGCCATGCCGCCGATTCCTTCGCCCACTCCCCGGCTTCGCCTGCCGCGTCCTCTTGCGTGAGGTAATCCCAGGTCGGCCTTGACTTCGATCTGCCCGGCGTCAATTTTGCTGACCAGTTGCTCTACCTCACGGGGTAGGCGCATCAAGATGGTGCCTGCCTCCGTTAGTTGTCTCACCAGTTGCTCAACCGTTTGCCTGGCTCCCTGCGCGTTGATATTCAGGAAGCGGCGCGCATAGGGTGTGGCGACATCGACGAAGTTGAACTCGGGCGCAAGTCCTGTCGCCACTCCAACCAGCGTACTGACGGCCCTGCCGGTGAAGGCGAATTGTGCCGGAATATGAAATGGCTGGCCGTAGAGCAACCTGCCGACGTCCTCGCCCACTTCTGGAATATCCAATTGGCGCGCCTCTCCCAGTGTCATGCCGTAGTATTGATCGAGCATCATGGAGAGGCCGCGCTCGATAGCCACCAGATTTGCTCCCTCGCCTATGAAGCCCAGGCGGCGCAGCGCGTCAACCAGCGCCCGCGAATCACGCAGAACGAAACTGACGAAGAGATCCCGCAGCGCCTTTTTCATGCTTCTGGTGAGCGAGCCGACCATGCCGAAATCCACAAATTCGATGATTGGGCCAACCTCTGGCGGCCCTTTTTTGATAAAGATGTTGCCGGGATGCGGATCGGCGTGAAAGAAGCCCGCCTCAAAAAACTGGTGGAAATAGGCCCGCACTGTGCGTTTGGCTACTTCAAGCTTGTCGATGCCAGCCGCGTCGAGCGCGGCGTAATCGTTGATTTTGATACCATTGATCCATTCCAGCACCAGTACCCTGCGCGTCGTGTATTCCTCGTAGACCCTGGGAATGTAGATAGCCGGGTCATCCTTGAACATCTCCTTAAAGCGCCTGGCGTTGGCCGCCTCGGTCACATAGTCGATTTCTTCGTAGATGGTGCGTTTGAATTCCCGGTAGACGCCCATCAGATCGATGAACTCGCGTGTATCAACCAGGCGATTGATGATCCAGATGACGAACTTGATGGTACTCAGGTCGCTGCGCACCAGTTGTTCGATATGGGGACGCTGCACTTTGACCGCCACTTCCTCGCCGGTTGCCACCAGCACAGCTTTATGCACCTGCCCAAGCGAAGCCGCTGCTGCTGCTTTGCGCTCCACGACGCTAAAGACCTGTTCAACCGGCTTTCCCAACTCCGACTCGATCACCGAGACCACATGGTCGAACGATTCGGGGGGCACCTCATCCTGCAGAGCGCTGAGTACCTCTAGCGCCCGTTCCGGCAGTAAATCGGCACGCGAACTCAGGAACTGACCCAGCTTAATCATCAAGACGCCCAGCTTTACCGCCGTGTGGCGAAAGGCTACAAGCACGTTTATCAATACCTCGACGTCCGGCTGGACTTCGTAATTGCCCCGTTCACGGGCGCGAATCACTCGCCGCCGCTCGCGGTAAATGACCCACAGTGTCCACAAGAGCAGGCGCGAGACTCTAAAGAAGCGCACCATCTGTGAAAATCTATTTATTCTCGGCGTTTTTCTACGCATGTATGTCCCCTTCAGTTGCTCAAGGTTAGCATAACATGTACGAAGAAAATGTGATAGGGGTTTTATAAAAGAGACGTGTCCGTGCCGACTTTTTCTTATTCCAGTTCATTGCCTCATAAGAAATGGGGCTATTGCATGTTAGTAAATGCTCCTAGAAACGATACTATACATAGATGAATAGAAATACCTGAGTGTAAGGGTGCAACGAAAACACTTCTTTGAACGTCCTGTATTCTAGGAAGAGAGGTAGTATTTTCGTCCTCAGCGTACTCCACCTGTGGAGGCAACATTGTTCGCGAGGAGGACGAAAAAGTTGATATGCACGCCCTCGTTCCAGGAACCATTTTTAGCACAAAATTGATGTATATTGTTCACTTGACAATGCTACAGGCTAGCATACAACCTGTATAGGGGGCAGCTTTTCTATTCTCTAGAACTCTTAAGTGACATGTGGAAGACGTGGGGCTATATTAACATTCATATTCTTAAGCGTAAAGCTATTATGGAGGTGTACTGTGTCCGGCGTTCATATGGATATTTCTCCGGCAGTTACACGCAAACAAGATATCTCCTCCTGGAAAGAGGATGATGTTTATCGCCTGAACTCTCGTAAAAGGAAGCGTTATTATAAGCGTAAGAAAGCGATTCGGGAGTATTTTACCTCAGATGCTTCTCTTGAGCAGATTGCGCAGCGCTACCAGATTTTTCCAGTAAAGGATTTGGAAGAGCTTGCGCAAAAGTGTTTAATGCGTCATGAAGATGGGAATGTGTGGGGCTATCGCGCTCTGGTTCCAGGTGTCGAGGTAGCCGATCACACACCGCCCACCCAATCCTCTATTCAAGACACGCCCATTCCCCCATTTATGGAAGAGCAAACGGGGGATGCGCTCGCATCTGAAGCCCAATTGGGTGAGGAAGCCAACCAGATAAACGGCGATGCCTCTGTAGGGACGCGATTCATCGCGTCCCCCACCGGAGAACAGGCTCCCCAGATAACCGCCGTCGATGAACAGGATAAGGTAGGCCCTCTCTCCTCAGACATGCCGCAGGACGAAACGGCTCTTGAGGAAGAGCAAACTGTAGATATTCCTGACATCAATTTAGAAGAGGCGCAGCCAGATACAACAGAGGATGCTGGTGAGGAGCAAAATAAAACTGTAACGCTTGAGCCACCGATAGCAGGCGTTGTTGCCCCCACAGTTCTTGAACCTGGAGAGCAGGACGAGGCAGGCGCTTCGGCGGTTGAAGATGCTGCCGGGGATATAGCTATTCCTGACATAGTAGAAGAATCTTCCACTCCCTTTGAAAAGGAGACAGAAACAGCCTCGCAAAACGATTCTCTGGAGACCTTGCCAGCGTCCGAAGATGGCGCTGAAGAGTTGCCTGCAGCCGAGACTTTGCCAGTTGAGGAGAATGACGAAGGCGAGCAGTCAACTCCGTTCATGGAGGATTTAGTACCGGTCGAACACGACGACGAAGCTGTTGAAGTGATGGCTGTAAGCAAGCATGGTAAAGGCGATACAGATAAAATGGCCAATCCATACAGCTTTGCCGGTAAAAGAAATACGTCGGCGCATCGCGCCATACGCAAGCGCTGGGAGCGCGATGCCCGAACGAACAAACAGAAGCGGATACGCAAGATTGTCAGCATTATCGTCGTCCTGGTGATTCTCCTGGGTCTATCTATTCCACTATTCGCCGGGCTTGCCGCTTATAACGCCTATACCTCAATAAAAGGCGTGGCGATGGACGGAGTAGACCACCTGCTCAACGTCAAGGACCTTTTTTCGAGCGCTAAAAGCGACCCTACGGCGGCGCTCGATCCAACCAAACTGGGAACAGCGAACAGCGATTTCACGCAGGCGAAAAGCGATTTTGAGCAGTTGCTGCAACTGGTGAATCGTCCCGATATCCAGTCGATTGTCAACCAGTTCGCGCCCCAGTACTCAGATAAGCTGGATATGGCGCGGCGGCTTGTGCAGGTAGGCATTGATGTCTCCCAGATGGGCGGTGAATTGATCCATGTGGCGCAATTGGGCGCGAATATCGTGCATGGTTCGCCACTGGCCTCTGGTTCCAGCAAACCCCTGCTGACCCCCGATGATATCACCACTATCGAAGGCACGCTGACTCATGCGCTCTACTACATCGGCGATGTGCGCAATCAGATGAACGGAGTCTCGGTCAATGCGCTGCCCATCAGCGATTCGCAGAAAAAACAACTTGTTTCCGCGCTCGCTCTGTTGCCAAAGGCCGAAAGCTATATTCAGCAGGCGCAGGGGCTGGTCGGCGTTGTGTCATGGCTGCTGGGCGTGGGTCAACCCAGGCGTTTCTTAGTCCAGACGATGGACCGCGCCGAATTGCGTCCCGGTGGCGGCTTTACCGGGCAATACGGTATCCTGACAATCGACGGTGGGCGCGTCGGTCAGTTCAGCCTGCGCGATGTAACCGAGCTTGACTACGCTGAAAATGGCGTGGAGCTGGGGCGACAGGCACCGCCACAATATAGCATGTGGATGAAGTTCGGCAACTGGGGCCTGCGCGACGCCAATCTGTCCGGCGATTTTCCAACCACCGCTCGCCTCGCCATGCAGGTCTTCCAGGAAGAGGGCGGCGGTCCCGTCGATGGCGATATCGCCTTCACGCCCATTTTGATCGAACATGTCTTGCAGGTACTTGGCCCAATTCAGGTAGCGCAGTACAACGAGACGATTACCGCTCAGAACCTGGAAGATAAGCTGCACTATTATCAACAGAACCAGCAAGCAATTGCTGTCCAGCGGCAAAAGAGCGGCACCAACAATGCTGCCACGCGCAAAACCTTTACCAACCTGCTGGGCAAGCTGCTGCTTGAGCGCGTGCGCCATGCCAGGATCAAACAATTGATCGATATCAGCAAACTGGCCATCAAGGATATTCAGTCCCGCGACCTGGAGATCTACTTCAACAACCCGCAGGCTGAAGGCTGGCTGGTAGATCACGGCTATAGCGGCGCGATGGATACCTTCACCAAAACGGATGGTTTCATGGTGGTGCAGGCCAACATCAGCATCAGCAAGGCCAGCCAGTACGTGCATTCCACCTTCAAAGACGATGTGGTGCTGGATGCCCAGGGCGGCGCGACCCATAACCTGACTATTACGCTAGATTACCAGCAAAAAGGCCCGGTCTACGGCCAGGACACCTATGTTGACTACATTCGCGTCTATGCGCCCGCCAATGCTCAGTTTATCTCTGGTGATGGCTTCGACACAGGCAAGCCGCTCTGTGTTCCACCATCAACCAAAACTACTACTGGGACAGGCGCAGGCCCAACTCCAACCCCGCCAACAGGCTGCAGCCAGTACGCGCATTACTTCCCAAGTGACGCCCGCTACTGTCCTGATGGGAATTACCAGTTGACCGGCCCCAATAGCTTTGTCCCTGGCAAGGGCTTTGTTCCCTGGCCGGTCGATAAGCTGGGCGCTCCCACCGCCATGACCAGCGACCTGCCCGGACGAGCCATGTGGGGTGGTATGACCGAGACGCCAAAGAACTGCATCTCCACGATCACCCTCTCGTGGTACGTGCCCCACGCGGTTAAACACACGGCTGGCCAGTCTCCCTACTCCATCCTGGTACAAAAACAGGGCGGCCTGATCCCGACCGTCGATATCACCATCGATACCAGCGCCCTGAAAGGCATCAAGCCCTATCATTTCGCTGGAGATTTGATCGCGGACCGCCTTTTCTCGCTGGCTCCACTGCCTGTGAAGAAGAGTTAAGTGGAATAAAAGAGGATGAACATAAAGTTTTATATAGTGTGGTGGATACACCCACCACACTATATAAAACTTTATGTTCATCTAAGAAAGAGTTGCTTGACAATCCCCCCAATACCCCCTAAACTATAACCAACGAAAACTCTATATGGACGTTGAGCAGGAAGAGTAAGCGTATACTCCGCGCAGAGAGGGAAGATCGGTAGGCTGCAAGTCTTCCCCGGAAAAGGTACGCTGAAGGTCGCCTGGGAGTCTCGAAACCATGACGGGTGCGCCCGTTAAAGCGCGTTGTGAGGATCAATCTTCGTGATTGATCGAAGCAAGGTGGTACCACGAGAACTAATAGGCCCTCTCTCGTCCTTGACGAGGCAGGGCTTTTTTATATGTGTTCTGTAGGGACGCGATTCATCGCGTCCACCTGCCCTGAACGTACACGAGAGGCTGGACGCGATTCATCGCGTCCCTACAGATAGGGGAGAGAAATAGATATGATTGAGCAGGACAAACAGGCTATCGCGGCATTGCCGAAAGCGTATGAGCCGCAGGCCGTGGAAGGCAAATGGTATCGCTTCTGGGAAGAGAACGGCTTTTTTAAACCGAGCGGCGATACCCGCAAGCCAACCTTTGTTATCAGTATGCCGCCGCCCAATGTGACGGGCGCGCTGCACCTGGGCCACGCCATCACCGCAACCATTGAAGATATCCTTATTCGCTATCACCGTATGAAGGGCGATGATACGCTGTGGGTGCCTGGGGAAGACCATGCAGGTATCGCCACGCAGACCGTCGTCGAGCGGCAACTGGCGAAAGAAGGAACGAACCGCCATGAACTGGGACGCGAGGCCTTTTTAGAGCGCGTCTGGGAGTGGGTGCGCCAGTATAAGCATCGCATTCAGGACCAGCATCGCCGCCTGGGTGCCTCTTGCGACTGGTCACGCGAGCGGTTTACGCTGGATGAGGGGCTTTCAAAGGCGGTGCGCGAGGTCTTCGTGCGTCTCTATGAGGAAGGGCTGATCTATCGCGGCGAGCGCATCATTAACTGGTGTCCGCGCTGCATGAGCGCGCTTTCGGACCTGGAAGTCAATCACGTGGAGACGCCGGGCAAACTGTACTTTGTACGCTATCCCTTGCAGCCTTTGCCAGGGCATGAGAATGACCCGACCGAATATATCAGCGTTGCCACGACGCGCCCGGAGACCATCCTGGGCGATACTGCCGTCGCGGTCAATCCCAAAGATGCGCGCTATAAGGACATCGTGGGGCGCATCGCTATTCTGCCCATCATTGGGCGCGAGATACCGATTGTCGCCGACGAGGTGGTTGATGCGAGATTTGGTACGGGCGCGGTCAAGGTGACGCCTGCGCATGACCCGACCGACTTCGAGATTGGTATTCGCCATAACCTGCCCCGCGTGCAGGTCATCGGCTTTGACGCGAAGATGACTGAAGAGGCCGGGCCATTCGCCGGACAGGACCGCTACGAAGCGCGCCAGGGCGTGGTGGACGAATTCCAGCGCCTGGGCTTGCTCGTCAAAGTCGAGGATTACACCATTCCGTTAGGCCATTGTCAGCGTTGTGATACGGTGATCGAGCCGCTTATCTCGAAACAGTGGTTCGTCAAGATGACGCCGTTGGCTACGCCTGCGATGGGCGCGGTGAAGTATGGGCAGATGAAGATTGTGCCGGAGCGGTTCAATAAGACCTACATGGACTGGCTGGAGAACATTCATGACTGGTGTATCTCGCGCCAGTTGTGGTGGGGCCATCGCATTCCAGTCTGGTACTGCGACAACTGCGGCCAGATGACCGTCAGCCGCGTTGATATCACCACCTGCCCGCACTGCGATAGCGACAACATTCGCCAGGATGAGGATGTGCTGGATACGTGGTTCAGTTCGTGGCTCTGGCCTTTCAGCACGCTCGGCTGGCCGGAGAACACGGCTGATCTGGGGCGGTATTATCCGACCTCGGTGATGGAGACAGGCTACGACATCATCTTCTTCTGGGTGGCGCGTATGGCGATGTCCGGTATCCATTTTCTGGGCACCATTCCGTTCCATACCATCTACCTGCATGGCCTGGTGCGCGATGCCAGAGGCGAGAAAATGAGCAAGTCCAAGAACAACGTGGTTGATCCGCTCGAAGTGATGGATCAATACGGCACCGATGCCCTGCGCTTCACGCTCGCCACCAGCAGCACGCCCGGCAATGATATGAAGCTGGTGCCGGAGCGTATCATTGGCAATCGCAACTTCGCCAACAAAATCTGGAACGCCTCGCGCTTCGTGCTGATGTCCACGGCTGAAATGGGTGGTGGCGTTCCCTCTATTGACGAGGTGCAGCCGCAGACGCTGGCCGACCGCTGGATTCTCAGCCGCATGGCGCACCTGACAAAAGAGGTGACGCGCCTGATTGAAGAATTCCAGCTTGGCGAGGCCGGACGCCAGATCAACGAATTCTTCTGGTCAGACTATTGCGACTGGTACGTGGAAATCTCCAAAGTGCAGATGCAGGGTGACGAGGTGCTGCGCTATTCAACGGCCAGCATCTTGCGCGCTGTGCTGGATCAAAGCATGCGCCTGCTGCACCCCTTCATGCCTTTCGTGACGGAAGAGGTCTGGCAGCATCTCTACCGCACCTGCCAGCCCAATACGGAACGCTGGCCTGCTCCCGCGCTAATCGTCGCTCCCTGGCCCTATGCCAACGAGCGCGCTACCGATGAGAACGCGGAACAGGAATTTGGCCTGCTGCAAGAGGTGATTACGCGCATTCGCGATGCACGCAACCAGATGAACGTCGAGCCAGCCCGCCGCGTGCCTGTTATTCTGGTCGCGGGCGAGAATACCAGCATGTTGCAGGCCCAGGCTCCTTTGATTGAGTTCCTGGCGCGCACTGAGCAACCCCAGTTGCACATCGCGCTGGATCAGAAGCCAGAGCAGGCGATGGGTATGCTGGCCGGGCCGGTCGAAATCTACCTGCCCCTGGCTGGCATGATCGATATCGTGAAGGAGCTTGGGCGGCTCGACAAGGAGATTGCGCAGGCCCAGCAGGAGATCGCCCGCCTTCAGGCTAAACTGTCAAACGAAGCCTTTGTGACAAAGGCTCGCCCCGATGTTGTCGAAAAAGAGCGCGAGAAACTGGCGACCCAGGAAGAGCGCGTCGGCAAATTGAAGGCGCGCCGCGCTGAATTGGGAGGATAAACCTGGTGTAATTCTATACTTGTCACAACCTGTTTCAATTGTAGGGACGCGATTCATCGCGTCCACCCCGCTTGTGATGCGTGTCGATGCGATGGGGTGGACGCGATGAATCGCGTCCCTACAGAATTATGCGTTTTTGAATGTTCATCTGGAAATGTAGCAATTAAAGATAGCAAAAATATTTTCCCGATTCTATTTTGTATTATTTATCACAACCGTATCACTTTTTTAAGCGATGTGCTTAAAACCTCTCATCTGTATTCACATTCAGTCTCATCTATGCTATACTTCTTCACGGTTTTCATCCAGGGGGGATTTCACAGGTTTGTATTGTTGTATGTGAAGAGGAAGGAGACCTTTGTGTTCCGCTTCGACTACCCGCCTATCAAGCAGTCGTTGGGAATGGCTGCACTCCGTGATCCTTACCCCGTATTGTACCTCGACGCTCGTGGCTTTATTCGTGGAGCCAATTTGCTGGCCTACTGGCTCTGGGAGAGGCTGAGGGATGGTGAACCCTTTTCGCCTGAAACGTTTTTAGGAGTAAACGCCTTTAATGTGAGGGCGTCGAATCTCCATCGCATTCCGGTTGAACAGAATCGCGAATTTTTTACCAAGCTCTCGGCAATCATCAAGCGTATGAATGCGCTTGATCGCGAAAGAGCGGCGCATGATGATACTTTTCCAAAGGCTCTGCGAGACAATCCGCAGCTTGCCGAAATTTTTGAAACGGCCCCTTTCTATACCGAAGAGGAGTGGGAATATCCGCTCACCATTACGCATCCCGATAAGCCTGATCAATGGCTGGAATTTCGAGTGAACATTTATCGCATCGAGGGTGGCGGCGAAATGCTGCTCACATATATCCCGTATGCCAGCACCGTTCCCTTCATTGAAGAGCAATATGCCAGATTGTTGAAAGCGTATCCGCAAACTGTGTATCTGGCGCAAGTTGGACCGGAGGAGGAGGAGAAGTTGCCCGTAAACTTTGAGCAGGTATACCGCGACTATTATCCTATGATTGTTCAAGATCCGCTCTGGTATCTTGTGGAAGAGAATAAAGCGCATCAATTGATGATGGGAGCTTCGGTGGTTGGTTTCCACTTTTTCCACTTATTATTCTCTCCCATTGTGCGCGAATATCTTGGGCCTTTGCGCGATACCAGCGCCCCACGTGCCATTCGCTATTTCCAGACATTTACATCGCCGTTTTTGCAAGAGAACCACGAATTGCATGCTAAGTATATAAACCTGTTAGCTGAACTGGATCAGTTGCCCGATTATAAAGCAACACGAGCGATGTCCGAGAAAATGACCATGCGCCTGGATTCACATATTCACCTTGACCCCCTACGTCCGGAGGCGCAGGAGCCTTTTTATACCTGTCGCGTCATTTTGCCCTGGCGTTATGAGCCAGACGTTCGCTTGCAGTTCAAATCGATGGTGCGCTTGAAGTACGAGCCAGGGATGGTCATTCAGGCGGATAAGCGCTACTACCAGGTGACGCTCGTACCAGAAAATCATGATACCGATGTCGCCCTGATATTTTTGCCGCTCTTTGACGATCATGGAGGACCGGCAGAAACCGGGGAGACGAACGATAAGCAATTACGCTGGCTTCTAACAATATTGCAAACTGCACAGGAGGGGATTATGCGTGAAGGCGAAGATCAGGATTGGCGGCCCGAAGAAGCCTACCAACGGATTCAGGAGAAGCTCAAGAACAGCTCTGTCTCTGATCCCGAGCAGGAAACACTCGCCCTGGCTCTAGAGATCGACAGAACGATTCTCTGGCTCACAGGCGAGGGCATGGTCAGCGAATCCACCCTGCTCGCCCTGCTCAGCAGCTTCGCCGTAACGCAGCCCCACCTGGAGAAACTGAGGCAGGAGATAGCGGCGCGGCTTGAACGCATCCAGAATCAGAAGTTGAATTTGTTAGATTGACACATTCCCTTTGCATCGACTATGCTTAAATGCTAGGAATATTGGCAAAAGGATGTGTAGGGACGCGATTCATCGCGTCTTGCCTTGGGAAGATCACAAGCTCCCACCGCCGGAATGTGGGGAAACCGGGTTGCGTATGCTACAGGCATTAGAACAACGGCGCACCGGTCTGGCACTGAATTATAGAGGGGATTGGCAAAATCAGGTAGATCATTTGCTTGCTCAGGGATGAGGCATTTAAAGAGGTACTGCCGCGTGTTGGAAAGCGCCCATATACAAGGCTCGATCCACATCAATTTATCGAACGCTATCAAACAGCGCGGCGGTTGTTTGGTGGGTCAGGCTCAAGTTTTTTGCACTAACTCCTCAAATCGCTCAATATCTCCTCGCACGATATCCAGGCTGGAACGCCAGAAATCGGTAGAGCGAATATCGATGCCGAAGCGGGCGGCGAGGGTTGCGGCGTCGGCGAGGCCGGTGCTGGCAAGCAGTTCGTCGTAACCCTGTTTGAAGCGTTCGGGGTCCTGCTGGTACTGCGCGTAGAGGCCGAGGCCAAAAAGCAAGCCGAACATGTAGGGATAGTTGTAGAACGATAGGTGAGAACTGTAGTAGTGCGGCTTCATGGCCCACATGTAGGGATGCAGGACGTTCTCATCCAGCCCATCGCCGTAGGTTTCACGCTGCGCTTCGAGCATGAGGGCGTTGAATTCCTCGATGGAGAGTTCGCGCTGGCGGCGACGCTCGAAGACACGCTGCTCAAAGAGGAAACGGCTGAGAATATCGACAACCACCTGGCATTCGCTTTGCAGTGTACCCTCGAGAATGGCGATCTGCTCCTGCTCGCCCGCGTTACGTAAGGCGGCATGGCGAATAATCGTTTCGCAAAAGATACTGGCTGTCTCCGCGAGTGTCATAGGAGTTGAACGCTGCATCATGGTGCGTTGTGCCAGATTCAGGTTGTGATAGCCGTGTCCGAGTTCGTGTGCCAGCGTTCTAACACCGCCGAAGGCCGGTTTGTAGTTGGCGAAGACCCGCGATTCGTCCTTGCGCAGCCATGTGCAATACGCGCCATCGACTTTCCCCGGTCGCGGCTCAGCATCAATCCAGCGTTCGCGGAAGGCGCGGGCCGCGAAATCCGAGAGGCGAGATGAATAGGTGCCGAATTGCTTGATGATAAAGTCTCGCGCTTCCTCGTATTCCCACACTCGGCCCTCGCCCCCAACGGGCGCGAAGAGGTCATACCATGACAGCTTTTGCAGGCCCAGCGCGTGGGCCTTTGCCCGCAGGTAGCGCCGGAAATCGGGGAGCGCTTCGCGGGCGGCAGTGAGCATTGCATCAAGCGTTGCCCGGTCGATATTGTTGTCGAGCAGCGAGGCTTCGAGCGCCGATTCCCACCCGCGCCGCCGCGAAAGCGTGTTGACCTCGCCTTTGATGCTATTCATGGCGGCTGCTAGCGGAACGGCAACCTGCTTCCAGCCCTCAAGCTCGGCCTCGTAGGCGATGCGCCGCGTCTCTCTATCGGGATCATACGCGAGATTGCGCACCATGCTCATTGGCATGCTCTGCCGCCTGCCCTCGATCTCCAGCGTCACCTTGAGTTGCGAGGTGACATCAGAATGCAGCTTCTCCCAGGCTGTGCCGCCGCTCAGGTTCAACTCGGACGCCAGGTTTTCTTCAGCAGGCGACATCAGATGTTGCGCTCGTATCTTCGTTTTGCGCAGCTTAAAGGCGTATTCGCGGGCGATCTCTGAGCGCGCAATCAGTTCCTCGACATCCAGCGAGCCGATCCAGGCGGAAAAACGGACATCGAGCTGCGCGAGGATGACGCTGTACTGCTGCAACTCGCTCATCTTTGCCTGCGCTACCGTATCCATTGTGTTCGTCGTGACGAAGCAGGAGATATAGGTGTCAAGCGTCCGGTACTCTTCAAGTACCTGGTTGTAGTGCTTCATCAGCGTCTCAAAGGCCGCGATAGTGCTGGCGTCTACGGCCAGCGCTGGCTGTTTTTCGATGTGATAGGTATCGAAAAGTTGGGCCAGTTCCCCAATTTCTTGCGTGACATGCGCGAAGCCCGAGGCAAACTCGGGCGATTCCAGGCCGGGATAGACGACGCTCATATCCCAATGGGGCAATGCTGTTGTAGTATTTGACATAGCTTTACGAAAACTTTCCTTCGTGTAGTAGTGTTAAATGGCAGGGGCGCGGCAAATGAACTCTACCTCGTTGCCATCTGGATCATCGACGTACATGGTGCGGCTGGCGAGTACCGGGTGTTTTCCGCCGCGTGGTTGGTAGCCAGCATTCACCAGCGTTTCATGCTGGGCATCAAAGTCCTCTTCCGGCAATTCTAAGGCCATATGGTGAAGTTGGTAGCCAGATGGTTTGGCCTTCACTTGCTCGCTTTTCGGCACCAGCACAATCATCTGCGGAATACCCGCGTTGCCCTCGCCTACTTTCAAAAAGACGTTGGGCAGGGTTGGCGGCGAAATGACCTCTAAGCCGAGCAGGTCGCGATAAAAATGCAGCGCCCGCTCCTTATCCCTCGTCCAGAGGACGATCTCAGAAATACCGACGACGTTTTTCATAGCAAACCTCACATGAAAAATGTATGTGAAACACGAACATGTGCAGCACCAGGCCTTTGCTTTTCAAGGACTTATCCATCATATCACTTTTGTACAGGTGACTGATGTAGGAATGCTGGCTCCATGTCATCCTGAGCGCAGCGCCTGTCATCCTGAGCGCAGCGAAGGATCTCCGGTCTCGACACACACATCGTCGGGCCACGGAGAGATCCTTCGCTGCGCTCAGGATGACAGGCCTGGGTATCAACCCCTTTATTTGTAAAACTTCATCATCGCGTCCCTGCATTACGTGTTTTGATAACGCTTGCCATCGTTCCTCTCCATCAACTATAGTATAGTCATGTTATTAGCTGAACTGGACACACATCTTTCCACGTTTCATCTGGAGATAAGCTTTACTGCCGAGAGCGGGAAAACGACCGTTCTGCTTGGCGAGAGCGGCGCGGGAAAAAGTACGGTTTTGCGCCTGCTCGCCGGGCTGCTTGTTCCTGAGCGCGGCCATATCGCGCTCGATGACGTGGTGTATTTCGATAGCGAGCGGAGCATTATGGTGCCGCCACAGCAGCGACCCTTTGGCTACGTGTTTCAGGACTACGTGCTTTTTCCGCATCTGAGCGTCTTCGAGAACGTGGCTTTTGGCCTGCGCGCCCAGCATATGCGCTCACAGGAGATACGCCGCCGCGTGGGTGAGGCGCTTGAACTCGTGTATCTGAGCGGCTATGAGCAGCGGCGACCAGGGCAGCTTTCCGGCGGCCAGCAGCAGCGTGTCGCCATCGCGCGTGCCCTGGCCCTGCAACCGCAATTGCTGCTGCTTGACGAGCCGCTTTCAGCCCTGGATGTACAGACAAGGCGCGAGGTACGGCACGAACTGCGGCGCATTCTCGCCACATTGAATATCACCACGCTGCTGGTGACGCACCAGTATCTTGATGCGCTCGTCTTTGGTCACTCCATCCTCGTCCTCGATTCTGGCAAGTTAGTGCAGCAGGGCAACCAGCGAGACCTTGCGCAGCGCCCTCGTTCCTCATATGTCGCTGAATTGATCGGCCTGAATCTTTTTCATGGCCGCGTCGTCAGTTGCGAGAATAAAGCGGTTTGCACCATTCGCGTGAGCGCAAATGGCGCAGGAAATTCCGGTACGGAAATCCGCGCCGTACTGGAAGAACATGTTTCTGACGAGAACGAGGCCAGTCCGCAGGCAGGCGAAGAGGCCTTTGTGGTGGTTGACCCGCGCAGCATCACCCTCTATCCCTCGCTTCCCGACAGTTCCGCCCGCAACACCTTTTACGGCGAGATCATCCAGGTCTTGCGCCTCGGCCCCTACAGCAGCGAAGAAAGTCAGCACGATGGCCGCGTGCGCGTCAGCATCCTCTTCGACCCATCGGCCCCGCCACTGACCGCCGAAGTCACAGAAGCTTCGGCTGCGCGCCTTGAACTGGGCGAGGGGAAGTATATCTACGCATCTTTTAAGGCGACTGAGGCCAGAGCATATACCTAGTTAGCAGACCCCAAACAGGTCGCTTTATTGAAAAGCTTTTCCTTTCTTGCGTGGGAACCGGGAGCCACTCGCAAGGGAATGGCTCTACCATATCAACCCGCTTGTAGAGCCATTCCCTTGCGAGTGGCTCCCGGGGCTTCTCCTGCTTCCGGGATCTCTCCTTGCAAAAGCATGATGTGCATACTACTTAATAGAACTCTGGCATTTTGTTCAGGTTGCAGACTGGTAAAAACCAACGGTACGTTATTTAATACTCTTCAAGTATACTTCCTGTTAGTGCCTGGTCTGGTGAATCGCCTGAAGTTCTTCCAGGAGATCAGAAAAAGTTTTGGGAAGTTTTTCGCGCCATCAATTGTTCACTATCTCAAGCAGGGAGATTTCACCATTGCCGACCTGCTGAAGTTTGCCGGGGCTGCTTAATTCATGCGGAGCAAATCTATGGTTCATATCGTGAAGCCGCCATGCGATGACGGCGTTATTCAATCTGCGCCACAGACTGGAAAGCTTGTCCAGCAAGCGCAGCGTTCGAGCGGGGCCTGGGTGCTGGTTGCCACCATCCTCGGCTCGAGCATGGCCTTTATCGATGGCACAGTCGTCAATGTGGCGCTGCCGGTGCTGCAAGCTGATTTGAATGCGAGCGCGGCTCAGGTGCAGTGGGTGGTAGAGGCCTACGCCCTGTTCCTCTCTGCCCTGATCCTGGTCGGCGGCTCGCTGGGCGATCACTTTGGGCGGCGGCGCATCTTTGCGCTTGGCATCATGCTTTTTGCCGCCAGTTCCATGCTCTGCGGCCTTTCGCCGAATATCACGGTGCTGATTTTCGCTCGTGCCGTTCAGGGTATTGGCGGGGCGCTGCTGGTGCCGGGGAGCCTTGCCATCATCAGCGCCTCGTTCGATAGCAAGCAGCGCGGGCAGGCGATTGGCACGTGGTCGGGCTTCACGTCCATTACCTCGGCCATCGGGCCTGTGCTTGGCGGCTGGTTGGTGCAGTATGCATCGTGGCGCTGGGTCTTTTTTATCAATCTACCGATGGCGTTGATCGTGCTTGTCGTCCTCTTCTGGCGCGTTCCCGAAAGTCGCGGCGAGGAAGGCTCACGTCAGGGGCTGGACTGGTGGGGCGCGCTACTGGCAACGCTCGGGCTCGGCGGCGTTGTCTATGGGCTGATCCAGGCCGGGAGCGTTGGCTTAGGAGATTTCCAGGTCTTGCTGGCCCTGACTATTGGCATTGTGGCGCTCGTCCTCTTCTTTATTGTTGAGGCCCGCAGCGCTACGCCGATGGTGCCCTTAAAGCTGTTCCGCTCTCCTACGTTTAGCGGCGCGAATCTGCTGACATTCCTGTTGTACGCGGCGCTTGGCGCGTCCCTGTTCTTTGTGCCCTTTGACCTCATTCGCGTGCAGGGCTATTCGCCGACTGCCGCCGGAGCCGCCAACTTGCCGCTTATTATCATCATGTTTGTGCTGTCGCGCTGGTCTGGCGGGCTGGTTGCGCGCTATGGCGCGAAGTTGCCGCTCGTCATTGGCCCCATCATTGCAGCCCTGGGCTTCGCTTTGTTTGCCCTGCCCGGTATTGGCGGCAGCTACTGGACGACCTTCTTCCCGGCAATAACGGTGCTTGGTATCGGCATGGCGGTCAGCGTCGCGCCATTGACAACGGCGGTGATGGGGGCGGTGGATAGTCAGCATTCGGGCGTTGCTTCGGGCATCAACAATGCGGTAGCACGCACAGCAGGTCTGCTTGCCATCGCAGTATTCGGCATCATCGTACTGTTCGTCTTCAGTAACAGTCTGGAACCCCAGCTTGCGGCCCTGCATTTACCCGCAACGGCGCATGATGCGCTGCTGGCGCAACAGAGCAAGCTGCTGGGCATTGAGATTCCGGCGGGTCTGAGCAGTTCAGCAAAGGCAGACGTGCAGCAGGCCATTGCTGCCTCGTTTGTCGCCAGTTTCCGCGCGATTATGCTGGTCTCGGCGGCGCTTGCCCTTGCCAGCGCGGCCAGTTCCTGGCTGCTCATCGAGGGGAAGAAAGCGACGGAGTAAGACAGGTTCTTTTAGTATTCAAAAGGGATTTTTGATATGGCACAACAATGTACGCATCTCGATCACATCAAGCAGGTCACGCCGAGCGCCAATGGCTGCGAGGAGTGCCTGAAGATGGGCGATACCTGGGTTCACCTGCGTATTTGTCGCGAATGCGGTCACGTCGGCTGCTGCGATTCGTCAAAGAATAAACATGCCACCAAACATTTTCATCAGACACATCATCCCATCATCCAGTCCTTCCAGCCGGGAGAGGACTGGATGTGGTGCTATGTTGACCAGGTACTCATAGAATAGCGCTATTCGTGTACCGTCTCGCTCTGCCACTGGCACGTTTCGGGAATGCGCTGCTTGAGCGCTTCGGCAAGGGCATCCAGGTCGGTCACGTCGTCGCGATAGACCGCCCAGGCCTTTGCCTTTTGTTGCGGCGAGGTCGTCTTGCGGTAGACAATAACACTGATGCGCTTGCCGTTGGGGAAGAACTCTTCCTTGATGCGCGTCAGGTCTTCCCAGCGCACCTCGACCACCTCGCCATTTTTGCTGCGCTTCACCAGCGCCTCGGGTTCCAGCGCAATAGTAAAGGGAACAGGAGCCACGATGCGCAAATAAATCACAAAGCCCAGGATAAAGAGAATAGCGATGATGGTGCTGCCAATGGCTGGCGCGCCCTCATGCACCGCAATCCACAAAACCAGCGCGATGACCGCCAGCACGCCAAAGACCGTCACTATACGCTTGAACGGGCTTAATCCAGGCCCGATAAAAACTTGCTCCGTTGCTGCTGATGATGCCATAGGAACCTGCAACCTCTCCAGTGATGCCGATAAAATATCTATGGGGTATTGTAGCAATGCGAGGGGGGTATTGCAATACGCTTTCCCTTGCATCCCTTAATAAGGGCGTGTTACCATTTCAAACATTAGAAGGTATGGAAAGTGCCATCACAAGCTGTATTTGTCCTGGAAATGGTGGAATATGCCCGAATCGCAGCAACAATGGTACAATCGACAGGCGATTGAACTGCTGGCTCATCATATTCCGTTTGAAAACGACCCGGCCACGAAGGCCGAACAGATAGAGATGCTGCGCAGCCTGGTGCTTCGGCATGGGCGCGATATGGACCCCGAATATTTCGGCTTTGAGGCGCGAGAAGAATTGAAACGGCTGGGCCTGTGGAACCGCATCGGGCCAGCATCAACATCATGAGTAGGAAAACGCATGCCTGAAACACCCGTTGATAAAACTATCGTCATTACCGGTTGTTCGAGCGGCTTTGGTCGCGTGACGGCCCTGCAACTGGCTCGTTCCGGCTGGCATGTCTTCGCCACTGTGCGCAGGGAAGCAGACCGCGAGAGCCTGCTTGTCGAGGCCGCCAACCAGGGCTGCAAGGAGAACCTGGGCGTGCTGCTTTGCGATATTACCGACGGCGCGCAGATTGCTGACCTCGCGAAAACGATCAGTTCGGAAGTCTCGCGCCTGGATGCCCTGCTCAACAACGCGGGAACTGCCTATGCCGGGCCGCTTGAACTGGTCTCGCCTGACGACCTGCGCCAGCAATTCGAGATCAACGTTATCGCGCATGTCGCCGTAACACAGGCGCTTTTGCCCTTACTGAAAGCCGCGAAGGGCATCATTATCAACGTCAGCAGCGTGAGCGGGCGCGTTGCCACACCCGTTATCGGCCCCTATGCCGCCAGCAAATTTGCCCTGGAAGCTATCAGCGATGCGTGGCGCGTCGAACTGGCCCATTTCGGTGTGCGCGTCGTGCTAATCGAGCCGAGTTCCAGCACCACCGGCATCTGGAATACGAGCAAGGAACGCGCCGTTGAACGCCTGGAGGCGTACCGCAACGGTCCCTATCGCCGCCTGCTCAACGTCATGGAAAAGATGGTTGCCAACATCGATAAAAATAGCTTCCCGCCCCAACTCTTTGCGGAGACGGTACAGAAGATATTGAGCAGCCGCAAGCCGCGCACGCGCTATGTTATTCCGGCGCGGTCCACGTGGATGATTCGTATGCGCAAATTTTTGCCGGATAGATTATGGGACCGGCAGGTGCGGCGTACTTTGCGCTGGTGAACTCGTTTTTTCTTCCTCATATTATGTGTAGAGGTTACCTGAAAAATGAGCCTGGAAGAGTTTTTCCAATGGGTCGAAAACCACCCGGGTGTGCGTTATGAGTACCTGGACGGTACGATCACGATGATGACAGGAGGTAGCGCCAGGCATGCGCTTATTGGTTCGAACCTGAACCGTGTTCTGGGAAATTTGCTTGAAGGAAGTCCCTGTCTGGTATATAGCTCGGATGCCTATGTGCAGGTGACCGAAACGGCCTGTGTTTGTCCTGATCTCACTATCAGTTGTGATCCACGTGACCGCGATGATCTGGAAGATGAAGGAGAACTGAAGATACTTCAATATCCCCGCGTCGTTGTCGAAGTACTCTCACCCGGGACAGAGGCGAAAGATCGTGGCATCAAAGCGGAACACTATCAAAACTGCTCGACCATGCAAGAGTTCCTCCTCGTAGATACACAGACCCCTAAGATACAACTTTACCGTCGCGCTTCTGGCAATCTCTGGACTGTCCAAATTTTTCGATTGCACGAAGAAATCGAGATGAAAAGCCTGGGCGTAAAGTTTCCTGTCGCCAGTGTTTACGCGAATACGCGGCTTGCCAGGCAGAAGTGATCCCGCGCGCTACCCATCACGCCTGTCATGCTGAGCGCAGCGAAGCATCTCATTGTGCGACGAGGGATGCTTCGCTGCGCTCAGCATGACAGGCTCTCGAACGCCGTGTAGTTAAACACTTCCACATGCAAGTTCGTCTAAGGGGATAAGCCTTTTCGTGTTATTTTTGTGCTATGATAATTAAAAGATATTATTCATATAAGGAGGGCAGCGATGCTCAGAGGTACAGTGTTGTATCTTGCTCAGAATAAAACAGTTCATGATTTTGTGGTGCATAATCCGGCAACGCGCTCCGTTTCGCATCGTTTTGTGGCGGGCGAAACGTTGGACGAGGCCATTGATGTGGCGCGAAGGCTGAACAAACGCGGTATGCATGTCTCGCTCGATCATCTTGGCGAGAATGTCTCCGATGCCCGTGAAGCGAAAGCGGCCGCCCAGGACTACATCACCATTCTGGATCGCATCAAGCAGGCGGGCGCGGATGCCAACATCTCGATTAAGCTGACCGCGCTGGGCCTGGATATCTCGCAGGAGCTGTGCGAGGAGAACGTGTGCCGCATTCTGCAACACGCGGCGCAGTTTCCGATTTTTGTGCGTATCGACATGGAAGGTTCAGCCTATACCGAGCGTACCGTCGATATCACCCTGCGCATGCACCGGCAGTTTGAACATGTCGGCACCGTCATCCAGTCCTGCCTCTATCGCAGCAGGAAGGATATCGAGATGTTAATTGCCGAGGGTGTGCGTGTGCGTCTCGTTAAAGGGGCCTACAAGGAGCCGAAAAGCGTCGCGTTCCAGAACAAAAGCGAGGTTGACCAGAACTATATCAGGCTGATGATGCCCTTGCTGTTGCATGGCAACTATCCTGCCATCGCCACCCATGACGAGGAGATCATCGACGCGACCTGCAAGTTTGCGCGCAACAATGGCATCAGCAAAGAGGCTTTCGAGTTCCAGATGCTCTATGGAATTCGTCGCGACCTGCAGGAGAAGCTGGTAAAGCAGGGCTATAACCTGCGCATCTACGTCCCCTACGGCTCGCAGTGGTACCCTTACCTGATGCGGCGCATGGCCGAGCGGCCCGCCAATCTGATGTTCGTCGCCAGCAATATGCTGCGGCGCTAGTAGAAAGAAATAGATGTTTGATTTTGTGGTTGCCGCAGGCGTTGCTGATATTCGCCGCGAGCCTGACCCCGCCTCAGAACTGGTGACGCAGGCGCTGATGAACGTTCCGGCAAGGGCGGGAGAAATTGCCGGAGACTGGACGTATGTGATGCTCTCCGACTACGAGGGCTGGATGCGCAGCGACCAGCTTGAATATCCGATCAGCAAAGGCTTCTGCAAAATCTGTGACACCTGCGGCACCCCGCTCGATCTCGTGGCCGTCGTTTCATCCCCCTATGCCGAATTATACGCGGACGCGCAGGGAGATGAAACATTGGGGCGCGTCTACCTCTCAACGGTGCTGCCACTGCTTGACATAACGCACCTGGAACGGCTGCAGGTGGCGCTGCCCGGCGAGAGCAGCGCGTGGCTGGACCGCAGGCATATCGCGGTGCGCTTCCACACCGAGGCCTTTTCTCGCGAGCCAGTTCGAGTGGTGACGGAGTACGCGCGCTCTTTTCTCGGCGTTCCCTACCTGTGGGGCGGAACGACATGCGAGGGCATCGATTGCAGCGGCTTCGTCCAACTGTGCTACCGCATGGGCGGCTATATCCTGCCACGCGATGCGCACCAGCAGCACGACTTTTTGACTCACCCCGTTCAGCGCGAGCAGATGCGCGAGGGCGACCTGATCTTTTTCGGCCAGCATGCCATTACACACGTGGCCCTGGCGCTCAACGCGACCGAATATATTCACTCAGAGGGACAGCACTACGGGCGCGTGCTTATCAACAGCTTCGACAAAAACGACCCGCGTTATTACCCGCGCCTGGACGAGATCGTATGGGGCATTAAACGAGTTATTTGCGAGGAGTGAAGCCATGCCAGTTTTGCCATTTCAGGGCGTGATGCCGAAAATTGCCGCCGACGTATTTATTGCGCCAGGAGCCATGGTTATTGGCAATGTGACGATTCACGAGGGGGCAAGCATCTGGTACAACGCCGTCATTCGCGGGGATACGGCCCCGATTGTGATTGGACGGCGCACCAATATCCAGGATAATTGCGTGCTGCACGTGGATGCCGATGCGCCGCTTACTATCGGAGAGGATTGTACGGTTGGGCATGGCGCGATAGTACACGGCGCGACGGTGAGTGATCGCGTGCTGGTTGGTATGAAGGCGGTTGTCCTCTCGCACGCTAAAGTCGGGCATGATACCATTCTCGGCGCGTGTTCGCTCGTCAGCGAGCGCAAGGAGATTCCCGGCGGCGTACTTGCTCTCGGCATTCCGGCGAAAGTGGTTCGCGAACTGATCCCGCAAGAGGTCGAAAGCATCATTAACAGCGCGATGGGCTACTTTGAACGCAGTCGCCTGCATGCCGCCTCACTTCAGGAGTAACTGTCTCTCCTTTCTCCCTTTGTTACGTATTACTGTAGGACGTGCCAGTCTGAACTAAACAAAAGATAGACTCGTCCATAAAAAGTGTAAATGAGCGATAGAAAGGCTTTCTATCGCCTGGTACAGAGTAGTACAGCCTGTCATGTAGCATAGCCTGTCATTCTGAACGTAGTGAAGAATCCCTGCGGACGACCAGAGATTCTTCACTACGTTTAGAATGACAGGCTTCGGGATAATGACAGGATTGAGAAAAGGAAAAAAGGAGTTCCACTTATGGCGATGAAGAATCCACAGCAACTGTTCCTGCATGAACTTGGAGACATGTACGACGCTGAGCAGCGCATCTTACATATGTTGCCCTTGATGGCGAACGAAGTTGAGAATTCTGAGGTCAAGAGCGCCTTCAATATGCACGAGCAGGTGACGCACCAGCAGGTGAAAAACCTGGAGCAGTGCTTCCAGATTCTGGGTGAAAAGCCCCCGCGCACAAGCTGCGATGCTATCGCGGGCCTGAAGAAGGAGCATGACAGTTTCCTGAAGGAAGGCCCTTCACCGGAAATTCTGACTATGTTCGATCTCGGCGGCGCTTGCAAGACCGAGTACTACGAGATGGCTTCGTATCGGGGACTGGTCGAAAAGGCGAACCTGATGGGACAGCCCCAGGTGGCCCAGCTCCTGCAGGAGAACCTGCGCCAGGAAGAGGCGATGGCCCAGCGCGTCGAGCAGATGTCGCGCAAACTTGGCAAACAAATGGCAGGAATGCGTTAACGTAAGAACAAAATCGCCGCCCGGCCGGGCGGCGATTTTGTTCTTACGTTAACGTGACTACGAACCGCATCTGAACCGCCGCCTGCCCCGGTCTTGAAATAGAAAGATCGATATCCCAGGCTCCGAACATCGAGAAGGCCTGTTCCGGGCCGAAAACCGCGACATAGGTTGAACTGCCCTGCTGGCTTTGCGCGGTTTGCTGGGCGGTGCCCATGTCCATCAATTCCATGTTGATGCGTATCTGCACCTTTGCATCTGTGATGGGGTCGCCGTTATTCGTTTTGAGCGTCACGCTGACTGTATTCGTGGCACCGATTTTCGCAGGCTGCACAACAAGCGTGGCAGTGAGATTGCCTGCCTGTTTCGTCTGGACGCCTGGACTGGTGGCAGGTGGGTTGCCTGTCTGATTGATGGTTGCCGGAAGCGACGGGAAAACGACCGGCGGCGCGAAGAAATTCATGAGGGCAGCGCACAGCAGTATGCCCGCACCCAGCAGCGAGAGAATGTGCATGGTGCGTTTGAGGCTGCTTTCGGTCTGCTCGATTTCGCTGCGGCGCGTGCGCCGGGCCGGTAGTTCGGCATCCACGACCGGCAGCAAGATCACCTGGCGTGTGAGCCGGGCGCGCAGGAAGCAGAAAGCATAGAGGCTGAAGGCCAGCATCAGGAGAAACAACAGCAATTTAGCCAGCAAAGCGCGCCCGTAAGGTTCCGTCATGAACTGCTGAAAGCCGGTGATGGTCGTTTCCACCAGGAAAAGGCCGCTGACGAGCAGCGCACCCAGGGCCAGTAGCAGCAGGGAAACATACTGGCGCAGCAGTGTCACCAGCGATTCGCCATGCTGATCGGTCTCGATGATGGGCAGGGTGGGGATCAGAATGAAGCCGAGGTAGGCAATGCCGCCGAACCAGACCGCCTGCCCTGCCAGGAACAGCCATTGCAGGACAACCCCCGTTGCTCGCTGCGGCGCTAGCTGCACCTCTTCGCTTGAGAGCGCCAGGGTAAGCAAGATCAATCCGCCCAGGACGAGCCAGGCAACCGTATACCAGCGAGGAACATAGTCTGCTGCCGTTTGTTCCGCGTTTCTGCTCGCAGGGGGCCGTTGCTCCTCGCCGCGTGTTTTATCGCTGGTAATTCTGACGGTGCCGTTTGCCTCGCTTTTCTGGCTTTCGGGCTGCTTTTCGTCCTCTTCTAATTCTTCAGCAACCTGCTGGCGAAACTGGCTAAAGCGGCTTGCCCCGGCGCTTTTTGCAACGGGCCTTGTTTGCGCCAGGCGCTGTTTGCGTAGAATCCACCATAACAGACCTGCCGCGCAGATAATCAGCAGCATGCGCGCTATCCAGAGATAGCCGTAGATAGTCTGGAAAAGTAATTGACCGATGGCCGCCGGATCGATGGTATTATTGCTGAGCGACTGCGTGAGCAGCGCAGCACGCAGTATGAGGTTAATCACCTCTCCGGCCAGCAAAGCGGCAAGACAGAGACCCTGCAGCGGCAAACTCTGTTTTCTCAGGCGGGTGATATCGTGGATGGCTGGCCCGGCCCTGGTTGCGGGCCGGGCAAACAAGATCAGACCCTCCATGACCAGGATGCCGAGCCAGAAGATCAACGCCACCTGTGTCAGCCATTCCCACATGACTGCCAGAATGCCCACCAGGCTCAAGGCAGGAAAATAATTGCTGGTGCTGGGTCCCAGAATAGATTGACCGGACGCGCCCGTTGATGAATAACCAATATTGAAGCCAATTAAGCCCGATGTCGTGTGCCCATCTTCCATTGCCACAGCCGTCCACTTTACCTCGTATCCGCCCTGCGGCAGTGAAGAGGTCGGAAGCAGGGGCGTATCGAGTTCGCGTGGATTCTGCGCTGAAACTGTGCTGCGCGCACCATCAACGAGGAAGCCGTTCTGAGGCCCGCCCGGCGGAAATGCGTACACATGCGCGATGCTGGCCGGGCTGATATCTGCATTAAAATAGATGCGTACCACTTTCGGCGCGCTGGCAACCGTCGAGCCATCAATCGGGTCAGAGCCGATCACAAAGGCATGCGCGAGCGCGTCCGGCGACTGCGAAAAGGCCGGAAGCCAGCTCAGCGCCAGCAAGACGCCAAGCATCATTATGGATAGCAGTAAGGGGTGTGCTTTCCTTTTTTGTCGCATCCTCGTTCCTTAATATCAAATATTACCCTGGAATTGTACATCTACAAGGCATTACCTGCAAGCGTTACAATCTTCATTTGTCCAGGAGTGATCCCTCTCTTTATGTCATGCTGAGCGCAGCGAAGCATCTCCAGTCTCGATGTACGAATCGCCCGGCAAAGAGATGCTTCGCTGCGCTCAGCATGACATACCAGACATGACCAGTTTGATCGGAAAATTTCATCGTTGCGTCCTACAGTCCATATAACCAACAAGTACATAATTTTGTTTCCGCCCTGCTTCCCTTGCTATAATAAACTACATGAGAATACGAAGCTGGTTATCTTCCTGGCCGCGCCTGCTGCTCTGGGCGCATGTCATAGGCGTGCTGGGATTTTATATGATTTTGTGGCGGCGCACCGTTCCCGGCAATGAGAAAGCGCAGCCCTTGAAAAAAGACGAGCGGCTACCTGAGGAGCCGTTTGTCTCAATTATTGTGCCTGCGCGCAACGAGGAGCGCAACATCCGGCGCTGTGTCGAATCGCTGCTGGCGCAGGATTATAGCCGCTTCGAGGTGATTGTGGTGGATGATGGCTCGACCGATGCCACGCCGCGCATTCTTGATGAGATTGCCGCAACGAATCCGCATAAAGACCGCCTCTATGTGCTGCGCCTGCGTGACGCTTTACCCGAGGGCTGGGCTGGCAAGCCGCACGCGCTGCAAATGGGCACGCAGGAAGCGCGTGGGCAATGGTTCCTCTATACCGATGCCGATACCTGGCACGCGCCCAACGCGCTGCGCTTCGCCATCACCCGCGCCATCGAGGGAAACATCGATTTGCTTTCGTTGGGCACGCAGCAGGAGTTGCCGGGGTTCTGGGAAAGAGTGATGATGCCGATGGCCTATCTCGGTATCAGCATGATGTATCCTGTGCGGCTGGTCAACGATCCCCATAGTCCGGTCGCCATTGCCAACGGACAGTTCATACTCATTCGTCGCTCCGTTTACGAGCAGATTGGTGGCTATGCGCGGCCCGATTTGCGCTCGACCTTGCTGGATGATCGCGACCTTGCCCAGGTAGTTAAAAGCCAGCATTACCGGTTGCAAATGCTGGATGGCCGCGACTATGTTCACGTGCAAATGTACTCGGGCCTGGACGAAATCTGGCGCGGCTGGCGAAAGAACGTCTTTCTCGGCTCGCGAGGCGGGCTGGCCTTCACTTTGCTGCAATTGATCGGCCTGCCGTTGGTCAGCATTCTGCCCTTTCTGCTGCCCTTGTTGCTGCTCCTGCGGAAAATTTTCAGGCCGCGCAGCATGGCAACCGGCACGCTAGTACTCGTTTCGGCTCTGGAACTGCTGCCGGTACTGGGCTACCGGGCGTGGTTGGACCGCGAGGTGCGCGTTCCCTGGTACTATGCCTTCACTCATCCCCTGGCTGGCGCACTCTTCGAGGGCATTCTCGCGCAATCCACCTGGCGTATTCTGACACGTACAGGCGTAGACTGGCGCGGGCGCTCCTATTATACGCAGAAGCAGCCTGTTTCTACAGAGAAGCAAGCCGTTGCGGGAGACTGAAAACCTTGCGCGTTTCCCTGTCCACCTTTTTTTTGACCCTGCTGGTCTTTCTCGCATCACTCGCGCTCACCATGTCTGCCGCCGCCTGGTTCACACGCCGCCTGGAAGCGCTGTGCGACCGGCTCGATCTCGCGCCCGGCATTCTCAGTATCTTAAGTGCGCTCGGAGCAAATATTCCCAACTATCTCGCTTCCATCGTCGCCATCGCCAATGCCCAGCTTGAGGTGGGACTTGGCATTATCCTCGGCTCTAACATCTACAATATCGCCATCATCCTGGGCCTTGCCACCTTCGCCACAGGCCACCGCTCCGGCATCGAACTACAGCGCAAAGAAATTCGCGATGTGCGCGTCATCGGCCTGTATGCCTGTTCCATCCTGCTCAGCACGCTCATCCTGATCTGGTTACTTCCTGGAACGCGCTTCGTCCGGCAATCGAACATTTCGATACTGTTCTCAATTGTGCTTCTCTCACTTGCCTGCCTCACGCTGTTTATCTCGCTGGTTGTTCACATCGCGAGGAGAGTACACCCGGCGCATATGCAGGGGGAACAGGTGGATAGAAGTGGGGAGATGGAAGATGGCATATCCCTTGTGCGGTTGATCGTGGAAATTGTGCTTGCGCTCGGCATTGCGATGGGTGGTGTAGCGGTGATGGTGCAGGCGGGCGAGCGCGTGACGGTAGACGTGAACCTTTCGCCGGTGCTGGCGGGACTGGTAGTACTCGCGGTTGCCACATCGCTTCCCAATACGGTAGTAGCTATCATTCTTGCGCGCACCGGACGGGCTACGGCCTGTGTTGAAGAGATCTGGAGCAGCAACAGCATCAATGCCGCGCTTGGCATTGCTCTGCCGCTGGTTATCTGGCATGCCGCGCTGCATGATGATTTGCTCTCCTTCCTCGATGCGCCATTGATGCTGCTCCTTACGCTGGTCGCTTTGCTCTTTGTAATGACCGGTCGCCTGGGCCGCTATACCGGAGCCTGCTTCGTCGTTTCCTATGCTTTGTGGATTGGCGTTCACCTGTTCGTGGGAAGATAATGATATTTCACAAGCCAGTCCAGTCATCGTTCTCATTACGTAACCGTCTGCGCCATGTCATCCTGAGCGCAGCGAAGGATCTTCGGCGTCGGCACCCGCATCGTCAGGGGAACGAGATTCTTCGCTGCGCTCAGGATGACATTTCTGGATACAAAGTTCATCCTTGTCCCATGTAGGGGGAGGGTAAAATCGACCCGTGGTGGCAAATCGTTTTTCTATTTACTATGATATAAAGCATAAAGAAAACGCACAAAGGAGCTGTGTGCATGGTAGCGATTTCCATTCAGATTGAGGGACAGGACGGCTTGAACTGGCCGCGCTGGAAGCGCCTGGTAAGCGCGATAGAGGAAGCGGGCTTCGCGGGATTGTTTCGCTCTGACCACTTTACCAATGCGCGCCCGCCCAACAAGGACGCGCTTGAAACGATAGTTTCCCTGACCTACCTGGCCGATCATACGGAGCGCATGCATTTTGGCACGCTGGTCGCGCCGCTTTCGTTTCGCGACCCCGTGATGCTGGCGCGGCAGGCGATTGCGCTAGATAATCTGAGCGGTGGGCGCATGTACCTGGGTCTGGGCGCGGGCTGGCAGGAACGCGAGCATCACCTTTTCGGCTACGATCTGGGCGAGGTGCAGTTGCGCATGCGCCGCTTTGAAGAGGGGCTGGAAGTGATTACGCGCCTGCTCTCGAGCGACGAGCCTGTGTCATACGAGGGGCAATTCTTCCGGTTACACGGCGCAATCTTGCTGCCTCGCCCGGAGCGTCCCGGCGGCCCGCCAATTCTGATCGGCGGAAACGGGGTGAAACGCACATTGCCTCTGGCAGCGCGCTTTGCCGAGACCTGGAACGCCGTCTTCCTCTCTCCCGGAGAATTTCTGGAACGCTCGCAACAACTCGATGAACTGCTCCGGCTTCACGGGCGCGACCCCTCGGCTGTGCGCCGCACCGTCATGCTCACCCTCTTCTTCGGACGCAACATGGACGAACTGGACCGGCGCTTAAGCTGGCGACATGACACGCCCGAACTCGCAGGCAAGCCGCTTGACGAGGTGGTGAATATCCTGCACACCCGGCGCAATATGCTTGTTGGCACGCCAGAAACCATCCTGGCGCAAATCCAGGAGTACTCGCGGGTGGGCGCGGACGAACTCGTCCTTCAATGGTTCGACATGGATGATATCGAGGGCTTGCAGGCCTTTGCCTCGACCGTATTATCTCAAGTCTAACAGAGAATCCAGGTGCGTGAACCCACATTCCGTAGGGACAGGGGGCTGAGGGGTGGCATGGTGGGGGCCTTGTGCCTGTCCCTGGTGAGGGCGACACATTCCGTAGGGACAGGGGGCTGAGGGGCGGCATGGTGGGGGCCTTGTGCCTGTCCCTGGTCGAGGTACGCGAAAAAGCTTATCCAACACGCTTTTTTCGTTTCCCCACCAGGGACAGGCACAAGGCCCCCACGTCCCAACCACCCAGCCCCCTGTCCCTACGCAAAAACGGAAAAGGGTTGTTTCTCCCCATCTCGGATTACCGTGTAAGCGGAATACGCACGCCGAGTTGTTGTAACAGGCCGGTAATGCCCCCACCTGCTTTATGTTCGACGCTGATGATCCGAATTTTCCCCTGATTCACCGTAAATTCCCAGCGCGATTCCGGTAGTGATACCCAATTGTTGCTCTGGGGAATAGGCGGAAAGTTGAGCGGAATCAATTCAAACGTCTCGGTCTGCTTGCCGGTAATCTGGACGAAGCCCTCTTCCACGCTGCCGGGTGCGCGCTCGGCTGCTTCGTTCAAGCCCTGGAAATGGAACGACATGTTTGGCATACCTGTAGCAAGGCCCTTCATCACGAGCAGAAAGCCGCCTCGATCAAGCGGTGTCGTGGTGAAGCCCTCGAAGCGGAAATCATCGGCCAGATATTCTTTGGCCCGCTCGTAATCTCTCGTCTCCAGCGCCTCCATAAATGCCTGTACAATATCGGAAGCCTCTGTCATACCGCACTCCTTCTAGATGCTCTTATGTACGCAATCTATTCATATACAACACCACGAACCGGCAAGATATTTGGACGAATAGATAGGCATGATACCCCTTCAAGCAACCAACGTTCCAATAAGTAGAATATCCTGGATGTGTTTACGTCTACAAGAATGATCGCACAGGACATCAAGGCATGAAACTGAATTTCAAAACGCTCTTTACCATCTTCCTTGCAATAGCTCTGTTCTCGCTCTTTTATCAAGGCTTCAATGCTGCTTTAGATTCAGGGCAGGTCCCTAAGATGATATTCCTGGCCGTAGCAATCAGTTTCCTTATGACTTTGTTTCTACACCTGTTTATAGTCGTGGCAACAGCCAGAATTCGCGTTCCGGTAGAGGACAAACTGGCTTTTATGAATACACTCAGCGGATTGCTTTCCGCATTGGGGTATAACCCCGTAACACAGACCGAAACCTACACGTACAAGAAAACCGCCTGGAAGACAACCCTGGTGTTCGGCCCACGCTCTCCAGGCAAAGTGTTAAACGTCACCGTGAACATCGAAGACAACGTCGCCACCATCACAGGCCCCAGCAGCATTCTATGGTCATTAGAGAAACGCATGGCCCCATCGTAGGGGCGGGAGTGGGGAAGCGTGGCGGGGAGGGCGCTTGCGCCGCCCCGGGTGGGGTTGGGGGAAATTCGGTCATATTCTCTACCATGTTTTCCCCACGCGACCCCAGGGCGGCGCAAGCGCCCTCCCCACCACACCGCACCACTCCCGCCCCTACAGCTACCGCCGCCCCTCCCATAACACTCGTTCTGCCGAACCCGGATCTTCCACTACCTCTGATGTGACATCGAAGCGCATGGTTGCCCGCCGTGAAGGCTCGTACTGGGGCCAGCCTGGATTCCCATTAGTAGCAAAGCCGACCCAGGCGGTGTGCATGGCATCAGCCACCTGCTGCGGGGGATTTGTTCCCATCAGCCCCTCGAAGCCCTTTTTGTCGAGGTTGTCGAAGATGAAAGGCACATCCAGGGCGTGGCAGGCACCAAGCTTGCCATCGAACGTTGGGGGATTCCAGGCGAACTCGTACATGTAGGTTCCCGCTGCATGTTGCTGTGCATGAACCTCGGCCATACGGATGGCAGGGATGCGGAAAAACCAGTCGGTGATGATGGCGACCAGCAACTCGCCAGGCGTGGCGTCTGGTCGCGCTGCGCAATAGGTGGCAAGCGTCTCCGCGACCGGCAGTCCGTATCCCGCGATAGCGGCGCTGAGCCTCTGCTCATTCACGGCATGAATCGTTCCCTGGGGAACCATGTACAGCCTGAACTCGTCGGCGTTGGTTCCAACCAGCACATCGATGTTGGCACCGGCTCCGGCAGCCATCGCATCAACAGGGCGTTCGGGCAGTGTTTCCCCGTCAATGACCGGCAGGAATGGCACGCCATTGACTGCGGCCTCTCCCCAGCGTTCGGGGTCGGGATTGCGAGACATCTCAACGCGCAGTTCCTGCTGAGCCTGCACCAGGCGGTTGATGGGAACGGATGCAATTGCCTCGCGTGTTGGCTCGACACCCAGCTTCTCGGCAAGTATTCGACCAACCCGTTCCGCCGTCTCTGCTGTGTAGACATGGTGGCCTGCTCCACTCTGGGCGATACCGCGCCGGAAGAGACCAGCGGCGGCAGGCATAGCCAGCAGCGCGGCAACACTCATCCCGCCAGCCGACTCGCCAAAGACGGTGACGTTATTCGGATCACCGCCGAAAGCAGCGATGTTCTCCTGCACCCACATGAGGGCAGCGATCTGGTCGAGCATGCCGAGGTTGGCATTGCCATCCCCCAGGTAGAGAAAGCCATCGGCCCCCAGGCGATAGTTAATGGTGACACAGACGATCCCATCACGGGCAAAGCGCGTGCCGTCATACGTCAGCCATGACCCCGATCCATTGAGAAATGCGCCCCCATGAATCCAGACCATGACCGGCAACCGCGCAGACCCCAGGTCCGGCGTCCAGATATTGAGGTTCAGACAATCCTCACCAGGAATCGTTACCTCTGGGAGAAGTACATCGAAAGGCGGAAAATACGGCGCTTTGGGCGCGGTCGGGCCATAGTTCAACGCAGGCCGCACGCCCTGCCATGGCTCCACTGGCTGCGGCGGCTGAAAACGATTAGGACCAAACGGCGGCGCTGCGTAAGAAATGCCTTTGAATGCGACGACCCCATCAGCCGCGCTTCCCTCTACAGCCCCCTGACGAGTCCGAACAACGGTTTGCATCCTACACCTGCTTTCTAGAATGTGGAAATACTGGAAAACTCTAAAAAAGTATACCACCTCCTCGTTAGGAACTTTGACAAAGAGGCATGTCATCCTGAGCGAGAGGCATGTCATCCTGAGCGCAGCGAAGGACCTCTGTCCGCCGGACGATTCGCGCGTCGAGGCCGGAGATCCTTCGCTGCGCTCAGGATGACAGGGGGCGAGGATTCCCACGTATGTTGTAAAAATTCATGATGCCTGGGAAAAGCAAAAGGGTACCGTAGTTGCTTCATTTCCGCTTTTCTCTACCTATGTTAGAATAGGACCGTATAGAGCTACATAAGGAGATTTTTATGAACCAACTTGAAAAGAATAGCAAGCAGTCCAGGGGCTTCACAGCCGAGGAAAAAGCCGCTATGAAGCAGCGCGCTAAAGAGCAACAGGCGGAAGAGCGCGCCAGCAAGGACAGGGCGGAAGGGGAAAGAGACGTACTCGCTAAGATCGCCGAGATGTCGGAACCAGACCGCACTATGGCCGCGCGCATCCATGAGATCATCACTACCAACGCGCCAGACCTCTCACCAAGAACCTGGTACGGGCAGCCAGCATATGCCAGGGACGGCAAAATCATCTGCTTCTTCCAACCCAGGCAGAAATTCAACACGAGGTACGCGACACTCGGCTTCAACGACGCGGCGAACCTCGACGAAGGCAACATGTGGCCAACCGCCTTCGCCCTGATGGAGTTAACCCCCGCCGAAGAGGAGCGGATCAGCGCCCTTATAAAGAAAGCGGTAAGCTCCTGACGCGGCAGGGGAGATGCGGCGGCTTACATGGGTAAGTTTTTTTCAGGCGCAACACATCAAGCCTGTCATGCTGAGCGCAGGGAAGCATCTGTTTGTCGAGCGATTTGTGCGTCGAGACAGGAGATACTTCCCTGCGCTCAGCATGACATGGCAAGGATCGCTCTGTTTGCCGATCCTGGTCGTGAAAAACCATCATCGCGTCCCTACAGAAATCGGTAAACCATCGTATACGATTCCGTTCCCACGCGGTTCGTCCCCGTACCCACAATTTCAAATCCCAAACGCTGGTACAGGTGAAAAGCTGGATTGGTTACGCGCACGCTTAAGACAATCGCCGGGTAGACCTCGCGGGCGGCTTGCAGGAGATGTCGAAGCATTTGTGTGCCTATTCCCTGCCCAACATATTCCGGCAGGACGGCTATCGCCAGTTCGGGAATATCATCATCGATATAGCTAAACGTTTTCTGCTCGCCCTTCAGCAGCCGTACCCAGGCCGCGCCTATCGGCTGCTGACTTTGTGGATGCAGGGCCAGCACCCCCAGGTCGCTCTCCTGGCCCCATTCCTCAACATACTTCCTCAAATCAGGATTACTTTTAGCCGCATCCGGCGAACTTTCCCCATCCTCGTCCATATGCGCCGCATAATACAACATCTGCCACAGAAACGGCTCGTCATCCCTGTTCGCGAGTCGAATGATTGCTTGCATGTACTTCCTTATAAATAATATGCCATGAACAAGATAAATAATATGCCATAAACAAGCCTCCCTTTCCATGTCATCCTGAGCGCAGCGAAGAATCTCCGGCATCCACCTACGAATCACCCGGCTAACAGATCCTTCGCTGCGCTCAGGATGACATCTGGAGACAGGTTGGTCATAGTACGAGCAACGTAGTTCTTGCCACACCTATCATAGCATACTTGCTCGCTTGGCTGAGGCTTTTCTGAGCAGGCGGGCAACGACAGGCAACCCGATATACAAAGCAAGCAGCAGACCAGCTACAAACGCCAGCCAGCGACTATGCCAGAGCAAAAAGCCAGCCACCATAGTAATGCTCGTCAGGGAGACAAAGAGGCCCGACAAACAACATTCTGCAAGCTGCCCAAGCTCTAACATGCCCAACCACGCATCTTCCGACATCGTCGTCATCTGCACTAACACCCCCGCCAACATTACTCCCCCTACAGCCCCAACCACAGCCAGAAACACAGATCGCCCAAGTGCATAACCTATAGCCGCCCCAATGGCAGCACACACAATCACAACAATAAGTGTGATTCGCCCTTTCTGACTCATAGTGGGACTCCTTTGTCTGTTTATTACTGCTTTTGTTTTCTATGGGTATGTACGACAAAGGGGAGGGTTTGTTGGGGATGAAGGGGATACGTAGGGACAGGGGGCCGGGGTGGTTGGGATGCGGGGGCCTTGTGCCTGTCCTGGGGTGTGGCGGGGAAAAACACTGCTCGCTACGAATCCATGCATTGCCACTCCATACCGCGCAGGGACAGGCACGAGGCCCCCACACCACTACCCCTCATCCCCCTGTCCCTACAGAACGCTCTGTTTGATAGCCCAGCCGCCCTCGTGTGACAAGCACAATGACCAGTGCTGTGACCCCAAAGCCGATCAATATATTCGGATTGCTGTTGACTCCTGGGAAAAGGCTGCCGACCACACCCTGAGAAACGTTCACGCTATTATGTATCAACATGATGATGAGCAAACTGCCCCGCGTGTTGTTGAAGACCCAGGTCATGATGATAGAAATGGCAATGGCACCAAGAGCCAGCATACTGAAACTCGCCAGGCTCAACCCCCCATTCTGGCTCGCGAAGTCAGGCACCAGGAATAAGGGCAAGTGCCAGAAAGCCCACAGGAGGCCGAGGAGCAGGGAGCCGATCAAGGGTCCTTGCAGCCGTTGCATACGTGGCAGGGCGAAGCCGCGCCAGCCAACTTCTTCAAACAGCGGGCCAATCAGGAAGGAGACGACAAAGTTCAAGGGGATATTCAGTAAAAAGCCTGTGGATGGAGCATGGTAAGAAGCTAAAGCACCTGGTAAAACAATCGTCCCAAGCAGAGAAATCACAAAAATGCCGGGGATGGCAAACAGGTACCACTGAACGCCTACACGCCAGAGTACAATGCGACCCAGTAAGCGGCGAACGCCAGCAGCACCTTCGATGGCAGCAGTCATGATAATCGCCGCTAAGGGAGGCCCAAGTACCAGAAGATTCAAATTGATGTGCAAAAGTACGTAAAAGACCAGCGCATAGCCCCCGGTGAAACCGTAAGCGAGAAGAAAGTAAAAAACCAGAGGATGCCGACGCACAACGTTTTGAGAAGGGGGAACAGGAGCCACCGAGGCTGCTGAAGTATCCATGAGAGCTTTCCTTTCCTTGTCTATTCACGTGTTCTAAGAAATCCCCCGTGACGACAAGGGCTTCCATAGAAAGGACGCTTGGGCATGGAGTTTTTGGAGGAAGGGAGTTAATAGTTTGTATATAGGAAAGGGCTAGAAAAAGTGCCAGGGGACGGAATCGAACCGACGACACCAGCATTTTCAGTGCTGTGCTCTACCAACTGAGCTACCCTGGCTTGTCTTGCTGACGGGACTTACTATACCATAGCTCTTGCTGTCAGTCAATAGCCCAATTACCCTTGTTTTGGCACAACTTTTTCCCGCTCCGTTCGTAATTCTTTCGGTAGAATGCCCCGGAAATATGTACCTCACATCACGTTCAGGAGTGCCGCGAAAATGAACAAAGAACAACTGATTAGCGAAATGTTGCTTCTCCCCACCGCTGCTATTGACTACCATACCAGCCAGCACCTGCTCTCGCTTTTCCCCGACAAGGCAATGATCGAAAGCGAAAGTTACCTCAATGTTAAGGGCTACGCTCAGGCGGGTCATTGCGTGCTCAAGCGTGGGACCTTCACCTACAACCAGATGTATACGCACTGGCGCGAGCCGGAACAACCCGTCTTCCAGCCGCATCACATGATCCGGCATATGGGCGGTTTCGTTCCCCCTCACATGTTGCCATTTCAGCAGGCAAATGGCGCTAGCGTGCAGGATACCGCTTCCGAGACGGATGATATGCCCAATAAAGTCTGGTTCGAAATTGAATGGCAGGGACACAACCTGGATATGTTGATGTTAATCGTCCGCGCCGACAATATGCATAGCGCCCATTTCTGGCTGATTGCTGATACACAGGAGATCGCGCGTGGTTTCCTGGCCGCAGTTGAACGCTGGAACAACGAGATTCGCGGCGAGGTGCTGGTGTTCGATAATGGCTGCTGGTACAAGGACGAACACCTCTTCCAGGACATCAAGAACGCCACCTTTGATAACCTCATCCTCAAGGGCACCCTCAAACAGGAGATTCGCGATGATCTCACACAGTTCTTTGCCTCACGCGACCTCTATGAGGAGCATGATGTGCCCTGGAAACGCGGCATCCTCTTCGTCGGCCCGGCTGGCAATGGCAAGACGCACACGGTCAAGGCGCTCATCAACTCGCTTGACCAGCCCTGCCTCTATGTAAAAAGCTTCCGCGCTCCCCATACGGGCGAAGCCGACGAATACAATATTCGCCTGGTCTTTGCTCGCGCTCGCAAAACCGCGCCCTGCGTGCTGGTGCTTGAAGACCTCGACTCGCTCATCACGCCGCAAAACCGCTCGTTCTTCCTCAACGAACTGGACGGCTTCGCCTCAAATATCGGCATCGTGACGCTCGCCACCACCAACCATCCAGAGCGGCTCGATCCCTCCATCCTCGACCGCCCCAGCCGTTTCGACCGCAAATACCCATTCGATCTGCCGGAACTGCCCGAGCGCATCGCCTATATGACGATGTGGAACGAATCGCTCAAGCCAGGCCTGCGCCTCACGCCCGAGGGCATTACCATGATTGGCGAACAGACCGAGGGCTTCTCCTTCGCATACCTCAAAGAACTGTTCCTCTCCTCCAAAATGCGCTGGATCGCCTACGCCCAGCAAGGCACAATGGAACAGGTCATGAGCGAACAGGTCGAGAAGTTGCGCGAACAGATGTCGAGCGTCGATTCCTCTCCTACACCTGAAATCCCACCTGAATTCGAGGGTATGCCGCCCGTAGTGGGTCGCGCAATGAGCCGGGGCTTCATGTACCGTCGCACAAGGTAAACATCCATAATAAAAAACAAGATGCAGGACAGCCGGGCGGCTGTCCTGCATCTTGTTTTTTATTAACCTCCTCTAGTCTATTTCTCCTAGTTTCAAAATGTGTCATGCTCATTCAAATTATTCTTCCGATAATATGCAAAGCAGAAACAATTTATTCGGGTTGAGTTGAGGGAAGATGTGGGGATGTGGGGTAGACCTGTTTTTTACTCGCGAACCCTGGCGGGGCCGGGGAACACAAGGAACAAACAGAGGAAAGGGTTTACTTGCGTATGCAGACACATTCACGAGCGTGGCGGTTTGTGCGGGAGCATCGACTGGCGAGCGTCATTATCGGGCACGTCAGCGTGCTGTTAGTGGTAGGGTTATTTTTCTGCGGCGGCGTTCTCGGAACACAACTATTTGGCGCGTTCGCGCAATCTCCCTGTTCCGGTGGAGACGCGACCTACATCGTTCACGGTGGGGATACGTTGGGAGCCATCGCCGCCCGTTATCACACAAGCTGGCAAAAGCTGGCCTCCTACAATCACATCCACAATGCCAACATGATTTACGTGAATCAAGCGGTGTGTATTCCTGGCCGCTCTCAGGTCAGCAGCGGCCCCATGCCAGTGCGCGGCAGAGGCAATTTCTTTCCTCGCGGACAATGCACCTGGTATGCTGCCGAGCGCTATCACCAGCTACACGGCATTTACGTTCCCTGGACAACCAACTCCGACGCCTGGCTCTGGACAACCCGCGCCAATCAATTTCACTGGCATGTCTCCTCCTCACCAGGTGTGGGCGCGATTATCGACCTGCAGCCCTGGGTGCAGGGCGCTTACGGCCTCGGCCACGTAGCCGTAGTGGAACGGGTTCTCAGCAACGGCCACGTCATCGCCAGCAACATGAACTGGGGCGCGCAACCCTGGCGCGTTGTGGACGTGGAATTTGCGCCAGGGCCTGGAGTGACGTTTATTACTTTTTAATTACCTGTAGGGACGTGATAATGATAATGAACTAACAAGATCGGCTATCTCGTTCATGTCATCCTGAGCGCAGCGAAGGATCTCGTGTGCCGACCGACCCGTGTGCCAGCGCCCGCAGATCCTTCGCTGCGCTCAGGATGACATGCCTGGGTCTCCCTCTCTTTCTTTGTCAAACTTTATCATCGCGTCCCTACGAGAATCATGCTCTCGAATGCTGCGGGCTGATCGGGGGTGGATTAGGGCCCGCGGCCGGGTCAGGTTCGATCAGAGGATGGGTGATAAACCAGTTCTGACAATCAAAGGGAGCTGCGCCGGGTTCTGGCGAGACGCGCACGTAACAACCATCGGAGAGTAATTCGCGGGTGTTGACTGTATCACGAAGGTAGGGCAGGATGACACGCTCGTAGAGCGCTGCCGCGAGCCGGGCGTCCTCGATAGGGAAGAGTGTTTCGACGCGGCCATCCAGGTTGCGCTGCATCATATCGGCACTGCCCAGGTAGATCTCCGGGTCGCCGCCGTTGCCAAAGTAGTAGATACGGCTGTGTTCCAGGAAGCGGCCCACAATGCTGCGCACGCGAATCGTCTCGCTCACGCCTGGAACGCCGGGACGCAGGCAGCAGATGCCGCGCACGAGCAAATCCATCTGCACGCCAGCCTGCGAGGCGCGATAGAGCGTGGAAATAATCGCCGGATCAACGAGCGCGTTCATCTTGAAGATCAGACGCCCATTGCCGTACTTTTCATGCATGCTTATTTCACGCTCTATCAGTTCGATCATGCGCTGGCGCAGCGAGGTGGGGGCAACCAGCAGCTTTGCGTAATCGGTATGGCGCGAGTAGCCGGTGAGCGAGTTAAAGAGCATGGTGACATCCGCGCCGAGATCGGGGCGGCAGGTCATCAGGCAGAGGTCTTCGTAGATGCGGGCAGTGGTGGCGTTATAGTTGCCGGTTCCCAGGTGAACATAGCGGCGCAGGCCATCCGGCTCCCTGCGCACCACCAGCGCGACCTTTGCATGCGTCTTCAGCCCGATCAGGCCGTAGACCACATGCACCCCGGCGTCTTCTAGCGCCCGCGCCCATTCAATATTATTCTCCTCGTCAAAGCGCGCCTTCAATTCCACCAGCACCGCTACCTGCTTGCCATCCTCAACCGCGTCAAGCAGGGCATTGACAACCGGCGAATTGGTGCCCACGCGATAAAGCGTCTGCTTGATGGTCAGCACGTTAGGGTCATGCGCGGCGGTGTGTATGAAATCGACCACCGAGTCAAAGGCATCGTAGGGATGGTGCAGCAGAATGTCATGGTCGCGAATCGCGGCAAACAGGTCTGCCCCTTTGCGCAATTCGGGCGGCGTGCGCGGCGTGAACGGCGGGTCTTTCAGTTCGGGATAATCCAGGCTATGCAGTTCCATCAGGTCGCCCAGACCGAGCGGCCCGTCGATCACCGTCAGGTCTTCCTCGGTGATCTCCAGGTTTTCCAGCAGCAGGCTGCGAATGCGCGGCGGCATGGATGGATTGACTGCGAGATCCACCACAGTCCCAAAACGGCGCTCGCGCAGCCCTTGCTCGATGCTTTCCAGCAGATCGGACGATTCGTCCTCGCGAATCTCGATATCGGCATCACGCAGCACGCGGAACGGGTAGGACTCCCACACATCGAAGCCCGGAAAAAGCATATTCAGGTGCGCGGCAATCAACTGCTCCATCCAGACAAACACGCTTATCGGCGGGCCTTCCTGCTCAGCTTTCTTCACCGGTATCGGCACCAATCGCGGCAGGCTGGGCGGCACCTTCACGCGCGCGAAATGGTTGCCGGAGATGGCAACGGCAAGGTTGAGGCTGCGATTCGAGATATGCGGAAAAGGATGCCCCGGATCAACCGCAAGCGGCGTCAGTACCGGAAAAACCTCGCGCTCAAAATAGCCCTGCATATACTCGCGCTGCTCAGGATCAAGCTGTTCGAAATCCAGAATATGGATGTGATGCTCAGCAAGCCGGGGCATCAGTTCGGTGCGCCAGTACTGGCGCACTTCCTGCATCAGTGGAGCCAGGCGCTTCCTCACGGCGGTCAACTGCTGAGCAGGTGTCATGCCATCTGGACTGAGTGTGTTGACATGCGCATTCAGCAGGTCTTTAAGGGCCGCGAAACGCACCATGATGAATTCGTCAAGATTGGTTTCAAAGATAGAAACGAACTTGACTCGCTCAAGCAGGGGTTCCCGGCTATTCTGCGCCTCCTCGAACACGCGCCGGTTGAACTCGATCCAGCTCAATTCACGATTAATATAGAGGTCAGGGCGATCAAAGTCGCTCGCCTGGGATGCAGTAGCCTGGTTCTGGACCATATGTGGTTGTCCTTGCCATCAATGCGCCATCTTTTCCCCATTGTAACATTCTCCATGCGAGAGACGCAAATGAACCAGCGCTGATGGATGCGCATCATGTTTTGCGTCCGGCGTGGAGGGAACGGAAGACACCCGCAGACACAAAACCCGAAGACACCCGCAAGGGGATGTCTCTACAAGTCGATTGAAAGTGTAGAGACATCCCCTTGCGGGTGTCTTCGGGCTGATCTCTAGCCTTGAATTGTTTTGTTCAACCTTGTTCCCGCGAACTAGTTGGTATTGACCTGGCTGATGAAGGTGCCCCAGTTGGCCAGCAAGGTGCGAGGCAGATTGGGGATAAATTCAGCAGCCAGCAGGATGATATTACCATCGGCAACAGCAGCAGAGTAGTCACCCCAACGGGCAACGCCACTCCCGCCATACTGCGGATAGCCCGAGAAGCCATCTTCCGGCAACTGTCCGGCACCGGCAATATGCACGTCGCCTGTGCCATTGGTCACGTCAACAGTCGTATAAGCGGTGCTGGGATAATAGGTAGGACCGCTCAGCGTGAAACTCATCACAGCCTTGCCGCTTGCCGTTACGCCAATTGAGGGGAACAGCACATTCGCGCCATTCACCGCGACATAACCCTGTCCGGCCATGCTGGCAACGAGGCTGCCATTGCTCCAGGAAGGCTGGACAATGAAGTAGGCGATGCCGACACGCGGGTTGCCATTGGGTGCCTGCACGATGGTATTCACACCCGACCAGAGCAGACCCTGGGAAAAGACAACCTGGTTCATGCGATCATCGTTACTCGCAAGCTGTTCCAATGGATCGCCAAGAGCCTTACCAAGCGGGCGCGGGCCATTCTTCTGGGTCGCGTTGGGTGGCTGTCCATAGGTCTCGCTGCCGATGACCACCACGCTCAAATTCACACTCGGCGTTGCTTTGTTGAGCGACTGTGTGTTGGTCAGTGCCCAGGTCGCGACGCGGTTATCGAGCGATGCATTGAAATCGAGCGCGCTGAGGAAGTACTCAGTGCCATTGTTTGGCTCCTGCGCCCCAGGGGTCGGAGACGTGGCGGGCTGTACCGAGTAGGAGAGGCCACCAAAGGGAACCAGGGCCTGGGAAGCATCGATATGCACAACGGTCGGCAAAGAAATCGAGCCGCCGCTGGAAGCCGCAGCCTCGATGCCCTTCTTTGATACGGCATAAATCTGTGCGCCGTTGAAACCAGGGCCAGTAATGGGGAACTCGTTGGTGCTGATGTAGAAACCCTGCGAGTCAGCGCCGATGAGCGGCTGGTCGCCGAAGCAGGGGCAGCCAGGATGGGCCGGTGTGTTGTTTGTGCCATCATCCGTGGTATCAATGGAGTAGATAGTCCACAGGCCCGTCGGATCGCTTGTCTGGCTCACTGCGATGAGCGTGCTGGAATGATTGGCGAACGCGCCTGTCGTGGGGTCAGTGTCAATCTCCAGAACGGTGAAGAACCAGCGAGCAGTTGAGCGGTCGTAGTAGCACTTCGGGTCGCTGATGAAAGGCCCGAAGGTTGGCGGATTGGTGCGCGTGATAATATTCGGCAAGCCGAAGAAAACGCTGAGGGCCGTAACCGGCTTCAGAATGACATGGCCGCTCTCACTGTAAACAGCCAGCGCGTCATTCACGCCTTCGAGGATATCGCCCTGGCCTACGCACAACGCCTGATCGGGTGGCTCCAGGCTAAACTGATTGCCTCCATTGGCGAGACGCTGATCCGCATGCGTAATACCGGTAAAGCCGCGGAAACCAGGATTGCTGGTAGTGACATTGCTGCCACGCGGATTGGGCGGAGTCGTCGGCAGGTTGGATGGATTTCCAGCTACCACTTTCGGCGAGCCATCAGTGGGTACAGGACCCGCCTCATAAGGAGAGACGGTATCTGGCGCAACCCCTTTGGGACCGCCTTTGATCGAGCCAACGCCTCGATACTTCAATTGAGCAAGCGTGGTATGCCCAACACCTGCCGCGTGGGCGTTTACGGCAGACCCGCGCAAGAAACCCGACACCGCGAAGGCCCCAACAATGGCCACCAGGGTGATAAGCGAGAGCGCAATGCCCAATCGGGAGCGAAGAGAGAAGCGCATACAAGGCCTCACTTTCAAATAGAAAATTTCAAACTCACTAAGGGTGGGAGTCTGGAAGCCTTTAGCCCGACTTCCTTCACAGCAATAGATACAAATAGACTAACTCCCATTTGAATTATGGAAGAGAACATGTGGTAAGAGAATAGTAAACAGGTGATGATCCTGTTAAGAAATGGTTATGGTTTGCCTGCTTTCTTCACCTCTTCGCGCAAATAGCCAAATTGTATCGTCTCGCCAGGGTTCACCTTGACAGTGGCCAGTTCACTGATGTATCATCCTCTGGTGAGGTTTTTCTACCCCTTTTTTAGAAGAGTGCAAAGGTATCACGGGCGGTTGCTGAAATTGGTAGACAGGGCGGACTTAGGATCCGTTGGCGCAAGCCATGAGAGTTCGAGTCTCTCACCGCCCACCACTACACAGGTTATTATCCGCACCGAAACGCTCAAAGGGGAGATCGGTATGGAGTATTGAACCTTATTAATAAGAGGTAGTCTTACTCGTCCGGTAACACACACCGAAACCGGCGCAGTATATTCTATATATATGAACGAATGTCAAACGTGTTGGAGGAAACGTGAAGGTCACGGTTGAACGATTGCCAGGCAGTGAAGCGCGCCTTGATGTCGATTTTTCCTGGGAAGAGCTGGAAAAAGCGTCGGATAAAGCCTATCGCAAGCTGGTACAAAAAGTCAATATCCGGGGATTTCGCCCCGGTAAAGCTCCTCGCTCACTCGTTGAGCGTCAGCTCGGCAAAGAATATATTTATCAAGAAGGTCTCGACGACCTGATTAACGAAGCCTACCGCAAGGCCCTCGAAGAAAACGATCTTACGCCACTGGATCAGCCTGAAGTAGACGCGCCCATGTTTGAGATGGGCCAGCCCTACCACTTCTCTGTCAAGGTTCCCGTCCTGACACCCGTTGAACTGGGAGATTATCATTCCCTGCATTTTGAGCGCGAAGAGGCCACCATCACCTCTGAAGAAGTCGAAAAGGAACTCGAATCGCTGCGCAATTCGCGCGCGCACTGGGATGAGGTTGAGCGGCCCGCCGAAATGGGAGACCGCGTCACCGTCGATCTGAAGCTGACCGTCGAGGATCAAAGCATTTCAGACCTGAAAGACAATCCCTTTGAGCTGACGAACGAGCGACACGGGCTGTTCACAGGCATGGACGAGCATATCGTTGGCATGCAGGCCGGTGAAAGCAAAGTCTTCACCACCACCATCCCTGACGATTATACCAACGAGAAGATCGCTGGAAAAGAAGCGCACTACGACGTTACCGTACACAAAGTTGAAGAGAAACATGTGCCCGAACTCGATGACGCCTTCGCTATCGAAGTCAGCGGCGGCGAGATTCAGAGCGTGGAAGACCTGCGCAAGGCCGTCAGCGATCAGTTGCTTGACAGCAAAAAGCGCCGTATTCGCGATGAACTGCGCGACAAAGTGCTGAACGCCGTTATCGAGCAATCGAATATCACGCTGCATCCAGTGCTGGTGAAAGACGAGGCCGAGGAGATGCTGCACCAGTTGTCGCACCTGCTCGAAGAGCAACACATGTCGCTCGACCAGTACTTCATGCTGACCCGCAAATCACGCGACGAGTACCTGAAAGAAGCTGAACCAGAGGCGGAGAGCCGCGTCAAGCGCCGCCTGGTACTCGATGCTGTAGCAAAGCAGGAAAACATCACCGTCGCGCCGGAAGAACTGGAGTCGCTGCTGCGCATCTATTCACAGATGGGCCAGCCCATTCCACGCAACGAGGCGCAGATTCGCGCCTTTGCCCAGAGCTTCCTGCGCGAGAAAGCAATCACCCGCCTGGTAGAAATTGCAGCCGGACCCGATCCCGATGCTGAGGCTGAACAGGACGAAGAGGAAACCGCCGTTGCCAATGCTGAGGCAGCCGCGCTGGCGGGAGCCGAAGAAACTTCATCCGAACAGCCTGTCGAGGCAGCTAACGAGGAACCGGCGGAAGAAACCAGCGCACCACAGGCGACAGAGGCATAATCATTGGTCACAACAGGGAGAGGAAACAGACGTGGCTAACTCGAAAAACATGCGGAACACCTATCGCTGCTCATTTTGCAGCAAGAGCCAGGACCAGGTTCAGCGGCTCATCGCCGGCCCAGGCGGCGTCTACATCTGCGATGAATGTATCGATCTGTGTCGAGAGATCATCGAAGAGGAGCAGGCTACTGTCGCCAAGCCGCGTCTGCAAACGGGAAAAATCCCCACGCCAAAGAAGATTTACGAACAGCTCAGCCAGTACGTCATTGGGCAGGAGCGCGCCAAGAAATCGCTCTCGGTGGCTGTGTATAACCACTACAAGCGCATTGGCGTAGGCATGCAGATCGATGACGTTGAGTTGGGCAAAAGCAATATCCTGCTGATCGGCCCAACCGGCTGTGGCAAGACCTTGCTGGCGCAGACGCTGGCTAAGATTCTGGATGTGCCGTTCTGCATCGCCGACGCCACCGCTCTCACTGAAGCAGGCTACGTTGGTGAAGATGTCGAGAACATCCTGCTGCGGCTCATTCAAACGGCTGATTTCGACGTGGCGCGTGCCGAGCGCGGCATTGTCTACATCGACGAGATCGACAAGATCGCCCGCAAGTCTGACAATCCGTCGATCACCCGTGATGTCTCGGGCGAGGGCGTGCAGCAGGCCCTGCTCAAGATTATCGAGGGCACAGTTGCCAACGTGCCCCCGCAGGGCGGGCGCAAGCACCCGCACCAGGACTTCATCCAGATCAACACGTCCAACATCCTGTTCATCTGCGGCGGCGCATTTGAAGGACTGGACAAGGTGGTCGAGCAGCGCCTGGGCAGCAGCAAATCCATCGGCTTCCGCGCACCAGCAGCCACCCAGGACAAAGAAGTCAACCAGGAATCCATCCTGACGCAGCTCATTCCTGATGACCTGCTCAAGTACGGCCTGATACCTGAGTTCGTGGGCCGCCTGCCTGTAGTGGTCTCGCTGGATAGCCTGGACAAGGATGCTCTGATTCGCATCCTGACCGAACCCAAAAACGCCATCGTCAAGCAGTACCAGAAATTCTTACAGCTTGACCGCGTGGAACTGGTCTTCACGCCCGACGCGCTTGATGCCGCCGCCGAAAGCGCGCTCAAGCAGCGCACCGGAGCGCGTGGCCTGCGCACGATTATCGAAGATGTGCTATTAGACGTGATGTATGAGATTCCCTCACGCGCCGACGTGAAGAAAGTCGTCGTCAACGGGGATGTCATCACCTCACGCCATAAACCGCTGCTGGTGACACGCAGCGAACGAGCAACGGACTACGAAGATGAGTCTGCCTAGCGCAGACTCATCCACTTTTATACACAAGGTTCCAGGGCTTCGGCCCCTAAGAAGGCGGGAAACGTGAGCGAACAAGAACGCCTACATCATGATGACATGGATGCGCCCTACCCCCTTGTGGCGTTAAAAAGTATGGTCGTGTTTCCCCGCACGCGCACAACCCTCTCGATGGCGCGTGAAAAGTCGATTCGTGCTGTCGAAGAAGCTATGTCACAGCCCAAACATCTGATGGTGGTCGCGGCGCAGCAAGACCCCAACATAGACGACCCGGAGCCAAAGGATATTCGCAAAATCGGCACGCTGGTCGAAGTCAATACGCTGCATCGCCAGCAGGACGGCAACTACCAGGTGCTGCTGAGCGGCATCCGGCGCGTGCAACTGGACGAGTTCATCGATATGGAACCGTTCATGCGCGTCAGCGTCACCCAGTTAAACGAGCCAACCACGCAGGGAGCGCAGGCTGACGCGCTGGTTCGCCACGCCACCAGCCTGTTTGAGCGTTACGCGCAGCTCAATCGGCGCTTCTCTGCCGAAGATATCAACTCGATTGTCTCCATCAAGACCGCCGCCCGCCTCTCGGATATGCTGGCAGCGCACCTCGTCACCGACTCCGAGCAGCAGTTAGACCTGTTGGAAACCCTCAGCCCGCTCGAACGCCTGGAAAAAATCTGTGTCATTATGGGCAACGAGATCGAGATTCTTGAACTCGAATCGACCATCCGCAGCCGCGTGCGCTCGCAGGTGGACCGCACGCAAAAAGAATTCTACCTGCGCGAGCAACTGCGCGCCATTCAGGAAGAACTGGGCATCGAGGGCACCAGCGAGGCCGCCGAACTGCGCGACAAGCTGGCTGAAAAGATCAAAAACGGCCTGCCAGCCGAGATAGCCGCCAAAGTACGCAAAGAGATCGACCGCCTGGAGCGCACACCTGCCCAGGCCGCCGAAATCGCCGTCATTCGCTCCTATATCGACTGGATACTCGAACTGCCCTGGAACGAGCGCAGCGAGGACAGCTTCAACATCGAAAACACGCGCCGCATCCTTGAAGAAGATCATTACGGCCTGGAAGGCATCAAGGAGCGCATCATCGAGTTCCTGGCAGTGCGCGAACTGCGCCAGAAACGCGGCGGCAGTGGAGCCAGGCGCGAAAGTCAGGGGCAGATACTCTGCTTCATCGGCCCGCCCGGCGTCGGCAAAACCTCGCTGGGCCGCTCGATTGCGCGCGCTTTAGGCCGCAAATTCGCCCGTATCTCGCTGGGCGGAGTGCATGACGAGGCCGAAATTCGCGGCCATCGCCGCACCTATGTTGGAGCACTGCCGGGGCGCATCATTCAATCCATGAAGACCGTCGGCACGCGCAATCCCGTCTTCCTGCTCGACGAGATCGACAAGCTCTCGAGCGAGTTTCGCGGCGACCCGGCGGCGGCGCTGCTGGAAGTGCTTGACCCTGAGCAGAATCACGGCTTCGTTGACCACTACCTGGAAGTGCCGTTCGACCTGTCCGAGGTCTTCTTCATCTGCACCGGCAACGTCAAATACCAGATTCCGCGCGCGCTGGCAGACCGCATGGATATCATCGATATCCCCGGCTACACGCTAGACGAGAAGATCAATATCGCCTCGCGCCACCTGTTGCCAAATGTGTTGAGCGAGCATGGCCTGTCGCCGGAACAACTGAAGATTCCGCAAACCGTCATGCAGCACATCGTCACCGATTATACCCGCGAAGCAGGAGTGCGCAGCCTCGAACGCCAGCTTGCCACCGTCTGCCGCAAAGCAGCGCGGCGCATCATCGAAAAGCCCAACGCCCATATCCGGCTCACGCAGCATAACCTTGAGCAATACCTGGGTCCGCCGCGCTACGTCGAAACGCCCATTGTACACAAATCGCAGGTTGGCGTGGCAACCGGGCTGGCCGTCACCGAGATGGGCGGCATGCTGCTCCCCGTCGAGGTAGCCTGTATGTCCGGCAAGGGAGAACTGCTGATTACCGGCCAGCTAGGCGATGTGATGCGCGAATCCGCTTATGCCGCGCTCTCCTATATTCGCTCCCGCGCCGAGGAGTTGCAGATCGACCCGAACTTCCAGGACAATACCGACCTGCATATTCACATGCCGGAGAACGCTCTCCCCAAAGACGGGCCATCGGCAGGCATCACCATCGCCACCGCGCTCATCTCCGCCCTCACGCGGCGTCCGGTGCGCGCCGGTATCGCCATGACCGGTGAAATCACGCTGCGCGGGCGCGTGCTGGGCATCGGGGGTCTGAAAGAAAAGGTGCTGGCGGCACATCACGCCAACATCTACCACCTGCTGATTCCGCAGGAAAACCGCAAAGACCTGGTTGAAATTCCCGCCAAAGTGCGCCAGCAAATGACCTTTACCATCGTCGATTCGATGGATAAAGTCATCGAAACCGCCCTGATGCCCGCGCCACTTGACGGAAACGGCGAGGAAAACCAGGAGCCACTTTCGCTACACCTGGATGAACGCCAGGCACCACGCGGGAAAAAAGTGCGTCCTGCCGCACAGCCGGATGACGGTCAAGAGAACGGCAATCCCGTGATTATCCCGCCGGTCGATACCGACCCATTTCCGCAGGTGCAGGCGCATAAAAAGAAACGCGGGAAATCACAATAAACTCACGCATCTATTCTAAAAAAGAGGTTTTATAGAATGACCCAGGAACAGCTTGATACCTCACGCATGCAAAATCCCTTTATCATCGGCGAGCGCATCTACCTGCGCCCCCTCGAACCGGCCCAGGACAATCATCACTATGCAACCTGGATGAACGACGAGGAGATTCGCCGTTATTTCTCTATCTACCCCACCAGCGACACGCGAGGCAAGGAAAGGCTCGAACAGCTTTATAAAGACGGAAAGCACATTATTTTCGGCGTGGCTCTCATTAGCGATAATAGCCTGATCGGGCTGGTCGGCCTCAAGGACATCAACTACATCAATCAGAGCGCGGAATTTTATGTGATTATCGGCGACCGCTCGGCCTGGTTCAAGGGCTACGGCACCGAGGCCACAAAATTGATGTTCCGCTACGGCTTTATGGAACTCAATCTGAACCGCATTCAAACGCAGGATATGGAAGAAAACATTGGCGGCTGGCGCGCCGATGAAAAGGCTGGCATGAAGTACGAGGGCACGCTGCGCCAGGCCATCCTGCGCTTCGGCAAATATAATGACGTGCGCGTCTACAGCATCCTGCGCAGCGAATATCTCGCCAGCATCGAAAACGAAAAACAGTAAAATGACGATCTCCGTTCAAGAAATCACCGACCGCGAGCAGTGGGACGCCTTTCTGATAAGCCAGCCGCGAGGCCACCTGCTGCAATCCTACGAGTGGGGCGAACTGAACAAGTACCTCGGTTCGCGCATCTATCGCCTGGGTGCGCTGGAAAACGGGCGCATGGTCGGCGCGATGCAGTTGACCGTCTCAGCGGTGCCGGTTCCCATGCCGCTCCTGCGCTACCAGTGGCTCTACAGCGCGCGCGGCCCCACCGTCAAGTCGCCCGATTCGCCTGCGCTGTCAGCCCTGCTCGACAGCGTGCAGAAAATCGCCCGCGCTGAACACGCCGTTGTGCTGCGCCTGGAACCAAACATCGCCGATGACGATCCCGCGCTTGAGCAATGGGAAGCGGCCTATCGCGCCCTCGGCTTCCAGACCAACCCCTACGCTGTGCATGGCCGCCGTAGCTGGGTGCTGGATATTCGCCCGAGCGCCGATGAACTGCTGGCAAACTTCAAAACGACCTGGCGGCAAAACGTGCGCGTGGCCGAGCGCAAAGGTGTGATTGTGCGCGAAGCCACCAGCGAGGCCGATTTCGATGCCTACTACGACCTGCTGAAGATCACCAGCGAGCGCGACGCCTTCTTTATACACGGCAAGGATTATCACAAGGAAATCCTGCGCCAGTTTGCCGACAAAGGCGACGCCGTTCTCTATCTCGCCGAACACGAAGGCGAGGCCATTGCTGCCAAGATGCTGATCCGCTTCGGGGACTGGTGCTGGGACATGTTCGGCGCGTCATCCAATAACAAGCGCAACCTGAAGCCCACTTACCTGCTACAATTTCGTTGTATTCAATGGGCGCAGTCGAAGGGCTGCTCCTACTTCGATTTTCGCACCATTCCCGAGGTACTGGAGCCGGGCGAAGAGATGTGGGGCGTCTATGAATATAAGAAAGGCTTCGGCGGCTTCTCGCGCCTCAACATGCCAACTCAGGATTTTGTCTATAACCCGCTGGTCTACAGCGCGTGGCGCAAACTGGTTGAAATTCGCCGCGCCCGCCGTCATGAAGAACGCAAAAAAGTTGAATTAGAGCGCGCCGCTCGCGGCAAAGGAGAGCGCGCCGCCGGGGAACGCACATGAAAGCTACGATCATCACTGACCGCCAGCAATGGGACGATTTTGTGACGCAGTCAGTTTGCTGTAACATCACGCAATCCTACGAATGGGGCGACCTCTCCCCCCACCTGGGAGCCGAGCCGCTGCGCGTCGGCGTTCTGGATGACGAGGGAAAGCTGCAAGCCGTCATGCTCGTGCTGATTATGCAGGCTCCCATCCTGCGCCGCGCCTATTTCTATGCGCCGCGCGGTCCCGTTATCGACAACCCCGATTCGCCCGCGATGGATGTCCTGCTCGACTTCGTAAGCGCCGAGGCCCGCAAGCGCCATGCCTTTATGCTCAAAATCGAGCCAGGCGTGCTGGATGGCGACGAGCAATGGCTGATTGCCCTGCGCAAGCGCGGCTTCCGGCCCAATCCCTACGCCACCCACGTGCGCCACGAATGGGTGCTTGACCTGCGCCCGGACGAAAAAGATCTGCTGGCAGGCATGAAGGAAAAGTGGCGCTACAACATCCGCCTCGCGGGTCGTAAAGGCGTCACTGTGAGACGAGGCGAGGGACAGGCCGACCTCGATACCTTCTATGAAATTTACGAAACGACCAGTGAGCGCGACCAGTTCTTCATCCACAACAAAGCGCACTACCAGGACGTGATGCGCCTGTTCAGCGTAGATGACCGCGCCGCGCTCTTCCTGGCCGAATACCAGGGCAAGGCCATCGCCGGTATCATCGTGCTGCGCCTGGGCAAGTGGAGCTGGTACATGTACGGCGCATCCTCTAACGAACATCGCAACCTGATGCCCAACCACCTGCTGCAATGGACAGGCATGCAGTGGGCCAAATCACACGGCTGCGAATACTACAACTTCCGTGGCATCCCCGATATACTGGAAGAAGGCCAGGAACTCTGGGGCGTCTACGTCTTCAAACGCGGCTTCGGCGGCTTCGCCATGCGCGCCCTCGAAACCCACGACCTCATCTACTCCCCCCTGCTCTACGCCCTCTATATCCGCCTGCTCGAAATCAAACGCAAACGAGATGAACGGGCGCGGAAAAAGCTTGAGGAGCAGCGCAGGCAGGGGGCAGAAGCGCAGGACAAGGCAGATGCCCGGCAGGATGCTGAAAGCTCTAAAGCAACCGTATAACAATGAAAAATTGAACAGGCAATATTCCTGTAGGGACGCGATTCATCGCGTCCTGCCCCGCACATCGGGATGTACGATAGACGAGGCAAGACGCGATGATGAATTTTTACAAAGAAACAGGGTAGAATTCTGTAGGGACGCGATTGATCGCGTCCTGCCCCCGCATATCGGCATGTACGATAGATGAGGCAGGACGCGATCAATCGCGTCCCTACAGAATCGTATCATATTATTTTACCAATGTTCACAGGACAAGACCCGTTATTATTGTTTAGTTGTCCCAACTAAATAAAACATGCTATAGTACTAACACGCAAGCACTTCTACTGAAGTTGATGGAGAGGACCACATGTCAACACAGGCCAGGAAGCCGGATAGCAGCTCCCAGGCTCAGGACGCGATTGTTCCCAATACGCTCTTTCAGGCGCTCGTCGAGCATAGTTCAGATGTCATCGCCCTGCTTAATGCCGAAGGTCTTGTCAAGTATGTCAGTCCCTCTATCACGCCCATCATGGGCTATTCACCAGAGGAGTTCGTGGGCAGTCACGCCCTGGTGATTGTTCACCCTGATGATCTTCCTACAATGCAAGAGCTGTTTGGCCGCATCATGCAATCCCCAGGTGTGTGTTTGAGCGCCGAATACCGGCTTCGCTGCAAGGATGGCTCCTGGCGCTGGTTTGATGGCGCAGGCACGAACTTACTCGATGATCCACAGGTGCAGGCCATTGTGGGCAACTTCCACGATATCACAGAGCGCAAGCGCACCGAGAGCCTGCTGGACGAACAGAACCACGTTTTTAAAATGATCGCCCAGGATGCAGACCTGCGCGACGTATTGAGCTATTTAACGCGACTTGTCGAGCGTTATTCAAGCGAAGGCGTACTTGCCTCCATTCTTCTGTTGGATGCCGACAAGAAGCACCTGCGTCATGGCGCTGCTCCCAGCCTCGCTCCGGCTTATAATGAGGCTATCGACGGCATAGAAATAGGCCCGGCGGTCGGTTCCTGCGGTACAGCAGCCTACACTGGAAAGCCGGTCATTGTCTCCGATATCGCGCATGATCCGCTCTGGAAGGATTTTCGCGATCTGGCCCTGGAACATGGTTTGCGCGCCTGCTGGTCTACCCCCATTCTTTCGGCAGAAAAGGAAGTGCTGGGAACGTTTGCCCTGTACTACCGCGAGCCACACCAGCCAGGTTCCTCAGATCAGCACCTGGTCGAGTTCATTACACGCAGCGCTGCTATTGCTATCGAGCGCGAGCGCCAGGAAGAGGAGCGCAGGGCGCTGGTCTCCGACCTGCAAAACCAGCAAAAGTGGCTGGAGGCTATCCTCAACCTGCTCCCGGTGCCCCTACTCTTCATCGAGCCGGGTACGGGGCGTGTCACCTTCGCCAACCGCGCCGCAGATGAAATGGCAGGCGGCGTCTTTCCGCAAGGCGTTCCAGGAGAAGAGTATCATACCGTCTATTATTGCTACGATGCTGAGGGTAACCGCATACCGAATGAAAACATGCCGGGCGTGCGCGTTGCGCAGGGTGAAAAACTGTATAACTTCCAGATGGATTGGGAAACGCCCACGGGTCGGCACTCTCTACTCATTGACGGCGATGTGCTTCCTGGTATGTATGGCCACCCTGCAACTGGCGTCATTATGTTCCAGGATATCACCAGGCTCAAGCAGCTCGAGCAGCGCAAGGATGAGTTTATCAGTATGGCAAGCCACGAATTGAAGACGCCCATCACCAGCATTAAAGGCTTTACACAGGTCTTGCTGCGCCGCCTCTCGCAGCGAGATGATCCCGAGTCCATCCGCTTCCTGCAACGCATGGACGCGCAACTGAATAAACTGACCACGCTCATCAGCGAACTGCTTGACCTCTCGCGCATTCAAACGGGCAAGCTGGCCTACCGTCACGAACCTTTTGACCTGGACAAAGTGGTTGCCGAAATCGTCGAAAACGTGCAGGCCACCACGACCCGCCACCAGATCGTTATTCATGGAAAAACCAGCGCGCTAATCGTTGGCGACCGCGACAGAATAGGCCAGGTCCTCATCAACCTGCTCAGCAACGCCATTAAATACTCACCCGACCATGACAAAGTGCTTGTACACCTGAAAAAAGAAGGCAACCAGGCCATCATCAGCGTGCAGGACTTTGGCATCGGCATCGATGAAGCCCACCAGCAAAAAATCTTCGAGCGTTTCTACCAGGTAACCAGTCCGGTAGAGAAGACCTTCCCCGGCCTCGGCATCGGTCTCTATCTTTCCAATGAGATCATTCGCCAGCATAAAGGGCGGCTGTGGGTGAATAGCCGCAAGGGTGAGGGAGCGACGTTTAGTTTTGCTTTACCGGTGGAATGATGCTTCCTCAAAATTTCCTGGCCAGGTTATTGGCTAGTGAATCAGGCATAAAATAGACCATGTCTCACCAGGAAATTCCTGGTGAGACTTACAGCATGAACATCCCTTATGGGGAACCTATGCTTCAACTACCCAAACATGGACGATACCTTCATGCTTTTCAGGAGTAAGGCTCCATCCTCCCGAAGCAATACGTTTACCAGCAGGGGACCAGGCTACGGCGTAGACGGCATACCGATTACGATCAGCTTCCCAGTACTTTTCGCCAGGAATCGCCCCTGTATATATTGACCGCTTCCTACACCCTATAGCATCCCATACTTGTACAGTGGTATCATCCCCTCCTGACGCAATCAGGGAAGCATGCGGCGACCAGGCCACTGCTCGCACATGACCAACATGTCCCTGATAGGTACATAACTGCTCGGCATGCTCAGCGGTCCACACCGACAATTGCCCATCCCCATAAGCTGAGGAAACAAGAGATTGGCTATCAGGAGACCAGGCAAGAGCAAGGACGCCCCCTGAGTCCAGGTGTCCTTCATACCGTGTCACAAGCCTCCCCGTCAAAGGTTCCCAGATCTGAACTGTCCGGTCATAACTACCTGAAGCAATAAGCTTGCCATCCGGTGACCAGGCCACTACTGTAATCGGTTCATCATGTCCCTGATAGGTCAACACAAGCCGTCCAGACGCCCGCTCCCATACATGAGCCAGATGATCCGCCCCTCCCGAAACCAGATAGTGTGCATCGGGAGACCAGGAGAGACTATGTACAGCATCGCCATGCCCTCGATAGCGTAAAAGCAAGCTGTCCATACTCACATCCCAGAGCTGAATAATCCCGCTTGCGTATCCAATCGCGAGGCATGAGCTATCAGGGGACCAACATACAGTCTCCACATTACTGATCGGTTCCCTGATAAGGGCATACTCCTCACCATTCTTCGCATTCCACACCCGCACCACGAGATCATCCCCTCCTGATGCAATGAACCTGCCATCAGGCGACCAGCATATGGTCCATACTGCATTTGTATGTCCATAATAGATATACTCTGTGCTAGCTTGCCTCATCTCACTTCTGCACTTCGTTCATTATGTCCCTCTACGAAAAACATCCAAATGATAAGGAGCAACAACGATTAGATAGCGGGAATCTGCCGAGAAAGATGCATACGCCCAATCTCCTGATGGATCCTCAAACGACCAAAGGATTCAACTAAAGCCTTTAAACAGACTCACACAGCCATGAGACGCCTACGTTAGCAGAACAACAAGCCATCCTTTAGCCAAATGGATGGAGTACTTCATTGTTGAGCCAAAGCTCCAGATATTCTTCTAAGGAATCGGCAATGCGCCAGTATCCGATGACCGCTTCTTGCACAAATTCCCCTGGATGAGCATTATTCGGCAGAAAGGAATCTGGTAGACTTCCAACCCAACTTACCTGATAGATGCGACCACTATATCCATCAATACAATCATCGATACTACAGCCATGATAGCACAGGTGCCAAAAGTGGGCTGGCTGGATTCGCTCGCGCAACTCAAAATAGGGAGGATTGCCATGCTCCTGCTCATACTGGCTCAAATCGATATACTCAACGAGTGGATTCGAATCAGTACACATATCAATCGTCTGGTAACGACCATCATTCCCAAAGTAGTACGCACCTTTTGCTCCAGTGATGCCAAAGCCTGGACCAAAGCCTCCATTGGCGACCTGGCTATAAAGGGCGTGTAACATCGGAGGTAAGGGAAGACCCAACGCCGCCTCAGTAGCCTGAAGCTGTTCTTCAGTCGCAGGGGGAAATTCAAAGCCCGTTTCAGGGTCGTGGGTAACGATCCGGTAACGGATGTTTCCCTCCTCATCAATATAACCACGCATTTCCTCCCAACCAGCATCTAGGCCATAGTTTCCCATCAGTCGGCAATGTTCTCGAATGCGCTCACACAATTCGACAGAGCGATCAGGCATGACTTTTGTTCCTTAACACATGTAGCTCACTCTGCCAAAAAGGACACATCCCAGACTTCAACCTCTTTTGCCTCGTTTCCCCATGCCAGAGCTGTTCCATCAGGCAACCAGCCTAATCCTCCCTTTATGCAACCTTCATAGCCTTCATACCTTTGCACCAACCTTCCAGTTGCGGCTTCCCAGATATGGACTGTATGATCGCTATCTGCAGACGCAAGATAGCATCCATTAGGTGACCAACACAGTTTCCTCACTGATCCTGCATGTCCAGCATAGGTAGTAATCGTTGTTCCACTAAAGGCTTCCCATACCTGGATAGCACTACCCACCGATGCAATCCAGGTTTGATGAGGAGCCCATTGTGCATCATTGACCCCTCCACGAGAACGTCGGGCGGTAAAAGCCACCTGCCATTTGTCTGCTCGCCGCAGCACCACCACTTGTCCCTCATCAGTGGCCACCGCCAGGTAGTCTTCTCCAGGAGACCAGGACACTGCATAGATAAAGTCGGGATTGGTATCAGTAGTGAAGAGAATCTGCCCGCTCCCCGTGACGCGATTCCACAGGTGAACTGTGCTATCCCAACAGCCAATTGCTAGTTCATCGCTGTTGCGGGTCCAAGCCAGGGAACTCACTTCTCCTTCAAAGGCGCGATACGTCCACAGTAAGTGGCCACTATGTGGTTGCCAGATATCCACTTGATTTTCACGCACCGAACGCAGGCCTCCGCAAGAAGCCAGGTATTCCCCATCGGGTGACCAAGCCAGGGCAAACGCATTATCAGCATAATTCCCAAATTGCCGTACTAACCTGCCGCTCATTGCCTCCCACACATGAACCACCCCCTCTCTGCTGACTGAGGCAAGAAAGCGTCCATCTGACGACCAGGCCAGGGCTGAGATTTCCTTTTGATGCCCTTGATAGCGGACAAGACAAGTTCCTTTCTCCATAGATAACACTTCTCTCAGATCATTCTGATTCTCACATTATTATATCTGCGTCCTCTTAGGTTATGAGAGGACGCAGATATAATGATCTCCCGGCGGATAACAGATGCGTTCTGCCACCACTGAACGAGAAGAAATTACAGAAAAAGCTTCTCCATGTAAATGCGAATCTCCCAGAAGGGAACATCAGGTTGCTGAAAACGCTCAATCAGATCAGGCGGAAGCGTTCTGCCCAAATCTTTTAACGCCATCAGCAAACATTGTATTCCAAGCATATCGACCTTCTCCGTATAACCCAGCGTTCTCAGCCGTTCGATCATGCGATCTCCGGCCTCGACCACCTGGGCACGCGCCAAACAATGGGCAATGGGACACAGGTATCTTTCTTCCGTTGAAAGTAATTCCAGCAAGAGGGGAATCACACTTTTATCCCCAAATGTGAGCAGCACAGTAGCACTATAGGCACGCAATTCGGGGTCATCTGTTCGTGCGAGCACTTCTTTCAATGGCTCTATCACATATGGCCCGAAACGAAAAAGCCTCTCCCAGATGAACTACCGATCAGGGACACGCACAAATCGATCAACCAGCTTACGCCCGAATCGTTTCAATATGTCCGTCGCTTCATCCAACGCTGCTATCTGCGCTTCAGGCTCGTCGCTTTCTAAGCGGACTAAGGCGCTGTTTAAATCCAATGTATCCATTATCTTAACCTCATCACCAGAAAATCGAAATCGGTATATAAGGTAGCGCCATCTTTAAAGACAGAAGCGAGAAGGTGTCCATCTAGCGATCAAGGCAGGACTCAGATTGTCTCCTAATGTCCCCGGTAACGGACCAGGCAGCTTCTGTCCCAAATCAACAACCTCACTCTGAAGAAAACTAGGAGAATGCTTTTTCTATTACCCCTCAGTCTTAAGATCACTCCCCTGCTCCTCAGCGAGGAGCGGGGGTGCTATATGATGGGCTACTGCCTTCCTTTTTCTATCTTCCTGCTCTAATTGAATGCCCAGGTCCAGCCAGGGCTGTAGCTCCTGATGTGATGGAAGCACATGAGCTTGCTCTAATCTCATCAGGAATGAGAGTTTTTCACGGCAACGCTGCAACTCCAGGCGTTCTGCTAACGTTAAGATATTGATCTTAGTTCGCTGTTGCAAGTACGTTTCTGGAGTGAAAGCCAGGTCTTCAAAAAACCAGTGGATAAAGTGGTTAACATCACGGAGCAAATCTCCTGGTACATGTCCCAACTGTAAAATACAAGTTTCCCTCACAAGCATCAGAGCATACGCATAGGAAAATGTGCGCTGCTGACACATTACTTCAGGCATACGAGGGCCAACAAAACGTCGATGTCGCTTTATCCCCTGGATCATATAGCTATATGCCATCACACACACACTCGCCCATTCCAGATCAAGATGGCCTGATTTTTCTCCCTTTCGTCGAGAAAGGGCAGCAGCTCCCTCAGCCAAACACGGCCAGATATGATCCTCCCAATCGGGACGCTTTTCCTCTACAATTTCAACAATCCACCGCTTCACAACAATTGGGTCTTGTTGCAACAACCAATTGCATGTTATCTCGGGTTCCATGATGGATGTCCTCCATATATTTGTCAAAAGAATATCCTTTCTCTCTATTATTTTGTTAGAATAGGATATTCTTTTGACAGAACCAGTTGAGGCCCAGGGTACAATTGTATCTATACACCGAGCCCTAGCTAAAACTCAAGGTCCTCAGGTACAATTACTCCTGCATCACGAAATGCTGGTATGCCTATTGTATTATAGGCTCTATCCCATGCTGCAAGGTCTCGAGGAACGTAATGTCCACTGTTATTATCCAGCCAAGCCGCTTCATATATACCATCGTCATTGATAAACAATCCCCCTTCTCCTGCTACAAGCACATTTTCCCCACCAAATATGACTGTATGGTATATTTCCGTGAATCCATTACCGCTTAACGGATCAGGTACACTATGAGGAATAATGCCCAAATCCCCATTAGTATTCACTGCCCATTTAATACGGAATGGATTCTCCTTTGAAGCTCCCTGAAGCATGCCATGCAACTCGGGATCGCCGATCTTTAAAGGATGTACTCCCAAACGCCCAGCTTCCTCAAGGTCGCCTTGTAAAGTTCCGGGACTTTTATTCGGATATCCCTCGTTAGTTCCGGCTTCTCCTCCAGCCGCATCCGCCGCCATTATCCCCCCATCCGCCACGCCGCCCAGATTCTTATCCCGGTCGCCCTCTGCCGAGGAATCGGAGGCCTCATTGTGACAGACATACGGCCCTGTCGCAAGACAGGCAGGCGTTTCGGTATCGACCCAGTGATAGCTGAGGGCTGGCACCTGGAAGCAGGCACCAAACATGCACATCGTGGTTTGGGCTGGGGTCGCCACCTGAATGCTGCCGGTTCGCAGCCGCGCCCAGACACTACATCCCAGTTGCGAACACGTATCCTGGCTCACCGAAGGACCACTCGTCGCACCGGGCTGATAGCCACTGATGGATGGCCCCCCAAAGCCCCCCACCACCGAGGGCGCAACAGGGGGGCCATAATTCGTCCAGGCATTGGGATTTGTCCCATAGGTGACCGGCGAGGTCCAGCCATCGCCTCCCGCCCCACCATGCCAGGTAAGCAGATGGCCAGATGGATCACTGAATGTTTCAGGGTTGCCTCCCACATACGCATACGGATTGTCGCCCAGCGCATTGCCATCCACACTATCCGCCGATAGGAAGACGCCGACTACCGGATCATAATACCGCGCCCCATAGTAGTCCAACCCCGTCAGGCCATCGTTGTACTGCCCGGTAAAGCCTTTGGCGGTGTTGAACGTGCCAGCATGGTAGCGCGCATTCCCATACGGGCCAAAGACCTGCCCCGCCTTGATGGAGGCTCCCCCAGCCACGTTGGTGAAGCTGAGCAGGACACTGCCCAAGGTATCGGTCAGGTAGAAGGTCGTCCCGTTGCTATCTAGCGCACCAAGCAATCGACCTGCCAGAGTGTAGTAGTAGGTATTCGCCTGATTGGTCCCTCCGCCGCTGTACTGGTGGTCCTCCAAGCCGAAGGCGTAGACCGTGAGCGTGGTGCCACTTGTGTTGGTGGAACGGCGCAACACGCGCTCACCGGAGGCGTCGTAGAGGTACTGTTCCTGGTTGGTGGCACTGACGTACCATTGGGTCAGGTGGTCGAACAGGTCGTAGGATAGGGTGGCCGTCGTACCGCTATAAGTGCGGCTCGTCACATTGCCCCAATTGTCGTACCCACTGGTATAGACCGCTCCATTTTTCGAGGAGCAGGTACTCCCGGAGGCATACACCCCGCTCAGTTGATGGGGCTGCGTGTTGCAGTACAAGTACTGGTAGCTCGTACTTCCGTTGAAATGTTAAGGGTGTTAACCCTTTCTGCTGGCTCCAGAGATACCATTGGTTCTCTGAAAGATAATCCCCGCACGTTTACATACTACGCTGTCAACTTTCATTGCATCCCTTTTGGGAAGGATGAACATGGCTTATCGTGTCGTTTCACCCGCATCGTAAAAGTGTGCAATGAAGATTGACAGCGTAGTACTCTTTGAAAGTACGCACCAGACATTCTCTTCTCTGATAAAAAGGGAGAAGTCCTTCCCGTAAGTAGGCTAGTTCATCAGGTATGAGATTGCTAATACGCTCTAAACCAGGTAATCCACCATAATGGAGGCAAACCCGAAGGTATGGCACAAAGGTCATGTGATGCCACTCGCTGAGCAGGTCCAGCATTCATCACATGAAGCATCTCTTTCAAGTTAACAGCGCTCCCTCAAGAAGTGCTTCACTCAAATCAACACCCGTCAGGTCCACTCCGCGCAAGTCGGCTCCGCTTAAATTGACGCCTCGAAAAGCTGTTCCCTGCAAGTGAGCTTCACTGGGGTTTGGAAGTCGTTGCTTGCCCAGGCTCAAGCCGATACCACTGAAATTTGCTCCACTCAAATCCGCTCCTTCTAGACGCGCCCCACTCAGGTTGACAGCCAGTAAATAAGCCTTACGCAAAATGGCTCCTTGCAAATTTGCTCTGCTCACATTGGCCTTAACCAGACCTGCACGACTCAGGTTAGCTCTTTGTAACTGGGCTTCGCTCAAGTCAGCCTCAAATAGGTCAGCTTCTGAAAGATCAGCTTCCACCAGGATGGCTTTGTGAAGCGAGGCACGTGCCAAATCAGCTTGACCCAGTATGGCCCCACTCAGATTCGCCTCTTGCAAGTTGACTTCTTGTAGCTCTGACTCATCCAGGTCTGTCTGTATCAACACGGCACCTTGCAAATTCGCAGTACGAAGGAGCGATCCCCCAATAGCTGCCTGAGTGAGATCCGCACCTTGAAGCTGCGCCTCGCTCAGGTCGGAAATCGTCAAGTCAACCCCTACCACCTTTGCGCCTTTGAGCGAGGTTTGATGCATATTGACTCCATGCAGATGATAACCGGACAAATCCATGCCATCAAGTATAGCCCCACTCAGGTCAGGCCGCACAAAGGGATTGTTGGCTCTCCAGCTATTCCACGCCTCTTTTCCTTGTTGAAGAACATCGCTATGCAACCTATCCATGGTACTCGATTAATTTCTCCTTTTGCTTACTCTTTATCAGGCATCAATACTCACTGTAATTTTTTACAGCCAGAACACCTTTGAATGACCCCAGAGGGATTTCTTGCCAAGTTTGGCAAGAAATCCCTCCAAGAAAGCAGTTTAGTATAGACGACAGGCTGCTCCCCCTAGGGTACCTAACCATCCCAGAGTATCAATCCACTGGTTCAGCTGATCGATTATACCCATTAATGCGTTAGCTGCCCTTGCTGGAGTAACAGGTCCTGTTGCTGATAAACTTTGCCATGCATTATCTAGCATGCCCTCAACCCGCAAATTATAGCTGTAGTGAGATGCATGATAGGGATCCATATCATACAAAGCTTCCATTCGATGATAAGTATCCCACATAACCCTTCCGTTATAATCAGCGTTAATATCAAATTGATTTCCCGCTGCTTTAACCAAGTTATGTGTGTTAAACTTACAAGGAATGACATGGTGGGCCTGTTGTCCATCTTCAATGGTTACTCCTGCATTTTCAAGGTTCTGTCGGAGAAGCTGCCTATCTCTAGGGCCACACTCATTATGCACCACCCACTTTCCCTGTCCCACCGCAAAGGTGTGATCCTGGGCGACCTCCAAATTGTACATCGTCTTCTTGCCGTGGACAAGCTTCCATCCTGTCACCACGCCGACGGTCCCATCCGCGCGTAGCACATGCATCCCAACCTTAAGCTTGCTTGCGGCAACAAAGCCTTTTTCAGCAGTTAAGAAGGGGTGTTCGCTGGTCGTATGCACCACTTCGTTCTCGCGCGTGGCGGCTTTGCCGTTGTGGGCAGGGGTGGTCGTCGTAATCGTGACATCCACCAGGTCGTTATCCGTATGCGTCCAGACGTGCAGGATGGGTTGTAATTCCATCTTGTGCGTCTTCGGATTATACGCCCATACCTTGTCGCCGACGTGCAGTTTGCCAATGGCTTGTTCACCATGATCTGTGGCAACAGAGGTATCCGAGGTGAAACTACAGAATCCTCCAGGCGCTGCTACTGGAATAGGTGGTCGCATTCCGCTTCCATTCCCGCCCGGTTGAAGAGCAGGAGGATTAGAGGAACCAGGTCCACTTTGGCCTGCTGGATGGTAAGGTCCCGGCCCATTCTCTACCATTGGATCCGTGGGAGTCGGCAGATGATGAGCCGCCAGCACCGCTGCATTCGCACCTACCGGGTATTGGAACATCGGGCCAGGAGAAGAAGATGTTGGATGCTGAGCAGGTGGTGTGGGGAATTGTGGAGTTTGTCCGGTCATCATCCTTTGCCACCACACAGCCACCCCAATTATCAGTGCTTTAATGGTGCTGGAATCTACGGTGAACGAAATGCCACCACCCCCACTGCCAGTAATGTCTGGTGCTCCCTCACTGATTAACAAGTCGGGTGCCTGCAAATGTCCTGTTGGATCACTAAACGTCTCCGGGTTCCCACCCACATAGGCATACGGATTATCGCCCGAGGGATTGCCCTGCACCGTATCGGCCGACAGAAACACCCCCACGACCGGGTCATAATAGCGCGCCCCGTAGTAGTCCAACCCCGTCAGCCCATCATTGTACTGCCCGGTAAAGCCTTTGGCGGTGTTGAACGTGCCAGCATTGTAGCGCGCGTTCCCATACGGCCCAAAGACCTGATCAGCTTTGACCGAGGCCCCGCCAGCCGCGTTGGTGAAGCTACTCAGCACACTGCCCAGTTCGTCCGTCAGGTAGAAGATGGTTCCATTACTATCCAGAGCCCCAATTAAGCGGCCCGCCAGTGTGTAATAGTAGGTATTGGCCTGGTTGGTGCCCGAGCCGCTGTACTGGTGATCCTCCAGGCCGAAGGCGTAGACCGTTATGGTGGTGCCGGTGCCAGTGGTGGACCGGCGCAACACCCGTTCACCCGAGGCGTCATAGAGGTACTGTTCCTGGTTGGTGGCGCTCACGTACCACTGCGTCAGGTGGTCGAACAGGTCGTAGGACGGGGTGGCGGTGGTGTTGCTATACGTGCGACTGGTCACATTGCCCCAGTTGTCATATCCGGTTGTGTAGACCGCGCCGTTCTTGGAAGAGCAGGTACTCCCTGCCGCATAGACGCCACTCAGTTGATGCGGCTGCGTGTTGCAGTAGAGGTACTGGTAACTTGTGCTGCCACCGTTGAGCGGTCCCTGCCAGAGCTGGCCCAGGTGCGTGTAGACGTAGCTGTTGTTGTAAGCAGCTCCATTGAGACTATTGGAGAGTGTACCACTGCCACAGGTGCCATTCCCTGCTGACGGTTGGGTGCCGGAGTTGCCCGCCCACACCAGCCGGTTCTGTTCGTCGTAGCAGAAGTTTTGCGTCTCGCTGCCGCCCGTGCTGCTCTGCCCGGTCACAGCCGCTTCAGTCGTGGTCAGGCTGGTCACGTTCCCTGCCGGGTCATAGCTACGGGATTGAGCAAACAGTGTTCCGCTGTTGCCGCTGCCACTGAGCCATGCTCCATTGGTGCCAGTGGGCCGCAGGTTGGCATCGTAGGAGAACTGCTCGGAGGCCAGCGCCCCGCCACTTGAGGTCTGGAAGTTGATCGTATCCAGTTGGGCGCGCGAGTTGTAGACCAGGGTGGCCAGGGTGGCGCTGCCGTTGCTCAATCCGGTGAGCGCTCCCATCGTGCTGTCATACAGGTGTGTGGCCGTGTAGCCCTGCCCTGCTGGGTTCGTACTGGTGGTCGTGGTGGTGGGTTGATCCGCGTCGTTGTAACTCTGCGCTACCTGGTAGGTGGGCAGCGTCGTCGTCACATTCCACCCGCTCGGCAAGCCCAGTTGCAGTTGTTCCGTCACCAGACGCCCACGCTGGTCGTGCTGGTAGAGGTTGGTGACGGTGCCCGAGGAGCCATCGGGGAAGTAGGTCGTCGCCACGCTCTTCGTGAGCCGCCCGACCGGAAAGTCGGTGCTGCCCTGGGTGCCCAGTTGCGAACTGTCGTAGGTGTTCTGGATGTAGGGATGCGCGCCGCTGGTACACGCACCCGTTGGGCTGTAGGAGGGATAAGCGTCCTCTACGCAGCCCACACGCCCTAACAGGTCATAGACGTAGCCGATGGTGCGCGAACCCGACACGTCCTCGATCAGTTGCCCGTTCTGGTCGTAGGTGTAGCTGTGCGAGCCGCGATCGGGGTCGGAGAGCGAGGAGAGCCAGCCCAGATCGTTATAGCTGGCGCTGGTGGTGATACTGGTCACGCTCTGCCCACTTTGCGGGGCCAGATCATGGACGACCACCGAAGTCGCCTCGTTCAGCGGATTGTACTGAAGGTCTTTTTTCTCGTTGGTGGTCAGCGTCCCGCCATAGCGACCACTTTGATAGCGCACATAGACGGTACGGCCCAGCGCGTCGGCGTAGGAAATCGTCACGTGCTGGTTGGGATCGACCCCCGTGATGGAGACATAGGTGTGGCTGTCGCCATTGACGGTGCCCAGACTATAGTTGGTGCAGGCGGTATAATTGCCGGAGAGCGTGGCCGAGCAAGCAATGCCATCCTGGCCCTGTCCAAACAATGGGTCCTGCACCGCGAGTACCCGGCCCAGCGCGTCGGAGAAGCTCACGGTGCCGCCGGGCGCAACCCCCTGGTAGTCTTTGGCTCCATTGGGATCAATCCAGCCCGTCCCATGCGCCACTTCGAAGGGCACGCTCTGCCAGGCGGTATGCGCCTGGTCGTTGTAGGTCGTGATGGTGACGGTATCATAGCCGGAACTGGGTCCAGGAGTGCGCGTCTCGACCAGGCGACCCTGCTGATCGTAGAACGACTCGCTCTCCACCGTGTTGTACTGGTAGGTCGAGCTATCTGCTTCATAGCAGGGCAAGGTGCTGGTGTTGGTGCAGGTCGAAGTTCGCTGCGTCTTGTCCGTATAGCTGCCACTGTGCAGGGGGAGCATCGTCTGCGTGGTGGGATTGCCCCCTGGATAGCTATAGGCGATCGAGGTGGTCTGCCCATTGGCATCCTGCACGCTGGTCGGCAGCGCCCCCTGTGTATAATCATAGCTGATGGTGCTGCTCTGCCCGAAGGCATTGGTCAGCTTCGTCGGCTGCGCCTCATAGCTATCGTAGACACGGCAGGACGTATAACGGGGAAGGCCCCAGGCGGTGGTGAAGATGGCAGGCGCGGTGGAAAGCGTACAGCCCTTGCCCGAATAGAGCGAGGAGTTCGCCGCGCCCAGGCCATCGACACTCGCCACCACATTGCCCAGATTGTCGTAACCGGTGTAGGTGGTGACTTTGGGCGAGCCACGCGGACTGGTGCAGTTGGCGCTCGTGTAGAGCTTAACGGTGGTGGGCCAGCCTGCCGCCGGAAGCGAGTTGCCGCTGTTCTCATCGTAGGTGATGTCGGTACACTGCCAGCTGTGCCCACTGGCGTCATCCAGTTCGCTGTGGGTGGGCTTGTTGACCGTGTAATAGGTCCACGAGGGCGAACCGGAGGTCGTCTGGTCGTTGGGCGTGTAACTCCATTGCTCAGTGAGGGGATAGAGCGAGACGGGCAGCAGGTTGGTGCCGGAAATGGTCTGCTGGGTCAGATTATGATAGACTCCTGAGCCTTTCAGCCCGCCGCTCGTGGTGTAGTCGTCGTAGGTGTAACTGGTGGTCAGCGAGGGCGGACTGGAATTGTTCGTGAGTTCGTAGTCGCTGGTCTGGGTGGAGAGCAGCACCACCTCACAAGCCGGGAAAGTGCCCGAGGTCGAGCGACAGGCATTCGAGTTATTGGCGTAGGTGTCCGTGGTACGGGCCAGCAAGTTGGCAGCAGTGTAGCTATTGCCACTGTATTGTTCTTGCTGATAGAGCGTGCCGCCCTCGTAGTTCTGATAGTCCGACCAGGGGGTATACCAGCCCTCCGAAGTGTAGTAATACCCGACCGACAGATTGCCTGCCGGGCTGGTGGTCCAGACCTGGGCAAAGCCCTCGTACGAAGAGATGCCGCTCAAAAACCGATTAGAGCAAACGCCAGGGAAAAGCGCCTATTCAAACCAGCATAGTCAGGCCCCTACACCCACTGCTGCTTCGTCGCCAATACTGCCGCCTGCGTTCTATCCTTGACCTGCATCTTTTGCAAAATATGGTGGACGTGTGATTTGACGGTTTCGACGCTCACACAGAGTTTTTCGGCGATGTCGCGGTTGGTTGCGCCCACGGAGAGCAGGCGTAGCACTTCGCGCTCGCGTTCGGTGAAAAGCGGATCCTGGGCCGCCAGGGGAAAACGAGCCGAAATTGTTGTTCCCTGCTCTGGTTTGCTGGCAATAGTGATTCTGCCGCCTGCTTGCTCGATGCGGACCTGCATACTGCGCAGGCCAAGCATCCTGCCCTGCTCCCTTGTCGAGAGGGCTTGCTGGCGAACCTGTTCGACATCAAAGCCTATGCCGTTGTCGCTTACCTCGGCGACCAGCAGGCCGGGCAAGGTTTGTAGCCGTATCGACACCTGCGTTGCCTGGGCGTGCTTGCGAATATTGTGAAGAGCTTCCTGCACAAAGCGATAGGTCGGCGCTTCCAACGAAGGCGGCCATTGCCTGGTACGTTCAAGCTGCGCATCGATGCGCAGGTGCGGCATGCTGGCGCTAAATTCATCTAGCAGGGAGCGCAAGGCCTGCTCGAACTGCTGGTTTTCTAACTGTGGTGGCAGCAGCGAGGCTATTCCCCGCCGCAACTCGTTCAGGCTCTCGAAAAGTGTCTGTTGAGCGCGGCCTATTTCACGCAGCGCAGCTTCCGGCTGCTGTGCGAAAACGCGCTGCACAAATTCGAGCTTATGCATGGCGTGAGCAATTTTTTGCGCTACGCCATCATGCAGATCACGCGCAATACGGCTCCGCTCGCGATCAAGCATCGCCTGTTGCTCTGCCGAATGCTGTTCGCGCAAACGCAACACCAGAGCCGCGATACGAGACAGATACGCCACTCCTTGCTGAAGCTCAGGCGAAATTTCTTCTCTACCGGGTACGGCAAGCGCAATAGCTCCAATCAGTCGCCCGGCATAGCATAATGGAAAGAGCAGCACGCCCACATATGGCGACCAGTTTAGCACGCGCATCTCGCCATCCAACAACTCCTCTTGTAAAAATTGCAAGCTATCATTCACCATCGATAAATATGAAGTGATATCGCTCAGTGTCGCGCTAAGGGCAAACCGTCGCTGCGCTGGAAAATAGAACCACAGACCTCCACTACGTGCCTGCAATACGGTTGCCAGATAAGCCAATATATCGCGCTGTATATCGCCATCCCGCAACGCCAGCTCAAACAAATCCATACTTGCCTGCATAATTTCATCCGTAGGGACAGGGGGATGCGGGGCGGCTGGGTGGGGGCCTCGTGCCTGTCCCCGTGTGGTGGTGGGGTCGGCATCATGTGGCACACCCGACCCATGTTTTTCTCCCAACCCCTCCCCGGACAGGCACGAGGCCCCCCCATCCCATTCGCCCCACCCCCTGTCCCTACGCATAATTGTAGAGACATCCCCTTGTGGGTGCCTTCTCTTTTCTACACCATCCCCCGTGAGATACGAGCCAAGCAGCGAAACGCAGACCGCTACATCGCCCTCATTCAAATCCTGGGGCTCTTTCTCCGTCAAAAAATGGTCAAAGCAGAGAACCAGCAGGCCCTTGCTTATCTCCTGCCCTGAACGCAGCGGGATAAACAGCATCTCTCCATCGCGCCATGCTGGAAGGCCTTCGAGCGGCAAACTATCAGACTTATTCTGTTTATTGACGACGGAGGAAATACCTTTTGTATGCAGAATGCTGGCAAATCGCTCATCAATAGAGAGCGTCCGCGCTACTTTGGGTGTGACAGGACCGGAACGCGCCAGCAATTGTAACGTTTGACTTTCCTGGTTGACCGCATAGAGCAGAGCCAGGCGCGCGCGTGCCAGTTTACGAAGATAATGCAATAAAAGCTGCCTGCCCCGCATGATCGATGACTCAGCTTGCAGGCGCGCAATCAAGGATAAAAGGCTATGGGACGTACTCACGATTTTCCCCCATCCAGTGCATATTGTGTATCTCTACTGCTTCCAGCATACAGGAGCGAAAAATAGGAGGAAGGCTCTCCCGTCCTGCTACCATGCCGGATGGGGGAATCAACCCGGTAGATAGCATACGTAGAGAGCCTCTATCGAAGTGGAGGGAGAACACAGGCTGGGAAAACACCTGTGCGGGGAAAAACTATGGGGGGATGACACTACAGGGGACTGGAGGCTGGCGAGGGCGGTTGCCAGGCGCTCCGCATACCGCTCGGTTGCTTTGATAGCATACATTATGTAAACCGGAAAGTCAAGCTAAGTCAGCATTACTTAAGTACTAATTTTCTATTTTAAATATTGTCCCTTTGAATCAGGATAAAATTGGCATTGTGTAGGGACGCGATTCATCGCGTCCTGCCTATTATGCGCGTTTAATGAGGCAGGACGCGATGAATCGCGTCCCTACAAAAAAGACGCAGGCCACTTTTTAAAGCCTGCGTCCCTCAATGTTGTATTTTAATGGTGCGCGAGGGATGCCTGAGGTGTCTCCTGGCTTTGAGCAATCGCTTCGACTGAGGTAAGCGATTTGAAGGCAGCATCGGTCAGCGTTTTATTTGTTTCGGGATCAAAAATCACGTCGTCGCGTTTGCAATAGTAGAGGCGTCGCCAGTTATCCATCGCCTGATCATAGGCCGGAAGAAACTTTTGTGTCTGCTGATCGCCGCGCAGCACACGGAGAAAGGCGATCAAAGAAAGAACCAGCGCCACCACAATAGCGGCAATGGTAAGCACAACCTGCAACACCTGTATGGGGCCGGGCCAGCTACCATAGCCATTGGTACCGCTCAGAACCAGAATAAAAAACACGCCAAAAGCCACCAGCACAAAACCAACAGTGATATAGCCCATCATGCCTACATGCGCTACCGGCATAACTGGAGGGGCCAATCGGCCTACCCCGGTCTCATATGCAACCGGCACTTTCCTGACCTGGTCCGACTGGTGACAGACCGGACACAGTACTTGCTGTACTGAAGTCGATGCCATATACCAAACAACCTCCTTGCTCATCTATGCACGAGCTAGAAATATGATATCAGCAAAAGCATACCACGTCACGCCTTATTCGACAATGTTAGAGTTCGTTTTGCCAGGCAAGGGTCGTTCCGAAGGCACCCGCAAGTGGATACCTTCTCTCCACTCCGCTTACGGCAAAAAGATGATGAGCATATAAATATATCTCTCATTTAATTATTATAAAGAGGATTTTCACCTTTGCGCAAAAATTCGTTTTGCTGTTGCCATACTGCTGTCACAGCGATGCTGCATACTTGCAGTGTAAGCAAAAAGCTTACTATGTACAATCAAAACGCGCGTAAAGGAGCTTTTACCATGCTGCAACAACTTGATTTCGTGATGCTCTACGCTACCAATTTCGAAGAGGCCGTGAACTTCTACACCCAAAAGCTTGACATGGAGATCGATGACCAGGCCCCCGGCTTCGTCCAGTTCAAACGCTACGACGATAAAGGCGCGGTCTTCGCTCTGACAGCCCAGGGCGACGGCACCCCCGTTCACAATGCCGAACTCTGGTGGCTGGTAGACAATGCCGACGCCACTCACGACGACCTCGTAGCTAAAGGGATCGAGATTGCGGAGCCACTGCAAGACCAGCCCTTCGGGCGCACCTTCGCCATCAAAGACCCGGCTGGCAATACTCTCTATATGATGCAACTCCGCAAATAACGATTTCTGTCAATTTTTTGCACCCCGCATGGGTCCCGGAAGACACCCGCAAGGGGATGTCTTCCGGGACCTCTCCCCACCAAAATCTGACGCTCACCCATATTCGCCCACCAACTTGACCGCCCCCGCCTTACAATGCTATCCTGCAAGCATCATAAGCAAATAGGCACTTCTGCAGACGAGCATAAAATTCACCTCTGCGAGCAGACAATCATACAAAGGACGAGGCATGACAACAACTATCACCATTCTGGGGCTTGGGCCGGGACGTTGGGAGGACGTGACTCTGCGCGCTCGCGCCTGCCTGGAACGGGCCGAGCGCGAATCTATACCGGTCTACTTTCGCACGCTGATTCACCCTACCCTGGAGCCACTGCGGGAGGCGCTTCCAGGGCTTGCTATAGAATCCTTCGACAGCTATTACGAGGAATCAAGTGACTTCAGCACCCTCTACCGCCGCATTGCGGAGCAGGTATGTGCCCTGGCTGAGCAGCAATCCATTATCTATGTAGTACCAGGGCACCCGCTCATCGGTGAATCCACGGTGCAACTGGTGCTGCAACTGGCGCGCGAGAAAGGGTTGAAGACCGAGATTATCGCTGGCCTGTCCTTTATCGAACCGGTCTGCGAAGCGGTAGAGCTTGACCCTTTGACATCTGGCCTGCAAATACTGGATGCTACCGAGCTAGCGGCATTGGATGAAAGCGAACTGGCAGGGAAAATCATTCCCACGCAGCCCTTAATGGTGGCACAGGTCTATAATCGCCGCCTGGCAAGCGACCTCAAACTGGCTCTGGGCGAGTTCTATCCAGATGAATGGCCTGTTAAGCTGGTGCGCGCCGCAGGTGTGGGAAGCGAGCAGGGCATTGTCGAAATGCCCCTGTACGAACTTGACCGCAACACGCTGGCGAATCATCTTAGCACGCTCTACGTGCCGCCTGTCGATGAACTGACTGCTCTACGCCTGCCCGAGACGCTGCGCTACGTCACCTATCGCCTGCGCCGCGAACCCGATGGCTGCCCCTGGGACCGGCAACAAACCCATGCCTCGCTGGTGCATTACGTCATTGAGGAAACCTACGAAGTGGTCGAGGCCATCGAAGAAAACGACATGGAGAAGCTGGCCGATGAACTTGGCGATTTGCTGCTCCAGGTCTACCTGCACGCCGAGGTTGCGCGCCAGGAAGGCGATTTTGCCATCGGCGACGTTTTCGAGCATGTCAACGCCAAGCTGATTCGCCGCCATCCCCATGTTTTCGGCGATGTCCAGGTCAGCGGTGCGGGACAGGTGATGCAGAACTGGGAAGAGATCAAACGCCAGGAACGCATTGCCGCCGGAAAAGATGTGCAGCGTGAAAGCGTCCTCGACGGCGTTCCCCAGGCTGCACCCGCCCTCATGATCGCCCAGGAATATCAGAAACGGGCGGGCAAAACAGGCTTCGACTACCACAGCGTTGAGCGCATCCTGGAAAAGATGCGCGAAGAGTTGCAAGAACTACAGGAAGCGACCACGCCCGAACACCAGCGCGAAGAAATGGGCGACTTGCTCTTCATGGTTGCGAGATTGGCCCGCCAACTGGATATTGACGCAGAAGAAGCCTTGCGTCAGGCAAATCGGAAGTTTCGGAAGCGCTTTCAGGAGATGGAGAGAAAAATCCGTATGCTAGGACGGCCATTTGAATCGTATTCATCAGAAGAGTGGATGAATCTATGGAAGAGCGTAAAGACTAATGGGGCGTAGCTCTCTTTGTTACGTTTACTAAATTAGGACGCTTAGCAAATGAAAATGAAATAGTAGAGTTGTCTTGATCGATTGTACTCGGGTCGGTAAAAGTGCTATACTTTGGCAAATAGCTGCCCCTGGGGAGGTCGCGGTATGTTATGCAAGTACAAAATTTATTGCAGTACACGTCATCAGTAGATGACATTGAAGAACAATTGCATGCGCTGGTTGAGACGAGATATATCAAAACGCATACACCTCTTGTTTTTGAAGCATTAGGGTTCATTCAGCGTCTCTATCATGGTAAACTTCGTGACAATAGTGTTCCCTATATTCTACACCCTCTCCGGGTAGCATTGATGCTAGGGCAATACGAGGAGAGAACCGGTACTAAATTATTGATTGCAGCATTACTACATGATACAATCAAGGACGGCGACCTGGAAGATGCAGAGATCGAGCAACGATTTGGTCACTTTGTAGCAAAGCTCGTTACAAAGGTGGCCAGATATACATCCAACACTGGCGATACCTCTTCAACTGACTGGGATGAAATTCTGCTCGAGAGTCATGAAATACGCGCGCTAAAAGTTTTTGAAGAACTCGACAATGTAATGTATTGGCGTATTCTTCCTGTGAACCATGCTTTACGGAACAATATTCCTTTCTGGCTGGAGGATGTACGAACAAAATACCTGCCTCTAGCCCACGCAACCAATATGCAGGCATACGAACTGATGCATCAGGAGTACACATATTATGTCAAACATGGCTACGCCCACCATTAGCCAGTTACCATCTGATATCAAGAGAAGACTTCGCCGTAAGGGAGATTTTTTTCTTTGCCCCGATGATATCGTATGCCCTAAAGTGGCTTATATTGGCGAAAACGTCTATTATCGCTTTATGAATTTTGTGTATCTCCCCCAGCCGCCTGATAGCTTAAGCATCGAAAAAGTGGTCGAATTATGTGATCTTCGTTTAGACCTTATGGGCAAATTGGTAAATACGGATATCAACAAACATATTGTTGCTCAGGCAGCTAACGTCGTTAAAGCTCATTCGGCAAAACCACTTTCTGGTTTGCGCGTCCTCGATTTTGGATGTGGCTCCGGTTTTTCGTCTCTATTATTGAAAGAGGAGTTGCCTGGCATACGGATCACGGGAGTTGACATAAGCAAAAAAGCCGTAAAGCACGCTCGTAAAGCAGGATTGACCGTCGAACGTACTTATCCTGATAAGGCGTTACCTTTTGATAACGCGAGTTTTGACTACATCTTTGCCATTTTCGTCATGCATTTTAACGTCGGAGTTTCTACTCTTGAAGAGTTAAAACGTATACTGCATCCATCGGGCAAATTTGTGTTTAATGTGTACCGGCGCGATGTCGAGGGCGTTTTAGAACAGCTCGACGAAGTGGGTTTTCATATAGATGAGGTCATGTCAGTTGAAGGAGCCAATGGAACGACAACTAACCATGTTATCGTAAGTTGTGCATCTTTCACTCCTGACTTTGTTTCGTAATATGATGATGTAGTCCGGTTGCTTCGCCTTAACAGGATGTGTGCATGAGGCAACAATTCATTTCGGTATGCAAATACTTGCATCGTTTTCTCCCAGCCTGTTTTCTTATCTTCCTGTGTGTACTCGTTTCCTGGATACTTGTTACTCCTCGTCCAGTAATAGCACAAGATCATCCCTCGCTTCTCACGGCAGTATCACCAACGCCTTCGGGAGTCTCCCCAACCCCGGATGTACAATTGCAGCAACTCTATACGGTTGCACAAAATGATATTACGGTAGCGAACGCCTTCGTCACGTTTGCCGGAGTTGTTTTAAGCATCGCAGCCGTAGTACTGGCAGCAGCAGGCCTATTTGAATTTCTAGGCAGGCGTCAACTGAATACGCGCTTCCAACAGATTAGCCACCTGGAACGACAACTTGACAAGCACATTCAACAGGTTGCAGACCTCGAACAGCAGGTCAAAAAGCAGATTGACAACCATACCCAGCAAGTTGCCCATCTTGAGGAGCGATTTGAAAAGCAGGTCGAACAATTGCAACTACGAACTGACTACGAAACACGCCTGTTTAATGAGCGATTGGCGGCCCTTGACCACCAGTTTGATGCCAAAAGCCAGAATTTCATGGAAGCGTCCTATAACTTCAATATGGGGAAAGTTGCCTATCAAGCAGGAGACGACGAGCTTGCTATCGAATATTTTCAAGAAGCTTTAAAATTCCAGCCGACTAATCCCCGCATTCTGGAAAGAATAGGCAGGTCTTATAGCAACCTTAATGATATGCCTCGCGCTATCAGCTGCCTGGAAGAGGCCTTGAAAATCGACGAAGATTATATCCCCGCCTTACGGAGTCTTGCGCTTTGCTATCGTTATACTGACCCGCAACGGGCTATCGAATGCCTCAAACATGCTGTGAAAGTAAAGCCAGATGGGTTTGAGGCAATGGATTTTCTTGGCCTCATCTATCGCGACCAGGGACTTATCGATGAGGCTATTAAGTCTCATGAGGAAGCATTTAAACATCAAAAACGCCCTGAAACCGAGTTCTATTTGAGTATTCTTTACGCCATGAAAGGTGATAAGAAACGCGCGAAGGCCAGAGCATTATCGGCAGAGAGCGACCTTGATAGTCCGGAACATGATAAGCGTATACGTCCCGTCTGGAAACTTTTAATTCAGGCCGCCTATCCGATTTTAGATGGTGATAAAGAAAGAGCCGTCCAATTTATTCAAATGACGACTCAATACATCACGACACATCGCATCCATGAAGCGCTGAAAGGGCATATTGTTTTTCTTCTCGAAGCCAGCGATCATAGCGATTGGCTTCCTGAGTTTATGCAGCATATTCGTTTGCAGACAAAGTAGCAGCTTCATCCACATTGACTACTTCCGCGCAGAATGGTACAGTAGTATCGAGATTCTATAAAGAAGACTAACGATGAGGAACGAGTTACTGGCGTGGTTTGCGCGGGAGGGGCTGCTGCTTCAGAGCATCACCACTGCGACGGATGACCCGGACGACGAAATCAAAGTGACGGTCAAAGCACCCATTATTGCTCTGAGCAAGGCTCATGACGATTTCCGCGAGTGTCCCGACCCGGTGCTGTTTGGCTATCCCGAGGATTGCCTGGAATACATGACGCTGAGCGACTTTCACTCGTTCGTTTATCAATGGTTCGAGCGAGCGGTGAGCGCGGGCATGGGACGCTGTTTCGTCTGTAATAAAGTGCTGGACAACAGCGCGGAAAAGCCCTGGGATGCCGTATTCGTCACCAACGAGTGGCATTGCTGGCTGCTGGTGCATTACGACTGCAAACGCTATCTCAGCCGCGACTTGAAGGGGCGCAATCCCTTCGAGGTGGCGGCCCGCCCGCCGGAATTTTTTGATTTACGCCTGGCATAACTGCCCCGGAAACCCAACTCACCACGATTTTGCGAGGAAACAATGGATAAAAACCAGGTTGCGCAGGCGCTGGAAGAAGTCGCCAGCCTGCTTGAACTGAAAGAGGATAGCAATCCCTTCGAGGCGCGCGCCTATGAGAACGCTGCCCGAGCCGTCAGTGCGTTGGATGGCGATATCGAACAAATGGTGCGCGAGGGCAGGCTGAAAGGCGTGCCAGGGCTGGGCGCTACCACCATCAAGCGCATCGAGGAACTGGTCAACACCGGACATATGGCTCTGCTCGATGAATTGCTGGCGACTACTCCGGCGATTAAGTTGGAGATGCGGCGCATTCCCGGCGTGGGGCCGAAGAAGATCAACGCCATCTACAACGCGCTGCACATCAACAGCATTGAGGAGTTGGAGCAGGCCTGTAAAGAGGACAAAGTGGCGAAGCTGCCCGGCTTCGGCAAAAAGACGCAGGATAAAATCTTGCAGGGTCTCGCCTTCCTGGCGCAACACTCGGGCCGTTTCCTCTACCCGGTCGCCGAGCAAGAGGCCGAGCGCATTCGAGCTGTACTGGCGCAGATACCGGAGATAGTGCGCCTGCAGATCGCGGGCAGCCTGCGCCGAAAACGCGAGACTATCGGCGATATCGATATGGTCGCCAGTGTGGCCGATGACGCCAGCAGCGACGTGCGGCGCAAGATCATGGATATCTTCACCAGCCAGCCCTCGGTCGAGGCGATTACAGGCAAGGGCGAGACGAAATCGAGCGTGGTGCTGAAAAGCGGCATCAACATGGACCTGCGCGTGGTCAACGACAGCCAGTTCCCCTACACGCTGCACCACTTTAGCGGCTCGAAGGAGCATCATATCCCACTCCGCCGCCGCGCCCTCAGCATGGGCATGACCATTAACGATTACGGCCTGTTTCGCGGCAAGGAACCGAACCTGGAACTGGTGCCATGCAAGGACGAGGCAGATATCTACGCCGCGCTTGGCATGGACTACATCGAACCCGAACTGCGCGAGGATATGGGCGAGATCGAAGCCGCCATAGAACACAAGCTGCCCAGATTGGTGCAGTTGAGCGACCTGCGGGGTATCCTGCACGCTCACTCCACCTGGAGCGACGGGCAAAACACCATTCGCGAAATGGCGGAAGCCTGCATTGCGCGTGGCTACCAGTATCTCGGCATCACCGATCATAGCAAGGTTGCGGCTTACGCGGGTGGCTTAAACGAGGACGCCCTTCTCCACCAGCGCGAGGAAATCGACCGCCTCAACGAGGAGTTTGCCGGGCGTATTCACATCCTGCATGGAACCGAGTGCGACATCCTGCGCGATGGCGCGCTCGACTTTTCCGACGAGGCGCTGGCTCGCCTGGATTTCGTGGTGGCTTCGATTCACAGCCAGTTTAACCTCTCGCGTGAGGAGCAGACGCAGCGCATGATTCGCGCCATCTCCAATCCCTTCGTGGATATTATTGGACATCCGACCGGACGGCTCCTGCTCAGCCGCGAGGGCTACGATATTGATATCGAGGCGGTCATTGACGCGGCGTCGCAACATGGCACGTGTATCGAGATCAATGCTCATCCATCGCGCTTCGATCTGGATTGGCGTTTTTTGCACCGCGCTCGTGATAAGGGTATAAAGATTCCAATTGACCCGGATGCTCATAGTATTGATGGGCTTGACGTGATACGGTATGGTATAGGTATCGCTCGCAAGGGGTGGCTGCGCCCCAGTGATGTGCTGAACACGCTGACAACAGACGAACTCCTGGCGTTCTTTAAGGCGCGCCGGGAAAAGTATATACATGCATAGCAAGGTAGAAAGGAAGTAGATACACATGGCAGAACTGACAGAACTGGTAGTAAGCAAACGCGAAGTATTGGGGAAAAAGGCCAAACGCCTGCGCAAGGCAGGACTCATTCCCGGCAATATTTTTGGACACCGCCAGGACCCGGTGGCAGTGCAGGTGGACGAGGTAGCGTTCGATACACTGCGCCGCCAGCATAAAACGACCGGCATTATGTCGCTGCGCCTGGACGGGTCGGATACGGAAACCGCGCTAGTGCGCCACATTCAGCGCGACCCGCGCACGAACAAAATCGTGCATATCGACTTTTTCCGCGTCAGCCTGACCGAGCGCATCACGGTCAGGATTCCGCTGCACGTTACGGGTGAGGCTCCCGCCGTGAAGAACGAGGGCGGCGTGTTGCTCCATCTCGTGGACGCGCTCGAAGTCGAGTGTACTGCGCAGGACATCGTCGATCACCTGGATGTCGATGTCTCGTCCCTGGATCACATCGATGACACCATTCACGCCAAAGACGTCGCGTTACCCGCGAACTACACGCTGCTAACCGACCCGGACGAGCCGGTCGTCAAGGTTGGCGCGACCCGCGCCGAGGTGGCTGAGGAAGAGGCTGCTGCTGAAGAGACTCCAGCCGCGCCTGCTCCTGAAGCCGCAGCCGGAGAGAACGCTGAAGGCTAGGCGAGAGGTTGCATGATCCGCCAGTGTCAAGCCTTGACACTGGCGGATCGAAACCCTTAGAAATGAGCGATTGCTATGCGGATCATGATCGTTTCGGACCAGTATCCACCAATGGTGGGAGGGGTGCCCCGAGTAACGCAGGAGCTGGCGAGACGACTGGCTGATCGCGGACACCAGGTATCGGTAATCGCGCCCAGCTATGGCGCTCGCGACGTCTACCGCGTCGAGAACAAGGTACGCATCTATCGCTTCTCATCCTTTGAGTGGCCGACCTACGGGGAGTTGCGCATTCCCATGCTCCCCATTCTCCCTTTCCGGCGTTTGCTGAAGCAACTCGATCCCGACATCATTCATATTCACTCGCCCGTCGTGCTGGGCAACATTGCGCAAATCGTAGCGGGCGGCCTGCGCAAACCCGTCATCGCCACCAATCACTATCTGCCAATCAACATGAGCCGTTCGCTCACCTCAGACCCACTCTTTGGCAAGCCCTTTATGAACGTCTCCTACACTTACCTGGTGCATTTCTGCAATCGCTGCGAGTATGTCACTGCGCCCACGATGACGGCGCTCAACCTGCTCTATGAACATGGCCTGCGTTCCCCGGCCCGCGCCATCTCAAACGGCATCGACTTGCAAGAGTTTACGCCGGGCGAGCCAGACCCCGAAGTCCGGCGCAGGCTTAACCTGCCGACCGACCGGCCCATCATTCTTTCGGTAAACCGCCTGAGCCAGGAAAAACGCATCGATGTTCTGATTGACGCCGCCGCGAAAATGCAGCAGTCGGCGCAGATCGCCATTGCCAGCACCGGCCCGCAGGAAGCGGAGTTACGGGCGCAGGTGGAAACGCTTGGCCTGCAAGACCGCGTGACCTTCTTAGGCTTCGTCAGCGATGACGACCTTGTCTCGCTGTTCCGCCTCTCGCATATCTTCGGCATTCCCTCTGAGGCCGATTTACAAAGTCTTGCCACGATGGAGGCGATGGCCTGCGGGCTGCCCGTCGTAGCCGCCGACGCCTATGCCCTGCCCGAACTCGTGCATCACGAGGAGAACGGTTTCCTTTTCACACCGGGCAATAGCGAGGAAATGGCCCGCTATCTGGACACCCTGGTAGAAAATCCAATCCTGCGTAAGGAGATGGGCGCTAAAAGCCTTGAGATCATCGCTCCCCACAATATCGAGCGCGTCCTTGACGAATGGGAAGCGCTCTATCGCCGCCTCTCCACTGAGTTTATCGAGGCAAAAGAGCGCAAGCTGCGTATGCGCCTCATTCGCAAAGCCTCGGCCTTTATGTCGCCCCGCGCTCCCCGCTATAAACGCGGGCGCGATAGCTCGCCGAATTATCCCCCGGGCTGGCAAGAAAAAACGGCTGAACAATAAGGATAATGACAACTTTTCTGCCGAACTTGCGTTTCCAATCATTCAAGCGACCCACAGGTTGCAGATAAACATGATAGAAAAGGCGATGAAAAAAAAGAGCGAACCCGTGAAATACCATCGATGGAAGCGCCTGCTTTTCTTTCCCCAGACTGCGGCAATAACGAAAATTGGGAAGAGAATCAGTAAATAACGCGGCTGTGAAAGCAAAGGGCTGAGGTCTTCCAGGGGAAAACTCAACGAGAACGTAGCTATACTTGCCGCAAAAAGACGATAGTGAAGTGGAATCCATTTCCATCCAAAACCCAGCACCAGCAGCGAGAACAGCGTAAACAGAAAAGAGTTCAGGTGTTCCAGCAGGTAAATCCATGACGGAGCAGCGACGAATCCTCGAACTATCAGGTAAGCAGTCGTCCAGGGAAAGCTGAAGTGCCGATTCCAATCATTTTTTTCGGCCACGCTGAAGACGAAGGCGTTCCCTTTGGTAAAGTAGAGATAAAGAAGATAGATGATTACTCCTAGAGGAATCAGCGCTATCGGAATCAAGGCGTTCAATTTTGCGCGCCAGGCATGCTTCGTTTGTTCAGAGGATATCCAGAAGCGCTGCGCATACACTACAAGATAAGGGACAGCCAGAAAAACGCCAGACGAACGAGTTAGAGCCGCGAGAAATCCGAGCAAACCCGCGAACCACCAGTCTCGCGGTTGGCCGCGCTGCAACACGAGAAAACAGGCAATGCACAGTAGCATAAACAACGACTCGGTGTAGCCTGCGAAGAAAAACAGCCCGTAAGGAGCAAAGGCCATGTAGTAGAGGGCGCGGCGGGCGATAACTGCATCGTAATGGTCTAAAAGAAGCTTGGAGAGCAAGACAAGCGCACAGTAAAAACAAAGGTTGGCGAGCAGTAGCCCGGCAGCATAGTAAGAGCCAGGGAATATTCCACCCAGCAGGAGACCAACAGGGCGTTGCAGCAAGGGCCAGAGCGGAAAGAACGCCGTATTCAATGTATCTGCATACCCCTGGGCGGAAATGGCGACAAAGTGCGGCACATCCCAGCGATACCAGGAGAAAAAGAATGCGCTCAGGCTGGCAGGATTATCTCCATATGGGATGACCTGATACGGTGTATGGAGCATCGCGCTCTGGTTTCTAAAAAAAGGTAGCAACGCTTGTAGAGAAAACATGGTGAGAACGCTTACCACCAGGAGCAATAAGCGGCTGAGGAGAAAAACCCGCCCGGCCTCTTTATAGGCCGTCTTCCATTGCTGCATGGACGTTCGCCCTGAACTACTCATCCCATTTTGCATCCGCTTATTTAATCTCTCCCATCAGTGTAGCAAAGAAAGCAGTTTGGAGACAAGAAGATAGCCAGATAACCCTACATCGAGTGACTGCCATTTTTTTGCGGTCAGTATGAAGGTGCCTTTCAATAATACATACGTCCTGAAACGTGAAAATTACAACTTTTTCACGAACTAACACTTATATTGACGCCTGCTGATATTTCCCCTATACTCAGCCTTACAGGCGGAACAGCCTGTTTATTTTTTTATCTTTAGCCAGGAATTATTCCCGGCATGAGAAAGGGGTTCAGACGTGTTGCCATCAGGCGAAGAGACACCTACCCCCATGTCAACATCAGAGGCGGGCCGCAAAGGGGGAAAAACGGTTCGCGACCGCTATGGCGAAGACTACTTTCGCCGTATCGGCAAGCTGGGAGGCACCAGAGTCAAACAACTTCGCGGCAGCGAATATTACCGCGCAATTGCGCGTAAAGGCGGCATGAAAAGCATGAGCAAGTATGGCCCTGAACATTTCGCGGCAATGGGCAAAAAGGGTGGCCAGACTACCAAACAACGCCAGGACCCCGATTTCTATAGCCGCATCGGCAAAATGGGCGGTGCTGCACGCCGCAAAAAAGCTGAATGAAATATCATACAGATGGAGTTCTAGCACTGAGTGGACTCAAGCCAGGGCATCCTGGCTTGAGTCCACTCAGTGCTAGAACTCCATCTATTATCCCCTTGACAAACCTCTCTTCTCTATGCTAAATTTTTAGCATGCTAAATATTTTTAGCACGTTCTAACAAACCAGTACAAGGAAAGAACCTTAATGGACAACCTGAGCGAGATAGACCAGGAGATACCCGTTTTGCCGGAAGATGTGCCGGTAGAAATGCCGGAATTGCCCCTGAGACGGCTCATCTCTACGATGCAACAGTTCAAGGCGATTAGCGACCCGGTGCGTTCGCGTATTCTGGGTATTATTCAGAGCCAGCCAGCGACCGCCAGGCAGATAGCGGATAGATTGGGAGCAACGCCGGGCGCGATAGGCCATCACCTGCATGTGCTTGAGGACGCCGGATTGGCAAAGGTCGTGGCGCGGCGGTTGGTGCGCGGCATCGTAGCGAATTACTATACGCGCACCGCCAAAATCTTCCAGTATGAACTACCGGAGGATGTACGAGGCGACAATCTTGCTAACCTTGAGATTATGTCGAAGGCATACAGGGAGCTGTGTGAGTCGCATGAGGCTTATAAACATGATTCTTACAGGTTCGATGCCTTTCCACATGCTCGCCTTTCACCTGAACGAGCAAAGTACTTCTCCGAGCGGCTCGAAGACCTGCTCGAGGAAATTCTGCGCGAGCCGCCCGATCCACACGGCAAGGTGTATAGCATTTTTATGGCTATGTTTCTGTCACCACCTTATATGCAAGGACAGGAGACGTCCGAATAGCAGCAAAGGAGTCCCATATGGCAGCGCAAACGAGCGAGACGAAGACAACCTTTCGCGGACTGAGCGGAGACTTCTGGAAGTACTGGACAGGGCAAACCATCTCTAACCTGGGCAGTTCGGTAACGCTGTTCGCGCTGCCACTGCTGGTCTATCAACTCACCGGCTCGGCCATCAATCTGGGCATCACGGGCGCGGCTGAATTTCTGCCTTACCTGCTGTTTGGCCTTGTGCTTGGCGCATGGATGGACCGCGTCAATCGCAAGCGCATGATGATTCTAACCGATGTTGCCCGCGCCGCCATCATCGCCACCATCCCACTCAGCGCGGGCTTTCACATACTGAGCGTCTGGTTGATTTATGCTGTCGGCTTCATTCACTCCACCCTCACCATCTGCTTTGAAGCCGGGCAGTTCGCCGCCATCCCCAGCCTTGTAAAGCAGGACGACCTGGTGACGGCCAACGGGCGCATTCAGGCAAGTTATTCCGCCGCCAGCGTTGTTGGGCCGCTCTTAGCAGGCCTATTAGTAGCAAAAATCCCTCTGGCAATGCTCCTGTTCATAGATGCATCCTCTTTCCTGGTCTCCGCCTTCTCGCTGGTTCTGATTCGCCGCAGTTTCAACGCAAAAAAAGACGAAAAACGCGAAGCGACCACCATCTTTCGCGATGTCGTCGAGGGTTTGCGCTACGTGCTGAGCCACCCGGTATTGCGCAACATTTCACTGATGATGTCGATGGTCAATTTCGTAGCCTCGACCACTTACGCGCAGCTTGTCCTCTTCGCCAAAGAGCGCTTAGCGGCCAATAACACCGAGGTAAGCTTGCTTTTCTCGTTTGGCAGCCTGGGGGTCGTTATTATGGGTTTGCTGGCCGGTCTCTTACGCAAGCGCTGGTCGTTCAGCAAAGTGGCATTGGGAGCCTTGATGACCGAAGGATTGCTCACCATCGTCTTCTCGTTCATGCGCTGGTACTGGGCGGCGGCCTTGCTCTGGATGCTTATGAGCGGCCTCGGTATTCTCTTCAACATCAATACGGGCAGTTTGAGGCAGGCCATTGTTCCCAATCACCTGCTTGGCCGAGTCATTACTATTGCCGGAGTGCTGGCGTGGTCTGCGATCCCGCTCGGCAGCCTGCTCGGCGGCTTTGCCATCGCCTGGACGCACAATGTCGCTCTCGTCTATGGCATTATAGGCGCGCTGACTTTCCTTATTCCGTTCTCGTTCTCGTTTACGCCGCTCGGGCATGCCGAGAAGTATATTCCGGCAAAAACGGAGGAAGCTGAAGAAAGCTTGGCGCATTCTGAATGATGTGATACAGTGCCAGGGGAGAAGGCACCCATCAGGAGGAATCGCATCATGACCTACCTGCTCGCCGGAATTGATACTGGCGGAACGTTCACCGATATCGTTGTGTTTGAGGATGGCCGCCTGCGCGTCCACAAAGTACTCTCTACGCCACGCGACCCATCACAGGCCATTCTTCAAGGGCTACGCGAGTCAAACGCGCTGGAGCAACTCTCGGTACTCGTTCACGGCTCGACCGTTGCAACCAACGCCGTACTCGAACGTAAGGGCGTGCTGACGGGCCTGATTACAACGGCAGGCTTTCGCGACGTGCTTGAGATCGGGCGGCAGACGCGCCCCAAACTCTACGATTTGCGCGTTGAGAAGGTTCCCCCACTCGTTCCACGTTCGCGCCGCGTTGAGGTGGTGGAACGCCTCAACGAGCGCGGCGAAGTGCTGATTCCGCTTGATGAGGACTCTGTACAAAAGGCTTTGCAGGCATTACGCGAGGCCAATGTCGAAGCAATCGCCATCTCGCTCCTGTTTAGCTTTGCCAATCCAGAACATGAGCGGCGGGTTGCGGAAGCCGCTCGCGCTCTGGATGTCTACGTCTCGGCCTCTTATCAGGTGCTGCCTGAATTCCGCGAGTATGAGCGCACCAGCACGCTCGTACTCAATGCCTACGTCGGCCCGCTCATTGACCGCTATCTGGCCCGCCTAGAAGAGGCTTTACCCGAAGAAACAGTGCTGCGCATCATGCAGTCCAACGGCGGCTCCATTTCGAGTACGATGGCGCGGCGGGAGGCGGCGCGCACATTGCTTTCTGGCCCGGCTGCAGGCACAGTGGGGGCGGCCTTTGTCGCTCGGGCTTCCAATATTTCGCAGATCATCGCTCTCGATATCGGCGGCACCTCTACCGATGTGTCGCTGGTAGATGGAGACATTACCGAAACGACCGATGGTAAAATCGGCGGCTATCCTACGAAACTGCCCATGATCGATATTCACACGGTTGGCGCGGGCGGCGGCAGCATCGCCTGGTTTGATATGGGTGGCGCGCTGCGCGTCGGGCCTGTCTCGGCGGGCGCAGACCCTGGCCCGGCGGCATATGGACGCGGCGGCAGCGAGGCAACCGTCACCGACGCTCACGTAGTGCTTGGACGCCTGCTTCCCGATGCCTTTCTCGGCGGCACAATGCAGCTCGATAGAGAACGCGCCTTTGCGGCGGTCTCTCGCATTGCCGAACGCCTGAATACCTCTGCTGAAGAAGCCGCGCTGGGCATCATCCGTATTCTCAATGCCAATATGGAGGCCGCCATTCGAGTCATCTCCGTTGAGCGCGGCCTGGACCCCCGCTATTTTACGCTGGTCGCCTTCGGAGGGGCAGGGCCGTTACATGCCTGCGAACTCGCGGCGGCGCTGCGCATTCCGCGCGTACTCGTTCCGGCCACTCCTGGCGTCCTCTCTGCGCTCGGCATGCTGGTTGCCGATACACTTAAGGACTATGTGTACACCGTCATGGCTCCTATGGAGGAGGCCCAGGATATTATTATCTCTACCCTCGCAACATTAGAGGAACAGGGACGCCATGACCTTGCCCAGGAAGGTATCGCCTCAGAAAATATCGTCATTGAACGCTATCTTGACCTGCGCTACGTTGGCCAATCCTACGAACTGACCATTCCTTATGAAAATGATGGCGAACAGGCAGCGCAACGCTTTCATGCCACACACGAACGCCGCTTCGGCTATAGCGACCCCAATGAGCGCATGCAGGTGGTCAATGTGCGCATCAAAGCGCGAGGCATCTCAACTCCACCTGCATTGGAACGGCAAGAGATTGTAGAGGGAGCAACAGTGGAGCCAGCTATGAAGCGCAAAGTCATTTTCGCCGGAACCGATGGACCTACCAGCCTTGAGACGCCAATTTATGAACGGACTGCCCTTCATGCAGGCGCAACCATTGCAGGGCCAGCCATTATTACGCAATATGACACGACGACTGTTGTTCCCCCGGCGTGGACAGGGCGTGTTGATGCAATTGGCAATCTCATCATTGAACAAACAAAATAATGGTGGATTACGCGATGAGGAAATGTTACCAAAAAAGATGACCTCTCCAGGCATGTCATCCTGAGCGCAGCGAAGGATCTCCAGCCTCGACGCGCGAATCTCCTGGCTAACAGATCCTTCGCTGCGCTCAGGATGACACGGGGCGAGTTTCCCCCTGTTTTGTAACACTTCATCATCGCGTCCCTACAGAAAATATACGCGCTTATTAGCAGGCAAAAGAAAGGACACATTCATGGTAGACCCGATCAGCCTGGAAATCTTTCGCAGCGCTCTGACTGCGATTGCCGAGGAGATGGGAGTGGTGCTGATGCGCAGCAGCTATTCGCCAAATATCAAGGAACGTAGAGATTTCTCCTGCGCTCTCTTTGACGCGCAGGGGCGGCTGATTGCCCAGGCCGCGCATATTCCGGTACACCTGGGTTCCATGCCGGACTCCGTAGCACAGGCCCTTGCCACTTTCGATCATTTCGCGCCGGGCGATATCATTGCCTTGAATGACCCATATATGGGCGGGACGCACCTGCCTGATATTACGCTGATCGCGCCCATCTTCATAGAGAGTGAGGATCAGCCCAGGTTGATCGGCTTTGCCGCAAATCGTGCCCATCATGCCGATGTCGGCGGTATGTCGCCCGGCTCCATGCCGCTCGCTACCGAGGTCTACCAGGAAGGCGTAATCATTCCCCCCTTGAAGCTCTGGGAAGGCGGAGAACCCAATCGCCCTCTACTCGCGCTGCTGTTGCGCAATGTACGCACACCCGACGAGCGACGAGGAGACCTGACGGCACAGGTTGCCGCCAATCGCACAGGAGCGCGCCGTTTGCAAGAAATGGTTGAACGCTGGGGCCTTGCCGCGCTTGAGGAACATATTGATGCCCTGATTGCCTATGCCGCCCGGATTGCGCGGGCTACCATCGAAGCGATTCCTGATGGCAGCTATTCATTTACCGATTACATGGATGATGATGGCATTGACTCATCACACATCCCCATTAGCGTAACAGTGACGATACGCGGCTCTGAATTGACGGTTGATTTCTCCGGCAGTTCGCCGCAGGTGCGCGGCAACATCAACACGGTTCTCTCCGTCGCTAAGTCTGCTACCTATTACGTTGTGCGCTGCCTGATGCCGGATGACGCGCCTATGAATTCTGGCACATTCGCGCCTGTCACCGTCTTAGCTCCAGAGGGAACGGTAATTAACGCCCGCCCGCCAGCAGCCGTAGCGCAGGGCAATGTGGAGACATCACAGCGCATTACCGATGCCATCTTTGGAGCCTTCGCCCAGGCTTTGCCGGATGTTGTTCCAGCCGCCAGCCAGGGAACTATGAATAATATTACCGCCGGAGGCATTGACCCGCGCACAGCACAGCCCTTCGCCTACTACGAAACAATGGGCGGCGGCATGGGAGCGCGGCCAGGACTCGATGGGCTTTCGGGAGTGCATACGCATATGAGCAACACTCTGAACACCCCTATCGAAGCCCTTGAATATGCCTATCCCATGCGCATCACGCGCTACCAACTGCGCGATGGCTCAGGCGGCGAAGGAGCCTCTCACGGTGGAAACGGTCTGCTGCGCGAAATCGCTTTCGAGGTGCCAACCGATGTCACCTTGCTTACCGAAAGACGCAGCCTGCCGCCCTATGGGCTTCAGGGCGGTGCGCCCGGCAAGTGTGGAGAGAATAGACTGTATCATGAAGGAGAAGAAAAGTTGCTCCCCGGCAAAGTGCATTTCCGCGCTCTGCCGGGGGATCGCTTGAGTATCGCTTCTCCCGGCGGGGGCGGTTGGGGCGAACCGTAGTAGTGTGTCATGCTGAGCGCAGCGAAGCATCCGTGCGTGTCTGACAGTGGATGCTTCGCTGCGCTCAGCATGACAGCCAAAGTAGCCCGTGAAGCATGCAGATGCTTCGCTGCGCTCAGCATGACAATCGGGGTGGCTAAACGAAAATTCGCTCTACGCCTTGCGCGGCTGATAGGTGAGCATCACAGTTCCAGTCCTGGTCGGTTTTGCAGAGAGCAGGTTCAATATCTTCAGGCTATCTCCGTCTTTGAAGAGACGTTTTCCACTGCCAACAACCACAGGATGAACCAGGAGAATCAGTTCATCCACCAGGCCCTGTTCCAGCAGCGAGTGGACGAGGGTTGGACTTCCGGCAGTACCGATGTTCTTTCCTGGTTGCTGCTTCAATTGGGTGATTTCCTCGACGAGGTCTCCCTTCATCAGCGTCGAGTTTTGCCACTCTTCGACATTATCCAGGGTAGTCGAGAAGACGTATTTGGGTGTGGAGTTAATAAAGCTGGCAAAGGGTTCATCCGTAGCAGTGGGCCAGTAGGAAGCCCACTCCTGATAGGTCACGCGCCCCAGCAGAACGGCGTCCTGGGAGTTCAGTTGCTCCATCATAGCCTGTCCCATATCCTCATCGAAGTGTTCTTGCCATTTATCGGGCGACTCCACAACTCCATCTAGGCTAATAAACAAAGCAGCAATGACTTTTCTCATACTTACTACTCCTTTGATGCTGATCTCTTACAGAAACATTTAGTATAGGAATAGTATGCCTCAAGGAAAAGGCGTTGTCTTGTACAAAAACGAAAGCTGCTCTGGTCGGCTGTGATGAAACAATTGAGCAGGGGTTTGTCCAATAAAGCGGGTGAGCGAGCGGGTCAGATGTGGTTGATCGTAATACCCGGCCTGCTCAATGGTGTCCAGTATCGAGACGCCTTGCTGTAAGAGGAGGGTGGCATAGCGGGCGCGTTCGATTTGCCGGGCAATGCTCTGCGTGATTCCGGTTGCCTGCAAAAAGCGGTACTGAATTGCGCGCAGGGTAAGGTCTTTGGGCTGCCCTTGTAAAGCAGCCTCGACGACGGGATCATGAAGGAGCAGCCCCTTCCGCGCCAGCCGCTCGATGAAGATGTCGGCATTCTCATAATCAGGAAATTGCCAGACGGAGCCGTCCAGCCAGAAAGAGTTGCGCGAAGCGGTCGGCAAGTCCACTCCGCCATCCACTAACCTGCTGGGAGGAAGATGCGGCAGAAACGTACCCAGCTTCAACAGGATGCCCAGCCACTCTCCCTCTGGAGGAATATTCCCTGCCGGAGTGGCTCTGGTCTCTGGCCCCCGCAGCGTCATAGTGACCCTGCCCTGGAGTCTGCTCACCACAAGTTCACAGTGGTTCACAGCAATCGAGAGAAACGGCTTAGCGCCCTCACTATGACTACGCCAGACCCGCTCGACAAAAGGCGAGTCCGACGCTCTTTCTTCATCAATGATAAGCATGCCTGTCCTTCCGTTAGATAAGGACTCTTCAGAGAATAGAACGCATGTTCACTCATCAATTATAATGGATTCGGAAACCCAATACAAGAGGAAAGCCTTAGCCGAGCGGGCGTCAGATTTTGGCGAAAGAGGGACGGAAGGAAGAGGGACGGGAAGCCACCCGCAAGGGGATGGCTCTACAGGCCCATTCGTATTGTAGAGCCATCCCCTTGCGGGTGGCTTCCCGTCCCTACAAATCGCGCACCACCGCCGCTATATCTTCATAAACATGATCGGGTTTGATAGTGGATGCCTCTAATTGTTTGCGTGATGTATTGCCAGAGAGGACAAGCAGGGTATGGGTTCTCGCGTTTTTACCGGCCAGAATATCGACGGTGATGCTGTCGCCGACCATGACGGTTTCGTCCGGCTGGCTGCCGAGTTTTTTCATGGCCTCTTGCAGCAACATGGGTTCCGGTTTACCGACGACTTCAGGGGAGACGCCGCTGCTGGCTTCAACGGCGGCTGCCAGCGCGCCACAGCCGGGGATGAAGCCGCCTTGAATGGGCAAAAGTGGATCGCGATTGACGGTGATAAAGATGGCTCCGTTACGTACCGCGTTCATGGCGGAGTTCAATACAGCGTAATCAAAATCGCGGTCGAGGCCGACCAGCACCGCGTCCGCTTGCTGTGCGTCTCTGGCTGCTACCTTTAATCCGGCTTGCTGCACCAGTTCGATGATGGGCTGCTCTCCTACCACGTACACTGTGCCGCCTGGAACGCGATGGGCAATATTCTGTACCGCCGCCTGCCCGGCAGTGAGCAGGTGCGCGGCGTCGGTAGCAATGCCGAGTTTGTTGAGCTTGGCAAGCACCTGTTCGCCTGTGGCAAAAGAGTTGTTGGTGAGAAAGAGGTATTTTTTATGGTTGCGCTCCAGCCAGTCGATGAACTCCTTCGCGCCGGGGAGCAGTTCGTTTCCACGGTAAATGACACCATCCAGGTCGATCAGGTAGGTGGTATATGGCAGCATAAAACGGTATGGTCTCCTCGTTAAGGATGAGCTAGATTGCGCTGCGCAAGCCTATTCACGCAGCAATTGTTCGCGTATGGCGACGATTTCGCGGCGCAGGGCGGGATTGATATTGACGGCGCGGTCGATCTTTTCGCAGGCATGCAACACGGTGCTGTGGTCGCGCCCGCCGAAAAGCTGGCCGATTTCGAGCAGCGAGGCCTGAGTCTCCTGGCGCATCAAGTACATGGCGATCTGGCGCGGCATGACGATATGTTTGTCGCGCTGCTTGCTGCACATGGTGTCGAGGGAGACGTGATAGTAGTCCGCTACCGCCTGGGCAATCTGCTTGATGCTCAGCCGCGATTCGCGCGCGTCGTTGCCGAGCGAGGACATCGCGGCCCGCGCCACATCCATCGTCAGTTCGGCCTGGTGCAGGTGCTGGTAGGCCATCAGGCGATTGAGGCTGCCTTCCAGCTCGCGGATGTTGGTCTGAATGCGGCTGGCGATATAGGCAATGATCTCGTCGGGAATGGGATAGTGCAGCGCATCGGCCTTGACGCGCAGGATAGCCATACGCGTTTCCAGGTCAGGCGGCTGGATATCGGCGATCAGGCCCCACTCGAAGCGCGAACGCAGGCGCTCTTCCAGGCTGACGATGGCCTTTGGCGGGCGGTCGCTGCAGATCACAATCTGCTTGCTCATCTCGTAGAGGCTGTTAAAGGTATGGAAAAATTCCTCCTCGGTTGACTCTTTGCCCGCGATAAATTGAATATCGTCCACCAGCAGGATATCAACCGAACGATATTTGGCGCGAAACTCTTCCGTGGTGCGATAGCGAATAGCGTTGATGATCTCGTTAGTGAACTGTTCCGAGGAGACATACAGCACCGTCAGACCCGCTTCGATTCCCTTGTGACCGATGGCGTGGAGCAGATGCGTCTTGCCCAGGCCCACGCCACCATAGAGAAACAGGGGATTATAGGATTCGCCGGGAGCCTCTGCCACCGCCAACGACGCGGCATGCGCCAGCCGGTTGCTATTGCCGACAATAAAGGCATCGAAGGTGTAGCGCGGGTTGAGGCGATTATGCATCATGATATTGGCGCGCTGCTCATTGTCCCATTCCTCGGTCAGGCGGTCATAGGCGCTTGCTCCATCATAGGCCGGGTCGCCATCATACGGCTCCTGCGGCATGGATGAGCGTGGTGGAATATCGTAGTAAGCGAAATCGTGTGATGGCGTGTAACGCGAGGTACGTTGCTCGGACCTGGATGTAAAGCTTTCGTCCAGGTTGTTTGTCACCACAATCGCCACCGTTTGCGCTGTCACCTCGGCCAGCACATCCTCAATCAGACGCCGCCAGCGTGTATTGATAACATCGCGGGCAAGGGCGCTTGGCACCTGCAAGGTGAAGTAGAGCGCTTCCTCGTCCTGCGTGTTGAGAGAAGCGGCATCGATATCATCGGCGCTCACTGCGGCCTGCGTGAGATTGGCGGCGTGCAGCCAGGTCTTGCACACGGCATCGATTGGCGCGGTCTCAAGACGTTCAAGCGCGGCCTGCCAGATCACGGTGGTATTTGCTGTATTCGCCATATTCATAGTTCGGCTCCCGTCTAATATGCTAAGCGACGACTTCGATCAGGCGCTAGCCTTCGACGAGAGCAATACATTCGATCTCGACCAGCGCTTTGCGCGGCAGTTCCGCGACGGCAACGGTCGAGCGAGCAGGTTTCACTGCTCCATTAAAGTAGGTGGCATAGACAGCGTTCATGGCCTGAAAATCGCTCATATTGGCGAGAAAAACGGTTGTTTTGATGACGCTGGCAAGAGAAGAGTTCGCGGCAGCCAGCACAGCCTGCAGGTTTTGCAGGACGCGATGGGTCTGCGCCTGCACATCACCGCCTACCATTTCGCCGGTCTGTGGATCGAGCGCAATCTGGCCTGAGGTATGCACAAAAGAGCCAACGCGAACGGCCTGGCTATAAGGGCCAATCGCTCCAGGCGCGGAAGAGGTACGAATCTCGCTATGTTCCATAGTTCTTTCCCTGAACAGATAATTCCTGATGCTTAAATAAAGAATAATTACGGTCGATAGAGTGGTGGATGAAACTGCCCGCCACCGTCGGCGGTATAAGCGCGCGAAGGAGAAATGGGCGTGGTACTATTCGCTCGCGCCTGCGCCTGCAACTCGCGGGCGCATTGCCGCAGCGCCTGCTGCATTTCCGCCGCCGAAGCAAAGCGATCCCCCGGTTCCTTCTCCAGCGCCCGGTTGATGATCTGTTCGAGCGCAGGCGGCACATTGGGATTAAACTGGTGCAGCGGAGGCGGATAGGTCGAGGCGTGCTGCATGGCAATCGAGACAGCCGTTGGGCCGACAAAAGGTGGACGTCCCGCCACCATCTCGAACATCACCACGCCAAGCGAATAAAGATCAGAGGAGGCGGTCAGCGTTTCGCCACGCGCCTGCTCCGGTGAAAGATAATCGGCGGTGCCGAGGACGATGCCACTGTTCGTCAATCCGGCATCTTCTGCCACGCGCACAATGCCAAAGTCGGTGAGTTTGACCAGGAAAGCTGTGCTGCCCAGCGGCCCTCCTACCCCTGGACCACTCAGTCCGCTAGAAGCCAGCATGATATTCTGTGGTTTGATATCGCGATGAATAAAGCCGCGAGCGTGTGCCACCTGTAATACGGAGCAGACCTGGGCCGCAATCTCCAGCGTCTCGTATGCATGCAGGTGCCGACGCTGGGCAATCAACTGTTTGAGCGTTGGGCCATGAATGTATTCCATCACAAGGAAATACTGCCCATACTCTTCTATAAAATCGTAGATCGTCACCGCGTTGGGATGCGCCAGCGCTGCGGCTGCGCGCGCCTCGCGGCGAAAACGCTCCACGGCACGTAAGTCATTTTTATCGAGCGAGCGCAGCACCTTGATAGCCACCTGCCGTTCAACGCGGTGATCCCAGGTTTTAAAAACACTCGCCATGCCGCCGGTCGCGATATGTTCGCGTATCTCGTATCGCCCGGCAATCAGGGTGCCTTCTAGCTGAGTCAATGCCGTACCTCAATAACCACGAAAGTATCTGTGTACACAGCACCCGAAAAGATGCCACTATTCATATTAACGGCTAGTATACCATCAATGTGTGGAGGCGTCCATAAGCGAAGAAACCTTTCCGCGCATAGTACTATGCGAACAAATCTGTAGGGACGCGCTTCATCGCGTCCACCCACCTGTGGAGCGCCCTCACACGGGTGGGTGGACGCGATGAAGCGCGTCCCTACAAAAACCGCAACATACAAAATCATGCAGTCCAGGCCGGACGGGAATCGCCATCAATGCCGCCGGTCGTTAATTGTTGGGGATTGCCCTGCACACTATACGCGCCGGTCTGGGCGTTATGCGTGACGTTGACAAGCCAGAGATCAAATTCGCCATTGTTGTAGGCGATGTAGGCGATCTGCTTGCCATCGGGCGACCAGACGGGCTGGCTGATGTACTGCCCGCTCAGAAGGTGCGAGGAGTGCTGATAAGGAACCAGGGCCTGTTTCGCAGTGGTCGGGTCGTTCGGGTTGGTGGTGACGCCCTCCGGAACGCCCATCACATACAAACCCATCGAGGTTGCGGACTCACGCCGGATATAGGCAATGGCGTTGCCATCAGGAGAGAAGGCGGGTTGGAGATTCTGATCTTTTTCGGGAGTAACCGCGACAGCGGGATCATATCCAGCGCCGGGATAGCCTGGATAATATTTTCCTGGATGATTGGCGATCTCGTTGGGGTTCTCCATGAAAATCTGGATCACCTGCTGCGTCTTGGTGGCCGCGTCATACGAATAATGAGTAAACGCGATCTGATCGGGATGGCCTGGACGATACATCGCATCGCGGTCGCCGCCATCTCCCCAGCTTGCCAGCGCGACCAACTGTGGGTTTGCCGGGTTGTTAATGGGAATCGAGAACACCTGCAAATCCAGGAAGTAGGCATCACTGAAAGGAGAACCCAGGTTGGCCCAGTAGAAATTTTTCTGCAAATCGCTCAAGAAAAGGATATGGCTGCTGTCGGGCGACCAGGAGGGCTGAACGAACCAGTGAAAGGTATTATGCTCAAAGCCGCTATCGTTCACAAATTGCCCATTGCCATCGAGCAGGCGGATACCTTTGCCGCCGCTAGCAGGCATGTAGGCAATGTTGGAGTAGTTCTTGTAACGTACTACAAAAGCGATCCATTTGCCGTCGGGAGAAACCGCCGGGTCGTGAATATCGCCATCTTTCAGCAACTCCTGCTGCGTATTATTGCCGTTGAGTACCCAGAGGTTATGGTCAATAGTCAGGTAGATTTTGCCCTTGAACAGGTTCTGGGCTATATTGACCGAGTTGCCGTTGGAATTTGTGGTAATCTGCTTTCCGCTCTGCCCGCCGCCGCCGAAGCAGCCCTGAACGCTCAAAGCCACGAGCACGAGCGAGCAAAAAGTAAACCAGAGCTTATATTTCTGTCGTTTCATGGTCGTTGTCCTGCCACCATAGTCATACTTGCATCGCTTCAGGCGTTCCAAATACTACACCGAACATCAGATCGAGCAGGCTGTGGAAGCCAAACATGTTATCGCCGCCGCCAAGCAGGCTCAAGGCGCTGCTGCTCGCGAAAGCGCTTATTCCCGCGTTGCTGCTTGTGGCAGCTGTGTCAGGCGCGGGCGGGCCTGCAACGGCCAGGTTTGTATTACTGTTACTGGCCGCAATGTTACACTGCGCCTTGTTGCCGAGGCCAAACATCTGCGCGATAACCGGCACAATCTGGTCGCAGTGCGGGAAGACGACATCTTTCTGCGTGCCACCCGCTGTCACCGTACCGGACGTGGAATATGGCGGGCCTAAAATGACGCGCTGAATCTTATTGGGGTCGAGACCTCGAGCAAAATTCATCAGCTTGAGTACATCGGGCAACTGCATATCTGTTTTCACATATCCGTCAAGGTCTTTCGCAATATCCGACAGTTTCCCGATAATATCAGGATTATTGAGCTTCGTTTTCAACGCGCTCAACACCTGCTGCTGGCGAGCAGAGCGGCCAAAATCGCCAACGAGGTCGGCATGACGCGAGCGCACGTACTCGAGCGCTTCGATACCGGAGAGATGCTGCGGGCCGGGCGCGATATAGAGTCGCTTGTAGGCATACAGGTCACCCGTATTATTGCCCACGTCGTCGGGATAGGTGTCATCAGTGATGGGGTGCAGCACGTCTACATCCACGCCCCCCACCGTATCGATCACCTTCACAAAACCATTCAGGCCAACCCAGGCATAATAGTTGATAGGAATGCCGAAGTCCTGGAAAATGGTCAGGCGGCTCAAGGCCACACCCTGCAACAAACCGCCGTTATCCATACCATGCGCGAAGGCCTCGTCCAGCTTACCCAGGCCATATCCTGGAATGTTGATCCAGAAGTCACGGGGAATTGAAAGCATACCAACCTGTTTGGTGGCCGGGTCGATGGTGATAATAATATCCGTCTGCGCCAGATAGGTATGGCTGCCATCCGCGTTGGTAAACTTCTCGTCTGTGTCGCTGCCGAGCAAGAGGATATTGATGCGCGGGCCGCTCAAAATGTCGCCAGTACGTCCGGCATTGGGGTCTTCATCACCCTTGAGACGACCCGCCTGTTGATTGGTAATATCACCAATGGGCCTGGCAAAATTCATCTGATAGTAAGCAAAGCCAGCGCCGCCAAGCAAGAGCATAAACAGCAGGAAGCCAATAACTACCCGCGCCCAGATGGGTACACGGCGTTTTTTCCTGCGCTTTCCCCCTCGTCCACCGTTTTCCGGCGGCTGCGGAGGGCCAAATATTGGCGGGCCGCCTGCTCCGGGCCTCGGAGGATAGCCCATCGGTGGGGGCAATGTACCCGTCGACGGCATGGTTCCCATACCTGGCATCCCAAATGGATTGCCCATCGGCGGCAATGGCTGTGATGGCGGAGCCTGCATTGGTGGAAGCGGCTGCGAGAGAGGGGCCGGCATCGGTGGTAGAGGCTGCGATGGCGGGGCCTGCACCTGCGGGGCCATCATAGCTGGAAAGGAAGCCATTTGCGGACCCGGGTTCCTGGTAGGGAATGGGCCAATGCCAGGATCATGGGGAGAGAAAGGAGCAGCGGGAGACATCGGAGCAACTGAGGGCATGCCGGTCTGTGAATTGAAACCGGGTCCACCAAAGCCAGGATTGGTTACCGGATAGCCAGCCTGCCCACCTTGCTCATAGGTAGACGGGGCAGAAAAGCCAGTCGTTCCAGGTTGCCAGGCGACCTGTGGCGGTTGTTGCATCGGTTGTGGCGGCTGCAACGACGGGCCACCGGCCTGCCAGTTCAAGGTCGCATTTGATACCGGTCCGGCGCTCTGGATCATCTGCCCAGGCTGCGGTTGTTGAAAGTACGAGTCATCGCTGTTTACTCCCCAGCCATTGGCATTGCCAGCCGGGTGATTCGTTCCCTGATTATTATTACCCGTCAGTGTAGGAATTCTTACAAATTGCGATTTCAATGCTTTTTTACCTGCTTCCTGATGATCTGATCCTTTGATACCATAGTGCGAGTTTATACCTCATCCGCTCCGCTCCCTTATCGCCTACTACCCACCCCAGGTCTCTCTCTCAAGGCATCCTCACCAGTACAAGGATAGAGAAAGATAACATATGAGCTTTTCATCAGGTAATAACGAGTCAAGCAAGGGAAACTTCACTTCAGGCCGCGAAATGCTTCAGATTTACCCAGGAAGTACCGGTATATCTACCTGTGTATGCAAAAATCTTAACCAGATGTTTGCCGGAAGATTACCCTGTTCTAACACACCTTAACGACCAGCTAATAAGCTGGTGTTACTGTTTCCTATAGATAGATATAGAAACGATGTGAAAGCTTGAGCAGCCACCTGCTCTTTAAAAAAGGTTCTATTAACTATGGGGGATGAAGCCAGGGCGACCGCAAGGGTCGCCCTGGCCCCCGGCAACTGGTGGAACCCATAAGAAACAGCATTTATGAGAGTTGCCATTATTACCGAAAACTTCCTCCCCAAGCTGGATGGCGTTACGAGAACGCTGGCAAGATTATTAGAACACTTACAGCAGCGCAAACACGAGGCCATTCTGCTAGGCCCGGCAAGCAGTATAGAACAGTATGCCGGGGCTGAAATCGTAGGGACAGCAGGCATTCCCCTGCCCTTTTATCCAGAACTCAAATTCAACTTCTTTCGCCCGCTTTTTATTCGCCGCCTCAAGGAGTTCCGGCCCGACATTGTGCATCTCATCGATCCGGTGGTGCTGGGCGCGGCGGGACTGGCGGCGGCACGCTTTCTGAATATTCCCGTCGTCTCCTCGTATCATACCAACCTGGCGGCCTACTGCAGGCATTTCGGCTTTCCCATTTTCACGCGCCCCATGTGGATCTATAACCGCTTCATCCACAACCAGTGCGAGCTTACTTTCTGTCCCTCTCCTTCTACCGCCGCTATGCTGCGCGAACAGGGCTTTGAGCATCTGCGCATCTGGCCGCGCGGTGTCGATACCACACTCTTCTCGCCCGAACGGCGCAGCGCGGCAACCCGCGCAGGCTGGTTACAAGGCAATAAAGCAGAGAAAATATTACTGCTCTACGTGGGACGCATTTCCTGGGAGAAAAACCTGGGCCTGCTCACTCGGGCATATCGAGCGATGGATACACGACATTGTCACCTGGTAATCATAGGAGATGGACCAGCGCTCAAGGAAATCCAGGTGGAACTGGCAGGGCTGCCGGTAACATTCACCGGCTACCTGCAAGGCGAGGAACTGGCGCGGGCCTACGCCTCCGCTGATATCTTTGCCTTTCCCTCAACCTCAGAGACCTTTGGACAGGTTGTGCTGGAAGCGATGGCCTCTGGTTTGCCTGTTGTGGGCGTCCACTCAGAGGGCGTCTGCGACCTGGTTCGCGATGGTCAGACGGGTTTCCTCTCTTATGCTCCGAACAAAGACGACATGGTAATAAGTTACCAGATGCGACTGGAATACCTTATTCATTCTAAACAAGCGCGCCAGGACATGGGGGAAGCCGCGCACCTCTACGCCTGCTCGCGTTCCTGGAGTGAGGCGATGGAATGCCTGATGCGCGGCTACGCCGAAGTCCTTACGCGCCAGTACGCACCAGCCGCAGCATAAAGCAAAGCTAGCGCCGGTGCGCCTTCTCCTCCTGCCTGCCCTGCAAGAACGAGAGGATCAGCGAGCCGGTCAGCACAGCAAGCAGCACAATCTCCATCGTGCTAAAGGTTCTTTTCTTCTGCATCTATTTCCTGCCTTTCAAAATCGAACGAATGTAAATGTCTACTTTCAACTAGCGAATCCAGAGTTCTCTGCCGCCGCCATAATTATGCAGCAAATGAAAGTGTTGCGCAACCCAGGCATGAAAACCTGCCACCTGCGGTAAGGAAAAACGACCGGAGAAGAAGAGAACCGCGTGTACCTGCGGCTGCGAGGCCACATCCTCAAGTTGCTGCAACGTCACATATCCAGTTTCAATACGCACCATCGAGGTATCGACCAGCGAAGGCGGCGTGTTGCGCCCGGCCAGTCCCGCGATAAATTGCTGATCGGTAATCACCCACTGCTCCGGCCTGATGGCCTTTTGCAGGTCGGATGCAACCCGCTCCTCTAACTGGGTGAAGCCACTCGCGCCGTTCGCCTGCGCATTTCGGTAATAAGCCCTGTCCTGGCGCGCATCCATTACGGCAGTTACCAGTAGCAACACAATCGCCAGTAAACTGAGATAGGTAAATAGGCGCGATACGCCTTCTGCCGAAAACAGCCTTTTATAGTCCAGCGGCGCAGCAATGCCCATCACTGCCAGCCCTATCAATGGGGGGCTGAGCGCGATCAAATGATGCGGAAAGAGCGGTGCCTGCCGCCAGAGCAGGTAGGTAGTCACCAGCAACCAGCCAAGCAGGGGCAATACACGCCAATCGCGCCGCAGCAGGGCTACAAGTGTGCCATAGAGCGCTGTGAGACCCAACAAAGAGAATAATACGGGGCGCAGAATAGTTGTATTATTAGTCCGCGTGCCGCTAAAGACTGCTCCTGCGTCGTTATGAAACGTCAGGACGCCCTGTATCAATTGCGGCAACGAACCAATAAAGGGCAATACAAAGAGCGCAAGTGTGACGACGAAGGCCAGAATACCCGCGACGAGCGAGAAATAGGCTACCCGCTCCTTGCACGTGACTGCCCTGTAGATATGGGCCAGCAGCAAAAGCACAACCGGCACAAGCAGCGTCACGCCAAGCAGCTTGCATAAAATGCTGAGTGAGGCAGGCACACCAGTAAGGATTGCCAGCAAGAGGCCGCGCCTGCCATAAGGGTACATAAACCAGTAATACGCCAGTCCTACCGCCAGCAGCGAAAAGGCCGCCGAAGAAACTTCGGCCTGGATAGTCTGCGACTGCGCGAGATACAGCGGATCGACCACCACGAGCAAGAGGGCCGCAAGCGCGCCTATTCGCCCGCTTAAGGCCCTGCCAAGCAGGAACGCGCCAGGAAGACCGACCAGCGAGATCAGGGCAATGCTCAGGCGCGCCGACCAGAGCGTGCCGCCAAAGAGTACATAAGCGGGGAAAGTCAGCAGCAAAAAAGCCGGGGGTTGCGAATAGAAAATACTTCCGTAGAGCGGATATCCGGCACTCATTGCGCGCAGTGATGACCAGTACACGCCCTCGTCGTAGCCATCTCGATCAAAAGGCAGGCCAAGCTGGTACAGGCGCATACCTATCGCCACTATGACAAGCAAAATCACTCCACTCCAGAAGAGCAACGTCTGCCACCGCTGGTAACGACTCTCTTCGGCCTGAACCACCTCTACTGCTTTTCCCGTGATACTGGTTGACATAATATCCACTCTTCACTACGAAAAACATGAAACATCCCGCCAGGTGTCCGTCACGTTTGTACATTCGGTGGGTGAAACCGGAAGACACCCGCAAGGAAATGTCTCTACCCCGAAAGCGCGCTGTAGAGCCATCCTCTTGCGGGTGTCTTCCGGTCTCTCTCTGCACAAACGTAACCCGCTCACCCATCCCGATGGTCGCATCTTGTGGCCATCGGGATGTTCTCTAAACTGCTGCGTTTAGCCACCCATGAAGAACTGAGGATCATCATTATTGAATAATTCGACGCTGTTCAAGGAAGTCATGTTGCTTGCGCCTCCGGTCGGCGGCAATGCATCAACAATTTTAGGTGAGCCATTGCTGTTGCCATTGGTAGAGTCATCGACAAGCGCGTGACCGTTGGTACGGTGGCCGTTGCCATTTGCAAGCACTTTGAAATCCTCGAGTACGAGTCGATTGACGCGCCTTGCATCGGCCTCTTTAACAATCTCCTCGATTTCTTCCGCTACCAGTTCGTCGCGCTCAATCAAAGCTTCCGCTACCCCGATTACCGCTTCGCGATGCTCCTGCAACAGGTTTTTGACCGCCTTAAACTGGGAATTGAGTACAGCTTCAACGCGCTCCTTCGGCACGTTATTACGCTCAAAAGCGATTCCCGCGCCTGTCATTGAGACATAGGAGTACAGCGTCCCATCCATACCATATGCGCCAACATATCCCGCTGCGGCTTGCGTAGCCATCGCAAGATCGGCAACAGCTCCCATCTGTTCCACATCCAGGAAGAGCGATTCGCAGGCACGGGCAGCCAGCATCACCTGGATGTCCGCGAGCAGATCTTCCTTGCTCTTGGTGCGAATCGTTTCCTTCGGCCTCGGCTGCATAAATCCAGCCGCGCCCTCGACATCGCTGCGCGGATGAATGGTGACATACGCGGGGAACTCACGTTCCATCAGATAGTATTGCGCAATCGCGTGTCCAGCTTCGTGATAGGCCAGGCGTCTGCGGTCAACCGGGGTTAGCTCGCCCAACTGGCGCAGACCGAACTCGTGGACATTCTGCGCCTCTACAATATCCTTGTAGGAGACGCTATCCCGCCCATCAAAGTGGGCGATGATGGCCGCTTCGTTGATAACGTGTTTGATCGCAACTGGCGTATAACCCTGCCCAGTATTGGGGTCAATGAAACGGGCTACCAGAGCCGATATAGAGATGTTCGGCTGGTGCTTCACCTTATCCAGGTAATACTCGATCACCTCACCGCGATGCCTATCGGTTGGCGGGGCAACATGGATTTTGCGGTCAAAACGACCGGGGCGCAGGAGCGCGGCATCGAGCGTCTCTGGAATATTCGTTGCGCCAATAGTCAAAACGGGCTGCGTCTGTACCCTACTATGATAGAGGCCAATGACGCGCAAAACCTTCTTGAACCAGCCGGTTTCAACATTTGGCGGGTCCATCTGCATCAGCAGTTCATTCAAACCACCTGTGCCGCCGCCAAACATACCAAAGGCTCCGCCACCTATACCCATATTCGTGCGCGAATTGGCACGCGAGGCTCCAATGGCGTCAATTTCATCCATGAAGATCACGCACCCGCCATATTCACGAGCGAGGCGGCGCGCTTTATTGTAGAGGCGTTTAATCATCAGCACGTCCATGCCGACGAACATCGCTTTGAAGCTGGCAGCGCTGGCATAAGCGAAGGGCACTCCCGCCTCTGTACTGATACATTGAGCAAGGTAGCTTTTGCCGGTGCCAGGAGGGCCTGAAAGCAGGAGACCGCGCACCGGCTGACCACCCATTTCCTGGAACTCTTTGACCCCGCGCAGCAGCTCTACAATTCGCCTGGCCGATTCCAGTACCTCGGGATTGCCTTTATAGTCATCAAATCCCACGCCAGTTTCGCCGGGCATTACCCAGTAGAGGCGCGGGCGGCCCAGGAACCAGAACAGGGCCACAAACTGGATCATGATGAATATGACGGCAAACAGGAGCTGGAACACATAGAAAAAGAGACTGGTAGGAGAGGGCGGACTTAGCTGCGGTACTACACTGGTAAAGACATACCAGATGAGCAGTCCTGCCAGCAACACCCAGAACCAGCGCCGTTTAATGAAACGCCCAAACTGGTCCATGCCAGTATCAATTGATCTATCCAGGTCTTGCGGTTTCTTTTTAAGAGTTTCTTCTGACACGATGCTGTATCCCTTCTGTTCGCGGAAGCAGGTCTCCCCTGAACTATGTTAAGGACGGGCGGAAATCTACGATACTGACGCTTAAAAGGATGCCCCCCTGCTGATCTATAGTGACAAAGTGGAAGATGATATATCCACTGACCGCGCCCCCTGGACCGTTAGCAGAGAGATCAACCTCAACGAAGCTATCTATGGTGGTGTCTGACTCCTGGTACGCCTTCAACACATTAATGGATTTCCAGGTCAAATGTCCCTGCGTCTCGCTCAATTGAGAAACAAGTTGCTGGGGATTAGGCGGCTGCGACATATTCTTATCAAGAAGGGAAAGGGCAACAACATTGCCATCTTTCAGGGCATACAGCCAGTTTCTTACCTGATCGCCCCCGCCATTAGTACCATTGACATGGAAGTTGAACTGGTCGCTGCCTATGCCAAAGGGCCATTGACCCGTCTCGTAATAGGTGACGGCGGTTGCGCTGCCCAGGATCAACAGCAGCATGAGCAGGGTGACAAGTTTATGATTGCGCATGCCGCGCAGAAGATAATACAACCCTTTGAAAATAGGACGCAGTAGGGATTTGACAAACAGGGCTGCCGGCGTCTCTCCTGCCCGCCGGACCGGCGTAGAGCGAACCTTCTTCGGCTCCTGCTCGGGCTGGGGAAATATGGGCGGTGGTGAAGTTGGTGAAGGACTGATCATACGGTCTCGTCTTTCTTCGGTCGCTTATCGGTTCCTCGTCAGCTAACGACATTTATTACGCATTACCATACACTACTCTACGGCTTTTGGCAAGTATGTTTCTCAGAAAGAGGGGATGACAGGAGCGGATCCCCCCGGTATGTGGTAAACATTCATGACATGTGACGCGCCCCCCAATAATGCATCCCCTGACAGCGTTTGATATAATGAACTTACGTGTCGATGTTACTGGAAAAGGCGGAGCAGTGCTATGGATACAAATAGACCAGTAGGAGCCAGTGGTACTCCTTATATATGGTTGCGATATAGCAAACAATTTACCTCTGAGGATGGCCGGACGCATACGATTGAGATAGGGATACCTGTGCCTCTCGGCGCAAGCGTCGAGGAGCGCGCCCGGCTGATTCGGGAGGCCGAGGCTGGCATGGAACAACTGGCGCAGAGCGTCGAGGGCCGCGCAGCGCAGATGCTGCAACAAGGTCGCTCTATGGAACCAGTACCGGCACCTGTAAAACCCCAGCCTACTCAACCCATGCCTGCTCCTGTCCAGGTTCCTACACGCGAGACGCCTAAACCTGCTCCGGTGGAGGAGCGGCGCACAGCCGCGCAGCCAGCCCGCGCCACCACCGGTATTCAGATGCCTGTCACACCCACTTCGAGCGCGGGGGCGGGTGGGAGAATGAAACCAGCCGAATTTATTCAGGCGATTCGCGAGCGCTGGAATATGAATCCCAAGCAGGCTATGGAGGTTCTCGGCATCGACGCAAAGCAGTTCAACAGTTTGAATTATAGAGACGCTTTTCGGAAGCTGGAAATTGCTATCGAGGGCGGCGGGCTTCCAGAAACAGCAGGCCCAGGCGATAGCGGCGCTGCACCCGCCTCAGATGGTGATAACGGCAAAGAAGGCTCATCCGCCAGCGCAGAGCCAGCATCTCCCGCGACACCTGTATCATCTACGGCTTCAACCAGTACAAACCGTCCCTCGCGCACAAATACTTCGCGGGAAAAGATGGAGGCGACCAACAACGCCTCTCTTTCAGCTGCTCTGCCAGAGCGAAAACGAGGCGCAACTCCCGTCGCTCCAACAGGTAGGGCAGTATTGCGTGAGACACCACCGGAAGTTGACCTGGTCGGGCCGCCTAATATCCCCGTCTATCCGCTTTCTGATGGAACGCCGCGTCCACCATCCGGCGCATTGAAATTCGATGAAGAGATCGAGGAAAGCGAGGAGCCTGAAGAAATCGAGGTTCCCGAAGAGGACAACGGCCTCAATATCCGGTTACGCGCCCAGGCGAACATGAAAATCGATGAACTGAAAGAGATAAAAGGGAATACACAGGTCAGTCCGGGACGCCTGCCTGTTCTTCATAATCTGGTGGTCTCCCAAATCGGCGAGACGCGCCTGCACCAGTTGATCCAGAAACTCTGGGGCGTGACTTCCGAGAAAAAGCTGCGCCTCGATCAGGCCGAAGCGCTGATCTCCTGGGCCAAAGAAGACTACTTCGAGGACGAGGTGAAAGCCGTTCTTGCAGCCCTCGACGAGCAGGAATAAAGGAGAATACGGCATGCGCGTAGTCACAGGTTCCGCGAAGGGACGCAAACTCAAAGCGCCAAAGACAAGCGGCACGCGGCCCATCATCGACCGAGTGAAAACTGCCCTTTTCGATATTCTCTCAACGCGCGTGGAAGACGCTCGCTTCCTTGATCTCTTCGCCGGAACAGGCGGCGTCGGCATTGAGGCCCTCAGTCGAGGCGCGGCACATGCCACCTTCATCGAGATGAACTACAGCGTCATGAAGCTGATCCGCGAGAACCTGAAAACCACGGGCTTCAGCGAGCAGGCCGAGGTGCTGCATACCGACGCCTTCAAATTTCTCTCGGCTCACGCGCAGGCGAATGAAGAAGGAAAAGTCGCCCGCGAATACGATATTCTCTACGTCGCGCCGCCGCAGTATCACGAAATGGCGGCAAAGGCGCTCGCCATGCTCGATACCTCGCCGCTCGTGGCAAAGGGCGGACTGGTGATCGTGCAAATCTATCCCAAAGAACGACCCGGCGTGGCAGCCGTTCCGCTGACGCGCCTGAAATTGACGGATGAACGCAAATACGGCAGCACACTGCTAATGTTCTATGAAAATCCGTAGATTGGTGCCAATCGAGCATATTTTGTAGGGACGCGATTCATCGCGTCCTGCCTGTGGAGCGTGTTCAGATCAGGTGGACGCGATTCATCGCGTCCCTACAAAAGACAACGTACAATCCATGAAAGGAACTTACATCTATGTCGATACAGCTACAGAAACCTGATTACATCATCGTTTACGTGAGCGACATGGAGCGCTCAGTCGCGTTCTATCGCAACGTGCTGGGCCTGCCGCTCAAATTCACCTCGCCCGGCTGGACGGAATTCGCCACCGGCACAACCACGCTGGCCCTGCACCGGACGGGGGCGGAGAAGCTGCCCCCGCATCATGGACGCCCGCCTGCAGGGCAGGCGCATATCGGCTTCATCGTCGATGACATCCAGGCGACCTACGAAGCCTTGAAGGCGCAGGACGTCTTTTTCTCGCTGCCACCCGAAAAACAGGTCTCCGGCGTCACCCTGGCCGTCCTGCACGATCCAGACGGACTCGGCATCACCATCCAGCAACGCGCATAAACGAGGGAACCATGCTAAACAGAACGGGAAATTCACGCTTTGCCTTCTTAGATGCGGGTGAGACCGCCCGCCGACTCGGCATCGACCGCGTAACGCTCGATAGCTGGGTGCGCGAGGGCCGTCTGAAGGCCTATCGCGGCGTCGGCAAAGATTCGTTCTTCCGCACAGGCGATGTCGAGGCCCTTTACGCGGAACTGCATCCAAGCGCCGAACAGGCCGAAGCCATCGCCGCTGACGAACGCGAAAGCGCCGGTGAAACGCCAACCCCAGCGCGCAAAAAGCAAGACCCGCAGATGCGCGTCTACCTGCGCCTGCAAGCCGACGCCAAATGGTACGATATCTCCGAAGACGATATCCGCGAGTGGTTCAAACAACTTGCCCCCGATGGCTACGAGCGCAACAAACGCAACGCGCAACATACGATCAAGAAGCTTCAGTTTTTAGTGAGCCTCATAGAAGAGGCGCAGAAGCGGGTCTAAAAAAGATGAGCGAGCAGGAAGCGGAAGTGCCGCCCGGCACTTCCGCTTCCTGCTCGCTCATCTTTTTTAGACTTTTAGCTTATCCGGCAAACACCACAGCACATCACACACCGAACTGACGATAAAATCGGCTCCGCGCTGTTTGTAAACCTCTACTTCGTGAGGATAGACAAGCATAGCCATGAGGATTTCGGGGTCGCTGGCTTTTTTGATGGCGCGGTAATTTTTGACCACATCCAGGTCGTCTCCCGTGTCACCTATGTAGAGGCCGCCACCAATGCCGCCGGGAATGCCTTCGATTGCGAGTTGTAGAGCGCGTGGGTCGGGTTTGGGAGCGAGATCGGCAGAGATGACTACATCCCACCATTTTTCGCCAACGTATGCTTCCATCATCTCTAAAGCGATATCGACCTCAGGTCCGACTCGTCCGGTGATAATGCCGAGATTGCGGATGCCAGCCTCGCGTAGTTGGCGAAAGAAGTCGGGCGGAAAGTACATCTCTTCGTTATGCACAAAGCCGAAGAAATCGGGCAGGTAGCGCGGCTCGCGGCCAAAACGCCTGCGCATCTCGTCCGCGCCCCAGTAAAATTCATGATAGATGTCGCCAATGACCCCATAGTCTAGCTGGGCCGAGGCTGGCATGACCTCGCGCACCCATTCAAGGCCGCCGTGTCCTTCCAGGTTAGCCTGGCGGGAGAGCGCGGCCCATTCCTCGATGCTGCGCTCGGCCAGTGGCGTGCCTTTCCACTCGCGCAGGCGGGCTGTGCAGAGGGTCGCCAGCAGGTAACACATATCCCAGTCGTTATTGTAGCCCCCTGCCTGTTTGAAGGCGATGACATCATCGTGTGTCAGCAGCGTTTTCCCCTCGCGCTGTCCCCAATCAAGTCCGTGTATGACTCCTACGACATATTCTGCTGTCGCAATATCAGTAGCATGGAACGAATCGATGGTTTTGATAAGCACACCATCCACGTCAAAGAAAATGGTATCAAAAGGAGTTGGAAATTGCAGGTCCGGCCGCTTCCAGATTACCGGGGTCTCCATGAAGGCCCTTTCACTATGTTATAGCAATGGCAAGTATGCCTCTGTTGAACGATAAAGAAAGAGGGCGCGGAAGGAGCGCCCATACAAATTATAACATACCTCTACCATTCAGTATCACCGCCTGCTCCCTTTCCTTGTCTTCAGGAAAAATAGTATAATGAAAAAAGGAAGCTATCCTTCATTACAAGACTGTGCCTGGATCAAAGGAGCGTATTGCCATCGGACAAATCTTGCATATCAACATACCAACGCCCACAGGCCACCTGGAAGGCATTCTGAAGCCCGAGGAAGATGATGTTATACCGACCTGGGCCGCAATCGTCTGCCATCCCCACCCGCTCTATGGTGGCACGATGCATAACAAAGTCGTTTTTAAGGTCGCGCAGGCGCTGCAGGCGCTAGGTATGCCCGCACTGCGCTTCAATTTTCGCGGCGTTGGGCACAGCACTGGCAGCTATGACGAAGGACGCGGAGAGCAGGATGATGCTCGCTACGCGCTTGAATTTTTAAGTCGTCGCTATCCAGGATTGCCGGTTATCATGGCTGGCTTCTCCTTTGGCTCTGCTGTTGCCCTGCGCGTGGCTGCCGTTGATGATCGCGTGCAGGCCATGATTGGTCTCGGCGTTCCTGCGCGCATGCTAAATGGCTATTTTCTAGAAGGGTGCCACAAACCCAAGCTCATTATTCAGGGCACCGAAGACGAACTCGCTCCCTACGATCTGGCCGCCCAATGGTTTGAACAGGTGCCAGCACCCAAAGTCATGATGGCTGTGCAGGGTGCAGATCATTTCTTCCAGGGTCGCCTCGAAGAGGTACAGGCGATTATCACCTCTTTTGTGCGCAAATTAATGGACTAACGGACAACTTCCCACACCTTCTTTGCCTTACCGGTACCATTTGCTTTTCTATCAAGTCATCAAAAGAGCAGCATCGCCTCTGTAAAGTAGCTACCTGTCACGATTTGCCTTCAGACCACGTATTATGAATGCTTTGGAATTCTTGCCAGATGCTCATCGATGAGTAACGATGTGATAGGGGTGTCACACCGTGTGCATCCATCTACATTGAAATGCTCACATTTCTTTCCAATAGCGTTTTCATCAACCAGTGGTACCTTACACGAGGTGAAAGGATTTTTCTTCACCAAACATTTACAGGCTTTACCAGTAGTAGCGATGTAGAGGATGATATACATGCATGATGCAAAAATACAGGACGCTTTTGAAGAGTTACCTGTATCTTCCGAACGAACCTTTCCCCCAACACCATTTCCCCAGGACCATATTCATTGTGTGATAAACGATCTGCCAGATGCTGTGCAAGCGGTTTACGCACTGCGCGAGGCAGGTTTCGCGCCTCAAGCTATTCATCTGATGTCCTGTAGGGATTATATCGCCGCAGTGCAGCAAAAGTATCGCCAACAAAGCTGGCTTGTAAGAATTTTCAAGCGTTTCCTTGCCTTACTTGACGAAGGCTTTGAATATGGGTATCTGAAAGAAGCATATCAGGGACATCACATTCTCGCGGTACGCCTCACGCAATCTAAGCAGATAGAACAGGTGCGAGACCTGCTCATTTCCCATTCCGCTCATCTCATTAAATACGTTGATACCTGGACGGTTGCCTATCTCTCCCCCACTCCCGAACATTTCCAGCCAGCTCCACATCAACCAGTTTCGCCTTACTGTAGGGGCGTGGGCTTGCCCCGCCCTGAAAAACGCGAATAAACATCATCAGGTACAAAAATAGTGCGGCTATTAATGAATTGTTACGCTCAAAATCAGTGAGCATCCGCCACGCATGTCATTCTGAGCGCAGCGAAGAATCCTGGTGGCCTCGACGCAGATTCTTCGCTGCGCTCAGAATGACATGCAGAGGGCTGCTCCGATTGCCGACCTACAAAAAAAGATTGCCCCTACCAGCGAAGTTCAGGCGTCAAATAGATGAAGCGTCTGCGCATAGAAAACGTGATTGATTATAGACGTTCAAAAGTATTTGATGTGTGAACCATCTCATACACAAGGAACAGAGTAGGAGCAAGATCATGTCCATCGCAACCCACACAAAAACAACCATAGAGCAAACAATGTCCAATCCGCCGCGCTGGCGCTGGTATCATGGCGTTCTCTTTTACGTCATCATCCAGGCGCTCACCTTCGGCCTCTCCGGTTTGACTAGCATTATAAGCGGCAACAGAGGCAAAGATTTGTCAGAAACCATCTTCGGCGATGTCTCGTACTTCAAGCGCCTGAATCAATCGATCATTACGCCGCCATCCTGGGCCTTCGGCCCCGCCTGGACAATCAACAATATCTCGGTCATTATAGGGACATGGCGCGTGCTGAACATGTCCAAAGACATGCCGGGACGCAACAGCTTTCTCGCCCTGCAAGGCGCGTCCTGGCTCAACTACATCGTCTTCAACGCCGCCTACTTCAGCCTGCGCTCCCCCATCAACGCCTTCGTCCTGACGCTGAGCATGTTCCTGCTGACCATCGCCAGTGGCTTCGTCGCCCTCTTCCGCCTCAAAGACACCTGGGTTGCCCTCTCGCTGGCCACCCTCTTCATCTGGCTTCTCATCGCGCTCACGGCAGCCACATTCCAGGCCGCCTGGAACCATGATGATTTCTATGATGTGGGACCGTTTGTGAAGGTGAATAAGAGGTTGATGAAATAACCGCGGGTCTGTAGGGACGTGATTGATCGCGTCCACCTCGGCCTGGGATGCATTGTGATCGGGCTGGACGCGATCAATCACGTCCCTACAGACCTATTCCCAATGTTGGAAAAGTAGGCAGACTGGAATTCTTCTAAAAAAGTACCCGCTTGCTCTCCTCGCTATCTCTCGTAGCAGGCACGCTTCCCACCATCGCGCATCCCCCAACACACTCTTTTCCACCCATTGACACAGCAGTCCCAAGCAATTGTTGCGCCTTAGCCCGCGTCAAAATCTTATAATGCAGCTTCATTTCCAGGATACGCTGCACTGAAGCATCGATTTGAGCCATAGAAATCTGGCCACTCGTTACAGACTGTTTCAGGCCCGTGAGCATCATTACGGTATCCTGCAAGCCTCGAGGGCCAAGCAGCAGGTCGGTGCCAGCCTTTACGGCGAGGACAGCGGCCTGGGCAAGGTTGTACGTATTGCTGATGCCGCCCATCCAGAGTGTATCGCTGATGATGACACCGTTAAAATGCATCTGGTCGCGCAAAATGCCTGTCACTACGTTGGGGGAGAGCGAGGTTGGCAGGTTGGGGTCAAGCTGCGGATTCAGGATGTGCGTCACCATCACCATCGGCACGATGCCCTCGTCAATCATCGTGCGATAGGGAACGAAGTCCACGGCGTTCAGCGTGGCAAGGCTGCGATCCATATGCGGCAGTGAGTAATGCGGGTCGATACTGGCGCTGCCCAGGCCTGGAAAATGCTTGAGGCAGCCGACCACACCGCCATCGGTGAGTCCTTTCAAATAGGCGCGACCCATATTGGTGACAAGTGTGGGATCAGAGCCGAAGGTGCGGTCTGGCAGGCCAGGATTATTGGGATTGGTCAGCACATCCACAATTGGCATGAAATTGACGTTCAACCCCAGTCCGGTGAGGTCTTGCGCGGCATGAAGTCCCGCCTGATAGGCGACGTTGGGGTCGTGGGTCGCGCCGATTTGCGCTTCAGATGGACGTTCACCTGTGATGCGCCGCAATTCGTTCACCACGCCACCTTCGTAGTCGGTCGTGACGAAAAGCGGCAGCCTGGCCTGACCCTGCATACCTGAAATGAGCGAGACAAGCTGCGGACGGGTCTGCGCATTGCCGTTCTTGTTCTCGATCAACACGCCGCTGATATGGTTGCCCTGGATCATTTGAATCAAATCGCTGTTGAGGGTCGAGCCGTAAAATTCGACAATGACCATCTGCCCAAGCTTTTCATCCAGCGTCATATGCTGGACAAGCGCCTGGGCATAGTCGCTATCGCTCATCGGCGTGGGAGAGACGGCGTTGGTGACAATGGTTGGCGTGTAATTGCTGATGATGGTTGGCGTAGCGTTATTCCCCGAAACACCTGAGAATAACGATGCACAGCCGCTTAGAATCAGCAGCAGGCAAGCAAGTATACATATGAAAGAGAGACTAGAAGATGGAAAGGCCGGAAGCCACCCGCAAGGGGATGGCTCTACAAGCCGTGTCTTATTGTAGAGCCATCCCCTTGCGGGTGGCTTCCGGCTCCTCCACGTGATCGGGTGGCTTCCGGTCTGTTTACGCAGGTGTCTTCCGGTTTCTCCCATGTCTTCCGTTCTCCCCCATGCCAATCACATATAATACACAGACTTCTACAAACACTATTATGCGGTGCGAATTTGCGCCGCCTCTTCCAGGTTCAACGCCTTAATGGCGTTCTGGCGCAGGATAAATTTCTGCACCTTGCCACTGGCGGTTAAAGGATAAGCCTCGACAAACTGGAAGTAGCGCGGGGTTTTCTGGTGGCTGATCTGGCCCTTGCAATAGTTACGCAATTCCTCTTCGGTCAGTTGCTCGCCCTGTTGCGGAATGACAACGGCCAGTAGTTCCTCGCCAAAGAATTTATCGGGCACGCCCACAACCTGTACGTCGGCCACCTTTGGATGGCGAATCAAGAACTCCTCGACCTCGCGTGGGAAGATGTTTTCGCCGCCGCGAATGACCATGTCTTTCAGCCGCCCCACGATGTTGACGTAGCCCTGCGCATTCATGGTCGCAAGATCGCCGGAATGCAGCCAGCCCTCGCTATCGATGGCCTCGGCGGTCTTCTCGGGCATGTTGTAGTACCCGGCCATCACCAGGTAGCCCCGGCAGCACAATTCGCCGCGCTCTCCACACGGCACTGCTTTGCCCGTCGCTGGATCAATAATTTTCACCTCACCATGCGGCATCGGCACGCCAACCGTCGCCGATTTGAGTTCAAACGAATCGTCGGGCTTCGTCAGGGTTATCGCGGCGCTGGCCTCGGTCTGTCCGAAGACAATCGCTACATCCGCCCCCACGCGCTCCTTGACCTGCTCCATGAGATAGACCGGCACCGGTGAGCCGCCACTTACGACGCTGCGCAGCGATGAGAGATCGTATTTGGAAAATTCGGGATGCTGCATCATCGCCAGCAGCATAGTGGGCACGCCGCCGAGACGGCTGCAATGCTCGCTGCTGATTACTTGCAGCATTTTGAGCGGGTCGAAAGCAATCAGGGGATGTAGAGTTGTGCCGGTTCCCAGCGCGGCGAGAATGCCCAGCACGCAGCCGCCAGCATGAAAGAAAGGCATGGCGGTACAGATATGCTCTCCCGACTGCACGCCCCAACGCAGCGCAAAGATGCGTCCGTTATTCAGGATGGCGCGCTGTGTCTGAATGGCCCCTTTAGGAAAGCCGGTCGTTCCCGAGGTATAGAGTATCTGCGCAGGGTCTCCCGGCTGCACAAACGCCTGCCGCTCGCGCAGTTGCTCCATGCTCATCTGCTCGCCCGCCGCCACCAACTCGCGGAACAAGGCCGGTCGCCAGCCGTTTTGCTCTCCCGAAGGGGGAGCGCCAAGCAGGTTCACATAGCGCAGCTTCGGCAGGATGTCGCTGCTCACTTCGCCATTTTGCTGTCCCGGCGTCACTCTTGAAAGAACTGTTGCCAGGCAATCGTGATCGCGCACCTTCGCCATGAAGAACAGCGCGGCCACATCGCCCTGCTTCAAAATATACTCAACCTCTTGAGCGCGCAGCACAGGATTGATCGTCACCAGCACCAATCCAGCTTTGGATGCAGCCAGCTCTAATAGAGGCCATTCCGGCAGGTTAATGGCCCAGACCGCGATATGCTCGCCTTTCTGCAGGCCAAGCGCCATCAGCCCACGCGCGACCGCGTTTACCCGGTCGCGGTACTCGCGATACGTCCAGCGTATGTCGAGCGCACCACCAAACTCGGGATAGCACGAGTAGACAAGCGCCTCCTGATCGGGAATCGCTTCCGCCTGCTCATCTAAGAAATTGCCCGCCGTTGTTTCGAGGAGAGAAATACCAGCATCTTCCGCCTGCCAGTACGACAGACCGTCGTTGGTCATGCCCATGAGTGCCTCCTTTACCTCGCTGCACTTGACGAGGTTACATAAAAGGGCCAGCAACATTGTGCTTAAGCATACTCCCTGAAGAGATTGCTTGCAAGTATCCCGGTTTTGAAATCGTATTATCCAGCAGGGCAACCAGTAGTAAAGAAGGTGGGACAGGTTTTTTAACCAAAACTCGGCACATCCCTTTTCGCGAACGGGTGCGTATCGGGCGGGCGATCCACTACAGCGACAGTGCAGCGCGAAATGCAAATCAGCTTTTCGTTTTCATCGGTGATGCGAATATCCCACACGTGCGTGGTGCGGCCTTTATGGACAGGCGTGGCAACGGCGGTAAGCCGCCCCTCGCGCTTGGGTCGCAGGTGATTGGCGTTGATCTCCAGGCCAAAGGCCATCTGCTTTGATGCGTCAATATTCAAAACGGTGCCGAGCGAGGCAACCGATTCGGCCAGCGTCACCGAAATGCCACCATGCAGGTAGCCGACCTGCTGGCGATGGTTCGGCCCGATAGGCATGGTCGCGACCACGCGGTCTTTTTCGGCCTCGATCAGCTGAATATCCAGGACATCCCATACTGATCCCTCGCGCGTGCTATTGATGCGTTCAATGATTTCTTCGCTGGAAAGCTCCATCTGCTTGTGTACCCTCTCAGAAATAGACGTCCAATTATATGCTTGCTCTATTATAGCGCAAACCCACGCTAGCCCAAACCACGCGAAATCCAGGGCGACCGCGAGGGTCGCCCCTACTATATATCAGCACCATATTTGCAGTAATACATCTATAGTAGGGGCGACCCTCGCGGTCGCCCTGGTACTGGTACATGGGGCATCCTGAATCAAACCTTGACAAGCCATTGCTCTAAACCAGATACTATCTTAGAGCAATGACCAGTCGTTAAGGAGTTGCACATGTTCGACAAAAGCAAGATCGGCCAGAGCTTCCCCCCGTTCACCATCGAGGTCGAGCGCGGCAAAATCCGCGAACTCGCGCAGGCCATCGGTGATGACAACCCTATTTACCAGAGCAAAGAAGCCGCTCAGGCCGCCGGATATCCCGATGTTCCGATTTATCCAACCACGCCAACCACTTTCACCTTCTGGGGCAACCGCGAGATGGTTGCTCAACTGGTCAGTGTGGGAATCAACGTCATGCGTGTTCTGCATGGTGAGGAAGAGTACGAGTACCTTGCGCCCATCTATCCAGGGGATATCCTGACAGGCGTAATGACTATCGCCGATGGCAAAACGCGCCAGGGGCAGGCAGGCTCGATGGATATCATCACAACGGAGACCGACTATACCAATCAGCATGGCAGGCCAGTATTGAAGGCGCGTACCATGATGATTGTTCGCGAATAGGAGAGATGGCAATGACAACCAATACTTCCGCTCCGACTGTGCGCTATTTTGAGGATGTGCAGATAGGAGATACGCTTCCCACGCTCGAAAAACCGCCCATCACCCATCTGCAACTGGTGCGCTACGCCGGAGCCTCGGGCGATTTCAATCCTCTGCATACCGACCCCAAGATTGGCGAAATGGTCGGAACTGGCGGCATCATTGCGCATGGCATGCTGATTATGGGCTTTCTCGGCCAGTTGCTCAGTGATTACGTTGGGCCAACTGCTTTGCGCAAGTTCGGTGTGCGCTTCAAAGGCATGACACGCCTGGATGAGGTTATCACCTGCACAGGAACAATTACCGAAAAATACGAGGCCGATGGCGAGGCGCGCATCGCGGGAAAAATCCAGGCGACGGGCGCGAATGGTGACGTAAAGGCAACCGGCACCTTCGTCGCGGCCCTTCCCCATCGTCAATAAGTGAAAAATAGAAAGGTTTTTGCTATGGGCATGATAGATGGCAAAGTCGCTATTATCACCGGCTCCGGGCGCGGCATCGGCGCGGCCACCGCGAAACTGCTCGCCTCTGAAGGAGCGCGGGTGGTCATTAGCGACCTCGATCCGGCTCCCGCCGAAGAAACCGCCGCCGCGATTCGCAATGCTGGCGGCGAGGCAGTGGTAATCGCTGGCGATGTCACCAACGCTGATTTCCCCAAACAACTTATTCAGGGCACGCTCGACTCGTTTGGCGGCCTCGACATCATTGTCAATAACGCGGGCTATACCTGGGATGCCGTTATTCAGAACATGAGCGATAAGCAGTGGTATGCCATGCTCGAAGTGCATCTCACCGCGCCGTTCCGCATCCTGCGCGAGGCTTCGCACTTCATCCGCGAGGCCGCGAAAAAAGAGGCCGCCGCGCATGGCAGGGCCAATCCGCGCAAAGTGATCAATGTCTCCTCGGTTTCAGGCGTCTACGGCAACGCCGGACAGGTCAACTATTCGGCTGGCAAGGCAGGCATTACCGGTGTCACTAAAACGCTGGCAAAGGAATGGGGACGCTACAATGTGCAGGTCAACTGCGTCTGCTACGGCTTCATTGAAACGCGCCTGACCGCCTCTAAAGAAAGCGCCGAGAAAATCCAGCGCGAGGGCGAAGAGGTCGCGCTTGGCGTTCCTGACCAGATGCGCCAGATGGCTCCCCTGCTCATCCCGCTCGGACGCCCCGGCACGCCAGAGGAGGCCGCCGGACCTGTTCTCTTCCTGGCCTCGCCGCTCTCCAACTATGTCTCCGGCATTGTATTAGAAGTTACCGGGGGCCGGGCGGTGTAAACCCAGTTTTGTAGGTACACGCTAAAGAGAAGATGTGCAGGCATGTCATCCTGAGCGCAGCGAAGGATCTGCGGTCTCGACGCGCAAATCGTCCGGCATACGAGATCCTTCGCTGCGCTCAGGATGACAAGGGGCCAGGATCACCGTTCTTTTAGCAAAAGTCATCACCGTGTTCTACACAAACCGCATCATTTTATGAACGTTTATCATTGTCCCAACATAAGAGGTGAGAGCGATGTTGAATTCCCAGCAACGACAATCCCTGGCAGCCCTGTTACCGAGAGGGCAGGTTTTTACCGACCGCACCTCGCTGCTCACCTATGAAGTTGATGCCGGGCTGGATCGCGGTTTGCCTGATGGCGTGGTCTTTCCAAGCACTACAGAAGACGTGGCGCGTATTGTGCAATGGGCGGCAAAGCATGGCGTGCCCTTGATCGGGCGGGGCGCGGGCACCGGCCTCTCCGGTGGCGCGGTAGCCGAGCGGGGCGGGCTGATTGTCGAATTCTCACACATGACCCGCGTGCGCGAGGTTGATGTGCAGGGACGCGAGGCCATAGCCGAACCGGGCCTCATCAACCTGCATCTCGACGAGCGGGTCAAGACCAACGATCTCTATTTCCCGCCTGATCCCGCCAGCCAGCGCGCCTCGACCATCGGCGGCAATGTCGCCGAAAACTCCGGCGGGCCGCACTGCTTCAAGTATGGTGTCACCACCAATTATGTGATCGGCATGGAAGTGGTGCTGGCCGATGGCAGAATTGCGCGTGTAGGAGGCCCTGCTTTCGATTATCCCGAGTATGATCTTTGCGGCCTGATTACGGGCAGCGAAGGCATGCTGGCCCTGATGACGGCGATTACGGTGCGACTCGTGCGCAATCCTCCAGGTGTCAAAACGATGCTGGCCGTTTTCGACTCGGTTGAGCAGGCGGGTAGCGCGGTCTCGGCAGTCATCGCCGCCGGACTGGTTCCGGCCACGATGGAGATGATGGACCAGAAGATCATTCGCATCGTCGAGGCTTATGTGCATGGCGGTCTGCCTGTAAACGCGGAAGCGATTCTCATTGTCGAGGTCGATGGCTACCCCGTGAGCCTGGATGCGCAGATAGAGGAGATCGCGGCTATTCTCCAGGCACAAGGCGGCTACGACCTGCGTATTGCGCGCAACGATGAGGAGCGCAATCAAATCTGGTTTGCGCGTAAAAGTGCTGCCGGGGCCGTTGCGCGCCTGGCTCCCGCTCAATATACGGTCGATGTCACGGTACCGCGCAGCCGCCTGACTGAGACGCTGATCGAGGTGAACGCGGTCTGCGAGCGCCATCAACTGCGTGTCGGCTACGTCTTTCACGCTGGAGATGGCAACCTGCACCCGTTGATTCTCATTCCCGAGCCACAGAACAAAGAACTGATGCAGCGCGTTCATGCCGCCGGACGCGAAACCGTTGAAATTGCGGTGCGCAAGGGCGGCAGTCTGAGCGGCGAACACGGCGTTGGCATCGAGAAACGCGCCTTCATGCCTCTCATGTTCAACGACGCCGAAATGTCCGCCATGCTCGACATCAAACACGCCTTTGACCCGCGCAACTTGTTCAACCCCGGCAAAATCTTTCCCGCGCCCAGTGCCGCTCCATCTTCCAATGGGCAGACAATCGACCAGCCAGTACCCGGCAAGCATTTCGCGCCTGCCAACGCTCAGGATGCCGCGCAAGGAATGCTCGCTCTCGCCCGCGAAGGCCGGCGCGTTCGTATCAGGGAAAGCACCGATGTGGAAAATATAAAAGGCGAGACGACCGGGGAGGCAGCCACCGGAAATGCTGCAAACCCCAGGGCGACCGCGAGGGTCGCCCCTACCATAAACGAATATGGTAGGGGCGACCCTCGCGGTCGCCCTGGTTCTGCTCCGTCTGAAACCATTCTTACCACTACCAACCTGCATGGCATTATCAGCTACGCGCCCGACGACCTGTACATCACGGTAGGCTCAGGAACTCCGCTTGCAGAGATTCAATCCTACCTGGGAAATGAAAAGAAATTTGTGCCCCTGGCTTCTCCCTGGCAGGAGCGAACGATTGGCGCACTGGTTGCGGCCAATGAGAACGCGCCCTTGCGGATGCGCTACGGCGCGATACGTGACCTTGTGCTATGCGCCACTGTTGCCCTCGCTGATGGACGAGTGATTCGCGTTGGACGCCCGGTTATTAAAAACGTGGCGGGCTTCGACGTGGTGAAGGTCTTCACGGGTTCGCGTGGCACGCTGGGCCTGCTGACCGAAATCACGCTCAAAACTGCGGCGCAGCCACGTTTGCGGCGCACCCTCTGCGTGCCCGTCTCCGACCTCCGTCACGGGCTGATCTGGGCGCGGCAGCTCTACCCGCGCTCCCTGGTCGCTTCTGCCATCCTGCTCTGCCATCTCAGCGCCATCCCTGGCGTTCCAGACAGCCGCTATGCGCTGGTCTACACGGCAGAAGGCATTGCCGAGGATGTAGAGGCCGAGCTTACCCTGGTGCGCGAATATCTGGAGCAGGCAGGCGCGCCAGAGCCAATCGAGCAGGACACTATCTCGGGTACAGATATCTGGGCCGATACGCTGAGTCAGGCCCGCGCTTCCATTCACACCCGCACCGGCCTACCTGTTCGCGACCTGCCAGTCTATATACAAGACTCCGCTCCGATCTTGAATGAGCATACCTTCATTGCGGACTTTGGCAGCGGCTTCCTCTATACGGCTATACCAGCTAACGAGAACGCCCGCACAACCATAGAGCAACTGCGCCAACCTGCCCTGGCGTTGCAGGGATACTGCATCATCACACATCAGCCGGAAATATGGCAGGAAGACATCGATCGTTGGGGATATACGCCGGATGCGCTGGATGTGATGCGACGTTTGAAAGAACGGTGGGACCCACAGGGAATATTGCCAGGGTTAGTGCAAAATAATGCGGAAATGGTTGTGTAGGGACGCGATGAAGCGCGTTCACCCCGTCGGCGCATCGGGACACATCAATGGCGGGGTGGACGCGATGAAGCGCGTCCCTACACCTTCACATCCTTTTTCTTCAAAAAGTACCCTATCGCGAGGCCCAACAAGACAATCATCACGCTCAAGCCAAGCCACATGAACAGGAGGAATTCTTTGGCATCTGACTGTCCATACTGGTAGCTAGCAGTCGTGCCGATAAACTGGTCCCCCGTGTTGTTCAACAGGCCAACGGATGTGCCCAACGCGGCCATCGCCCAGCGAACGGCGAAAAGCATGCCGAGCGGTTGGAGAAAGCCGCTCTTGAAGGGAAAGATCGTTCCGGCAAAAATTACCTGGGGAATCAGGATCAAGGGGATGATACTGACGGCCCGGTCATTGTTTGGGGCAACCGCCGAGACGAGCAGGCCAACCATCAGGCCCGCCAGCGAGGTCAGGGCGAGGGTGATATAGACTTCCATTACCGGGGGGAAGATGATGCCCTGGTGCAGCGGCTCCACAGCGTTCACCACAAGCACCAGCACCGCGCTTTGCAGCAGGCACAAAATCCCCAGCACGACAATCTTCGAGAACATGTAGGGCAGGATGCCCAGGTTGACTGTACGCTCGCGCCGGTAGATGGGCAGTTCTTTGACAATCTCGCGCGCGCCATTGATGCAGCCAAACATGACGGCGGCAAAGGCCATCACGAACAGGACGCGCTGCCCATCGCCATTGTGATAGGGGCTTGAGACATTATTATACTCAAACAGGCCTGCCACCGTAACGTACTTGAGAATGAGGATCAGGATGCAGGCGATGATGGGCGCTTGCAGCAACAGGATCAGCAGGTTGCCGGTATCATTGCGCAGCAGCTCGATATAGCGTTGGGAAAGCAATGAGAATTGCTTCCAGGGGTCGCCGCGCTTGACAGGCTTCAGGACATTGGGCTGCTGCAAGACTCCGGTACGCATAATGTTGCCTTCCCTGAGCGGCTGAGCAACATACTTCTGATAGTCCGCCGAGTTCTTAAATTTCTGCTCGGCTTTTGCTGGCGCGTCAGGATTGGCTTTGGTTGGCTCGAGTTCGGCATAGATTTCAGCGAAGTCAGCCTTACCGAAAAAGGCTTTGGCTTCGTCCGGCGGCCCATAATAGACGAGGCGACCGCCAGAGGCCAGGAAACAGACGTAATCGCAGGCGTTGATGTTGTTAGTGGCGTGCGTCACCAGCACGATGGTATGGCCCTTGTCCGCGAGTTTGCGCAGCAGGAACATCATCTTGCGGTCCAGCCCTGGATCAAGGCCGGAAGTAGGCTCATCCAGGAAAAAGATGCTGGGCTTGGCGAGCAGTTCGAGGGCAATCGAGACGCGCTTGCGCTGCCCACCGGAGAGCTTATGCACAAGCAGGTTGCGCCGTTCTTCCATGTCCACATCCACCAGCACCTCGTCTATGCGCTGCTTAATTTGCTCTTCCGTAAAATCTTCCGGCAGGCGCATTTTGGCGGCATAGTAGAGGGCGCGCTCGACGGTGAGATCGCGATGCACGATATCATCCTGGGGCACGTAGCCCAACTGCGTGCTGAAGGCGGCGAGCGAGCGGTAATAATCCTGGCCGTTATAGAAAACTTTGCCATCGTGCGCGGGTCGCAGGCCGTTGAGCGCATCCATCAACGTCGATTTGCCCGCGCCGGAGCCGCCGACCAGCGCGACAAACTTGCGCGGCGGAATGACCAGCGAAATATCATTGAGCAGGATCACGCCGTTATTGCCCGTTTTCTTGAGGCCAACAGCGTCGATGCGGATACCCTGGCTCTCGTCAAACTGCCGCAGTTCTGTGCCTGTAAACGTCAGCCTGTACGGGCCAATGCGTATCTCGTCTCCAACATTGAGCAGGACATTGCTTATCCGCTTCGTATTGACGTAGACATGGTTGGTGCTGTTCAGGTCAACTAGCTGGTAGGTATTACCCACCCGCTCCAGGCGCGCGTGATGCGCAGATACCTGCGGATGTTTCAGAACCACCATATTATCTGGGTGCCGCCCGATGGTAATCACCGGAGCCTGCAAGGGAATGGGCTGCATCTCCTGTAACACTTCCTGCGGGCGGCCACTGCCATCGTTATAGGTCAGGGTGACAAGCGTGCCGTTTTCATCGCCAATACGAAAAATATCGCCTCGCGCCAGGGCTTTGCGGAACTGTTCATCCCCCTGAATATGCCGCCCTTGATAGAGCAGGCCATTGAGCGTGCGCCCGCCCCTGGCGTTAGGATGTGGGTGTATCAAGACCAGGTCGTTGCCCTGGCGCACAATCTGCGCGTGAAAGGCGGAAACAATTGGCTCTGAAATAACAATATCGTTGTGCGGGTCTCGTCCAATCGAGATCACAGGTTTCGTGAGTGGCGTCACCGATCGGTCTTTTGAAATATTTCTGCTGACCTCTAAGCCTGGCGTCCCTGCTGGCACTCCGGGCGAAGAAGAATTTGGGTCTGGAGCGCGTATCGTACCCGTCATTTGAGCGGGAGGGAGATATCCACTGGGCGGCGGTGGATACGGCGTAGGCTGGAGTGGTTGGGATGGCTGCGCGGGAGGCATATACCTGAGCGGCTGGGATGGCTGCACCTGGGGAGGAACAGGCTGCGCTCCCTGCGACACAACCACCAGTTGGCAGGAGGTTGAGCGTCCTAACGCAATCGTATCGTTTGGCCGGACTATACTCTGCGTCACATCCTGCTGGTTCACCTTTAGAATATTCTGGGGCGCAAGCTTCTCGATCCAATACTGGCCGTTGTTCTGAACGAGTCGCGCATGATTGCGAGAAACAGTCGGGTCTTTCAGCACAATATCGTTAACGGGGTCGCGTCCAATCGTAATAATGGTGCCGTTAAGCGGAAAAGTGCTGCCTACCTGCTCCCCTGTGACTACTCGTAAGGCAAAACGAGGCTGGTTTGATGGTACTCCGTTCACGCGCATGCTCCCACATGTACAAAAACACCTATCGGTCGAGAACAAAGGCAATCTCGTAGAGAGCATTATAGTGTAGCATTGGTTGGAGATCAAGTATGCCAGAAATATATTGATATAAAATAAACTTTTTTGCTATTTTCTTATTTGAAAAATGACTCTCAATAAAAATACGAGTAATACATCATTGTCAAAAGAGCCAGAACATATTATGATAAACGTCGATTTGAAATTGAGATGGTAGGAGACAGTTAAATGCTTACACAGCGCGTTCAGCTTCCCTCACTTGAAGTAACGAACAACTGGGATACTTCTAGCAATTCTTATACGCTCTCCAAATCTGTCACCTATATTGGTCATGATCCTCATGACGATATCTTCATTGATGCAGGCTTTGTCTCGAGGTCGCATTTAAAAATAGATCGTGTGGGAGATCAGTTTTTCCTTCATCATCCAGGCAGGGGCCGCACGACTAACGGCCTTATGTATCAAGAGAGGTATATTCAGGGAACCGAAACCTTCCGTAAGCTGCTGGCCCATGGCGATATATTTCGCATTGGCGACGAACGGGGAAAGCATATCAGCATTCGCTTTGACGATGGCAGCGAGCAGGATGTTCAAGCCGATGTTCAAGAAATTCGCCTGACTGCGGCACAAGTTTCTATTGGCAGATTTCCCGATAATACTGTCGTGCTAGATCATCCACAGGTATCAGCACATCATGCCCGCCTGGTTAAAGCGCAGGGAACGTATCGTATCGAAGACCTGCACAGCACCAATCATGTCTATATCAATGGGCAGGCGGTGACGCATCATCTCCTGCAACTCAAGGACGAAATTCGTATCGGGCCGTACAAATTTATTTTCTTCCCCGAAAGACTGCTTCAAGTGAATGAAAGTCGCGGGATACAGATAGAAGCGCGCAACCTGGTGAGATACGGCAATAAGCAATCTGTTCTCCTGCAGGATATTTCGCTGCTCATTCCACCGCGCAAGTTTGTCGCGCTTCTGGGTGGCTCGGGCGCAGGCAAATCGACGTTGATGAAAGCGCTCAATGGCTATAATCCTGCAAACAAAGGAAGCGTACTTTATAATGGGGAAGATTACTACAAATCGCTCTCAGCCTTCAGCACCCATCTGGGCTACGTACCCCAGGATGACATCGTCCACCGTGATCTGACCGTCGAGCGCGCCCTCTACTATGCCGCCAAAATGCGCCTGCCAAAAGACCTGACGCATCCTGAAATTATGCAGCGCGTCGATGAGGTTTTGAAAGAGGTTGAAATTTTCGAGCGGCGCAACCTGCCCATTAATAAGCTTTCAGGCGGGCAGCGCAAGCGCGTCTCCATTGCCCTTGAGCTACTCGCCAGGCCCAGCGTCTTTTTCCTGGACGAACCCACGTCTGGCCTTGATCCCGGTCTCGATTATAAAATGATGCACTTATTGCGCAAGCTCGCCGATCAGGGACATACCGTCGTCCTGGTGACGCATGCGATCAATAATATCAACCTTTGTGATTATGTCTGTTTCCTCGCTCCTGGCGGCTACCTGGCCTACTTTGGACCTCCACAAGGGGCCTGTCAATACTTTAACCGCACAGATTTTGGCGAAATATACACTCTGCTGGAGCCAACCGAACAGGATAAAGGTATACCAAAAAAGGCGGGAGAGGACTTTAAACGCTTTTTGCAAAACAGCGGAAACGCGCAGCCCACATCTGTACCTACGGTACCACTCAGGCGGAAAAATAAAAGGAAGCACCCCAAACGCAGCTTCTGGCGACAATTGGGGCTGCTCACACAACGCTACTTTGAACTGCTTTTCAATGACCGTAGTAATCTACGCATCCTGGTCGCTCAGGCTCCCATCATAGGCTTCATCTTGATGTTCCTTATTCTAGGGGTCGGTTCCAGCGGCTTCGATCCCAACAAGATTATTCAATGTCCCACCACAGCTCAGGTAATCACGGCGACAGGATTGCCAGACCTGCCGACGCTCTCCAATCCGCCCGTCTCAAAAAGCTGTGCGAAACTCGAACATTTTCTCACCGCCAATCCGCGTGGAAAAGCATATGCGACCTCCAGAGGAGGAGTAAATGCGGCATTACAGGACTTCATCGTTCCTGGCCCCGGTGACGCGCCTACTATCCTGTTCATTATTGCCTTCGCGGCGGTTATGTTCGGCAGTATCAATGCCGCGCGTGAGATCGTCAAAGAACTGCCAATCTACGAACGCGAGCGGGCCGTTAGTCTCGGTATTCCGCCCTACATCTTCTCAAAGATCACGGTACTCGGTATTTTTTGTTTGCTACAAAGCGCCTTTCTGGTTGGTCTTATTGACATCGTAGACCCTTTCCAGCACAGCATCCTGCTCTATCCCCCGCTTGAAGTCTATATCACAGTCGCGCTCACTTCGCTCACCGGTTTAATGGCTGGCCTTACCATCTCCTCGCTCGTAAACAACACAGACCGCGCCATGAGCTTCATTCCCATTATCCTTTTGCCGCAGGTCGTTTTCGCAGGTACATTGTTCCCCCTGACCAATTCGGTCATGCAGACCGTCGGGTTCTTCTTTCCCATGCGCTGGGCCATGCTTGCTCTGGGTTCAACGGTTGGCCTGCATAGCGATAAAATTAATGGCGATGAAATCTATGGAAGCGAACCAACCTTCCATAGCACCCTTTTCTCTACCTACAGCCACACGCAGGCCGTCCATTACCTGCTTCTCTCCTGGGCAGTTCTCGGCGGCTTCATTGTCGTTCTCACCCTTGTGTTAAGTTGGAATCTGAAGCGAAAAGACAGGCATAAATAGAGAGGCCAGCTTATTTGATAATCCACAGGTAAATCATGCCGTCCTCGTCGCCAGATACCAACTTTTTCCCATCGGGGGCCCAGGCAACGGTACAGACAGGGGCCGCATGCTCCCGGTAAACATACGTCGTTTTGCGCGTGCTGATCTCCCAGATCACGACGAGCTTATCACGGTCTGCCGCCGCAAGAAAGCGTTCATCAGGAGACCATGCAAGGCTGGTCACGCCCTTGTTGTGTTCCAACAAATCTATCAATCGCACTTGATTCGCATCCCAGAGGTGTACGGTTCTGTTAGCGGCTGCCGCCAGATAATTGCCATGTGGCGACCATGCAACGGCGCATACTTCGCCCGAATGCCCTGTGTAGCGGCGTACCTGCGTGCCGGAAAACGCTTCCCAGACCTGCATGGTCTTATCTTTTGAGCCGGAAGCGATGTACTGTCCGCCGGGAGACCACGCTAACGCGCTGATCCAGCCATCATGTTCCCGGTAGATGCTGGATACATCTCCTGTGCGCGCATTCCAGACATGAACCTTCCCCTGCTCATCTCCCGTTGCCAGATAATTGCCATCAGGCGACCAGGCCAAGGTACACGATAACGAGAGATCTTCCACTTCATGCCCGGAGTACACCAGCGATCGTTGCCCATTCGCGGAATCCCAGACATGCACCACCTGCCGGTTATCCATCGAAGCTACGCGCGTATCGTTGGGAGACCAGGCCACCACCTGAACTCCTTTGCGATGCCCGCGATATTCGTATAGCATCGACTGCTGAGCCACATCCCACAGCCTGACTGAGCGATCATCAGAGGCAGAAATCAGGTACTGGCTATCTGGCGACCAGCCTACGGCGTTTACTCCCCGCCCATGCCCTTTGAAATCCTGGAGCGTTGCTTCTGAACGAAAGGCTACTTGCGGCCTCGCAACTCGTATTGTCTGCCCAGATGAATTGGTTCCAACGGCATTTCCCCCAGAAGCAAACAAGACAATCGTCGGCGTTCCACCGGAAACCCCGCCCTGCGTTCCCGACTGCCCCCCTGAATGTCCACTGCTCGCAGGCTGCCAGCCAATAGCCTGCGCCAGAGCGTCAGCAAATGCACTGACCGTAGGATAGCGTTGCGAGGGATCTTTCGCTAATGCCTTCAACACCGCCTGCTCCACCTCTGCTGCAATCGTTGGCACTTTCGAGCGCAAAGAGGGTTGCGGGCCATTGCGCTGCCGGTTCATGATTTCGGTAACAGAGCCATCATAGGGATACTCATTGGTCAGCAACTCATACACCACTACCGCCAGCGAATATTGATCGCTGGCCTGGCAAGGATGGCGTTGTAAATGCTCCAGTGCCATATAGTCAGGCGTACCGAAAAGGCTTTTAATGTGCGCACCCTGGACGGCAGCAATACCAAAATCACTGAGCAACGCCTTATTTTTGCCGTCCAACAAAATATTTTCTGGCTTAATATCCCGATGAAGCAGGCCTTTCTGATGAACATAATCCAATGCTTCAGCAATCTGCTGTATAAATGGCAAAATGTCCCTCAGCTCGTTTGTTTTTCCTTGAAGCTGCGCCAGAGTGCCATTTTCCGCGTAGTCCATCACCAGATAGGGTGGCTGTACCCCACCGACTGGCACAGCAAAATCCAGCACACGAATAATATGGGGATGCCCCAGATTGACAAGCATCCTTGCCTCTATTCGAAACTGATCAATTTCAGTGCTACTTAAATTTGTCGTCAATACCTTGATGGCAGCCTGGCTACCTAATTCCTTATGCTCACCCAGGTAGACATCTGCGAATCCACCTCCACCTAATTTTCGCTTCAGAAGGTATTGCCCAAATTGCTGACCGGTATAATCTGTCATTTGCTTTCCTTCTTCCTAAACTATTGCTTTTTTTCAAGGTTATGTTATATTATATATCGCGATAGCCCATCAGATTAAAGATAAGTTGGCCTATATAATTAAATCTACTGATCTTGTACAACAGTAGCTGCGGGGGAAGATGTATAATGAATTTAGCAGATTATGACAAAAAGCACAATACTCATCTGGAACATCAGGTAAATAGCCTGCGGCTTCAAGCTAAACTATTAAAGGCTTTTGATGGTGAACAGCGGTTAGCTCTGGTGGCGGAGAATTTTGAGAATCTTTCGGTAGAACAGGCATATACTCTTCTTAATCCTTTGTTGTTCCGTCAAGAGGTGGAAGAAGCGCAGGCATTTAAGAAAAGAGCTGCGTTCTTCCATTTCGGGCGTACCATTTTAGGATTGGCTCCGCTGATTGTTACCTGGGCCTCTATCTCCTGGGCAGTAATGGAATATGGTCATTATGTTGATACTCACCCTAAGGGTACCATTCCCAACTTTCTCCAGTTATGGCAGCAAGGACTGCCGGGAGATGGCCTGACCTTCTTCCTGACGGGAGTTATCGATGTCTGTTTACTTGTTTTATTCCTTTTCTTCTCTGTTTTTTCGGTGAGGCAGGAATATAGCGCGCGAAAAGCCTCTGAGAGCTTTGCGATTAGTCTGAAAAATACAGTCAACGACCTGGTGAAGGTGGTAGCTGAGCATGGCATTAATGGCGTTACCTCGGATACCGAAATTGAACGCATCATGCGCTTCGTCAAGATGGCTATTAATGAATCCACCCAGGACCTTCAGGATGTTATCACTGAGGTCAAAGATGCTATGCTCAAATCGCACCAGCAGCTTGAAGATATGTTTACGAACCAGATAACACCTTTGCTGACCACATTTAATAACAGTATGCAGAGCTTTAGCGGCGATTTGACCAAATTAAGCAATCGGGTAAAAGATATTGCTTCTGCAAGTAGCTCTATGGCAACCTCCTCCCAGACGATGGCCCAGAGCGCCTCCGATCTGGCAAGCAATGTACAGGCGCAAACAACCATTTCAAAGGATATCGACACGCATATCACAGCCTTAAACACCACCGAACAAAACCTGTCGCGTGAAATCCAGCAAGTAGGAACGAGCATGAACGGCGCAGCTTCCAATGTGGCAGGGGCTGCCAATGATATGAAAACTGCGGCGCAAGGCGTACAGCAGGTTGGACAGCAGCTCATCCACATCGACGCGAACATGGTCAGCGCCCTGGCAAATCAGATTAGAACGATCATACATGAATCGAATACCGTTGCTACCAATCTGAACGCGACAAATAGCAACCTGCAAACCACCATCCAGGAACTACAGACACTGGTTAAAGCGATAAAGGTTAAGAGACGGAAAAAATTCCTGTTTTTCTAGCTGTAAAGACATGTAGTCGTACTGAAAAATAGAATTTGCTCGAGTGAAGAAATATGTTTGGGACGAAACGGCGCATAAAAGATGATAGAGGATCGTTTGCTGGATCAATTGGCTGGCTTTTTGCTGACATGCTGCTTGTGCTGACAATCCTGTTTCTCGCGTCGAACACTTTTATACAGACACATGCAACAACACATGCACAGGCGAAACCGTCGCCTGTAGTAACGCCAAAGGTGACGCCAACCAGTGTGCCTCACCTGGAGCTAAAATACCATCGTGTCGTCATCAGCGTTGACTCAAATGGCCTGCTGAACAACAATCCCAATGCCAGCAATGATGTCATACGCCAGGTCAAGGGGCAGGGGTTCCTGCGAGGGCGGCGTGTGGGACTGATTATCGTGTATGGCGGCGCGCCGGGCGTCAACCAGATAGGACAGGCTGAAACAATCGCCAATAAAGTTTATGGCATCCTGCTCAATTTAGGCAGGCATGACCCAACCTTTGCCAATACCTCTCGTTATGACCCCCTCTACGTTCTGGGGGGCAACGTCAATTCGGTCTCCATAGATATCTTCTTGTTCGCGCGTTAAAATGTGTAGGGACGCGATTGATCGCGTCCACCTCGTCTGGCGCGCGTGTCGAGGTGCCGAGGTGGACGCGATCAATCGCGTCCCTACAGGAAAATCCCCATTCTTTTGTAAACATTCATACCATGGAACAGGGTAATCTCCTACCTTTCCGAGACGTTTAGCTGTTCCATCACCTCTCTCATCCATTTCTCCCCAAATCGCACCTTGCCATACAACAACAGATTCGGCTCGCCTGTTGCGGAGATATTGCCGTGATGCTGTGTAATGAAGTTGCGCAGGCTTTCAGCCGAGACGCGCAATAGTTCCAATTGCTTGATCTCGTCTTCTTCTGGCTCTCTCTTTTTTACCTCTTCCAGGGCAATATGCAGGCGGGTTAGAAAGCAGAGTTCAGCGTGGGGGGTTGCGAGGTCGTAGACGGCTCCCAGACAGTATTGCTCCTTAATATCTTCTTGTTGAATGCCGGTTTCTTCGCGGATTTCGCGGCAGATTGCGCCAAAGGGGTCTGGTTGCCCGTTGGCGAGGTTATCGCGGTCGCGCTCGAAGAAGCCGCCGATGACGTGGTAGCGGCCTACGTAGACGTCTACGCCCTGGCGCTTGTCGAGCAGGATGTAGTCGTCGCTGGTCTCTACGACGGAACAGATGGAGAGCGCGTTGCCTAATTCCTGGCGGTCTTTGCCCTGAAAAAATTCGGGCACTCTTGTGGTGACATATTCTTTGTAGCCTGTATCGCCCAGGACAAGGTATAGCTTGCCATCTGCTCCCGATTCGGCGCGAATGAAGCGATAGAGCGGCGCATCGTAAAGGGGAATGCCTTTTTCATGTGCTATGGCTAATTTCTGTTCCCAGAGGGTATCCATCCAGCGCCGGATATCGGGAGTGGTGGGCATGCGCAAGGATGGGTCGTAGGTGATAGCCAGTTGATCCGGACGGTAAAGGCCCTGGGCTACAATTTCAAATTCAAGCACGATTTTCTCATTCCCATTCGATAGTGGCGGGGGGCTTCGAGGTGATGTCGTAGACGACGCGGTTGACGCCGGGAACCTCGTTGACGATGCGGTGCGAGATGCGGGCCAGCAGGTCGTAGGGGAGACGCGCCCAATCGGCTGTCATAAAGTCTCCGGTGGTGACGGCGCGCACCGCTACCATGTTGGCGTAGGTGCGGCCATCGCCCATCACGCCCACGCTTTGCACAGGGGTCAAAACCGCGAAGGCCTGACCGAGTTCGCGATAGATTCCGGCACGGCGAATCTCGTCGATAACGATGGCATCGGCGGCGCGCAGGGTCTCCAGCTTCTGCTCATCTACCGCCCCGATAATGCGGATGGCGAGGCCCGGGCCGGGGAAAGGATGCCGCCAGACCCACTCTTCCGGCAGGCCAAGCGCGAGACCAATTTCGCGCACCTCGTCCTTGAACAGCATACGCAGCGGCTCGACCAGCTTCAGGGCCATCTCTTCCGGCAGGCCACCGACGTTGTGATGGGTCTTGATGCGCGTGGCGGTGGCGGCGGTATCGTGGCTGGTGCTTTCGATCACGTCGGGATAGAGCGTGCCCTGGGTTAAGAAGGTGATGGGGCCGCCCTGCTCTTCAAGCCGCTCGGCCTCTTCCTCGAAGACGCGAATGAACTCTTCGCCGATGATGCGCCGCTTGCGTTCGGGATCGACGACACCCGCGAGGCGGTCGAGGAAACGCCTGCGAGCATCGACGACGACCAGGGGAATATGCAGGTGTTCGCTGAAGGTATCCACTACCTGTTCGCGCTCGCCAGCCCGCAGGCAGCCGGTATCTACAAACACGCAGGTCAGTTGGTCTCCTACCGCTTTATGAACAAGTAGAGCGGCTACCGCCGAATCGACGCCGCCGGAGAGGCCGCAGATGACGCGCTCCTGGCCCACGCGCTGACGAATGTTCTCAATTGCTTCCTCGATGGCTGAGCGCGTAGTCCAGGTCGGCTCGCAGCCGCAGATGCGATAGAGGAAGTTGGCGAGCATTTCTTTGCCCTGCGGCGTGTGCGACACTTCGGGATGGAATTGCAGGCCAACCAGTCCCTGCGCGTTCGCCATCGCCGTAACTGGATTACTCTCGGTGCAGGCCAGCACTTTGAATCCGGGGGGTAAGTGGTCTACGCTGTCGCCGTGACTCATCCAGACGGGAACGCGCACAGGCGCGGCATTGCGCAGGGCATCTAAGGTGCTGGTTTGAGCAGGGGTCGCTCCTATGCCCTCGAAGATGCGGAAGGAGAGGCTGTCGTACATTGCCTCGGGCAAAATCTCCAGCGTGGCCGGGCCGTATTCGCGGCGACCATGCGCGGGTTCGACGTGACCACCCAGTTGATAAGCCAGCAACTGCATGCCGTAGCAGATACCCAGGACGGGCAGGCCGCTCTCTAGAATAGCCGGGTCGCAGGACGGAGCCTGCTCGTCGTAGACGCTGGAAGGGCCGCCGGAAAGAATAAAGCCCTTGATCTCCAGATCGTTGCGCTGGCGCAAGGCGGCCAGAGTTGTGTTTGCTGGCAAGAGTTCGCTATATACGCGCAACTCGCGAATGCGCCGCGTAATCAACCGGCTATATTGAGAACCGAAGTCCAGAACTATAATGGCCTGCCGTCGTTCCTGGGTAGACATGCTGCTCCTCTCTTGATCGATTACAAATTAGCCACGCGGGCCGCCTGCCACGTAAATAATCTGCCCATTTACGAAGCCTGCCTCTTCCGAACACAGGAAGCAGATCACGTTGGCAACGTCACGAGGCTGTCCAACGCGCCGCACAGGGATGTTCTTTGAGGCGTTGGCGATGACGTCATCGGGGTTCAGGCCCTGGCGGCGAGCGGTGGCGCGGGTCATCTCGGTATCGATGAAGCCCGGGGCTACGGCGTTGGCGGTGATGCCGAACGGGCCAAGCTCGATAGCCAGCGTGCGCGTAAAGCCCTGCAAACCGGCCTTTGCTGCGGAATAATTGGCCTGCCCGCGATTGCCCAGGGCTGAGGACGAGGAGAGCGAGACGATGCGGCCGTACCGCTGCTCCACCATGTATTTCTGGGCGGCGCGGCTGCACAGGAACGCGCCCTTGAGATGCACGTTTATCACGGTTTCCCAGTCTTCATCGCTCATCTTGAAGAGCAGGTTATCGCGAACGACGCCCGCGTTGTTGACCAGGATATCCAGGCGGCCAAACTGGCTGGCGGTCTTGTCGATGGCGCTCTGCACCATGTCTTTATCCGCCACGTTGCACTGTACTACCAGCGCTTCCGAGCCAAGCTGTGAAATCTCTTTGGAGACCTGCTCGCATCCTTCAAGGTCAAGGTCTGCCAGAGCCACACGCGCGCCCTCTTCGGCCATGCGCAGCGCAGTTGCCGCGCCAATGCCGCGGGCCGCTCCGGTTACAAAGGCAACTCGTCCGTCAAGTCGTCCCATGAAATACGCTCCTTCAAAAAATAAACTGTTCAGGACCTCTGTGGCAGTATATCACATTAACGGGTCGCTTCCAGGCACAGCACTCCTTGCGGCCCAACTTCGGCGCTGTGTCGCACTCCAGCAGGCAGGATCATGCAATCGCCGGGCGAGAGATCGATGTTGCGCTCGCTCTCGGGTTTATCAGGCAACACGAAGCGAATCGAGCCGCGCACGCAATACAGCACCTTTTCGTAGGTGTGACTATGCACAGCATACGTGTCAAATGGCGCATTCGACCAGGAATAGGGCGCAAGACCCTGTTCCTGCATGCGCCTGCGCAGGTCGGATTCTTGTGGCGAGGTGTTTTCCTGCCAGCGAATGATTTGCATTGACATGTATCTCCTTTCATTTTTTGTAGGGACGTGATGATGAACTTTCACAAGATCGGTAACATGTCATCCTGAGCGCAGCGAAGGATCTCCGGCCCTGACACACGACTCGGCTCGGCGAGCGAGAGATCCTTCGCTGCGCTCAGGATGACAGGTCTGGTTGTACCCTTATCATTGACGCGATAAATCACGTTCCTACAGATAAAAACTCGCGGATTTCCTGTTCGGCCTTTGTGATGTCCATGCCGTCTAGCCAGAGAATACGCGGGTCTTTGCGGAACCAGGTCAGTTGGCGGCGTGTGAAATCGTGGATGGCGTATTTCAGGCGCTGCACCATCTCGGCTTCGCTGGCGTATTCGCCGCGCAGGTAGCGACTGATGTAGCGATATTCCAGGCCGAGACTGTCCAGGCGTTCGTGAGAGATGCCCTGGGCAAGCAGGTTGCGCACTTCCTGTACCATGCCCTGGCGCATGCGCTCGTCTACACGGGCGTCGATGCGCTCATATAATACCGCACGCGGCCAGTAGATACCAAGCAGCAGACTGCGATAGAGCGGGTGAGCAATGCCGCGCTGCTCCGAAAATGGTTTACCGGAGACGAGGCAGACTTCCAGGGCGCGAATGACGCGGCGCGGATTGTTGCGGTCGATGGTGGCCGCGCTTCGCGGGTCCAACTCCTCTAGCTGCGCCAGTAGTTTGGGAAGCGGGCGGGCTTCCAGCTGCGCCCGTAACTCTGGCTGCGGCGGAATGTGCGGAATGTCCAGGTGGTCTACGACGGCCTGGATATAGTGGGGCGAGCCGCCGACCAGAAAGGGCAGTTTGTCACGCGCCAGGATATCGTTAATGGCGGCGATGGCCTGCTGCTGAAACTGGGAGACGGTGTAGACCTCTCGCGGGTCGGCTACATTGAGCAGGTGATGTGGCACCTGGGCCTGCTCCTCGGGCGTCACTTTGGCGGTGCCGATATCCAGGCCGCGATAGACCTGGCGTGAGTCGGCGGAGACAATCTCGCCCGAGAAATGTTCCGCCAGGACAATGCCCATGCTGCTTTTGCCCGAGGCGGTTGGCCCAAGCACGACAATCAGGGGTGGTAATGATGCATTCATCATGGAACGTTAGGACTCTGGGCGCGTTGTTGCAGCAGGCGGCGGACGCGCAGCACCAGAGCCACGCCAATACCCGCGCCAAACAGCGCGCCGAAAGGAGCAAAGCAGCCGTAGGAGAAGCCGCTGGTCAAGGTATAGCCGATACTTCCGCAGACTATTACCGCCAGCGTATAGGCCAGCCAGCTTGCGCGTGTGAACAGCCAGAAGACGCCGCGCAGAATGGCTTCGCTTACCCTGGTGGATGTTCCCGCCGTTGCCCCTGCTGCGGTGAAAAGCAGTAGAACAAACAATTGCAGGGGCGGATTCGCCAGGTTGAGATTCTGCCAGATAACCTGGATCAGGCCCAGTACAAGCAGCGAAACGAGCAATCCAGTAATGATGCGATTGAGCGTATCGCGATTGCTCCAGTGGCTGCGCCAGTTCACCAGCACCGCGCCCAGGGTAGAAAAGAGCAGCATGCCGATCAGGATTAAGATGAACCAGGGAGTGGTCAAGACAGGTGTATGCGCCAGAGGCGGCAGGTGCGCAAGGAACAGGTAGAAAAACGCGCCCAGCATGAAAGCGGCGGTGAAGGTCATAGCGAAGCCGAGCCACCTGTCCTGGCGTTGTGAAGTCTGCACGCGCTGCCAGCCACCCTGTCCCGGGGGTCCGTATTTCTCCTTGAATTCATCGTAGCGCGCATTAGTGAAAGGCTGGTTGGCGGTGATGGTTGTTCCGGTTTGCGAGGCGGTTGGCGAGGCCATCGTCATGCGCGAGCCGTTTGCCGATACGATAGTTGAACCGGTGGCAACGAGGTCATCATCTTCGTCATCATCCAGCGCGGGCATGCCAGTCGGATTGCCTGCCGGGCGCGCTGGCATAGTGTTGGTCACAAAACCCAGCACGTCCACCTCGACCTTAACCGAGATCTCGCGCTCGCTCTCATCCGGTTGAACAATGATGGTGCCGGTATAGTGGGTTGACCCGCGCAGGCGCGTGGTATCTACACGCACGCGCACAGGAGTACTTAGACCGTCAAAGTGGGTCTGATCGAGGATAATCCAGCTCTCTACGGCTTTAATGGAGCCGCTTACCAGCGCGCCCTTCACGCCTGAGATGGTAAGCAGCATGGGAGCGGACAAACCGGGATAAACCTCGCCAAAATCAATGGCACGCGGGCGCACCACAATGGCTCCGGCGTCTGGACTGGTGCGGCCCGCCCGGCTAGCGCGCGAACCAGGGATAGTCAGGCGTGAGCCTGAGCCGTTCTGGCCTGCGGCTGTTTGCGTGACGGTCGCCGTGCCAGTACGTATATGCGCGCTTGGCCCCATAACCGCTTGTAAGAACTTATTCACGCCCAGGGTGGGATCGCCGATGGTGTTGCGAAGACGGCGTGCTGTTCGCGAAAGGTCAGATTCGCCAATCTCCTGCAGCCAGGCCTCGATCTCGCCCGAGAAGAGATAATCGGCGGCTTCCTCGGGATAGCGAGCGCACAAATCGGCAAGTTCCTCAGGCGTGGTGGCCTCACCGCCGTTTTCAAAGCGGAACGTGCCTACGCCAAGCAAAGCGCGTTTGAACACTTCGACGCTCTGGTAGCGGTCATCCGGGTTCAAAGCTGTGGCTTTCTCAAGGGCGCGGGCAACTGGCGGCGAGATTTGTGGATAATTCTTATGTACGTTGGTGAGACCGAAGCCACTCTCGGATATCGAGCAGGTCATCAATTGAAACAGGGTCATGGCCAGGGAGTAGATATCCGAGCGTTCGTCGGTTTGCGCGCTGCCGTATTGCTCGGGGGGTGCGTATCCTGGCGTACCGAGCAACTGCGTGTCCTGCGAACCAGTGCTTCTAAAGAGGCGCGCAATGCCGAAGTCGATCAGCTTGATGCGCCCGTTGCGCGCCAGCATGATATTGCCGGGCTTCAGATCGCGGAAGATAACGGGCGGCTGCTGACTGTGCAAATATTCCAGCACGTCACACAACTGACGCGCCCAGCTCAGCACGCGCCGTTCAGAGAACGGGCCATTATTGCGATCAAGCAGTTCCTCGAGCGTATTGCCATCGATGAATTCCATCACCAGGTAATGGCGGAAATCCTCGGTGAAAAAATCGGTAAAGGCAGGCAGGTTGGGATGATTCAGGCGCGAAAGGATGCGGGCTTCGGCCAGGAAATTTTGCACCGCCTGCTGTTTCTCATCCGGCGTGACGGTAGAAAGGCTCATCTCTTTAATGGCACAGAGCGTTCCCTTTTTCGTATCCCGCGCCTGGTAAACAGCAGCCATGCCGCCCTGCCCAATCGCGCGCATAATGACGTAGCGGCGATGTAACAGGGTGCGAGGATTAAGATGTCCGGTCTGGGTATTTAATTTGTCGCTGTCATTCTGTGGGCTAATGATCGTTGCTCCCCAAAATTTCAGATACCATTGCCTCCCAGTATAGCACACTGCCAATGGGAGATACTACCCATAATAAACGCAAAATCGAGGTGAACATCACATGCTCATGGTACAATCGTTACGAATATATGTCGCGCAAGGTTGCGAATTTCACCTTTCCATCTAATAAGACGTTAGACAAGGCTCATTAATATCACTTCTCTTTATGAACTTGAACAACCAGAATCAGGAATCCCAACCAGTCATGCTTCGCTGCGCTCAGCGAAGCATGACTGGTGAACTATAATAAAGAGACGTTGCGCAACGTTGATTCTGGAAAAAGCTGGTAGGGATGGCACCAAAACATGAAGCATGTTCATTTGAATAAACATTTCACCTCCGCGAAACTATTCCAATTGCTGGCGCTGAGTTCGGTAATCGTCCTGTTGGGAGTGGCTGCGGCCCTGCTCTTGCCGGGGAATCCGCGCCTGGATTCTCATGCTTCGCGGGTCATGCGCTCGGATATGAGTATTGTTGGGCCGCCCTCCCTACCTGCCGCGACCGTCGATGCAATCTTTGCCCGTATCGGCAGTCCCATGCAGGGTACAGGCAAAGTGATTGAAACGGCTTCGCGGCAAAACAACATCGATGATGCCTTCGCGCTGGCCGTCTGGTATACCGAGACCAACGATGGCCTTACTGGCGTTGGCCTCAGCTATCACAATCCGGGCGGCGTGCGCGGCAGCGTTGGCTATCCGTCTGGCGGGGGCGGCTACACCATTTATCCCAGCTACGCGGCGGCGGCGAGCTACTGGTTCCAGATGATGCGCAGCGTCTACGTCGCTCGCGGCATGACTACCGTTTACAGCCTTGCGCATATTTATGTGGGCACCTCCTCTTCTGGCTTATGGGCAGGCAAAGTCATTACTTTGATGGAGCGTTATCATGGCGAGGCTCCTCCACCAACGCCATCGCCTATGAAGACAGCTACGCCCGTTCCCAGCCCGGTCAAGCCACACCAGCAGATTATCAACGCCATAAAACAGCGTTCTTCAACAGGACAGGCACAAGATTCTCACGCCGCTACGCAGCAATCGGTGGGTGGAGCAGGACAGGCACAAGGCCCCCACACCGCCACTACGCAGCCCCCTGTCCCTACGCAGGGGGGGCTTGAACTGGTTGTCACCTGCTTTGCGCTGTTGCTTGCGCTTGCCATTTTTCTCTGGGCGCGCTACGCATTCGCAATCGACGTGGGGGGAATGGAAGACACTATCTGGCATCTTCGGCCCGAAGCCACCCGCAAGGGGATGTCTCTACAGCGAGAACGGATGGTAGAGACATTCCCCTTGCGGGTGGCTTCGGAGCAGCCCCCACCAAATTATGATGCGGCTGCGTGGCAATGGGGCAACCAGCCGCAGACAGATGCCCTTTACTTTCCGATTGCGCCTGCGGCTTATCAAGTAGTGGAGCCTCAGACGGATGCGATGACACGGCCTGCTACACCTTTGCGCGTTCCGCAATCCATCGCGTTACCTGCTTTACCAGCCCCGGCTCAGGCGGCTTCTGATAGCGGGCAAATAGCGTATGGCGGTCGGCTGCGGCGCACAGTGCTGCTTCCTTCGCGGCAAACTGCTCCGGCGGGCAATACGCCATTACCTGTGACAGGGGGAGAGCGACCGGCTGGTCTGCTTTCGCGCTATGGAAAAATACCACAGGAAGAGGGGCCATTTATAGGGCAATAAGCCCTTGCTTTTTGACGGGTTGCTCCTTACCATTAGATATATCACCCTCATTGTTCTATACGCAGGCAGGTTATCCTCATTTTTCCCTGCCTGCCGTTTCTACCTACGCGGTAGAGAAGGAGCAACGTCTTATGGAAAGAGAAACCGTTTCTCCCGTTCCAGAGCAGACGACGCTGCAACGCAACGCCATTGGTCTTCCTGGGGTCTTATTCCAATCTATCACCACGATGGCACCCGCGTCTGCTGTTTCGTTTAGCCTGGGAGCCGCCATTCCATTTGCTGGCGGCGCGTTACCGCTTGCCGTCCTCATCGCGCTTATCGTCTGTTCCTTGATCGCCCTGAATATCGGCTCGCTGGCGAGATACCTGCCCTCGGCGGGCGGCTATTTCACCTTTGTCAGTCGCGGGCTGGGATCGCAGGCCGGTTGGATGACAGGCTGGTTATTCAGCCTGACCTACCTGCTGATCGTGCCATTACAATTGCTGGTGCTGGGGCCGGTCGCCGACCAGTTTGCGAACCAGTACCTGCATCTCTCGTTCGGTCCGAACGGCTGGGCGGTGTGGGCCATGATCTTCGCGGTCATTGTCTTTGTTCTCACCTACTTCGGCATCAAAATCTCGGCGGACGCGGGAGTTATCCTCGGAACCATCGAGATCGCGGTCTTTGTGATCCTCTCACTCTGGCTCATCATCACGGCTGGCAGTAATAATACAGCCGCGACCTTCAATCCGTCCTCCAGTCTGGAAAGCGGTTCGGTTCTGGGGCCATTTCAGGGCGTGCTGCATGGCATGATCTTCGCCTTCCTGGCCTTCGCGGGTTTCGAGTCCTCGGCCCCGCTTGCGGAAGAGGCGCATGATCCCCGCAGCACTGTGCCACGTGCCATTCTGCTGGCAACAATTGTAATCGGCGTCTTCTACGTGTTCTGTTCGTATGCCGGAGTCGTGGGCTGGGGCATCAACAAACTTGGTTCTTACGCGAGCAACCCGAATCCCTGGGGAGTGCTGGCGACAAAGGTATGGGGCTTCTGGGCACTGATCGCCATTCTCGCCATTCTTAATAGCGCGCTGGCGAACGCGAACGCAGGCGTAAACGCGGCCTCGCGTGTTCTCTACGCGATGGCACGCACAGGAACCTATCCGAGGCCCTTAGCGCACTTGAGCAGTCGCTTCCGCACGCCCTCCATCGCTATCATCTTCACCATGATTGTTGGGGTGGTCTTCACGCTCTGGCCCGGCTTCGTCTTCCAACCCTCGAACGCTTTCGGTCTGGAAGGAACGATCATCACCATTTTGATCCTGGTGGTCTACATGGCAACCTGCCTTTCGGTGCCGTTCTTCTACCTGCGCGAGCATCGCGAGGAGTTCAATGTGTTCCGCCACATTCTCTTACCGGCGGTGCCTTTTATCGTGCTGATCTTCCCCATCCTGGCGCAGTTCATTCCCGCGCCCTCATATCCCCTGAACCTGGCAGGCCCCATCTGCGCGGCCTGGTTCGTGCTGGGCCTGATCGTGGTTGCCTTCCTCAGCATACGCGCTCCCGAGGCGCTGGCAAGGAGCAATAAAATATATATTGAGGAAGAGTGATATCTTTCGGGTGGACATCACATTGATGTCCACCTGTGGAGAGTTACTCGAAACCAGGTGGCTTCCGGTTCCCTTTGTGCCAGTTGTGCCATCATTTTTGCATTTTTTAAGGGAGTTTTTCTTCCGAGGAAGAAGAGGGCAACCGAGCAGTGTAATTATTGTAACCGATGAAAAGGATTTTTGCAAGCTGATTTTTGTTGCTTTATTGTTCACATTCCTATCTCTATTATGTCAAATGTGAAGTTATTTTCACAAACCCTAAAAAGTAATTGACCTTGGGGTTTTTATAGTGTATGCTCCTTCTTAAAAACAGTATAACTGAGTACAAAAGCGGAGAGAATTGATGGCATCTCACGTTTATACAACTGCTGAGGTTGTGAGTGCGACAGGCTTCTCTCAAAAGCAACTGGATTATTGGGCTTCGACAGGCTTGCTTGTGCCTGGCGTGCAGCAATCGCACGGAGCGGGAACCCGCAGATTGTACTCTGTAGATGACTTAGTACAACTACAATTCATTCGCCATCTCAAAAACTATGGATGGTCAACACGCAAAATTGGGCAGGCAGTAAGAACGCTACGAGAGGTAATGAACGTATCTGATCCGCTTAAATATGCGATTTTGGTGAATGGAAAAAATATGCTCATTGCCCTCTGCAAAACAAAGGACCTCGTTTCTGAGTACATTATAAATGGCATCGTTCGCTTTCTTGATGCAAATTGGAAGTACGCGCAAGCTGTAAACGATGCAGGAATTCTAGGATATGTTCTGTATGGTGAGGTGGCACAGATTGTAGAGGCAATTAATCAGGAGATGTTAGCTATTCCCCAACGTCCTGAATCATCAACAAAAGATGTTCGAAGATTGCAAGCTTTACAAGCGGCTAGAAAGTTGTCTTCCTCTGATCAGCTCAAGCTTTGCAACCCAGCCCCCGTCAATAATTTCATCTTCTACGAATCCCACCACTGCCGCCACTTCTGTAATCAAGATATTCGCCTGTATCACTTCTTTCTCACTTTGCTGCATAATCGTAGGGATCGTTATCAGGCTTTTCTGCACACCTGAGCCGTCTCAGAAGGAGAGGTAGGCTAAGACAAAATGCATGTCAAATCAACCCGTTGAGGTTGATTTGACATGCATTTTGTCTCAACCCAGGTGAATCGCATTCCTACACGAATATGCCATTTGCGGGTTTTAGCGAGCGCTTTGATAGTTGGAAACGACCTGTTCTCTGCCTCTTCGATAGCGGACATCGGGCAACAACACGGCGAAGAACAGGACGATCAGGCCGAAGACACGAATGATATCTCCTACGCGGTCGAGGGTATCATTGGGGGTAAAGTACTTCGGTAGGATGATAAAGTAGCCAAAGGAAAGCGCGAGGAAAGCAAGCGCCATTAATAAGCTGAAGCGAGTTTCCATCTTTACGAACGAGCAGGCGTAGTAGTAGAAGATGATATGACAGATCAACCCTCGCGACCCGCTAAGAAAGGTTTTGGTAAAGGTGGGTGAGGGAAACTCCGGCGGCAGAACCGGCGAAAGGAACATCAGGGCGAGAAGCAGCACTGAAATGACCAGTTGCCAACGCATCAGATTACGCAAATACGCCTCCGAAGCATTGATGAAGCTGAGCAGGATAAAGATAAAGCTGACCGTCTGCCCTATGTAGTTGAACCAGTCAACATTGAGCGAGATACTCGTAACATTATCTCCGGCGAAGCCCGCTATTGCCGTCAATGAGATGATGCCCATCGCGATAGCCAGAATGCCAATGCGACGGCTGCGAGCCTGGAAGTAGAGATAGAATGCTCGGAGCGATATGAAAAGCGAGACAAAAAATAGCGTCAGCGAAAGTAGATTCGGGACAAAATTTTGGTCCATAGTACCTTACTCCTCGTTCATAGGGTTCAAAACAGCTCGAAAAACAGCGAGCTTTCGACAGGTTGGCCGCCTGGTTCATACAGGTGGATACGCTCCTGTTTCAGCAAAATCTTCAGCACCACTATTGCTTCCTGCACATCAATATGCACGTGTTCGCAGATTTCCTTTACGGTTCTGCTATCATTAACTGCTGCATAGAAGCGACGTGCCCGCTTATCCGAAATGATGGCTGCGCCGGACAGTGGATTGCTTGATGTTAATAGAGCGCTATCTTCATTGCGCTTGGGAATGAGTTCATAGACACTCAAAGGGTCCTGCTGCTGAATAGGGACATTTTTCAATGCTGGTAGGCGTCCAGAGGTCGTGCTGGCAGGGGCTAAAAGAAAGCGGTTTTCCGATATTGACGTTGCCTGTCCAAGAATAAGATCAATAGCTGACAGCGTATCGCGTGTAGGAGGCTGCCGGAAATAGAGCAGTACGGCTACTCTTAAAGGCATGGCAATGGCATTACTGTTCGTGGACGGCAAGAGCATGTTGCTACGCATAAATGAGCAGGTGCAGTAATAGACTCCAAAACGCGCCAGCATGTTTGCTTGATAGGAAGCAAACAGTTTTTCCACCTGCCAGGACATAGAATCATATGTCCCGCTCAGAAATCGCTGGATGGTTGCCGCAACCTGGTCGTTCACCACAAATTGAATGGGCAATGCCGGATCCTGGCTTATATTGGCGCGTAGCTCAACCGATGTCTGTCCCATCCGGTCGGCGGATTGTACCCAAAATTGGGCCACCCTGGCTTGAAAAGAATGCACAAACTCGTTCGCGAGCCACTGAAATAGCTCATCAATATGGCTCATGTATGCGGCAGTCCTATATAACTGCGCCGTAATGACGAGTTGGCGTCTACCCCTATTTAACGGCGTAGCGTCATGACCTGCCCCATAATCATCCATCACCACTGCTCCTCAGTAGGGAATTCCAGATTCTATACAGTTTCGCTCTCTATCTTATCCTGATGTACTTGCTTCCTTACAACCGCATGTCTATCAATAGCTATATCCACAAACAATCGGCTTCGTTTGCTAATAAGCACGATATCAGCTTAATTGCGCATTCGTCCAAAGCTAAAACCTTTCCGACTTACGCAATTGGATCCGTATAATAGCAGGTCTTTTGAGAGCAATACCGTCCAGGTTAAAATGTTGCGCGTAAACAAGAGCTTTCTTCTTACATCCCCCTCTGTAAGAGGATATCACTATATCCCTATTCGTCAAGCAAATAACTTTGAAATAGTAATATCTACCTATACGAAACAAAAAAACTTATCTGTTCTTAGCCCGTCCAATACCTTTTATATACATTATTACCAAAATTACCTAGATAGATTGCCGGATTTCTATGCCTATGTTATAAAAAGCAGGTGGGGGTCATAAACCATATTTTGTTTGTAGTCATGGAATTCTAAGGAGTGTGTAATGCACAAACCACCTATCCCCAAACGTAAGTGGATTCTTAGTGCCGTTCTTTTTGTTGTATTTGCTGCCAGCCTGGTTGTGGGTCTGGGCCTCAAAAACGCTCATGCCGACCAGGGGAACTCCGTACCAGCCAGATATGCCTTCGTCGTTATTCTCGATGGCGGGCATCCAGAGTTGTACAATGCCACCAATGCCCCTTTTCTGACCAGTCTGAAAGCGCAGGGGGCCAGCTACTCCAATGCCCAGGCGCAGGTACCCGCCGATTCGATTACCAATATTATGGGCCTCTTCACCGGAACTGATGCTTCACATCATGGGTTTCCCTATGAGACGTTCTGGGATCGCCAGTATAACCACCTGATCGAGCTGGACGAAACTCCGGTTCTGCCCCCGCAGATCACGCAAGATCGTGATGTTGGTCGCGCCTGCACGCTGTTCCAGGCAGCAAAGGCTGCTCATCTGACGACGGCCTTTATCTCGAAATATCCGGCGTATGACGTCCTGGACGGGCCAAGCAACTGCTCTGTCTATGGCGGAGTAGGCGTGGATAATCTGCAAACCCCCACCTTCGCCGACTTCCAGGGTACCCCACAGCAGTACGACCAGATGAATTTCGACACGGTGCGCGCCGAGATCAACTCGGGTCCTAACCGCCCGAACGTCTTTGGTCTGTACGCCGTAGCCCCCAATTCCATCATGAAACAGTATGGCATCAACTCGCCGCAGGTAGCACAAACCATCCAGTTTGAGGATAGCCAGATTGCCCAGACGGTGGCGCTGCTCAAGCAGGTGGGCATCTACAATCAGACCGAGATTACTATCGTCAACGATCATGGGAATACCGCGCTGACGGAGGCCATTCCCGATCACGGGCCGGGCAGTATCGATCAGTATCTGAATGATAATGGCATTCCTACCGTTCAGACCACGACTGACCGCGTGGCCCTGGTCTACCTGAAGAATCCTTTCCAGGCGCAGGCGGCCATCAATCTGCTCAGCACACCTGCGAATATGGCGCAGTTCGGTATCCAGGCGATTACCCCTGCTTCGGATCTGGGAGCCTATATGGTGACACCCGCGTACCGCACGCCTGACTTTATCGTCTGGCCGACCGATGGCTCAAATGGCACCCAGGCAGTCGTTTACGATACTCCGCCTCTCAGCAAGCTGGCCGAACATGGCGGACGTGGCGCAGCCGATCAAAACGTGATGATCATTATGGAAGGTCCTGGCGTTCAGGCCGGATATACAACCAACAATCATGTCTGGCTTATGCAGGTCGGGACAACCATCGCTCACGATATGTGCCTGAACCTGGCAAACGCGACCTACCCGGCGCTCCCCGGAACCAGCGCTGACAATAACAACTGTCAAAACTAAAGAGCAAGCTGATTATCAGAGGAAGCATTTCAGAGTTGAATCTGAAATGCTTCCTCTTAATTTTGTGTACCCCGTTTTCTCACCGCCATATTCAAAGCAAACGGCCAGCGCCACACCTCGAGGATGAGCAGGTTGAAGAGCAAGACCACGATAGCGAAGGAGATGGGCGGCACGCCATGATCGACGAAGATGCCGCGCAGGGCCATTGCCACAGGCCAGGATGCCAGCCAGGAAAGAGCGGTGCGAATTGCCATCGCTTTTGGCGAATCGAACAGAGACCGGCGAAACGCGCCCACAAAAGGGGAGACGATAAACCAGCCCGCCATGAAAGGGAGCGCGGTCAACACGATATGCGGAACCGCTGCCAGTCCGCCGGGTTCGCCATGCGTGCGCGTGCCAAGCGTGGCGAAAATCAGGAAGCAGAGCGCGTCTCCGATCACCAGCATAATCACCGATTGGCGATATGACCAGGGCTTAGATGATGCGAATTGCCTCTTATTGCCCTCGTTCGCGGCGCTCGCGGTATTTTCAAGAGATAGTTTTCGTTCTCGCGCCCGATTCCGCGCGGTTGATTTTGGCATTGTCGCCGTCTCCTCTATGCTTGCTGCTTTTCGCGCTGCTCGCGCACGAGTTCTTCAACAGCGGCGAGTTCGGTGCGCACGCCGCGCAGGCGCAGCATAACCACACCGAGATAGGCAAACAGGCCAGCCCAGATGACAATGTAGGCGGCAACAAGATAACCAAAGCCTTGCATCTATTTCCTCTTTCTTTTCCTATGTAGGAACGCGATTATGAACATTGACAATTAAAAGGGAATAATCCTGTAGGGACGCGATTGATCGCGTCCTGCTGGCCCACACGCGCATCCGGGCAGGACGCGATCAATCGCGTCCCTACAGGGGAATATCCGTTTCAAGTTCGGCACGCAGGCGCTGAGCAAGCGTTTGCATGCGCTGTAACTGGTAAATCTGGATCATCAAAAAACTAAAAAGCAGGGTAAACGAGGTCAATGAGATCATCAGCGTCAGCACAACCGAGGGCGGTAAGGCATCCTGTACGCCTACTTGCAGGGTGGGATGCAGTGTGCGCCACCAGTTGACGGACTCGTAGATGATGGGCACGTCGATGACGCCGAGAATGGCAAGCACCGCGCCTGCTCTCGCGCTGGCATGAGTGCGGCCCATGTAGCTGCGCAGCATCAGGTAGGCGATGTAGATGAACCACAGGATCAGGGTGGTAGTCAGGCGAGCATCCCATGTCCACCACGTTCCCCAGGTGGTCTTGCCCCAGATGGAGCCGCTTATGAGAGCCAGCGTGATAAAGACCGCGCCGAGTTCTGCCGAGGCCCGGGCCGCGAAATCCCAACGCTCATCCTTTTTAATCAGGTAGCCGATGCCAGCCGCAGCCGTGATAACCAGGCCAAGCATGCCCAGCCAGGCGCTCGGCACGTGAAAATAGAAGATGCGCTGCGGTTCTCCCTGCACAGAGTCCTCGGGCGCGTACAGGAAGATCATCCAGATTGAGACCAGCATGCCGATTAAAGACAGGATGCCGAGTACCAGCGAGGCCATCGGAAAGCGCGCAGGGGTTCGCTTCGTGTCGATGACGGGCTGTTCGGCCCTGTTGGTTTGATTTATTATTGCCATACGATTGCTCCTTGTAAAACCAGGTGAGAGGCCAACCGCCTCTCCCTGTCATCCTGAGCGCAGCGAAGGATCTCCATCCCCGCTGAATCGTGTGCAACCGCCTGAGATCCTTCGCTGCGCTCAGGATGACATGCCTGGTTGTTCACGTTCATCATCGCGTCCCTACAGGATTATTCCTCTATTACAAATTCAAACATGAGCATGGATGCGCTCAGGAAAATAACGTCAAAGGCGGCGATGAGACCGAGCCAGGGCGGTTCATTGAACGATGGGGCCATCAGGGAACCTGTGGCGCGCACCGCTCCAATCACCACCGGGACAATCAAAGGAAAGACTAAAAGCGGTAATAATAGCTCACGGGCCGAGGTCGCGGCGGCCATTGCCGAGAATAAGGTGCCGATGGCGGCGATGCCGATGGTGCCAAGCAGCACGATGGGCAAAAACGCGCCAAAGAGCGGGATGTTGAACAGCGCCGCGAATACCGGCAGCGCGACCAGTTCTACGACGCCAATAAAGAGCAGGTTGCCGAGCAGTTTCGCCAGGTAAATGGCCTTACGATCTACCGGGCAGAGCAGCAGGCGATCCATTGAGCCGCGCTCGCGTTCGGCAGCGATGGTGCGACCTAATCCTAGCAGGCTGGCGAAAACGAAGGCCACCCATAACGCGCCCGGCGCAATCGCGGCCTTGTTGTCGGCGCGCAGGTCGAAGGCGAAATTGAAGATCACCAGCACGAGCAGGGCAAACATGCCCATACCCATCCAGGTTTGCCGACTGCGCAGTTCGCAGCGAATATCTTTCCATAGGATTGCCAGCACTTGCGAGAAAAAGATCATGGCACCGCCTCCAGGTATTTGCGGTAGACCTCGCTCATGCTTCCGGCCTCCAACACGCTTGAGGCCTGCGTATAGACCACGCGCCCCCGGCTTAACAGAGCAATGCAATCGCTCATGTGTGCAGCCCGTTCCAGGTTATGCGTTGTAAAAAGCGTGGTGCCGCCGCAGCCGAGGTGTTCATCCAGCAGTTCCTCTAGGAGGACGATACCAGCTTCATCCAGGCCACTATCCGGCTCATCGAGGAGCAGCAGGCGGGGCGAGTGGAGCAGGGCGCGGGCCAGCGAGAGCCGCTGCGCCTGACCGCGAGAAAGCGCGTTGGCTCGTTCATTGGCCTTTTTCGCGAGTCCAACACGTTCGAGCATAAATTGAGCGCGCTCCTTGACCGCCGTAATGGCATACATACGACCGAAAAAGATGAGGTTTTCCAGGGCGGTCAATTCCTCGTACAGGTAGGGCGTGTGGGAGACAAAGCCGACCTGCAGCCGCGCCTGCTGTGCATCATGCGCGAGGTCGAGCCGACCGATACGCACCTTGCCCGCGCCCGGCTTTGTGAGGCCTGCCAGTATTCGCAGCAGAGTGGTCTTGCCCGCGCCATTCGCGCCCAGCAAGGCCATGCGCTGTCCGGCTTCCAGCGTGAGATTGACGCCGCGCAGAACGGGCTTGAGTCCGTAGCTTTTCTTTAATCCTGTTATCTCCAGATATGGAGAGATCACGATTGTTGCTCCCTTATTCGATAACGCTTGTGTTGGTGCCTGCATAGCCAGGATTTTTGCCCTTCCACCTGGCCCCAGGGCGGCGCAAGCGCCCCCACCCATCCCTTCATCCGCCCCCGCCCCTACGGTTTTTTGGACGCGGTTGGTTTTTTGGGCGGTTGCGTTTCCATAAGATGGCGCAGTTGGGCTTTGAGTTTGGCCCGGCGCTCGGTATATTCCACTTTCTTTATTTTACCAGTTTCGTAGGACTTATCCAGAGCCAGCAATTCTTGCAGCAGTTGCTCCTGCTCCTGTGGCTCCCCGGCGGCAGTTTTTGTTTTTGGCTTGCCTGACTGGATGGGGGCTTTGACAGTTTCTCTGGCTTTGCGGGCTGGTCGTTTGCGCCTGGCGGCTCTGCGGCGGCGCTGCATGCGCAGGTAGATGAACCAGGTGACGACGATAACGACGATCATGAAAACGATAATGGCGATGATCCAGGGTGTATTCTGGCTTGTTGGGGCCGAGGCAGGGGTGTTCTGCGCGGCAGGCAGGCCGTCAAGCTCGGCATGCACTTGCGTTCCGGCTACCAGTTTTTGCGCCTCAAGCACCTGGAAGCTGCGCTGGTTGACGTTGCGCGTGCCTTTTGATTGCAGAGTGCCGGAAGTGGCATGATAATCGAGCGGCACCAGCAGGGAGAAATCGACCGTCGGGTAGACCGCCGTGTAGCTCAGGTCATAATGCGTGCCTGTGTAGGGTACCTGGAATGAAAAGGCGAACTGCGAGGTTCCGGGCGTGATCGCCGCGTCGCTGGCGAAGCCGGGGTCTACCTGGATGACATGGTAGCCGTTAAAGCCCGCGCTCAACGAGAGGTTGCGCGCGCCGGGTGGCAGGGCAAAGCGCAGGGCGTTGGGCTTATGCCCATTTGCTGACAGCGTACCGACATAGGTGGTCAGACCGAGATTCTCGAAAAAGAAGTTTTCGGAGATGGTCAGCAGGCCGTTTTTGGCATCGACTTTATCGACGAGCGCGTTTGCCTGCACAATGGCGATATTGCTGGTATCGGGCGAGGCCTCGAAGACCTGCAAATCGACGCGCTGGGCGGGTTTGCTGCTCAGGTCTATGAGGTCGGTGAAATATTGCGCGCCCTGATAGCTGGTGTAGAGGACATAGGCGGTGCCTTTGCTCGTATCCAGGCCGTCGAACGAATAGTTGCCCTGGGCGTCAGTCTTCACAGTGGTCAGATCGCGCCCGCTATTGTCTTGCGCGATTTGCAAGGTGACGCTCTGCCCGGCAACGGGAGCGTTACGCTTCGTGCCATCCTGCAATTGTCCGTAGATGCGCCCGCTGTTAGATAGAGTATGCGCGGATGCTGTGAAGGGGAAGAGGCCAATCATGCCAACGAACATACAGATGAGGGCAAAAACCGTTGCAATTATCCCTACAAGGCCGCTCTTTTGGGTGTGTATCTCACGCATTCCCTTCATCCTGTTCATCCATTATCGTTGCTTGCTCTTCGTGGGCCGGTTCGCTCGTTTTCTCTTTCATCTGGCGCAATTGCTCTTCGATCAGGGCATCAAGTTCCTGTTCATGCGCCCGGCGTGCTTTCATGGCCAGAAAGGCCCGGCGCATGTAACGCTCGCGCAGCGAACGATAGTCGCTTTCTTCCAGGTTGCCAAGCTGGTAGTCTAGTTCGACCTCGCGCAGGGCGGCGCTGGCTGTTTGCTCGCCCTCGGCAACACCCGTTGCCTGCGCAAGAGCGGCTGTCTCCTCTGCCACTTCCAGGGGTGGGCGATGATAGAGAGGATAGAGGACAAAGACCAGCGCGGCCAGACCAAGCAGGGTAGTGACAAGTATTTGCAGCAGCATCAACTCGCCTCCTTTTTGCGGCGCGCAAAGATCGGGTCATCGGCTGCCAGTTCCTGCTCAAGTTGCGCCCGGTACTCAGCGAAATCGGCATCATCGATCTCACTCGTTTCCTTTGTACTTATTGTGGGCTGTGCTATGGCAATAGCAGCGCTCCTTTGCCAGTTACGCAACACGAAAAAGAGTAGAACGAGGCCGCCAAGCAAGATGGCCCCAGGGATAAGCCACGCGACCAGCGCGAAGCCCTGCTTTGGGGGCAACCAGAGAATACGGTCGCCGTAGCGAGCCTGGAAAAACTGGATAATCTGCTGTTCTGACTTGCCCTCCTGCAACTGTTCGCGAATAATCATACGCGCCTGCTGCGAGAACTGGGAAGGCGAGTCGGCAACCGATTCGCCCTGGCAGACGAGGCAGCGCAATTGCGAACCAATATCTTGAACACGTTGATCGAGCGTTTCCTGCGCTGGATTGGTGAGCAGCACGTAGGACCAGATCGCGCCTAGAATTGCCAGTACGGCTATAAAGAGGTGAAGGTAGCGATATTTTTTCATAAGATCGCCTCCTCCGCCGTTTTATCTGGCTCGTCGGTTGCCTCACCTGCGTTATTCGCCCCATCTGTAGGCGTTTGTTCGGTGGGGGGGACGAGGGCGGCGCTAGCGCCCTCCCCCCTCTCCACGTCCTCTCCCGCCCCTACTGCTACACGGCGGGGTTTCCTGCGGCGGTCGGGCCACCAGCAGATGATGCCGCCGAAGAGCATGAAGACGCCGCCAATCCAGAGCAGCGGGACGAGCGGATTGATGAAGACACGAATAGTGGCCTGGGAAGGGCCGTTCCAGTTGTCCAGGAAGACGTACATGTCGGTCAGGCCGTAGGTGTCGATGGGAATCAGGCTGGCGGGTTCGTTGTCGAAGTGCGTAAAGAACTGGCGGCCAGGGTAGATATAGCGCAGCAATTGACCATCCTGCCAGACCTGCACCTGCGCGGTGATGACCTCAACATCGGGATAGTGTTCGTCGATGTTGCCAAAATAGACCAGTTTGTAACCCGCGATATTCATTTCCTGTCCCGGCTTGAGTGTAGCATCGGTTTGCAACTGGAAGAAATGGGAGCCGATAATGCCGATTGCCAGCAGGACGAAGCCGAGATGCACGATGTAGCCGCCGTAACGCTGGCGATAGCGATTGACGAGTGTAAACAGGGCCACAAGGTACATTTCGCCGTGTTTGTGGCGCACGCGCACGCCGCGCCAGATTTCGTAGAGAATCGCGCCGCCCGTGAAGGCAGAGACCGCAAAAGCCACATTCGCCAGTGGGTTACGGATGCCAGCCAGGGGCAAAATCGCGGCACAGAGCGCGGCTGCCAGGGCTGGAATGCCCATATTGCGCAGCAGCGAACGGCTGGATGTGCGCCGCCATGCCAGCAGAGGGCCAATGCCCATCGCCAGAATTAAGACCAGGAAAATCGGCCCCGTTACCTGATTGTAGAATGGCGGACCAACGGTTAGCTCCTGGTGGCTCACGGCCTGCGAGATGAGCGGGAAAAGCGTGCCCCACAGAATGGCGAAGGCCGCGCCAATCAGCAGGAAGTTATTGAGCAGGAAACTGGCCTCGCGAGAGAGGACGGAGTCAAACTCCTGCTCGGGGCGCAGCTTCGGCAGGCGGAAAAAGAAGAGGCCCAGGCTGAAAAGGACGATAATGGCCAGGAAGGCCAGGAAAAAGCCGCCAATGGCAGAATAAGCGAAAGAGTGAACAGAAGAAATCAGGCCGCTGCGCACCTCAAAGGTGCCGAAGATCGAGAGGGCGAACGAGACGATGACCAGCGAAAGGTTCCAGACTTTGAGCATGCCGCGCCGTTCCTGCACCATTGTAGAGTGCAAGAAGGCTGTCGCGGTCAGCCAGGGCAGGAGCGCGCTGTTCTCTACCGGGTCCCAGCCCCAGTAGCCGCCCCAACCAAGCACGTGATAGGCCCACCACGCGCCGAGGATCAACCCCACTGTTTGAATCGTCCAGGCGGCCAGCGTCCAGCGACGGATGGAGCGCAGCCAGCCGCTATCGAGTTTGCCTGTGACCATCGCAGCGACTGCGAAGGCGTATGGCACCGAAAAGCTCATGAAGCCCATCAACAACATCGGCGGATGAACGAGCATGCCAGGGTCCATGAGCAAGGGATTGAGGCCGACGCCATCGGGCGGCACGAACGGCAGGCGCGCAAAAGGATTGGAGACGGTGACTAGCATGAGGACGAAAAATAGCTCGATGGCCATCAGAGTTGCCGTGACATATGGCACCAGGGCGGCAGGAGCGCGGCGCGAAGTGAAAATGAAGATGGCGGAAAAGATTGAAAGCATCATGGCCCAGTAGAGCAGCGACCCCTGCTGACCGCCATAGAACGCAGCGGCGGTGAAGTACCAGGGCATGGAGAGGTTCGACTGCTGGGCAACGTAGTTGACGCCAAAGTCATGAATGAGAAACGAGATTACCAGGCAGGTCGAGGCCAGCACGAGAAAGCCTGTCACCGCCACCGCGCCACGTTTCGCGCTCGAAACCAGCGCACTGCTGCCGCGAACTGCGCCGATAATGGCTATAAGAATGGTATAGGTGGCAAAGCCTGCCGCCAACAGAAGCGAAATAAAGCCAAGATCTGAAAAATACACGTTATTGCGTCCCTGGTGTCGCAGACTGGAACTTCGAGGGGCATTTCGCCAGCAGTGTAGTGGCCTGGAATGGCCCCTGCCCGGTGTAGTGGCCTTCCACGACAACCGTGATGCCGGGTCGGAAAATATCCGGCACGATGCCGCTATAGACAACCTCAAGCGATTGCCCGCCGTCCGCGATCACAAAGCGAATTTGTTGTTGCGCGTCATTGCGCACAACAGTACCCGGCTGCACCACGCCCGCCACACGCACGGATTGCGAGGCACAGGTGGAACAGTGCTTCAATTCGGAAACCGTCATATAATAAACGGCGTTAGTCTGCGTATTGGCAAAGACGAGGTAGGCCACCGCGCCAAGAATGGCAAGCCCCGCCAGCAAAAAGCTCACCGGCACATGCCGCCTGCGCTTTTTTGGAAGCGGCTGCTCCTCTTCCTGCACAATATTCAATGTGGTCTGCAAGGTCTACCTCCAGAAATACAAAGGTCTTCGTCTATCATGCTGAGCGCAGCGAAGCATCTCCGGCCTCGACATGCGAATCGCTCGGCAAACAGATGCTTCGCTGCGCTCAGCATGACAGGCGAACTTTGCCGATCTTACATGTCAAAAATCATCATCGCATCCCTACATATATTGTATCAATTAGGCGCTACAGTTGCCTCAAACAGGCCGTTGAGCAGTGCGCCCAACAAAAAGACCAGGATGCCGAGCGCGAGCATCAACTGCGGCGCGGCCTTTGAAAGGCGAGTGGTGCGCTTCGCCAGCCGCCGGATGTTGCTCTGTCCCAGGTATAAAGCCAGGACAAACATGGCGAGGGCGGCGATGATCTTCAGCCCCAGCGTCACTAAGTATGGCCAGCCGAGGCGCGTGGTGGTCAGGCGATCAAAGACCAGAAACGCGCCGCTCAGCAGCAGCACGCCCATGCAGATATTTACAAGCTGCCGGAAAAGCGCGGCTAGCTGGGCAGCGATGGCCGGAGCCGGACCGCCCTTGCGCAGAGCAGGCAGGGCCACCAGCAGGTAAAAAATGCTGCCCCCTACCCAGGCAGACGCCGCAATCGTATGTGCCGCTCGCACAAGTACGCGAATTTCTAACATTCGATATTTCCAGAGTGACAAATGCCAGGCGATGGATGCCAGGGCCAGGAATGCCAGGGCGACCGCCAGGGTCGCCCCTACCAACATGGGCATCGTAGGGGCGACCCTGGCGGTCGCCCTGGCATCCGTCATCCTGGTTTTGGTCGCGCAGGCTGGAGCCCTCTACATAATCAATTTCAGGTTACTTTGCAGGGTGGTAGGGGTCAATTCCTGGGCCACCCGGCTGACAATGATGCCTTGTCGATTGACAAAGAGAGTTTCAGGAGTGCCTGTGATGCCATAATTAACGGCTACATCGCCCTTCGCATCCAGCACGTTGGGATAAGTGATGCCGTATTGCTTCAAGAAACCCAGGCCATCGCTTCTGGTATCTTCATAGTCGATGCCGATAAAGACCACGCCCTTCGTCTGGGCCTGCTTCCATTGCGTCTGCAAAAGCGGGGCTTCGGCGATACAGGGCGCGCAGGTTGATGACCAGAAATTGATTACCATCGGCTTGCCCTTGAAATCCACCAGGGAAAGTTGCCCGTTACTGTGCGAACTTAATAGCGACAGCGTAAAGTTCGGGGCGGCATGCCCAATCAATGGGTCGCTGTTCTGGCCCACAAGTTGCGCGGGCGTCAATAGCTGCGTCCAGAGAAAGATGAGCAGCCCGACATTGATGGCGCTAACGATACTAAAAATAATGATGCTGCGCTTGCGTTTAGTTGTTGTAGGCGCTGGCGGAGGGCCGGAATTCACCTCGCCAGTGGCAGTCTCCACTTGTTGCACTTTCATAGCTTTGAAATATTAACTCTCCATGCTCTTTTGTACAGGATTGCCACCAGACGAATTATTGTGCGCGTGCCTGATACGTAGCTTGCAGCCTCTCGGGCACACCTTACAGTCGCCTGAACAACCCATCATACAAAGAAACGAGTATCTATGTGGTATGGCAACGATTGGATGGATAGATGCTCGTTTCTTCCTATTAGCTGAAGAGTGAGGGCAAAGTTTCTATAGATACTATGTTCCGGTGAGGGAATTGGATCTGGACGAGCATCCATAAGCAGGTAAAGACAGGGCCGTATAAAAGCTCTAGAATATGATATACTGGTGCCAGAAATAGATGAGAAGGGGGATCATCGTTTCAGTATGGCAGGAATATGGGATACGATCATGAAACGGCTGGTCAAGCGGTATGCGCAGCATTACGTCTCCTGGCTGGCCCCAGATGCAACCTTTGTCCAGGCGTTGGATGGCGAACTACAACATTAGTCTCTTTATGCTGATGCTTTGATGGAAGTCACGCGCGGGGGAAGACGCGGCCTGATCCATCTCGAGTTTCAGAGCTACGAAGATGTGGACATGGCGACTCGGTTACTGTACTATAACGTGCTTGCTGAGCGTCAGTATGGACTGCCAGTGTACTCGTATGTTATATACTTACGTAGAAAGGGTCAAGTAGCGCAGTCACCCTTAGAGCGTCGCTTTATTGATGAGCGCATTGTTCATCACTTTTATTTTCGGGCAATTAAGCTGTGGGAAGCGCCAGCGGAGTGGCTGCTTCAAACGGGATGGCTAGGAATATTCCCGCTAGTGATACTGGCGCATGGCGGTAAGCGTTTGGACGTCGTCCAGCAGACCATCGATCGATTGGCGGCAGAACAAGAGTACGATCTGCTGGCGATGACGAAATGCTAGGAGGGCTGGTTTTCAAAGAAGGTTCAGATTATGAGGCGTTCAAAAGGAGGTTTAAGATGTTTCAGGATATCCTGAGTGAGTCGCCTATCTACCAGGAAATCTTTGGGGAAGGCGAAGAGAAAGGACGCCGCGAAGGTCTGCGAGAGGGGGCCTTGCAGGCGCAAGCAGAAATGCTGCTTAACATCGTGAAGTTACGCTTTCCTGAATTGCAGGAATTGGCGAAGCAACAGGCGGATACGATCAAAGACGTGAGCGTCTTATCGGCGATCAATCTGAACCTGGTCATGGCACAGACGACCGAAGAAGCTAGACACGTATTGCTTGGCGCGAATAAGAATGGAACGTCTCATTAAAGCGAAACAGTCCGGCGGGGGGTGTTTGGTTTGTGGTGGACGAGCGGCGTTTTCGTAGGGCGTACAGGGACAGGCACGAGGCCCCACACCACCGCGCCGCAGCCCCCTGTCCCTACGGAAGGGCGGGGCCGGGTGGCCCCGCTTTTTTATTTGTGGGATTTGGATGTGCTTTTGTGTTCTTTGTCTTTGCTCGCGCTCTTATGCTCCGATTTGTGAGAGCTGCCATGTTCTTTGCTTTCGGCGGTTTCGCGGCTGACGAGTTTGAAGAAACGGCTCTGCTCGCCGCCGGATGTTTCGTCCTGGTAGAGGAAAGCTAGATGCTTTTCGTCGAATTTTTGGAACCATTCGTCCCAGGAGATTTCTACGAGCGAGCCTTTGCCGCTGTAGCCGGGGAAGTCGATGCGCAGGACGCCCGGCTCGCCGCCGCTTTCGGTGCGTTCGACGGTGGCGGGTTTGCCGCCGCGCTCTTCGGCCCATTTGCGAATGACGTCATGATCTGTGGTGGTCTTTGATGACCCTGACATACAACACCTCCTGTTATGGTGGGAGCATCCTTCGCGGGTGTCTCCTTCTTTGTTTTCCGGTGGCATCATGTGGGATGCCTCTACGTAGGTACGAATCAACTATAGGAACAAGTTTCAATTCGCCTGAATCTGCTTCCGAAGCAGGACGCGATGAAGCGCGTTCCTACATTAACAAGCACAATAACGGGCGACCAGCTAATAACTGGTCGCCCGGTCCCTCCCAATCGATAACTCACTTCCCGCTTAGTGGGTTGTGATCTTGCTTTCGGAGAACAGTTGCACCATGCCCTGGTTAAAGGCAGGCAGGTCCTGCGGACTGCGGCTGCTTACCCAGTTTCTATCGCGCACCATCTCCTGGTCCACCCAGTTACCGCCAGCGTTGCGGATGTCGTCCTGGATGGTGTAGTAGCTCGTCATGGTGCGGCCTTTTACGAGGTCGGACGAAACGAGCAGCCAGGGGCCATGGCAGATTACCGCGATAGGCTTACCACTTGAGTTGATGCGTTTGACGAATTCGCGCGCCTTCGGCTCCATTCTCAACTTATCAGCGTTGAGCGCGCCGCCGGGCAGCAGCACCCCGTCAAAGTCGTCAGGATTGGCCTGATCGAGCGTCATATCGACGTTGAAGCTATCGGCCTTGACGTCGTGATTCATGCCCTGCACCTGACCGGATTTGGGGGCAATGATCATTGTCTTAGCTCCAGCCTGCTCTAACGCTTTCTTCGGCTCGGTCAGTTCCGCCTGTTCAAAATCGTCCGTTACCAGAATGGCAACGCGCATTCCACTCAATGTATTTCCTTGCATTCTGTTTCCTCCTTCACTACATACATTACTTACAGTATGCTGGAACATAACAGATTCCAGCCTGTTTTCCTTTGAACCTCATCCTTTATTACTGGGAATAAGGATGAGCATTTATCGATCTTTCGGGATACATAGGTTACACGTAACAGGAAGCCAGATGGAGACTCTGCTGTAAACTCTGGAAGCCCCCTGGAACAACAGGCCTGAAGACACCCGCAAGGGGATGGCTCTACAGGCCGAGGCAGGGTGTAGAGCCATCCCCTTGCGGGTGTCTTCAGGCCGCTTCACCCACGCTCGCAGATACTAATCCTGGCTATTTTAAGATTTGTCATTCCAGCCGCCCATTGTCGTAGCCCCTTCCTGCATGGGGTCAAAGAGGTTGCCAGGCGTAGCTGGGAAAGGTTGATCCTGAAGATGCGACTTATCGACCTGGTGGGCAAACATGCCTTTTCAAAGCACAATACATTACAAACTGCACGCATGGTACGAATAAGGAGTAGTAAAGGTGGCAAGAAGATTACAGCGCGCTCACATGAATTTTTATGAAGTAAGGGGGATTCTCTGTAGGAACGCGATGATGGATGTTGACAAAGCAAGAGGGAAGACCCAGGCCTGTCATCCTGAGCGCCGCGAAGGAGCTCTGGCATCGGTGTGCGAATCGTCGGGGAACGGAGATCCTTCGCGGCGCTCAGGATGACGGGGGGGCACTAGACCCCCATATGTTGTCAACATCCATCATCGCGTCCACCCTGGTCTGGCCCCCCTGCGCATCCGGGGCAGGACGCGATCAAGCGCGTCCCTACAGAAATATCAGGCGAACCTACCCGGCCTCCGTCATGACAGGTTGCGGCTCTACCCTGCTGCCAAGTGTCCACCACAATAGGGCGACCATCACAATCAGCAGGCCGATGGCGGTCAGGGCGAGTTGCAGCAACAGGCCGATGAAGGCCAGCAGCAGGCCAGCCGCCGTTACCATAGGCCAGATAGTTGGTGTGGGACATGATGTGGGGGCAGGCGCGACCTGGGAACGAAGCGCGGCGCTAGTTGCCAGCGCGTGTTTCACATCCAGGTAGAGGGCGCGGGCATCAAATGGTTTGGTCAGGCAGGCAACAGGGATAGGGGAAGGGATGGAATCAGGGCCGTATTCCCAGGCCAACAACACGAGAGGTAGGCGAGCAAGCAGGGGATGAGCCTGCACCAGGGTAAGCAACGTCGAATCTCTTCCTGCCTCACCATCGATATCGAGGATGACTACTTCTGGATGCTGCTTTTCAAGCCCATGCGCGTTGAGAAGAGAACTCGCTTCGATTACCCGCATACCCTGACCTTGCAGGCCGAGCGCAATCATACGTCGCAAGAACTTATCCTGCTCAATAAGAAGAATGGTATGCTGGAATGATCGCTGCATGGTCTACTCAAACTCCTTTGGCTTGAGGGCAGGACGCGATGAATCGCGTCCCTACAGAATGGTCTACTCAAACTCCTTTGGCTTGAGAGCAGGACGCGATGAATCGCGTCCCTACAGAATGGTCTACTCAAACTCCTTTGGCTTGAGAGCAGGACGCGATGAATCGCGTCCCTACAGATAGGTAAAACACGCTCTTGTATCTCTCTTAGCATACTTAGCCCACATTACGGTTACTTATATAGAGGCGGCTTGTACCTTACAGGGGCCTGAACGCCATTGAATAACACGGAAGCCACCCTGGTTGGAGCCGAAAGCCACCTGCAAGGGGATGGCTCTACAATAGGAAGCCAGCTGTAGGGTCATCCCCTTGCGAGTGGCTTCCCGCTCCCTACGCGACAATCATGGTCCAATTTGCCAGACCTGAATATCGCCTGCGACTGAGGCGATGCGCTGTCCATCGGGCGACCAGGCGAGGGCACCCACAGTGCTGCTGTGGCCGCGATAGGTGAAGATATGCTTCGCGGTGGCGGAATACCAGACCTGTACGGTGCTATCCCAGGAGCCAGAGGCAATACGCCTGCCATCGGGCGACCAGGCTACTACCTGCGCGCCGCGTGTTTGGCCGAGATAGACCGAGAAGTAGCTGCCGGTGGTGGCGTACCAGACGCGCACAGTTCCGTCCTCTGCGCCTGAAGCAAGGCGCGTTCCGTCGGGCGACCACGCGACTGACCAGACGCGGCGAGTGTGCTGCCGGTAGGTAAGCAAAGTCTCGCCCGTCGAAGCGCTCCAGACCTGCACTGTGTCGTCAAAACTGGCAGAGGCGATGCGCGTTCCATCGGGCGACCACGCAACTGCATCCACTGTCTGGTCATGTCCATGATAGGTCAGCTGTCGTGTGCCTGTAGCGGCGTCCCAGATTTGCGCGGTGTCATCGCTGCCTGTAGAGACGAGGCGCTTGCTGTCAGGCGACCAGGCCAGGGCCAACACAAGATCGCTATGGCCAGTATAGGTCAGCAGGTGTTTACCGTTCCTGGCATCCCAGACCTGCACAGTCTTATCCCAGGAAGCCGAAGCGAGCTTCGTACCATCCGGCGACCATGCTAAGGCCCATACGATAGCAGTATGACCGTGTAGAGAAAATTGTATTGCGCCGGTCGCAGCATTGCGCACCTGAATGGTGCCATCTCCAGTTCCTGTAGCAATATGCCTGCCATCAGGCGACCAGGCGATACCAAAGAAAGATGCTTGATTGCTGTAGGTATGAAACAGAGTCCCTACCTTCGGATGTGAAAACGGTGACGGCAGGGAAGCAGTTGACGTAGAACAGGCCAATAACAGTAGAACACATATCATTGCGGCAAGAGAGCAAAATAAAGGCTGGCGTTTCATCCCGATCTTCCATGCTTTTTCAAGGCAGAACGATGAAGATACAAATTGTAGGGACGCGATGCACAGAATTTTGATGAAATAGCGGGGGATATGCTCTATGTCATCCTGAGCGCAGCGAAGGATCTGTTGGTCAGGCGATCTGCGCGTCGAGGCTGGAGATCCTTCGCTGCGCTCAGGATGACATGGCAGGTTTCCCCTCTTTATTTATCAACCTTCATCACGGCGTCCCTACAACATGCAAATTCCCTACGAGACGATATTACATTCTATTACGCACAGTATACGAGAAGGAGTTACAGTTTTGCCAGTTTATAGCCGACATCTGGCACAGTGAGAATATAGCGTGGATGGCGCGAATCGGCCTCGATTTTGCGGCGCAGGCGGCTGATGTAGACCCAGATGAAATCGACTTCGCGATTGTACTCGGCTCCCCAGACGCGCTCGAGCAGGAGTTCGTGGGTCATCACGCGACCGGCGTTCTGGGCCAGCACGCTGAGCAATTTGTATTCGGTGCGGCTCAATTGCACCTGGCGGCCACTGACAAAGACCTGGTGCTGGGCAAAGTCGATCAGCAGGTCGCCCGAGGTGAAAATTGTCTCGCCCGGGGATAGTTCACCATGAGATGGCCGGCGGCGCAGCAGCACGCGGACGCGAGCAAGCAGTTCCTTCATATTGAAAGGCTTGGCTACAAAATCGTCAGCCCCCAGGTCGAGGTAGCGCAGGCGTTCATCTTCATCGTCCTCATCACAGAGCATCAGGATGGGCAGGGAAGAGAACTCGCGCAGGCGGTGCAAAAGCTGGCTCCCGCTCATGTCTCTGGCATCGCTCGCCAGCAGGATCAGGTCTGGCTCCTCCAGGTCAAGCTGGCGCAGGCATTGGGAGGCACTGGAAACAGGCTGCACGCGGTACTGGGCCTCTTCGAGATTGGCGCGCACATAGCGCATAATACGCGCATCACCCTCCACAACCATAACTTTCGGACGCGGACTACTGCGTAAAGGCCCAGTGCGAGGTGTAGATAGCGGTCCACTCACGGCAGTGAGTGGGTGCTGGCGTGAAACGGGTTCGGGTGATAGCCGTTCCTGAGCGGTTTTGGCAAGCGGCAGAGTGAAATAGAAGGTCGCGCCGCGTCCGATGCCGGGCGAATCGGCCCAGATGCGTCCACCATGCGCCGCGATGATGGCGCGGGAGACAGCCAGACCCAGGCCATTGCCGGTGGGACGCTCCTCGCCCTGCTGCACGCGATAAAAGCGGTCAAAAATGCGCTCGACGTTTTCGGGGGCAATGCCGACGCCTGAATCGGTGACGCTCAGGCGGGCCTCTGTCTCGTTTACCTCCAGGGCTACCTTAACGGTGCTGCCTGCCGGAGAATACAACACGGCGTTATTGAGCAGGTGATTGCAGACCTGCTCGATACGCAGCGTATCACAATACACGAGCGGCGGCTCATCAGGCAGGCGCAGGATAAAGGTATGGCGAGGAGCATTGGTGCGCCAGCGTTCAACCAGGCGGATCAGCAGTTCGCCCAGGCGCACTTCCGCGAAACGCAATTGCTGCACACCCGCGTCGAGTCGCCAGACGTCGAGCAGGGTGTTGAGAATATCGTGCAGGCGGTCGGCCTGCGAATCGATCATCTGCAACATCTCGCGCTGCATGGCGATATCCCAATAGGCAGCATTGCCAAGCAGCGTGGTGGCGCAGCCTTTAATAATGGCAAGGGGCGTTTTCAATTCGTGGGCGGCCATTGCCAGCGTTTCATGGCGCTCAGCAGCCGCGCCGCGTTCCAGGGTGATGTCGTCGAGCAGCACGCCACGCCCCAGGAAGTTGCCCGGGTTATCATGCAGGGGAAAACTCTGGACGCGCAGCCAGCGTACCGCCGCGTCCGCCAGCGCGAGTTCGGTAGACTGCTCAACTTCAGGATGCAGCCAGATACGATTTAGCTCTGCCTGCGCGATATCCGGCTGTGCCGCCAGGGCAAGCAGTTGTTGTCGTATATCGACATCCGGCCCCTGAATACTCAGCAGGCGTTCCGCGCTGGGATTGGAATACGCGATATGCTCGGCGGGATCAAGCAGGATCAGCCCACTGCGCATGTTTGATGCCACCCCTGCCAGCAGGGTAAACGCGCCCTCGCCCCGGGTGTTTGCCTCAAATTCCTCGTGTGGGTGCTTTAACAAGAAGAAATACCTTCCTTTGCCAGCTTCGCTTGTTCATGCTACTGATATTCTAGCAAAACGGTCAAGGTTAAAAGAGAACAGAAGAGAGTGGTCAAGGCCGCGCGGCCTTGACCACTCTCTTCTGTTCTCTTAAATGGAAAAATCAATGACCAGCGATATAGGCGAGCATGACGATGATGAAGAGATGGACGACCATGGCGATGCCGAAGCCCCAGGCCATGACGAGAATCCAGCCGCGATCACTCATCGGGCGGCGGGTGTGGGCGTAAATATAAGGAGAGCGTTCCGAGGCGACGATGCCCATAGCAATGCGCAGGCGCAGGGGCGAGCGCACAGGCGAGCGGCGCATCTCTACCAGCAGTGCCTCGTGGCAGCGTTTGCACAGCGTCCACGTCTGGCGCGGTTCAGGCACACCTACCGGCTCCATAAGGTGGGTGGGATGCATCCAGGTGCGGCGCGTGCAGATCGAACAGCGAATGACCTGCCTTTTCTTGCGGCCTTTCGGCGATGGTCCCTGCTCGCTGGCAGCGACGGGATCGCGTATGATGTCTTTCACGTCTCGCTGTCCTTTCTGTCAATCCGGCAGAACGTTACACAATCCATGCCTCTTCATAGAATTGTATCATATTTTTGTGATGGTTTTGTGATATGAAGAGGATCATGAGCAGGGAAACGGGTAATTCATGAGGAACGCTGTACAAAAAATTCGTTCAGGAAGCAATTCCTATCGCTTCCTGAACGAGAAACACGTTAGCTGTGAAACACGCCGAGCAGCGGCAGCAGGTAGACAAGGCTAAAGACCACTATCCACACGCCGTCAACGAAGTGCCAGTACATTTCGGCAGCCTGCACCGCGAAGTGCTTTTTGGCGCTGAAATCGCCACGCAGCGAACGCAGCAGGACGATAATCAAGAAAAGCGCGCCAACGGTGACGTGCAGGCCGTGAAAGCCGGTCAGCGTGAAGAATGACGAGCCAAAGACTGAAGCCTGTGGCGTAAAGTGCTGACCAAAGAGACCCGAATATTCATAAATCTGGCCGCCCAGGAACCAGAGACCCATGATAATGGTCAGAAGCAGGAAGCCCTGCATCCTGCCGCGATTGCCCTTTGCGATGGCAGCACCCGCGATACGCGCAGGAACACTACTGCCGAGCAGGATCACGGTATTAATCAAAGGGAAGACCAGTTCTGTAGGTAGCTGCCAATTTCCATTACGAATTTCCAGGTAGAGATAGGCGGCGATGAGATTGGCGAAAATCAGCGCCTCCGAGGCAATGAAGAAGATCATGCCCCACCATTCGAGGCTGCGCCCCTGCTGCTCGCCATGCGCCTCTGCTTCCCGGATCTGTTCGCCGTGAGAAACACTCATAAGTCAACTCCCTGGTATATAGAGACAGACGCAACATGCAGCGTCTACATAGATAGTTATTTTGTCGAAGAGGGGCGCTCCAGGCCCCAGCCAATGACTGCGACTACGACCAGCAGCAGGCCAATGACCAGGAGAATGGGATGAATCACAACTCCCATGAGCGCGATAGCCAGAGCCAGGGCCAGCACAAAAGGCCAGTAACTCTTTTTCTCGGCAAATACGGCCTCATCGATAGCCCTGGGCTTTCTTACCGGTCGCTTGCGCTGTCCTGCTTCCTCAGACACTCGTTTCCTCTTTCGTAGGGATATACCAATGAATAATTCAAAATTTTCTGTAGGGACGCGCTTCATCGCGTCCTGCCTCTCGCCCCGATGCGCCGGGGGGGACGCGATGAAGCGCGTCCCTACAGACTACCAATTCGTTAATGTGTCGCGGTCTTCCAGTCGGCAATCTCCGGGTTCTTCTTATCGTAGAACGGGCGGCGACTGCGCACAATGGGAATAACGTCGAAGTTATAGGGTTTCGGCGGCGAAGTGGTATCCCATTCCAGGGTAAAGGCATCCCAGGGATCGTCGCCAGCCTTTTCGCCACTGCGCATCGTGATGACGAAGTTCCATAGGAAGACCATGATCGATACGGCAATGGTAAAAGCGCCGATAGTCGCCAGCAGATTCAGCTCGTTCCAGCCGAGATCGGCGGGATAGGTATAGTAGCGGCGCGGCATGCCGAGCAGGCCCAGAATATGCATGGGGAAGAAGGTCAGGTTGACGCCGATCAGCATCAACCAGAACTGCACCTGCCCCAGGCGCTCGTTCAAAAGGCGTCCGGTCATCTTCGGGAACCAGTAGAAGATGCCGCCGAAAACGGCGAAGACGGTGCCACCAAAGAGGACGTAATGCAGGTGCGCGATGACGAAGTAGGTATCCGTTACCTGGTAGTCGAACGGCACTACAGCCAGCGCCACACCATTCAAGCCACCGATCAGGAACATGGCGATAAAGCCAACCGCGAAGAGCATCGGCACTTTGAAGCTCACCTTACCGCCGTAGATGGTGGCAATCCAGTTGAAGATCTTCACCGCCGTTGGAATAGCGATGAGGGTTGTGCTGGTGGCAAAGAAAGCCTGGGCGACCAGGGGCAGGCCAACAGCGAACATATGGTGCGCCCACACAGTGAAACTCAGGAAGCCAATCGCCACGCCCGACCATGCTACAAAAGTGTAGCCGAAGATGGGCTTGCGCGAGAAGACCGGCAAGATCTCTGAGATCATACCGAAGGCCGGAAGGATCAGGATGTATACCTCTGGATGGCCGAAAGACCAGAACAGGTGCTGCCAGAGCAGCGGATCACCGCCTGCCTGCGCCTGATAGAAGTGCGTGCCGAGATGGCGGTCGAGCAGCATGAGGACAGCGGCAGCCGTCAGGCTGGGCAGCGCGAAGAGCAGCAGGAAGGCTGTTATCAGGGTCATCCAGGTGAACAACGGCATGCGGTTGATAGTCATGCCGGGAGCGCGCAGCTTCAGGATGGTGACAACGAAATTGAGCGAACCGGCAATGGATGAAATTCCGAGCATCAAGACGCCGAGGCCCCAGAAGTCGGTATTCATACCCGGGGTGCAGACCACGGCGTTGGTGCCGCATTCCTTCGTCAATTCGTTGAGCGGCGCGTAGTTGAACCAACCGGCGTTGGGGGCCGCGCCGAACAGGAAGCTACTGGTCAGGAACAGGCCGCCGAAGAGGACGACCCAGTAGCCAAAGGCGTTCATGCGCGGGAAAGCCATGTCGCGCGCGCCAATCATCAGCGGCACCACATAGTTACCAAAGCCGGTCAGCATCGGCATGACAAACAGGAAGATCATGGTCGTGCCATGCATGGTAAAGACCTGGTTGTAGATTTCAGGCGTCAGGACTTTCCCATCTGGCACTGCCAGTTGTGTGCGGACGAGTAATGCCTCTACCCCGCCCACCAGGAAGAAGAAAAAGGCGGTGACGATGTACATGATACCGAGCTTTTTATGGTCGGTGGTCATGATCCACTCGCCGATATATGTTTCGCTGAAGCGCTTGCGACGGACAAGCGTTACTCCTTCAACGACTGTACGGGTTGCCATGGGCAATTCCTCCGAACTAGTTGGGGCCTGATGTCTCACGTCCACCGGCAGAACGCTCCGTTGCACGCAAACTGTGACTCAATGCGTTCCGCTGGCGGACGGGATAGACGCGCCCGCTCATCTACTGTAGACTCTCCAGGTACGCTACCAATTCTGCGATTTCAGTATCCGAAAGCTGGCGGATATTCATATCGTTACCGGGCTTGACCCCTTGCGGGTCGTGCAACCACTGGTACAACGCGCAGCCGCTCTCATTCTGTATGATTGGCTTGCCATCGCTACCAGTCGTGACAACACAGGTGGCCGGGTCCCAGGCCAGCACGCCACCCGCGATCAGGTGGCGACTGCCAAAGTGTGTCAGGTTGGGTCCAACCAATCCAGTGGAGCTACCACCACCTAGCTGCGAGGTGAAATGATAGTAGTCGGAGAGGTTGACGCCGACAATGCCGTGACAACCGCTGCAACCGCCGGAGCCTTTGAAGAGCGCCAGACCAGCCTGCGCGGCAGAACTGTTCGGGTTTTGCGCGGCAGCCTGCTCGTTATGCACCCAGTTGTTGTAGCCATCCACTGTGTCTACAATGAGGTTGAAGCTCATATGCGCGTGCTGCAGGCCGCAATACTCGGTGCAGAGACCACGATATGTTCCAGTCTGGGTGGCGCTGAACACCTTATCATTAAGGTGTCCGGGCACAACGTCGGTTTTGCCAAATACCTGGGGAACCCAGAAGCTGTGAATGACATTGTTCGAAACCAGCGTAGTGTGGACGACTGTGTTCACTGGAATATGCAACTCATCGGCAGTGACAATACCTTCGTTCAGGTAGTCAAACTCCCACCACCACTGGTGACCAACCACTCGTACCTCGATGGTGCGGCCCTGACCTGAGATATTGCCCAGATTGAACATGGTATAAATGGTACCGACAAGTACCGCGAAGAGAAACAGCGAAGGCGCAACCGTCCAGATGATTTCAATGGTATTATTGCCATGAATCTGGCGTGGAGTCGGCGAGTTTGGACGCTCACGGAAGCGCACAATCGAGTAGATAAGCACACCCTCGACCGCCACAAAGACGATGGTAGCCACAATCAGGATGAACCAGAAAAGACCCGCCTCTTTATCGGCCACCGGACCAACCGGAGCCAGCATATTGGGAGTTTTCTGATCGCACGCGGCAAGAAGAATCGAGGATAGTAGCATCGCTGAGAAAATGGTCGCCCAGCGCTTTACCCCGCTTTTTTTAGGCATCCTCACTTCTCACTTTCCTAATAAAATAGTATTTCGACGGTGGACACCAGCATTGTACCTGCCTGTTCCAGCGCCGCTCCGGGCCAGGGCGAGCGCAAGGGTCGCCCCTACAACACCAGTTGCCTCAGCCTGTAAGCGGCAGCGGAATTTACTTGTTCCAGCGCCGAGATAAATAAGACACTCTTTGCATAATATGAAAGTAGTGTAGGTATTTGCCCTGACAGGCAACTTGCGGTTTTCCACCACCGCCTTACAACCGCCTGAACAGGGCCTTCCGGCTGTGTTAAGCACAATGCAACAATCCACCCGGAGATGGCTTCTTTAATGTAATGTAACAGGTTTGGATGGGGGAGTGCAATAGTCTTTTGCTACGGAAACACCTCAGATGAGGTATGATATGGAAAATACACATCAGGCAAACTACAAAGGAGCATCCACATGGGTATGATACATGGCGGCTGGCTGGTCGCCAAGATTTTGAAACGCGAGGGAGTCGAGGTAGTTTTTACGCTGAGCGGCGGGCATATCGCGGGTATTTATGATGGCTGCGTGCGCGAGGGCATTCGGGTGGTGGATACGCGGCACGAGCAGGCGGCGGTACATGCTGCCGAGGGCTGGGCGAAATGCACGCGCAAACCAGGGGTGGCGCTGCTGACGGCTGGCCCTGGCGTGACCGATGGTGTGACGGGCGTTGCCAATGCCTATCTCGCCAATAGTCCGGTGCTGGTGATTGGCGGCGCGGCCCCGCTTGGTCTGTGGGATCGTGGCGCGCTGCAGGAAATGAACCAGATCGACCTGCTGCGGCCTATTACGAAATGGGCGCGCACTGTACACGAAACGGCGCGGTTGGGCGAGTATACCGCCGCAGCGTTCCGTCAGATGTTGAGCGGCAAACCCGGGCCGGTCTTCCTGGAAATGCCGATGGATGTGCTGAACAACTTTGCGGATACGGAGACGTTGTTCGATCCGGGTGCGCCCGAAAAGTATCGTTACGAAGGGCGTACCGCGCCCGATCCTGAAATGGTGGCTCGAGCCGCCGCTATTTTAGAGAAGGCGCAGAGGCCGGTTATCATGGCTGGAACGGCGGTCTGGTGGTGCGATGCCGCCGAACAGTTGCGCGCCCTGGCGGAACGAATTAACGCGCCGGTTTATTTGAATGGAGCCGGGCGCGGTTGCCTGCCGCCAACACATCCGTTGTTCTTTAGCGCCTCGCGGCGTAAAGCGTTGGAAGGTTCGGATATGATTCTTGCCATTGGCACGCGCATGGATTTCCGGCTCAATCACGGTCAGCCGCCGCTTATTCCGGCTGAGGCAAAGGTGATCTGGCTTGATCTGACGCCCGAGGATATAGGCGTCAATCGCGGCGCGGATGTCGGGCTGGCAGGCGATGTCGGCCTGAGCATGAGCCAGCTTACCGAGGCGACAAAGCAGCTTCCGGCAGGGGAGTGGCTTACTTATATTCGCGAACAGGAGAAGAAGGCTCAGGAACGCGATGAGGCGGCGATGAACTCTGACGCGGTTCCCATTCATCCTATGCGCTTCTGCCGCGAGATACGCGACTTTATCGACGAGAATACAACGGTGGTGGGCGATGGGGGCGATATCGTGAGCTATGCCGGGCGCGTCATCAACGTGTACAAACCTGGTTACTGGCTTGATCCTGGCCCGATGGGCTGTCTTGGCACAGGCACAGGATTCGCGATGGCGGCGCAACTGGCTCGCCCAGGACAGAAGGTCTTGATTGTGAATGGCGATGGCGCGTTTGGCCTGAACGGCATGGAGTTTGAAAGCATGGCGCGCCATAATCTGCCCGTCGTCTCGATCATCGGCAACGATGGCGCGTGGGGGCAGATCAAGCATCCACAGCGTATGATTGTCGGGCATACGACGGCAGCCGAACTGCGACCCGGCATTCGCTACGACAAAATGGTCGAGGCTCTGGGCGGCTACGGCGAACTGGTCGAGCGACCGGAAGACATTCGCTCTGCGCTCGAGCGCGCCTTCGCATCCGGCCTGCCCGCCTGTGTCAATGTGCTGCTAGACCCTGAGAAACCGTATAGCCGCTCGACTAATGTTGCAGTTTGATTATCGTCTTGTAGGGACGATAAAATCCGTATACATTTAGCATAAATAAAGGAAGGTATCATGTTAAACCTGACCCCAGACGAATTGTTGACCACGACACGCTCGGTACGTAAACGGCTGGATTTTTCGCGGCCTGTGGAGCCGGAGCTGATTCGTGAATGCCTGGAAATCGCGGTGCAGGCCCCAACGGGCGGCAACCGGCAGCACTGGCATTTTGTGGTTGTGACGGATAGCCAGCAGAGACAGGCGCTTGGCGATATTTATCGCAAAGGCTGGGCGCTCTATCTTCAGCAGCAGAGTGCGAACGCGGCTGCGGCAGCAAGCGCCCGTCAACGCATGGCACCGGAACACATCGCCACCCTGGGTAGAGTCCTCGACTCGGCAAACTACCTGGCTGAACATATGCACGAGGTGCCGGTGATGGTCATTCCCTGTGGGTATGGGCGCGTTGATGGCGCGTCTTCCACTGAGCAAGCAGGTTATTGGGGTTCAATTTTCCCTGCCACATGGAGCTTCATGCTGGCGGCGCGCGCTCGCGGCCTCGGCACCTGCTGGACAAGCGTTCACCTGCTCTACGAAAAAGAGGCCGCCGAAGTCCTGGGCATCCCTTATGACCGCATCACGCAGGGCGCGCTTATTCCCGTCGCTCATACCATCGGCGAAAATTTCAAGCCCGCGCCGAGGATTCCTTTAGATGATATTGTGCATTGGGATAGATGGTAATTAAGCACATCAATGAAAGAGCGGGGCAGGCGCGCCTACCCCGCTCTTTCATTGATGTTTTTGATCTACCCTGACAAACATTGACAAACATACTGCTAGTTCGTTACACTTTCAAATGGGAGGAGTAGCTATGCTATAGGGGTACGCTATGAGAGCGATGCGCTGCCTTAACTGCGGGGAACCGCTGCCTGGGAATGCCAACTACTGTGCGGAGTGTGGCACGTCCCTGCTTGATGACGAATCTCCCACCGTCCAACGAGATCCAAACGCCACCATTCGCATCAACCGCTCGGGCAAGCGTCCGTCACAGTTCAAATTCCCTCACTTCCTTGCCTCTGGTGGCAGCGATCCAGATGCAACGCAGCGGCTTACACGACCAAAGCCGGGAACCCAGGTACACATCCTTCTTTCTCCCGAGGAAGCAAACAAGCAAACACCCCAATTATGGGAAGACCAGGATTGGCTTGATGAGCCTGATTTTGAGGAGTTGATACGCCGGGAAACGTGGCAGAAAGTCGTTACACGCAAACAGCCGCTGGTTCCTGCGGGGCCTGTTCCACCCACGCCGCCTCTTACGCCTGTTCCTTTACGGAAGAGGCCATTTACCTTCTTGAAAAGAACTAGAGGAGCAGCTAAGACATCACCCACAAAAACCAGAGACTTTTCCCTGGGAATAGCCAGTTGGGTATTCATCCTCGGGCTGATTTTCCTTTTGCTGGGAGGAGCATTTGGGGTGTATGTCTCACTGGGACGGGGTACTCAGAAGCTGGAAGCGTCCTCGAATCTGCTGGCGCTTCAGGTGACTCCTTCCAGCATCGCGGTTGGCGGCATTATTACGCTGCGCGGCACGCATTTTAGCCCGCGCGCGCATATTGGTCTGAGCCGTGATAGCAGCATTCCTGTTAATGATACCGCCGGGATGAATATCCTTATGGCGGACAGCAACGGCTCTTTCGAAGATACCGTAGTCATTGATCAGACATGGCAGGATGGCCCGCATACCATTCACGCAGAAGATGCGCTCCTGCATAAAATTGCCAGTTTTACGGTGGTAGTGTCCGGTAATAGCCTGTCGCTCAAACCTTCGCACCTGCTGCTTTCGAGCAATTCTCTCGATCTCGGCTCCGGCGATCAAGCTACAAATAGCTTGCAAGAACTGATGCTTTCCAACGCGGGAGGAGGCCAGATTTCCTGGCAGGCAACCTCAACACAGCCCTGGTTGCTGGTCAGCCCTTCCAGCGGCACTTTTGCCAGTGGACAACGCATGCAGGTAGCAGTTGCCTGCGACCGCTCTAACCTGCCGATTGGAGCATATAAGGCCAGCATTATCTTTACGTCGAACGCCGGACAGGCCACACTTCCGGTCAAGATGAGCGTTACCCCGCTACAGCCGGGACACGAAGCTGTATTGCAATTGACTCCTGCTGTTCTTTCGTTTACAGCCAGCGATGGCAGCGCTAACCCGCCCGCGCAGGTCGTCACAGTGAGTAATCCGGGCGTGCTGCCCTTACATTGGAGTGCGACAGCAAGTACCTCTGATGGCAACAACTGGCTATCCCTGGGTCCGCAATCCGGCAACGTAGCAAAGGGGAGCAGCCAGGCCGTCAGCATCTCTGTCAATTCAAGCATGCTCCTGCCAGGTACCTACAACGGCTGGATTACCTTTAACAGCGATGGCACTATACCCACACGGAATATTCCGCAGGCTATTTATGTCAGTTTAACCATTGCGCCACAATGTTCGCTCTCGGTCTCGCCGGGCGCACTGACTTTTACTGCTGCCTACCTGCAGCCCGGCCCTGCGGCAAAAGCAATCAGTGTCACGGCCAGTGGAAAATGCTCAGCGCCGCTTGCCTGGACGGTGGCATCGACCACCAGCAATGGCGGTCAATGGTTGAGCATCAACAGCGCGAGAGGCAATACGCCAGCCTCGCCTTCGGTGAAAGTCAATACAACCGGCCTGGCTCCTGGTACCTACAACGGCAGTCTCGTCTTCAACGCAACGACGGGCACGCAGTCCGTACCTGTCACCCTGACTATAGGGCAGCCGACCGCGCCTGTGATGTCGAGCAATCCCGCGCAGATCAGCTTGAGTGCTATTCTGGGTCAGACCAGCCCTGCTTCTCAGACGATCACCATCGCTAACAACGGTGTGGGAACACTGCAATGGAGCGCGAAAGCTGCAACAGGAGTTGGTGGAGCATGGTTAGCCATCTCGCCCTCTTCAGGCGCGCTAAACGGGCATCAATCAGCGACGGCGACTGTTACAGCGACACTGGTAAGCTCGCTCATCGCGGGGACATATAGCGGCACGATCACCCTGAGCGGTATTGATGGGAACGGCAAAACAGTTATGGGCAGCCCGCAAAACATTCCCGTCACCTTTACGGTGCAATCGCCCTGCGCCATCTCGACGCCATCGCCAGCCCTGACTTTCCAGGCCGTATCGGGTCAGACTGCTCCACCAACACAGACAGCAGCAATTAGCGCGGCTGGAGCCTGCGCGCATACGTTGAACTGGAGCGCTTCCGTCGCTCCGGGCAATGGGTGGTTGACGGTTTCACCAACAAGCGGCACCGTCAGCTTAACCGCAGCGTCAAAAACCGCTGTGGGCATTAATACCAGCGGTTTGCAAGCAGGCAGCTATAGCGGCTCTATTGTCGTGACAGCGACAGATAGCGTGACCAATCAGCAGGTCGGCGCGCCACAAAAAATTGTCATCTCGCTGACTGTGCAGCCGCCCTGCACGTTGCAGGCTCCTTCTGTTAAAAGTGAGACCTTCTCAAGCGAAGCGGGGCAGAATCCAGGAACACAGACATTCACAATTGGCATTATAGGAAATTGCAGCGGCAACGTGACGATTACGCCAACGACAAGCGGTGCGTGGCTTTCGGTGTCTCCGGCGTCGGCAAATGTGTCAAGCGGGGGTTCGGCTACCTTTACCGTCAGCGTCAACACGAGTGGATTAGCAGCGAATTCATATTCAGGCTCTATCTCGCTGGCGGCAGTCAACAACGGCATTACCATCACAGGCAGTCCGCAAACGGTGAGCGTGACGCTCACCGTAGTGAGCGCACCTGCATTGACAACCAATCCGTCTTCGCTCTCGTTTAACCTCGCAACCGGCATAGCCTCGCAGCAAATCACGATAGACAATAGCGGGGGCGGGCCGCTTAACTGGTCTGCCGCTCTGGATTCCTCTGCCCCCAGCTTTGTCTCGATTTCATCGGCAAGCAGTGGCAACGGGCTTCAGGGGGGTAGCGCAGCCTCGATCACGATCACGGTGAATGCGACAGGCCTGCAGGGCGGCTCAAATTATTCGACCATTGTAACCATCAGTGGGGTCGATCCAGCGACGGGACAGGCGGTTAATGGCAGCCCGGCTATTATTCCAATTACTATTACCATTGCCGCGCCGTCGATGCACCTGGATCAAACCAGCCTGACATTCAATACGACCGTCGGAACCAATCCAGCCTCACAAAGCATCACCATCACCAATACGGGCGGCGGTACCTTAAGCTGGAGCGTCAGCCCACCTGGCGCATCCTGGCTCTCTGTGACGCCCAACTCTGGCAATGCCGACTCAGGAGGAGGCTCTACCGCGACCTTTAGCGTGGACGTGACAGGGCTGACAGCAGGCACCTATACAGCAACCGTTACTTTTACGCCATCAGGCGGTGGAGGACCGCAAACGGTTACGGTGACACTCACGGTTAATTAAAACAGGGGCGTGGTTCGCGCGAACCACGCCCCTGTTTACATTTAGCCTGCGTTAAACACCATCTCTACCGACCGGATGAATCATGTGGTCTATGCTCATCCAGATGCTTTTAGTGGGGCGATAAAAGATGATGGGGAGCAGCACTGGCAGCGTAACCCCCAGAACGATGAGGTAGGGGATCGGCACTACCTGGCTTGCCGCAAGCGGTACGGCAATCGCGGTAATTAATAGTTCGCTCACGACAAGATTAACCGCCATCGCTCCTGTATAGTAACCCGGTTCGCGCTCATACACAAAGCCGCACACGGGACAACGCTCATATGTCTTAAAAAAGCCAGCAAAGATCTTGCCCCTGCCGCACACAGGACAACGCTGGCGCAAGCCTCTATTTAACAATAACCAGATATATCTACCCGTTGTCATAGGATATCCTTGCCTTTCTCCTTCCCTCACATTATATCAGATTCCGGACAATTTCTGCCCGGTTGCTGTGCCGGGTGTGGCATAATAGAAAATGAGGTTTAGTTGCAGGGAGGCGATGATGAATGTTGATGAAAGAACGGGGGAGACGTTTCCTGTCATCCTGAGCGCAGCGAAGGATCTGCATGCCGAGCTGAATCGCGTGTCATGACCGGAGATCCTTCGCTGCGCTCAGGATAACATTACCACCTTGCCGGTCCTGGTTGTTGAAGTTCATCATCGCGCCCCTACATTAGATACGGAGCAACTCTCATTGAAGATAGACAATCAATTAACGGCTGTTCTGGCTCAACGACCGCTGGGCCTGATTTTTGATATTGACGGCACCCTCAGTCCCATCGCGCCCACTCCCGAGGAGGCGCGTCTCTACCCTGGCGTGGCCGGGTTGCTGGAACAGGTCAGCCACTGCGAAAAGGTGCATGTTGCGATCATGACGGGGCGCGAGATCGAGGATGGGGCAAAAATGGTCAACGTCGAGGGCCTGACCTACATAGGCACGCATGGCCTGGAATGGTCGGATGGACTGCCCTGGCGACATCCGGTGCAACTTGCGGCAGGCGCGCTGGACCATGTCGCGCCGGGTAAATACCTGCTTGACCTGGTGGAGACGCATCTTGAGAGGTTCCCCGGTGTGATTGTGCAACGCAAGCGGGTGGGGGGTTCCATTCACTACCGGCTCGCGCCTGATAAGGCGGCAACACGCGAGAGGCTGCTGGCGCTTCTGGAGGAACCGGCCCGGCAAGTTCATATGAATCTGTTCGAGGGTAAACTCATTGTCGAGGTGCGCGCCCCTCTGGCGGTAGATAAGGGACAGGCGCTGCGCGCTTTCGCGGAGCGGTTTGCTACGCGCGGCCTCGTCTTCGCAGGTGATGACCGGACCGACCTGGATGCCATCCGAGCAATGCAGGAATTACGCCAACAAGGGATATCCGCATTCTCCATCGTCGTGCAACACGCCGATACGTTACCGGAATTGCTTGAACAGGGGGATATGGTCGTTGAGGGTGTGCCAGAAATGGCGGATTTGCTGAAGAAGATGGTTGGGATGTTGTGAAAGGCATACAATAAGGTGAATATAATGCGGATTATCCTGTAGGGATGCGATGCCGAATGTTGGCAAAGAAAGGGGGTCTATCCAGGTATGCCATCCTGAGCGCAGCGAAGGATCTCCGTCTCCCGGTAGGAATTGTACACCAGGACTGGAGATCCTTCGCTGCGCTCAGGATGACAACAACCCATTGCCGATCCTGGTTATAACATTTAAGTATCGTGTCCCTACAGAACGATTTTTATCCCGCCGACCCCACAAGCACTTTGGTAAAAAGTTCCTGCGCGGACACGCGAGCGGGCAGGCGGTCCAACAAATCGTTGATATCGCCGATCTGGCGCTGCAACCAGGCATTCAAGTCCTGGGTAGTGACGATCTGCTTCGCGAGGGCTGCCTTAACGCGGCGTTCATCTTCAGGCATGGTAAGCGCTGTATACAAAGCCTCGGCGGTTTCGGTAATGTCGGTGGGCGTTACCGGAATCGAGGCTTTGCCCAGTTGTTGGAACGCTCCGGCAGTGCGGGAAAGAACCAGCAACCCATTGCGTTTGTTGACCACCGGGCCTTCTTTCGCTACAAGGTTCATGCCATCGATGATGGGATTGACCAGCAGCGCGTCGTAGTGCTGCATCGCAGCCAGCGCCTGAGTGCGGTCATTTTCAAAAAAAGCGTGGATGGGCTGCCAATCCCGGGTTCCATAATGCCGGTTGATATCTTCGATGATCTTCATTACCTCTGCATTATAGCGTTTGTATTCCGACAATCCCTGCCGACATGGCACCAGGAAGGCTAAAAACTTGACTTTGCCATGCAGTTCTGGATGCTTATCGAGCAGCAATGCATAGGCCTGGAAGCCGCGTAGAATGTTCTTGGTCGGCTCAACGCGATCCACGCGCATTATCGTCTTTTCTCCAAACAACGGGAGAATCTTCTTCAGGGCTGTCTTGCCAGCGCGGCTCTGCGCAATGCGCTGTTCCTCTGTCACGGAAATGGAAATGGGATAAGCGCGAATCTGCGTGCGATGTCCCTGCCACCAGACGGCACTCTCCTCAAAATCAACCACTGCGCCATCCAGCATAGTTCGCGCACCCTCCAGGAAATTGCGCGCATCACGTTCGGTCTGGAAACCAATGATGTCATTCCCTACCAGGCCGCGATAAATGGCCTGTGCGATATTACCTGGCAAAAACTGCCAGCAGCGAACGTCTGGCCAGGGAATGTGAATGAACTGCTGCATGATAATGGTTGGGTGTTGCTGGCGAATTAACGCCGGGGCAAGGTACAAATGATAGTCATGCAGCATCACAATCGGAATGCCCTCACCGCGATCAATCTCGGCGTTGACCGCGTCGGCAAGCGCCTGATTCGCCACACAATAGCCATTCTTCCAGGCATCCTGAATCTTCTGAGCGGTAGAAATGTCCTCCGTTGGATCATACATGTAATGCTGTATAAACCAGAGTAACTGGTTGCTGATCTGCTCGTAGTGTTTGCGATACGCCATCTTCGGAATAGACACGTAACGAAGCAGCATCTTCTGACCTTTAAGTGGAGAGCGAATAACACCGTTATTATGCTGCTCTGCCTCGCGCGCGGCTACACGATCACCATCGGTCATGGCCATAGCGACCCAGGTCACTTCCATACGGCTCGCGGAGTCTATCAAAGCCGTCACCACACCTCCAGAACCGCGACGGCTCTTCAGCGTCCCATCCTGGCTATGATAAAACTCAACGGGACCACGATTGGTAGCAATGATGAGACGCTGAGCATGAATCGGCTGCTGCGATTTCTCATCTTGCGTCCTCACTACTGTAACCATAGGTTTATCCTTTCTATCAGCACAGGCCACTTTACCCTGGATAATCACCAGGAAGTTTTGTCCAAACATACTGACAACGGGTCAGGACCGTATTCGGGGCGTGCGCTTTCGCGCGTTTTCTCTCCCGGAAATCTGATAGTATGGACTGGCACAAGATTAGACAACAGTGTACATAGTGATACACATTTTGTTCCCTCTGTATAGTACCATATTTTGGAGAGGATGTGGGCATAATCTCCTGGTTCGTTTTTACTATGAGAAAATAACTACACCTTGCTAGCTCTCAGTAGTAGTAATGCATATGGTACTGAAAGGGTTCTGCTTATGATACGTATTGACAACCGCTCTTGGAGACAACTTCGTCCCGTGAAGATGACAGTGGACTATCTGGACTTCGCCGAAGGCTCGGTTCTCATTGAGGCTGGGAAGACGCGCGTGCTGTGTGCCGCCAGCATCGAGGAGAAAGTTCCCCCATTTCTGGAGGGCAAAGGCCAGGGGTGGGTGACAGCCGAGTATAATATGTTGCCTCGCGCAACGCATACGCGCACGTCACGCGAACGCGATGGGCGTGTCAGTGGGCGCACACAGGAAATCCAACGCCTCATTGGTCGTTCGCTGCGGGCGGCGGTAGATATGATGCAGCTTGGACCGCGCACCATCACCCTGGATTGCGATGTGCTGCAAGCTGATGGAGGAACACGAACGGCCTCGATTACAGGCGCATATGTGGCACTGTATCGCGCCTGCTCGCGCCTGGTTTCACAGGGTATAATGGCAGTACACCCGGTAAAAACGGCGGTGGCAGCCGTCAGCGTCGGCATTGTGAATGGCGAAACGCTGCTCGACCTTTGCTACGAGGAAGACTCGCATGCCGAGGTCGATTTCAATGTGGTAATGACCGCGCAACACGAGTTTATTGAAGTACAGGGTACCGGCGAGGGAGGCGTGTTCAGCCGCGCAAAGATGGATGAATTGACGCAGCTTGCCGAGCAGGGCATTACCGAACTGTTGGAGATACAAAAACGGTTTGTGTAGGCAAAGGTGGGGGAACGAAAGACACCTCGATTATCATCCGAAAGACACCCTGTAGTAGGTGTCTTCCTGGTCGGTTTTGTTTGCGGGTGTCTTCGGCCCCTTTGCACTGTGTAGGCAGTACTTTGGTACTGTCCATTCCTATAATGGTCTGACCGGTACGTTTTCAATAAGTAGTTGCATGGAACATCTTTATGTGCCACGATAGTCCATGTCTACCCGAATGGTTGCGAAACTTGCTGATATCAGAGAGGCGTGCTAGAATCCCTCCCTGGATAACACTGAGATAGAGTCGGCATGCCGGAGGTGCGGCAATGCCGGGAGGAGCGCGATTTGAAAGTAAACAGTAAATGGTTCTGGCGCATCCTGGATTTTATTAATCCGCTGCGTGACCCCAGCCTGACCGTTGCAGCCGTATTGACCTTTATAGAAGAGGCTGGGCAACACGATGCCTGGTACTGGATTATTGTCGTTGCGCTCGTGAACTGGCTGGCGGTGCGCGGCATCGTCTGGCTGATTGTCAATTTCACTTTTGCCAGCACCTTTCTACTGCGCCGCCTCTGGTGGGCCATCCGGCACCCACGCCTGGCGTGGCGCATTCTGGATGCTATCGGCCACGAGGAAATCATCATCGGTGGTTTCCCCTCGCTTTCGGAAGGAATGCTCCTGCCTGATGGCACACAGATCTTAAGCCTAAGCCCGTCCCTCGCCACCAGTGGTATTCAGGTGATCGGTGAGCTACCGGCGGGAACTGAACTGCCTATGTTAAACGGGCAGGTGGCCCTGAATAGCTCTGGCATTACGGGCATTCTGCCCAATATGTCCGGCGCGACCAACCAGCCAACTATGCAGATGCCGGTTGGTTTTCCGCAGATTGGTGGCGATGGCTTTAACGGCCAGCAAACGACAGGCAACTTACAACAGGCCTTCTCGCAGCGACCCTCGGAAGAGGAAGAACGTCTGCGCCAGCAACTCAATACAGTTGTACGCCTGCTCGACGACTGGATACAGTTCACGGAAGAGAAATGGCGCACCGTCAGCGATAGCCAGCTTGGCTGGAAACCTCTGCGCGGCAGGTGGAGCAACTGGGACGACATCTTCCAGGATGTCTACGCCGCCCGCACATCCGATCCGATGGCTCAGGCAGCGCAGGCCGCAGGTGAAGCAACGGCCCGCCGCTTCGATTTCTCCAAAGAAAAAGGTTCCGCCGCCTCCGCCGTCGCCTGCTTCCTGCGCGACATGCTCACGCTCCGCCAGGGCATTGAGATGTCCCAACTCTCGCCCAGCAGTGAAAACGAGACGCCGAGCTTGCAACCTGCGGTGCAGCCGACGCGGCCATTTACGAGTCCTTCGGGTTCTTTGAGAGGCACAGCAGGCGGCTCTGGTTTAAGGAACTCGTTGATCAGGCGTCCGTCGCCGATTTATGTGGATGCGGATGCGAATCAGTGATCATAGGGGTTAAAAGGATGAGGCACCTACCTGTGCAGGGTGAACGCAAAGCAACACGAAAGACACCCGCGAGGGGTGCCTCTACACCTTGATGGACTTGTAGAGGCACCCCTCGCGAGTGTCTTTCGTGTTTTTTTATGTCTTTCATTCTCCTCAGCACAGAGGCTTCATCATTTTAAACAGCCAGACTTGCCCCTTCCTGTTTCGTACTTGAGGAGTGGCACTTCCCTAATAGCCAGACGGCGTCGGGGTACTTTGCGGGGTGCCCTGCTGTTGCAGAGTGGGAGTGGCAACAAACCACTTACCGAACAGGCCCTCGCCATTGGTCTGACCAGGAGCGGTATCTTTGGAGTACGTATAGAGCAGATGCCCATTATACTCGACCTGGTTGCCATTCGCATTTGTCATCAGGCTTAACGTACCTGGGAGGGTGGATGCGCTGGTGGGCGATCCGCTGCCTGTGAAGAGCAGTGGCGGCCAGATTCCTGCACAGGAACCGGTACAGGCGGCCTTTGTGGCTGTATCAGACGTAAAGTAGTACAGGGTCATGCCCTGGGCATTGGTGAGAATGGTTTCGGAGCTTCCTTTCACCGTCGCCTGGGCAGTCTTCACAACAGATGGCACACTGGTAGGAGCGGTAGTAGGAGCAGTGGTGGGAGTCGTTCCGTTGCTACTTGTGCTGCTCGAACTGGAATTCCCGCAGCCCACGATGAGCAAGGTAACAAACAGTATACCTGAGAACCGAAGGAGATATTTGCGGAATAGCATGGATGATACCTTCTTTCTTTCGTCTCGAACGGAAACCGATTGTCGGCATCATTACATACGCAAGGGGGTTACGATCATTCTTTCGGCAAGCCATTATCAACCTGCCTCCCGATGTCATCCTGAGCGCAGCGAAGGATCTTCGGCCCCCCATTCGCTCGACCCGGCGCGAGATCCTTCGCTGCGCTCAGGATGACAGGCGAGAGGGGCTTTTTCATGGCTTGCCGTGAAGACCGTACAGAGTATTTTCATAACAGGAGGCTGGTTTATGACTGTTTGAAAGGCTTTGGAACGGAGCCAGAGGTTTGTGGTAGTATATGCGCAGAGGATTGTAACTAATGGAGGTTATTTCTATGCCTAATCATCTCGGTGAGATTACGACGACTATCGAGGACGTGGTAGCGCGCGAAATTCTCGACTCACGTGGCAATCCCACCGTTGAAGTAGAAGTTATTTTGATTAGCGGAGATCGGGGAGTGGCGGCGGTTCCCTCGGGCGCGTCTACAGGGGCGCATGAAGCGGTGGAACTGCGCGACAACGATAAGAACCGCTATGGCGGTAAGGGCGTTCTCACAGCGGTCAATAATGTTAATGAGACCATCAGTGAGACGATTGTGGGGCTTGAGGCGACCGAGCAGGCGACGATTGACGCGATGATGATTGAACTGGATGGGACGCCGAATAAAGGCGCGCTGGGCGCGAATGCGATTCTGGGGGTTTCCCTGGCGGTGGCAAAAGCGGCGGCCAACGCGCTTCAGCAGCCGCTCTATCGCTATCTGGGGGGCGTCTCGGCCCGCACGCTTCCCGTCCCCATGATGAATATTTTGAACGGCGGCAAGCATGCTGAGAACTCGACCGATATGCAGGAATTCATGATTCTGCCCGTTGGCGCGCCCACCTTCCGCGAAGCCCTGCGCATGGGAGCGGAGGTCTATCAGGCTCTGAAAAAAGTCCTGCATGACCGCAAGCTGAATACGAATGTTGGCGATGAAGGCGGCTTTGCGCCCTCGCTTGGTTCTAACCGTGAGGCGTTAGAGGTCATCGTCTCGGCAATCGAGAAGGCGGGCTACAAGCCGGGCGAAGATATTTTCCTGGGCATGGACCCTGCTGCCAGCGAATTTTACGAAAACGGGAAATATGTGCTGGCCCGCGAGGGGCGCACGCTGACGGCTAAAGAGATGGTCGATCTGTACGAGCAGTGGATTGGCGAGTATCCAATCATCACCATCGAAGACGGTCTGGCCGAAGATGACTGGGACGGGTGGGCAGAGTTGACGCGGCGGCTGGGCAACCGCATACAGCTTGTAGGCGATGACCTGTTTGTCACCAATACCAGCCGCCTCAAACGGGGGATCGAGCAGGGGGTTGCTAATTCGATCCTCATCAAGCTCAATCAGATTGGCACATTGACGGAGACACTGGAAGCTATTGAGATGGCGAAACGGGCTGCATATACTGCCGTTGTCTCACATCGCTCCGGCGAGACCGAGGATACGACGATTGCTGATCTGGTGGTGGCGACCAATGCCGGACAGATCAAGACTGGCGCGCCTGCTCGCAGCGAGCGTGTCGCCAAGTATAATCGCCTGCTGGTGATAGAAGATGAACTGGGCGAGAGCGCGGCCCACTATGCTGGATTTAGCGCCTTCTATAATGTTCCCGCGCTCTATGCCCGCTCTAAATAATACGTGCAAAAAGAGGTTGTATGGTTACGCAGAGTTCACAGACGCCGACGAACGCGCCAGAGCGTCACTCGACACATGTTATTCACTACAATCTGAGCTATATTGTGCAGGGGGCCGAACACGGCACCGATGGAGCCTTTGTGCTGCTGCATGATATTCTGGGCGGCGCTTTCATCTGGGAGGGTATTCTTTCACAGCTTGCCACCACTGGCCGGGCCGTCTATGCCATCGATATGCTGGGCTACGGCGAATCCGATCATCCCTGGCCCTCGGACACTTCGATCTGGGGGCAGGCCGATTGCATCTCCTTCCTGCTCAATCACCTCAACCTGACTAATATCATTCTAGTCGGCTTTGGCGTGGGCGGCGGAGTCGCGCAGGTGCTGGCCACACGTCTCGCCCCTGGCCGTGTGGCAGCGCTAGTGCTGATTAACAGCATTGCTTACGAGTATACCTACGCACCCAACTGGCCCTTGCCGGAGATGCATAAGCAGCAGGACCCCGATGCGCCGAAACATATCTCGGTGGAAGACATGCTCAAGCAGTTGCGCGAGACCATGCCCAACGCGACCCAGTATCCAGATAAACTTCAGGACTCGATGAATCAGTACATGGACGAGTGGAATAGCCACCTGGGCAAAGAAATGCTTTTCCAGCACATTCGCCTGCTGCTGCCCAACTACAGCAATTCCGTCTCGTCCGATCTGCGTGTTATGGGCAAACCCACGCTGATTATCTGGTCGGAAAAAGACATGCAGTTTCCGCTCAAACTGGCGCAGCGCCTGCACCGCGAAATTCCTGAATCGCGGCTGGTCATCGTTCCCGACGCCGGACATATGATTCTGTTCGATGCGGCAGACAAGGTAGCGAGCGCGCTGACTGATTTTGTGGGCAACTTGTAATTAACCAACAAAAAATGCGCGGTGGTCGTAACCACCGCACATTTTTTGTTGGTTATAAACGCCTACGAAGCCAGTTTCACGCTCTTTCCATCGAAGGTCTTTTTCTTGTTCTTACGCTTAGCTGTAGCCTTTTCCAGGGTCTGCTGCTCCTGGCTGTATGCTTCGGAGCAGCGATTGTATTCTTCTGCTAACAGGATGTAGGTATCGTACATCTGCTCGAGGACTTCGAGCGGCTCGTCCTGCTGTTCTGCCATGACCAGGTCATGCCATTGTTGCTGCATGCGCTGCTCGGCATGCTGGAGTTCTGTCAAAGTCATTGTTTATTACCCCCAGTGCATTTCCACTTGACCGTTTCGGATTCGATGTGTATACTTTCCCTCCACGGGGGTAGGAGCCTTGTTCCTGTTACGACCCGCTTGAGGGTACTGCACTAGTCAGCTTCCCCGCTCGCCCTGCCCCGGTGATTATGACGCTTTACTACGACTCTGTCTCTGCTCATTGTACTCGTGGCTGAGCTGCGTAATCAGTTCTTTCGCAGCCAGGTAGGTGAGGGTGTCGGGATGCTCCGGCTCCGGCTTGCCAAGATGCTGACACAACTTCCGCAAACTGCTCAACTGCTGCTCGGTCGCGGGCGTACTCGCGTCCGCGCTGCCGTTGCTGCCGTTGGTCTTACCATTTCCGTTAGTCGCCGCTGTTGTGACGGGGCGAGCGGCAGCTACCGGCTTGCGGCTTGCGCCGTTACTCTCAACGGGGGCTGGAGCAGGGGCGCGATCTACGGGAGCATCTACGATGCGATGCTGTTCGTCAAGTTCAGGAGCAAACTGGGTGCCATAGCCAATTTTCGCAAGCGCTCGACCAGTTGCGCCGGTATCGGCTTTTTCGATGTAGTCATCGAAATCGACCGCGCATTCGGACTTGACCGCTTCACCGACTTTGCCTTTGCCGTCCTCAACACGCACATGGAAGTAGGCCCAGCCACGCGCCTTCTTCAGCACCTTCTCGCTGCGGCGAGTGTCGTTGTTCCACTGATAGACTTCGCGCTCAACTTCACGATCAGGGTCGATGATCTTCTCAACGATGGTGATTTTCCCCTCTGGACACTGTTCGTTGAACCAGACAAGCCGCCATTGTACCGGCAGATAGTCGGCGGAGCCACCCCGATTCTTAATCTGCATCAAATGGTCGTTCGGGTTAAAAGAGCGAGTCGGCTGCTCCTCACGACCTGTACCATTTTGTTTTCCGCTCATGAATTGTTCCTCTTTCTCACTCTTCTAGAAACTTTGTTCTAGAACATTATACAAGTCTTGACATATTCTGTCAAGTTGGGCTATAGAGATATTCTTTTTGAGGGGAAAAGAGGTGGTAATAAGGATGCTTTGGTTTTTAACGGAACCATTCCCTCGCCTTCCACGTCTTCTTTTGCAAGAACCTTTCAGGGGTGTGCTATGCGAGGAAAAATCGTTCTTAGCGGGAAGGATATCGGTTATCTACTGCTGCTGGCCGGGATGCTTTTATTAATAGGGCGTGCCTGCGTCTTTGTCCTGTCGCTCTATCATCCACCTCCGCCGCCTCCGCCACAACCATCTTTTACCTCGGTCAGCGTTGAAAACGAGATTGCGTATTTCCAGGGCGGTGATGGCATCTACGCCTTGCGGGTAAGCGATGGCAAGCAGGTCTGGCATGTCAAGAAAAATCTCTTCGGGCAGATTGTCGTCGATAACGGCGTTGTCTACGCGGCGGAACTCAATACGCTTTACGCTCTGCATGCAAGTGATGGTAAACAACTCTGGCAAAGCGCTATCATCGAATATGCTTACGCTCAGCCGCCACAGGTTATTAACGGGCTGGTCTATGTTTACAATGGCGAAACATTGTATGTCCTTCATGCTGCTAATGGCTCTCTCGCATGGAAAACTGATATTCAGTCACCCGCCTCATTTCAGGTAGTTAACGGCGTCTTCTACTACAGTGAGACAAGTGGCCTGAATTCTCAGCAGGTGGATATACTCTACGCCTTACGTGCCAGTGATGGACATCAGATATGGTCATTCACTACGCCGCCGCCGGTATGTGTCCTGTTGGGCTTCACTATCGTGAGTGATGTATTCTATACCAATACCACCTGCCAGGATCATTCTGGAAGAATCTACGCCTTCCAGGCAAGCAACGGCAGGCAGATCTGGAATACAGCCTTAGAAGGTGATATCAGCGTCGCGGATGGAAATGTATACGTCTACCCATCGCTTGCAGTGAATACATCAGACAATCTTACCTATGCTTTGAACGCCAGCGACGGCCAAAAACGCTGGCAATTCGCGGGAGATCAGTCACAAGAAGCCTACGCCCCCAAAATCCTGGCACCGGGCAATGGCAAGGTATATGAAATTCTGGAGAACCGTATCTATGCCCTTCGAGCGAGTGATGGTCAAACACTATGGAGCATTGTGGGTGGGTACAATGATAAAACTCGAGAGGCGGAGTCGTTCTATAGCCTTACCTTTTCAGAGGTAGACAATAACATATTCTATTACCGGAGTACATTCAGCAAGCCTGTTACTGGTACTCCTTTTACGCGCCTGCATGCGCTGGATGCCACTACCGGCAAACAGCTCTGGCTCTTTCAACAAAGCGTGGCACAATCGCGGTGGGACAAGGTGAGCATCGATACAAAATCTATCTTCATTACTGCCAGTGATACACAATCGCTGACCAAAATTTACGTGCTGCAAACAGATACTGGCAAACAGGCTGGCTCTGTGCAGTTAAAGGTCCGGGCCAAAGATATCCTTATTACGGATAACTACATCTTCATTGACCTGGTTGTAGGTGATACCACCTTCAGCTACTATCTCTTCGCCACGCAGCCTACGAAAGATGGGGGCAAGCAATTGTGGAGCTTTATGGCTTAGTGTAAAATCGACCGAAAGCCACCAGGAGCTTCCTGCTTCTCTCTACACCAGGGAATACTTTTCCCCTACCGCTTGTTATATACTATTACTCAATGAGTGAGTATATCCGGCAAGAGGTGGTAGGAAATCGCTATGAGCAGCACGAATATTTATAATGAGATTCAGTCATCATTAAAGCATGGGCAGCGCGTAGCCGTTGCGACGGTTGTGAAAACAATAGGCGCTACCACATGTGGCGTAGGCACAAAGATGCTGATACGGGCCGATGGTAGCACCAGTGGCACCTTTTCCAGCGCGAAAGTAGACGCGCAGGCGGCACAGGAAGCAATGCAATCTTTGCGCGATGGCGAGTCACGCCTGATACATGTTCATCTTGAGCCAGATCAGGCCGTTGGCAGTTGCGGCGGAACCCTGGAACTATTCATCGAAGTGCTTCATCCAGAGCCTCGCTTGATAATTGCTGGTGCGGGTTATGTCGCTCAAGCGCTGGCGAGGCTGGTTTCATATCTTGATTTCCGCATTGTGGTCGTTGATGATCGACGCGACCTCGCTGATCCTCATTCTTTCGGCGAAAAAGTGCAGCTCACGTTCGGCGATATTCCCCAGACCATTCACGAGCTTGAACCGGACGAGGCAAGCTGGATTGTAATTGTCACACGCGGACATAATCTCGATAAGGATGCGCTAAGGGCTGCCCTGGAAACACACGCTCGTTACGTCGGCATGATTGGTAGCCCGGGCAAAATCAAGAATATCTTCCGCCACCTGCTCGAAGAAGGCATTTCGCGCGAACAACTGGAAAGGGTGCATACTCCTATTGGTCTCGATCTTGGCGCGGAGACGCCTGATGAGATCGCGCTGAGCATCGCTGCTGAGATGGTTATGTTACGGCATAACGCGAGCGGCAGGCCGCTTAAGACGATGCATAATTTTGTAGAAGATGCATTGGAAGCAGTCAGCAGGCATTGATTCTATTTATACCTGAACATAAAGCCATTCGGAAAATAGTTTGGTTTTTGTAGGGACGCGATTGATCGCGTCCCTACATTGTTTAGGCCAATCCCAGTAGACGTTTTGCTTCCTCAAGGGGTATTGTTTCGCCATTCTCTATAGCCCTGAACCCCTCGCGAATAGCCTGCATAAGTTCCTCGTCTTGCAAAATTTCAAGTGTTTCTAGTAGAGATTCAAGTTCCTGATTCCTATCTTCCAGGTAGTCAAACATTATCTTTTTACTCCCTTTATAAATCTCACAGTAACAGTTCCTAACAAACAATACACAATCGCCATAACGAAAATGACCTGGTAGCCCAGTATCGGGTTGCCGCTATTGTTGAAATGGTCGATGATGGGGCCGCCGATGACGGGGGCGATGACCTGGGGGAGCGAGAGGGAGATGTTCCAGACGCCCATGTCGCGAGCGTAGTGTTTGGCCGAGGGCAGCACGTCAGCCACCAGCGCCCAGTCTACGCTTTGATAGGCTCCGTAAGCGATGCCGAAGATGGCTCCTGCCAGCAGCACGATGAGCAGCGAGTGGAAGATGACGAAGACGAAGCCGACCAGCGCCATGAAGAAGCCGGAGATATAGACAAGGCGTTTGCGTCCGAAGCGGTCCGAGAGCCAGCCTGCGGCAAAGGCGCTTACGAGGCTGGTGAGCGAGACAATAATTACGAAGTTGCGGGATTGGGCTTCCGGGTCGGGAACTCCTACGGCATCGCGCATGTAGTATTGGAAGTAGGTCTGGATGGTGTAGATGCCGAGCATCATGACCAGGCGCGTTGCCAGCACCCAGGCGAAATCGGGGTCGCGGCGCGGGTGAAAATCGAACAGGCGCAGCAGGCCAACGGTGGCAATCAATTCCAGTATCAATTCCTGTGCGTCGCTGCTGATGTGCAGTCCCGGCCCCTGTATGGAATTCCAGAGCGTCATCAAAAGCCATGCCAGGGCCGTAACAACCACCGTTCCTAAAACGTTCAGTATTGTAGAGCGCGAAAAGCGTTTGTACCAGGGAACTCGTTGTTGCCCGGTGGGCTGAAGCAGCGTGCCTTTGTCTTGATACACCGAGAAAACGGTTATCAGCATCAGGCCCAGCAACACGGCTATGATGGTGCCGTAGGCAATCCAGAGGCCGCGTGTGTAGTCAGGCATGGGCAAATTGCTAACGACGAAGAGGCTGGCAACGGTGACGCCTGCGACGGTTCCGGCAATGGAAAGAAGTCCCATCACGCCTGAAGCCAATCCACGTTGCTCTTCCGGCACAATATCGGGCAGCAGGGCGTGAAAGGGAGCTTGAGCGGCATTGCTGGAGAACTGGACGAGAATATAGGCGATGGCCAGCGAGACGATATCACGTGAGGCAGCCATCCAGGCCAGGGCAGCAATATTGACAAGCGTGCCAACGAAGATATAGGGGCGACGGCGACCCCAGTTTGCCAGCCAGCCGCGTGTTCTGTCGCTGAGCGTGCCAAAGAGCGGGTTGGCAAACAGCGAGACGAAGGCTCCCGGCACCAGCACAAAGGCCAGGGCAACGCCTTTATCGGCATTGCCGACAATCTTGTAAACCTGGCTGGGAAGAATGATAATAGCAAGTGCGGCCCAGTGAAAGTTGAGGGCAAGCCAGAAGATGCTGATGGATAAAATGTGTGTCCAACGGATTTTTGGAAGAGCAGGAACAGCGGAGTGCGCAGCTATCGTTCCCGCGTCTTCATGTTCCATCATTGCCACAAGGCACCTCTCCGTCTATACTTCTTTTTCCTTAAACGTGTATTTAAGGACAAATTGACCAGGAAGGATTTTCTATGGCTGGCAAACGTGCTTTTATTATACGAATTTTTGTACCGCTTTGTCTCGTATTGCTCACATCCTGTAGTAGTTCGCCCCCAACTTCTACTGCAACACCGACACCAACGCATGTAGTAAATAGACCAACGCCCGTACTTTCCCCGTCGCCAACCAGCACGCCTAATAAAACCCCTACCCATTACACGGAAAAAGTACTCTACTCCGGCAGGCTCAGGCCGGATGATATGGCGTTTGATAAGCAAGGTAATATACTCTTCAGCGACTTTTATCATGGCACCATCAGTCGCATCAACTCTGATGGCTCGGTCAGCCTGGTTATCAGCGGCATCGCGGGACCCGAGGGAATTGTTGTGCTTTCAGATGGCACGATGATTATTGCTGAGCAGCGCACAAATCGTATTCTCGCGCTTGCTCCTGGGTCGAAATCGCTGAGTGTGCTGCGCGTTCTTCCCGGCGTTCCAAGTGGCGCGTCCTGCAAGGATGGCGTTGATGGTATCGCTTTTGACCCGTTCAATAAGACGCTGATTATTCCCGATAGTCCTACGGGCGCGGTCTACAGTTTGAGTCTTGATGGTAACACTATGAAGTTGCTCAATTCGAATATTGTGCGCCCGGTTGGAGCGGCAGTCGATAGCCAGGGCAACATCTACGTGGCGGATGAATGCGGTGGGGCAGTGGACCGCATCACGCCGGATGGCAAAATGACAAAGCTGGGCGGCTTCGGCATGCCGGACGATGTGGCCTTCGATTCGGCGGGCAATATGCTGGTGACTGATCTGAAGACAACTATTCACGCGCTTGTGAGAGTACTGAATGGTAGCGGCAAGCATCAGACGCTAGCGAGCAAAGGGTTCATTGAACCCCAGGGACTGCTGGTCGATAAAAATGATAACATATACGTATCGGACGACTACGCAGATAAAATAGTGGAGTTTTTACCGGCATGAGTAAACTCACTTCCATGAGAGAGGCCATTCAGCGATACGTGCCTGATGGCTCCTCGGTTGCGCTCAGCCTGGCGTTGGAGCCGCTTATTCCTTTTGCGGCAGGTCATGAGATCATCCGTCAGGGCAAGCAAAACCTATCGCTCATCGGCCCCATCTCCGATATGCTCTTTGACCAGCTTATCGGTGCTGGCTGCGTCTCTAAGATTATCGCGGCCTGGGTCGGCAACGTCAGCGAAGGGCTGGCGCATTGTTATCGCCGCGCCATTGAGCATTCCATTCCGCGCCCGCTCGTTACCGAGGAACACAGCAACTTCAGCATCAGCCTTGCTTTATTCGCGGCCAGCATTGGTTCGCCTTTTATTCCCACGCGCACGCTGCTTGGAAGCGACCTTCCCAGGCAGAATCCAGCATTACGGATTGAGCCATCACCTATAGACGGAACTCCATTGCTGTTCGTACCCGCCGTTACACCGGACGTGGCGATTATTCACGTGCAGCGCAGCGACGAGGACGGCAACGCGCATATCTGGGGCAATGTCGGCATCAGCGAAGAGGCTATGCTGGCGGCACGCAATGTTATTTTGGTTGCTGAAGAGATCGTGCCACGCGAGATAATTGTCAGCGACCCCAATCGCGTTCTCGGCCCCTCGTTCAAAGTGTGCGCCGTTGTGCATGAACCCTGGGGCGCGTATCCTTCCGCTGTGCAGGGTTATTACAACCGCGACCACGCCGCTTATGGGGAATATCACAAGCAAACACGCAGCCTGGAGGGCTATCAACGCTGGCTTGAGGAATGGGTGCTGAACGTCCCGAATCGCGCCGCGTATCTCGAAAAAGTGGGAGAAGCACGCTTGAAGGCGCTGGGAGTCAAAGAACATCGCTATGCCGCGCCCGTTGATTACGGGTATTAAGGGGAGTAAGGCCGTTATGGAATATACAGCAAGAGAACTGATGGTTGTCTGCGCCGCCCGCCAGATACGCGATGGCGAAAACGTCTTCGTCGGTATGCGCCTGCCCCTCATCGCCTTCGCGCTGGCAAAACGCACGCACGCGCCCAATTGCGTCGGACTTTTCGAGGCTGGTTTATTGCGCGATACGCCCTCGAAAGAACTGCTCTATACAATGGGTGACGCGCCAAACATTACAGGGGCGCTGTGGGCTACAAGCACTTTGAATATTATGCGACCGCTTGCGGCAGGCAATGCTCATCTCGGCTTCATCGGCGGCGCGGAAGTTGACCGCTACGGCAATCTCAATACCTCGCTGATTGGCGACTGGAAGCATCCCAAAGTGCGCCTGCCGGGCAGCGGCGGCGGAGCAGATATCGCCTCATTCGCGCAGCGCCTCGCCATCATCATGCAACACGACCCACACCGGCTGCGCGAAAAAGTTGATTATGTGACCAGCCCTGGCTATGGTTATCCCGATGAGCATGGGCCAGCAGGGGAAGCCTGGAGAAAACGGGTTGGCTTACCAAGAGGCGGCCCTGCTGCCCTTATTACAACGCTGGCCGTGTTTACGTTTGATAAAGAAAGCGGAGAGGCGTTGCTACAATCCTATCATCCCGGCACCAGCATAGAGCAGGTACAGGAGCAAACAGGCTGGAAATTGAGATTGGCCGAGGATTGTAGAGAGACGGTGCCGCCGACGGAAGATGAGTTGAAGGTGATTCGGGAGTATGATCCGCAGGGGGTGTGGACAAGTTAGTTTAGTGAAAAGGGATGAAGGACTAACTGTAACGTCCTCATCCCTTTTTCATTGCTTGATTTAGTATAATTGCTATCTGCTGATAAAACTTCCTCACATTCACTCGTTCAGGCAAACCCGCTACCTGCCCATCGCCTAATTCCATAATCATCCAATTGCCATCTTTTCGTTGGGCCACGTCCATTGTAAAAAAGCGGCTTTGGACGTGTTTGGCAATCTCGTTAAAACGCTTCACGGGCGGTTTATCGGCCTCTTTGTAATCGTCTTCGTCCCAGTAGGGGGCTGAGGCAATTAGCTTGCCATCGAGATAGAACAGGCGGTATTCAGTGGTCAGGGGCATGTTGCTGGCCGGGTGAAAGCCAAGCGGCTCAAATTCGACGAACTCGCGAAATACCAGGCCTTCGTTGAGATCATCGCCCTGCAATTTCAGAAAGTTGCTGACAACTCGTTCTACTGCTTGCCTATCGGCAGCCGAAGGAATAAAGCATGCTTCTGTCCATTCGTGCTTGCGTGATTTCACATAATCTTTCAAAATCACGGGCTTGTTATCAAAGGGGCGCAAGAGTTCCATAATGGCGTCGATTGATACCTCTCCATTGACCTTCATCCATACCGATCTGGGAGTATGGCCTTCTATTACTGGATAGGACTCAGGGAAATAATGGCAATGCCTGTACGCTGCAGGAGTGTTGATAAGCAGGATATTGCGTTCTGCCAGCCCGTGATATAGTTGCTCATAAACATCCGGCTTCATCATCCAGCCGCGATAGATAGCTGTTTCGGCTTCATCAGCAGGCGTTACACGGCGCAAGGAGCGAGCAATGTCGCCTTCATCGACTAACGCCTCGAAGTTGATAACCGATAGATCAAAATTGACCTTAACGGCAGCTTCGACCTCCTGTTCATACATGAAGTCAGGGAGCAGGTTATTGAGCGGTGAAGCGCAAAAGATGACTCTCATAGATCAACCCCCTCGCTTGCCTCGTTTTCCCCTCGGCCCCGACCCATAATCCCCAAAAGGATCATCCCGCTCCCTTACAGCTTGCCGGAAACCTGCCTCTTTTGCGCGCGAGACAAAGTCGCGGCCTTCCTGGGTATGCCTGGCTATACCGTCGAAGAGGATGCCGAGGGAGCGGCTTGAGGCGAAGCCCATGTTTTCTACGGTTTGATTGCAGAGCAGTTTGAGCATGATAAGCTGGTTGAGAGGAACCTGGGCCATGCGACGGGCGAAGTTCATGGCGTGTTCTTGTAGTTGTTCTTCGGGTACAGTTTCGAGAATCAGGCCGATGCGCGCTGCTTCGCGGGCGGGTATTTCGTCGCCTGTGAGCAGGTAGCGTTTGGCTTTTTCCAGGCCCATACGGTAGACCCACATGGCGGTAGTTGGCGTTCCCCAGACTCGCGAGGGCGGGTAGCCAAATGAGGCATTTTCGGCGGCGATAATGATATCGGCGCACAATACCATATCAGTACCCCCGGCGATGCACCAGCCCTGTACGGCGGCGATGGTGGGCTTAGAGGCATACCAGAGTTTCATGTACACATCTACGAAACGTTTCATCATCTGCATATCGGCTACCGAGTCCCACACGCGCTCGCTGTTCTCCTCTTGCGCCTGAGCCTCAGTAGACCAGTCGAGTCCATAACCCGCGCAGAAAGCAGGACCGTCGGCGCGCAGGAGTATCACGCGCACATGTGGGTCTGCATCGGCCTCGTCGATAGCAGCAGCCAGTTCATCGCGCAAGGTTGGGGTGATGGTGTTGTATTCTTCAGGGCGGCAGAGAATGGTTGAGCGCACGCCAGCCTCGGTTTCGGTGCGTACAGCGGGGGATGTTGGCATATAAGGTCTCCTCGTTTCTTATTTGATGGATTCTTACTTACCTCGACATTGTATCCTTAGCAGGCTGCATTCCTCAATATTTTAAGCACAGGATGGGTGAGCATAACATTTGTGCAACAAGACCACAGAAGCCATCTATAGCGGAAGCCACCCATAAACAGGGGAACAGAAAGCCACCCGCAAGGGGATGGCTCTACACACCGCGTCATATTGTAGAGCCATCCCCTTGCGGGTGGCTTTCTGTTCCCCTCCCCCGATATGACGAACCCTTGTGCGGGACAATCTGAGCAAATATTTAGCTCATCTTGAGCTATCCTTGAGCTTTGCCCGCTACAATTGCACAGTGTAAGGGGGCAAGCGGCGCAGTCCTGGAAAGCTAACCTATACGTAGACATCTCGCTTCAGCCGCAAGCCCCACATGTTTCGCGCGATCTCACCCTATATAACAACAACGAAGTGAAGGAGACAGGTATGAATCGATTGACACGAGCGCGCAGGTGGATGGCGATGCCACTGGTGATAGGCTCTCTGGTGGCAGCTATCGCGCTTTCTTCCTGTGGGCATCCGGCAAATGCCGCCAATCCGAGCAAGCCTACAAGCGTTCCCTCGACAACTCAGCAGGCTCAACCTACGCATTCCAACAGCGTTAACGGTACCGATCAGCAAATTCAAAGTATCCTGCACCAGCTTGATGGCGCGCAGAACGATGTGAAAAACAGCGATTCGGCGGCTAATCAGGATGGCGGAAACTAATATCACACTATTTTGAAATTTGGGAAGGAACTCGTACGATGAAGAAACTTGTAGCAGCAATTTCTCGTATTCCACAACGTTTTACCGCTATTGGCGCGCTTTGCATCATCGCGCTTGGCCTCTTGATACCCTCTACAGCTTTCGCAGCGAGCGCGGCGGACAAGTGTGGCGCAAACGATACGTCATGCTGGATCAATCTCGGCAATTCCTTGATCGGGAAAAGGCAGGCTGACCTTACAAAGCTCAATAACCGGGTCAATGACCGCCTGAACGATCATCTCATCACCAACGATCAGGCCAGTGTTTTGCAATCTGATATTGCCACGAACCAGAACGGGCTTTCCGCGCTGCAAACAAAGCTTGATGCTGAGACCAGCGCGTCGGCTGCTAAGCAGGATGTCGCCAACATCTTCTTGCAATTCCGTATTTACGCGGTCGTGCTTCCGCGTGATTATCGCAGGCTTTACTATGATGTTGCCGTTAATGTCGATGCGAAAATGCGCGGCGTCAGCCAGTCGGTCGAAGAGGCCATCGAGAAAGCGCCTGCTAGCGAACAGCAGCAACTAAACGCACTTTACAATGATTACAAGTCGCAACTTTCGACGGCAGAGGGACAATTTGACCAGGCGGCAGCCGATTTCCCCGCGCTCACCCCGTCCAACTTCAACTACAATCGCTCCTCTTATGAAAGCACGTTGAGCAATCTCAAGAGCGCCTTAAAGACCATTCACACGGCCCTGCATCAGGCGGGAAGTGATCTACATCAGATCGCGCAAATTCTCAAGGATAAATAATTCTCCTGCCTTCTACAAGAAGAACAGGGTATCCGCGTATGGATGCCCTGTTCTTCTTGCTAATTGCTAGATAAGCTGTTCAGGATCGATGCCTAATGAGCGCAGTTTCTCAGCCAAAAGCATAGCCCGTTGCGCTTCTGCTTCAGCCTGAGTTAGGCGTGGGTTTCCCTGTGCATCATACAGGCGCAGCATATCGTTTTGCGGTACCAGCAGGCTTTGCAACTGTTCGCTCCACAGACTGCCATTTGGACGTGGGACCATTTCTTGCATCTGGCCAGTTTCGGCATCAAGCTGCCATCCGAACAGTCGCCGCCCTGTTTTGCGGTCAAATGTGCGTTCGTTGGGATCATAGTAGAAGTATTCAAGGACACCCATACGCGCATATTTGAGCGGCTTATCCTCAAGGTCATTGCGCCAGGTTTCATCGGAAGCAATCTCGAAAACTACCTGTGGAGCAGGCCCGGTGACGCCTACACGCCAGCTACGTAGGTAGCGGAACGGCGTTCCCTTGATTACTGCAATATCTGGAGCAAGCGGGTATTCCATGAAATTAGCGGTCTGGTAGAAATTGAGATTGGCAAAAATGGCGCAGACCTGACCATGAAACAGCCATCTCAGCACTTGAACAAGATAATCAATCAAATCACGATGTAGAGAACTCTCCCCCATCAAATCCTCTCTCGTGGGATGCGAGTCGTAGTAGTACGCTACCTCGTTTTCAATGTGTTTTGCCATTCGTGCCTATTCCCCCTTTTGAATATGCGAGTCGCTGCTCCATTCCGTCTCTTATCCCACCCGTTCATTAAGGCGCGTCCCTGGCGGGACGCGCCTTCACTTGTATGATACCATAGGACTTTGCAGGCAACAAGCGTTTATTGCTCTAAAAATCGCTCAATCCTGCTGCGTATTCCTTCGGGGGTTAATCCCAGGTGGGCATCATGTTCTTCCGGCTCGCCGTAGTGGTTCAGGACGCGATATGGTACGCCTATGGTTTCTACGCGGATGAGACGGGATTGCAGGGCATGGCAGATGTCTCGCACTAATGCGCCTTCGTAGTATGGCTCGACCAGCACAATGTTGCTGCTTGCGCTGGCGGCGCGAAGCGTTTCGCCGTCGAATGGGGCGAGTGTGGTGCAATAGAGTACAGTTACATCCATGCCTTCTACGGCGGCCAGGGTGCGGCCAAGCATGGGGCCAACCGCGATGACGGCTGCTTCATTGCCTTGTTTTACGACTTCCAGCTTGCCGAAGCGGACGGGCGAATTGAAAGGATTGGCGCTTTCGCTGAGGCGATAGTAGGTGTTCGCTCCATTGGCGTAGGATGCGCGAAAGAGGATATCAAATTCTTGCGCGGTTCCTGGGACTACTACCTGCATTCCTGGTAGCGTGTGCATAAGGGCTACGTCTCCAGGACCGTGATGAGTCATGCCCTCTACGCTGTAATCGTAGGATGCGCCTGTGCTGATGAACTTGCCGCTGAGTTGTTGGTAGACAAAATCGTCCTTGATCTGCTCAAATGGACGTTCGACGAGGAACGGGGCGAAGGAGTGCATGACGGGGATGAAGCCTTCGAGGGCAAAGCCTGCTCCTACGCTGATTAGAGTTTGTTCCATAATGCCCAGGTTTATCACGCGCCTGGCTATGTGAGGGTTGTCTTTGCTAAAGAGGCTATTACTGATCGCGGCAAGCAGTACCACCAGTCGCTCATCTTGCTTCGCGAGGTCTTCCAGCGTTTTTACCATTTGTTGTCGCATGTTCATTACTTTCTTTCCCCCTACTTGTGAATTAAGGCGACAACAGCCGTTGGACGGGCTTCATCTTGATAAGTGAGCGCCGCGTATATCTGCTCGTGGTCGCGTCCATTGACGGTTGTAGCATGCCAGCCGAAAGCCGCGAATTTCTCCGCGATATCTCCGAGGTCTGGCGCGCTGGTGAAATTGTTGATGACGATGGTGGTGAGATTGTTTAATTTGCGGCTTCCGGCGAGCAGGATGGACTCCCAGATGCTGCCCTCGTTGCATTCACCGTCGCCGATTAAGGCGAAGACACGGCGGTCGTTTTCTTTGAGTTGCAAAGCCATCGCCATACCTATCGCCATCGGCAGGCCGTGTCCAAGTGAGCCAGTAGAAGTTTCGGCTCCTGGCACCTTGTTACGGTCCGGGTGAGCGCCCAGGATGCTATCCCATTGCATAAAGGTCTTTAATTCCTCTTTGGGGAAAAAGCCTTTATGGGCAAGCACAGCGTAGAAGGCTTCCGGGCCGTGTCCCTTGCTCAGCACGAAACGATCTCGCTGCTCCATGCGAGGATTCTTTGGGTCGTAGCGCATTACGCGGTCGTACAGCACCCATAATACGTCGAGTGTGGAATTGGAACTTTCATCATGTTTCTCATCACCTGTCATGTAGGTGATGAGGTGTTTTACCTGTTCAAAATCCCCGGTCATTATTTTCTGCTCCTGATAGCTTTTTCATATTCGGAACCTGGCTTGCGTGGGAAGATAGCTATTTGTCCTCTAGCCGGAAATATGTTCCGCTTCCCGCGATTACCAGGCTCGTTACAAGCTTACGCTAATCTTTGTTTGAAAACAATGAACCGAGGTGCAGTTGTGGCCTGTTCTATTGGACAGGGTTTTGCGGGAAAAATGAGGAAAAGGGATGATGGTTGTTAATTTCTGTAGGGACGCGATTGATCGCGTCCTGCTCGATCACCCCGCTATAAGCCGAGGCAGGACGCGATCAATCGCGTCCCTACAGAATGCCGAATCATTCTCTAAATGTTCATCATTGCATCCCTACAAGTTAGTGATGCAACAGTTGTCCGATCTTGCTACGCACACGCGGCAGGACGTCTTTGGCGTAGCTTTCGATGAAGGTACGCTGGTCGGGGAGCGCGGAATGGAAGACCAGGTGATCGAAACCCAGGTCGATGTACTGCTGGATGAACTTGACGTGGTCGTCCGGGTTGGATGAGACACAGGCCATCTTCTTGATGGTGTCCATTCCTACCGACTCGCCGTTCTCCTGAGACATCTTTGGCGTGTAAATCTTCTGATCGAATAGCGCCGGGATGAAGGTGCCAGCCCAGTATTTCTTCTGTGCCTCAAGGGCTTTATCGAGGTTCTGGGTGTATTCGACATTCAATTCGATGATCTTGGGCAGCTTGTCGGGGTCTTTTCCGGCCTGCTTCGCGGCGTCGGAGAAGTTCTTCAAAATTTGTTTGTAGATGTCAGGCTGTTTGCCACCTACAGTAAAGAGGCCATCACCATATTTACCTGCGAAGGTGGCGCTGTCAGGCACCAGGGCAGAAATGTAGATCGGAATGGGTGAGGCGGGCGGCGTGAAGAGTTTGGCCTTGCGCGTCTGATAGTAGCGACCCTCATAGGTCACTTCCTCGCCGCTTAGCAGAGTGCGAATGAGATCAATGGCCTCGGCCAATCGCTCCTGGCGTTCCACGTATTCAGGCCACATGCCGGTTGCGGCGTATTCGTTCAAGGCTTCGCCGGTGCCAACGCCCAGGTAGACACGATTGGGAGCGTAGCATGAAACTGTGGCTACCGCCTGAGCGATAATCGAGGGGTGGTAACGCAAAATGGGGCAGGTTACGCCTGTACCCAGGTGAATATTCTTTGTCTGCACTGCTACCGCGCCGAGCCATGTCCAGCTAAAACAGGCCTGCCCGGCTTCGCTCCACGGGTTAAAATGGTCGCTGACATCCAGAAAATCATAGCCTGCCTGGTCGGCGGCTACGGCATACTGCGTCAATTCGACGGGCGGAAATTGTTCCGGGCCAGCTTTCCAGCCAAGTTTTACCATTGCAAAGTCCTTTCTATCTCACTTCTTGCCTTCTATACAGTTTCTTCTCCTATGCGCAACGCAACAAGACTCCTGAGAGTTTTGTATTGGGGTGAGGCATAGGAGATACACTATCCACACATACAATGCGTATCAAAAAGCAAGATAGTTTCAGGCTGCTAAATGGATACCTTTAAGGCAGCTCTAACCAGCCGGATCTCATCATACGAATATTCATCCCCCAGGACTTCTTTGATAGGCTTAAGCCGCTCGTCACCGACTTCGCGGATGACATCCTCAATTTTTTGAAAGCGTTCGGCTGGAACTATTCTTTCGATATTTAACCGCTCGCCAGCTTCAAGCAGTTCGGTGATGTGACTGAGGACAGTGCTACGGGCCATACCTCGTTTCTCGGCTATCTCCTCTATAGTCAGTCCTTGTACGTAGAAAGCGCGAGTGATTTGAGATGAAGGCGTGATGCTGGCGCGAGGAGCGACTTCACGTTTTTCGGTGGGTTCCGGTTTGGGAGCCTGGGGAAGTTCGATGCCCATTTTCAGGCCGCGCTGCTCGCAGAAGAGGGCGATTTCTTCGGTGAACGGCATGAAATACAGACTGAGTTTGCTGCTGCCAACGCCAGGGATGCGAGCGAATTGTTCCTGGGTCTGGGGGCGTAGCTTTGCCATTGCGCGCAGGCTGGTATCAGGGAAGATGACGTAGGGCGCGACTCCCTGGGCATCAGCGATGCGCTTACGCAGCTTACGCAGGTGATCGAAGAGTTCTCCTGTGCCTGGCTCGTCGGGAATAAGATCGATGGGGCTTATCCTGCCTACAGCCTTCTGCTCTTTTTCGGGTTTCGCGGGCGCGACTTTTACTGGTGTGGGGATCTCCACTGTGCGCTGCTTGCGAATTACTTCGATTGAAAGGGCGTTGAGACGAGGGACGGAATAGCCATCATTCGTCATATCTAACAGTCCCTGGTGAATCAAGGCGCGGCCAATGCGCATCCATTCATCTACACTCAACTCTTTACCGTAGCCGTAGATGGGTAGCAGGTCATGTTGCGAATCACGTATTTTTTGCGTATTCGCGCCGCGCAGGACGTCTATAACATGGCGCAGGCCGAAACGCTGCTGGGTCTTGCCGATGGTGAACAACAGTTTGATAGCTTCTTTCGTGCGGTCTTCCAGCACCATTTCGCGATGGCAGTTATCGCAATTGTCACATGTTTCTTGTAGCTGCTCACCAAAGTAGGCCAGGAGTACTTTGCGGCGGCATTCTGTCGTCTCGCAATAGGCCGCTATCTGCTGCAATTGCTGGCGAGCTATCATTTGTTCCTGCTCATCGACCTTCTGATCGATGAGGAATCCGAGTTTGACGCGGTCGCCGGGATTGTAGAAAACAATACATTTGGCGGGCAGGCCATCTCGTCCGGCGCGGCCTGATTCCTGGTAGTAGCCCTCGAGGTTGCGCGGCATGTCATAGTGAATGACGGCGCGCACATCTGGTTTGCCAATGCCCATACCAAAGGCGATGGTCGCCACCAGCACAGAGACATCATCGCGGATAAACTTCTCCTGATTTTCGGTGCGCTGCTCGCTGGTCATTCCTGCATGATAGGGCTGCGCGGAGATGCCATTTTGCTGCAAAACCAGGCTCAGATTCTCAACCGACTTGCGGCTAAAACAGTAGATAATGACGGATTGTCCATCCAATTCGCGCAGTAAATTGATGAGTTCTTTCGTTGTGTTCTTACCTGAGCTTTTCTCACGGACTTCATAACGCAGGTTGGGACGGTTGAAGCTGGCGATATGTACGTGTGGGTCGCGCAGGCGTAGCTGGGTAAGAATATCTTCACGCACACGCTCAGTGGCGGTGGCGGTAAGCGCCATCATAGGCACCTGTGGATAGCGCGAGCGCACCAATCCCAGTTGGCGATACTCCGGTCGAAAATCATGGCCCCATTCGCTTACACAATGTGCTTCGTCAACAGCAATCAACGATAGGCCAACGTTGTTCTCTACTTCATCAAGCAGGAACAAAAAGTTGCCTGTCACCAACCGTTCGGGGGCTACATAGAGCAACTTTACTTTGCCATTGGCCGCGTCTCGTTCGCGCCTTGCTCTCTCTTCAGCAGTAAGCGAACTATTGACGAAAGTGGCGGCGATGCCATTGGCGCGCAATCTATCAACCTGATCATGCATCAAGGCGATCAGAGGTGAAATGACGATGGTTAATCCCGGCAATAACAGGGCGGGCAATTGATAGGTTAAAGACTTGCCGCCGCCTGTTGGCATTAATACAAAGGTGTCGCGCCCGGATAGTACATGTTCAATGATTTCCTGTTGTCCCGGTCGAAAACTTTCGTGGCCAAATTGTTCTTTCAGCGCCTTCTGCATCTGTTCTCGCTGTCCCAAAACTCTTTCCTCCCGACATTGTGCCAGATACTATACCATAGAAAGAGGCATTCGTCTTCATTATTTAGAACAGAAATTTGTGGGTTTTTCCCCTTGACTTTTCATATCTTTTCGATATATATTTATTATATCGAAAAGATATAGTTCGTTTCTGACGAAGAATGAGAAAAGAACAAGGAAATCTCCTCCATGCAGGCGGGAACTACTGGAAATAGCGGGCGTAAATCTGTCATTTACGAACTTTTTATTCTGGGCGAGCTAATGGATGGCCCACACTATGGCTACTTGTTGCGCGATATTCTGGGTAGGTTGCTGGGGCCGTTTCGCAACATTAGCTGGGGCGTGCTTTACCCACTTATTCGCCAGTTAGAACAGGAGGGATTGATCGCGCTGGAAGAAAGTGAGCTGGAAGAAAAAGGATCGGGCAGCAAACAGAGCAAAGCCTATCATATCACTGACGCGGGACGCCACCGCTTTATGGCCTTGATGCTCGATAAAGGTGAATTTACCGCCGACTATCCTGAACTCTTCGTAGTAAAGCTGAATAATCTCCAGCATTTGACGCCGACTCAACAATTGACTGTGCTTCAGCACTACCAGGAGTATCTTGAGATGGAAAAGGTGACGCTCCTGCGAGGTCAACAAAAAATTCTTGAGCGAGTCATTGGTGTGCCAGAAGAACAGCAGCCGCATGTCCTGGAGGTAATCGATTTCCGCGTAAACAAGGTTCAGGCTCAACTTGACTGGCTGCATCGCAAGATCGCCAGCATGCTTCAGCCATAAGCCAACACCGCTTTCAGGCTATATTCTATAAAACAGCCTCACTCTTTTTGAACAAAGCTAAAGATATATTTTGTCTTTTACCGTCAAGCGTATGTCCGTATGTCAATATAAAGGAGTATATACCATGAACGAAACACGAACTTCTTCTCGCTTTCTGCGCCGGCCTTTATCGTCTACCGCAAAACTTACAATCGGTGTGTTCCTGGTAAATGCGCTTCTCTGTGGCATCTTTGGCTTGCTGCTTGGGCTTCCAGATGGACTGGCTTTGTTGAGCGTCACGGCGGTACTGGTGATTTGTAGCGGCCTGATGCTGCCTGGCCTGCGTTGGGCTTCCTTACTGGGAGCCGCGTTTTGCGGATTTTTCATTATTCCCATGCTGACCAGAACGCCTTTTCCGGTCTATCATCTGACGCATCCAAAACCAGAATTTCTGGCCTTTGTGTTGGACGTGCTGATATTGGCGCTGTTCTTGATGGGTCTGATAGCGGGGCTGGCTACTACAGTGCAAAATTATCGCGGGAGTGATACACATATGCCACGCTGGCTTTATACTACTGTGATGCTTATGGTGGGCATAGTTGTAGGAGCAATTCTCATCGCAGGAATCGCCGAGCCGGTTGTCAGCGCCAATACGCCGCTCCCATCAGGAGTACCGGCGGTGCATATGGGTCTCAGTACCTTCGGACAATCGACCGTCACCATCTCTAAAGGCTCAAAACTGCTGCTGATCGATGACGGAAGCTACTTTCACATCCTGGCTAACGGCTCATGGGAGAACGGTTCGCCTCATACCGTACAGGAAAGCGGCGCACCCACAGTCAACAATGTTCAGGTTACAGGCGGCAGCATTGAAATCGGTCCGTTCAACACTGCTGGAACTTACCACATTTATTGCACAGTGCATCAGGGTATGATGCTGACTATTATTGTCCAATAGCGTGACTCTTGCAGAGGTAAATAGGTGACCATGAGAAATCACCTATTTACCTTATTTTTCGATATGGAACTCTTCCCGCTCAACTTCCGTCATCAAAATTGGAGGTTGAGAAATCATGCGCAATATAAGGATGATCGGTTTTCTTTCAGCACTCGCCTTTTGCCTGATAGCGTGCGGGACGAACCAGTCCCCGAACAACACGGGTGGCCCATCAAATACGCCCAATACAACGCCAAATGGTACCACACCTTCGCCAACAACGAATAAGCCTTCCGGCACTCCCACACCTGGACAGGTCACACTCACATTGGATAAATCGCATTATGCGACGAATGAGACGATAAAAGTTACGATTTTAAATAGCCTCTCGAAGACGATCTATACCACAGATCACCAGACAAGCTGTACGATGCTCCAACTGCAAATCCAGATCAACGGCAACTGGCTCCCCTATGGTCGCTGTTATAGCATGCGGCCTACGCGCATCGTGCAGCTTTCGCCCGGTTCTCAAACGTTGCAATTGCTTCCGCCATCTTCAAATACGCCGAAACCGGTGGCGAGTGTAAGCTGGCCGGCTGGCACGTACCGCGTTGTTTTTGTGTATAATATGGGGCCAAACGAGGGGAGCGTTCGTGGGGCTATGGCACAATCGGAACCATTTAGTATTGGCTAGCTGAAGCTCCAGATATGAGAAAAATAGAACATTTGGCTTATAAATCATTGCCAGATGGCGTTTTACTGTGTACAATTGCTTTGAGAGCTGAGAAAACTTTTTGAAAGATGACAACTATGATTACTTCGCAAAGGGTATGTAATGCGTCTCCATTTTTAAAATGGGCAGGTGGTAAAACTCAGCTTCTTCCAGTCATTCTACAACATGTTCCTTTCCATTTTGATACCTACATTGAGCCATTTCTTGGCGGTGGCGCGCTTTTTTTCGAGTTGCAGCCCAGGAAGGCGGTGCTAGCCGATTCCAATGCAGAGCTTATCAATTGTTATACTATGGTACGCGATAGAGTGGAAGATATCATCGCGGAACTAAGTAGCTATTCATATTCAGAAGAGTTCTATTACGAGCTTCGCTCTCAGGAGCCACAAGACCCTATTCTTCGCGCTGCGCGTTTGATCTATCTCAACAGGACATGCTACAACGGATTGTACCGTGTCAATAAAAAGGGGCAGTTTAATGTTCCCTTTGGGAAGTATCACAATCCGGTTATTTGTGATACGGAACGATTGCGAGCAGCTAGCGCGGCTTTACAACACGCAGAACTGTATTGCTCCGACTATCGAGAAGCGTTACGCAACTTTGCTAAGCCTGGAGACTTTATCTACATTGACCCACCCTATCACCCTGTCTCTCAATATTCCGATTTTAAACGCTATACGGCGGAATTCTTTTATGAAGAGGATCAACTTACGCTAGCCCAAAAAGTGAAAGAACTCGCTGAGCAAGGAAGCTATGTGCTGGTCAGCAACTCTTATTGTGACTTTATCCTGAATATCTACCGGGACTTTCAGATTATCGAAGTGTCAGCTAAACGCAATATCAATAAAGACCCACAAAAACGTGGCGATGTGAAAGAGGTACTGGTTGTATGCGGACATTATTCTTCACTCCACCAAACTACCCGCCAACTCGCTTTATGGGAAGCAAGCAGGGAATCCTACCTTACATCTGGGATGCAGTAAAACATCTGCCTTTCACTACCGTATTGGATGCTTTTAGTGGTAGCGGGTGCGTTGGTTACATGTTCAAAACGCAGGGAAAAGCAGTTATTTCTAACGATTTCTTGAAATATTCATATCACCTGGCAAATGCGCTGATCGCCAATTCCACAGAAACGCTTTCCGAGGATGATAGAGCGATGCTGCTGGCAGAAAACCCGGCGCGGCAAAACTTTATTCAAGAAACCTTTGGCAACATCTATTTTGACGATACGGATAATCTTTTCCTGGAGAACACTATCGCCAATATCCAGCAATTGAGTTCACCCTTTAAACAATCTCTAGCCTTATCAGCCCTCAATCGAGCCTGCATCAAACGTCGTCCGCGTGGGGTTTTTACTTATGTAGGTCATCGCTACGACGATGGGCGCAAAGATTTACGCCTCTCCTTACAACAGCAGTTTCTTCAAGCTATTGACATATTGAATGAGGCAGTATTTGACAACGGGCAACAAAATCTGGCTCTTAATCAGGATGTCTTCAGTCTGGATGTTACTCCTGATCTGGTGTATTTAGACCCGCCGTATTACACGCCGCTTTCCGATAATGACTATCTGCGTCGCTACCATTTTGTAGAGGGTCTAAGTTGCTACTGGCAGGGAGTGGAAATTTTGCATCATACAAAAACAAAAAAGCTCCGCAAATATTATACCCCTTTCGACTCATGTATCGAAGTTTATGGCGGGTTTGAACGACTCCTCAAGAAGTTCTCTCAAAGTATACTGGTCGTTTCCTACTCCTCAAATTCTTTACCTACCCGTGATGAACTGACAGAGATGCTGAAAGCGCTGAAAAAGAATGTGTTTGTGCATATTATTCCGCATAAATATTCCTTCGGAACGCATGCTCATAAAGTAGGCAACCAGAACAATACTGTGCAGGAATATTTGTTTGTGGCCTATTAATTCCATTTGTAAGGATGTAGTAAGTGAAAACCTGGAATATCGGCAATACAACTGTGCGCAATCCCTACCGCTTGAGGGAAGCTCTCCAACTCTTTGAGAGAACAATGAGCGGGCGGCCTTTCAAAAGGCCTGAGCAACAGGAGTTTCTTAACGAGTTAGTTCAAGCTGGCCTCGTCGATTCTAGCCGTTCAGCCGAGGGAGATGATGGCGGACGGAAGTTTGCCAGCGCATTTAAGCAACTGGGGTTTACAACAGACTGGTCACGGGGAAACTCCTGGAGTTTAACTCCTGTAGGAATCAAGCTTATCGAACATCCAGAACTAGAGGAATTGATTTTCCTGCGGCAACTGGTGAAATATCAAATACCATCTCCACTTGAAAGCGGAAGTAAAGTCGAGGGCTTTTATGTGCGGCCATTTCGTCTCTTGCTGCGTTTTCTCAAAAGAGCGCGTGAAGAGAATCTTATAGGTCTCACCAAATTTGAAATAGCGCTCTATGTTATTAATGTCCTGGATGAGAATAATACACAGGCGTTTGAAGACGCGATATCAAACATCAAACGCTTCCGAACTGAGTATGAGGCACTTACAGGCAAAGTCAATAAAAACAAACTTGTAAATCAGAAGTTGCAGGAAGTAGCTGTGCAGGTATCTTTAAAGCCTGGCTCACTGCTTGATTATGCTGATAGCAACGGCAGATATGCTCTTATAACAGGCCTATTAACGGTACATGGAAATAAACTTGCACTGTCGGAAGCACGCTTGCCAATCATTGAAGCGATTTTGTCTGATGGTACATCGCTCGTTCCTGAAAACGAGTATCTTACTTTCTTTATTGTTTGAGCAATGGCTGCTTGAAGATAGCAATAATTAAGCCAGAATTTGCCTACCCAACCACCTTTATATAAATCTCCATCACTATCTTTTTTGCCTCTTCCTCGCCGACATGCTGCTCCAGGTCTTCCTGGTATTTGCCCAGGGTTTTGTATTTCTGCTCGATGATATCGTGGGATGAGACAACGGCATAGCCGTATAAGGCCTGCCGCATGGCCTCGCATTCCAGTTCGATCTGCTGACGCAGCCTTGCAACCTCGCTCATGATCTTGCTCCTTCTCTATTTAACCTTTGTGATGGATACCATCTAAATACACATAGTATATTACATACCACTTTAATGGGATTGTGTCAAGAGGAAGGGTTTAGTATCATGCGTGCATCAACAAACGAGAGGCAAACAGACATGAGACGCTTGCGCGTGAAAGAGGTAGCACAGGCCAAAGGCTTTACGATGTCGCGTTTGCAGAGGGCCGCAGACATCAATCTCAAAACGATGCAGGCTATCTGGCACAATCCGCAGCACGATGCATCACTCAAAACGCTGGATAAAATAGCGAAGGCGCTCGGCGTACCAATTACCGAGTTATTGGAGGATGTGCCGGAGGAGCCGCCCGGCGCAAAGCCGAAGAAGGTAGCCGAGGATAGCCGCGACTATCCTACGGATAAACGTAGCTAGCATATTGTTCATAGAAACACCGAAAGCCACCCGCAAAGGGCTGGCTCTACAAGCGCCTTCGTATTGTAGAGCCAGCCCCTTGCGGGTGGCTTTCGGTCGCCCTATATTTGGGGTCGCTATATAAAGAAATGCTTACGCCGTCCCGAACGTCAATCCCAACTGCTTCAGCCATTTGCGATAGGCGATGGCGGTGCGGTCGGAGCGTAAATGCAGTTCGGCCTGCAAGTCGAGGGGCAATAGTTCAGGACGTTGCGATTCCACAATTGGCACATCCTGCCACGTAATCATGTCCTCGAACTCGCGCACCTGCTCATCGGGAATAGCATCGTAGTCTCGCGCTACGTATGTCCAGGCAATTGAGGTGCGCTCGGCGACCGGCGTTACAGTAAAATACATGGCGAACCTGGGACCACCTGAAGACTTGATAAAATAGGCGGTGAGCGGGCGCAAGACTTGATAGGTGTAGGTGACGGACGCGCCCTGGCCTGTGCCATCAGGATCGGGCTGCCAGACGGTAATATCTCTGGCTATCACTCCATCTGGCGAGATTTCAGCCTGGTAATCGTTCACCTCGGGATGTTCTGGGTCGCCCAGGTAGCCGGTATGCACAAAAGGAAAGTGCGTCACATCTAGAAAATTTTCGATGGCGCGCGGCCCACTGGCATTATAGGTATACGGGCCGCAATGAACCTTGTGGAAGCTCTTATCGCCCCACTGCGGAAATTCAGGGATGTCGCGCTCTGGATTGCCGAGCGTGACCCAGACCCAATTATACTTCACCTGCGCCCGGTAGACTTTAGTATGTGCGGTAGCTGGTGGCTTCTGGTTTGGATGCGCGGGGAAACGAATGCATTGTCCCTCTTCATTGTATGTCCAGCCGTGATAGGGACAGATCAGGCAATCGTTTTCGATCTTGCCCAGAGAGAGCCGAGTGCCGCGATGCAGGCATAAATCGCGCCAGGCATGCACCGTTTCACCCACGCGCCACAGCACCAGGTCTTCCTCTAAGAGCCGTACAGCCATTGGCTTGCCTTCCTGCAAATCCGGCGCATATGCCACTACATGCCAGTCATTCAGCAGCACAGGGTCTTGGAGCATGGTTGTTCCTTTCAATTTTGGACGCCTTTTTACACAAAAGTATATCACCTTTACCAGCCTGGAAATTGGCGTGAGGAACGAAAGACGCCCGCAAAGGGAACGAAAGACATTCATATATGCAAGAGAGACCGGAAGACATCCTCTTGCGGATGTCTTCCGGTCTCTCTTGCATATATGAATGTCTTTCGTTCCCTTTGCACAAACACAACTACTATTTTTGACTAGCCCATTACCACTATGTTTCATCATATTTCAACATATGTCAGTTTATCTATGGTAGACTTGACGGAGTTGACTCCGCCATTTCGCGGAGCCATTTTTTTGTGCGATTAGCGCGGCTTTGCCGCCTGGAAAGTGCGTAATGAAAGGATTTCGAACAACCTGGAAGCAGGTTTTCTCGCGTAAAATCGTTGTTAGTCTTGCAATTCTTGGTATTTTAGTGGTGGTTGGAGTGGGAAGGCTGGTATTACAGTCGCATCAGTTAGCAGGCTCTACAAGTTGCTCATTATCTATGCAGGAGAACTGCTATACGACCAGCAGCATCCAGGCAGTGCAACCGGCGTATATTCATAGCCAGGATGGAATCCAGCCAACTGCTACCAACTCCCGTACCATTACAAAGGCAGCGGGTGGCTATCCCACGCCTACACCGACGCCTCGTCCTAAACCAACCATGCAGCCAACGCCCAGGCCGACCACTCCTGCGCCAACCACACCAACCCCTGCACCTGGGGGTTCATCGGTTTCGGCCATGATCCAACAGGTCTTTGGGCCATATTCTTCAAGCGCGTTACATGTAGCTGAATGCGAGTCAGGGTTGCGAGCGGACGCCTATAATCCTACCTCGATTGGTGGAAGCCACGCGGAAGGCGTCTTCCAGATTTTGTATCCCAGCACGTGGAATACTACTTCTGAAGCAAGTTATTCGCCTTATAACGCGATGGCAAATATCCGCGCCGCCTACGAAATTTTCTCGCGTGATGGCTATAACTGGCACGAATGGTCATGCGCTCCTTAATCTACAGGTGATAAGATGCGTAATCAGGAAAAGGGTTTTACCAGTGTGTCCTGCCTGTCAAGCTGAGCGCAGCGAAGCATCTGCGGGTGGCTGCTCAGAGATGCTTCGCTGCGCTCAGCTTGACAGGGTTAGGATTGCTGACAGGCTACTACGCATCTATAAGGAGATGACATGGAACATCGCACCCTGGGGAAATCGGGCCTGGAGGTTCCCGTTGTGGGTATGGGAACCTGGAAAACGTTTGATGTGCGCGGTAAAGCTGCCGAGACGAACGCCCGTGTGATTGTTGACACGGCTTTGCACGCGGGCGCAAACTTCCTCGACTCTTCACCGATGTACGGCGAGGCGGAGCGCGTGCTGGGACAGACGTTACAGGGGAGGCGCGAGCAGGCAATTGTCGCAACGAAAGTCTGGACGCCCTCAAACCGTGAAGGGCAGGAGCAGGCGCGGCGAGCATTGCAATTCTTTGGCGGCTACATCGATCTCTACCAGGTTCACAACCTCGTTAACTGGCGCGAACATCTGGCAATGCTGGAACGGTTGCGCGACGAGGGAAAAGTACGGGCCATTGGAGCGACCCATTATAGCGCGTCCGCCTTTCCAGAATTGCGGCAGGTGATGCAAACGGGACGTATCACCGCTATCCAGATTCCCTATAACCCGCTAGAGCGTGACGTAGAAAAGGATATTTTGCCTCTGGCGGCTGATCTGGGTCTTGGCGTGGTCGTCATGCGCCCTTTTGCCGAGGGGGCTTTGATGCGTCACGTGCCTTCGACGTCTCAACTGGCTGCGCTCCAATCGTTCGGCGTTACTACCTGGGGTCAGGCGCTGCTTAAATGGATTTTGAGCGATCCGCGCTGCCACGTCACCATTCCGGCCACTTCGCACCCGCAACGCATGGCCGAAAACGCGGCTGCTGGCAACCCACCCTGGTTCGGGCCGGACGAGAGGGAGTATGTGAGCAAATTGGCGCGAGGATAAGGAATAACACGACATCGGTCGATAAGCCGGAAGCCACCCGCAAGGGGATGGCTCTACAATATGAATGGGCCTGTAGAGGCACCCTTGCGGGTGGCTTCCGGTGCCGCGATGTGACCAGGTGGCTTCCGGTGGTTTTCTGCCTTTGGGATTATTTCTCGCCGTTGTGTTTCCTTAAACAGGTTCGTTATCCCCAGGTTCTGCCGAGCCATAGGGGCGAAGCGGTGGCCTCGCGTTAATTTCGCCGAAGCGGGTGGTGGCGTCGTAGGCTCCATTGCGACGCAAAATCTGGAGCGCGCCAGCATAGCCGCTTTGCGATTTGACGGTGACGATGGTGCGGCCTGCTTCCAGTTCCTTCTGATAAAATTCGGCTTCGTTCTGAGGTATACCCAGGTTGACTAACGCGCTGATAACGCCACCGGCAGCAGCACCCACAGCCGCACCACCCAATGCAGCCGCGAGAATGCCACCAGCTAGAGCGGGGCCTAAGCCAGGGATCAACAAGGCCGCGACGGCACCCAGCAAGCCACCGATCAAACCACCCTCGATGGCGCTGTTGGCGATGAAGGTTCCGGTATCTTCGGTCGGGCCGGTGGTGCTGGCGCGTGTCAAATAGCCGATTTCGTCCTCGCTGTAGCCAGCCGCCCGTAGTTCCTCGATTGCTCGCCGGGCTGCTGTCGGGCCTTCAAAAACCCCGACAGCTACCGTGCCTTGTGTCATACCCATAGTCGTACTCCTCTTGTTCTAAGTCTTTGCTATGTACAGGTACGTTAGCGCAACAAAAACGTGTCGCTAGTGAGTTTCCAGCAAACGTACAATCGCCTCGCTCAACGCGGCGGGCCGGATATGATTGAACCAATCTTTGTCACCCGCATTATACGCCACTTTTGAGAAACCGGGGCGGAAACGCTGCTGCTCCTGGCGACCCCGGCCTAAAATGCGCGCGCGGCCTGGATAGCCGTAAAAAGCGGGATTGGTGCCGCCAAAAAGCGTGATAATACCCGCCCGATTCTCCAACTTGACCTGTCCTTCGTCTTGCGGCCTGACCCGCTTTTGAGCAACCGCGAGATGCACCACGCCAGTATCTCCACTTACAAACACATCTACCATGCTCAGCAAAGCGGCGGTCTCAAGCAAGCTCAATCCTGGTTTCGCAGGCAGGGTAAACAGGCGATCAGCAAAGTTCTTTCCTAATTCCTGTTGTAATCGATGCGAGGCTTCTGTATCCGTATAGCTCGGCAGGATGCATACCACGAGTTCGGGACAACGCTCCATAGCCCCGGCAATTCCCTTAGCCAGCAATGAAGTGGTAGGGCGCGTTACCAGGGTCGCTGAATCCGGCGCGACCATGAGTATCCGGCACTGTCTCTTTGGCACACCTGCCTGCTCTTTTATCGTCTCTATAATCACTCGCGCCTTCTCAATCTCAGCCACGCTCAGGTACAACGTGGGAATATCGATCAGGCATGCATCATCTTCATGTATGCTAAAGTAGCCGTTGACAATCTGGCGCACCATTTTCCGCAAGGAGCGATCTTCACCTTTATACGGCCAGAACAGTTTACGGGCCAATTGCCACATATTGGGATACATAATGCGCGCGTGCAGGCGATAAAAGAGGGCCGGGGCCGCGATGCTGGGAAACACCGCTTGATAATGCCGGTTGCGCAAGAAACGTAGCGCAGGGCGGGCTTTCCTCTCAGGCCAGAAAAACCTGTACCAGGTCAAGGGAGACGGGGAGGCACAGAAAGCCAGCGAGGTCGAAATGATGCGATTGACACGCGGATCATAGCGAAAAATTTCCTCTTGCCGCTCATTGCACAGCACATCAATGCAACCAAAGGCGGCTGGATCATCCTGCACAAGCTGGTCAATGACGCTAAGACCAACCGCTATAGCATCACCTATGCCAGAATCAATCGTTATGAGATAGCGCGGCGTATCAGCCGTTTTTCCGGTATGGGGAGCCAGCACGCGAAAAGCATCACCCACAAAACAAGGCATGTCCTGCTTCTCACGCGGCTGCACGACAACATTTAACGGAATATCCATTCTCTTCTCCATAAAAAAGCCACGAGCAGAAAATGAGAGAAAAACATATCCCCCGTTTAAGGCGACAGTAGGGCAGCTATAACGAAGACCCCTTTGTTTTGTACACGCAAAGCGAACTCTCTGTGATACTCTGCCGCTTCCCTTGACAAATGACCTGCGGTCATTTATAATTGACCCATAGTCATTTACGAGACGGAGTACAAAATGACACACTCAAGTATCCGGCGACGGGCGATACGCGATGAGCAGAAAGAGGAACGCAGGCAAGCTATTCTCGATACGGCGTGGCAGCTTTTGCAAAGCAAGGGATATGAAGCCCTGACAATGGCCGATGTAGCAAATACACTGGGACTGGCGAAAGGCACAGTCTATCTCTACTTTCAGACAAAAGAGGCGCTCTTCCTCGCGCTCGTTGAGCAGCAACTTACGGACCTATTCAGCGAATTTGACGCTGCACTACTTGAACGATCCGGTGCAACAAGCATTGCGGGCGTAATAAACGCTATTTGTGAGGCGCTTGAAAAAAGGCCTGGATTGGCGCGGCTGCTTGCCATCCTGCATACCATTCTCGAACAGAACATCAGTCTCGCAGAGGCAACGCGCTTCAAATACTTCCTCAAGCAGCATTTTGAGAAAACGGGTGCATTGCTTGAACAGTGTCTTCCATTTCTTAAAGTGGGTGAGGGCGCGCATTTGTTGTTGCAGTGTCACGCGCTGGTAATCGGCATCTGGCAGCTCGCCGACCCCGCACCTGTTGTTCAAGAGGCGCTGCAACAGGCGGATTTGCAGGTGTTTAAGATCGATTTCGCGCACGAATTTTCACAGACTTTGCAGGCGTTGTTATACGGATTGGAATATCAGGCACAAAAGGAGCAAAGATCATGAAATACTTTGTCACAGGGGCAACTGGATTCGTCGGCAGTCATGTTGTTCGCCAGCTTGTCGCGGCAGGTCATTCGGTAAATGTCAGCGTGCGTAATCCGGCGAAAGCGAAAGAGCTTGCTGATATGGGTGTCTTGGTCTATCAGGGGGATGTCACCGATAAAGAAAGCATGCGCGAGGCGATGACGGGCGTGGATGGCGTTTTTCATATCGCGGGTTGGTACAAAATTGGTGTGCGCGATAAAAGCGAGGGCGCGAAGATCAACATTGAGGGAACGCGCAACGTGCTTGAACTGATGCGCGAACTGGGCATTCCGAAGGGCGTCTACACCAGCACGCTTGCCGTGAATTCTGATACTCACGGCAAGCTCGTCGATGAATCCTACCATTTTCATGGTCGCCACATCAGCGAATACGACCGCACTAAATGGGTTGCCCATTACGAAGTTGCCGACCCAATGATTGCTCAAGGTTTGCCCCTGGTGATCGTTATGCCCGGCCTTATCTATGGCCCAGGTGATACCAGCAGCGTGCGTACCACCTTTCTACAATATCTCCAGCGCAAGCTGCCCTTGCTTCCCAAGAAAACCGCTTTCTCCTGGGCGCACGTGGATGACATCACTCGCGGGCACATTCTCGCGATGGAAAAAGGCACTCCCGGAGAAAGTTACATCATCGCTGGCCCCACATATACGCTGATCGAGGGCATGCAGATGGCCGAAAAAATCACGGGCATTCCAGCTCCACGCCTGCATGCCGGTCCTGGCATGATGAAAGTTATGGCGGCCATGATGGCTCCTATCGAGAAAATTGTGCCTGTACCGGAGCAATATAGTTCTGAGTATCTCAGGGTTAGCGCGGGCGTTACGTATATTGGCAATAATGCGAAGGCGCGGCGAGAGTTGGGATATGATCCACGTCCGCTAGAGGTGGGGTTGAAGGAGACGTTGGAGCATGAGATGAAGCTGTTAGGGATGAGATAAAGCGAAAAAACGGCGGAAAAAGGGGTAGCATGTAATCGGTTGCATGCTATCCCTTTTTCCGCCGTTTTTTCGCTTTAGGTTCTGGTTTTCTCCTCGGCCCATACACTCGTTCCGCCATTGCCTCAACCGTCTCCATGACTTCTTTCAAGACGGGCTTTTGTTTAAAAAAGATAACCTCGCTGGCGGCGTCCTGGAAATCTTCTTCTGTGACTTTGAGGCCGGAATAGACGAGCAGCAAGAGATGGGAGCAGTTGGCGGCGCGCACCTTTTCGACTTTCCGGCGCAAGTATTCGGGATGCCAGAAGCCTACCAGTTCGATGAGGATGCGGCGACTTTCGTCTCGCTCGTCAACTAGCAGGAAGTCGGGGATCATGACGGTATCACCGAGGGGCAGCACTTCGCTTTCGCGGGAGAGCCGCCAGTGACGCCGTTTGCCGCCCATTTTTTCCTCGAACTCGGCGGCGAAATCGGCTTCCAGACGGCTATCGAAGAGGTCGCTCTGTTTGAAATGGGATTGCAGGGAAGAGGTGTGGTCGAGTCGATACGCGGCTGTGGTTCCGAGCATGGGCGGGTGTACGGTGGCAAACATGCGCCAGCCTTCGCAGTTCAGTAAGGCGGGGAGAAACGCAGCGAACTGACGACCGTAGCGCGTGGTGGCATGCACAAAGGGCGAGATCGGGCCATCCAGATCAACGAGGTAGCCGCCGTCTTTGAGGGGCTGCACCCAGAACATCAGGCGAAAGAATTTGAGATATTTCCAGAGATCTTTATAGCCGCCGTGTACCTCTATGCGCACATGGCTGGCCCAGTAGAGAACGCCACGCGCCAGTTCCAGATTGTAGCGAGCAATCAATTTTTGTGGAGTCCATCCAGGCCCAGGATCGCTGAGCAGGTAGGTGGCGGGGCGATCGGCGAAGAGGCTCTTTTCCAATACTTCGGTTGCAACGCCGAGTTCGCCTGCCACACGGTTCACTACCTCATCTCGTGCCTGCTTTTGAAAGAGGTAAGGAGCGGAGACCACCGGGCCATAAGCAAAGAGTCGTTCTCGGAGCTGTGTTGGGGGAAGCGGCGTTTCGAGGGGCGTAAAGGTGGCCGCATCGGTGAGAACTTTTGCCAGTCCTCGCACGACAACATAGTCCATGCGCTCGCCAATGTAGCGGTCTAGCAGCCGTTCCCAGCTTGCGAAGGGTTCGCTGGTTTGCTGGCGAAATAAGGCGACCAGATCGCTGGCCGTTTGGAGCCAATGGGGATCATGTTCGTCCAGCATGTCTAGAACGAGGTCGGTGCCGCGCAGGCGCACACGCGGTCGCACAAGTTCAGCCGTCAGCACGGTTGCGCTCCTGTCTACGTCTTCGCTGCGCCTTGCCCTCTTCAATAGTTTTGCGCGCTATTACCTCAAATAATACGGCCTGTTTGTTCTCTACTTTGCGCAGCACCCTGCCCAGGCGTTGGATATATTCACGCGCTCCCGATGTGCCACCAAGTACGATAGCGACCTTTGCTTCAGGCACATCGACGCCCTCGTTTAAGACGCGCGAGGTGACAATCACACGATAGAGGCCGTTTTGAAAGCCTTCAAGGATATGCTTGCGCTCGGCGGTGTGCGTCTCATGGGTGATGGCGGGAACAAGATGACGCGAGGCGATTTCGTAGACCATCGAGTTCTGTTCAGTGAAAATTAAGACGCGCTCGGAAAAGTATTCGCGCAGCAGGGAGTCGAGTGCGGTAAATTTCCCTTCGCAGCTTGCGAGTAGCTGTAAGAGGCGTTGTCGGGCAAGGAGAGCGCGGCGGGCCTGGTCATTGCTGGCCGAGAGGCGCATCAGTTCCATCAACCACTTCGGACCATATTTGCGCGGCAACTGGCGGGAGCGCACAAAGTCGATATAGATGGCGTAGTCGGCGTCGTATTGTTCACGCTCTTCAGGGGTCAGGTCGATGCGCATGCGCTCGGTGCGATATTGCGCCAATTGTTGCCCGACCAGTTCTTCGATGCGCCGTGTGTAGACAATCGGGCCGATCAACTCATCGACACGCCAACGGCCATTGATCTGCTCGTGTTCCTCTGGATAGGTCGCGGTCAGGCCCAGGCGAAAGGGTGCGGGAGCCATCAGCGCGGCCTCGCCCCAGGCTGGCGCGGGGAGATGATGCACCTCGTCGAAAATAATGAGCTTGAAGGTGTTGCCAGCATCGGCGATCAAATCGCCCGCCGAGTGATAGGTGGTGACAGTCAAGGGCAATACCTTTTTCTCGCCACCGTAATAGACGCCGACATCACAGCCAAAGGCATTGACCAGCCGGGCATACCACTGGTGCAGCAGGTCAATGGTGGGCGCAACCACAACCGTCGAACGCTCAACACGGCAAATAGCCTGGATGGCGACAAAGGTTTTGCCTGCTCCAGTTGGCAGTACAATACTGCCGCGTCTTCCGGCCTGCTCCCAGGCTTTGAGGGCTTCTACCTGGTAGTCGTGCGGCTCGCGGGACTCCTGCATGTTGAGATGGAGCGTCTGCCAGCGCGGCACGCTATCGCGCACCTGCTCTTCCTGCAAGTACGGCTGAATGCTGCCGTAATGGTAGCCCTCGCAGCGCCAGCGCTCCTTAATCAGCTTAAACGGCGCGGGTGGTCGCTCCTCTGCGTCTACATCGCGCAGAACGAGCGTGCCGCCCTGGTAGTAGACTGATTTGCTCATGGGAGTATAGTAGCAGAAATTTGTTCTAATTGCTACAGTTCGTGTTACCCAAACGCTACCTGCAAATCAATCAGTCCCCTCAACGAATAATTCGGACGGAACATCGGCGGGTCGCCTACCATATGAATATTGGGCAGGCGGCGCAGGATCGTCTCGAAGGCTACCTGGCTTTCCAGGCGGGCGAGGGCGGCTCCGATACAGTAATGGATGCCGTGACCAAAGCCCAATGTACGCGTTGGATTGCGGTGAATGTCCAGGCGTTCGGGGTCGGGGAACTTTTCCGGGTCGCGGTTGGCAGCGCCGACGAGCAGGTAGATGCTGTTGTTTTCGGGAATGGTGACGCCGCGAATCGTGACTTCCTGTGTAGTACGGCGGGCGAGGGTGTGAACTGGACTGACATAGCGCAGGAGTTCTTCTACCGCGCCGGGAATCAGCCCTGGGTTGGCTCGGAGTTCTTCCATCTGATCGGGGTTTTGCATCAGGTAGTACATGCCGACGGCGATCAGGTTGGCGGTGGTTTCATGTCCGGCGAAGAGCAGGAAGTTGGTGGCGATGACGATCTCGTCTTCGCTGAGCATATCGCCGTTTTCTTCGGCATGCACCATCTTGGTGAGCAGATCAGGGCCGGGATGCTGGCGACGTTCGGCAATCAGGCTCTTGAGATAGGCTTTGACATCGGCGAAGACACCTGCTAAGCGCGGCCAGACCTGCGGGCCACTAAAGAGGATTGTTGCGACAAATTCGTTGATGGCCTCAGAACTGGCGCGAATATAGGGGCGACCACTTCTCGGAATGCTCAACAAATCCAGGATCACATTTGAGGGCAGTGGATAGGCGAGGTCGGCTACGAGGTCCATTCTGCCCTCAGATAGCTTCTGATCGATGAGTTCATCTACCAGCTTCTGTACGGTTGGCCGGAATGACTCAATCATGCGTGGGGTAAAGGTCTTCTGCATCAGGGTACGCTGGCGGGTATGGTTTGGCGGGTCCATGCCTTGCAGATTATAGGCTAAGAAAGGAATGATCTGGCGTAGTGAGTCTATTTCCTCGTTTATCCCCATTTCCATGAGCCGCTCAGGCACATTCGTCCAGATATCGGAGGAAAAGCGGCGGTGATCGCTAAAGGCCATATGCACATCATCATACTTCGAGAGCATGTAGCAGCCGAACATATCGTTCCAGCGCACAGGATCATGCTCTCTCAAATACGCATACACGGGATACGGGTTTTGAATGGTGGCAAAGAAATTATCCAGTTCCAGGGTGGTATCCTCGATCATCGCGTTTCCTCCATGTTGATTTCCTGGCCGACTTTTTCACACAAGAAGAGTATATGCTGAGTTGTGATGTAGCGCAAGGGAAAGATGGAACTTGTTTTTCCTCTCTTGACAAAGATTAAAAACGTTGTATATTTTGTATTAGAAAGATATACAGTATATCCAGGAGGTATTACATGATCTGGCAAAAGCTTCGTAAAGTAGGCAATAGCTATGTGGTCACTATTCCGAAGGAAGAAGTGGAGCGCCAGCACCTGCAAGAGGGACAGTTACTATCCATTGAGATTCGGCCCGCAGAAATACGTCCAATGATACAGCAGGACCTCAAGGAAGCTTTTGAGGAAAGTTGGCAACAATATGAGCAAACGTATCGTTACCTCGCTGAAAATTAAAGAGAAACGATCGGAATGAGCGAGATACGGTATCTGAGCATAGCGGATGTGTTGGCATTACATCAGATAATGATGGAAAAGTTTGGACAAGGGCCAGCGCCTCTTCGTAATGAGGGTCTCCTGGAAGCCGCTATTATGCGCCCTCGTACAGCCGCATACTACGATGAGGCCGATATTGTCCGTCAAGCTACCTTGTTATTAGTAGGAATATCACAGGCCCAGGCATTTCTTGATGGCAATAAACGCATCGCTTTCGCAGCGTGTGATGTGTTCTTACGTATTAACGGGCTGGTCATCATTGCCGACCCTCTTGAAATCGCCCTACAGGTAGAGGCAATAGCTACGCGAACAGACAGCTTAAACGAAGCAACCGCCCGCGTAGAAATGTGGTTGCGGTCACACGTTCATCCTAAAACCTCTTAAAGCCATATAAAACCAACCGGTAGCTATTACTATATTGTTCAGTCAAATATGAGCAGTATCACCTCTTCAATATCCAGCAGCGCATACCATCCCCCGAAAAACAGATGTGTCATCGTCTATCAGATAGCCTGATTTTTTGTAGAGGGTGTGAGAAATTTGGGCTTGTAGATTCTTCTGAAAAGCACGGAGAGAAACTATGCGAAAAAATGGTATGCTCGTGTCTATTGCTGGTCTTGTCATGATGCTTCTGATTACAGCATGTTCAGGGGTGGGCAGCGGTAATCCTGGACCATCCACGCCGGGCACAACAGCTACAGCAACATCGGGGACATCGACAACGCCGGGTACAACATCTTCATCACCAACTCCTGGTTCATCCCCAGTCGCTTTTAAACCTGGAGGCATCTCCTTCATCGGGCCGGTAAAGGCTATCAGCAACACCAGCCTGACTATGAGCGCGCCCAACGGGAAGACGTACACGCTGGCAATTACCGCTCAGACCGATCGCTCCGCTTATGGAGGGCAACTGCCAACAGTGGGAACCTCTGTCGATATGGACTCAACCGTTAACCCTGATGGAAGCTTTACGGCTGCCATCTTAAAGCCAGCGCGGGCAGGTGACCCGGATATGAACGTGGTTGCGTATACCGGCGTCACCACCAGCGCAGTTGGCCCCGATCATGTTATTCACTTCACCGTTGGAACCACAAGCTATACCTATACTATCCCCTCGACGGCAGTCCTGACAGACTTTGGTGGCAATCCCCAGGCCATCGCCATCAATACGTCGGTCAAGGTCAAAGTGCAGTATCCGGCTAATACGGTTGTCAGCGTCGGAAACGCCAGCGGCACTGGAAGCGGTAGTTAAACCAGACAACATCTCGAGCAAGCTTCGCACTCAGGTCTTGAGCTTGCTCGAGAACACTGCATTCAGGTCTATCCGAACTCTGGAATAATGCCCATTTTTTGCATCATACCCAGGTCGTCGCTGTTGCCCCAGTGTTCCACGATTTTGCCGTTGGCAACTCGGAAGATGTTGATGCCAGTGGTGCTGCCGCTTTTGCCTGTTGGCGGAATGCCCATGAACTCACCATTGAAGGTGCCGGAGGCGGTAAAACGCTCCACAACCTTGTCGCCTTCGACGATGACATCTTCGGCGGTGGATTGGATATCCGGGAAGGCTTTGCGGAAGATGCTCGCCCATATCCTGACGCCCTCGCGGCCAGGAGGCAGTCCTGGAGGAGCGCCATGAGAAACAAAGTTCTCGTCAACGATTTCGTCAATGACATCGAGGCTCTGGTCGGCGTTCCACAACTCAGCCCAGCGACGTCCCAGATTTCTGTTTTCTTCAATCGACGACATGGAAATGTTCTCCTATCTTAGATACAATTGGTTTGCGAACAAGACTGGCAACCAGTTGTTGCCCTGGATCACTTTTACTCAATTTCTGTAGCAAAGGCTATCACCTCACTACCCTGGCGTACTGGCTCTGCTGTAAGCAGCAAATGGTTCCCGGACGGGTCGCTCAAGAGGTAGGATTGCCCGTACTGCTTTACAGGTATGCCTGCTGTCTGGGCGTGTGCCGCCAGTTGCGTCACCTCTTCCTGCTCCGGTAAAGACAGGGTGAAGAAATGCAGGCCGAGCGAGTTGGCAGGCGGGATAGCGGTACGGCTTGACCAGACATTGCAGCCGATATGATGATGGTAGCCACCGGCGGCAAAGAAAGCGGCTCCATCGATACCTGTGATGCTTTCCGCAAGGCCCAGCACTCCCTGATAAAAGACGGCGCTTTGCGCAAGGTCAGCAACCTCAATGTGAACATGGCCGACGCGGGTGAACGCGGGTAGGCCTTGCCACTTGCTGTCTGCTTCCTCAAGCTCTGCCAGCAGGCTCTCGGCAGACAGGTTAATACCTGGGCCGCTGGCTTCCAGACGTCCATTTTGCCAGGGCCAGGCGCTGCGCGGGCGGTCCCGGTAGAGTTCGATGCCATTGCCCTCGGGATCGGCGAGGTAAATCGCCTCGCTGATAAGGTGATCGCTCATCTCACGGATGGGATAGCCAAGCGCGAGCAGGTGGTGTAAAGCGCAGGCCAGATCGACGCGGCTCGGGAGCAGCAGGGCAAAGTGATAGAGTCCGGCGCTGTTTTCTGGACGCGGACTCGCTCCAGGTCGCTCGGTCAGCAGCAGCAATGGATATTCTCCCCCCAGCACAACGCTATTCTTGCTGCGCGCGAGGGTTGCGCAACCCAACACCTGCTCGTAAAAGCGAAGCGAACGCTCCAGGTCGGCCACAATCAGCGAGACGACGCCCATTTGCATGCCTGCGTGTATGGTATACACTTGTTCCTGCCGTCCTTGCTGCTTCATGATCTTCTCTCTCTCTGTATCCGTACTTCCTATTGGGGAAGCAGGACACCCAGTTGTGAGAGCATGCCCGTCACACCAGCATCAGGGCGCGCATCGGTAACGAGGGATTGCAGCTTCCCATTCTTGATCGTATAGGTATGAACCTCTTCAGGCAGAGCAATTTTCTTGCCGGTCGCGGGAATGGGCGGCAGGCCGGGAAGGGCAAGCGTGCCGGTATGCGTGCCTGTGATATGCGAATAGGCGACAATCGTATCACCGTTCTCCTCGTAACGCGAAACATTGAAGGCGAAATCTGGCATAGCTTCGAGCAGGACATGCATGAAACCGATAAATTCGGCCTTGCCCAGTGGCTGCGGCGTGGGGCCTGTCATAACGAAATCGTCGGCCACGATGGGAGCGAGCGTATCGGCGTCGTTGTTTTCCCAGGCCTTCATGCCCTTTTGCAGCAGTTCGAGATTGGACATCTGGTTGTTCCCTTTCATTGTTACAGTCGCGCCTTGTACTTCAAGCATACTTGCGCTAAAATGACTTGCAGTTGTGCGACTCCTCGTCGCCTTGCTGAGAGAAAGAATACAGGAAGAGCGTGGTAAAAACGTGAGCAAAAGCGTGAGCGGTGCATGGGCAAGTTGCAGATAAGGGTGTTCGGTACTCCCGAAGTGCGCCACGAAGGGCAGATCGTCAAATTCAGATCGCGCAAAGTGCTGGCGCTTTTGCTCTATCTTGCCGTTGAGGGACATAAGGCTGCTCGCGAGAAGATCAGCGCCATGCTCTGGCCTGAAAGCGATGAGGCAGCGGGCCGCTCTACCCTGCGCCGCGCCCTCGCCGATTTACGCACCGCATTGGATGAAAGCTCCAACCATACACACCTGGTTGTTGAACGCGATATGCTGGCTTTTGCTTTTGCGCCTGGGGATGAAGTGGATATGCGGAGGCTTGATGAGATGTTTGATCCATTACGCCGCCCTCTGCCATCTCTAGAGCAGACAACCGCCAGACAGGCCCTTTTGAGCCAGTTAGAGCAAGCCGAACAACTACTGCGGGGCGACTTCCTGGAAAGCTTTACACTCGATGATGCGCCTGACTTTGAGCAGTGGGCCAGCCAGCATCGTACAGTGTGGCAACGACGCGCCAGCCTGATTTATGAACGATTGGCGCAGTTGCAGGAAGAACAGGGCGATATAGCAGGCGCAATCGAAACAACGGGACGCTGGCTGATACGCGACCCCTTACAGGAATCGGCCTATCAACGCCTCATGCTGCTCTACCTCACTGCAGGAAACTACAGGGCCGCCCTCAGTGCCTACGAGGAGTGCCGTAGAACATTGGCAGAAGAGTTGCGTACCCGTCCATTACCGGAGACACAGGCTCTAGTGGAACGCATCCGGCGTGAGGCAAACGCTGCAGCGGAAGGCGAACAGTCAGGAATACTCGCTGCATCGGCTGCACGAGAGATAAGCGAATCAGGTGTTGCACCATCGACTTCCACAGCTTTGACTATTCCCGTTGTTGGCCGCGCTCATGAACACGCGCTGCTGGTTGATGTTTATCGAACGGTACAGCATAGGCAGACAAAGGTAGTGATTCTGACCGGAGAGGCGGGTATTGGTAAGACGCAGCTTACGCGCAACTTTCTGGCCTGGGCGTCGGCACACGGCGCGGATGTATTGCAGGCGAGAGCTTTTGAGACGGGAGGTCGTTTGCCCTACCAGCCGTTGATTGAAAGCTTTCGCCCGCGTCTGGAACGTGAAAACGCGCCGGATGACCTGCTCAGCGATACCTGGCTGACCGAACTGGCACGCCTTTTCCCCGAATTACGCGACCGCTATCCCGATCTTCCTGCTGTCACTGGAGATGAAATGACGGCGCGGGCAAGGCTCTATGAAGCGCTTACACGCCTGGGGCTGGCTTTAGCGGAGAAAAGGCCAGTCATTCTCTTTCTGGATGACCTGCATTGGGCCGACACTGCTACGCTTGATGTTTTGTATTACGCGGCCCGGCGCTGGCAGGAAAGTTCCGCACCCTTGTTGTTGCTGCTCAGCCTGCGCAGCGAAAACCTTGCCAGGACAAATAATTTGGCCGAGTGGATAACAGGACTGGAACGCGATGTACAGGCTATCCGTCTTTCTCTTGAGGCGCTGACGCTCGAAGAAACCTTGCAATTACTAAAGTCGCTGGCCCTTGATAGCGGGCAACAAGAGCAGGTTGAGGCATTTGGGCGCTGGCTTTTTGCTGAGACACAGGGGCAACCGCTCTACATCACGGAAACGCTGAAAGCGTTGCTTGAACACGGCATACTCACGCGCATTCCGCAAGCCGATAATCGCTGGCGTATCGATTTTCGTGCCGTTGACAAGAACGCGCTGCGCCGAATTCTGCCGCCCGGGGTGCGTGAGGTAATTCGCGTCCGGCTCAACCAGCTAACGCCGGATGCTTTCGCGCTGCTCGTAGCTGGCGCGGTGCTGGGGCGCAATGCTTCTTTTGAACAACTCTGCCAGGTAGCGGGACTGAGCGAACAGGCGGGATTGGACGCGCTCGACGGGGCGTTGCGGTTGCGCTTCTTGCGTGATGGTGAAGAAGCTCAGCTTCCTCATATTGGCATTTCAAACAGCACCTATTTCTTTACCCATGATAAAGTGCGCGATGTCGTCTATTCTGAAGCGGGCGAGGCGCGACGGCGCGTCTTTCATCGTCGCGCTCTTGAAGGACTGAGTGAGGCTCCTGCCGGGGAACGCGGACAACACGCCCTGGCAGCCGGATTATACAACGAGGCATGCAGGTTATACGTTCAGGCGGGCGATAATGCCTTGCAGATATTCGCGATAAACGATGCTATTGCATTCTACGAGTCGGCTCTAAGGCTGCTGGCGCAACTACAAGAGACTGCATCACTTGCGCAACAATTGTACAGTCAGTTGGGACGAACATATGAACTGGCGAGTAGATCGCAAGACGCGGAGCGCATTTACCAGGAGATGCTGAACTATGCTCAACAGAACCAGCTTACAGCAATGGAGTGTATTGCGCTGAGTCGCATGGCAATATTGGCAGTTCAATTTCACCTGGATTTTGAGCAGGCCAACGCGCTCTTACAACAAGCCTTACGCAAGGCTGAAGAGGTCAATGATAGGGCGTTGATCGCTGATCTGGAATGGCACCTGGCCCAGGTAGGATTTTACGATTTCGCTGCGCCAACGATTGTGGAACACAGCCAGCGCGCATTGAAGATAGCGCGGGAACTGGATGCGCGGGAACTGATGGCGCGTTGTCTGAATGCTCTCTCCTACGGCAAAAAGCAAAGCGGCCATTTGCGCGAGGCGGAGGAGTATGCACAAGAGAGTTTGCAGCTTTATCAAACATTGGGCAATCGGGCAATGGAAGTTGATTGTATGTGCGTGGTCGCGGATATTCTGCTCAATCGAGGCCATGTCGAAGAGGCTTTCACGCTATCCCAAAATGCCTACGAACTGGCGGTGAAAATCGGCAATGCATGGAGCCAGGTTAATGCGATGTATCATCTGGCCTTTGTGGCGTTGGAACGAGGCGCATATGAGGAAGCGTTGAATCTGGCGCAGCGGTGTGTAGCGATTACCGAAGAATTCAAGCTGCACGCGCTTCAGGTTAATGGTTATATCCTGCTCGGTATTGCCCAACGTAAGCTTCAGAACATTGAGGAAGCGTGCGCCACTCATCTTCGCGCTGTGGAACTGGGTCAAGACATGGCATCGCCCGCTCTGATCGCGACAGCCGCAGGTGAGTTATGTGCCGATTACGCCCTGCTGGATCGCTGGGAAGATGCCGCTGCCTGCGCGCTACAGGAGGTCAATGGCAAATCAGACCTCTTTGTGCTGGTCTTCGGCCTGAGTCGCTGGTACGTGACTGAGGTTCTTATACGAGCAGGTCATGTGGAGTTGGCGGCGCAAGACCTTGAGCATTGGAAGGCGCGGCTAGAAGAGAGTACGCGCCATCATATTCCATATTTGCGTGCTGTAGCGGCACTGGCGCTTGCGCAGGGGGAAAAAGAGCGGGCCAGGGCGGCTTTACAGGAAGCCGCCGAGTTGACCCGGAGATTGGGTTTAAGGAGAGAAGAGGAAGCGATTGAATCTAGCCTTTCAGTCCTGTCATAGCGATACCTTGCGTGAAGTAGCGCTGGAGCAGTAAGAAGACAATCACAATCGGCGTAACGACGACCACAGCGCCCGCCAGTAGCAGGCCGTAATCGGTTCCATGCTGACCGATGGCGAAAGTTGCGAGCGCGACCGGCAAGTTGTAGCTCTGGTCATTGGTAAGCACAATCAGGGGCCAGATGAAGTCGTTCCATGAAGCAAGGAATGTCAGGATAGTGAGGGTGGCGAGAGCCGGGCCGCTAAGTGGCAGCACCAGCCGCCAGTAGATGTAAAATTCACTCGCGCCATCCACGCGGGCCGCGTCGAGCAGTTCGTCGGGTATATCACGCATGAACTGCCTCATCAGGAAGACGCCCAGCGCGCCCGCCGATTCCGGCAGAATGACCGCCGTGAGCGTGTTGACCAGTTGCAGCTTGCTCATCAGCACAAACAGGGGAACGAGGGTGACGGTGCTTGGCACCATAAGCGTTGCCAGCACGAGCAGGAAAAGGGCGTTTCTCCCCTTGAATTTGAGCTTGGCAAGCGCATAGCCGAGCATTGAACAGAACAGCAGGTTTAAAATGGTGATAGAAACAGCCAGGATCACCGAGTTCATAAAGTACTGTGGAAAATTGAGCTGCGTGAAAAGCTTGCTGTAGTTGTCCAGCGTCGGCGCTACAGGGAACCAGGTCGGCGGAAGCTGGGCCAGTTCAGCCTGCCCCTTGAAAGAGTCCAGTACCATCCAGATGAAAGGCCCAACCATGATAATTAGCCCCAGCGTGAGGAGGACATATATCCACCAACTTCCAGCCCTTCTCCGGCGGTGCCCCCCTTGTTCCGGCACAGTATCCGGCAGTGGTCTGGCTATAATCTGTTCAGGAGATGCGGTTTGCGACATTTTGTCATCCTCCTTGTATCAAGTCTGGGGGCGCAGCAGGCGAAACTGCACAAGCGTCAGTATCACAATGGCAAGAAACAGGACATAGGCCATCGCGCTGGCATACCCTTGATTGAAGAAGTCGAACCCCTGCTGAATCAGGTATTGCGAGATGGTGAGCGTGCGGTTGAGCGGCCCTCCCTGCGTCATGACATATGGCTCCTGGAAGACTTGCAGAAAGCCAATGCTGGTGATGACGGTGACGAAAAGCAGTACCGGTCGCATCATGGGGATTGTCACATAGCGAAAGCGCGCAAAAGCGCCAGCGCCATCGATATGCGCGGCCTCATACAATGTCGGGTCTACACCTTGCAGACCGGCCAGCAGGATAACCATCGCATAGCCAACATTGCGCCAGATCACCACGAATATGACTGAAGGCAGGGCCAATGATGGGTCGCCGAGCCAGTTTGGGCCATGCAGCCCGACCAGGCGTAGCAGATTATCAACAAGGCCCGCGTCGGGGTCGAGCAGGAACCGCCACACAACAGCGATAGCTACGATACTGGTGACAACCGGCAGGTAATAGCCAACACGGAAAATGGCCCGTACATAGCGTACTCCCCGGTTTACTCCTATCGCGATCAGCAGCGCCAGCCCCACATTCAACGGCACACCGATAACCACAACAATAATGGTGTTAAGGGCCGCCGTGAGAAATAGCTGATCGTGCGCCAGCCGCCCGTAGTTCTGCAAACCTATAAAATGCAAATTAAAAGGGTCTTGCAGGTTGGCAATACCGAAATCTGTGAAACTGAGGATCAGGGAGGCGATAATAGGGAAGGCCATAAATACCACGAATATGACCACCCAGGGAGTCGCGAAGAGCCATCCCGCCAGATTATGACGCCGCACGTCGGATGGAGGCGGAGCTTTGCGCGCCGCCTCCGTTGCTGGAGTTATGGTATTCGTGATGCTACTCATTGCCCGCTCCCGATAGACGAGGCCTTCTGCTGCATATCCTGTGCCGCTTGCTGCGGTGAGGACTTGCCCAGGCAGGTTTGTTGCAAATCGTTGTCGATGACGTTAGCGATCTGCTCCCAGTTGGTTATCGTCGGCGGTGCCTGAGTGTTGCTCAACTGCGTGTGGAAGACCTGGAGATTCTTATCACTGGCAAGCGTTCCACTGTTCCAGGCGGCCTGTACGGCAGGCAGGTCTCCAACAATGCTGTACCAGCGGGCCTGAACGCTGGGATCGATCAGGTACTGGACAAACTTCCAGGCTGCATCACGATTCGGGCTGTTTTTGAAGACCACCAGGTCGCTGCCGCCAATGAATGAGGTGTTCGTCATTTTCCCGGGCACCGGGGCTACTGCCCACTTTCCATCCATAGCAGCCCCACCATTCTGCTTAATCAGCCCCATTTCCCAGGGACCGGAGATGAACATGGGCAGCGTACCCTGGATGAAGCCCTGCGAAACGTCAAAGCCGGGTGGCTCCGTCGTCGGGGTAAGTCCCTCTTTAAAGAAGGTCTGGTAGAACGACAGCGCGTCCACTACTTGAGGGCTGTTAAAATTAAACGAGCCGTTATTGTACACGCGCCCGCCATCCTGCCATACAAGGGGCAGGAATTCTTCCCAGTCGTTCGACTGTAGCGAAATGCCGTATTTGGCCCCGCCTTTTTGCTGCATGGCGCGGGCATCCGCCAGCAACTCATCCCAGGTCTTCGGTGGGCTGGTAATGCCTGCTTTCTGAGCGATATCGGTGCGATAGTACAGCACGCGGGTATCAACATACCAGGGTACGCCATAGGCTGTGCCATTCGAGACAACCGTACTCCACGCGCTCGAGAAAAACTGGCTTGAGCTGATTGAGCTGGGAGGAGTATCAAGCGCGCCGGTTTTCGCGAACTCGGCCATCCAGGTCGTGCCCATCTCAGCAACATCGGGCGTCTGCTTGCCTGCTACGGCAGTGAGTAATTTGGCATGCGCATCGCTCCAGGGAATGGACTGCACATTGATATGAATCCCTGGATTCTGTTGCGTAAAGCTGGTAGCCAGCGTCTTGAGGTTATCTCCTTCCGCGCCCATCGCCCACACCGTCAGGTTAGCGGAATTCGCGTTCCCTCCTCCTCCGCCACCGCCACCACAGGCCGCCAGCGCCGACATCAACAACGCCAGTAGAGCTACAAGGACAACATGCTTCTTTACCATCTCGAACCTCCTTGTCCGAACAGTGAGTCTTTTCTATAACAACTCTTCTACTCGACATCCAGTCATAAGGATGTGCTTTATGCTAAAAAGCTAGAAAGCATCATTAATTGTGTCCTGAACAGGTATTTGTATTGATGAGGCATAATTCACTCTTTCTTGTATCACGGTGTGCTTATCTGTTTTGATACATGCCATAATAGAATGCAGATTGACAAAATACATGATAGGGCTGGATAGACCCTCTTTAAAAAATGTCAAAGTTCATAAGGGAATTACCTGTATTCTCCCTTGTATGCGATCTACGTATAGAGCGTAGTCGCTTGTTAAGCTTCAAGGAGCTGCTGTGGTTGTCATGCTGAGTGCAGCGAAGCATCCGTTGTCGGCCACACGTAGATGCTTCGCTGCGCTCAGCATGACAGCCAGCTTAACGAAGTTTGACAGGCAAGTAGTCGTTTTTGCAGTAGCGTTTCCAAAACAAAAAAGGATGTAATTGGCATGGAAACATTTGAGGCAATTCGCACAGTGTTAGCGGTACGCAGTTTTAAAGATGCACCTGTTTCTAATGATATTGTGCGGGAAATTGTTGAGGCGGCGCATTTGACGGCGAGTAGTCAGAATGGGCAGCCGTGGCATTTTATTGTGGTGCGGAACATCGCAAGCCGCTGAGCGAGGTGGCGTACAGCGAACAATGGGGAAACCTTTCGCGTAAAGCTCTCTCCATTGTTCGCGTAGATATGAGGTAGACTGTCTCAGTCAAGCAGGTCTTTTCCCAGTTGATAGGCGAGGTCAATGGCCTGTTCAACGGTGAAGCGTCGGCCTTCTTCCCAGGCGGCTTCGTAGGCTGGCTCGTCTACCTCGGAGCGGATCTGCTGGCGAATCATCTGTGCCAGCGGGTTGTTGCGCGTCCAGGGATTGAGGCCGATGGCGTCCATTAAGCCATCGGCTGCGCCTTGTATTCTGGCGGATTGCAGGCTGGCTGTAGCGGGGTCTGGTTCGCGGCGCAGGCCGATGGCGAGGCTGAGCAGGCACATGCCCGTGGTCATGTACTGTTTGTGGCCCAGGCTGTAGCACATCTTCATGCTTTTCAATAGACAGCGAATGGCCTCGTCACAATTGCCCTGCACAAGGGAGAGACCGCCCTGATCTTTCAAGACATCGGCGAGGGCGCTGGTGTCGTTTATGCGCCTAAAAAGTTCGCGGCTCTGAGCGTAATACTCCAACATCTTTTCAAAATCATAGGTGAAGCCCGCGGTCGCGCCCAGGTAGACAAAGAGTTGGCCGCGCAGCCAGGTGTCCTCTACTCCCGCCAGAACGTCCATTGCTTCGCAGTAGATCTGCTTCGCCCTTTCATATTCGCCTGAAGCATGGCAGGCCCACCCATAATGAAGCAGCGCGGTCGCTAATCCGCTCGGGTCGTCCAGTTGCCGCCAGATGGCGATGCTTGCTTCAGCCAGTTCTATTGCTCGCGGCTGGTCATTTTGCAGGCAGGTGAGGCGTGAGTATTCGCTCAATGCTTTGGCTCGCGCCGCAAGCAGAGTTTCTCCAGCATCTTCTGGAAGCGGTATTTCCAGAACGGCTCCCAGCCAGTAACGCGCTTCGGTCAGGTGGCCCTGCCACTCCCAGTAGTGCCTGAGGGAAGAAGCCATGCGCAGGCATAACTCTAGCGCCTGCAAACTATCATTGGAAACGTCTTGAGAGCAAAATGTTTTGCTTCCCGCCACCAGAACACGTTCATTCGCCGCTTGCAGAGGAAAGCGGCAAAAGACACTCAGGCGCTTTCCCTCTTTCGCTTGTGAAAGCGCCCATTCCAGGGCGGAGCGGAAATTATCGCGGTCGGCTTCTACTTTTGATAGCCACTCAAGCTGCTGTGGCCCCCTCAAACCTTGCTCGGCGGCTTCTGCTTCTTGTAAATAATAACAGGCATGCCAGTCGCGCAGCAGTTCATGTTCTCCCCGCCCGGCCAGTTGCTCAAGCGCGTACTCACGCAGGGTTTCTAGCATGCTGAAACGAGCTTCCCCACGAGCTACAGGCATGCTTACCAGCAAACTATTGTCCACCAGCTCCTCCAGTATATCTACCGGGGAGCTAAAGGTAGTAGCATGCTTCGAGTCCAGGGTCTTGAACATAGCTTCCACCGCTTCGAGTGCCCAGCTTCCAGTAAATATTCCCAGGCGGCGAAACCAGGCCTGGGCGACAGGTGAAAGCAAGTCGTAGCTCCAGGCGATGGTGTTGCGTAAGGTTTGCTGCCTATCTGATAGATTGCTCGCGCCCCGGGTCAGCATAGGCAGTCGGGCCTGGGCCAGTCGCTCTAATAGCTTTTCAGGAGAGAGTATTTTCATGCGTGCAGCCGCGAGTTCCAGAGCCAGGGGCAGGCCATCAACCCTGGCGCAGACCTGGGCGATAGTTAGCGCGTCTTTGCTGGTCAATTCAAAGTTCGGCTCCATTGCGCGGGCGCGCTCAACGAAGAGTTGGACGGCGGCAGAGCGCGAAATTTCGCCCACCTCTTGCGTGCTGAAAAGGTCGGGAACATCCAGAGGAGACACGCTAAATTTATGTTCACCAGTCAGGCGCAATACCGAGCGGCTGGTGGTCAGCACTTTGAGGCCGGGAACCTTTTCCAGCAATTCAGCCACGAGAGGGGCAGCTTCTGCTATCTGCTCAAAATTGTCGAGTACCAACAACAATTGCCTGTCCTTGAGATAATTGATGAGGCATTGAAGCGCGGGTACGTCCGGGGTAGATTGAATATTTAAGGCTTCCATAATGCTTATCGGCACCAGCGCGGGATCGCGCTGTCCAGCCAGGGAGACAAACCATGCGCCCTGGGCAAATGTATGAATCAGCTTCCCTGCTACGTGCTGAGCAAGGCGCGTTTTACCCACGCCGCCCGGGCCAACCAGCGTCACAAGACGCACCTCATCGCTCTTGAACAAACGTTGGAGCCGTTTCTCCTCCCATTCCCGACCAATGAGCCGCGTGAGTGGCACAGGAAGATTGTGCAGGTGCGTGTAGGTGGGAAAGCTGGAACTGCTGAAAGGCTGGGCGCGTTTCACAGTCTGAGCGCTAAGTGATAGTGAGTTCCATTCGTCTTCGCTAAAGATCGTTCGCCCGACCTGGACCAGTTCGAGCAGTTGCAGGGCCTCGTCCTGTGTAGTGATGACCTGCCAGTCCGCTAACGTGGAGATAATAGTTTTGATCTCGCGATGAGTCAGATGGGAGTTCCCCGTACCATTTAGTTTACGGCTGAGTACCTTTGGGTGCAAACCCATTGCTTCAGCCAGTTCCATCTGCGTGTATCCGCTGCTGCGCAGGGAACGTTGTACCTGCTGGCTAAATGTTTCCAACGCATTACGTAACTCATTACTCACGTTTGCTCCTCCGGTCCAAAGACAAATAGATAGCGAGTAGATTTTGGGTTACCGGAAACCAGAACAAGGAGAACCTTTTCAAGTATACTCAAAGCAGAGCAGCAAATCAATAAAAAAGGGGGGAATTCGCAATGTGCAAGCTAGAAATGCATATGCAATGTTATGACAGGTTTTTTGAAGTTTTACCGACCGAGGTAGAAAGCGCTGAAATCGCTGTAGAAGAGGGAGTAGGGCAGGTTCTACTTGATTTATTTGGCGGGGGAATGGTAGATGATGTGACGGTTGATTTTTCATCGAACCTGCGCATGGGCCTGCGCTACTGTTCTATTTCCATATCCGCACAGTGCTTATGCCAGGGCTTCGTCCTTTTTCCAGACACAAAAGAGCATATGAAGCTTGAAGTGGAAAAAAGCATACGTTGCCTGCTAAAAGAACTATTCGGCTCGGTACATATGGGAAGCGTCCGCCTCATACCTTCTTCGTGCGATGAGGACAGTCAATCCGGTTTCTTTAACGGCAAACAAAGGTATTATCACTGAGCATTGAGGTAGAGAGAGTAGGGACTGTGTTGAATGCATTGAACGAGCGGCAGAGTGTGATCATTAACCTGCCGGTTAAGGATGTTTTTGCTTATGTGTGCGACTTTGCCAATCTGATCGACTGGACAGGCTGCACAATCGCAGTCAGAAAAACTTCTCTGGGGGAGATGCAGGTAGGCTCAACGATACGGAACACTATCCGTTTTTTGGGAAGATGGATGGATATTACGTTCGAGATTGTTGAGTTTGAGCCAGCTCGCTGCCTGACCCTCAAAAGCCTTTCTGGCATATCACCCTGTCTCTTCTCCTACCAGTTCGAGCCGCTTGGAGACGGAGTGACCCATGTGAGCCTGGAAATGGTCTTGCATATTACCTGCGGAATGTTGGGATTATCAGAAGCCGCGCTCGCCAATGTGACATGCCGACAAATACTGCACGACCTGCTGACCTTAAAGGATTTGCTGGAAGCTGGCGTCGTAACAGAACGAAGCAAGATCTGAAGGAGTATCAGAAATGCTGTATAGCCCTATCAGTATGACGGTAAGGAGGCCCACAATGACCGTTCTGGCTGAAATAGTTGGCTCCGTTGCTCAGGAAAAGGCTATACAGCAAGCTGTAGAAGCTTTCTGCAAAGCAGCCGACGGGGAGCTTATTGGCCGCCGGGTTAACGAAAAAATCCGGCTTATAGTCCGTCTCCCACAAATGGTAGATATCAGCAAAAATCGCTCCCCTCTCAATCAGGCACTCAATAAGAGCATCATCGAGTCGTTTCAGTATAGAAACGGCGACCTGGTGCAAATCACCTTTGAACATCCGGTAAACCTTCAAGAGCAAATGGAGACGTTTCCCCTACGCCCCCACGAGATCTGGTTTCTGGCCCTCGACAATCCATACCAGGTCTATGTCTGCTTGAGCAAACCTCTCATGCTGGCAAAACAATCAGCATGGCTGCTGGTTCATCCGGTAAAATGGGCCTATGTGTGATGTAGGGATGGGATGATGAATGTTGACAATTTAGGGGGATATATCCAGGCATGTCATCCTTCGCTGCGCTCAGGATGACAGGGACGATCATTTCGCCCCTGGTCGTTTACCTTCATCATCCCATCCCTATAGAGAGGCAAAAGGTTTACGCCTGCTCGACATCGGGGGAAGTGGATGTCCCGGTGCCTTCACTGGTGCTGCCAGGAGTTGGCTGGCCCTGGGACGAACCGCCATAGATCATGTCGGAGAGTTCCTTGTGCGAGCGTTCGAGAAAGGCACGAAGCTGGTTGAGGCGCTCCTTGTTCTCGAAAGCCCCACGAGCGGCGATCATGAAGAGGCGACCAACTTCCATGGCCTGAGCGCGCAGGGCAAGAATCTCATCGGGAATGCCCCAGCCACGTCCCGGGCCAAAGCCGAAGAATCCGAATCCGCGCCCAAAGGGTCCGCGCCAGCCATGACCGTGATGATGGTGGTGATGATGTCCATGACCGAAAGGCCCTCGCGGGCCGGGTCCTTCACCCTGCATCCAGGGAGGCGTCCAACCCTGCCAGTTTGCCTGCTGCACCTCGGGATCGTTGCCAGAGGTTTCATCAAAATGGTTGAACATGCTGTCTTTGCTCCTTTCAGCAAATGAAAATGTTCCTGCGATATATCGCTTTCACCCGTGTAAACATTGCGATATATCTCTTGCTGTTTTCATTTACGATATATCGTATTGAAAGTTGCAAAAATGCGAGGTGATATCCAGAAATGTCATGCCATGAAAAAAATCCCTCTCTCATGTCATCCTGAGCGCAGCGAAGGATCTGCGGCCTTTCGGCACACGCATCGTCGGGCAACCGAGATCCTTCGCTGCGCTCAGGATGACATGGGGTGCGTATCTCCCATATGTTGTCAAAGGTCATACGAAGAGGGGTATCATGTGCAGGCGGTCAACCAGTTTTTGCATCTCTTCGTCCGTTGGACCGGGTGAATCCGGCTGGAAGCGGCTGGCTGCATCGAGTACTTTAGGGAGCAGGTGTATATCGCCTACGGTGTTCAGGAAAATGCCGGGCCGCTTCAACACCCAGTGTACCGCCATGTCGATATCCTGCTGGTTTTCCAGTGGTTCATACCAGGTGTCGCGGGTGTGTTTGCGCCCCAGCCAGGGCTGGTAGGCGATGGACTTGATGGTTTGTACGGCAACGTTACGCTGCTGGCAGGTCGCAAGCAGGGCATTGAAGTTTTCGGCGTAGTAGGGGTTCTGCATGGTGAGATAGTTATAGGGGAGCAGCACCGCGTCAAAGTCGAAGCGTTCCAGGCTGCGGCGGTGTGCGGCGGCAATCTGCAAGCCATGGCCGGTGACGCCGATAGTCTTAATTAACCCCTGCTGTTTGGCCTCGATGGCGGCATCAAGCGCGCCGCCGGGACTCAGGGCGATATCCCATTCAATGGGGTCGGCGAGACTATGCAACTGCCACAGGTCAACATAATCGACGCGCATGCGTTCCAGGGAACGATGCAATTCCTCTTTCGCTTCCCGGGCTGTGCGAGCATCAGCTTTGGTTGCCAGATAAAATTGAGAGCGATAGCGGGCCAGCCAGGGAGCGATGCGCAATTCGGCATCTCCATAACTTGATGCCACGTCAATATGGTTGACGCCAAATTGCAGCAACAGCTCCAATGTGCGGTCGGCCTCTTCCTGGCTGACATTGCTGAGGGCGGCGGCTCCAAAGATGGTGCGTGTACTCATATGTCCGGTACGGCCAAACGATTGTGTCATTATTGGCATTTCTCTACTCCTGTGTTTATACCTGGGTACGTTCGATAGACTCACTTTCAGATTATAGCTTTTTCTTTCCATATCCATAAAAAATTTATGTAGTTGGAGTGAGCGTCATATTTTTACAGGGAGAGTTGTCGGAAGACACCCACGTTTGTTGCAAAAAATTGATGGACACCCATGTAGTTGTTTCCTGTCACTATTCCAGTTGAAAAATGATATACTCGAGAGGAAGGTCAGTTCTGGTCGTTGCCGCGATTTGAACAGGAATTTTCTGCTTTCTAAACGCGCTACGACCTGGTTCGCTCGAATAGATAGGAGAGTAGCCATGACGCAGGAACGACCAGATACGGAGATCATCTTCGACCCTCGCACCTACGCGCAGGGTGTTCCCCACGAGGTTTTTGACCGCCTTCGCAAGCAAAGCCCGGTTGTGTGGGTCGAGGAAAAGCCAGTGCTTAACTGGCCTGCAGGGCCGGGATACTGGGCTGTACTGCGCTACACCGATGTCAAGCAGGTGCTGCGCGACTCTACGCGCTTCTCTTCTCATCTGGGCGGTACGCAAATTCGCGACCCGCGCACGACGCAAGACCTCGCTTATGTGCAGCAAATGATGCTCAACATGGATCCACCAGATCATACTCGCCTGCGTCGGCTGCTTGCTAAGGCTTTCACCCCGCGAGCAACTGCAGCGCTGGAGGCAACAATTCGAGAGCGTGCCCGGCGTATCATCGCCAATGTGGCGGAGCGCGGCGAGGGTGATTTCGTGCATGACATCGGGTCAGAACTACCGCTGCTGACGCTGGCCGAGGTTATGGGCGTGCCTGAAAGCGACCGGGCGCTGCTCCACGATTGGGCCAACCGGGTGATCGGATACCTGGACGAAGACTATGCCGACAGCGATACGCTGGATAAAACTGTAGCAACGCCGATGGCTCTGAAAGCGCACGCAGTACGACCGCGTCCCGATGCACAGGGGCGCATGCCCGACCCTCGCACGCGTGATGGACTCATTGACCTCTACACGTATGCTCATGAACTGGCGGCCTACAAGCGCCGCCATCCTGGCGAAGATGTGATGTCTATTCTGCTTCAGGCTGAAGACGAGGGCGGCAAAATCACCACGGCTGAGTTTGAGAACATGTTCTTTCTTTTTTCTGTTGCTGGCAATGAGACGACGCGCAATGGTATTCCAGGCGGCATGTACTGTCTATTGCAGCATCCTGACGAGTACCGGCGCTTGCTCGCGGACCGCTCCCTGCTGCCTTCCGCAGTGGAAGAGATGCTGCGTTACTGGCCGCCAGTGCTACATTTCCGGCGCACTGCTACGCGCGATTGTGAATTGAGCGGCCAGCACATCCAGGCCGGTCAGAAAGTGGTCGTCTATCATGTGTCCGCCAACCGCGACCCTGACGTTTTCCCCGATCCACATCGCTTCGATATAGGACGTTCTCCGAACGAGCATTTGAGCTTCGGCAGTGGCGTACATGCCTGTCTGGGCGCTCCGTTGGCTAGAGCGCAGATGCGCGCCATCTTCAGCGAAATTCTTGACCAACTGGACGAACTGGAACTTGCCGGGCCACCTGTACGCCTGGTCTCAAATTTTCAGCAGGGCCTCAAACGATTACCTGTGCGCTGGAAAAGGCGTACTCGTCCTCGCCTCGACAGAACCTTCGCTTAAAAAGTGACCTGTTGCCTGACTGCTCAGAATAATATGTGCTGCTCCCTTGCGAAAAGCCCTACCGGGAATAAGGCAGACACACAAACATGTTTTTTCTTTTAGAAAGCCTTCCTCCTTGCCTATCTTCTTCCAGAAAAGGAAACGTAGCGAGGAAAGCAATATGCCAAGAACATCATTTCAAGGGAGTAAATGCAAACCATGAGTCAAGTCAGTCGGATAGGGTACAACCAGCGAGTTATTGAGGAATTTCGTGCAAATGGGGGACATGTGGAAGGATGGGCACCTTTAATTCTACTTACTTCTAAAGGAGCCAAATCGGGCCAACCGCGTGTTCATCCATTGATGGCGGTTCCTTATGGGGAAAATTATATTGCGGTGGCCTCAAAAGGTGGCGCGCCTGAAAACCCTCAGTGGTACTACAACCTGGTAGCTCATCCCGATGCTACGGTCGAGAATGGCAAGGAAACGTTTCCGGTAAGAGCGAGATTGCTGAGCGGCGAGGAGCGAGAACGGGCCTTTGCGCGAGCGGTGGAAGTGTTTCCTAACTATGCCGAATATCAAAAGAAAACAACCCGCCAGATTCCGGTGTTTCTGCTTGAACGCCGCAAATAACTAAACGGGATGTCTCATAAGCAAGGGCGTCTTCGGAACTCCGAAGACGCCCTTGTGCTACAAAAAAGTCTTCGGTCTAACAACTCTGTTCAAATGGACAGCCCATTTCCAATATAAAAATGCTATCCTTTAACCGGAAAGAGAGGTGTAGCATGAAAAAATTATACATTGCGACAAACGAGGCGCTCGCCATTGCGCGCGAGCAGGAGGGGAAATGGCTTGTGAATCCGGAGCTTACCGGCCTGACTACCCAATGTCTGGCTGTTGATCCACAGCATCCAGAAGAGGTGTATTGTGGCACCTTTGGGCAGGGTTTGTGGCGCAGTGGCGACGCGGGAAAAACATGGGAAAACGTAGGAGCAGGCGTCATTGGCGAGCAGGTCATGGCGGTTGCGATCAGTCCATTAGAACGCTCCAATGGGCGAAGCGTGGTTTACGTGGGAACAGAACCAAGCGCCATTTTCCGTTCCGAGGATGGCGGAACAAGCTGGCGTGATCTGGCAACACTGCGTCAGTTGCCCTCTGCTCCAGGCTGGAGTTTTCCACCCCGGCCATATACCAGTCATGTACGCTGGATAACGCCTGATCCACTACAGCCAGGACGCATCTATGCAGCCATTGAAGCAGGCGCGCTTATTCGCAGCATGGATGGCGGTGAAACCTGGGAAGATCGCAAACCCGACGGCCCCTATGATACGCATACCTTAGCCATGCATAAGCTTGCGCCCAATCGCCTCTATTCCGCTGCCGGAGATGGCTTTATGCGCCCTGGCAATGGCTTCGTGCAGAGCGACGACGGGGGAGATAGCTGGTACCGGCCCGATGACGGTCTGCGCCATCATTACCTCTGGAGTGTTGCGGTTGATCCCGCCGCCCCGGACACGCTTGTCATATCCGCCGCGAACGGCCCGCAGCAAGCGCATAATCCCATGAGCGCGGCATCGGCAGTGTACCGCCGCAGCCATAACAGCCCCTGGCAACAGGTGAAAGCCGGGCTGCCTGAGGAAAAGGGATTGCTGGCGTTTGTGCTGACTTCCAACCCAGCCGAGCCGGGCGTCTTTTACGCGGGCAGCAACAAAGGCATTTTCCGTTCGGCTGATGCTGGCGTGAGTTGGGAAGAGTTGTCTATTTCCTGGCCCGACAACTTTCGGATGGGGCGTGTCCACGCGCTAGTCGTTGTAGAAGACTAGAGTCCAGCCTTTGTTTGAGAAATAAAGGGGTCTTATCCAGCAATGTCATCCTGAGCGCAGCGAAGGATCTCCGTGATTGGCATGCGATTCGTCCGGCACACGAGATCCTTCGCTGCGCTCAGGATGACAGGGGGCGATTATTCCCCTCGTAGTATTGTAAAAATTTATGCATACGGACGGGCCGAGAGCGAATAGAGTTCCCACGCAATGCCGTCCGGGTCATAGAAGCTGATGTACTTGTCATGGGTCTCGGGATCTTCCTCAACCCCGTTATTGCGCACGCCTGCCGCGTCTAATTCCCGCGCCATCTCTTCCAGCATGTTCGGCTCCTCTACGACGAGGGCGAGATGATCCAGGCCGACGCGAAACGGATCAAACTGATCATAGATTGAAACAGGCGAATCGGACCCATAGAGCGCCACCAGCGTTCCGTACATATTCACCAGCACCGCGCCATCTATTTCCCGAATCAACTCGGCTCCGAGCGTATCAACGTAGAAGCGTTTGGCCCGCGCTATATCGGTAACTCTCAAGCCAAGATGGCTCAGGCCTTTCGCGCGCAACTTCATGATGGTTTCCTTTCATTCTATAGCAGACCAGTTCAGTCTATCACACGCATACTTATTGCTCAAATTCAAGCACGTACCGGATAAAGCCAGTGCTACTTTCCCCAGGGGAAAGTTCCAGCAGATGAGCCTCTTCCATCAGCCCTTGCTGGTGCAGGTTGACGGCATCGGTCGAGCAAGTCTGGTTTTCAAGACAGAAAAATGGCGCTTCGGTCGGCGTATAGATCACCATATGCGTGAAATCGCCTGAGGTGATTAGATGCAGTTTCATGGCCTGCTGCCGGTATTCGATCAAGGCGCTTTCATTTTTACGCATACCGGTGTAGACATGATCGAGTTTCAAGTGACCGACCGGTACGGGGGCGCGCAGGTCAAACATGGCATACATGATGCCCTCGAGTTTCAAAAGCCTGCCGGTGGGCAATAACTCATCATCGGCTTCCATCACATAATTCGTGGGGATGCGTACAAGCGTATTCTCCTTGCCGGAAAGGAGCGCGAAATAAGGGTGCAGGGCAAAGCCAAAGGGCATCTGCTTCGCCCCTTTGTTCTGTACGTTGTAAGTAACTGTCACGCTATTTTTGGTCAGCGTATAGGTCAATGAAAGCCTGCTCTCAAAGGGATATCCTTCATAGAAAGGGCTTTCTGGCCCAAAATCAATGCAGGTGGTGACGCTCGCGGAATCCTGGTCGGCAAGCGGCTGCTCGTGCTGCCAGGGCCTATCGAACACGAGGCCATGAATTAGCACATCATTCCCTTGAGGTCGCTTCAAGCCCTCGAGGGAGTAAGACTGACCCTGGTAAGTATATCTTTTATCTCTCATCCGATTGGGAAACGGCCAGAGGACAAAATTACCCGTAAAATCTTTTCGCTTGAGCAAAGCAGGTTCGCAGTAGATGATGTCATGCTCTCCAACTCGGAAGCGGAACAGATTGCTGCCGAGATCGGGGGCAACGCTGACCTCGATATTTCTGGCGGGATTTGCTCTATCCTGGTAAAAAAGCGAAATAACGGTTGAGTCTAGCTCAGCGTCAAAGGCTATTTGTGTGGCATAGTGACTGTTGTTTGTCGCGTTGCTTTCATTTCTTTCTTCAGTACTCAATTGCGTAGCTCATTTCTACTTTTGTAGCGCATGCTGTTGCCAGCAATGCGTAAAGGATTCTTCATAGCATTTAAGCAGGCATTCCAGCTTCAATCCAGCGGCGAAACAGCGCCACCTGCTCCTCTGGCCACTCGCCATCGCAGGGCATCGAGCCATCCATCAGCCGCTCGAGGATATCCTCAGCATGCGTCCGTACATCCTCGTACTTCCAGAGGTCGAACGCGAAATCCATTGATTCGCGATCGATTTCTCGGAATAGGGGCTGAATATCTTGTGCGAAGCCAGGCACGCTCTCCCCGGTTGCCATGTTATTGCTCCTTTTTCTCTGCTGATGAATATTTTCTGTAGGGACGCGCTGATGGATGTTGATAAAATAAGAGGGGATATCGTTGTAGGGACGCGCTTGATCGCGTCTACTCGGCCTGCCAGATGCCTTGACCAGGCAGGACGTGATCAAGCGCATCCCTACAAGACCCCATTTCTTTGTAAAAACCCATAAGCGCGTCCCTACACAAGCCTTTCTTCTCTTCAGTTTCCTCAGTTGGAGAATACAACATGGTTGCGAAGACAGCAACCATGCCGAAAGCGCGAGGATGGTGCCTCAACATGGTTGTGCTATCATACGGTAAATTGTTCACAATCGCCATTATCACATTGAAGAAAAAACTGAGCCGAAAAGCTTGTCACAAACCTCTGCTTGCAGCGATAACTAAAGTGACATTCCTTGTAGCGCAGGGAGGTAGGGAGCGAGCATGCAGCAGCAAAAACGAGGCAACGGGCAGGATCACTTTACAGGACATACGCTATTTGAGCGCTATGGTCAGAGTATCTTCTCGTACATACGCCTGCATGTTGCCTCGCGAGAGGACGCTGAAGACCTTACTCTGGAGGTCTTTACGGCGGCGCTGGAGCATGGTGATCTCGTGGGCCTGTCGCCCGAAGCGCAACTGGCCTGGCTGCGGCGCGTCGCTCATAATAAGCTGATCGATACGTATCGTCGCCAGGCGCGCCGCCCTGCTGTCAGCCTGGATGCGGCAATGGATGCGCTCTATGAGGATGAGGAGCAGGCACCGGAGCAGGTTGCGATACGGCGCGAAGAATTAGCCCGGCTGCGTGAGGCGATTGGGAAGCTCTCCCCCCTGCAACAACAGATTCTGCAATTGCGCTACGGTCAGGGGATGCGTTTTGCTGAAATCGCGGTGCTGCTTGATAAACGGGAAGATGCAGTGCGACAGATGCTCTCGCGCACGCTTACCCTTTTAGGAACCATTTATAGTTCACGGTGAGAAGGAAGAAACAGCATGAGCATGAACGACGAGTTTGCTCCCGAAGAATTGAGCGAGCAGAACGAACAACTTATGCGGGATCTTCATCATCTTTACGACTCTCGTGCTGAAGATGCTCAATCTCTGGCGCGCATACAACAACGTTTGTCCAAAAACTCTGCAATGCCTTTAAATGGAAAAACTTCTTTTTATGAAACTTCTTCAATTCCCAGGGAGCCGCTTTTGCGCCCGGGAGAAAAAGGAAATGCTATGCAATCTATCAGTCCCAGAACCTCTAGCGGTAAGGTATGGCGAAGCCGTCTTAGCACCCTTGCTGCTGTCTTGCTTGTCGCGCTGCTCGTTGGTTCGCTGGTTTTCGTTTTGAATCGTTCGCATCAACCAGGTACAGGTGGTCCGCCTAAAAATGGTCAGCCGACAAATGTAGTGCCGTTGACCCCCACCAGCAAGCCTGCATCTACAGCGACAGCGACACAAAATACGGTCGCGTTCCAGGTGACAGCTATTGATATGGCGGTCAGTCCGTCCTCGATTGCGGGAATGGCCTGTGGCAGCAATCTCACCGTTACCTTTACGGCCACCTTCCATGTCCCGGCACATAGTCCTGGCGGCACTGTACAGTTTACCTACACGGTCAATAATGGGCGAAGCAGCACGCCTGCCAGCATAAAATTTGCGCCAGGAGAAACTACGAAAACCTACACCTTTACCTCATCAGGCACGCTCTCGCCCGATAACGTCTTTCCAGGAAATGGCGGCGTGATGACGAGCAGTCCCAATACCGTCACCTCGGCCCTGGTCAAGCCTACTGGCACCTGCACCCAGGCAGCATTTAAGGTGACAGGGGTTGATTTGACCGTCAGTCCATCCACGATTGCAGGGATGGCCTGCAATAGCTCGATCACATTTACATATACCGCTACCTTCCATGTCGCGCCAGGCAGTCCCGGCGGCACCATTCAATTCATGTGGACAGCCAATAATGGTCGCTCCAGCACAAACGCGAGCATCAGTTTTGCCCCCAATCAGACGACCAAAACTTATACCTTTACCGTCTCGGGAGTACTGTATCCTGACCATACTTTCCCTGGGATAGCCGAGGTTATTACTAGCAGCCCGAACGCGGTCAATTCGCCACAGGTGAAGCCACAGGGCGCGTGCCAGTAACAATCATTGAAAGGACTATGCCATGAAACTCAGAAGCTACTTGAAATCCTTCCTGATCCTGTGTTTCCTTCCGGTATTGTTTGTTCATGCCGGTACTACTAATGCTGCTCCCTTTAGCTGCGGTGGTTGGAGCGTTATACCGAGCGCTAACCCTGGCACGCCTGATGGTCTTACGGCAGTGGCAGCCGTTTCCGCCACCGATGTCTGGGCGGTGGGCGGTTCTGGCAGCCAGAGAGGCAGCGGGCAACCCGTGATCGAGCAGTGGAACGGCACGCAATGGAATGCCGTCAGCCCCGCGAGCACCACCGCGCTTTACAGCATCCTTTACAGTGTGGCAGCAGTCTCGGCCAATAACATCTGGGCGGTGGGATGGCAGGGCATTAACGGTGTCGCCTATACGCTGATCGAACACTGGAACGGCACACAGTGGAGCATCGTGAAAAGCCCCAATCCAACCTCGGCTGGCAACGAGCTTTTCAGCGTGGCAGCCATCTCGGCTAACGACGTCTGGGCGACCGGGTACATCCAAAAGACTACATCAACCGGTACGAGTGAGCAGACGCTGGTCGAGCATTGGAATGGCAAACAGTGGAGCGTGGTCAGCAGCCCCAGTCCTGGCTCGCAAGCCGATAATCTTACGGCAGTGGCAGCCGTTTCCGCCACCGATGTCTGGGCGGTGGGGTTCTATGCGAATAATAACGGGGTCTGGAAGACGCTGACCGAACACTGGAACGGCAAGCAATGGAAAATTGTCAGCAGCCCCAGCCCAGGCTCGCAAATTAACTACCTTGCCAGTGTCGCAACCATCTCGGCAAACAATGCCTGGGCTGTGGGCTATGCAGATAAGCAGACGCTCATTGAACACTGGAACGGCAAGCAATGGAGTATCGTGAAAGGCCCCGGTCCTGGACCGGTCAGCAATAGCCTTCTCAGTGTAACGGTTGTCTCGGCCAGTGATATCTGGGCAGTGGGATACTACCAGAGCAGCGACTACATGGATCATACGCTGACCGAACACTGGAACGGCAAAGGATGGGCCGTTGTGAAAAGCCCCAGCCCAGGGATGGTTAGCACCCAACTCGAGGGAGTAGCCGCGATTTCAGCCCACGATGTCTGGGTAGTGGGTCACGTTGATAGCACTACCTTGACCGAACATTATTGTTGAGGTTGGTGGTAGGCAGGTAGTAGATGCTACCTGCCTGCTGTGATTTCTCAGCCTGACATTTTTGGGAAGCGATACCGTTTTGCCCGGCCCCATCCCAGGACAGGCACGAGGCCCCCGCCCATCACCCCGCATCCCCCTGTCCCTACGCCCCAGGAGCCGCTTCGCCTCACATTAGAATCGGAGCCATTGCTGGCATTTTACTCCCCACCCTATTGCTCAACTATGTGGCATAATGGGGCAGGTATATTCCCAAAACATGCATAGATACTCTTAGCAAGGGAATAAGCGCAGAATCGAGGTGAGGCCTATGACCCAGGAAAGACAGGAGACTCGTGAAGAAGAGGTTGCTCGCGTTCGGAGTTATCTGGCGAGCCAGGCAATGCACCGCACGCCAGGGCAACTGGTTGAAACGCTGCGCGAGGCACATCGCCAGTTTTTAGCAGCACTTGCCAGCGTTCCTGACGACGCCTTTTCTACCGTTCCAAAAGAGGGGGAATGGAGCGCAGCCGATGTGCTGGCGCACGTTCGTCGCATCGCAGCCTTCGACGAACGCTCTATCTGTGGTGTGCTTGAACGAGGAGAGCAGCCGCCGAATGTGAATGACGTACTTGAGCAGGCTCCAATGCATGCTTCGCGAGAGCAATTGCTGACAGATATCGAGGCGCTGCGCGAGCGCTTAGTCGCTGTTGTCCTTCAGGCGGACCCGCAGGCACACCTGGACATAGTGTGGGGACACAACGAGTTTGGCAACATGAACTGGCGTGAGTGGCTGCTGTTCGCACGCGTGCATACGCTCGACCACGCTCGTCAGTTGCAGGCAATCGCGGCTGCGCTGGCATCGACGCCGCAACCATCACAGGAGTGAAAAGCAGATGAAGCTGGCAATACACTTCGGTGTCTCTACCTATACCTCTTCAAGCGAGGACTGGGCTTCGGCGGTGGCTTATGCTGTCGAGGCCGAGCGCTTAGGAGTAGATTCGGCCTGGACCGCCGAAACGTGGGGCTATGATGGGGCAACGCCTCTGGCCTATCTGGCGGCAAAGACGAGCAAGATACGGCTCGGGACTGGCATTTTGCAGGTGGGTACGCGCACTCCAGCGCTGACAGCCATGACCGCAATGGCGCTGGCCTCCCTCTCGGGAGATCGCTTTCGACTCGGGTTGGGCGTCAGCGGGCCACAGGTGATCGAGGGATGGCATGGTATACGTTTCGCCCAGCCACTTCAGCGTTTGCGAGAAACCGTTGAGATTGTGCGAAAAGTTACACGCGGCGAACGACTCATCTACGAGGGGAAAATATACCATGTGCCTTTACCGGGCGGTGAGGGCAAAGCTTTGGTTCCGAATGTCCCGGCGAGACCGAACCTGCCCATATATCTGGCAACACTTGGCCCCAAAAGCCTGGAACTTACCGGCGAGCTAGCTGATGGCTGGCTTGGTACTTCTTTCATCCCTGAACATGCCTCCCTATTTTTCGATCCCATCGCCGCCGGGGCTGAGCGCACAGGTCGCACTATCGCCGACCTCGATTTGCAGGTAGCTGCCGGAGTGGTGGCGTTTTCTGATGATGTTGAACGTCTCATCGCTCCCCGGAAGCCGGGTCTCGCCTTTACATTGGGGGCAATGGGATCGCGCCAGCACAATTTTTATAATGATGTCTTTCAGCGTGCCGGATACACGGATATCGCGCTTGAAGTGCAAGATCTCTGGTTCAAGAAACAGCGCGAGGCGGCGGCGGAGCGCATCCCAGACGAGCTGGTTCTCAAGACCAACCTCATCGGAACGGAAGAGATGGTGCGCGAACGTCTCCGCGTTCATAAGCACGCGGGAGTAAATACGCTCATGGTGAACCCCGAGGGGCAGACGCTGGATGAGCGAGTGGCGACATTGGCGCGGCTGATGGAACTTGTGGACGAGGTTAATGGTGAGGCGTGAAATTGCCGTTTTAAAGATACACTATATCGCGTGTGAAGCTCATCTGGTACTCTCCTGACTGGCAGAATTCCGGGTCATCGGTTCAGAGGTAACGGGCGTTGGCACCGTTGCGGGTTGTACGCGGCGGCTTTCGCGCACGACCGAACAGAAGATCGCAATCAGGCAAATGACGGCGGAGGCAATGAAGGCATGGCTCATCGCATCGGTGAAAGCATTGGCAATTGCGGACGGCAGATGGCCGACGGTGCCGAGGAATACGGCGTTGACGAGATTCGGGGGCATCGAGGCGGCAGCAACGCTCAAAGCTACCGCGAAGCTGCATACCATGCCCACGTTGCGCATCGTATTCAAGGTTGCCGAGGCTACACCCAGCCGATTACGTGGTGCCGAACCCATCGTGGCGCTGGTATTGGGAGACCAGAAGAAAGAGCCGCCGAGCCCCATCAGGCACAACGCCAGAGCCAGGAGCAGGTAAGGAGTGTTCGGGGTCAGGAACGCCAATACGATCAGCGCGGCGATCTGCAAGATGAGTCCGACGGTTGCCGGAGTTGTGCCCTTCAAACGATCATGGTCAGCCCAACGCCCACCGATGGGGCCGATCAGTGAAGTGAGTACAGGCAAGGGCAGGATCAAGAAAGCGGCGGTCAACGGGCTGTAGCCTCGCACTCCCTGCAAATAGAAGATAATCAGGAAATTGACCGCGAAGATAGCAAGCGACTGGAACGTCGCCGCCAGGACGGAAAAGGCGTAACGGCGATTAGCGAAGAGGCGCAGGTCGAGCATAGGATAGGCCGCGTGCCGTTCCCAGAAGGTAAAACAGGCAAAGGCGAGAAACGCTGTAATCAGGCAAAACAGCACGAAAGGAGAACGCCAACCGGAGCCGATACTGCTCATCAGGCCGAGCAGGAGCGCAACCAGGCCGATGCAGAAAAGCAGAGCGCCGAGTACATCAAAGCGCTCGCCACGCGGGTTAGGAGCGATATCGTGCAAAAGTAGATAGGCGGCAAGTGTAGCGATGATGCCAATAGGCAGATTGATCAGAAATATCCAGCGCCAGCTTGAAGCAGCAAGAATAAACCCGCCCAGAACCGGTCCCAGGACGCTGCCCGCGCCCCAGGTAATGGCGTTGACGCCCATCGCCTGCCCACGCTGCTCGTCAGGAAAGACCTCGGTGATAATCGCCATCGAATTCGCGGTGAGCATAGCCCCACCTATGCCCTGGAGAACCCGCGAGGCAATCAGAAAAGAATCATTGGGGGCTATGCCGCACAACACCGAGCCGATAGTAAAGATCACAAAGCCTAAGTTATAGAGCCGAACCCGGCCAAACATATCGGCCATGCGCCCAAAGCTGAGTTGCAAGACCGTGCTGACGATCAGATACCCCAGGATAATCCAGGTCATGCGCACGAGGTCAGAATGCAGGTCTTGTAACATATTCGGGAGCGCCAGGACGACAATGGTGGAGTCAAGCGCAGCCATGAACGAGCCAATGGTGGTAACAGAGAGAGCTACCCACTTGTAGGCAGGCTTTTTCATGTAGAGGATTCCCTTCCAGTCAACGATGCTTCCTCTATATCATAGCATGTCTGTGACTAATCGCGTTACTATTATTTTTCATCAAACGTGAAAACAGGGAAGACTGTAGCCTGGAAAGGGGTTTATTGATGGCAAGCGGCTTGTGTGGAATGTAGGGACAGGGGGCCTCGTGCCTCTCCCTGGGCTGGGTGGTGGGGCAAAGCGTATTCGATCACCCTGGGCGCTTTCCCCAACCCCACCCTGGACAGGCACGAGGCCCCCACTCCACACCCCACAGCCCCCTGTCCCTACGCTCATCTCCTCTCAAAAGAGGAGAGAGAGGTTCTTACTCCACCGTCACCGACTTCGCCAGATTCCTCGGCTGATCGACATTACATCCTCGTGCTACCGCCGTATGGTAGGCGAAGAGTTGCAGGGGGATAATTGCCAGGATGGGGCTGAAGGCTTCCAGCGTTTCCGGCACGTATAGCACGTCGTCGGCGTGACGCTTGATATTGTCGTCACCTTCGGTGGCGACGGCGATGACGCGGGCGTCACGCGCTCGGACTTCCTGCATGTTGCTTACCACTTTCTCGTAGACGCGCGAGGTGGTGGCAACAGCAATCAGAGGGGTGTCGGGATCGAGCAGGGCGATGGAGCCATGCTTGAGTTCTCCGGCGGGCAGGCCCTCGGCATGAATGTAGGAGATTTCCTTCAGCTTCAAGGCTCCCTCTAGCGCGGTGGGATAGCCGACGCCGCGACCGATGAACATCATGCTGCTGCAACGCGCCATCTGCTTTGCAAGCGGAGCGATAAGGTCATCGGGACTGTCCGCCGCTTCGAGGATGCGCTGTACCTTGTTGGGAAGTAGCTCCAATGCTTGTAGCAACCTTTGGAGTTCCTGCTCCGGCATGCGCTGGTGTAGCTGGGCAAGGTAGAGTCCCAGCAGGTACAGTACCGCGACCGAGGAGACAAAGGTTTTTGTGGCGACCACACAGATCTCGGGTCCGGCTTGCAGGTACAACACGGCGTCCGCGAGGCGCGTAATGGCACTCGCGACCACGTTGGTAATGGCGATAACAGGCGCGCCCTGCTCGCGAGCTTGCCGGATGCCGACCAGCGTGTCTGCCGTTTCGCCGGATTGCGTTACTGCAATGCAGAGCGTGTTTGGGCCAACGATGGGGTCAGCATAGCGAAACTCGGCAGCCGTCACCACTTCGACAGGGAGACGCGCCCATTGCTCGATCACGTATTTGGCGACGAGGCCAGCGTTGTAGGAAGTGCCGCAGGCCACGATTACCACGCGCTCAATTGCATCGAGCAGGCCTTGCTGGCGCATCGAGTCGAGTTCGGAAAGGTGCAGTTTGCCATCACGTATGCGACCAGTGAGGCAGCGGCGCAGAGCTTCGGGCTGCTCGTGCATCTCCTTGAGCATGAAGTGGGGGTAGCCGCCCTTTTCGGCAGCCTCTGCGTCCCACTCGATGGTGAGCGGTTCGCGCTGGCTGGGGGAACCGTCCAGCTTTGTGATTTTTACGCCTTCGGGACGCAGGACAGCAATCTCGCCCTCGTCTAGAATCAGTACGCGGCGCGTGTGCTTGAGGATAGCAGGAATGTCCGAAGCAAGGAACTGCTCCCCTTCGCCTACGCCTACGATCAGAGGACCACCGCCCAGGCGCGCGCCGATCAGCAGATCAGGCTGCTCTGAACTCAAAACGGCGATGGCATAGGCTCCTCGAACCTGCTGTAGAGCCATACGAACCGCCTTTTCAAGGTCGTGATTGGCCTCGCCGAAGTAGGCACGTTCAATCAGGTGCGAGAGAACCTCGGTATCCGTTTCAGAAAGGAATCTATGCCCGGCCTGCTCAAGCTCGGAGCGCAGTTCAGCATAGTTTTCGATGATACCGTTATGCACAACGGTGATGACGCCTGTGCAGTCGGGATGGGGATGCGCGTTGGTGTCGTTGGGGCGTCCATGCGTGGCCCAGCGCGTATGGCCGATGCCCAGTGAGCCTTCATGCGGGCGCGAACCATTCTGCACAGTCTCCACCAGGTTAGCGATCTTGCCTGCCCGGCGGCGTAATTCGAGGTTTCCAGTTGAGGTCAGTACAGCGATACCTGCGGAGTCATATCCGCGATACTCAAGTTTCGTCAGTCCTTCAAGCAATATGGAAGTAACATCGGTGCCATTTGGCCCGACGTAGCCAATAATCCCGCACATGGAGTCGGGGTATCCTTTCTTTTTTTGTAGTGACCTGAATATGTTTCCCCAATCTGATGTAGGGACGCGATGAATCGCGTCCACCTGGTCTACATCTACATCGGAGGCAGGACGCGATGAATCGCGTCCCTACATATGGGCAGAACGCTACAACATCACCGGCAGCCTTTTGTCCAGCCGTTACCGCCTGGTTTTGTAGGCTACCTTGCCAGGGGAGTGATGATACCCTGGAGGCTCCCCGCTGACTTTCCGAACAGCCTCCTCCTCGTCAACCGGCGCTTCCTCCTCTAGCCCGGTCCATGCGCTACTATCCGCGACAATCAACCTTATATGGAGAGTATACCATATAAGTGCCGGATTGCTAAATCCTGTGGGAATGAAGGGGTGGACATCAGATTTTTATAGAACAGGGCCATGATATAATATTGCGGTATGGAACGATAGTATTCCGGAGAGGCAGGTGATTCCCCTGGCGACTAATCCAGAGAGGCGGCGTTATAGCCTGGAGCAGTACTTGACGCTGCTGCGAAACAATGAGCAACGACTTGAGTACGATCACGGTGAAATCTATGCGCTGGCGGGCAGCAGCGCTAATCATGCCGCGATCTCTGCCAATATGTGGCGGGCTTTAGACGATGCATTGGGAGAAGATAGCGATTGTCGTGCTTACATGGTTGATCGTGTTGTCCGGCTTACACCTGATGTGCTGGTGATGCCGGATGTGGTGGTGACATGCGATAAGACCGATCAGGACGATGCGTTTTTTCTGGACTCACCCCGCATTGTTGTAGAGGTGCTTTCAAAAAGTACAGAAGCCAGGGATCGAACCTATAAGCTGCTGCGTTACCAGGCGAAACAAAGCATTGCAGAGATTGTGTTTATCAGCCAGTATGTGCAACATGTTGAGGTGATTACTCGCACTCCCTCCGGTTGGGAATACCGTGAGTATGGACATGAAGACAGCTTTTCTCTCGCGAGCTTGAATATCACCATACAGGTATCTGCTATCTACCGCCGCTTATCCATTCCGCTTGAAAAACGCACGCTTATACCTCTTGAGATGATTGAAGGAGCGGATGAAGAGGAAGATAGCTAGAAGCAAAAGGGAACATAGCGAAACTATGCCCCCTGGTATGAAATGCGATAAATCATGCCCCCTTTATCATCGCTGACGTAGAGCGCGCCATCAGGGCCAACTACAAGGCCTACGGGTCGGCCTGTAGCGTTGCCATTGTTGTTCAGCCAGCCGGTAATGAAATCCTGTACGGGGCCGCTCACATTGCCTGAACTATTGAGCGGGATGAAGACGACTTTGTAGCCGGTGGGAACGGTGCGGTTCCAGGAGCCATGAAAGGCAACGAACAGACCGTGATAGAGGTCGGGAAATGGCCCGGCATCGTAGAAGGCAAGACCGAGAGGGGCCGAGTGCGCCTGCATCTTTACTAATGGCTGCACAACGCCGTTGCAAGCGCCTGGACTTCCGAACTGCGGATCGACGATGTCGCCTGCATGGCAACGCGGCCAGCCGTAATCGCCGCCATCCTGCAAGGCGTAGACCGTTTCCGGCGGTGAATTGTCTCCCAGGTAATCGCGCCCATTATTTGTCACCCAGATCTGGTTGTTCAAGGGATTGATTGCCATGCCCACCGCGTTGCGCAGGCCTTTCGCGTAGAGGCGTCCGCCGCTTCCATCGAGGTTGTAGACCCAGATGGCGGCGCGGTGCGGGTCTGTTTCGTTGCACACATTGCAGGTCGAGCCAATCGAGACGTAAAGCTTACCATCAGGCCCGATCAGAACGGTGCGCGTGTTGTGCTGCCCGTCTGCTGGCAGGTTCGGCACAATCACCTTGCGGCTCAAGACTTTGTAATCAGGGGCAGGCCCCAATGTAAAGCGCGTTACCTGTGTCTGCTCGCCCACGTAGAGCGCGCCCTGGTAGAAGACAAGGCTGGTTGGATCGTTTAGCCCGCTAATGACCACCTTTTTGCTGGTGGCGGCCCCCGTTTGATTGGAGTCAGGCAGAGCAACGATGCTGCCTGTACCGCGTTCGGCGACAAAGAGGGTGCCATCGGGGTTGAAGGCGATAAAGCGCGGTGAAGAGAGACCTTTATAAAATATGCTCGCCGTAAAACCTTGAGGCACGTGGAGAGGAGCGACTCCCGGCTGTCCACCTGCCACGTGATGCGGCGAAAACAAACTCACGATTTCATCCTGTAACGTATAAGCAAACCCGCTCAGCACAACCGCTGTTATTAGCACCGCGATCAGGATATTCAGCCGATTCCTGGCCCACCAGCCTTTAGGCGGTTGCTGTTCCTGCGGGATTGTCTCCTGTTGTGTATCTTCCATGATTATATTTTTCCTTCTAGATAGCTATTGGTAATGTAGTACAGGGAGAGGCATTTTGCAATGAGATGGCCTCGGGGAGAGGACTCATTATAGTAAATTTCGTGGTTTGAGTGCGTGGTAATAAGAAGTTGGTGAGAGACATTATCTGTTACAATGAGACGTAGTATATATGTAGGCATGGCGTGTGCAAAAGGTTCCTGAGATTATGAAAATGACATGGTTGCGCGCAAAATCTCCTTTCTGGTCGGGATTTATAGCGGGCCTGGGGGCTGGTATCATTGCTTCCGGCGTGATGCTCTTGCTGAGCATTTACTGGCAGGGCGTCTCGCTGCCGGAGGTCTTCGGGTCGGTGTTTACGGCCCTGATGCCGCCGCCGCTGTTTGATTACCTGCACCAGACGATTGGCGCGGACGCGAAACATATCCTGTTCTATGGCATTCTCGTTGGGCAGTGCCTTGTTTTTGGCGTGTGCGGCGGAATTTTTAACCAGCGCGTGAACGCGGTTGGGGATGCTTTGCGGCTACGGCAGGGCCTGCTGCTGGCGCTGATCTTATGGCTCGTTGCCGGTTTGATTTTGTTGCCTTTGACGGGCGCGGGCTTTTTTGGCGCGGCGCTCTCGTCCGGGCTGCTGGCCGGGCTGCTCAGCCTGGCAGTGGTGGGACTGGTGTTTGGAATGCTTTTCGTGCTGATTTATAACTGGATGCGGGCGGCTCCGATCAAAGAGGAGCCGAAAATACAGAAACGCGAGCGCCTTTTGAAGGAACAGGCAGATGGACGATATACGCGGCGCGCATTGATCAGGGATGGCGCGTTGGTGATTGGAGCAGCGGCAGTGGGGTTGTTCCTTTGGAACTTTATCGTCAATGGCGCGCCTTCAGTCAAGGTGCCGGTCTCGCGATTTTTTAAGAACTATAAGAAGAAAATTGTGCCGCCACCTGTGCCGAACTATGGGCCGATTGCGCCCGCGCCGTTTCTCTCTCCCGAGATCACCTCGAACGACCAGTTTTACCAGGTCTCGAAAAACCTGTCCGCCGATCCCACTGTCAATGCTTCAGGCTGGACGCTGACCGTTGATGGGCAGGTTGAGCATCCCTTTACCTTGAACTACCAGGAAGCTCTCGCGCAACCTATGAAGCAGCAATACGAGTCGCTTATGTGTATCAGTAACGAGGTGGGCGGGCCGTATATGAGCAATGCGCTATGGGAGGGTATTCCACTAGGCGATTTGCTGCAACGGGCGGGCGTGAAGCCGGGGGCGACAAAGGTGGTTTTTCACGCGGCTGATGATTACGCGGACAGCATTCACCTCTCGAAGGCGCTTGAGCCGACGACATTGATCGCGTTTCGTATGAACGGCGCAGCGCTGCCGCAGGAACACGGTTTTCCGGCGCGCATGCTGGTTCCGGGTATTTATGGTATGAAACATTGCAAGTGGCTGGCACACATCGAGGTGGTCAATTACGATTTTCAGGGCTACTGGCAGCAGCGTGGTTGGAGTGATGAAGCGCCAGTGCGCATGACCTCGCGCATCGATACGCCGCTGGATGGCTCGACAATCAAGGCGCATCGCGTGACGTATATCGCGGGCGTGGCCTTCTCGGGGAATAAGGGAATTAGCGAAGTGGATGTCAGTACGGATAGCGGCACCACCTGGGAACGCGCCGTCCTTAAGCAGCCTCTTTCCAATCTCACCTGGGTTCTCTGGGAGTACGCCTGGACGCCCCCGAAGACAGGTAGTTACATTATTAGCGTGCGCGCTATTGATCTGGAAGGCAACGTACAGGACCCCACAGAAGAACCACCTGTACCAAATGGGTCATCGGGATACCATAGTATTTCCATAAATGCCTCATAAAACGTTTTTCATTCAGGGGATTGCATTTTTGGATATAGACGAGTTTTGCGACATTGCGAAAATTGCAAAAAAAGTTGTCCAGTTTTTCTGCTCCTTATGGATTATGATAGTGAACGCACAATACGACTATGGAAAGGCCGTTGGGGGATGGCCAAATGGCGATGGATGATTCGGTGGTAAAGCGTCTACGTGCGAAGGATGCACAGGCCTTTCGTTCTTTGATCGAGCGGTTACAACAACCTGTTACCGGTTATTTGCACCGTCTCGTGGGGGATCGGGAGGTAGCGCTTGATCTTACGCAGGATACATTTTTACAGGTGTACAAAGAGATCGGCAACACAAGGGAGGATCTTGCCCTTGATGCCTGGATCTATCGTATTGCTACGAATTTTGGCCTGCGTTATCTCAATCGCAAACGCTTGAAGCAGTTCATCCGGCTCGAAAATCGCGAAGCCTTTGACGAAAGCCTGGCAGTGGCTGGGCCGGAAGATCAAAGCGAGACGCGCATTCTCGTTCATCAGACCCTGGCAAAAATGAATCCAAAAGACGCGGTTGTGCTTCATCTCTACTTTGGTAATAATTTTACTTATGATGAAATAGCGCAAATTGTTGGTACGAGTTCGGAGGCTGTGAGGAAGCGGGTCACTCGTGGTGTGGAGAAATTTCGCTCGCTCTATGGCACAAAACCTGCCGCGCAGGCAGACAAGGTGGGAGCGTTTGTTACAGCCAGAAGAGACGGTAGATAGCTTATGGCAGGGAATACCAGGTGGTCAAGGGATGAGGGTGATAAGAAACACCCGGAGCAAGACGAAATATTTGCCTTTATTCGTGGAGAATTGGGCGATACGTCGGCCATCCAAAAACATATAAAGGAGTGTTCTGATTGCCAGCATACCTGCCAGTTACTCTATGAGGGCAGTCAAAAGCTCAATGTGTTAGGGGTGACAGCAGCGTATCTGCGTTACCCGGAGCGATCACCTGCTCAGATCTTTGACAATATAGTAAAAACGGTACGAGAAGAGGAGCAGCGAAGCCAACGGGCGATTTTTAGCAGATCGCCCGGCAAACGGGCTTTCGTTTTGCATCCTGTCTATATAGTGTTGGCGGCCTTATTGGTATCGTTACTTGCCACGGGCGCGGTCTGGGCGTTTTTCTCGGGCAATATCAATGTCAGCAATGGACCCAAAGATGGGTCTCCGTCCCAGCAAACGGTGACAGCCGAGCCTACTTTACCGAGCCAGGGCATAACACCAACAGCGACCGTCGCACCATCGGGAACGGGAACAACGACAGCGGCAACACCGGCCAGCAGTCCGACTGCCAACCCATCGCCGACTGCGAGCCCGTCGCCAATTGCAACGTCGCCAGCAGGCAAGCCATACGTACAGGATTGCTCGACGCCGCAAGACCAGGCGGCCTATAGCATGAGTATCTGCGGCCAGGGCTTCACGCCGGGGGATCGCGTCGTACTCTTTATTATCATGCCGGGTGGCAAAAATCCTGGCCTACAAATGGTTCAGGTAGATGCAAGCGGACAATTTAAGTATAGCCTGGTGATAGGTAATAATTGCAGGACACTGCCGATTTATATCTATGCGCAGGATACAACAAATTCAAAGGAGCATTCATTGAACCTGCTGGTCATTAAAAGCCTGGCATGGTGTGCCGGTTCATCTCCGGGAACACAGGGGCCGACCAGGGGGAGATAAGGGTGGGCGCAGAAAGTATGGGGTTGCGCGTTTAATTCAAAGACGGTACTGTCGTTTGATTTCAGGCCAGGTGTGGAAGGGAGTTAGTAATGCAAAGACAATGTGCCTGGTGCTTAAGGCTGATGAACAACGCTGGGGAGCGAACTTCATCATTGCCGGTACCCAAAATTTACGATGCGACTCATGGCATGTGCAAGGAATGTGGAGCGCTCTGGTTGCAGGAGGCGCAGCGCGAAACGGATAAACAACCTGTACTTTCGACTGTAGCAAACACAGCAGATATCACGTATTATTGTTAGCAGGAAAAATTACCTCTCACCATTTGGCGGCGTTTATCGCCGCCAAGGGGGTCGGGTCGGGCTTCTGGCGCGAGTAATTCTCCGCCGGGGCTGGCTGTATTTCTTTCCCCCCAGAAATGCGGCCAACGACCCGGCCCTTCTTGTTCGTAGGGACGCAACATGTCATTCTTCGCTGCGCTCAGAATCTGCGTTCTCGCACGCGAACCACTCGGTCACAGAGATTCCTCGCTGCGCTCAGAATGACATGAGCGAGGTCAGTATGACAGAGGCGAGGTTTTGGTTAAGAACGTTCATCGTCGCGTCCTTTCAAAAATTCCAACATCAAGCGGTTCACCTCATCCGGTTGTTCCTGTTGCACCCAATGACCGCTATTGTAAATGTATTCCACGCGAATGTCGTCTACCCATCGGTGCAGGCCTTTCGTCAGGCGGATATCGAGCGCGATATCATGCACGCCCCAGATGAGCAGAGTTGGAACGTTCACGCGGTTGTTGGCCTCTTTCGCGGTGCGCGGCAGGCGGCGGAAAAGCTGGCGATAGTAGTTGAGGGCGGCGGTCATCGTGCCGGGCGTACTCATAGCCTGCTGGTATTTAGCGGTCTCGCTGCGCGGGAAACGGTCTTTTTGAACGGCGGCCCCGCGCAACATGCGGCCAATTTCGTTGGCATTGTTACGCCGCAGGACATATTCAGGCAGCCAGGGCAATTGGAAGAAAAAGATGTACCAGCTTTTACGCAACTGGCGAAGCGCGCGCAGTTCGCGCATCATCGCGCCCGGATGCGGCGCGTTCAGCACAATCAGGCGTTCGGTCATCTCGGGATAGCGAATGGCGAAGGCCCATGCGAGTACGCCGCCCCAGTCATGTCCGACGATAACGGCTTTCTCGCGGCCAAGCCCCGTAATCAGATCGGCGATATCACGAATCAAGGTTGACACGTCGTAGCCTGTGTGTGGCTTATCGGTCATGTTGTAGCCGCGCAGGTCGGGCGCGACCACTTTGAAGCCATGCTCGGCCAGGAAAGGTATCTGGTAGCGCCAGGAGTACCAGAACTCAGGAAAGCCATGCAGCAACACTACTAGCGGCCCTTCGCCTTGTGTGACATAGTGCATGCGGATACCGTTGGTCAAAGTATATTCGTGCTGCCAGGTATCAGATTCGATCAAGTGTTTTCCCCCCATGTCATAATATAGGGCCATCAAACATGTCATGCTGAGCGCAGCGAAGCATCTCCGGTTGCCCGGCATACGAGATGCTTCGCTGCGCTCAGCATGACAGGGGACCGATTGGCCCCAACGGGTTATTCAACGCTGCGGTCATTGTAGATGATGGCGCGTTTGACCTGTTCGATCAGGTCGGTGACGTGGATGCCACGCGGGCAGGCGTCGGCACAGTTGAAGATGGTACGGCAGCGCCACACGCCATCACGCTGGCCGAGAATGGCGAGGCGTTCGGCGGCCCCCTGGTCGCGGCTGTCGAATATGAAGCGGTGAGCGTTCACAATCGAGGCCGGGCCGACCCAGTCGGGATTGCCCCAGACCGAGGGACACGAACCGGTACACGCGCCGCACAGAATGCACTTCGTGCCTTCGTCGTAGCGGGCACGCTCCTCGGGACTTTGCAGGCGTTCGGTGCCAGGGTCAGAGTCATGGGTGATGAGGTAGGGCTTAACCGCTTTGTACTTCTCAAAGAAAGGGTCCATGTCTACCACCAGGTCTTTGATGACCGGGTAGCCGAGCATTGGCTCGATGGTGACTTTTTCGCCCACGTCGCGGATCAGCACCTTGCAGGCCAGGCGGTTACGCCCGTTGATACGCATGGCGTCAGAGCCGCAGACGCCATGCGCGCACGAACGGCGATAGGTCAGCGTTCCGTCCATCGTCCATTTGACGACGTTCAAGGCGTCCAGCAGGCGGTCGATGGGATCCATGTCCACGCGGAACTCGTCCCAGTACGGCTTGCTGTCCTTGTCTGGATCGAAGCGCTTGATACGCATCAAGATGTTCATGAAAGTGTCTCCTTAGTATTTCCGCTCCTTGGGCTTGAAAATCGGGTCATCTATGAGAATCACGTCTTTGTAATCCAGTTTGACGTCGTGGGCTTTCTTCCCTTTATAGGCCAGGGTATGTTTGAGCCAGTTGGCATCATCGCGGTTGGGATAGTCGAGGCGATAGTGCGCGCCGCGACTTTCGGTGCGAGCAAGCGCGCCATGGATGGTGGCTTCAGAGCAATCGAGCAGGAAACCGAGTTCGATAGCCTCGACCAGTTCGGTGTTGAAGGTCTTGCCTTTGTCCTGCAACTGCACGCGCATGTATGCTTCCTGCAAACCGTCGACCATATCGAGAGAGTGGCGCAGGCCGCGATCGTCGCGCTCGACAAAGACATTGGCATCCATCTCGTTTTGCAGGGTAGTACGCACGCGAGCTGCCGATTCGCCGCCCGTCGAGGTGAGCAGGCGGTCAACCAGCTCGCGAGAGAAAGCTTCTGGTTCGGGTGGCAGCGGGACGTGGCTGTTATTCTCGGAAAGAAACTTCGCCATGTGTTTGCCAGCTCGACGGCCAAACACAATCAGGTCCACCAGCGAGTTGGTACCGAGACGATTGGCTCCGTGTACGGAGACGCAAGCGACCTCGCCAGCCGCGTAGAAGCCGGGCAGAGGCGTCCACTGTGGGTCGATGACGACGCGGCCATCGATATCGGTAGGAATGCCGCCCATCGCGTAGTGCGCGGTCGGTTGAATGGGCACCGGTTCGTTGATCGGTTCGACGCCCAGGTAGTTACGGGCGAAGTCGGTGATGTCTGGCAGCTTCTCGTTGATAACCTTTGCTCCCAGGTGACGCAGGTCGAGGTAGACATAGTCCTTGCCATCGACGCCATTGCCTTTGTGAATTTCCTGGAGAATGCAGCGCGAGACGATGTCGCGGGGTGCGAGGTCTTTGAGAGTGGGCATGTACTCCGCCATGAAGTACTCGCCTTTGCCGTTGAGCAGCTTCGCGCCTTCGCCACGAGCGCCCTCGCTCAGCAGCACGCCAACTTTATACAGGCCGGTGGGGTGGAACTGGTACATCTCCATGTCTTCCAGTGGAATGCCGCGACGATAGGCAATCGCCATCCCGTCGCCTGTGCAGGCAAAGGCGTTGCTGGTGACTTTCCAGGCGCGTCCATAGCCGCCGGTGGCGAACATGACGGCCTTCGCGTGGAAGGTATGAATCTCGCCTGTGCGAATCTGCAATGCGACTACACCACAGGCTTGACCTTCATTAATGAGCAGGTCGAGGACGAGGTATTCATTGAAGAAACGCACCTCGTTTTTGATGGCCTGCTGATACATGGTTTGCAGCAGCATATGGCCGGTGCGGTCGGCGGCGTAGCAGGAGCGGCGGACGGGGCCTTCGCCGTAGTTGCGGGTATGGCCGCCGAAGCGGCGCTGGTCGATGCGCCCGTCATCTGTGCGGTTGAAGGGCAGGCCGCGATGCTCAAGCTCGTAGATGGCGTCGATGGCGTCGCGGGCAAGAATCTCGGCTGCTGGCTGGTCTACCAGGTAGTCGCCGCCCTTGACGGTATCGTACATGTGCCATTTCCAGTGATCTTCTTCCTGGTTGCCAAGCGCGGCGGCGACACCGCCCTGGGCCGCGCCAGTGTGCGAGCGTGTCGGATAGACTTTGGTTAGAACGGCCACGCTGGCGTTCGGCAGTTGCATAGCTGCCATCAGGCCAGCACCGCCCGATCCGACAATCACCACATCAAATTTATAGTACATAGCGGTCCTCGATCCTAGTGATTCAGGATGCAGTGGGGGCCGACGTTTGCCCCGTGAAAAATAATCAAGGTTATTGTGCCTAACAAGAAGAAGGCCAGCGTCAGCAGGCCGACGGTCGATTGCAGCGCCAGCCGCCAGCCGCGTGTGCGTACATAGTCATCGATGACCACGCGCAGGCCGTTCATGCCATGCAACAGGGCCAATGTCAGCAGCAGCCAGTCATAGAGCCGCCAGAATGGATTTTCGTAGCGAATCGAGATCAGTTGGTAGCTGGTGCAGGCTACATCGGTCGTGACATGGTTCAAAATCAGGTGAATGATGGCAAGAAAAATAAGCCCGATGCCCGAGATGCGGAAGAAATACCACGAAAAGGTTTCAAAACCGCCACCTGCCGGGCGAGGCCCATATCCAGTTGATACGCGCATTACGGTGTACTCCTCTACGAGTCTGGGCGGGGCAGAGCCACGCGCCCCTACGATTTACATACCACTGGCCGTATTGCCCGTTGGCAGGCCAAAAATCGGGCCAATAACGTAATAGGCCATAGGAAGGAAGCAGAGAATGGTGACGATCATGACAATGGCAAACATACTTCTCTGGTAACGCGCCCCCTTTGGCCAGAAGTCGATGAGCATGATGCGCACGCCGTTAAAGGCATGGTAGAGGACGCCCGCAATCAGGCCCAGCGAAACGATGCGCACGATGACGGTGCCAAAGAGCGCAATGCCTTCATTGTAGACATTGGGGCCGAAGTTGAGCAGCGAGATGTCCACGATATGGACAAGCAAAAATAAGAGAATTCCCAGTCCTGACACGCGATGAAGGAGCCAGGACCACATACCCGACTGTCCTTTGTACATACTTCCCTCGATACTTCCTGAATTCATTCGGAATGCACGCGCTTCCGAACGTTGGAATGGGGTGGGAGACGGGGCAGAGAAGACGGGAGTATCCAGAACGAGATACTCATGGGCCTATACTCAAGGGGCCTCCGCTCTCACCTGGAATAAAGAAAAGCAGGCGATGCAGGGTATCATAGTGATGCCCCTTAGCCCAGGTTGAAGTGGACGCTTCAGGTACCGTAACCTGCTGGCATCATACATAATACTCGCATACTATTGGTTTCAACGCGGCATTGCACCCCATTGTGCCTGCTCCTGTTCGATTGGACGTTGTATGCTTATTATACTCCACTATGCGAGGGTGGCGCAAACCGTCGGAATGTTCTGTAGGGGCGTGGGCTTGCCCCGCCCTCGTCCACCATACCGAACGTATTGTTCCTTCACATGATCTATCATCGTGTGGGGACGAGGGCGGGGCAAGCCCACGCCCCTACACATTCTCGTTTGCGTCGGTTATAATTTTAAGCAGGCTTGTTTTAAAAGAACGGAGCTACTTTTTGTTACACACCGCCGTCATTCGCAAGATGCTGGTTGATGGGAGCCAGTGGGCTAGCTGGTATGGGTACCATCTGCCGGTCAGCGAAGATTTTTTTGTGATCTGGACGCCTGCCGGTTCTGAGATGCGCTGGAGGCCGCGCCAGTGGGTTTCAGAGAAGCATCAAATGAGCTATTTCTGGCGCGACGAATGGTATACCATTCATATTGGATATGATACGCAAACGGGCAATTTTTTAAGCGCGTATTGTGATGTGGTGCTGCCGGATTCAAACTATACGAACACAGCAGAAGAGATGATCTATACCGACCTCTACATTGATGTGGTGGTGACTGCGGATGGCAGCGTCTACACGAAAGACCAGGAAGTCTTTGATCGAGCAGCCCGGCATTATCCTATTGTAGAGGAATCGCGCCAGCAAGCCTTTGAGACGCTGGACTGGCTAGAGGAACACGCGAAACACTGGACAGGCCCGTTCACGGTCATCCCTCACTACCTGCCACGCGACGATTGGGAGAAGCTTAGCCCCGAAGAAATACGAGCGGCTTTTCGGCTGGCAGAATAAGTAGCAGAGCAATAAGACCTGGAAGCCACCCGCAAGGGGATGGCTCTACAAGCGGTCTTGTACTGTAGAGCCATCCCCTTGCGGGTGGCTTCCAGGTAATTATATTTTTTTTAGTATAAATGGCATGAGAGGATGCCTGTGAAAATGCTATCCGAAGCTTTAAAAGCGCAACTCACTCAACACGGCATTACCGCTACCGACGAAGTTTCATTACGCGAAGCCCTGGAAGAACACGCGGAAACATATACACTGATTAAACTGGCACCCTGGCCAGCGCGGCGCTGGAAATGCCGCTACCGGCTGCTTATGCGCGAGAAAATGTACGACGCGCAGAGCGCGACTGAAGCCTACGCGCTTGGACTGCTGGCATCGCTAGGGGATTCTGCGACATCTTCCGAACACAATAACCATTTCTAAAAAGATGTTCCCAACCTGCCTGCTAACACGTTAATGTAAATAGAGACTCTTACCGGTTTCGAGGATCGCGTATACTGGCAACAGGGCGGTCCGTGAACATTGAACATCTGAAGAAGGAGCATGACTATGCAGCGCACTATGTGCAAAGGGAAGATTCACCGCGCCACAGTCACCCAGGCGAATTTGAACTATGTGGGCAGCATTACTATCGATGCCGACCTCATGGAAGCAGCCGATATCTACCCTTACGAGAGGGTACAGGTGGTGAACTGTAACAACGGCGCTCGCCTGGAGACTTACACCATTCCTGGCGCTCGCGGTTCCGGTGTGATCTGCCTGAACGGGGCTGCTGCCCGCCTTACCGCTGAAGGCGACATTGTCATTATCATCAGTTACGCTCAGTACGACGAGCAAGAGATTCGTACCTTAGAGCCGCACATCGTCTTCGTCGATGCCGCCAATCATATCGTCGAAACGAAACAGGTGCCGCTCATCGAGATGTTACCCGAAAACGCACTCATCGAAGCCGGAATATAATATAACCGACTTCGCAGTAGTAACTTCCCAACGGGAAGCATTCATTCAGCCAGAACGGTTGGATGAATTACTGCTGAACCTCTTTCTACCAAACGTTCGTCAGGCCAGCTTCCCCTCGCATAGATGCTCTCAATTCTTCAGATTACGCGCTTGTTTGCCAATCATCCCGTATTTCTTCGGTGGGTGGAAACCAGGGCGGAACGGCGATGAGCAGGCGCTTGCTGAGCGCGTTGACGTAGGGTTCGTACATTTCGCGATAGTGTTTGAGTTTGGTTTCGGCCTCTTCTCCACCTCTCACGGCCATACCGACTTTTGCCAGGATGGCGCGCATTCTCTCGAATTCACCGGACTGCAGGCGATTGGCTTTGCAGGTACGATACGGGACATCGAAGACCTGGCCCAGGTCTACTATCGCGTGCCTTGCCATCGCGAATGTCAGCTTGGCCTGGTGAATAGGCACGTCATCGATGCCGACCAGCACGAGGGCGCAGGCATCCAGGATCATCGTCAGGGCGGCCAGCCAGGACTGGTTGTCGTGCTGCGAGCGGAAGTAGGCCAGCGATGGATACGAGAGGTGGCTTTCCAGCAGTTCTGCCGACCAGCGTTCCCATTCGTATAACAACTGGTTGAGCGATTCGATGTTATGATCTTCACCATTGAGATGTCCATGCCTGCGCAAGAGTTCAACGGCTGTAGGCGGCGAACCGGCGCGGGCATCGAGCAGGGAGATGTTGACTTCGCGGCGCGAAAAGGCCTGATAGAGGACGGGCAGGTAGCCAATCACCATCGCCAGCACGCCAAAGCCCGTTCCTACCTCTATCACCGTGATTGCCCTGGCAATGCCGGATTGTGGCACCACATCACCAAGACCGAGTGTTAAGAGGGTGGTGCCACTCATATAGAGGTCAGTGCCGAAGCTCGGTTTGCCCCCTGGCACCGATATCTGGGAGCCAAAGGCCTGTTGCAGGAGCGCAAAACCGAAGATCAATCCAACCAGCCAGATCAGCAGTAGAAAAATTAGAGCCAGTGGCCCGTAAAAGGCCAGGAAGTTCTCGCGCCGCATAGGATTTTTGATATGCTCCGCGCGAGCCGCCCAGGGGATCCAGGTGAAGCGATAGATGATGGTTGCGAGACGCAGAGGTCTTACTACCCTGCGCGGCAGGATAATTACCTCAAAAGTATCCAGCAAAACGCTAAAAATGAGCAGGAGCGCCACGATACCTTCCAGTATGGGCAACCCCGTATTTTCAAGAAAAGTCCACATGATGTTTGTTGTTCCCAAATCCTTATGACATTGTTTAGACAAGATATTATAGAATCTTTTCGCCAGTGTTATAATAGCCCCATGAAAATCACCGCTATCGAACCGCAGGCTAATAATCCCGAGCGGGTCAACATCTACGTTGATGGGCATTTTCTGCTGGGCGCGAATGCCACGATCGTGATGCAGTTGGGTTTGCATGTTGACGAGGAAGTGTTTCCCGAGCAACTGGAACAACTGCGCAACGACGAGGCCGAACAGCAGGCAGTTGATCGCGCACTGAACTACCTTTCGTTTCGACCGCGCAGCCGCGAGGAGGTGCGCCGCTACCTGCGCCGCAAAGAGACGCCGCCTGAGATCATCGAGGCCGCGCTTGCCCGGCTAGACCGGCTCGACTTTGTCAATGATCGCTCCTTTGCCGAGTTCTGGATCGAGAACCGCGAGCAGTTTAGTCCACGTGGGGCGCGAGCCATCAAAAGCGAACTGCGTATGAAAGGCGTGGAGCGCGAGGTGGTCGATGAGCTGGTCGATGACGAGCAGGACGAAGAACGCGCCCTACGGGCCGGGCGCAAAAAGGCTTTCTCGCTCGCCCAACTGCCCAATATGGACTATGCAACCTTCCGCAACCGCCTCGGTTCCTTCCTGCAACGACGCGGCTTCGGCTACGAAGTGACGTCGCGCACCGTTCGGGCGCTCTGGAAAGAACTTGCTCCCGAAAAGGATGAAGAGGAGTAGATTAACCAGGGCGGGATGGGAGGATGAGAGGACGAGTAGATTAACCAGGGCGGGATGGGAGGCCAGGGCGACCGCGAGGGTCGCCCCTACCATCCCGCTCTGGCTTCCACCGCCCCAATCGTTTACGCGCTCATTCCTGCTCGAAAAGAATCGTTCGTTGTTCCCTGTGGCTCTGGAACGCCGCTTCAATTACCCGGATGGTATCTCGTGCCTCTTGTGCTGTCACCGGGGGAAGTTTTCCCTGTGTGATCGCCTCGACTATATCCTGGTAAAAGGCTTCATAGTGACCCGGAAGCGTTTCGACCTTCCCGTGAATAGTAAGCTGGCCCGCGCTGGTGATCAGATGGCCGTATTGGTCTACTCGATCCTGGCCCCAATCGGGATCGCCGGGGCGCTTTCCCGCCTTGAGTGCATCTTCCTGCGAATCGAGGCCATATTTGAGAAAGCTGCCCATAGTTCCGTGTACTTGAAAATGGGGGCCAGGTTCGCGCACAAGTGAACCCGCATGCAGGATGGCACGCAGGCCGCCAGGATAGCCCAGCACCAGGTGAAAGTAGTCATCGGCCTGCGCGTTCGGTCGCTGCGCCTGCAGATCAGCCCAGAGGGATCGCGGGAAGCCGAACAGGGTAAGTGCCTGATCGATGAGGTGCGCTCCCAGGTCGTAAAGCGTGCCCGAACCCGGCACCTGCTGTTCTCGCCAGCGATTCTTTACAACCGGGCGGTAGCGGTCATAGTGTACTTCGTAGGTGCTTATCTCACCGAGCAGACCACCGCTTATCAGGTGACGCACCGTCAGGAAGTCGTTATCCCACCTGCGGTTGTGAAAAACGCTCAAGACGACCTGCTGCTGCTGAGCAAGGGCGATTAATTCATCGGTCTGGGCCGTGGAAATGACAAAGGGTTTGTCCACGACCACGTGTTTTCCGGCTTCAAGGGCGCGTTTTGCCAGGGTATAGTGGCTCTCATTGGGGGTCGCTATAACGATGAGCTGTATCTCGTTATTTTCGAGCAGCGCATCAAGCGTGGGTAAGACAGGCATATCAGGGTAATCGCGATGCACCTTTTCAGGTGAAGATGAGACGATGGCCGAGAGTGTGAGGCCATCGACGCTTTTGATCAACGGGGCATGAAATACCGAGCCTGCCATGCCGTATCCAATCAGACCAACTGAAATAGTCATGTGATGTTCCTCAAAAAAGACTTGAAAATTTGGAATCCGCGTATATAATTAACTTAGAGCAGAAAAAATTCACCCACCTTAGCCTCGTTCAGGGTGGGCTACGCTTCGCCCCTGCTTAAGCATACCGGCGTTCTTCAGCAGGGGTGAGAAAAGCGCGGCCCACCCTTTTTATGCGCTTAGTTCCCATTGCCATCGCCTGACGTCGAGGTTGGCGAGGGGGATGGAGAGGGTGTCGGCCCGTTGCCTGAACCGGGCGACGGTGTAAAGGTTGGTGTCGGCACAGCGGTGAGCTGCAAGGTCGGCAGCGAGGTCGGGTTCATAGGTATTAAGTGAATCTGGTTGATGTTGTCCGGCATTGTGTCGCTGTTGCCCGAAGTGAAAAGAATCTTCACGCTCTGCGGGTCTATGTCGGGTTGTTGCAGCAAGAAATTGCGCGCATCAGCCACCGACTTGCCTTTCAGTCCGTTTTTAATGGCCTGCAAATCGTCCTGCGTGAACTGGTAGACGACAACAACTCCTACCGCGATCTTGATAATGACCGTCTTGCTATCCGGGCTGATGCTTTGCGCAGCAGGCTCGCCAATGACTTCTGTGGCAGGTTGCAGAACATAATTTTTCCCCAGGGCCTGTGCCTGCTGGCTCAAGACCTGGCGGGCGAGCGTCTTCGCATCAGAGGGAAGGTAGTAGGCTATACTGCCATTTTCGGTCAGGGTGACGGTGACGTTATCCGCGCGCGATCCGACCGGCGGGTCCGCCTGAGGCGAATTTTCCTGTATAATAGGCCCGCCTATCGCAGTTCCGCCAAGCGCTTTGACTCTGGACAGCAAATCCTGGCTGATGCTGGCATCCAGACCGGGTTTGATCTGTGTGGCCAGATTATCTACATCGTCCTGGCTTACGACTTTCTGACAGAAGAAAAGCACACAATTTGTCTGTCCCGTTGCCGGTCCGCTTGCGCTGTCAGACCGGTTGATCTGCACATTCCGCACAGGAATCGTGTGAGTTGCGAGGTTGCTGGACTGCCTTGTGGGATCACCTGTCAGCGTCAAAACCTCGTTAATGGTCTGCACCCGAGGGCCAATGTTGACGCTTACAGAGATAGCAGAGACGACGGCCATTTGATAGCCATAGTAGGCAACCGCGATGATGGACAGCAATATTACGGCGATGGATGCATAAAGCAAGGGCATGAGCGATTTTTTGCGGCGTGGTTTTGGCGGAACGGGCGGACGACTTCCCCGGGTCGGCGATGGTCCATATTTGCCAGGTTCAAAAGAAGTCGTTGGCGCTCCATAATCATCGCGGCTGAAGCTGCTGTGCGGCGCAGGCTGCGGAAGGACCGAAATATTGCCGGTATCCGCAAGCGAAACCTGAACCTGCGGTAACTCTTCCTCAGGCAATTTAGCGGTTTGCGCGGGAGAAGCATTGGCAGGCACGAACTGCTGCGCGGCCTGGCGTGTTATCACTACCTGATAAGCGCGCTCGAAGTTTTTGTATACTTCATCAGCGGTAGCGAAACGGTCTTCAGGGCGCGGCGCGATGCAGTGCCGAATGACATATTCGATAGGCGGCGGCAGAGGAGCCAACTGGTCGCCCATCGGCAATTCACCGGTAAGCATCTGGTACAGGATTACGCCCAGGGAAAAGATGTCATTGCTGGGAGCCGAGATGCCGTTGAGCCGTTCGGGTGCCATGTAGGCAATCGTGCCCACTTCGCTGCCCGCCGTTGTCAACTGTGGGCTGGCAACCTGTCCCTGCAAGGTAGCGATACCGAAATCGATCAGACGGACATAGACCTGCCCGTCTTCTTCATCCAGCAAGATGTTGGTTGGCTTGAGGTCGCGATGAATAACGCTGCGCCGATGAATATAGGCGACCGCCTGCACCAGGGGCAGAAATAACGAATGGGCTTCCTCTAAGGAAAGCGGACCGCTCTGCAAGCGTTTCGCCAGCGTGCCGCCTTCGATATAGGGCGTGACCAGGAAAAGACGGCCCTGATCCTCGCCAAATTCAAACAGGGGAAGAATATGCTCGTGTTTGAGGTGCGCGCTTACCTCGGCTTCGCGCAAGAAACGGGCGCGAGCTGTGAGATCATGCACGAGGTCGGAGCGAATAATTTTGATCGCGACGGGTCGCCCGAACGCAGTACGCTGGTGCGCCAGGTATACCTCGCCCATGCCGCCCACGTCGATACGGCGCACAAGATCATAGTTCCCGAAGCGCTGCTTATCCTGCATTACCGGGCCAGATTGCTCTCTCATTCACTGCGCACTTTCGATGTGTGGTTAGAAGAGCTATTGCTCCACAATCATATAGACGTTCAAAAGTTCAGATTCGTCAAATTTGGGATGTTAATGAGACATAATGATATATTTTGATAGAGAATTCTCTTCGCGTGCAGTATAGCATTATCTCAGTTGGTATAGCAAGGGGGATGATGTAAAGGGAATGGGCGTCAGATTTTTGCGTGGAGGTGCAGAAGAAAGCCTCTGTGCTGTCCAACGCCTACCTTGCCAGCGCTACCTTTTCCACTTTCGTCGATGGGGCTTGTCTCCTCAAACGACCGGTCATATACAGGAAGAAAGCCAGGATCAGTATGGCTTCGATAATCAGCGCCAGTTCGTAGTAATCGAGCGTGACGGGGCCAATGGTGAGTTGCAGGTTGGCAAAGAATTGCCCGAGCTGGCCGGGCAACAAGGCCAGTCCCCAGCTTCCGTTCCAGATGGCGTGCTGCGCAATGGCGTAGAGCCAGCAACCGACCGCTTTCAACGTGTGTTGATTGCCGGGGTGCGAGAGATAGTACCAGCCGAGCGCGACCATCGCCGCGCCGAAGCCATGCAGCAGGCCTGTGCCCGTCCGCGAGAGAGCCGTTGCCATCCAATTCTGATAACCGAAGGCGATATAGCCGCTCGTTTCAATGAGGTCAAAGCCAATACCGCAGGCCAGCCCGAGCGCAAAAGCCTCGATAGCGCTGCGCACACGGCCAATGAGGATGATTACCGCGAGCGGCTTCACCATCTCTTCAACAAGCGGGGCAACTATGGCAAGCGTAACTAACAGGATGCCGTAGGTGTTGGGATTTGTGCAGGAGGGATCATTCGGATTGGACAGGCAGAGATTGGCTGCCACGCCTGTACCTCGCGCCAGGGCTGAAATCAACGCGAGTTCTAATACCGCCGCCAGCACAATCGCCAGCGTTCCCCCACTAATAAGAGCTACGATGAAGCGCCGCCAGCTTGTCGGCCAGCGTTTTTCTTCCCGCGTGCGCAGTCGGCGCTCGCCTAACGCCAGGATTGCCAGGGCAGGAGTCAGCCCGGATAATAAAATGAGCGTCGTATCTAGAGGGGGATTGGAGATGGCCTGCCCCTGTGAGTACAGCACAAAGGCAATCGCTATCACCGCCGCGTAGAGAATCACAAAAATCCAGAATGGCGGCAGGTAGATATGCCTGGACGGGCGATTCATAAAAACCGAACGGATGCTGTGATACAGTCCGGCAATACCGCCTATGATGCCAAAGAGCGCGAACGCTGTGAATAACACTTCAGCCCCAAAGAGTTCATATTGCGGCAACAGGCTCTGATTGGGGATTGAGGGAAGAATTAAGGTTATAAACATAGAGAATAGCCCTGCCAGCAGCGCGAGAATTGAGCCGATGAAGGTGGTGATACCTACGCCTAACAGGTAGCCATCGCGTTTCGGTACGGGAGGGTGAACCGGATAGGGATAACCAGGATAGGGTGCGTATCCCGGATGTGCTGAATAACCCGGGTAGCCGGGATAATAGCCCGGATACGGTGCCTGCCCGGGAGGCGGATATCCTGGATAATAAGGTGGTGCTGGACGAGGCGGCGCGTAAAGTGGCCCCGATACATGTTCCCGGAAGGGAGCCTGCGGATCGACTCCTGGCGGATACGCAGGTTGTCCGGTTGCCTGCTGCTGCGTTTCACTTCCTGGCACTATCCAGGGACCCCAGAGTTCGGAGGTAGGCTTACCGCGTTTCTCCTGCTCGTCCGGCTCAATATTATCTGAACTCACGTGCTTTTTGCTCTTTCCCCAGCGTTAAAGTATTTTTCTTTAATCGCGATTTAATCCTAATTATAGTACGTTCCGGCACGAAAAATTTAGACAGATAAGAAATTACCTGGACCATTCGCGAATGGTCCAGGTAATTTCTTATCTGTCTACTACTTCGACCTGCACCGACCCCCATCTGCCGAGGATTTCTTCCAGTTTGTGATGGACATCCTGGGAGTAGTGCATGGTGTTGACGCCGGGCGCGAGGCGCACTTCCCATTCGCCGTTGGCAACGAAAAGTTCGTAGTGGTCGCGGCCCGGCTGATCGCGGATGCAGTTCCAGATGTCTTGCACGCGAATACGGTCATCGGAGACCGATTTTTCGTCGGAACCGCTGAGTTGCAGCTTGATCCAGACCTGGTATTGCTTGCGGTTCATCTCCTCTTCGACGGCGTGTACCGGCTCGACTTTCTGGCAGAGGATGCCTGGTTCGTCGCGGCGCACCTGGACTTCGCCATGCACAATGACGACAGTATCCTCGACCCACAATTCGGCGGTTTCTTCGTAGGTGCGAGGGAAGACGGTAACGCTGATGGTACCGAACATATCTTCAAGCTGCACGACGCACATCATGTCGCCTTTTTTAGTCGTGATGCGTCGCGCCTCGCGAATAGTGCCGCCAATGACGACTTTCTGGCGGTCGCTCTCTTCGGTAATGTGCGCGGTCGTGTGTGTGGTGCGCTCCTTCAAGAGGTCGCTGATGTAAGCAAGCGGGTGGCGCGTGATATAGACGCCGATCAGTTCCTTCTCCCATTGTAGCAGTTGCTTGCGGGAAATCTCTTCGGCGTCGGTCTTGAGAGCGAACTCGAAGGCGCTTTCAGTAGTTTCGATCTCGCCAAAGAGGCTCATCAGGCCCTGCTCCTGGGAAGCGCGCTGGTTCTTGCCCCACTTCATAGCGATATCGACCGAAGCGAGCAGGTGATGGCGCTTGCCGTTGCCCAGACAGTCCATCGCGCCCGCCTTAATGAGCGTTTCAATAGCGCTTTTGCCCACGTATTTAGGATCGACGCGGGTGCAGAAATCGGCCAGATTTTTGAAGGGGCCGCCCTCATTGCGGGCGCGCACGATTTCGCTGATTGGTCCTTCACCGATGCCTTTGATGGCAAGCAGGCCGAAACGCACCGCGCCGCCTTCGACGGTGAAGCCCCGGTCGCTCTTGTTGACATCGGGACCCAGCACTTCGACGCCCATACGCTTGCATTCGGCGATGGCGTTGGCGATCTTTTTGGCGTCTGAGGCCTCGGTGGTCATGGTCGCGGCCATAAACTCCGCCGTATAGTTGGCCTTGAGATAGGCGGTGTAGAAGGCGACGACGGCGTAACTGGCGGCGTGGGCCTTGTTGAAACCGTAGCCACCAAAAGGCATAATCAACGTGAAAAGCTGTTCAGCGACCTCGCGTTTGACGCCGTTTTTGACACAGCCCTCAATGAAATCCTGCTTGTAGCCCTCGACCTCGTCCATCTTCTTCTTACTGAGGGCTTTACGGAACTTGTTGGCCTTGCCCCACGAGAAGTTCGCCAGACCCACGACGATGAACAGCACCTGGTCCTGGTATACGATGACGCCATAAGATTCGGCCAGCCATTCCTCAAGGCGCGGGTCGAGATACTGTACTTTTTTGCGCCCATGCTTGGCGTCGATGAAGTCGGGAATGCTGTCCATCGGGCCGGGGCGGTAGAGCGCGATCATGGCCATAATATCTTCGATGCAGGTCGGCTTAAGCTGCTTGATGTACTCGGTCATCTTCGGACCTTCCAACTGGAAGATACCGGTTGTCTCACCGCTTGCCAGCAGGTCGAAGGCTTTCTGGCGTTTCGCGTTCTGCTCGTCATCCCCCGGCACTGGATCGAGCGGCACCTTTTCCAGGATCACCTCTTCCCCACGCGACTGCTGAATATATTTGAGCGTGTTATCCAGAATGGTGAGGTTGGAGAGGCCCAGGAAGTCAAACTTGATGAGGCCAAGTTCTTCCAGGTGCATCTGCTCGTACTGGGTGATGCGACCTTTGCTCGGGTCTTTGGGGTCGCGCAGTTGCAGCGGCACAAAATGCTCTAACGGCTCGTTGGCGATAATGACGCCTGCCGCGTGAACGCCGGTTGTACGAACCGAGCCTTCCAGCTTCAAGGCCTGGTCGATGATATCTTTGGCGACCGGGTTCTCGTTGTATAGGTCTGAAAGTTCCTTGACGCTATCGAGCGAGCCTTGCAATGTCACCTTTGGCCCGGTGGGAATGAGGCGCGTAATGCGGTCGCCCATGTCATGTTCGCCCATAACACGCGCCACGTCTTTCACCGATGCTTTGGCCGCCATCGTATTGAACGTCACCATCTGGGCAACGCAATCTTCGCCGTATTTGCGCGCCACGTATTCGATCACTTCCTCACGGCGGTCATCGGGGAAGTCCATATCAATATCAGGCATGTCGGCGCGTTCGGGGTTGAAAAACCTTTCAAACGGCAGTTGATAGCGCAACGGGTCAACATTGGTGATGCCGAGCGTATAGGCCATCAGGCTGCCTGCCGCCGAACCTCGGGCGGAACAACGGATGCCATGCGAACGCGCATAATTGACGAAATCCCACTCGATCAGGAAGTAGGGGATAAAGCCTTTCTGGCCGATAATCGAAATCTCGTAGTCAAGCTGCTTCTGAATCTGCTCGGTCATCTCGCCAAAGCGTTCCTGCACGCCCTGACGGCACAAGGCCCACAAAAATTCTTCCTGAGAACGATATTGCGGTGGAATATCGAAGTTTGGTAGTTGCGCTTTATAGGCCAGGGGATCGACGCTGCACTGCTCGGCAATACGCACACTGTTGATAAGGGCATCTGGCAATTCTGGAAAGAGACGAGCCATCTCTTCCGGGCTTTTCAGGTAGTACTCGTGGCTGTCGAACTTCATACGTTTGGGCGTACTCAACTGCTTGCCCGTCTGCACGCAGAGCAGCACATCATGCGAGGCAGCATCATCAGCATCGATATAGTGCAAGTCGTTGGTTGCTACCATCTCGATCTGCAAGTCTTTGTGCATGCGATAGAGCAACTGGTTCAACTGTCCCTGCGGCGAGGGCTGCCCATCATCGAAGGTGCCGTGATGCTCCTGAATTTCGAGGTAAAAATTCTGCGGCCCGAAGACATCCTGGTACCAGCGCGCCATCTTATAGGCCGCTTCCTCTTGCTCCTTGAGCAGCATCTTAGGGATTTCGCCCGAGAGACAGGAAGAGGTGACAATCAGTCCTTCGGAATATTTCTCCAAAACCTTTTTGTCGATGCGCGGGCGCAGGTGCCAGCCCTGGGTATTGGCGATGGTGGTCAGCTTCAGCAGGTTATAGTAGCCGGTGTTATTCTTTGCCAAAAGCAGCAGGTGATGATAGTCGTCGCTGAAGCGTTTGGAATGATCGTGCATATCCTCGGTCAGATACGCCTCGATACCGATAATAGGATTGACTCCCTCAGCCCTGCACGCCTTGTAAAATTCGATGGCTCCATACATCGCACCATGATCCGTGATGGCAACATGCTGCATGCCCAGAGCCTTCGCCTGCTTCACCAGCTTCTTAATCCGGCTAAAACCATCCAGCAAAGAGTATTCTGTATGGACATGCAAATGCGCGAAATCCGTCCCCATAAAGCCTTCTCCCATTGAAAATATGTGCTATCGTTACAAGTATACTAGACCAGATGTTCTGAATACAAGCCATTTATGCGCTCTCAGATATCTTCCAATGAATAGAACGAACCAGTTTGGGAAAAACATCGATGGGTTTTAGAGATAGGAGCTACCTTTGGAAATGTGGATAAACCTGTGGACAAATGTTCTAATTTGTGGATAACTTTCTTAAGGGAACAATTGGAGCCAGGGTCACGAATTCCAGGGCTATGTGAACCAACCAGGGCGACCGCGAGAGTCGCCCCTACCGAAACAGAATAGTAGGGGCGACTCTCGCGGTCGCCCTGGTTGGTAAGGCTTTTTCGCCTTCCCTTATTGCTATTTAATGAGAAGTCCCATTCCTACCCGCGCTCAGCAGCGCCTGCCTGGCCTCTTCGGTCGTCTGCGCTATGACCAGGTTCAGGTTGATCGCCGATAAGAGGCTCACATCTTTGATCGTATCCACCTGTTGCTTTGCCAGTTCCTGCAATTCGGGGAAGCGCAATTTCACAATGTTGAGCAGCATTTCTGCTTGGGCTTGCAAGGCTCCTTCTTGCCGCCCTTTCTCTTCGCCCTCTCCAAAGATTTCCTGGTAGATAGGAGACTCACTGAGTAGATCCTGGAACATTCTAAACCTCCTTTTGAAGGCTTCATAGTCTGGACTTCCTTTGGTAAAAAGCAGCCCTCCTAAAATTTCCATCATCGCCAGCAGATCGTATTCTTGTTCTGCCGCCAGTTGATCGATGGTCTGCTGGACGATGTTAAGTTGCTTCCCTTCCTGCGCCAGCACCACTAAGGGCAACACCCCTAACCAGCCTGTTTGAAGCAAAAGCTGCGCTGGCACTTCCCACAACTTGATCGTTTGAAAGTAAAAGAGATGAACCACCCGCTCATCAATAAAGCGTCGCTCTAACGGTGACTGCGCTACTTTGCCTTTTCTACGTAAGTATATAACATACGAGTAGACCGGGAGTTCATACTGCTGCTCAGCCAGCATGTTATAGCGCAGTAAGCGTGCCGCCATGTCCGCATCTTCATAACTTTGAAACTCAATATGAATCAGACCACGTCTTCCACGTCTCTGAACCTCCATCAAAGCATCAGCATAAAGAGTCTGCTGTTGTAGCTCGCCATCGAGCGCCTGGATAAACTCGGCTTCTGGTGCCAGCCAGGAGACATAATGCTGCGCATACCGCTTGACCAGCCGCTTCATGATCGTATCCCATACACCTGCCATTGCAAAACGATGATCCCCCCTCTTCATCCTTTTCTTGCGCAAGTGTACCATATTCTAGAGCTTTTATGAACTTTGATAAAAGAACTGGGACTTCTCACCTTTTGTCATCCGGAGCGCAGCGAAGCATCTCTACGTGCCGGGCGAATCGAGTGTTCCTACCGGAGATGCTTCGCTGCGCTCCGGATGACAATCCTGGATAGGCCCCTTTCTTGCTCAAACATCATAATAGCTCTGTAGCCTGATTTTTAGACTGGACAATCCTCTGATGGACTGCTACGATAAGGCATATCTTTGTTGACGTGGAAAGGATGCGCTTATATGACAGAAACAGCGGTCGAGAGCTATATCTCTGAGCATGAGAACCAGTTTTTGGAAGATTTGAAGGGGTGGCTGCGTATTCCGAGCATCAGCACGCTGCCGGAACATAAAGGCGATATCCAGCGGGCCGCCGAATATGCCGCCGGGCAATTGAAACGCATTGGCTTCGAGCAGGTGCAGGTTATTCCGACGCAGGGACACCCGCTAGTGTATGGCGAATGGCTGAAAGCGCCGGGGAAGCCGACGGTGCTGGTCTATGGACATTATGACGTGCAGCCTGTTGATCCGGTAGAGCTGTGGGAGTCGCCGCCGTTCGAGCCGACGATTCGCGGGGATAATCTGTATTGTCGCGGGGCCTGCGACGACAAGGGGCAGACGATGCTCGTCTTCAAGGCCCTGGAGTCGTTGATGGCGGTCAATGGCGCGCTTCCGGTGAATGTGCGCGTGCTGATTGAAGGCGAGGAAGAGGCTGGCGGCGAGTCTATTGAAGATTACGTGCGCACCTATCCTGAGCGGCTGAAGTGCGATGTCGCTTTCATCTGCGATACACATATGCCATCGAAGGAGCTTCCGGCGCTGGTCTCCGGTCTGCGCGGCATCGTGTACACGGAGATCGAGGTGAAAGGCGCGAAACGTGATCTGCATTCGGGTTCCTACGGCGGTGTGGCTCCCAATCCACTGCACACGCTGGCGATCATCATTGCCGGATTGAAGGATGCCGAGGGACACATTCATATTCCTGGCCTGTATGACAAGCTTCGCCCGGCACCCGAGGTTGAGAAGAAGTTCTGGCGCGAGGACCCATTGCACATGAACGAGGCCTTGCTTGAAGAGATGGGCGTCAGTGAGTTTACCGGAGAGGCTGAATATCCGCCACTGGAGCGCATCGGGGCGCGGCCAACGCTGGAAGTTCATGGCATCATTGGCGGCTTCACAGGCGAGGGAGCCAAGACGGTTATTCCGGCCTTCGCGAAGGCTAAGGTGAGTTTGCGCCTGCCTGCTGATATCACTTCGGACGAGGCGTTTAAGCTGCTTGAGAAGCGCGTGCAGGAACTGGCACCCAAAGGCGTTGAGGTTCGCGTGCATAAGATTCATGGCGGCGAAGCGGTGATTGTGCCGATTGATGCGCCAGCTATGCAGGCGGCGGCAGAGGCGCTTAAGGAAACGTATAGCCGCGAGCCGATTTACATGCGCGAAGGCGGCTCTATTCCTATCGCGGCGCTGTTCTACAACCTGCTGGGCGTTCCGGTGGTCATGATGGGCTTCGGCCTGCCCGATGACAACCTGCACGCACCCAACGAGAAGTACTCGCTCTCGCAATTCTACAAGGGTATGCGCACCGTTGCCAGGTTCTTTGAAAAACTTGGTCAATAAACAAAAAGGGAAGAAGGAAGACACCCGCAAGGGATGTCTTTACTCCCCGTTGTGCTTGTAAAGACATCCCTTGCGGGTGTCTTCCTTCTTCTCCATCAATCAAAGTGCTTATTTTTATTTTAAACCGCGTTCATCGGCAATCTGTGTGAGGCGGTTGCGGACTTCCCAGAGTTCGGGGTAGAACATGTCCTGGAGCGTGCGGGCCAGCAGTTCCATCGGGGTTCCACCTGTGCCAATGGAGCCGGGGCCGATCTGGCGTTGGGCCAGTTTGAAGTGCTGGTAGCGGAAAATCTGGAAGATTTCATCGTAATCGGTCAGAGCCTCGGCGAAGGCCAGCAGCAGGGGATAGCGGTCGCCATGTATGTAGACATCTTCCAGCGTCACCTGCTCGCGCTTGAGGACATCCTGGAAATCGTCCCACAGCAGGGGCGAGAGCATCATCAGCGCATGAAAGCCAGGGGAATCGGTGCCCGCGCCATCACCAAGTTTACCGCGAAAGCCGTGAAAATCCCAGGGCGACATGGTTTCAAGCATGCGCATGTTTTGCAGCATCAGGTGCTGGATTTGAATGACACGCCGCATCAAGCGACCTGCTTCGAGCAGGTCGTTTTTTTGCAGCAGCGAGCGAACGGTGCGCAACTCGAAGGCCGCTTCCTTCCACCACAGTTCAAAGACCTGGTGAACGACCTGAAATTGCAGTTCGTCATGGTGCGTTAGCTGGTCTTCCGGCGTTTGCAGCGAGAGCAATTCCTCGGTGCGCAAATATTTTTCATAGGTACTCTGTCCCGGTTCGTGCTTCGCGCGATGCATCGTCATATGCTTTGCCATAACCCCTCTCCTCCTTCTCTGGATGAGGCAAGGAAACAACGTCGTCTCATATATAAAGATATCATATTCTTTCTCTTATGGTAGCTGCACCAGCACTACTGCCAGAATCACCAGCCCCAACCCGAATACCTTCGCCAAAGTCAGGCTCTCGCCGACAAAGAAATAGGAGAGAATAAGTGTGATGCCGGGAATGACAAAATCGCTGTAGGCGGTGCGAATCGCGCCGATGCGTCGAATGAGCCAGAAGGTCAGGAAAAAGCTGATGCAGCTACAGAATATAGCGAGATAGAGCAAGGCTCCCCAGGTGATTGCTGTTGGCGCAAAGGGATAGCCACGCTCAAAGAGCAAGCTCATCGCGAGGAGAAAGACGCCGCAGTAAAAGAGCTGCCACGTGGTCATGACCATGACAGGCACATTGGGGCCATTGCGCTTCGCCATGCGGATGCCAAAGCCGTAGATGCTCGCAGAAGCCAGCACAGCAATTTCCCAGATGAGAGCAGTACCCTTACTGGCAAAATTCAAGGCGCTTCCCGGCAAAAAGGGCAGGCGGTCCATCAGCACCGTCACTACGCCTGACAGCCCAACAAGCAGGCTCACCAGAAGTTTCCAGCCACGCACTTCCCCGGCGTCGCGCATGGCAAACAGGGCGGTGAAAATAGGGGTGGTTGACCACATAATGGTGAGGACGCCAACGGGAGCGTAGGGTGTCGCGGCGAAAAAGATGCTGCTGGGGATGCCAACCATGAAAAGTGCGATCAGAAATACGCGCCAGTGTTCGCCCGCCTTCATGCGTAACTTTTTGCCCTGCGCGAGAATGACTATAGCCATCAGCATAAAAGCAAGGCTAAAGCGCATTCCTGATAGGAGCAGTGGCGGCGCGTGCTGCACACCAATCCTGGCGGCAACAGGGAATGAACCCCAGATCAGCACCATAATAACATAGTTGAGGATGATGACGAGAACACTTTTGCGCTGTGAAACTTCCATGCCAGAACCTTATATGCCCAGAAAATGCTACATTTTGTTTGTAGGGACGCGATGATGGATGTTGACACAATATGGGGGTCTAGTGCCCCCTGTCATCCTGAGCGCAGCGAAGAATCTCCGTTCCCCGACGATTCGCACACCGACGCCAGAGCTCCTTCGCGGCGCTCAGGATGACATTGCTGGGTAGACCCTCTTTTTTGTCAACATTCATCATCGCGTCCCGCCTGTTGAATCGGCATGGCAGACGAGACGCGATGAAGCGCGTCCCTACAGAAAATTGCGGTTGTGTGAGAGGACGACGTTACAGCCTCCGTAGTTAAGAGTATACAACAAGTGGAGGGGAAGGTCGGAAGACACCCGCAAGGGGTGTCTTCCGGGAATATAATGCTTCCCTGAAGTTTTGCCACTTGCGTTGAGAGAGCGAGAAGTTTATTATAGGCAGAGCGGACGGGTTATTCTCTGAATAGTTTGGAGTAGTTATGGCTTCGCTGGCATATATTTATATCAACATAGACCCGGTCATCTTGAATATTGGCCCAATAGCGCTGCGCTGGTATGGCCTGATGTATGTGATCGGCATCGTGATAGCGTTGTGGGCTATTCGCTGGTATACGGCGCGCAAGGGCATCAAACCGGATATGGTCTACAGGTTGCTCTGGTGGTGCGTCGTGGCGGGCCTGATCGGCGGTCGTCTCTATTTCGTAGTACAGCAGCCCAATTTCGTCTCGTACTACCTGGCCCATCCTGAGCATATCCTGGCGACCTGGGAAGGCGGTATGGCTTTCTTTGGGGCGATCTTCCTGGTAGTTCCTATCCTGTTCTGGCGCGCCTGGGCTGAGCGCATCAATCCACTGGTTGCGCTTGACGCGGGTGGGCTTTTTGCCGCCACCGGACAGATATTTGGGCGCATTGGCAACATCATCAATGGCGATATCGTGGGCTATCGCAGCACGCTGCCCTGGGCGACCATTTACCAGAACAAACACAGCTTTTTCTGCATGAATCTGCCGGACCCCAGCCAGTGCGGCAGCGTGGCTACTGCTGTGCAGCCTGCCGCCGCCTACGAACTGCTCTCCAATATCGTGCTGCTCATCATTCTCTTCGCGCTTGCTCGCCGTCTGCGCCGACCAGGGATGCTTATCCTGGCCTACCTCTATGGCTACGTCATCACCCAATTCCTGCTCTTTTTCGTGCGCGATAATGTCATCGTCAGCTTCCTGGGACTCAACTGGGGACTGAAGCAGGCACAGTGGACGTCGCTGGTCGTCTTTATCGTCTTGCTGCCCATCACCTACCTGGTCTATCGCTACTCTAAACCTGTGCCAGAGGGAGCTGTGGCGGCTACGTATGGTATTCGCCAGAAACCGGGCAAGCCAGCCGGGACTTCAGATACCATAGATAGCGTGGATACCGTAGAGGTGTCCCAATCGACGGCTCAGGAAAAAGTGCTGGTTGCGCCAAAGGCACCCGAACAGGTTGTACAAGCCGACAAAGCATCACCTGCTGAAGGTGACACCCTGGAACCCGTTGAGGCAAACGAAGATGTGGAAGAAGACGAGGACGATGCAGATACCGAACCTAAATTGCCTGCGGTCAAAGCGAAGAAACGGGAGCAGGAAACAGAGGAAAATGGGTTGTAGGGACGCGCTTCATCGCGTCCACCCCGGCGGCAATGCATACCTATGCCTCCCTGGACGCGATGAAGCGCGTCTCTACAGACGTCGGATAATCAAAGATGATAAAGCATCCGGCGATGCATGACCGAGATTAGCGTATCGGCCAGGGTCAGAAATACCTCGAATTGGGCGGCCTGCTGCTCTAGCGGCAGGCCTTCTTCTTGCCAGCGCGGACGCACGTGTTGTTCCAATGCCGCGATTTCGCTGCGCACAAGCTGGCGCAACTGGAAACGAATGAGGGCGGGTAGGGCAAGCGGCAGGCCCAGGCGTTCCAGGCGCTGGTAGAGTTCGAGCAGCAGCACATCATCCCCGCTGTACAATAGCTCACCATCTTTCTCAACCGGAAAGAGCAGGCCCTGCTCGGTCAATTCGTGGATGCGCTCAAGGGGAACATTGGTTTTGCTTTGTAGGGCTTCTTTGCTTAAAGAAGCTTCCTCGTTCCCATTGAGCGGTCGCAAGAGCCGCCGCTTGAGGGCAAGGTTCATTTCTACCTCGCCCTCTTGAGCGCGAATCTCCAGCATTTGCTTGATGGTCTCCAATGGTAGATGCTGTTTTTCCTTCAACTCTTTGATGGTCGAAAGAACGGCCAGGTGTTCATCGTCATAATAAGCGACACGGCCCCGCATATGTGGAGGCGGTAACAGGCCTTGCGTATTATAAAAACGGATCGTGCGGCTTGGAATGCCTGATCGATGCGCCAGTTCATCAATGTTATACACGCTACAAAGCTCCTGTATCATCTGCTATGTATCGCTTGCATTGTAACATAGAAACTGTCATATGCATAGAACCAGGAATGGGGAACAGAAGCCGTCCCCAAAACATCAGCCGGAAGCCACCCGCAAGGGGCTGGCTCTACAAGCAGCGTCCTATTGTAGAGCCAGCCCCTTGCGGGTGGCTTCCGGTCGATAATACTCAATCACAGACTATTGTATAGAAGTCGTTATTTCTACCTATATTCCGGCGTTATACAAACTGGAAACCCCTTACTCTTTAGAACAAGAAAGGGAGCTGAACGAGATGATTGATGGACCAATGGTAGTCGCGCAGGCGCAACACGGCCAGGTTCCTCCATACTGGCAGGTCTTTCGCGGAAAGCGGTCTCATTTCTATAACCAGGCTATTGCCGGGCTGATTGTGCTGTTGATTGCAGCAGGGCTGGCCTTTTACCTGTATGCCAATCCTAATATCGCAATTGTTCCCGGCTATTCGAGTGGTGGAGACCTTGCTCCCGACAGCTTCAACCTGTACAGGATGGGTGACTATGTCTTTGTCGCGGTTCTGGCTGCCCTCGGCATTTTCTACTTGATAAAGAGCCTGGTTGAAAGCGATCGTGCCACTTCGCAGATGCTGGTGTTGATGCCGCAGGGCTTTGTCATCCACAAGAAAACCAGTGAGGCTTATGTATTCAGCGCTTACAGTTCAATCAAGGCGGTGAATAATCGTGGCTCCATTAACCTGCAACTGTATCCGGTCAATAGCAAGAAAGCAACGCGGGTTACGCTTGACGGTCGCTTCGGCAACCCCCGGCAGCTAGCACAGTTGATTATCCAGCGTTTCCAGGCCTCTAAGCAGCCACCTGCTGGTGTCCCACCACAGCAGCAACAAATGGTTGGTACTCCACCGCCGCAGTGGAATCAGCCCAGATAGAGAGGCCGGAGCTATTCCTTGTTCTGGTAGATGATGCTCTGTAGGATGCGATCAATCTGCCTTTTTTCCTGAGCTTCACTATACTGCAAGCGCGTAAGAAGATAGTTTTGCACCAGATGCAGGTATTCATTCTCTAGCACAAGGGTTTCCCGGCACAAATCACGCAGGTACTCCCGATCTTCTTGACGGTCGGGGAGCGCATATCCCCAGGCTCCTTTGCAAAGGTCGTTAATGGTTGCTACAAGTTGCACGCGCTGGTCATGGGGAAGATATTGCTTGCAGAGACGAATACTCTGGCTCTTTTGTCCGGCATGGCGTCTGGTTTCTATAGCCAGGAGAAATGTTGCGATCCAGGCGGTAAGGCCGACAAGCACGCGCGTCCCGCGAGGAGCGCCTGGCCGGGCAGGCACCGCGTCATAGCCGTAGAACTCTGCTGCCGGGTCTGGGTAGTTGAGCGGGAAGGTAAGTGGTGTCGTCAATGGGTAGGTAAGGCTCACTTTCTGGCGTGGAATACCGATATGAAATATGCCCGACTCGATGACATCAAGGACGTAACGCGAGAACGGAATAGAGGGAAGCTCATTCCGCAGGTCATCGCCATAGATTAACACAGAAGCCTCACGGATCAGGGCATTTAAAAAGCTGGTCTGTTGCCCATATCGCCCGGACTGGTCTAGCAGGTCATCTTCGGAATGGGCATGCGCGTCAACCTGGAACGGGCTGCTGTTCTGGCATTCGACAAGAAGACGTTGAAAGCTGGCCGTCTCATCTTCAGTGATGATTCCGCGAAAGATGACGAAAAGATCAACATCGCTAGAATTGGGAGATGCATCGTGACCGACGGCTGTACCATCGCTGTAGCTGCCACCGAGATAATAGGCACGAATGCGCTCAGGAAAAGATTGCTCGAAGCGAGTGATGAAACGACGCAAAAGGGCATCTAGAAGCTGGTTTCCGGTGGTTGCATGCAATGCTGGCTCCATTAACCATACTCCTTTATCGGGCATCAGCCGCGTATGTTATACACCAATTGGCTCCAATAGACGCCGCAAAGTACCAATCAAGACTTCATCGATGACTGGTTTGGTGAGGTAGTCATGCGCGCCGAGAGCGAAGGCGCGCTCTTTATGTTTATCGGAAAAGCGCGAGGTCAGCATGATAATTTTCATGTCCGGTCTGGTGGGACGGGCCGAGAGGACGTGCAGCAGGTCGAAGCCGTTCATGTTAGGCATTTCTATATCGAGCAGCAGGGCGTCAGGGGCTTCATCCCATAGACGCTCCAGCGCTTCCAGACCATCATGCGCCTTTTTGACCTGGTAGCCATGATAGCTCAAGGTCTGACTGATGGCTTCACGGATGAAGATGGAGTCATCAACGATCATCACGGTAGGTTGTCTATGCTCTTCTACGGCAGGCTGAAGAACTTCCGGCAGCTCGCCTGTATTCTGGCACCTTTTCACATACTGCTTGATGAGTTCTGGCAATGACAGAACCAGTAGAACGTTTCCTTTGCCGTCAATAGCCATGCCAGGAATGCCGGGACGCCGGAGATAGTTGGGAGAGGGACGCATCACAATCTCTATCTGCCCGATCACCTCGTCAACCTGCACAGCCAGTTGGGGTTCATAGTCCGCATTTCTCTCAAGCAGCAGGATTGGTCGATCCTTGCCCGACCGGATTTCGGGAAAATTCAGCAGGAGGGTTAATGAATAAAGCGTATCATACTGGCCAGGTTCGGCGTAATCGATGCGACGAACCTGCGAAAATGGGATGATAAGCTGCTGCTCGCCCGCCCGCACCAGCAGTCCCTGCACCACGCCTTTCGAGCGAGGCACACGTAAAAAGAGGGTAATACCGCCCTCCTCATTGCGCTGCAGCGAAACAGAGAGAGAGGCATACTTGAGAGCGGAGTGCAGCACATCGACCAGGCCTCCCGCCACCGGCAAGGAGAAACCGAATTCAAGCGTCACTTCACTACCAGGCGTCCTCGCGTGGAGCCAGATACGATATGATGAGTCATCCTTGCTCGAAGCCGCCTGTACGCCCTCGGCGAAATTCTCGCGCACCAGTTGGGATAGCGGCTCCGCCAGCACGTCCAATATCTCCTGATCCAGTTCTATCTCCTCACCTGAAAACTCGAACTGGACTTCGCGCTTCAAACGTGTGGCGAGCAGTGTGACTGCTGCCTGTAGTCGTTCGATCAAACGACGGCATGGCATGTTGCGGAGAGCAAGGGCATCGCCGCGCGCGAGGCTGGCCTTCGCCATATGCTGCGCGATCACTGCTTCGAGGCGCGCGAAGGCCTGCTGAAGTTTTGAGGTCGCGGTGGAGACGTCCGCGATGGCCTCGCTTAAGCTATGCGCCAGCAAATTTGTTTCGGTATAGCGGTCAATCTCCATTTCATCCCAGAGCGCATCTTCAGCCGAGGGCATCATGGGGGCTGTAGCGCGCTCTTTTGGGGCGTAGTCGCGTCCCTTGCGCCTGGCCGCGTCGCGCAGGATTCGCTCGACCAGAGAAGAAGGCGGTCGCTCTAGCTGCACATCCTGCGAGTGGAAAGCATTATTGCCGGAGTAGGATAGCATTGAAAACAGCGTCTCAAGGCGGCGCAGGCGAGCCTGGGCCGCCTGTAGCTCCTGAAGCGCTGCCGCGACCTGCTTTTGCGCATCTTCCAATGGTGCCTGTTGCTCCACCAGTTGTTCGGTATGCAGCAGCAGGTGGTCAAGGCGAGTCCTATCAAAAGGATGCATTATGGTGAGGTTTTTTTCAGGGAAAATTGTCTCGTCTTGCGCTTCAGCGGGCTGCTCATCGCTGGTCGGCTTTTGCTCCTCGTCGCTTTTCGCGGCGGGAATTTCTTCCTGTGCCTGCACACCGAGGGCTTCCAGGTCTTTTTCCAGGTCGAGCAGGGGCGCGATACTCTCCTGTTCCTTTTCAACCACGCTCTCAAGCGTAAGTTCCAGGGCATGGACGCCCTGTACCAGCGCCATCAGACCGGTCATGTATGGAATATGGCCGACCTTCACCCGTTTGGCAATGGCCTCGATATGATGGGCAATGGTTGCCATAGAATCGCAGCCAATCGCTAAGGCAGCGCCCCGCAGTTTATGCGCCCGGCGTTGCAAAGTAAACAGGCCGGGAGAATCAATACTATCATCCTGCTCCATCTGACGCAGGGCCTCGCGCATCGTGCCGATATCCTCGTCGGCTTCTCCGGCGAAGATCAGCAGCATGTCCTCCTCTTCGTCTCCGATCTCTGGCTTCACCGCTTCGGGCAGCTGAGTGGTAGAAGTATCTTTCGGCGCGAAATCCTCCATCTCATGAAAGGCGCGCAGCACTTCCAGGTCTTCAGGTGAAAGTTTGCTGTGATCAAAAGGAAAAGGATCAGGCATATTCGGCACCCGCTTCTATCTGCTGCATCGCGTCCACCAGCAGAAGAGGAATATCCAGAATGAGCGAGTTCTCGTGTTTGCCGCGCACAACCTCTGTCTGGGCTTCAGGATTGTGTACGGGCAAAGCCATTGTTGGGCCAATATTCGCCACCAGCAAGCCAAGCGTAATATCTTCACAGGTGACGATCAGCAACATGGAACTGCCAGCAGGCTCATCATCATTATCGAAAACGTAGCGTTCGAGATGAATAACGGCAACCGGCTCGCCACGCCAGGCGACGACTCCGGCCATCCAGGATGGAACCTGTGGCAGGCGAGCAATAAGCTGAGGCGGGGGAAGAACTTCCTGGATAAAGGAAAGCGCGATCAGGCAGGTACCCAGGCGCAGGTCGCACTCGAGGTATTGTTCGGTAGAGGCATTGTGGAGAGCAGGAATTTTGGAACTCGCGCTTGCCTGCGCGCGCGCATAGTTCCAAAATTCCTCGTCCGTCATCTGTTGAAGGCGTTGGGCCGGAAGATCATCCAGAAAAGGCATAGCTTATGAATACGTCGGCGCACCCAGGTAGGAGTGAACGACGGATAATATTTGCTGGGTCTTGAACGGCTTGGTGATATAGTCTCTCGCGCCCGCAAGTCGGCCTTTGAGGCGGTCTATCACGCCATCGCGCTTGGAGAGCATCACGATGACGGTGTTGCCGAATTGCTGTTTGGTTCTAAGGTGGCGCGCCACTTCATAGCCGTCCATCTTAGGTAGCTCGATATCGAGTATAACAAGGTCTGGTATAGAGTGACGTTGTTCACGTAAAGCACGCAAGGCTTCGATACCATCTGCGTAGCTTACGGATGGAATTCCTTCGCGCCTCAGGCTGGTTTCTATGATCTTCCGAACCGTAAGGGAGTCGTCTATGATCATTACCAGTTTACTCATAACGTACATCCTCTTTCTCTTTCCACACTACCAACTTTATCCCAATAAAATCTGGCACGCGTCCTGTGTGCCAGTACAACCACAAGAATCCTCATGACTTTCCCCACTCATAAGAAATCCTGTTTCAGATACCAATGGATAATTGGGTTTCGTAAGAAACCGGGCAGGTCCTGTATTTTGTGGCACAACCGGCACTTACAACACCAGTGCAAAATATCGAACCTAAAGATAATAGTACCATACGGATAGGCAAAGTGCAACATTTTGGCATAAAAATGCAGTGAAAAATCGTAAACAAAGTATTACATTTTTATAAACGTTTTTAAACCAGGTCCGTTTATCCCCCTGCTAGCGGCAGAGTGAAAGTAAATGTGCTGCCTTCGCCCAGCGTGCTTTCGGCCTTAATAGAGCCCCCATGTGCCTCTACCACGTGGCGGGCAATTGCCAGACCCAGACCACTGCCGCCGCTGCCACCCGGGCCAATGAAATCGGATTTTGAGCGGGCGCGGTTGACTTTATAAAAGCGCTCAAAGATACGCGGCAAATCTTCCGGCGGAATGCCTGCTCCCGTATCTTGCACGAAAAAAGCCTGCTTGCGTTCACCCGGCAGCGCGTAGGTTCCGATGACTACCACACCGCCCGAGGGAGTAAACTTGATGGCATTGTGTACCAGGTTTACCAGTACGCGCACAATTTGCCGGACATCGGCGGCAGCGCGGTTCTCTCCCTGCTCAATCTGCGTGCGTAAGGAGACGCGCTGGCGCTGGGCAAGGGGCAGCATACGCGCCATTACCTCACGCACCAGGTGTTCCGCGACTACCGGCTCCGTGTTCATGGACACCTGTCCCGACTCGATGCGCGAAAGATCGAGAATTTCGGACACCAGCGAGGTGAGGTGTTGAATCTCGTTTTCAATGCGTTCCACAAAGGACTGTGCCTTCTCCGGATCGGTATCAATAGCCTCCTCCAGCGTTTCAGCGAGCAGGCGCACTGATGCAAGGGGGGTACGCAGCTCGTGCGAAATATTGGCGATAAAATCGCGCCGCGCCCTCTCAAGCCGCTTCAACTCCGTCAGGTCCTCTATAGCAAGCACGTAGTACTGCGAAGTGGAAGCAGCCATGTCCTGCTCATCCTGCAGCGTCTTTTTCCTGGCTGTTCGCCTGCCGCGCCCACTCTGCTTAAACGGCGTAACCGATACTCTCCACACCACACTCGAATCGCTTTTGGTATATTCCTCGCTATGAGCCTCGCCCGATTCGATACACCTGTGTATACATTGAAGCAAGGCCTCATCCTGCACAAATTCATCCAGCTTTTTTCCTTGCAGCGACTCCACACTCCCCAGCAGGCGACGCGCCGAGGCGTTATGAAAAAAGATCGCCAGTTTCCCGTCCACAATCAATACCGGCCAGGGAGCGGCCTCCAATAACTGGTGAAAAAAGTGTTCGTAATCGATTTGCATAGATATTTCTATCTCTCCGAACCTGGGTCTGGCAACGCCTTCTACAGCTATGCCTTCACATGTGATTATAATACATTGTCTGCATAAGAACAGTTACAGGGGCTGCGTTTAAACAGCGGCATGTCCACTTATCCTCAAAGCTATGCGTATAGTATAAAGAAGTGGCTTCATTTCTGAGTTGAAGGAGCAATCAATAGTTGAAGCACTTTTCTTGTCCAGCTATTGAGAATGTCCTCAGCCCCTGTTCCTCGCTCATCAATTTCCAACAAAGGACTCGAAATTGACCTTGACTAAAAAAAGCCAACCGCTATAGTTCTCACATGTTAAGCGATTCGACTCGCCAAAGAAAGTTGCTAAGCACCCGAAGATACTTTGGGGTTTCCTCGAGATGCGGCATATGTGCGCTTTGCTCGAAGATGGCTAGTTCTGAGTGAGGAAGCAAGCTCTGATACCAGGCGGTCGTTTCTGGTGCAGCCTCATCGTATCGACCACACGTGAGCAGAGTAGGAATATCAACGGTATCCAGGTAAGGGATGGCATCGTAATGCAGAAGATTGCCAGTCATGAAAAACTCTGAAGGCCCCCACATCGTCTGATATACCTCAGTACCTTCACCCGCCAGCGTTCGCTCCAACAACTCAGGCCAGGGATTGAGCCGACAAAGATACTGTCGATAAAAGACCATTGCCGCTTGTTGATACTCTTCTGAGTCGGTGGTGCCATTGTTTTCATGCTGCTTCAAAATCATCTGCACATCATCAGGGAGATTGTTTCGATACTGTTCCATATCCTGAAGCCAGCGTGGAATGGAAAGGGCAGGGCTAGCCAGGATGAGACTGCGCAAACCAGGAGGACGAGTCAGCGCATAATCAATCGCTAACATACTTCCCCAGGAATGACCGAAGAGGTGAACTTGCTCCAACTTGAGGGCCTGTCTGATCTGTTCCAATTCTTCGACAAAGCGTTGTCGCTGCCAGAGTGAGGGATCATCTGGCCGCTCCGACTTGCCACAGCCAAGCTGGTCATAGAAAATGACCGGGCGATCATGTGCTAAGCCTTCCAGTGGCTCCAGGTAATCATGAGGCGTTCCTGGACCACCATGCAGCGTAAGGAGAGGAACGCCTTTTCCAGCACGAACCACCCGATACCAGATCTGACCACCTGGAACAGCAATATAGCCTTCTTGTCTGTCGTCTCCTTGCTTCGGCATCGTTACTCCTTGTTTTGCTGGCTGATAGTTGTTCCTCGTTCTTTGAGACAGTCCTGATAGGCCGTAATTAGTTTAGACGGATTGGGCTGCAAGGGATCGAGTTCAAAAGCTCTTGTTCCAAGATCATACCTCGGCGCAAAAAACAGGTGTTTGATCAGACTCCATCCTTCATCGCTTTCCGCATAGGCATAAACTTTCGCAATTTTGATTTTTGGGTACTGTTCACACCAATAGTTGAGAATACTATTCATCAACGTTCTGAGATATGAGTGGCGTTCCGGCTTAATGACGGCAGCATTGACATAGACGGTGTAGGTGTGGTTTTCCTCATAGGGCAGGATATGCTGAGGACGAATATCGCGTTCATGCATCTCACGCCGTAGCAATTTGAAAATGGTGTCCTCGTGCATGGGGATCATTGTGATATAGCCCCACATGTCTTTTCGATCTTGCTCATTGTAGAGGACACGGCACATATAGGGATTCTTTTTCCACCATTGATGCGTGATCAACAGATCAACCGCTTCGTCAATCCCAAACACTTCATAGTCGAGCGCAAGCAAATAAGGGAGATCTCCTGCCTGGACCCAATCGGTTTTGCCTTGCTCTTCTTGCTTGGTTTGAATGGCCTGTACGCGCTGTTTGCGTTTGTGTCGGTAGTATTCGACAATTTTGCGAATATCTTCGACATGGTAGAGCGTTTTGCGTTGGGTGCCTTCGGGAACATATTTTCTGATCTTGCCTTCTCTGGCGTGGCGATAGAAGGTATTTTCAGAGAGGCCTACTTCCGCATAGAGTTTGAGTCCTTGCTCGGCGGTTATCATCTCTTCTTTCATGGTAGAACTTTCTGACGCAACTGGTAAAGAGTAGTGTTAGTTATTGTAACAGCTAAGCTTGCCTGCAAGCAAAAAGTAGGAAAACGATACTTGACAAACCCGAATGATGTTAGTTAAAATACTAACATGTTAGTTGTTGACGGACAGATGATAGTTAATGATAGTTATTTGTTCGTCAATACCATGTTGCTTCTGGTGCAATGTGTCGTCTTTGTAGGATGCAAGTACCTTGTCGAAAATGCTGGCATGGTAATTGGGCTACCATACCAGCGTTGAGAACCAGTTCTGTTGTACCGCCCTGGCTCTCTCCTGTAGTATACATGGTGAGTCCAGGCATTCCTGTGGAGGAAGCTTTATGGCTCATGCTTCATCGTCTGACGACGAGTATGTCGTCCTTCCGGTCATCCCTAACGAGGATGAGATTAGCCACTCCGTCATGTCTCCGTTTTGTAGTGATCCCACCTGTCCCTGTCACGAAGACCCTGAGTTGATTGCAGAAGTAGCCACCCAGGTCGAGGAGGGTTTGCTCACGCCTGCTGAAGCGACACGGCTCGTTGCAGGCGAGCAGCTTTAGCACACATGGAAGAAGATATCATGCAGACCACTCGTACCTCTCCGACTTCACCTTCCCATGCAGCTATGCCGGGGGCAGAGGCCCCTTGGATGCCGATTGATGCGCTCATGGAGTTGTGGAGTGCCTACGGGCGTAGCGCTGAAAGCGTCCCTGCCCTCAAAGCGACCAGCGCCGCTTTTGCTGCCCTGGCAGCTGAACGCGAAGCCTTGCGCTCGGCGAGTTCACTGGCCGAGCGGGTGCAAGGGGAACAGGAGCGCGGTGTTCCCCCACTACTGCAACAGCCTGAGCAATATCCCTGTCATGCCCTGGCGCGTCAGCCACTGATTGAGGCTTTAATCACTGCTATGCAGCAGTGGTACGAGGCCGCGCTGCTGCTGGCCGATGCCAGGCAGGTCTCGGCGGCTGGCCCCCGTGATCTCGATTACGCGACCTTCATCGGCTATACATTCCAGCAACGGGCGCGGGTGGGGGCCATTGTCCAGGCCTTACTGGTTGAGCAGGTGGTCCCCTATCAGGCCTTGCTGGCCGAGACCGCACCACACCGGCCTGTGACCAACGAAGCCACCCTGCAAACGGAAGGAGTGGTACAATCATGAGTCGAGAGCCGCAACCGATTTTGCCCCCGGTGAGCCGCCGGGCCAGTCTCTCGCCCCAGGAACGGGCCGCCCGTGTTCGCGCCACCGAAGACGTGACCACGACGGTTCCCCGCTCGCGCCACACCGGAGCCTATGCGAGGCAGGTCCCACCCGATGAGGACCTGGAACCATAGGACTACGATCTGGCGGTGCCACAACGGATGTCCACCTCCGCCCGGCGCTACCAGCCCGTCCCGGAAACCCGTGTGCTACCCCAGACGCGCTGGCGACGCTTCCATCGGCTGGTGTACGTCGGGCTGGCGCTGTTCCTGATGTTAGGCGGCTGGTTGCTGCTCTCGCAGGCCGGAACGTGGTGGCAGCACACCTGGGATGATTGGCATTACGGCACTCCGCGTACCTTTCAGGTCGATGCGGTGGTGGGGCATAACCATGACGATGCGGCGCATCCCTGCCACTTCCTGGCCCTCAACCTGCACCGCCACGTGCTGGTGATCGAACTCCCCGCCGGGGATGCCAGCAAGGCGATCATCTACATTGGCCCCACCCTGGTCGGCGATGGACAGGACAGCCTGCCCGTCACACTCAGTTTCCAGGACACACGCGGGAGCGGCAGGCTCGACCTGGTGCTGCACCTGGGCGACCAGCAAGTCATTTTTCTCAACGACGGCACCAAGTTTGTCACTCCCAGTCATTTCTAGCCACAAGCGGCCTCGTTCGTGAGGCCGCTTCCCTCAGACGAGGTGAAGGATGAAAGACGAACACAAGGGAATACTTTCGGCGGAGAGCCAACCGCTCTCACAGGACCAGGACGAAGACGATCTGGAGCGCATCTTCCAGCGAGCGGTGAGCGAGATCGATACGCTGCCCTTATGCCCACCCAAACGGCGGTTTCGGGTGTGCTGGTCGGATGTCCTCAGCAGCACGCTGGTCAGCGTCATGCTGCTGGGCAGCTTCGCAGGCGTTATCTGGTCGGCGCTCACCTATCCCGTGATTACCGTTGGGGTGCTACCTGCCACCAAAACCATGACCATTACCGTTCCCCTCACCATCCCGACCGAGCGACTTGCTCCCCGGACGCTCACAGAAACGCTCAGCGCGGCCACCATAGGCAAAGGCTTTCAAGCGGCGCAGGCGGCCAGGGGGATGCTTACCTTCTACAACGGGGAGTTTACTTCCCAGGTCATCGCGGCTGGCACCACCTTTCCCACCACAAGCGGTATCTCGGTCGTAACCGAGGCATCTGTGACCCTTCCAGCAGCCAATCCGCCGAGCCTGGGCATGGCAACGGTAGCCGCCCATGCCACCAACACCGGGCCGCAAGGCAACATTCCGGCGTATGCGCTCAATGCTCCCTGTTGCCATGCGGCGATCAAAGTCGTCAATCTGCATCCCTTTACAGGCGGGCAAACCGACCGGCGCTTTCCAGCAGTGGCCCAACAGGATGTAGATCACCTGACCCAACACCTGCAAGCGATCCTGACGGAACGCATGCCTGCCGCCTTTCCGGTAGGAGCAGGTGAAGCTGTCGTGCCATTCACCTGCACATTTGTCGCCACGCCCAATCCCCCCGTCGGAACTGAGGCCAGCAGCGTCACCGTGACCGCACAGCAAACGTGCGCCGGGTTGCGCTATCAGGTAACAGACCTGAAACGGGCCGCGACCCAGGCGTTCCGCGTAGAGACGCAACCCAGCAAGAGCTACGACCTGCGGGGTCTTGAGCAGGTGACGCCAACGAGTGTGGTTCCGTTCACCGCTACCATCACGGGGACCTGGGTGTTTCACCTGGACACGGGCTACGAACGATTTTTAGCCGAGCAAATCGCGGGGGATAGCCCTGCGCAAGCCAGAGCCTACCTCTTACAAACCGGGGTGATTGCGGCGGTCTCGCTCGACCAACCCTTGCCCAAAGCCCCCGACTACATTCGTTTTACTATCCTCAAAGGCGTTGGAGACGTGCCAGCGCCGAGCGCATCCCAGGAGCGGGGCCATGTTGCTGTGTAAAAAAATCAAAATTGAAGTGAGCCAGCAAGACGCCGAAGCCCTGGAGTTCATGCAGGGCAAGTGTCGCGGGCTGTACAACTGGTGGGTGATGAAGCTGCGCGCAGGCGAACGTTGGAGCTTCAAACGGGCCAAGCAGTCACTACGGGAGAGCAAACAATACGACCCTGAATTACGCTACGTCTACGGCAAGCTGTTAGCCGAAGTGTACTTCCGGCTCGACAAGGCCATGCACGCCTTTTTCCGGCGGCTGGAAGCGGGCGAGAAACCAGGCTTTCCCCGTGTCAAACCGCGCCACCAGTTCTTTACCCTGTGCTATCCGGCGATGTACCTGGAAGTGCAAGGCAAGACCATCATCCTGCCAACGGGTGGAGGTGGGAATTGGGGGCCAAAACGCTACCCCAACATTGTAGCGCGGCTGACCGAGGAGCCACCAGCCCACTTCCGCGAGGTGGCTGTCTCACGGGATGCGTGCGGCAACTACTACTGCTCTTTCGTCTACGATGATGCGCAACAGGACGGATCTGAAACACCGCAGGCAAAGATGAAACGCAAGCTTCGCCCGCCACCATCTCGACGAAGAGAAGGTGTGGTGGCCTTTGACCTGGGGATCAAAACGCTAGCAACGGGGGTCAACGACCAGGGCCGCTTTTATTATATCGGCGGCTTCAAGGGCTATCGCTGGTACAACAAGCAACTGGACAAGATTCGTTCCAAACGAGACAAATGCAAGAAAAAATCCCGCCGCTATCTCTATCTCTCACGGGTCTACAAGCGTGTCTCGGAAAAGGAACGGCGCAAGCAGCAGGACTGTTTGCATAAAGCCTCGCACCTGATCGCGCACCGACTGGCTGAAAGGGCTGTGGTGATTGGCGATCTCTCCCAACGGCAGATGGTTCTCAAGAAGCAAGAACACGAAACGGCCAAAGAGCGGCGCAAGCGACAGATTCGCAACCGCCTGGTGTATAATGATTGGGGTCTTTACCGTTTTGTGCAGATGCTCGAATATAAGTGCTTACGCAGTGGGAAAACACTGCATGTTATTAGTGAACGCGATACGACGAAAACCTGTCACAGGTGTGGGTGCAAGCAAGCCATGCCTCTGTGGCAACGGACGTATTGCTGCCAGAACTGTGGGCTGGTGATGGATCGTGATGAAAATAGCGCGCTCAACATCTACCAGCGGTTCCTTGCCCGGCTGGGGCCACACACGTCAGCAATCTGACGTGCGGTGTGCTGCACGGAAGTGCAGGAATTGAACATCAGTGAGTGGACGTGTTCACCATCACTGACCAATGTGTTGAACACATTTCAATACATTTAGAAAGGCAGAACATCGCATGGCAGAACAAAGTCAAAACCAGAAAGATCAGCAGGAGCAGGGAGAGCAGGGAGAGCAGGATAGGGGATTGGTGAGCCGCATCGGGCCTGTTGAGATCGATTGGCCTCGCTCAATTGGCTATTATGGAGGAATAGCGCTGGCTACCAGCCTGGAATTGATCCAGCCGCCACTCGCCATCTTTATTGCCGCCGTTCCTCTGTTCAAGATGCTCAACAGCCCTAAAGCTTCGCTGCCCAGGCGTTTCGTGGCGCAGTTGCTCGATGGCGCGGCCAAACCTGTAGGCGGCAGCGCAGAAGCAACCGTTCGCCTGAAAAGCGAGCCACCGCAGCGAAAGCTGTCGATAATGGAAGAGGCCCGCCAGATGGCGAATAAATCGCGCGGGCAAAAGGCATTGGAGAAGCCAGGTACACGGTAGATGTAGGGACGCGCTTGATCGCGTCCACCTCCGCATGTGCTGCGTGCCGATGCGCCTGAGTGGACGCGATCAAGCGCGTCCCTACAGGGTATCCCCCATTCTTTTGTCAAAATTCATTACCGCGTCCCTACAGGAATGTACCTTGATTATTCCTGCCTCATATCCTGCCACGCGGCTTCACTGCTTGCGAGCATACTGCCGATAATAAATAACCGCCGCCTGAAAATCACGCGGCACTTTCACAAAAGAGGCAACACTTACTTCTTCCCATACACCTGACATATTGATGCGCCTCCATATTATACCCAGTCGCTTCACTTTTGCTGCTCTAATAGGAGAATTTAGCTATACTGATGGTGAAATAGCTTTAGAAGAGGTTTTACGGCAATAGAGGAGCCAGCATGATTGATTGTGATGAGGTAGAGATACCAGAATAGGCATTTGTGAGAGAGATGTAATATGCCTATGTTACGCTTGGCCTAAGATGAGGCGGAATCATGCGAAGATGGTTCGCCTGCAAACACTGTATTTGTACCACCCACGATAACCACTCTTGCGGGCAGGGCAAACGCAACATTTCGCCATCCTGTTGCATGAGGTGCACAGGTGACGGGAAAGGGACAGAGAAGAACATGAAAGCTTTAATTATCTACGACTCAGTCTATGGGAATACTGAGAAGATCGCCAGAGCAATTGGTGATGGCTTGCCAGGCGAAGTGAAAGTTGAGAGCATAGGTGAAGCGAATCCGTCGGAACTCCCTACATTTGACCTGCTCATTGTTGGTTCACCTGTGCATGGTGGGAGACCGACTCCCCAACTCGAGACATTTTTAAAGGAGTTGCCGGATGACGCTCTTAAAGGGGTGAAAGTAGCCGCCTTCGATACAAGATTTGAGGCGGAAGATCAGGGTTTCGCGCTGCGGGTATTGATGAGCGTCATTCGCTATGCTGCGGAACGGCTCGCAAAAGACCTGGAGAAAAAAGGCGGCGAACTTATAGCGGAACCCGAAGGCTTCATCGTCGAGAACAAAGAAGGACCCTTGAAACAGGGAGAGCTTGAGCGAGCAAGTCAGTGGGCAAAAGGGATGGTCGTCGTATCCTCCCAGGTTTGATGTAATAAACGGAGGATAGCATTCACTGTATCAAGAGAGGCCTTTCAGATAGAGGACGTTTTGTTGCTCGTTCATGATAAGAAGCTTATGAACGTTGCCAAAAGAGCGGGGGCTTCTGTCCCTGTCATGCTGATAAACCCTCTTTCTTTAGCAAAATTCATAAGCTTCTTATCACGAACGAACAGGAAACGGCCTGGAACCTGGCGGTTATCTTTGTTCCCTAAACCAATGCTGAACCTTCATACGAAGATCATCCTTTTCTGCTCATAGCGAGTTTTTCGCCATCCATTCGCCCCCGATGGATGCGGGAAACCGATCAGACAGCGTTCTGTCGGCAGCACGCCCTTATTTATTAACAATTGCATGACTGCTGTCACGCTGTCTCCAATCGGCAAAGCTTGCCGTCGCTTTCACCTTCCGTAACACCTCAAATGAAGACAAGCCAATTCTCAGACCATCCCTCGCGACACGATAAGCAAGCTCCATCTGCGTCCAACCAGGGGTTATACCTACGATCATGACTTTCGCAGCCGGGTTCACTACCTCAAATGGAATGTAGTAAATAGTGATACGGCCTGCTTGTTCAACAAGAAATTGGGAGGTAAGCAGGTCTGAAGGTGAAAGGGGAATGTGAGTGGGGAGAGCGGCGATTTTGGAGGAGTAGTGGTAGAAGAGAGTAGTGTGGAGAAGTTGGAGCATGTGAGCCTCAGTTGTTTGTCTGTTTTGCTCAGGAACACATGCTGCTGTTGATAGTCCATTGTGCGACGACACTGGAAGCAGCAATGAAAGATAGTTCAAATGTACAGAAAGAGTCAGGCACTACAAAAGCAGTTTGGGTCTCTATAGATTGACCGGGATTTACCGCAAAAGATTGTCCAGGATCGGAAGCCTGATCCTCTGTATAATGTTGACCAGACCCATCCTGAAGATCAAATAAATTTCCACTAAGGGATTGAGGGGCAGAAGATATATTTGCAAACGAAGCATCAATTATAAGAAAATGATGACCTTGAGTATCACTAACTGTGTAGTTATTGTAGGTAAGAGTATCATACGTGCGATTAAGAATGACATTCCATATAGGATCAGGTGCTGGCGTCGTAGATACAGGGGTCGAGGTGATACCACTACTCGGGGTGACAGTAGAGCCAGGATTATTATTGGTGTTGGGATGAACGTAGCTAAAGTAAGTAATGATTACGCCGATAATAGTGGCAATAGAAGCTATTCCACCTACATATATAACCCATTTAGGAGTTTCATTCGAGCCAGAAGCCATAGCCTTCCTCCTTATAGAGCAGTCCACATCGAACTATGGGTTATTATAAACATTATATATCAAGATTTAACTCATGTAAAGTACGGTTTTGATCTAAAACAATATTTGCTTTATCACCTTCATTGCTTGATTAACATCTACAATTGTAATTCTATACACTAAAAAGCCCAGGAACTGTATTCCTGGGCTGGTTGGCTCCTCGACCTGAATTCGACCTGGGACCCACCGGCTGTTAACCGGTGGGTCGGAGAAATATCAGTCAATTGATAAGCTAAAATTTTTATACGAAGTTACTTTTACTTGTCCTGATCCTGCGGCTGAGAGAGTTCGAGAGCGATAAAGGTCACGTTATCCCAGGCGTTATGGATGCCTATGAACAGGAGCAGCAGTGCTGCGGCTGCGATGAAGAACAGTACCAGGGATGGCTGGTCTGGGAGCAGAATCGCAGCGACGAAGAAGGTAGTGTAGGAGACCAGGGGCAAGATCGTATGAAACAGCCAGTCTTCCAGCACCGGTTGATAGCCTTTCTGGCGGCGCATCCGTCGGAGTATAATGAGGACGTAGCTTGCTCCTACAAGCCCCGTCAGGCCTAGCAGCAGACCAGCCGTCCAGAGCGCCTGCCAGGGTGCGCTGAGAATTGCGGCAACCAGCAGCGCAGCACAAAAATGCCACACATTGGGCGTGTTGAAGGTCGCAAATGCCTCACTCGGCGACGACGCACGCATTCGCACCCCTGTGATCAAGGTTACGACCACGAACATTAAGCCTGTCAGGGTCGCCGCAGCGGTGCCGGTGAGGATATAAAAGTTTTGCCATACGACAAGTGGAGACAGCGCAGCCTCTTGCATGATGAAGCCTCCTTCGAGTTCAATGAAAACGTCGTGAGAATATAACTGGAGAGAGAGCTAAAGCCACTTCAGGTCTCATTGCGGCGCAATAAGAAACCAGCCCAGGAATGCTCTTCCTGGGCTGGTTAGCTCCTCGACCAGGATTCGAACCTGGAACCCATCGGTTAACAGCCGATTGCTCTACCGTTGAGCTATCGAGGAATATTGCTCACTGTCCTCTTAGGACGATTGCAGTATACACCATCCTTTAGCGATTCGTCAATACTTTTTTCCAGAAATTTTGTCTGGGGCCGGGTTTTCGTTTCGCCGGAGCTGTGACTTCCCCTATGAGATATGACCAAAGTAATAGTGCCTGCCCTATGCCTATTGTCGCAAGCAAAATCTATCCTTTAGCAGATACATTGAGACTCATCTTGATGTATGCTTTTCCCAGAACGAAAGAGAACGGTTCCAACAGAAAGAAGTTTGGAAGATAAAAACCATAAGAAAGGTTTTAAAAATGTATACCATGACTACCAAACCATTGAATAACGCTTCGACTACGACAAATACAATGAATTTCCGCAGCACTATACGCAATATCGTTCCCAGTATTCTGATTAACGCGGTTGTGCCACTGGTTATCTTACAGGTGCTGACGCCGCACTTTCCGAATGGGAGCATCTGGCCACTGGCGATTGCGGGACTGTTTCCGGCATTGGGTACGGTGGTTGGCATCATTCGTACTCGTCATGTTGATTTTCTGGGCACGATTGTGCTGGGTGGGATCGTGGTGAGCATTGCGGTGGCTTTCGTCTCGGGCGATCAAAAGTTGCTGCTGGTGCGCGAGTCGGCGGTGACTGGCGCTTTTGGTGTGGCCTGCCTGGTCTCGCTGCTCTTCCCCAGGCCGATCATGTTCTACTTCGGCAGGTACTTTGCGACTGGCAACAATCCTGAGAAGGTGGCGTGGTATAACAGCCTGTGGCAGTATCCATACTTCCGTTACGTGAACCGCGTCATTAACATCGTCTGGGCGCTGGCTTACCTGCTCGAATTCGCGGTGCGCGTGGTGATGATCTATACGCTGCCAGTAGCGGCGGTGCTGGCGGTTTCGCCAGTTATCATCGGGGTTATCACTGTTGCCACTATTGCCTGGACAATGGCTTACTCACGACACGCCGGACGACGGGGCGCTGAGATGCAGAAACGGGCGGCGCTTCAGCAATAGGAAAACAAAAATGAAGGCCGGGGATATGTACTCCGGCCTTCATTTTTGTTTGTTTTAGACGTGTAACACATTGATCAGCCAGAGGGCAACCAGTAAGAAGATGCTCAGACTGATAACGGCGATGATGGGGTCGAGTAATGGGGCGCTGACGAAGCTGCCACGCAGGCGCAGGCGCTGAAAGAGCTTGGGCAGCATGAGGCCGCAGAAGGCGGCGATCAAAAGGCTGAAGCCGAGTCCCAGGCCGATGGCGATGCCGAGCAGCCAGGAATGGAAAAGCAACCAGGTAAGCAGCCCGACGAGGATACTTGCCAGCAGGCCACCGATAGTTCCCAGGCGCAGTTCGCGGTAGATGCCCTGCCAGAAATCGGTGCCATGCATGGTACGTAGCTGCCAGCCAGCAACGCCGAGGGCCTGCGAACCGACGCTGCCGCTCGTCAGCAGCAGCATGGGCAGCAGGCAGACAATGCCACTTAACGCTACGGGCGAACGCAGACCGGCCATCAGACCGGAAGTTGGAATGTGCGCCGTGTTGCTGGTGATCGCGCCGCCGACCAACTGGTAGAGAACCAGGGCCAGGATGAAGCCTGCCAGCACGTTGACGCCGAGCCAGCTAACGCGACTCATGGCAGCTTTGAGCGAGAAATGCTCCTCTTCCTCGAACTCCTCGACGCTGGCCCCGGCGATTTCGGAAAAGTCCTCTACCTGCTCCTCGTGAATGACATCGATGACGTCGTCCACTGTGACCAGCCCGACGAGATGGTTTTCCTCGTCCACAACCGGTACGCCGAGCAGGTCATATTTGGCGATGATGCGCGCCACTTCCTCCTGGTCGGTATCGGTTTTGACCGAGATGACGTCGGGGTCCATCAGCGTTTTCAACTGTGCGGATGGTTCGGCTACCACAAGCTGGCGCAGCGAGACCACACCTACCAGCCGCTTCTCGTCATCGACGGTGTAGAGGTAGTAGATCATCTCCATGTGCGTAGAGTGCTGGCGCAGGTAGGCCAGGGCTTGCTCGACGGTCATGTCCTCATCGAGCGAAAGCACCTCGGTGGTCATGATGCCGCCAGCTGTCTCAGGACTGTAGCGTAGTAGTTCGCGGATAGGTTGCGACTCGTTGGCGGGCATCAGGTTGAGCAGACGCTCGGCTTCTTCCTGTGGCATCTCGGCGAGGATATCCGCTGCGTCGTCCGGGGCCAGACGTTCCAGCATATCCGAGGCGCGCTCCGGGTCGAGTTCGCTCAGAATTTCGGATTGGCGCGGCGCTTCCACCTCGTTCAGCACATCGGCAGCGGTCTCCATATCCATGCGTTCGAGCATGGCTCCAGCCTCTTCGGCATCCAACTGCTCAAGAATGTCGGCGAGATCGGCGGGGCGCAGATCGGCCAGCCTGGTATGGCTGACATTCAACTGCACCTGCGGCACCACGCCGGAGGCTCCAACGGTTGCGCCTGCCATCGCAGGGGCAAGCTGGCTGGTGCCAACGCGAACCACCTGAATCGGCTCCACATAGTTCCAGGTAATAGTGCGCTCAGAAAGATGAACCGGTAATACCCTGCTCAACAACTCGACCGGTGTTAAAATGCCCAGTCGCCGCAATAATCCACTCAGGCTAATATCCGCTCCAATTAAGCGGGCCGTATGCTTAATTTGCGCCAGCTTTAAATCATTGACCTTAACAACACGAAAACCCTGCGTATCAACAATTTGCTTATCGAGAAGATCGCGCTTTAATAACAACTCATCAGAATCCGGCGTATAGCTTGCGATTTGTGATTGCTTTACGGTCAAATGTACCTCTGACTCCTCCAGGCTGTGTACCTGGGACCAGGGAATGATCATTTCCTGAGTGCTTAGAGTAGAGGGAGTAACAACAATCGCTGTTACAACGGGAAACGTCTCGTGAAGGGTGACATAGATGTCCTTCAGCGCGCCGATGCGACGTCCCTCGATATCGTAAACGCTTTGACGCAAGAGTGTGCTTAAAAAAATCAATGGAATCACCGCCTTTCTCACACAGGTTAAAACCAACCAGACATATCCACACTTCTGTGGATATGTGGAAAAATGCCCTGTTGCTGTAACTACGGTTACGGAGTAAAACGTAGTACAGGAAAATGCACAGCATAGCATCCAGTTCAAAAAGATGCGCGCTTGAGGTGCATTCTCTGCAACAGGTGTTCGTAAAAAAGGGGACAGCTTAACGGGAAGAAGAAATCCCTACAAGCATTGCTGGCTGGTGAGAAAGTCCTTACTCGACATCCACAGGGGATATACAGGCTCATCAAGTAAGGCAACGGCGGGGAATACCGGAAGAGGTATGTCGGCTACACGTTAGATCCGCGAGCTTAGCCGGACGCGAAATCAATCTACATGTATGTACCCAGTTACCACACTCGATGAGAAGCAGGACTGTCCCACGAGCAGGCACGCGAAAATCACACGCCTACTATGACCAGGGCCAGCGTCCATGTCCCTCACCTCCTTTGCCCATCAAATTGCTGCCTTCACCAGAGGGCGACGTTTCCGTGACGTCTACAAACCAGGTCTGGTGTGCTTTGGCAATCGTGGGTTATGACACAAATTTTTCTACTACTGGGAGTATAGCACGCCAGGCGGGCTTTGGGCAAGGGTGATAGTGTATGTAGTACAATTGGTATATACGTATATCCCATTGATTTTTCCCCCCACCCCTGCTACAGTAAGCCCATCACTTTCAACAGGCGCAAAAAAAGATGCTCGATATTACTCCCAGTAAGGATAACAATATTGTCTATCCAGTTTCTTCCAGGCTCTCCCCTATTATCAAATGGGCTGGCGGTAAGGAACAGGAACTGAAACATATTTTGCCGCTTATTCCTGCTTCGTTCCGGCATTATTATGAACCGTTTGTTGGTGGTGGCGCTGTATATTTTTCTATTCAGGCGGACCGCAAGTTTATTAACGACAGGTCGCAGGAACTTTACAATTTATATACGGTAGTGGCGCAGCAGGATTGCACATTTTTTGCGACGTTGGAAACGTTGCTGAAGGGGTGGCAATGGATCAGTGGAATTGTGGATGAAAACGCGGGCTTTCTTGTTACGCTATATAAGATTTATTCAGGGGATGGATATACAACTTGCGAATTTGAGCAAAAGCTAGGAGATTTCATTCAACAATACGCGGGCGAATTTAGCAATATGTTTGAGGAGATTGTACCGGAGCGAGCAGCGAACTTTTTGAGCGAGATACAAAGGAATTTGTTGAGCAAGACGCGCCGCATGAAAATGCTGGAAGAGCGGAAGTGGAAGTTGCCAGAGCAGGATGTGCTGGCGAACCTGGAATGTGCTTTGAAGAGCGCGTTTTATATGCATCTGCGCTACCTGTATAATCATACGGCGCAGCTTGCGTTAGCGCAGGGGATGGCAGCGGCTATTTTCTATTTCGTGCGCGAGAATGCGTATGCCTCGATGTTTCGCTATAACAGCCAGGGGGCGTTCAATGTGCCGTATGGGGGTATCTCCTATAATCGCAAGGATATGGGGCGCAAGATCGATTATTTGCGCTCGCCTGCGTTGCGCCGACACCTGGAAGATACGGTGATCGAGCAGATGGATTTCGAGGAGTTTTTGGGGAAATATGAGCCTGAAGAGGATGATTTTCTCTTCTTAGACCCGCCTTATGACAGCGAGTTCAATACCTATACGCAGAATACGTTTGATATGCGCGATCAGGAGCGGCTTGCTGATTACTTGCGCCATCGCTGCCGGGCGAAATTTCTGCTGGTTATAAAGTATACACCTGCTATTTACGCGCTCTACAACCATCCAGAGCTTTTTATTCGCAGCTTCGATAAGAGGTATATGGTGAGTTTTCAAGACCGCAATAATCGGGAAGCGGAACACCTGGTTATTACGAATTATAAAATTGATTAAATGGCTTGTAACCATAAAAAACAAAGGAAGCCATCCCCTTGCGGGTGGCTTCCTCATTTACCACTAATGCTCGTTTATCAATTCTATAAAGGTTCTACTTTTATCAGTACGTCGCCTTTTTGAACCACCTCGCCGTTGACGGCGACCATTTCTTTGACTCTTCCGGAGACTTCGGATTGAATTTCGTTGAAGACTTTCATGGCCTCGATCAAGGCAACCACCTGGCCGACAGAAATGATGCTGCCTTCAGTGACGAAAGGCGGCGAGGTCGGAGAAGGCGATGAGTAATAGACGCCCGTAAGCGGGGCGGTTACAGCCAGGCTGCGATCTTCTTTTGCCACGTGGGCCGGGATGTTGGGAACAACCTGCAAGCCCGGCGCGGCCATTGTGACCTGTTGCGTAGGGACCGAGACCATCATCATATCGGGCCGCCGCCGGATGATGATATGCGTTCCGGCCTCGGTCAGTTCCAGTTCGCCAACTGTACTCCCTTCAAGGACCTGGATCAAGTCTTCGACGCGCTTGATCCAGGATGTTTCTTGCTCTTCTTTGTCCATTGCTACAAACCTACTTATTCTTCGTATCGTTTGAAAATGAGGCAGGTGTTATGCCCGCCAAAGCCCATCGAGTTCGACATGGCTATGTTAATGTTGGCGCGCTGCGCCTCGTTCGGTACATAGTTCAGGTCGCACTCGGGATCGGGATGATGCAGGTTGATGGTCGGCGGAACGATGCCCGTTTGAATGGCAAGTATCGAGATCGCTGCCTCGACCGCTCCAGCAGCGCCGAGGGTATGCCCGGTCATGGACTTGGTTGAACTAATCAACAGTTTGTAGGCATGTTCGCCAAAGACGGTCTTGATGGCCTGCGTCTCGGTACGGTCGTTATAGGGCGTCGAGGTGCCGTGTGCGTTGATGTAGTCCACCTGATCGGGCTGGATTCCGGCTTTTTGTATGGCGCGGCGCATAGCTCGAACAAGGCCAGCACCACCTGGGGCCGGTTCGGTCACATGATGCGCGTCTCCGGTCGAGGCGTAGCCAATCAGTTCGGCGAGAATTTTTGCGCCTCGCGTCTTCGCAAATTCGAGATCCTCTAAGATCAGTATAGCAGCGCCCTCGCCCATCACAAAGCCATCACGGGTGGCATCAAAGGGGCGGCTCGCGCCCTGTGGGTCATCGTTGCGGCGCGAGAGGGCGTGCATGTTATCAAAAGCGGCCATCGCGATAGGCGTGATGGCTTTTTCCGCACCACCTGCGATCATGGCCTTTGCATCGCCGCGCCTGATGGTCTCCCAGGCCTCCCCGACAGTATTGCCGCTTGTGGCACAGGCTGAGACGGCTGCCCAGTTCGGCCCTTTGGCTCCGGTTATGATGGAGACGAGGCCGGGCGCGCCATCCACGATCATCATATTAATAAAGAATGGGCTGATGCGGTCGGGGCCTTTTTCATAAAGGGTGCGGAACTGATCGTGCAGTGTAACCAGGCCGCCGATGCCGCTGCCAATATAGACACCAACATCGCCCGCGTTCTCGTCGGTAATCTGCAGGCCTGACTGGGCAATGGCCTGCTTAGTGGTAGCAATGGCAAGTTGCTCGTAGGGGTCTGAGCGGCGTACTTCCTTGCGGTCCATATAGGGCGATGGATCGAAGTTCTTAATTTGCGCGCCGAAATGGACGCGGAACTGGCTCAAATCGTAGCCCTCTATCTCTGACACGCCAGATTTGCCCTGGCACAGCGCCTCCCACGTCGAGGCAACGTCGTTCCCTAACGATGTAACCATGCCTAAACCGGTGACAACAACACGAGTCATTCACGCACCTCCTGGTTAAATACCTAAAGCTACTGCTTCCTCTTGCAGGAAACGGGTATATGTATCTCCACGAATAAAACCTTCATGCTGGAGCAGGCGCTTGTGGAAAGGAATGGTCGTTTCTACGCCTTCGATGACATACTCGTCCAACGCCCGCAACATACGAGCAATAGCCGCCTCGCGAGTCTCCGCCCACACCACCAGCTTTGACAGGAGCGAGTCGTAGTGCGGGGGAATGCTATAGCCCGCGTAGAGATGACTGTCAACGCGCACACCGGGGCCTCCGGGCGGCAGGTATTTTTCCACCACGCCCGTCTGCGGACGAAAATCGTTGTCCGCGTCCTCGGCGGTAATGCGGCATTCGATGGCATGGCCCCGGAACTGGATGCGGTCCTGTTCAAATTGCAGGGGCATCCCTGCCGCGATGCGAATCTGCTCCTTCACCAGGTCAATGCTCGTCACCATCTCGGTCACGGGATGCTCGACCTGCAGGCGCGTATTCATCTCCATAAAATAATAGCGATTCTGCTCATCAACAAGAAATTCCAGCGTTCCGGCGTTGGTATAGCCGATCTTCTCAACGGCTCGCACGGCTTTCAAGCCTATCTCCTGGCATAGTTCGCGCGGCAGAAGCGGGCTGGGAGATTCTTCCAATACCTTCTGATGGCGGCGCTGTACGGAGCAGTTACGCTCGCCCAGGTGAACGCCATGTCCAAAATTATCCACCAGCACCTGGATTTCAACGTGCCGCGCTCGTTCCAGGTAACGTTCTATATATAAGCCGTCATCACGGAAAGCCTCGCGCACCTCGTTCTGAGCAGTGGTAAAGACGCGCTCAAATTCATCGGGCCGCTTGACAAGGCGAATGCCGCGCCCGCCACCGCCCGCCGCAGCTTTGAGCATCAAAGGGAAACCGATTTTACGCGCGGCCTCGCGTCCCTCATCCAGCGTGCGCAAAACCGAGGTTCCGGGCAGCATGGGCAACCCCATTTCTTTCATCGTCTCGCGTGCAGCCACCTTATCGCCCATAATCGCCATCACCGGGGCGGGGGGGCCAATAAAGGTGATGCGGGCATCAGCGCAGATCTCGGCGAAAGCGGTGTTTTCCGAGAGAAAGCCATAGCCGGGATGAATGGCATCAGCGCCAGTAATCATTGCCGCACTGATGATATTAGGAATATTTAAATAGCTTTTGCTGCTTGCCGCCGGACCAATACAAATATGCTCATCCGCCTCGCGCACAGGCAGGGAATTACGGTCAGCTTCTGAATGGGCGATTACGCTGCGAATTCCCATTTCTTTACACGCCCGGATAACTCGCAGCGCGATTTCGCCCCGGTTGGCAATCAATATCTTCCGAAACATACTACAGAGCCTCTCGCTCGCTGTCTATTGCACCGCGCAAGGCTCATGAATTCGCCCTACACCGATGCTCTGGCTATTATATCACGCAGGCGAGTGACTCCGGTAGGGGCGGGAGAGGTGGGGATGTGGGGATGGGGCGCTTGCGCCGCCCGGGCAGCCTGGGAAGTAATGATACGTGTTTTCCCCCAATGCCACCCGAGGGCGGCGCAAGCGCCCTCCCCGCTCCGCATCACCTCTCCCGCCCCTACAATGCTCCTAGTGCGTTTTCTCGTAATAGTATGAGAAATTGCCTGGATACACTCTGACCTGCCCATCCTCTTCGATGGCAACAATCTTATCGACGATTTTGTCGAGGAAGTAGCGGTCGTGCGAGACCGTGAGAATCGTGCCATCGAACTCTTCCAGGGCGGCCTCCAATACTTCCATCGAGGCAATATCCAGGTTGTTGGTTGGCTCGTCGAGGAGTAGGAAGTTGGCGTTGGTCAGCACCAGCTTCGCCAGTTGCAGACGACTTTTTTCGCCGCCACTCAGCCGACGAATGGGCGTGCGCATATCGGCGTAGGAGAAGAGCAGGCCGCTTAAGAAAGCAACGGCTTGCGGTTCGCTCATGGCCTTGATGCGCCGTATATAGTCGAGTGGCGTGCTGTCGAAGGGCAGTGTCTCCTGTTCCTGGGCATAGTAGCCCACGATGACGCTGGCCCCGATTTTGACGGTGCCGCTATCAGCAGGCAGCATGTCCATCATGGTTTTGAGCAGGGTGGTCTTGCCGCTGCCGTTGGCTCCGACAATGCCAACACGCTCGCCATAAAGAACGGTCAGGTCAAAGGGATGGAAGAGGGTATAGCCGTTGATGGATTTGCTCAGTCCTTGAACTTCCAGCACCTTTTTGCCACTGCGCCCGGCATCAAGGTTGACCTTGATTTTGTCGCGAACCAGGATAGGCTTGCCTACCGCGTCTCGCTTTATGCGCTCGATTCGTTTGAGTGTATCTTCGGCCTTTGTGGCAAATTTATCGTTCAGTTTTGACCAGCCTTGATATTGCCTCCACACACCTTCAAGGCGCTTGATTTCACCTTGTTGAAGCGCGTAAAGTTCCTGCTGCTTCTGAAGGCGGCGCTGCCGCTCCTCGAAGTAGTAGCTGTAGTTGCCCGCATAGGAAGAAATCCTGCCGTCCTCAAGTTCATAAATCTTCTTGACGACGCGGTCGAGCAGGTGGCGGTCATGTGAGATGATTAAGACGGTGCCGGGATAGCTGGCGATGTATTGCTCAAGCCAGGCCTTCGCTTCAAGATCGAGATGGTTGTCAGGCTCGTCGAGGAGCAATAGGTCCGGCGTGCGCAACAGGATACGGGCAAGGTTGACTAATTTTTTCTCGCCGCCGCTCAGAGAGCCGACTTCAACATCGTACCAGGCCGGGCCAAAACCGAGGCCTTGCAGCACTTCCTCTACGCGGTGTTCCATTGTGTAGCCACCCAGCACCTCGAAACGTTCCTGGGCATGACCATACTCTTCAAGCACGCGGCTCATCTCTTCCTCGTTCTCGTAGACTTCGGGGTCGGCCATGCGCGCTTCCAATGCTGAGAGCAGTTCGGGGAGCGCGACCAGTTCCTGGGTTGCCTCGGAGACCGCTTCAAAGACGGTTTTGTGGCTCTGTTCTGGATCGGCCTCCTGCCCAAGATAGCCAATCGTCAGGTTGCGCCGCCGCGAGATGCTGCCGCTGCTCGGCTCCTCGAGACCGACCAGCAGTTTGAACAGTGTGGATTTGCCGCCGCCGTTTTCGCCGACCAGCCCGATACGCTCGCCCTCTTGAATCTCCAGGTCAACTTCACGAAAAATGGGATTGCCCCCGTAGTCTTTGCTTACTTTAGAAAAAGTCACCAGCAACATGTTTTTTCTCCTTTTATTTTGCTTTTCTCAAATGTGTTAATAGCAATGTGCCGCCGAAGACGACGATACTGCCGAGCGCGAGCGCGAGCAGCGTCCAGAGGTAGACTGTGCTATAGGCGACCTGCATGATGCCGAGACCAAACAGGGGAAACAGCACGATCATGGCCGCGCTAAAGAGACCGGTTTGCAGCGAAAAGATGGTCGCGCGCTGCGCCTCTGGACAATGTTCATTGATGTAAGTGCTGGTTGCCGGTGCCAGCACAGCTACCGAGGCCTGAAACAGGATCAGGTAGCCGAAGAGGTCAACGGCAGGCCAGGGCAGGCTCATGCAGAACAACCCGGCAATCTCCACCAGCACAAAGGTCGGCACCAGCCAGCGCGAGGGCAGGACGCGCATGATATAGGGCGCTATCGCCGTGAATAAAAAGTTGGTCAGCGTACTGAGGGCGATGGTCAGACCAATCAGCGAGAGCGATAGGCCCAGCCCATGCAGGTAGAGCTGGTAGTAAAAGTAGATGGTCTGCCAGCAACTTTCAGCCAGCGCATCGATGAGCAGCCAGTTAAGCAATGTGGGCTTTTGCCATACAGCGCGCAAGCCGCGACCAAAATGGACGAGTGGATGCGGCCGCTCCTCGTGTTCGGCGATACCTCGCTGTTCGGGAATAAAGAGCAGGGGTATGATGCCCAACAACGTGGCAATACCCGCACACAAAAAAGGCAGGATGACCAGGATATTTCCGAGGAAGCCGCCGCTAGCAGTTCCCACAATTTCGCCAACCAGGCCGAGCAGGAACATGCGGCTGACCAGTTTGCTGTAGCGGCCCGCCTGGTTGGTCGGCTCAGCATGTCCTGCGATGGTCCACAGGATAGCTTCTTGCGAGCCGCCGCGAAAGGCATAGGAAAAGCCGGATAGCACAAAACTGAGCGTAATGAGCGGCACAGATGGCACCAGAAAGAGAAAGCTGCTGATTGCGTTGGTGATACAACATAAAATCAGGCTTTTGCGGCGGCCAACCAGGTCGGCAAAGATGCCGGTGGGCACTTCGGCGACAAATTTGGCGATATGAAAGATGGTCTCGAACAGACCTATCATAAGCGGACTAAAACCATGCGAGGCCAGGTAGATGACCCAGATCGCGGACGTAAACAGCGTGTTGGTGGCAATATCGAAGGCATAAAATGCTCGCAGCCAGCGCCGCCAGGGCGCAACAGGCCGATTTGCAGAAGTTGTTAAGGAAGTATCCAGTAACGTATTGTTCATAATACTCGGGTTCTCCGGGAATAACAGCGTTTAAAAACGCAAACAGAACGTAGGGAAGCAAAAGAGCAGAGGGAACCCGAACACGGAGATTGGGCGGAACAAAACGGAAGAGTGAAGCGGAAACAGCAGGAGATGCTAGCACATGCTCTGAGAGTGGCTCCTATCGTGAATCAAATACCGATTCACGGAGCAGGAATCCCTCTCCAGCAATTGCTACCAGCACTACTTTCCGCCGCATAAGCACCAGTGCCAGGCTCCAGCTTATGCGGCCAGATCATGTGTAATGTGTTTATAAGGATAATGGTGGGTGATTTCGTTGTTCATACGTAGATAGTAACATGGAAAATGGTTGAGTGTCAATTGTTTCACGTGAAACAATTTGTTTGTCGAGTAGGATAACTGGAAGGCCCCCGCAAGGGGATGCCTCTACAATTTGGCGCGGCTTGTAGAGGCATCCCCTTGCGGGGCCTTCCGTCTTCCATACTGGTTGAAATAATTGACGCGGCCTGTGAAACACTTCATTTTCAGATCATCCTGCCTATGTTATAATCCATTCACAATTCTTCGACATAACTTTTTGAAGAGTTTTTATCGATTCGTTTAGCGCTGAAAGAACAGGGATATGAATAGTCTGCCCCGCTTATGTATGCGTATAGATGATGACACGGATTTGCGCCTCTATGAAGAACGCCATGCCGAGGAAGTGGCCGAGGTGATCGATGAGAACCGGAGCTACCTGCGAGAATGGCTGCCGTGGGTGGATGACTCCCAGACAGTGGAAGACAGCCGCGATTTTATTCGCGGTTCGCTGCGCCAGTTTGCCAGTAGCGAGGGATTTCAACTGGGCATCTGGTATAAAGGAAACCTGGTTGGGGGTATCGGCTATCATCCCATTGATTGGGCCGACCGCAAGGTCGAAATTGGGTACTGGCTTGCTCGTTCGGCGCAGGGGAAAGGTATCGTCACACGGGCCTGCGAATTGCTCATCACGTATGCTTTTCAGGAATTGGGGCTGCACAAAGTAGAGATTCACTGCGCGACGGGCAATACACGCAGCAGGGCTATTCCTGAAAGGTTGGGCTTTAAGCAAGAAGGCATCATTCGCGACGGAGAATGGCTCTACGATCACTATGTTGACCTGGTTATCTATGGCCTATTAGAAAACGAATGGAAGAGGTAGTACCCTATAATAAAAACATTGCCGATCCTGGTTGTTCGCCTTCATTATGGGAAAAAATGGGCTGGTTCAAGCGTCTCTATTAAGAGCAGGGATTGGTTCTCTACAGTTGACCAGCGTTCTACAATGTGACACGTTGAATAGCATATTTGTGGTAAGGGTCATATCGATTAGAGATAATATGAGGTATAATGCCTCTAAAATGGGTTGTGTTTTTAACAAATATCTACGCATCACTCGCCAGGGAGCAAAATAGAGCGATGTTACATATCATCCATACAAAAAAAATTTCTTTGAAAGCGTTCCGCATTGCTTTTGTGATGGGGATGATCTTTCTCTTCAGCCTGGGCATGATCGCCACCACTCCGGCGGCCTTTGCCGATGGCCCGGGCGGCAACGTCGGCGACCCTGTTGTGCGGGCGGTTGATATTGCTCAACCTGCTGTTGTCCGCATTTTAACCGGCACCAATGCGCAATTGACGGTCCATTTTTCCAATGGGCAGGATGCGACTTTTCCACAAAATAGCAACGGTTATCCGATCACACTTTCAGGTACAGGCGCTTTCATTAGCGCGCATGGAGATATATTGACTGCCGATCATGTCGTAAATCCACCACGCGCAGACCTGGATCAATTTCTGTATCAGACGGCAGCGCCTGATGTGGCTAATTACATGAACCAGGTCTTGAAGGCCAACCCGCAGGTCTCTGCCGACCAGGTGTACCAGGCACTACTAAGTGGGCAGCTTGGTTCTACCTCGCAATACAGTACCTTCCAGAGCGATGTTTTCTTGAGTACAGCTTTCAGCGGCCCGATTAACGCGCCGAATTTTCAGAGCATTCCGCGCACTCAGTATGCTCCGGTTGATCGTATCGAGAAGGAAAGCTCTTTTAATCAGGATGATGTGGCCATCATTCACGTCAGTGGTATGGACGATATGCCTATGTTGCAACTAGGCGATTCTTCGGGCGTGCAGGTGCAGGATCAACTGACGATTATTGGTTTTCCTGGCAACGGTGATGTGAGTATGGCTCCCACCAACCTTTTAACATCTTCGGTCAATATCGTAACGGTCAGTTCCATCAAAACCACTGATGCTGGCGCGCCTGTGATTCAGGTGGGGGGCAATGTAGAACATGGAGATAGCGGCGGTCCGGCTCTGGATAGCCAGGGAAATGTGGTGGGCATTGTAAGCTTTGGCGCGGCAGGCCCCGGCAATACGAGCTTCCTGCAAGCAAGCAACAGCGCCCGCAAGCTTGTACAGGCACTGGGTCTGGATACCACACCCGGACGCTTCCAGAAACTATGGTCGCAGGCCTTTAACGACTATGCAGCTAAAACGCCCGGACACTGGCATAAAGCTGTGCAGGAGTTCCAGGAGCTTCAGAACCAGTACCCACTTTTTAAAGCAGTGCAGCCTTTCTTGCATTATGCACAAACGCAGGCCAGCACCGAAAAGACGACCAGTACACCACCTACCAATACGCCAGGTCCTTCAACTGCCGGTTCCAATAATACCTGGCTGCTAATCGGTGGAGCGGCAGTGGTACTGCTGGTGCTATTGCTCTTTGGAGCCGTTATGCTGCGTCGCCGCTCACAACCAGCAGTGGCTCAGCGGCCATCTTCCTATGTTGGGCAACCACCTGTTGGACAAATACCACGCGCTGAACCGATCACACCGCCAGGACAGCATGTAGTTGTTCCGCCCCCACAACGGCCCTACTCACCGCCTATGGGGCAGGATCTATCGGCATTCGGAGCACCATCAACGCCACCTTCCTGGCCACGCAGCTCGACAATGCCGTCTAACAGCCAGGCAGGTCCGCCTCATCCTACCAATGCAATGGTTCCCTGGCCATGCGGGCACATGAATCGCCCCTACGCTCGCTTCTGTAGCGTTTGCGGCGAACCAGCACCTCAACAGCCGACGGTGCGCAGGTTTGAACAGTGAACAAAAATAATGCAGGGACGCGAGGATGAAGTTTGACAACATACGCAGGTACATTCACCTCATGTCATCCTTCGCTGCGCTCAGGATGACATGATGGATATTCACTATTTATTCATCAAAGTTCATCCTCGCGTCCCTACAGGATTACGCGCCCATGATGTTATATCCGGCGTCTACAAAGAGAATTTCGCCGGTGATGGAGCGGGCCAGGGAACTACACAGGAAGAGAGCGGCATCGCCAACATCGCTTTGTTCGATATTGCGGCGTAGGGGAGAGGCATTTTCGACATGGCCGCGAAAAGTGGTGAAACCGGAGACACCACGCGCAGCCAGCGTGTTGAGCGGCCCTGCCGAGATGGCATTGACGCGAATATTAAATTCGCCAAGTTCGTAGGCCAGATAGCGCACGCTGCATTCGAGGGCGGCTTTCGCAACGGCCATCACGTTGTACTTTGGCATGACACGCTCGCTTGCCATATAGGTCAGAGTGAGAATGCTGCCGCCACCGTTAGCCTGCATCAAGGGCATGGCGCGGCGAGACATGGCGACCAGTGAGTAGGCGCTGATATCCAGGGCGGTCTGGAAGCCCTGGCGCGTGGTCTGATAAAAGGGATTTTCCAGTTCCTGCTGTGGGGCGAAGGCGACTGAATGGATTAATATATCCAGTTTCCCGCCAAAATGTTCGCCTGCCTGTGCGAAAGCTGTGTCAAGCTGCTCGTCGTTCTGCACGTCGCAAACAAAGGTGGGCGTGCCGGGAATCTTTTCCGCCAGGTCCTTCACATACTTTTCCATGCGATCCTGGTAGGCAAAAGCCAGCTTCGCCCCCTCCTTCGCCAGCGCCTGAGCAATGGCCCAGCCAATTGAGCGGTGATTGGCGATTCCGAAAATAAAGGCGTTCTTTCCTTCGAGCAAGGGCATATCTTTTTACTCCTCTCGCTATGTAAGCTGCTTAATTATACGACAGGCCAGCCAGTCATCAACGCTCAATGGGATAGCGGCGCATCATCCAGCCGTTCATGCCGTTTGCCAGGTTGTAGACCTTCTTTAAACCGGTCAAAAGAGCTATTTCGGAAGCCGCCGCGCTGCGCTGACCAGACGCACAGACAAAAATGACCTCTTCACTCTCCGGTATGTTCAGTTCCTGTAACGCCTTGCCAAATGCATAAATGCCGTTCAGTGGTACCAGGGTGGCTCCCTCGATATGCCCCCGGTTCCACTCTTCGGGCTGGCGCACATCGATCACGCGCGTTCCAGCATCGATCATTTGCTTTGCCTCATCGGTGCCAATCGTTTCGTAAGGAAACTGCTCCTCGTCGTCCATTGTTTACTCCTTCTCTTTATGCTCCATATCGTATTGCTCCAGCCAGAGCTTCCCGTAGGTGGTAGGGCGAATGACATATTCGTCCCCAACCATGCTCATGGTAAGCAATCCCTGATCTTCCATGTCGCGGTAATCATCAGTGATCAGAAAATAGCGTGATACCAGGCGTGTTAGATCACTTTCAGGCAATTGCTTCCAGATCAGCAATTCACGCATTATAGCCGCGTATTTGGGACTGCTATCATCTATCGCTCTCATGAGCGCCTTCCTAAAATCTAAAGAATGGGATAGACCTGACCACAGTGTATCAAATAGCATTACTAGAGGGCAAGGATTTTCCAATTTCCCCCTCGACGCCGCTTGCTCTTTGTGTTATAACTGGTTTGCAAATATCTGTCGCGAGGAAGGGGCTTTTTATGATGCCAGAGCAGGAAGCAGATGCGGGCCAATCAAAAGTGCAGGCTAGCACCGTTATTCGCAATATTGGACAACTCGTTACCGTTGCTCAACAGCCGATACAGGGGACAAGCGGGCAGTTACAGGTTATTTCAGATGCTGCTATTGCCGTCCATAAGGGGGTTATCACCTGGATAGGGCCAGATGATGATGCTGAACCTTTGTTCCAACATGATACAGGAAGACGAGCGGACGGTATTACTATCGTTGATGCGCAGCGAGCAGTTGTCACTCCTGGACTGGTAGACTCGCACACGCACCTGGTTTTCGCGGGAAACCGCGTCGAGGAATTTCATCTTCGTCGCAGTGGCGTAAGCTATGGGGATTTGCTGGCACAGGGACGTGGCATCCTCACAACCATGAAAGCTACCCGCGAGACCGATACGCAAACACTTACAAATATGGCGCTGGCGCATCTTGATGTAATGCGCCAGCATGGCACGACCACCGTTGAAGTGAAAACCGGTTATGGACTGGATAAAATCACGGAAGAAACCTGCCTGCGCATCATCAATAGCCTGAACTCGTTAGAAACAACGCCCACCTATAAACATAGCCGGGTGCGCGTTGTTCCCACCTTCCTTGGAGCGCATAGCATTCCGCCCGAATATCGCGATAACCGCAAAGGTTATGTAGACCTGATCGTTGAGGACATGCTGCCTTCGTTTGTCGGTCTGGCCCGTTTCTGTGATGTGTTTTGCGAGGCCGAGGCTTTCAGCGTGGAAGAAAGCTATCGCATACTCACACGCGCCAAAGAACTGGGCTACCTGTTGAAAATTCATGCAGACCAGTTGAGCGCATCTGGTGGGGCGCGATTGGCGGCGGAACTCGGCGCGGTTTCCGCCGATCATCTCGACTTCGCCGCCGACTCAGAACTTGATGCCATGCGCGATGCAGGGGTTGTAGCTACCCTGCTTCCAGGCTGCTCATATACATTGCGCGCGCCCTATCCTTCTGCGCGTCGCCTGCTGGATCATGGGTTACATGTTGCACTGGCTAGCGACTTCAATCCTGGCACGTCCTATTGCGAAAATCTGCAAATGATTCTTGGCCTGGCTATGTCCCTGATGGGCATGACACTGGAAGAGGCGCTGACAGCCATTACCATTAATGGAGCAAGAGCGCTGGCCCTGCAAGATTCAATCGGCAGCATTGAAGTTGGAAAGCGCTGCGAATTGACGATGTGGGCGATCTCTGATTACCGTGAGATTGGGTATCATTTCGGGGTCAACCTTGTGCAATCAGTACTCGTGCTTTCGTGATTTCTTAGCTGATTTTTGTTGAGCTAATGTTTCACGTGAAACATATATCTGTAACAATTTTATGAATTTTTACAACATCCAGGGAAGAATACTTGTCCCCTGTCATCCTTCGCTGCGCTCAGGATGACAGGGGTGGGATATTCCCTTTTTTAATAATTAAAGTTCATCAACATGTTTCACGTGAAACATTTCTTTTATCAAGAGGAATTGTTTCATGAGGCAAGCAGCAGAAAGCATAAACCAGCAGGTGTTAGATATGCTGATGGTTCTGCGAGATGAACAATTTCGCCCCAAAGCATGGCTGAGCTTTTTCGTCTTATCCTGGAAGATGGCGCGGCAGACAGCTAATCAGCATCCTCCCCTGAAACGTTCCTGGTTACACACCTCTATCTTTCTAATCCTGCTGGCTTTGATGATCCTCTTGCTGGTTTTTTCCTTCGAGGGGCCAGAAACAGGCATTCGTCTACTCCCTGTCTTTATCTTCTGCGTTGGCTGGCAAATCTGCGATCTCTACTGGCATCTTGGCCTGAATCATCCACTGTTCAGTAACAGGCTTTTTTTGTCTGTAGGAGTTGCCAATACGCTTACGTTGATACGGGGTGTTGGCGCTTCATTTTTGCTTGCAAGACTGGCGAGTGGACTGGCAACATCTACTGCTCTGGTGTTGCCAGTCTTTCTTTGCGCAATAGCCAGCGACATACTGGATGGGCAGATAGCGCGTAGCACAAAGACACAAAGCAAACTTGGGCAAATTCTAGATGGCGAAGCTGATCTATTTCTATTTCTGGCGATTACGCTAATCCTGGTGCAACATGCCATGCTCCCGTCCTGGTTTATTCTGGTAGTGCTGTTTCGTTTTTTCCTGCCTATGATAGCGGCCATCATCAGTTATTTTGCGCTGACTTGCCCGGTGCGTTTCGGTTCAACACGAATTGGAAAATACGCTGGCATTGTTCAGAGCCTTTACTACTGCGTGCTGTTAGCGCCGCCACCATTTACGATTCTTGGCCGCTCCTTGAATGTTCCTCTAATGGTGCTTACTTTCATGCTGCTGGTTGTCGCTCCATTTGCGCAGTTTTGGGCCAATTTACGTTCAGAGCAATAAACATTTACGCTCGAGCATTTCATCTGATACAATTTTCGCAAAGGCACTGTAGCCAGAAAGGATGAGCTTCTCCGATGAAGATAGAACACGAATTTCCAACCAGTATTACACTCAACGGCCAGGCACTTACGCCAGTGGAAGTACTCGCCGTTGCTCGTCATAATGCCCGGGTAACGTTAGGGAGCGAGTCGCTTGCGCGCATCGCTGCTGCACGCGCCGTCATCACCACGCTTGCCGATGAGGGACAGAAAGTGTATGGAGTGACGACTGGCTTTGGGCATCTCAGCCGGGTGCGCATTCCACACGACCAACTGACAAACTTGCAGCATAACCTGTTGCGCAGCCATGCCGCCGGAGTGGGAGAACCGTTAAGCGAAGAGGTTGCGCGTGCTGTGATGTTTTTGCTGGCGGCAAGCCTGGCGCGTGGCAATTCGGGTGTGCGGCCCGAGGTGGTGCAGCAAATTGTTGATCTGTTGAATGCCCGCGTTTACCCGATTATTCCTTCGCGTGGTTCGGTAGGAGCCAGTGGTGATCTCGCGCCGCTCGCTCATTTTGGTTTGTTGCTGATTGGTGAGGGAGAGGCAATCATTGAGGGGCAGCGTTATAGCGGTCAGGAAGGTTTAAAGCGCGTGGGCATGACGCCAATTTCGTTACAGGCGAAAGAGGGGCTGGCGCTTATCAACGGCACGCACTTGATGGAAGCGGTGGCAATCCTGGCGCTGTACGATGCGCAAGTGCTATTACGCGCCGCCGAAGTTGCGTGCGCGATGAGCATCGAGGGACTGATGGGCAGCCATGTGCCGCTGGATGCGCGCATTCATAATCGTAGAGGACAGATAGGTCAGATAGCCAGCGCGCAACGCCTGCGCCAGCTCGTACAGCAGAGCGAAATTGTGGTCAGTCATGCGGATTGTCCTCGCGTGCAGGACCCATACACTCTACGTTGCGCTCCCCAGGTTTTTGGTGCGGTACGCGATGCGCTGGACTATTGCTCGCAAATTTTCGAGCGCGAACTGGGCGCAGTGACAGACAACCCACTGATTTTTCCCGACGAGGGTGATGTCTTGAGTGGCGGCAATTTTCACGGCCAACCGCTTGCCTTAGCGTTAGATGTACTGGCAATCGCGCTTGCCCAACTGGCAGGTTTCTCCGAACGGCGCATTTTCAACCTGCTCGGCCCCCATGATTGGGAAGATGATGGCGCGCCATTGTTCCTGACGCCTAATCCAGGCATCAATTCTGGCTTCATGATCGCGCAATATGTGGCCGCCTCACTTGTCAATGAAATAAAAATACTTGCGCATCCCGCCAGCATCGATTCTATTCCCACGTCGGCCAACATGGAAGATTTCAATAGCATGGGAGCTACCAGCGCGCACAAAGTACGTCGTATCTTAGAGGAAACGCAGCAGATTGTCGCCATTGAATTTCTATGCGCGGCGCAATTGCTCGAGTTCCGCAAGCCTCTCAAACCTGGACTTGGAGCAGAGCAGGCGTATAATATCGTGCGCAATGTTGTACCGGCGCTCGATCATGATCGCGTCCTTGCCCCAGATATTGTTTCAGTCGCTCAGTTAATTAAAGAGGGAGCGTTTGAAGAGATATTCTGAGGCAAATGTTTCACGTGAAACATCGAGAAATCTGGGGTTGTAATTGAAAAATGTTTCACGTGAAACATTATCAAAGTATCCCCAGAAGCATGTTTCACGTGAAACATATGGCCCTTAGAAAAAGGCTATAATGATGTTTCACGTGAAACGTCTTTTGATTTTTCCTGAGCCATATGCTACACTTCTTTATGATACCAGTCAATGTTGATTGGCAAGGCTTCTGACAGGACGCGCAATGTAGAGCGTACAGGAAAGGAAGTACAACGGTGGTAATTCACGGCATTTCTGTCGAAGATTCACTTCATAGCTCCTCATATTCAAATCAACATACCTTTGTAAAACAACTCCGGCGAGAACTGGTCGAGCGCTATCGTCCCATCATCCAGCAGGGTCCTGGCCCTACTCGCGTGATGGCGCGCATGGTGGCGGAACTGGAATCCATCTGTCGCGAACACCATATTGATGACGAAGTTATACAGGCCGAAATCGTTAACCGGACAATTGGCGATGTCAACTTGCGCCTCGTTACAGAATGCGAGGGCGAACCGGGTGGCCCAGGAGACTATCGCATGCTGGCCGATGAGCTTGGGGTGGCGCTTCCGGGCGAACAGCTACATGGTTATACTGCTACCGGAGAAACGTACCTCTGGTTGCGAGAGCAGATGCAGGTATATGAAAGTGAGTTGCTTGCGCAACGCTACGACCCCCGTATCTATGACATCTATGGTATCGGCAATCCTTTACTGAGAAGCTGGCTGGCCGAAGAGATGCGACAGTGGGGATTGCCAGCACAAAAAGAGCAGGTTTTTCTCGGTATGGGTTCGATGGACTGTATCAATAAAGTCTTACAAGGCTTCTGCATGTACTTTAAAGACAAAAGCAGTGAGGCTCCTGGCATTCTGTTCCCCGAACCCGGTTTCAATGTACCTGAATGGCAGGCGCGTTCCTATGGCTACAACCTGCATCGCTTTCATACCTGTCCCGAGGATAACTTCAAACTGCGCGGCTCGCAATTAGAGGAGATACTTGAACAGGCTCCCGACATCCGGCTCATCTACCTGACAGTCACCAATAACCCCACCACTTTCGCTTATACAGCAGACGAATTGAACGAACTCTTCGTGGTTCTGCGCAAACATTGGGAGCGGGGACGAGATATCTTCCTGATCGCTGATCTCGCTTATATCGGCACTGCTTCCCGGCATGAAGACCAGCCGCGTATGGCCGCTTTCGCGATGCCCGATGTTCTCGCGCATACCATTTTCCTCAGCAGCTTCTCCAAATCCTTTTCATTGACTGGCGAGCGGCTGGGTTGGGTGACAATTGGAGATGCTGAACTCGCGCCATCATTGAATCCTGGCTGGACAAATTCGAGCGCTTCACTTCCCGGCGAATGGCAACTGCGCTTCATGGCCTACTATCGCCTGATTCAATCTCGTCCCTGGCTGCTGGAAAAACTCCAGTCTCTCTACCGATTGCGGCGTAAACGGCTCATCGCGCAACTGGAGCATTTAAATCGAGACCAGCGTGTCTTCCGGCAAATTCACCTGGGAGATGATGCCACCGTCTACAACTGGAGCCAGCTAGAGCAGGGAGAGGATGCTTTCTCGCTCTTTGAGAAAACGGGGATTGCCGGAGTGCCAGGGTCGGGCTTTGGCTATAGCGATGACTACATACGGTTCTCCATTGGCGTAATTCCTGTCCCGGTTATGCGGGACTGAGACAGGCTTGTGATAAAGAACCTTGCTAAACCAGGGGCCTAGATGCTACTCTTTAAGAGGATGCAATATAGGCGAGAAGTGGCGACTGCCCAATTTTTTTGCGGAATGTTTCACGTGAAACAAAAGCGCCACTTCTTTCAGTAGCATGTACTGTGTAGCAACGTTTGCTTTCGCATGACCACAAAAAGGAGAACATATTTCGATGGCAACACGTGTAGGTATCAACGGTTTCGGGCGTATCGGTCGGCAGTCTTTGAAAGCGATTCTCGAGCGCTATCCACGCGAACTTGAAGTTGTCGCGGTAAACGATTTGACCGATACAAAAACAAATGCTCACCTGCTGAAATACGACTCAACCTATGGCCGTTTCCCCGGCGAGGTCGAGGCTACCGCCGACTCGCTGATCGTCAATGGACACACCGTCAAAGTGCTTGCGCAGCGCGACCCGGCGCAGATTCCCTGGGGCGATCTCGGCGTAGATATCGTTATCGAATCGACCGGCCTGTTCACGGATGCCGAGAAGGCGGCGGCTCACCTGCGCGGCGGCGCGAAAAAGGTCATCATTTCCGCTCCCGCAAAGGGTGAAGACCTGACAATGGTGCTGGGCGTCAATGACTATATGTACGATCCGGCCAAACACAACATTATCTCCAACGCTTCCTGCACTACGAACTGCCTTGCTCCCGCCGCGAAGGTTATCAATGATACCTTTGGCATTGAGCGCGGTATGATGAACACCATCCACTCCTACACCAACGACCAGCGCATCCTGGACCAGGTTCACAAAGACCTGCGCCGCGCTCGTTCGGCTGGCGTGAACATCATTCCGACATCTACCGGCGCGGCTCGCGCTCTGGCTCTCGTTATTCCCGAACTGAAGGGTCGCTTCGACGGCATGTCGCTGCGCGTTCCCACCGTCACCGTCTCGATTGTTGACTTTGTCGCGATTGTGCGCAAAGAGACCAGCAAGGATGAGGTGAATGGGGCGCTCAAGCAAGCAGCGGCAGGGCAGCTCAACGGTATCCTCGAATATACTGAAGAGCCGCTGGTCTCGACCGATTTCCGTGGCGATTCCCATTCCTCGATCATCGATGGCCTTTCGACGATGGTGCTTGGCGGCAACATGGTCAAGGTGCTGGCATGGTACGACAACGAGTGGGGTTACTCCTGCCGCGTGGCCGACCTGACACATTTCATCGCGCAGAAAGGGTTCTAGCCCGTCGCCTACATCTTCAAATCAACAACGGTTCTGTAATACGAAGTAACGGGCGACCCTTGGAGGTCGCCCGTATATTGAGTGACAGGAAAATGTTATGAACAAAAAAACTGTTCGCGATATCGACGTCAACGGAAAGCGCGTCTTGATGCGTGTGGATTTCAACGTGCCGCTCGACGCCAACCGCCAGATCACCGATGATACACGCATTCGTGCCGCCATTCCTACCATCCAATATTTGCTCGATCACGGAGCGGCGGTCATTCTCATGTCGCATCTCGGTCGCCCAAAGGGACAGGTTGTCGAGACAATGCGCCTGACTCCTGTTGCGCACCATCTCAGCGCGTTGCTGGTTCGCCCGGTCGAAATTGCCATCGACTGCGTAGGCCCGGCGGTCAAGGCAAAAGCGCAGGCCTTGAGGCCTGGAGAGGTGTTGCTTCTGGAAAACCTGCGCTTCCATCCACAGGAAGAAAAGAACGATCCCGAGTTTGCGCGCCAGCTTGCCTCGTTGGGCGATATCTATGTTGACGATGCTTTCGGCTCTGCCCACCGCGCTCATGCCTCAACTGAAGGCGTGACACACTACCTGCCTGGCGTTGCTGGCTTCCTGATGGAGAAGGAACTGAACTTCCTGGGTTCCGCGCTGGAAAATCCACAGCGTCCCTTTGCCGCTATTGTCGGTGGCGCAAAGGTCTCCGACAAAATTCGCGTCCTTTCGCGCCTGATTAGTATGGTTGACATCTTGCTGATCGGCGGCGGCATGGCGAACACGTTCCTGAAAGCCGAGGGCTATGAAATCGGTGACTCGCTTTTTGAAGAGGACGCTGTAAGTCTTGCCCAACAACTTATGGAGCAGGCGCGGCAGCGCAACATCACCTTCATTTTGCCTGTCGATGTTGTGGTTGCCAACGCTTTCTCAAACGATGCCGAACACAAGGTGGTTGCCGCAAACGAGGTGCAGCCGGGCTGGCGTATTATGGATATCGGCCCGCGAACCATCGAGGAATTTCGCAACGCGCTGGCCAATGCCAAAACCATCGTCTGGAATGGCACGCTTGGCGTCGCGGAGATGCCCAATTTTGCGCGAGGCACTGACGCGATCATCGAGATTCTGGCCGAACGCACGCAGGCCGGAGCTACCACCATCATCGGCGGCGGCGACTCGGCGGCGGCAGTCGATGCGGCGGGAGCAGGCGAGAAAATGTCGCATGTCTCGACCGGCGGGGGAGCCTCGCTCGAATTCCTGGAAGGCCGTGTTCTGCCCGGCGTTGCAGCACTACAGGATAAAGAGTCATGACCACACCATCGCGTACCGCCATCATTGCTGGCAACTGGAAGATGCATTTTGGTCCTCATCACGCGGCCCAGTTTACTGCTGAGATTCTGCCCGAACTGGGTTCGCTGGTGAAATCCTATCCGCATATCCTTTCCATACTCTGCCCGCCCTCTATCTCGCTTTCGGCGGTGCATAACGTTCTCGAGACGCTGCACTTTCCACGCATCGAACTGGGTGCGCAGAATATGTACTACGAGGAAAAGGGGGCTTATACCGGCGAAATCTCTCCCTCGATGGTGCATGAACTCTGCACCACCGTCATTCTCGGTCACTCTGAGCGCCGGGGTTACTTCGGCGAAACGGATGAACTGGTCAATAAAAAAGCGCAGGCGGCTTTTAAACATGGCCTGCGTCCCATCATCTGTATCGGAGAAAACGACGACCAACACGAGGCCGGACAAACGGAAGAAGTGATTCGCTACCAGGTGCAGCACAGCTTCGCCAACTTTCCGGCTGAACACACCCGCGAAGTAGTTATCGCTTACGAACCCATCTGGGCCATCGGCACCGGAAAAGCGGCAACCGCCGAAGGGGCCGGAAAGGTGATCCATACCATTCGCGAACTCTATGGACAGATGTATGGGAAAGAGGCTGCCTCTACCATTCGTATTCTTTACGGCGGCAGCGTCACCTCAGCCAACATCACCGAGTTTGTAGAGCATCCAGATATCGATGGCGCGCTCGTCGGGGGAGCCAGCATCAAGCCTGATTTCGTGGAAATCGTGCGCAAGACAATTAAAACCATGAAAAAACAGTAGATATGTAACAATAGAAATGTTACATATCTACTGAAGCAGCAAGGGTGGCGTATAGGAAAACGTTACTCTTGCTGTTCTTGCATTTCCTTCATGCTCTTTAAACCTGCATCCCAGTGCAGAACCATACGCAGCACATCGTGTAAATGCTCTGCCGTATGCTGATAGGTTTTGGTTACAACCCATTTGAGCGTTTTATCACCCCAGACAGTTTGCTGCACCTGCTGCCACATCTCCTCTTTTGTTTTTTGCAACAAGACAATTTGCTCCGCTCGCACCATACGAAAATCTGAAAGCAGTTTTTCGATATGCTTATCTTGCAGAGCCTCCCAGGCTTCACCCTCGTTGTAGTCTTCATAGTTAAGGGTTGAGGGTTCACCCATCCATACTTTCATCATGGGCAGAGCCACATTCTGCTCGTAGTACAGCAGGTGAAAGACGTGCCGGGCGGCAGGCCATTCCTCGGGATGGGCAGGCGGTGAAACAAATAGCCGATCTTGAGGCAACTCACCAATAGCCCAGATAAAGCCCTCGGCACTGGCATTTAACTGGTCGCTAAACCATAGAGAGAGATCCATGTATGCTATCCTTTCGGATGTATCTTTATTACTTCCTTGTACTAATATAGCAAAAGCTCTCGCTGCTCTAACCAGTATCCGGCGAGGAAAGCTAATACTACGATGTACAGCACGATTCCAGCAAATCCGAGCAGGCTTATGGCTGGTAATGTGCCATTGATGCTTACAAGGTAGCAGGTTGCGATAGGAGCAAGAGGAATACGCACAATGCTTAACACACTCAGGACAGCATCAGGTAGTTGGAAGATTGGGCTGATTGAGAATAGCACCAGCGCGACCCAGGCGAGGAAAACCATGCGTTTGCGGCGCGTGCCAATGGGTGAGGAAAGTACTACTGTCACCGATGAGGCAAGTATGGTTACTGGCAACAGGCCAATAGCCCCTATCAGCATATTGTCGACGGTAGGGTTGAGCAAGCGATGGGTAAGTAACACCAGGATCATAAAAAAGAGAAAGATGGGGATGCGCAATATGCCTGTTGCCAGCATCAAGCCCCGGCTATAGGCAGAGCGTGAAGTCAATCTGGATAGCACTATATAAGTACGGGCGCTGGTCGATTGTCTGACCATGATGGCTGTTCCCAGGATGGCAATCGCGCTGAGGTCCCAGATCGAAGTGCCGTAGAAATAGGCTACGTTCTCCATGAACGGGAAGAACAGGGCGGCAAAAAAGACCAGTACCAGCACAAATTCTCCCCACATCCAGCCACTACGAAAGTAACTGTCTAACAGTAACCTTGCTACGGTAACAGTAGGACTGTAAAACATGTTGCTTAAAAATGAGGTTTGCGGCCTTGAGTCTTCGACTTGCTGCATATTATCTCTCCTTTTACGCGCCTGCCCGCACTCGTGTTACTTCGGCTTCGGGTCGAGTTGTCTGAATGAAAACGTCCTCAAGCGTCCGGCTCATGGGTTGAAGTGAATGAATGGGTACGCCGGCATTGACCAACGCCGCGAGTACTTCCTGCTGAGCCGAAGCGGGGATGCGCAGCACATGTTCCTGCATTTCGCTGACATGCTGCTGAATGTCTAATTGCCGTGTAACTTCCTCTGCAATCTGGCCGTCCTGCAACACGATTTCTACCACCTGCTGGCCCTGCACCAGTTCGGTTACCGCGCCCTGTTTTATGAGACGTCCCGCTTGCAAGATGCCTACGGTATCACAAAGCATTTCTACCTCTGCCAGATAATGCGAGCAAATCAGCAATGTTTTCCCCTGCTTGCGCAACTCTCCGATAATCTGGCGAACCTTCCATTGGCTGTAGGGGTCAAGCCCATTGGTCGGCTCGTCAAGAACCAGCAGGCGCGGATTGTTGAGCAGAGTTTGTGCAATCATAAGACGCTGCAACATGCCCTTTGAATAGGTCGAGAGTTTTTCGTCTGCTGCCGCTCCCAGGTCTACCTGCTCAAGTACAGAGGAGACGCGCTGTCGCTTCGCCGCGCCCCGCAGACCCGATAGCTCCGCCATGTAGGTGAGATAACGCCTTCCAGAAAAACGCAGTTCGACATATGGCCGCTCATGCAGGTAGCCAAGATGGGAGTGTGCCCGCCGCACCTCTTTTTCTCCCAACACATGTAACTGGCCCGCCGTCGGAAAAATGAAGCCCATCACCAGGCGAACGAGCGTGGATTTGCCCGCGCCGTTCTCGCCCATCAGCCCAAAGCTCATACCTTCTTCTATGGTCAATGTGACATCATCCAACGCTTTCACGCCGTTTTGATATATTTTTGTCAAGCCTGTACAGCTTATGATTGCATCTGAACTCACAAATTTGCTCCTATAGGCATACGTTCACCTGACATAATTGGCTCAACTGTTTGTTAGTATAACATGCTTGACATGCAGGAGAAGGTCGGTACACTTGTATAGTGAGAAGAAAGTTGTCAGCCGGGGAGAGAACCAATGATTGATGCACTAAAAGAAATCTTTGACGAAGTAGCCCGGCTACCTGAAGAAGATCAACTATATTTTGCCGAATTGATACAGCAGGAGCTAGCCGCCGAGAAACGATGGCAAACTCTTTTTCATGATCCTCGCTCTGAGCAAGCCCTGGGAAAATTGGTAGCCGAAGCATTAACAGAAGATGAGGCAGGAGAAACTGAGGTCATTCGTGGAAAAACCTTTCTATCATAAAGTCAAAGCCTTTCAATCCTGTTCATCTTCTTTATGGTAAAAGAGTTCATCCAGCAGATGGATACCCCTCGTTTGCAACTTTCCCAAACAGATGGGGCGAAAACCTGCCACCTCAAACGTTCCTTCCCCGTCTAACTCTTCATAGGAAAAGATGCTTTGCAATTTGAGCGTGTCTCCCTCAAATCCTTGCACTTCGGCGATATTCATAACTTTACGTGAACCGCCATCCAGCCTGGCCACGTAGACCATCAGGTCTATAGCGTGGGCAAGTTGTGTGCGAATAATGGATATGGGCAGCTTTAATTCACTGACCAGCCAGAGCATTTCGAGGCGGTCAAGACAATCGGTTGCGCTATTAGAGTACATGGTCAGGAGTGAGCCATCATAGCCGGTGAGGATGGACTGTAACAAATCAACGGTTTCGTTTCCCCGGCATTCGTCTACTACAATACGTTGGGGGCGCATACGTAAGGCATGAGCAATCAGGCGCTGCACTGTCTCCTGTTCCTGGCTGGGGCCACCTTCGTTCTGGAAGGCTTCAAGGGCAATCACTTGCTTCTGCCTTAGTTGCAGTTCAGCCACATCTTCAATGGTGACGATGCGCTCGTCGTCGGGTATGCAGTTTGCGAGAGCGTTTAATAGCGTTGTCCGGCCTGATCGAATGCCGCCACAGATGACGATGTTCAGCCTGCCCTGCACGCTTGCCCGTAAAAATTCGGCCATTTCCTGAGAGAGCATGCCGGTAGCGACAAGATCGGATAGTTCTCGCGTGGCTTTTCTGCGCTTGCGGATCGTAATTGTGGGGCCTTTCACTGTGCCTGGCGGCAGGACGATATTGGCGAATGAGCCATCAGGCAGCTTGACATCTGCGATGGGGCCATGCATGGGGCAACCAGCCATACGTAAGATGTTCTTCACTATCCGCGTGAGATGCGCTTCATCCTCAAAGAGAGGACGAACTTCCTGCATATCTCCATCTCGCTCGATATGCAGCAGGCGCGCACCAACCGCCATGATCTCACTTACCCGCTCGTCCTGCATGAATACCGTGAGCGGCCCATAGCCAAGCGTTTCATTAATCACCGCGCCGATTACCCGCTCTGCTTCATACAGGTCCGCAATATGCCCGGCAAGCAAAGGTTCAGCGCGCAGGATATCGAGGCAGCGACTGCGCACCAGTTCGGGAGTTGGAGCATCGCATCCTGGGATACTACTATCCGGCAATTCTTTCCAGATACGTTCGCTCAATCGTAAAACAGTGGGCCAGAGCCGGTGTCCGGGGAGTATATGCTCGACCGTTTCAGGCATGGACACGGGCTTTTTTTGCGGCCTTTTCGCGCCATATGTTGCTTGCTCGCCCCGCTTCTCAAGCGATTTCTCAGATAGTACGTTGCGGGGGAAATCCGGCTTTTTGCGACTCTGAGGCAATGTGTCATTTAGCCAGGAATCATCCTCTGCACTCGTTTGCACAGGCACGAGGTCTTCCATGAGTTCAGGCATCAGTTTGAGGGGTCTGGTCAATTCGTCCGCCAGCCGCTCGCGTATCTGCCGCTCCGGCCTTTCAATTTCTGCTAGTGAGGGTAAACGCTGATGACGCATGGTACGCATAACGCGGCGCGTTCCCATACGCGGTCGCAAACTTCTTGCCGCTAATCCATTTCCATAATTCGGCTGCTCAAGTACCATAGACGTATCTCCAACCACCACAGGTGTTTATAACTGTATCTCACTTCCAGTATAAACACCTCGGTGAAAATGGAGAGCGATAATCAAATCTCGTCCTTAAGCCAGTTACGTTCCTCTTCTGTCAATGGAAGATGTTCCGCTGCTATCTGCACAACGCGCAATACCTGTTCGACAATTGCCCGGTGTTCAGGCCCCATCAATGGTCTGGCAAACATGTAGGTTTCACGATACAGGTGGAGTGAGGCAATGCCACGCGCTCTGAGTAGTGCAATAGCTTCTGGACCTGGTTGTAAACCTGTTGCGATACGATGATAGAGAGTCCAGGGAGATTTCAATCCCACCGCCTCTTGAACCTGCTGATAGTAGGTGCTGTCACTGGTAATCAGGATTTTGTGGCAGAGGGCTGTAAGCAGGGTCAGTTCCGACACCAGTCTTGAAGTTACAAGGGCGAGACCCGGCAGGTTTTCCTGCTGAAATTCGCGCAATACCTTTTGCGCATCCTCAGCTTTCAACATCATCCATAGGCTGACATTTGCATTCAAGGCGCCCTGGATATCTTCCCAGCGAAAGGCATCGATCTCGGCAAGTAAAGCTGCTACCGAACCATCTTTGTCTAACAAAAGACGGTGTTTGCCACTGGCGAAAAGGATAGCTGCCTGCGGTCGCTTCAACATCTCGCGTATCTCAGCTACCGAGGTCATTTTGATACTGATAAGCTTATCCTGACGATACATAAAGCGCTTGGGTGGCGGTCTGACTCCTTCACGATAGAAGCAGGCCAGATCAACATCGCTATATTCAGTAGCTGTTCCACGCGCATAACTTCCACCCAGCGTTATCCCAACGATATCCTGGGAATTGAGTTCTTGCACCAGTTCGCGTAAAAATTCTTCGGATAGAGTGGTTGCCTGCTGTTTTTGAATTTCGGCCATAGGGAATGTTCCTTTGGATTTTACATTCGAGAGACTTTTTTACGATATACTATGACCAACCTATCTTCCGATGTCATGATGATGGTCTGCTTTAAGCTGTTCAAGAATGCTATCGGGGTCATAGAGGGGCTGGTTGATCTGGGTCTCAGCACAATACATGTAGCTGTGAAAGCCATAGGCGGGCTGCTGCCAGTAATCAGAGCGAATAATGCCCTTATTGCAGTCATCGAGAGTCGCGGAGACAAAGCCTATGTTGTGATAGAGAAAATCTACTCGCTGGCCCTGGATAGTGAGCCACGCGCCGCCATTGACCCAGGGTCCCCCACCTCCTAAATCCGTGACAACGGGATCAGGCGTATCATTCAGGCTGTTGACAAGAGAACGAATATGGGCAATATCCAGGGGCTGTTGTTCGAAATAGTAGAGGCCAATATCAATATCAGAGTCAGGCCGCGCTGAACCACTGGCATATGAACCACCCAGGACGATTGCTCTTAGACCAGAAACTTGCTTTAATTGCGCAACAAGTTGTTGCAGCAATACCTCGTGATTGTTAATGTTGGGCCTCCTAGCGGGGCTAATTCAATTCCTTCCAATAATAATAGACGGTCTCGCCAGGCGGACAGTTCTCCAATGTGCCATACAGTTTGTATCCCAGCTTCTCATAAAATTGGGGAGCTTGATAGTCAGAGGTGGCAAGACGAGCATACTGGCAGCCTCGTTGGCGCGCTTCCTGTTCTGCACGTTCCATAAGCTGGCGGCCTATGCCTTTATGGCGCAGACCTTCATCGACCCACATCACGCTGATCTCAAGCCACATAGGAATGCTGTGTGTTCTTCCTACTAATCCCCCAAGAATAGTTCCCGCTCGATCTAGTATATAGATGTGTAACGGAAGCGGCTCATGCTGCTCGACAGGAAGCGCGGTACTATGGGCCAGGTTAAAGGCGACAAGCTGGTTGGTAATATAATCTTCCCGCTGCTCGTTTACAGTATGATCGAATATGTACGGCTCCTGGTCTTCTTCTGTCATGAGGCGCTCTCCTATACGGTTGATAGCACAACCATATTTTACACCTCTCTCCTCCGGTCGGCAATCAGTATCCTTCCTTTTGTGTAAGACCTACCCCTTTAGGAAAAACTCACTTACTGCCCTGGCAACCTCCTGCGGAGCCTTCTTGTCGATTCCAAAGTGGTCGAGCTTCGGACACTCCTTTGTTTCAGAGTGCGGGAGGACCGTTGCAAGCTGCTTCATCGATATATCTACCCATTTACTGTCGCTTTTCCCACCATACATAAGCAGGACATCAGCGGGTATCTCCCGGTAGTTTTCATAACTGCTATCAAGTCGGGCCACTTCCTGATGCTCGCGCAAAGTTTGCGCGAGCAGACTAAACATTAGCTTGCGCTCGCGAGATCTGAGAAAGAGCGGAACCAGCAGCTTCATGAGCCAGGGGGGCGTGTTGCGGGCGCGTTCAGGGCCGAGACCGAGTGTGAACTCTACAAAGGCATCGAGGTATTTCTTCTCGGCGAGCTTCTTTTCATAGCTGGGCATCCAGTTCATGGGAATGGAACCACCAATAGATACGCCCGGTTCGTAGACCGCTATTTTTCTAAACGCCGGGTTGTTGCGCGCAACTTCCAGGGCTACCAGCCCACCGAAGCTGTGACCAACGAGCAACGACGCGCCAGTTTTGCTCTGCAATGCCAACACATCTTCACACTCTTTGACAATACTGTAATCAGCGCCTTGTGGACTGCTCAGACCTCGCCCGCGGCGTTCGATAATGTGGACAGTAAAATGCTCAGCGAGCGAGCGCCCGAAGGCAGCGTAACCTGCCGCTACAGAAAGTGCGCCAGGGATAACAATAACTGCAGGCCCGCTTCCCATGCCGAGATAGCTAATCTGCGCTCCATCACGGGAAAGGACGGACTGGGTGGTGTCTTCGGCTGTACGCGTGTGAGTGGTGGTCATCATTTCTCCTTTTTCATTTTCATCATCAGAGCCTGGTGTAACCGTTCGGCCTGTTCGCGGAAGTGGTCAGCATCCACGCCTGCCATGTCCATCAACTGGTCAAAATGTGAGTCCAGAACCTTTCTCCCTTGCGCGACCACTTCGCCCCCTTTGGGGGTGATGGACACGAGACGCTTACGAGCATGCTCGGGGCTTTTCACTACCTCGATGTAGCCGTCTTTGGCAAGCTCCACAAGCATGGTGCTGACAGCCGGATCGCTATAGCCCAGCGCAACTGCCAGCTCATGTTGCGTAACGGTGCCACTGTGTTGCAGCACCGTCAGGAAAAGAAACCGCCTGTATGAGATGCCTACATGCTCCTGTAGCAGTTGCTCGGCTGCACGGTCGAGTTCAAACATCAGTCTGCCTAAAAGATAGGCAACAGAGTTCTCCATTACAATATGAACCTCTTTAATATTAACTAGTTAATATTAAAGAGGTTAACATAGATTGGTGAAAAATGCAAGGCTTTTAAGGAGTTTTTTTGAGGAGAGTGGAAGTTTATGTGCTTCTCCTGATTTCGACCTGCCCATTCCTCACACGCACCTCATATTTTGGCGCGGGAACCGTTGCCGGGCCGGTCAACACACGTCCATCACGCATGCAGAAGCGGGAGCCATGCCAGGGACATTGCACTACATCTCCCTCGAGCGTTCCTTCGTCTAGCGGGCCGCCAGCGTGAGAACAGGTCGCGGAGATAGCGTAATACTGCTGGCCCTGGCGCATCAAGACGACTGGCACACCTGAAGCGATGACGCGATAGAGTTTCTGCTCCTCGATCTGGTCAGCAGGCATTACCGCTTCAAACTGATCATTTGCGGCTTCCCAGGCGGTATGATTGACGTTTGTGCCTTTGACAAATACCATGTCGCCGCCGAGATACCCGGCGTAGGTCATGCAGAGCGCGCCAATAAACCCGATGGTTGCTGCAAGAATGCTGTCACCCGCTCCCTGATTAAGGCGCAGGATCAGCGAGACGATGTAGAGAACCAGCGCAAGGGAGTTGAACAGCGCGTGATTGAGGCCAACGCGGCGTTCTGCTCCATAGCTGTCGCTCCAATCGGCAAAGCCGGTGATTGCTGCTCCGATTGCGCCGAGAATGCCCACACTGACCGTCACTTCTGCTGCGCGGGCAGCCCATGATAAATTGATTGGGGAGATAAGCCAGAGGATATCGAAGAGGGCCGTTAAGAGCCACGCGCCAATGGGGATATCGGTCAGCACAGGATGAAGAGGATGGCCGAACCACGTTCCATGAAGCAAGCTTTTAAAGCGTCTGGGCGGCTTGCGATTCGCTCCGATCAGCACCTGGATACCATGCTGGAGCTTATCGCTCACACGTTCCGCAAAAGGCTGTGATGTCTCTGGCGCTGTCGTTTCGCTGGCCGCGAGAGCCGTGATAGCATTTCCTGAACAACCACATTCTGTACACATGAGAACCTGCTCCTTTCGGATAAATAAGTCCGTTTTCATTGTTTACTGTTTCTATACCATATTAATTCCATAAAGTCAATATTTTATTTGACTTACTTGACAACAAAGCGACTATCCTGTAAACTTTCTACAGAGGAGGATTATGTCTAAGCTACCCTGGAATCAGCGCTTTTTTGGCAGCACGCGCGGGCGCATTTTGACGCTGTTGCGCCGTTCCAATCGCACAGTAGAGGAACTGGCGCAGGCATTGGAATTGACGGATAATGCTATTCGCGCTCATTTAGCAACGCTTGAGCGGGATGGGCTTGTTGTGCAGCATGGCCTGCGTCGAGGCGGGGGCAAGCCGTCCTACGTCTATGAACTCTCTCCCGAAGCGGAGTATCTTTTCCCTAAATCATACGGCCAGGTCCTCAATGAACTATTGAGCGTGCTTCATGAGCGGATGAGCGTGGATGAACTGGAGGACGCGCTGCGGGCAGCAGGTCGGCGCATCGCCTCGCGCTGGAGCATTCCACAGGAGGATTTGCAGCTACGCCTGCAGGCTGCCGTTGAAGTTCTCAATGAACTTGGTGGAATGGCTGAACTTGAAGAGGAACACGGACATTACTGTATTTCGGGTTATAGTTGTCCGCTCGCCTCGGTTGTGCCGGATCACCCGGAGGCCTGCCATCTTGCGGAGGCTTTATTGACTGAACTGGTTGGAGTGCCTATCAAAGAAGAATGCCAGCAGGGCGAGCATCCTCGCTGCCGGTTTGTTCTACCGTGACACGATTCTAGAGGCCGACTCGCCTGCATAAAAATTGCAGAGAAAAAGCTCTTGAAACCAACTCATCCTATCAGCTATATTGTATGCATGCGAACTAAATTTGGGAGAGGGATAGAAGATGGAACCCGTTGAAAGTCCTAACTGGCTCATTTCTGCTTGCATTCATCTATGTTAATCTATACAGTGATGGCATGTCGTGAAAAAGGCTCTCTCACATGTCATCCTGAGCGCAGCGAAGGATCTGCGGCCTCAGCACACGAATCGCGGGGGAACAGAGGTCCTTCGCTGCGCTCAGGTTTCATCGAGCATCAGAGCAAAATAACGCGCCAGATTCCATTAGTGGCGCTCTACCGCAAGGAAGATTAAAGACTGGAACTTTATGCCTGAAAGCAATGCGAAAAGATCGATAACCAATATGGGGCAGCGCGTTCTGACGCCGCGAGAACTGAACAGAACATTGCTTGCACGTCAGATGTTGCTGGAACGCGCAAATATCTCTATTCTTGAAGCTATCGAGCGGCTGGTTGGCCTTCAAGCGCAGACACCAAACGCGCCCTATATTGGCCTGTGGACGCGACTGGCAATATTCCAGCGCAATGACCTCGTTCAACTTCTAGAACAGCACAAGGTGGTTCGCGCCACGCTTATGCGCTCGACCCTGCACCTGGTGACGGCAAAAGATTATCTACTCCTGCGACCTGCGCTCCAACCGGCCCTCACTCGCGCTCTTTACGCCTTTTTCGGCAAAGCAGGTAGAGAGATCGAGATCGAGCCGCTTGTCTCTGCCGCCCGCGCCTACATTGAGGAGAAACCGCGCACCTTTACAGAAATACGCGCTCACTTAACAGAACTCAACCCGGATACTGACCCCGCGCTTATGGCCTACGTGGTGCGAACGCATCTCCCACTGGTGCAGATACCGCCCGGCGGCGCGTGGAACTTCGCAGGCAGTCCAGCCCACGATCTCGCTGAAAGATGGCTTGGTCAACCACTGGCAACTCCAGAGGAAGGCTTTCGCTATCTTGTTTTCCACTATCTCGCCGCCTTCGGCCCTGCTACGGTACGCGACATTCAAGCATGGTCGGGTCTAACTGGCCTGCGTAACGCTCTTGAGGAACTGCGCCCAGGACTTTGTACCTTCCGCGATGAGCAGGGCAACGAGTTGTTTGATTTGCCGGATATGCCTTTGCCTTCCGCAAATACGACTGCTCCAGTGCGCTTTCTCCCCGAATTTGATAACCTGATTCTTTCTCATGCCGAACGCGGGCGCGTGGTCGTAGATAAGTATCGCTCCTCGATTTTCCTTTCCGCTGGTCGCGTCCGCGCCACATTTCTCGTTGATGGCTTCACTGCCGGGACCTGGAAAATCGAGCGGACGGGCAAAAATGCAAAACTGCTGATCGAGCCATTTGAAACACTTTCTAACAAAGTGTGTGATGAACTAGTTGAAGAGGGAAAGCAACTTTTGCGTTTCGTCGAGGATGATGCAGAGAAGTTTGAAGTCCAGTTTGCCAATAAGTAAGAAAGAACTGTTATGTCACTCTCACACCGGGCATTGCTTCGCCTGCACGTAGAAGCTGTATGGGGCGTCCGACTACCGCCCATAGACCAGGATGAAGTTGAACTTTTGCCGGAGAGCGCGTCTCCAACCTGGAAACTCTGTGTGGCACAAATGGATCAGGATAGAGTGTATATATGGCGACCAGACATTGACGCAGCAGAGCGTGAAGCATTGCGCTCCCAGGTAGATGAGGCGCTGGACTTTCCGCCGCTCAGGTTCTCTCTGCCGGGCATCAGCCGCGAATTTGCCCATTATCTTGCTGCTGAGCCTGCCATGAACTTTTCTACGGCCCGGAGCATAGCGCGTCAAGTTACAGAGCAAGACCGAGAAATCCTTGAAGCTTTCCAGGCACAGAGCGGCGATGACTGCCTTCATCCTGAAAAGTTTCCGCTTATCGGAGTCGTCATTGATGGGCGTTTAGTAAGTCTCGCCCATAGTTCCCGGCGCACAAGTGAGGCCTGCGAGCTGGGTATAGACACGCTGCCGGAAGCGCGCCGTAAAGGTTATGCGCTGGCAGCAACAATTGTATGGACACGGGCAATATTGCAAGAAGAACTTGTACCCCTATACAGCGCCCTTGCGGAGAATAATGCTTCACTTCGTTTAGCCGAAAGGGCGGGTTATCGAATTTTTGCGCGGGTCGCAACATTTGAAAAGGACAATACTTAAAAGAAACTTCTGAAATTTCTCGTAGATTCTGTCGATTCGGCAACCTCCCATTCGTCGTTTTACTGAAAAAGGGAAAATTGACCGTCCTTTTTCGATATTGTCGCTCGATGAAAGGAACATATCAGATGCGTTACTTACTGCTGATTTACGGGAATGAGGCGGCCCAGGCACAGCGCAGCCAGGAACAACTGGCTACCGAGTTTCAGGCTTACGACGAATACACGAAAGCACTGGCGGAAAGCGGGGCATTGGAAAGTGGCAACGCGCTCCAACCAACTAATACGGCGACAACTGTGCGGGTTCGCGATGGCAAAACGCTGACTACTGACGGCCCCTTTGCCGAGACGAAAGAGCAGCTTGGCGGTTATTACCTTGTCAATTGCAAAGACCTTGACGAGGCGATTTCCTGGGCGTCTAAAATTCCCGGCGCGGCAATTGGCTCCATCGAGGTTCGCCCGGTCATGGAATTTTAAAGACAGCATGAACACATCGCAGCAGGTGATATCCGAGACATTTGCTCGCGAGGCGGGGCGCATCCTTGCGGCGCTCATCGGCACAGTGAGAGATTTCGAGCTGGCCGAGGATGCGCTGCAAGACGCCCTGTTGATGGCGCTTGAACGCTGGCCTGTTGATGGCGCGCCGCGCAATCCAGGTGCCTGGCTTCTGACAACGGCCCGCCATAAGGCCATTGACCGCCTGCGACGTGAAAGCACGCTGGCGCGCAAACAGGCCTTGCTTCAGAGACTGCTTGAGCAAGAGGAGCAGAGAGGAGTAGAGGACATGGACGATGCTTCGATTCCCGATGAACGCCTCAAGCTCATCTTCACCTGCTGCCATCCCGCCCTGGCCTTAGAAGCCCGTATTGCCCTGACACTGCACACGTTGGGCGGCCTATCGACTCCTGAAATAGCTAGCGCCTTCCTCGTCCCACTTCCCACAATGGCGCAGCGTCTTGTCAGAGCCAAACGCAAGATTCGCGACGCAGGCATTCCCTATCGCGTACCAGCGGCCCCGGTGCTGGGAGAACGGGTCGAGGCCGTTTTCTCCATCCTCTACCTCATCTTCAACGAGGGATATACCGCCACATCCGGCAGCGACTTGATACGCCGCGACCTCTGTGACGAAGCCATCCGATTGACCCGCATTCTGATCTCGCTGCTTAACCAGCAGAGCCTGCATAGCGAGGTTCCTGAAGCGATGGGACTGCTCGCGCTTATGCTCCTGCACGACTCCCGGCGTGAAGCGCGTGCCGGTTCAGAAGGCGCACTGATCCTGTTAGAAGACCAGGACCGCTCGCTTTGGAATGCGAATAAAATACGCGAAGGTTTGCGGATACTCGATTGTGCGCTGCATATGAAGCAACCAGGACCTTACCAGGTTCAGGCTGCCATCAGCGCCTTACACGCGCAGGCAAATCAGGCAGAAGATACGGACTGGCCGCAAATTGCCGCCCTCTACAATATCCTGATGAGCATGGTGCCTTCGCCCGTTGTTGAACTGAACCGCGCCGTTGCTATTGCGATGGCGGATGGTCCTTTGCAGGGTCTCGCGCTGTTAAACCGGCCAGGGCTGGAAAAAGACCTGCATGACTACTACCTGTTTCATGCCGCCCGCGCCGACCTGCTACGAAGGTCGGGGCGAATGTCTGATGCGCGGGAAGCTTATACAGTGGCGCTTCATCTTTGCCAGAATGAACGTGAGCGGGCTTTTCTGCAACGACGCATCGATACGACTGAGACATAACTTGGCTTTTCATCCTGCTTTGCATCTCACTTTGCCCCACAATTATAAAATTTTATGACATTGATATAGAACTGAGCATGAAAGGATGTTTGTATGGAAGCCAAAAACACGCCTATTAGCCCACGCATTACCGCATTGCAGGACGCGCTGACATCAGGAAATGCTGCTGCGCTTGAGGCGTTCTGGCAGGAAATTATCGAACATGGCACACCTCTGATTGAGGCCATTGAACGGGATGAAAAGCATTACCTGGTGACATTTCTTTGGCGCGACCAGGGAGAAACGCGCAATGTGGTGGTCTATGGTGGACCCACAGGATTAGATTCCCCGGCACTCAACCAGATGACACGCTTGCTTGATACCGATCTTTGGTACAAGACGTACCGGGTCCAATCGAATTTGCGTGGCGTATACTCCTTCTCTTTGAATGTTCCTTTGATAGAAACAGATGAGAGCCATAACAATGCCCCTCGTTTCCTGCGTGATCCCCTCAATCCGTTGGTGTCTCATCAGGTGGAAGAGCCTTCCGAAACAGAGCTGGTGCTGTCTCTCCTCGAACTACCTGACGCTCCCGCCCAGCCCTGGATTGTACCTCAACCCGGCGTGAAACCAGGGCGACTCGATATTCATCACCTGCGCAGCCAGATACTCAACAATGAGCGCCGGGTCTGGGTTTACACACCTGCCAGTTATACCACTGGCGGCGAGCCAGATGGTCTCTTACTCTTGTTTGATGGGTTTTTCTACACGCATCATATTCCTGGCAAAACCATTCTCGACAATTTAGTGCAGGCAGGCAAGATTCCACCCCTGGTAGCGGTCATGCTCGATAACCCGGATCAGGAGACACGCAATCGCGAACTGACCTGCCATCTTCCTTTCGTGGACTTTATCACCCAGGAACTTTTGCCCTGGCTTCATGAGCGGTACCACGTAACCAATGATCCCGCTCAGAGTATTGTTGGAGGTTCTAGCTACGGAGGATTAGCCGCCGCTTTTGTTGGCTTAAAAGCTTCAGCCAGCTTTGGAAATGTGCTTTCACAGTCTGGCTCTTTCTGGTGGGACAAAGACGGAGAAGAGGACATTCCGCAAGAGTGGATCACGCAACAGTTTTTCTCCAGCCCTCGCTTACCGCTGCGTTTCTACCTCGAGGTCGGCTTGAAAGAGGATTGGAAATGGCTTCACATGGTTACCTGTCACCGCCATCTCCGCGATGTGCTGCTCCTCAAAGGCTACGAGGTTCACTATTCAGAGTTCAATGGCTACCACCACTTCGTAAGTTGGCGCGGCTCATTGGCGGACGGATTGATGGCGCTGGTTGGCAAAAAGCACGACTGAATCGAACAGGTCTGTATCAGAATCTATAGACTTTCTGATACAGACCAATTTTTTGCGCGATAGCGACTTCCAATCAATAAAAAAAGGATGGCGCTACCTTTCGTACCAGGTAACAATCATAGCCCGGCCCAGCGTATGGCTGAAGAGATTGAAGCCCAGGAAGGCCGGTGTAGCATCCTTGCTCAGCCCCAATGACTCAACGTCAACTGCATGCACAACGATATAGTAGTGATGTTTTCCATGACCAGGAGGAGGCGCTGCGCCCACATAACCAAACTGCCCGGCATCGTTGCGAAGCTGGAATGCGCCTTGAGGAAGCCCGGAGCCTTGCTCGTCGCCAGCCCCACTGGGAAGTTCAGTCACGCTGGCAGGAATATCCACGACCGCCCAATGCCAGAAGCCGCTGGCTGTAGGCGCTTCCGGGTCATAAATAGTCACGACAAAACTCTTTGTTTCTGCTGGAAAACCGCGCCATGACAATTGTGGCGAAATATCCTGACCGCCCGCGCCAAAGACTCCACTGACCTGGGGCTGGGGCATTTTCTCCCCATCCTGCACATCACTGCTTGTTACCTCGAATGAGGGAACTTTGGGCAAGTCCTCATATGGGTTGTAACTCATATGGTAGTCTCCTTTCTACACGTTTGGAGTGAACCAATCCGTAGATATTTTATCTTATTTTGCGTTCAGTTGGTAGTAAAGCAGCTTCTAAAGCCGCGCTTTCGGAAGCGTGTAAGAACTAACAATATGTTCGACCTGCCTGACGTGCTGCCGTTCATGCGTAGCCAACCACCGCGCATAGAACAGCACCGTCCGTTCGAGAACCTTTCCCGCCCCTGTAACAGTCGCCGTGCGTGACCAGCCTTCGGGCGGCAACGGTTCCAGGAAGGCCAACAACTCGGCACGTTGTGAGGTAAAAGCGCGCAACGAGGGCCGGAATTCCAGTTCGGGATAGTCCGTCTGTTTGATCCAGGTAAGAGGATTAATAGCCCGTATCGTCGGCCTGTCCTCTTTGATAATCGTCCTGATGCAGTTACCCCAGACATCGGCACATGAACGGAGATGGGCAAGCACGTCATTGGCGGACCACTGATCAGGATTGGGTGCAGTATGCAATTGAGTTGGTGCCAGACCATCAGTAAGTGTGGCAAGGCGCGTGGGCGTTGCTGCAAGCAAAGTGAGAATCTGCTCAGGCGTGAGCAATGTTTTGCCGGGCATGTAACATCATCCTTTCGCACAGGCAAGGGACACGCATTGATTTCCAACCCGGTGTTGCGCGTCAATTTCTGCTTTTCTTCCATCTTAGCATAGAAAGCGGCGAAAAGATGTCCTATTTCTTACAGGGTTGCCTGATAACCGTTTTCAACTTCTCAGGAGCAGATTTTCGGGGATCACCGAGATAGATTTCGTGGTGTTTTCCTGACAAGTTATAGCCCTGTTCCTTGATAAAGCTATGTACTTTCTCAATCGTGGGCTTTTCCGCCGCATAGAGGCCGATATGCATAATCTGGGCCGCTAAGCCTTCGGAAAAGCGTTCCAGGCGAATTTTGCTGAGGGCGGGAGATGGCTTCTTCTGCTCCACCTGCTTCAAGGCTTCTTGAAAATGCTCCAAAGTGACAATATCCGGCTGCATAATCATCATGGTCCACAGCCAATCATTCTTCTTATCCACGCTAAATGCGCGCATGTCCTCTACCCACCAGAGGCCTTCAAGCGGCATCACCGGATAGTCAATGCCCAGTTCCTTTCTGATCAGAAACTTAAGGGTGTAAGCCATGCTGTACAAAGCGCTGACGGCATCTGAATATTTCTGTGCCGTGTTGGGATCGCCCATGCCATCTATCATCAGAAATTGCATCTCAGGAACATCTACCAGCACAACCCCTTTCGTCGAAGGATTATAAAGGTGCTTGAGGTCTTTTTTCAGGTCGAGTACTTTCAGCTCTGGTTTGTTTGCTGTTGTCTTGTGCATTGTTTTTCCTCCTCTGCATGATTAGCTCTATCACCACTATATAGGCTCCTGTAGCTGGAGAGTCAAGCAGGTAGAATAGAAGCCACCGAGAACAAGAAAACTACCGAAAACAAACGAGAGACACCCGCAAGGGGTGTCTCTACAGCCGGAATGGAACTTGTAGAGACACCCCTTGCGGGTGTCTTTTTTGTTTCTCCGAAGGCTTCGAGAATTTCTCCACGCCAAAAACAAAAAACGGGACGAACCAATTGGTTCGTCCCAAAACGTCCTACAAATCTTAATCCAGGTAGTCTTTCAGCTTGCGGCTGCGGCTTGGGTGGCGCAGTTTGCGCAGCGCCTTCGCCTCGATTTGACGGATACGCTCGCGGGTGACGTGGAATTCCTTGCCGACCTCTTCGAGCGTGCGACTGCGGCCATCGTCCAGGCCGAAGCGCAGTTGCAGTACCTTGCGCTCGCGCTCGGTCAGGCTGTCCAGCACATCTTCGACCTGCTCTTTGAGCAGTTGATGGCTGGCGGCATCCGCCGGAGCCAGCGCCGTGTGATCTTCGATGAAGTCGCCCAGGTGGCTGTCGTCTTCCTCGCCAATCGGCGTCTCAAGGCTGACAGGTTCCTGGCTGACCTTGATGATCTCGCGCACCTTCTCCGGGCTGATCTCCATCTGCTCGGCGATCTCCTCAGACGTGGGTTCGCGGCCCAGGTCTTGCAGCAGGCGGCGGCTGATGCGGATCAGACGGTTGATGGTCTCAACCATGTGAACCGGAATGCGGATCGTGCGCGCCTGATCGGCGATGGCACGAGTAATGGCCTGGCGAATCCACCACGTCGCATACGTGCTGAACTTATAGCCCTTCGTGTAATCGAACTTCTCGACCGCGCGAATCAGGCCGATATTGCCCTCCTGGATCAGGTCCAGCAGGCTCATGCCGCGACCAATGTACTTTTTCGCCACGCTCACTACGAGGCGCAGGTTGGCCTCGGTCAGGCGGCGCTGGGCCTCCTCACCATCTTCGATGATGCGGTAGTCACGCTGCAACACCGGCTTCAACAGTTCGGCTCTGCCGCGCTCCATGCGCTTCGCAAGGCGTACCTCTTCCTCAGCCGTGAGCAGGGGCACGCGCCCGATCTCGCGCAGGTACATGCGAACGGGATCGTCCAGGCTGCTCTCCAGGTCGGCAACAACCAGGCCGAGGCCTTCGTTCAAATCATCCCACTTTTCATGAGCCATGACTTCGACATCCACCACGTCCTCGGGTCCTGGCTCCCAGTCAACCGGTGGCTCCTTGCTTGGATCCAGCGCATCCATAGCTTCTTCATCCTGTAACTTAAACAGGTCATACGTCTCAGGCGCTTCAACAGGAGTCACAAAGCTACCTCCTGGAGCAGCATGCGCATGACCGGCGATCGCGCTAAGACCGAAAACCGCGTCCTTCTCATCCAGCATGGAGTCATCGAACGGCTCCACAACAAACATATCACTCAATGGTTCCGTGTTCATACGATCGGATTTAACAAATTCAAGCACTTCTTCTTCATTCACCATTCTGGCATCCCCCTTCAGAAAACAGGTGTCGGATAAATCGAATATAAATGATAACTCCTGTCTCCTGGTCCAAATTCTTTCTCACGCTGCCGGTGTGCTATTGGAACACCATCACATGAAAAAGCATCAATGAATAAATTGATGATTCCCTAAAACTCCTTACGACCAACCTATCCCTGTAAACGCATTGCCGTGTTGATAGTTCGCAATCGCCGGTGGATATCCAGCAATTGCTGCTGGTACTGCTGTACGGCTTCAGCATTCCCAGCCTCACTTGCCTCACGGACAAGATATTGGATTTCCGTATTCAATTGTAATAAGCGTGCCCGCTTGAGCCGGGTTGCGCACTGGACTGCTGCTTTTTCCAGTCCTGCTCCTTCTAATGGTGGTCCCAACTCAATGCTCTTGCGCGCTCGCTCTAAGGTTGCCAGCAGCGCAGAAGGCACAACCTGTTCTAAGGATTGAAATAAGGGGGAAGATCCACGTTGATGTATCGAGTTGAAAATGCGGTACAACTCTCGCGTGTCTGTCCCTGCAAAGTCACCATCGTTTATTATACCACAAACATGCGTACTTAGCTCGGGATTCGTCAAGAGTAGCCCAATCAGGTAGTCCTCCCATTTTACCCTATCCAACCTGTTCCTGTCAAGTCCAAATGTTCTTACATCGTGTGGCTCCGCCGCCTGCCTGGTCGAACCAGTATTTCCCGCTCCATCACCCCGCCCATTGTCTCTCTTGCTCTCCGCTTCTCCCTCAAGGTAACGTTGACTGCTTCGTTCCGTGAAGTGCGCCGTGATGCCGGACTTCTGCCCGCGCAACAGGCGTTGTAGCTCCATATTCAGGCTGCGCTCGTCCATACTGATCATTTTCGCCAGCTTCTGAATATAGGCATCGCGCCGGATGCGGTCGCTGATGGCCCCGATGACCGGCAACAGGCGTTTGGCCGCCTCGGCCTTGTCTCGCGGCTGCTTCAAATTCAATCCGGCGGTGCGCGCCTCAAAGAAGTAATCGATCAGCGGCACCGGATGCTGCACCTTGTCTCGCCAGGCCTCGACATCGCGCCGGATGAATTCGTCCGGGTCCTCTCCGGGCGGCAGTTGCAGAACGTTGATCTCCGCGTCAACCTGCTCCTCCAACCGGATCATGCCGCGTGGCTCGGAGTACCTGCCCTTCTCGCGGTCGCCAGACTTCCTGCTCTCTCCTGCGGATAGCGGCACCGGAACCAGCGTGCGATCAAAGCCTTTCAGGGCTTCCTCGATGCCGTGTTCGGTGGCTGCCATGCCTGCGGCGTCCGGGTCTAGGGCCAGCGTTACCTGTTTGGTCAGTTTCTTCAGTTGTGCAATGTGCTTCTCGGTGATGGCGCTGCCTATACAGGCAACAGTCTGTTTCGTTCCATACTGGTGAGCAATGACGGCGTCAACATATCCTTCTACAATAACAACCTGACCGGCCTGTTTTATTGCATCTCGGGCCATGTCGAGCGCGTACAACACCGTGTTTTTCTCAAACAACGGTGTCTGCGGTGAGTTCAGGTACTTCGGTTGACCATCCCCCAACGCTCGCCCACCAAATCCGATCACCCGGCCCCGCATATCCCGGATGGGGAAAATGATCCGGTGCCGGAAGTAATCGTAGATGCCACCACCATCTTTCCCCACCTCACTCGTCGCTTTACCCAGGTCCCGCTCTCTCGCCAGTCCACCTCTCACCAATTCACGCTCGCTATAACCACGCGCCAGCAGGTACTTGCTTAAGCCGTCCCACTGCTCGGGAGCATAGCCAATACCGAATGCCACCACCGTTTCTGTCGTAATGCCCCGGCTCTGTAAGTAGGCCCGCGCCTCTGCGGCCTCCTTTGAACGAAGCAGCATCTGGTGAAACCAGAGCAGCGCGTCCTCGTTGAGCTTGCGCAGCCGCTCCCGCTCGGCGTGTAACGCCCGCTCTTCCTCCGGGTCCCGCCCGCCGGGTTCCTCTACCGAAACACCAGCCTTTTCGGCCAGATAGAGCAAAGCGTCCCGGAATTCCAGCCCCTGGTACTTCTCAACGAAGGTGAAGACATCGCCGCCTTCATTGCAGCCAAAGCAGTGCCAGCTCTGTGAATCGGCAAAGACATGAAACGATGGCGTGCGCTCGTTATGAAACGGGCAAAGGCCTCGATACGACTTCCCTGATTTCTGTAAAGCGACCACCAGGCCTATCTCTTCAACCACGTCTATCTTTGCTTTGATAGTCTCGATCACCGATGTCATGTCGCCAGATCCTTGTGTATAAACGTGGTGGATAAGCTTCTCTCACACCTGATATAACGAGTAATTTTGCGGAAAGTCGCGCCGCATTAACCAAAAGTACAATATTCACATTTTTTGATGGGATGTAGAGACATCCCTCGCGGATGTCTTTCCGCTTTTTCCCTACATCGGGGCCTTCCCTCTTTTCTTTATATTCCGTTTGATACTACGAACATGCATTCAATTTAGATACGTTTTCATATCACAGACGCATCACAGCCAAAAATTTGTACCAGGTTTTCCTGATCGAAAAGTTATTTCCTTATCTATCCGAGAAGAGACAAACGAAAGATACAGGTAGGCCTGATGAAAGACACCAATAGAGCTAGCCGAAAGACACCCGCAAGGGGATGTCTCTACCATTCAAATCCCCTTTTTCCTGGTCGAAAAGTTATCCACATTTCCACAGTCCCTATATTACTATTATTCTTTTTTATAAAAAAATATAAGTAATTACCGTAGCAGTAATAGGGGATGTGGATAAGCGGATAACTTTTCTTCGATGTTTTTGGCAATCCTTCTCAAATGGCCTGAGAAGCGGCTTTAAAGCCTGTGGATAACTTATCCACAGGCTTTTTTTATGCGGATAAGTTGGGGATAAAGTGGGATAAACAGTGGATAAGTTGCTGGGTTTTGGGGATAACTTATCCCCGCCTGAGAAGCCTGTGGATAACTTATCCACAGGTAATGGGGATAACTTATATTACTTATCCCCAGTCCAGAAAAGCTGTGGATAACTTGTCCACAGCCCGTGTGGATAAGTGCCTGTCTGCTCGAATGCTATGTGGAAAGTGTGGATAACTTATCCACAGTGATTGTTAATAAGTTTTTTGTTGGAACCCGCCTGTTAAACGATGTGGATAACTTTGGCGAAGAGAGAGAAAGAAGCTGGAGAAGAAAACGACGTTGGAGCGACTTATACACATTTCTAAACACTTGTCCACATTTTTGCCCGATTTATCCACGTCTCAATAAATTTTCATGAACGTTTTCATGAAAATTTATTCATGAAAAGATGAACGAAAATTCATCAACAGAAAGGCCATGTGGATAATGTGGATAAGTTATCCACAGCCAATGTGGAAAAGCGCCTGCCCGATCGGTTGTCTTGTGGATAATGTGGATAAGTTATCCACAGCCAATGTGGAAAAGTATCTACCTGGTCGATTGCTATGTGGAAAGTGTGGAAAACTTATCCACAAGTAATGTGGAAAACTTATTACCGGCTGTTTGTTGTGTGGATAATGTGGATAAGTTATCCACAGCCAATGTGGAAAAGTATCTACCTGGTCGATTGCTATGTGGAAAGTGTGGAAAACTTATCCACAGCCTTTGTGGATAACTCGAAGAGGCTTAAAAAGCGCTGTGAATAATGTGGAAAACTTATCCACAGCCTTTGTGGATAACTCAAAAAGGGCCAAAAATAAAAAGTTATCCACAATTAATGTGGATAACTAAGTGGAAAAATGTGCAAAACTTTCAGGAATGTGTTTATACTGGTAAAGCTCGTTCGGGAAAACGGACTCCCAGGTGCGCCACCAGTTTATACACTCGTAAAAGTTCGCCAATACTGATTGCTGAAGCAAATTCGTTATGCGCCTGTTGTGGTGTGTCGCCATCATAGACGCTGGCAATTATGCCCAGCATATCGACAAGTAGTTGCTCGCGGAATGGGTTCAGTAATTGCAGGCCCTTTCGCCAGGTATTTTCGCGTTCGTTCGATCCCTCCACACGTATCAGCGCGTCAACATATGGCCCCAGCAGCCAGGGCCAGGCGCTTCCCTGATGCAATGCATGCTGCTGATCTTCTATGCGTTCCTTTATATGGCCCACATATTCGTCTGCATCCGGCGAGAGCGTGCGCAATCCGAAAGGTGTCAGCAGGTGTTTTGTCACCACCTGGAAGACGGGACGCCAGTATTGCTCATCCAGCACCGGATAGCGCAGCGACAGCGCGAACAATTGATTGGGCCGGATGTGCGTATCCGGTTTCCCGGAACTATCAATTACATCATACAGGTAGCCACCAAACGAGTACCAGAAGCGCTCGTTAAAGCTTTGACGGCATGCCTCGCCTGCTTCGCGATATGCATGGTGAGATTGGGGAATGCGCCCATTGTTATAGAGGTGCTGCGACCATTCGTGCATCAGCGAAAGCGCATTGTACCAGAGCGCGTTGACCTCGACTGCTTTACCTACACGGGGCGTAACTGGCGCGTCCTGAACACAAGCATTCATCCAGGTCATCGCCTTGCTGGCCTGTCCAGCGTAGAGCAGGCCATCTTCCGGGTCTACATGGATACCGCATAATGTTCCCTGTGTGTATCGTTCGATACTTTCCGCCAGTCGCTCGTAGAGATCGTCCAGCAGTTCGTAGTCTCGCGTGGCGCGCAGGTAGGAATCGAGCGCGTAGAAGTACCAGAGCGTAGTATCTGCGCTGCTGTAGTCTTCTTCTCGCAGGGGATGCTCTTTGTCCGGCATTCGATCTGGCAGCAGACCCTGCTTAAAGTAACGGGCCAGTGTACTTAAAATGCCCCTGGCTTCAGGGTAGCGTCTTGCGGCCAGCAAAATGCCGGGCAGCGCGATCAGCATGTCCCGCGTGGACTCATGGAGCGAATAAAAGCCGGAGAACAGTGTCGAAACGTGCCGGTTTTCAGGCAGGAAAGAAGGTCTGTTTTTCTCCTCGGACAAAACGCGGCTGCGCACAAAGCGATCTCCTGCCTGCATCAGCAAACGCAGGAATTCCTCACCTGATGGAGCAGAATCGCGCGTTCCATTAAAAGGCAGGACGGGGTGAGTATGCACTGCCTCGCCGCTTTCCCCGAAGTAGCGCTGCGATTGCAGCAGGCTGCGCTGGTAGTTGACCGCCTCTTCATAATTATAGGTCAGTTGGCGCGTTTGAAACACCTGCCCTGAGAGGTCTTCGGCAGTGACAATCAGGGTCAGCACAGCCTCTTCTCCTGGCCAGAGCCGCGTGCGGAAGACGCCCGGCAGATAGAGGTCATCGGTTGGCGCTTTCCCCGCTTCTCGGTCGTGGCGACGCAGAAATTTCCAGTACCAGACGCCGGTTGGCAAAAAGGTTGTCTGGCTCTCGCGATGTCCAACCGCGAAGATATGGTAGGGGTGCGCTCCATCGCGGGCGCGAATAGTACACCCGGCGACGCTCTGTCCGCTTTCCTCGATAGTATGCGTCTCTAGCGAGAAATTCCAGTCATGACTGCCGTATTGGGGCTGGTCAAATGGCCGGTAAGCGGCGAAAGGCAGCAGCGTAAGAGACAGCACGCGCTGCGAAGCATCGGGATATTCGCGATAGCGCGTCAGTCCCTTGTAAGAAGTCCTGCTCGCTCCACCCCATGATGCATTACCATGATAAGCTTCCTCGGGCGACGTTGTGCGCAAAACGCGATACTGGATATAGGTTGTGTGCCTGCCCTTTGGCATCCAGATACGTTTCTCCAGCATGATGCCGTCGATGCCGCCCAGGTGATAGGTAAAGACCGGAAACCCCTCTTCCAGTCGGAACGATTCGAGGTGAACAAAACCCGCCGGATTGAGTACTCCGTCGCGGTATTCGTTCGTGCCCAGATAATATGTGCGCTGATCGAAAATAATCTCTTCATCTATTTTTGCCAGCAGCAGGTGTGGCTTATCTCGCTCGATGGGCGCGACAAGCAATCCATGCTGCATGCGAGTCAGCGTACCCGCGATTGTGCCAGCCGCATAGCCGCCCTGCCCATTCGTCATCAGCCATTCACGGGTGATCGTTTCATTCAAATCACGACAAACATTCCGGTCAAAAAGAATGGCCATACATCCCTCTCAATGAACACACGCTTCATTGCGCTTCAGAAAACACAAAATGACCTTCCCACGTTCCTTTAGAAAAAGGCGTTCCTAAAAAATCCTTCGCTCTTTCTACTACTTTAGTGTATCATAAGCTACCCGTAGAGTGAGCATTTTTTACACGAATTTCTTGCAATGTTTCCAAAATTTTAACGTTGTGAGAATTTTGTGAGGCACTAACGTGATACTTGTGTTAGCGGTAATGTATGTACTATCAGGAATGTTCGCACTGAGCAGGAGCATCAGAAAGATACTGCTCCCCAAAGCGTTTGATGGCCTCCATAATATCCACAAGCGCCATGCCTTTTTCGGTGAGGCTGTATTCGACACGTGGGGGAATTTCAGGGTAAGCCTGCCGCTTCACAAAGCCGGTCTCTTCGAGCATCTTTAAGCGCTGTGAAACGGTGCGAGGACTGACATTGCCCAGCGCCTCTAGCAGTTCGCCGAAGCGTTTTTTGCCCTGCAAAAGCGTATAGACCAGTATCAGCGTCGAGACATCGCCGAGCAGGCGCATAGCCCGGCCAAGCGGTTGTGTTGCGCAGGTTTCGGGTGATTCAGTTGTGTGCATTTTTTCAAGCTCACTCATAGTGTTAAGTATACAATATTTTCAAAAGAATAACAATACCCTTGACAATAGTTGCTTTTCATAATATAATTACTTACATAAAGTAAGAATAAGAGGGAACGTAAGATATACGGTTCCCCAAAGCAAAAAAGTATTTTCAATGGAGGAAATACCATGACAACTCAAAGTCAAAGCACGACCACTACTCGCAGCGTCTGGAAGCTGGACCCTGCCCATACCCTGGTTGAATTCTCGGCCAAGCACATGATGTTTACAACGGTGAAGGGCCATTTTAAGAAGGTCGATGGCACTATCGTTCTCGACGAGGCCAACCCCGCTAATTCCTCGGTGCAAGTCGAGATCGATGCATCGACGCTCTATACCGGCGTAGACTATCGCGACAATCACCTGAAGTCCGCCGACTTCCTGGAAGTTGAGAAATATCCGGTTATCACCTTCAAAAGCACCCGTGTCGAGCCGGAAGGCAATGATCGCGCGAAGGTGATCGGAGACCTGACCATTCATGGCGTCACCCGCGAAGTGGTGCTGGATACCGAACTGACCGGGCGCGGCAAACCCCCCATGCCGGGCGCTCCCGAGACAGTCGGCTTCGAAGCTCGCGCGCAGATCAACCGCAAAGACTTCGGCCTGAACTGGAACGTTGCGCTTGAGACTGGCGGTGTGCTGGTCAGTGACACGATCAAGATCGAGATCGCGGCAGAAGCGCATCTCCAGTCCTGACTCGGCGCGCTTCGCTGACGATATTCATCGCATTACTTTTTCGAGCGCCAGTTTAATCGCGCCAAGCAATTGCCTGTGGGTGCCCACATAGCGGCCCCATGGGCATTCTTTTGTTGACTCCCCAATTTGCCAGATGTAGTATAGTTGTCCATCATCATCGATATCGGTTTGAATGATGATGGGGGTGGAAAGGGTGGCAAGCAGCCTCAGCAGGGTTTGCTCAGGGATACCGCACGAGGGGTCGCAATTGTCCTCGTGTCGTTGTGCGTCATCAGCGATAACCTTCCCCGGGCACACGATATCAGGCTGCTCATTCGCGCCCTCGTGCTGGATGACATAGCGCAGCGACTGGCCTTGAGTGGGAGCGCAGGTCCAGATGATAGTGCCTGTGCGCACCTGGCCCTCTATTGAGTAACGCACAAGATCGCTTATTTCATGTTCAGTAAAGTGAGCGGCCTGTCCCCACTTGGCTTCCAGACGGTTGTATTGTGCGTCCATGTTTTCCTCCCGCACTGCGCAAAACATTGTTCCACCTCAAAGGCCTCGTCTGAGGTGACTTTTTATTTTACTGTTGTACGGGATAAACGCTGAGGTAGATCATAATTACGAGTTGTCTTGTATTTTTCTCTCACATGTCAGCTACAAAAATATGATGCACAGACTATTCAGTCAGGGCGCTTGATGTTAGCTTTTCCACATGGGTGATAATCGCCTGCGCGGCCTCGATCGGTGAGAGATTTGTTACATCCAATTCAAGGCACTTTGGATGCTCAATACGCAGCAGTTTGTACTTGCGGATTTTTTTGCGCGTTTTGTCAGCGACAATTTCCTTGAGACGCAATGCTCGCTCAGGAGAGGTAACACGACGACATAATTCTTCCAGTTCGCAGCGCAGGATCACTGGCACGAACAGCGCATTGCGTTTTGTCGCCAGGATTTCTACATCCTCATACCAGCGACGATCAACCGGGCTTCCATCATAGAGCTGGTTGGTGAAGATAAAGCTGGTCTCCGGCTTGCTCAATTCCGCGATTGTGTCCAGGACGATACGGCGTATGCCCTCTATCTTTTGCCATACACCTGTTGGCAAAGGCGTTTTTCCATCAGCGCCAACCACACTGAATACTGGATTATTGATAAGATGATTATCAACCAGCACCGCGCCCGTAAGCGCGGCTATTTCTTTGGCAATGGTATATTTGCCAGTGCCAGCAAAACCGATCAGGTACAAAATCGTGTTTTTCATGATCTATAGCTTTCACGTGTCTGATTAGAGGAAAGGTGCAGGGTAAAATCTTGCCAGGTAGTGGTTCCAGGGAAGACTTCCATATCCTTGCGATTACTTCAAACTTTGATCAGATGCAGTACGTTTGTCAGCAACTCTGCTATCCCATGATAGGTGATGATAAGCAAGGCAAGCGGCACAAGGCTCACATGCACGTAGCGCCAGGCGCGAAAGATGCTGCATGCACGCTTCTGCTTTCGTAGAGACTGTGTTAGACGAGCATGCTCCCTCAGGGTTGCGTAAGCATAGCGAAAATCCACCTGCTCGTCCGGTGCAAGTTCAGGTATCTTGCTGAAGTACTTTCCCCCTTTTTCTAGAGCAAGGGTACAATATTCCTTGAAGGGCTGGGACTTTCCTGCGCTGCAACGTTCAACAATAGATTCCAACTCGTTGAGGCGACCTGTAATGGCCTTTGCGATGCCAACTCCATTCTTGCTGGCATCCTGGGCAATAATCCGGGCCTGCCACTTATCGAGGAGGCGACCAACAATACCACTGAACGCAATGAAGATGAGCGCGTAAAGGGAGGGCATACCCCAGTAGTGGGCGGTGAAGCAATTTTCTTGACCAGCGCAATCCCAGTGGAGAATGAAGCTGAAGCTGGCGTGCAGCAGGGCAAGCAATACTGAGGCGATGCCCAATGCCATATGCATCCACACCCAATTTTGTGCTTTCCACGGCAAGTTCCGCATGAATCGAGTGCGCAATGAGTAGGCTGCAGCCGCTAAAGTCATGATATAAGACATAACGCCGACGCGGAATATCCTATCGAACCAGGGTCCTGTGAACACAGGGGCCTTAAAAACTACTCCGTACAGGACGTAAAAGATGATGCAGTAAACGGCAGCGAATAAGAACCAGTAGAATGCTGCTTTTGAAGTAGGCGTATGTCGCCGCCGGGTTTTCAACACGGGTGAACTGGTATGAACCGCCATCTCATTCTCCTCATTTATTGTGTGCGGTGCAAAAGGATTTCTTCTGTTGAGCCAAAAAATTGGGCAGGTTGGACACGGAAGGCGGCACCGGTAGGACAGGCCTGCACACATGCCTGGTTGTTGTATCCCACGCACAGATCACACTTGATCGCCAGCTTCTTGCGCATTTCGCCAGGGGCATCGAGCGGCTGCTCGCCATCCAGCGGCCCAGGAATGGCCCTGTTGCCGGGCAATAATTGTTTGCCCCGCTCTTTGCCCGCGCCTTTAGTAAAGAATTGCGTAAACCTTTCCCAGGTAGAGCGCTCCTGAGCTTCCTCAGCAAGGGAGACAATCGAAATGTTATCATAGGGACAGCGTTCAGCACAGATGCCACAACCGATACAGCTTTCGGTAATGTAGACCTCACCACCCGGCATGCGGGCAATACCGGCCCGACTGCACAGCATGCACACCGGGTCCTGGCACTGGCGACAGGAGGTAGCAATGCTGATGTTGCCAACGATCATGCCCTTACGATTCATGCGCGAGCGCCCATGCCGCCGCTCGCAGGCTTCCTCACACTTATTGCATTGGACGCACTTATCCAGGTCAATGACCAGCACTTCTGTGCCTTCAACGACGCCATTACCAACCAGCGCTCGCAGCTCGGCACGCGCTTCAGCATCCGCAAATGATGTGGAGGAGGCGGTACGTAAGAAGTCCATCGGACCAATAAAACTCTGAGCCGCCTCTGCCGATGCGCGATACGTGCGCAGGCGTGTGATAAATCGCTGGTTGACTTCAGGGTAGCGAGCGAGAATAGTACGTGTCACCTCGTGTGGAATCACAGCTACCTGAACGCGGTTAATGGCAGTAACGGTAACCGCCTCGCCATCACCGAGCAGGTCAAGTCCGCCTGCGAAGTAGTCTCCTCTTTGACGGTAGGCAATGATGCGCTCATCGCTTTTATTGCGACCGGTGCCCATCATGGTTTGACGTGCCACTTTCACAAAGCCTTCCATTATAATGTGCAGCGCCTCGCGCATCGGCTGGCCTGCATCGCTTTCAGTGAAGAGCTGCTCGCCGCGAGCATAGTCTTTGAACTGTATCTTACTGGCAAGCCAGCGTAGATCATGATCTACAACCCCCTGGAAAATGGCCATGCTCTTCAAAACGGTTTCGATAGAGCGTTCATTGTTCAGGCGCGTGAAGTAGCTGCGCACTGCGGGAACGATCTCCATCATGCGTTGTATGACTTGCTCCGGCACGTCCAGAACCACCGAGGCGGTCTGAGCGCGTGCGGTTGCGTTGCGCTGCTGGCCACTGAGCATACCGCGTTCACCCATAAACTCGCCCCGGCGCACGATAGCGAGCGGCAAATCTTCCCCCTGCGTCCCGGTAGAGGAGATGAGAAAGCGCCCCTCCAGAACAAGCAGAATATTGCGCCCATATTCGCCCTCGTGTAGTGCCACCGCTCCGGGCATAAACGTTAAAATCTTTGAGTTGGCGATAAAGTGCAACAGGTAGTTGTCCGGCACCTGTTGCGGGTCATTGAACATCGGCTGTTCACGCAGGCGGCTCAGCAGCAATGGTACATTCCAGCCGGGAGGCAGGTAATTCAGCACTCGACTCATATCCACTGTGCCATTCCATGATATGCCCAGGCGCTGCTTGAGTGAGAGCATGAGCAGGTCGCGATGGTTATTGACAGGGCAGACCGGAACGCATGAGCCGCACATCACACATTGATCGGTAAATTTTGCTACGTGAGGTGCGATCTCATCGGAGATCGTAGCAAGATTGAGGTCGGCAATGTTGACCATTGAAGACAAAGGTACCGGGCATGCTCTCATACAGCGGTCGCAGCCAATACACATATCTATTTCAAATTGCACCTCGTCCTCAGTCAGGGGAACAAGACCGGTACGATGTTCAATGCCCACCACAAGGGGCTGTTTTGGAGAGCGAATTTGCATACTACCTTCCTATAGTGGTATTCCACACCTGGGGCAGAAACGCGCCATACGGTTGCTTTTAGCGCCGCACCTGGGACAATCTTTGGATAAGGGAGGTATGGTTGCCTCTTGTTTATCAAGAGTCTGTCCTACCGGATTTATACGATCACTCCAATCTACAAAGTAGAGCGAAACGTTCCCTATTGTGATCGTGTCGCCGTCGGAGAGCCGGTAAGGACTGCTGATCCGGGTGTGGTTGACCTGGATGCCGTTGCTACTGGCCAGATCATGTACATAGAAGCCATCCATGTCAGCAACGATCTCGGCATGTTTTCGTGAAACGGACATATCGGCAAGAACAATCTGGCTTCCCTTGTCGCGTCCAAGCACATAACGTTTTCCCTGTTCCAGTAAAAACGTCTCGGGTTTTCCTGGCAGCAAAGCAATGAGCGTAGGCGTGTTTTTTGGAACAGCAATACTGGGGATAGCCCCTGTCCCTATGGGTTGGGTAGGTGCAAGAGGTTCTTCCGGTCCTGGTTTGCGCAGAAGGACAGAAGTTGATCCATCGACTTGCCGTATTTGAGCAGAACTACTTCCCACACCGGCGTAAGCAACTTTTTTGACAGCCACAGCTTCTTTTCTACTGACTCCCAAAATAGGTCCCGGCACGCCCTGCCTGTCGAGCCATTCACTGAACTTGAAATCAGGGGCGAAGAGGCGTGAAGCGACAGGAGAGAGATCCACAGCGGCGTCAACGGCGCGCTTGAAGGTAAGCACATGTTTGCGATCTCCTAACGCAAGCATGCCAACGGCTATACCGTCTTTAAGAACAGCCTTCTGATAGGTGCGCGCCAGTGGGTCGGCGACGATTTCTTGGTAGCCTTTCCCGTTCTGGGGCACATTCGTGATGCCAACAGAGGCGAAGTCAAGCCCATACATGAAAGTAGCATTATAAAAGTTGCCGAAGCGGAGTTGCTGCCTGGCATCCAGGAGGTCGAGCATGCTATAAGCAGCGGCGCGAGCCTGTTGTATCGATGGGTACCACTGTCCAGGCAGGCGCGTTCGGCCTGTTAGCGGATCAGTAGTCTCAATCAGGTCGCCCGCCGCGTAGATATCGGGCACATTTGTGCGCATGGCAGCATCAACTTTTACGCCGCGCCCGCAAGCGATACCGGCGCTTTGAACAAAGTCGATGTTCGGCTCGATACCGATGCCAAGTAAGACCATTTCACAGGGGATATGCGCTCCGGTTGTGGTAATGACGCCGCTCACCTGGCCATTGCGGCCCACAATTTCAAGCACTTCCTGCTCGTAACGGATATCAACGCCATCATGTTTCTCCTGCTGAAGCACAAGGTCAGAGGCGGTAGCGTCAAGCACATCTGACCAGAGAGCGCGGCGGTGAAGCAGGTGAGTCACCTGAAAGCCGCGATGGCGGAGCGTTTCGATAGACTCCAGAGCCAGAGTACCACCGCCAACTACCACAACGCGACGCACAGAATTGAGGCGCTGCAGGACCTTTTGATAGTCGGCAACAGTACGCAAGCTGCTGACTCCTGTCAAATCACTTCCTGAACAGGTAAGCGTCCTGGAGCGTGCCCCATGGGCCAGTAATAGCCGGGAATAACCTATCGTCTTTCCACTACGCAACTGCACGCAGTGCCGCCCTACCTGTATCCCTACGACTCTGTCATGCAAGAAACCTATACGGCGATTCTGATAAAAGCTGATCGGCCTGGCCCACAGCTTGTCCTCTCGTATCTTCCCTCCGAGGTAATCCTTCAACGCGGGACGATAGTAGACAGGAAAAGGATCATCAGCCACGACGGTGATCTCTGCCGCAGCGTCTTCGTTGCGTAAGACTTCTGCGGCTGTCACGCCAGCGATGCCATTGCCAATAATGAGGTAGGACTGTCTCTCCGCCATCTTGCCTCTCTCTACCGGGATCTAAAGCTGTTTGCCCTGGGAATGTTGCTCTTAAAAAAACTTCCCAGGTTTGCTACAAGCAGTTCATTCTTCAGACGCTGGGAGTAAGAGTTTTTCAGTACTGATTGAGCAGAAATGCTGATCTAAGCAGGCAATGGCATTGCCATGAAAAAGTCCTGCTCGCCTGTCATCCTGAGCGCAGCGAAGGATCTGGCGTGCCGAACGATGCGTGTGTCGAGGCCGCAGATCCTTCGCTGCGCTCAGGATGACAGGTGGGGCAGGTGTGTAATGGCATACGAAAAGCGGCGCTGGTATGGCCTTTACAACTGTTCGCTATCCAGCCAGATAGTGACAGGACCCGAATTCACCAGTTCGACCTGCATAGAGGCACCAAAGACGCCGCCCGCGACTTTTAAGCCATGCGCAGCAATGGCCTCTTGAAAACGCTCCACAAGTGGCTGAGCGAGAGACGGGGGCGCAGCATCAGTAAAGCTGGGGCGGCGTCCCTTGCGGACATCTGCGTAGAGAGTGAATTGTGAGACGACTAAGGCTTCTCCCCCGATATCCAGCAGCGAGCGGTTCATTTTGCTCGCTTCATCCTCGAAGATGCGCAAATAGACAATCTTTTCGGCCAGCGTTTTGGCCTGGGCCTCGCTATCTCCATGCCCGACACCGAGCAGGATGAGCAGCCCAGGACCAATCTCGCCCACGATTTCGTTTTCGACGGTGACGCTTGCGCGGCTGACGCGCTGTAGTAACGCTCTCATTATCTCGTCCTACAACTTTGTGTTTCCTCAAAGTGTAGCACCGGCAAAGGAGTAAAGACAATGGGAGATCAGTGATTATTGAAGAATTCAATCAGCACGGGAGCAAGAGAATCATTTGAGAGCTATCAATATGCGCTCAAAAAGGTCACTCCATGGTCGTGCAGGTACAGTAAGAGCGCCCACACGTTCAGCTTCGCGGTGGAGCCATTGTCCGTAGAGCCAACTCACCTGCGCACGCTTTTCTTGCAGACCGTGTTCGGGTTCACGCTGTAAAAAATTGTGACGGAATTGTTCTTCACTTTCTTCATACAGGAAGAGCATTCGGATCTGGCTCTGGATCGAGCTTTCTGCAAAAGAAGTGGCGAGCGTGGGGAGGATGAAATCCCCTTCCAAAACAAGAGGCGCTCGGCTCTCAATGTGATTGGCAATCACTGCTTCCAAAGCAGGGGCCATCACCTGGCCAACTGCGATGGTAAGTTTGACAATCTCCTCTGCTGGCAGGTTTCTAGCTTCGGGATGGGTACGCCAATAGTGTAAAACGGGCTGCTCTGCAGGAGTGGTCATGCGTTCGAGGATCACCTGGAAATCGTCAACTTCCGTGATACCAATCTTGAAGTGATGAGCCAACCGGTAACTGACACTGGTTTTCCCAACTCCAGAAGGGCCTCCGAGCAAAAGAACCTGCCATGAACGGTAGGGAATGTCATTGTCCAACAGGCCTGATTTCCTTCTATTTTGATGAGTGCAAGGAAACTGTACCACATCACGAGTGAGAAAGGCAATGGGATCTCTTCCTGAAAGACCTTCTGTGTCCCTTTTCCCATGGCTTTTCGCTCAGGCTCCTTGTTCAGCCCTGGCCTCCTCTGCGGGGATTCTCTCGGCAAAGAGAAGAAGGTTTCTAAAGGGATCGCACACGAAAAACTCTTTTAGCCCCCATGGCCTGGCCTCCAGGGGGGACTGAACGGCATGGGTTGGCAGATACTGTTGATACAGCTCCTCGATATTGGTCACACCAATCCAGCACACGGAGCGGCCTTTCGGAGGGTCTGGCGAGTAATTCAGGTGCAAATCGATTCCGTCTCGGGAGACGATAGCGAATGTCTCGTCCCTGTACGTGGTTTGAAAGCCGAGGCGTCCATAGAAGGCCAGCGCCTGCTCCATGTCCTGACAGACAAAGCGGGGGGCAATCGAGACGAAGGTAGGTCGGTTCATCGGTGACATAGGCTGGTTTTCCTTTTTTCAGGGTTTTGGAAACGACGTCTGCACCGCCACTGCAATCGCAATCGAGAACTCTTTCAGGTCGGCAATGCTGACGTCAAAGGCGCTGAGTCCGAGCAGTTCAGCGCGGCGTCTGGCGTTGCCATGCAGGGTGACGGTGGGGCGACCGCTGCGCAGTTGGACGACTTCCATTTCACGCCACGCAACACCATGCAAGCCCGTTCCCAGAGCTTTGCTGATGGCCTCTTTGGCAGCGAAACGGCCCGCGAGGCGCGTATCCTTGCCGCGACATTGCAGGACTTCGCGTTCGGTGTACACGCGCTTCAGGAAGCGCTCGCCGTGTCGCTCGTAGACCTTGCGCACGCGCTCCACCTCGATGATGTCGATGCCGACTGCCACATTGACCCCTTCCGGTGTGCGCAAAGGGGCGGGAAGTCCCGCGATGCCCGCCGGGCCAAACAGCCAATCAGGTATTGGCACGTCCGGGCGGCGTACCAGCGGCGTGAAGATCAAAGGCGTATCGTCATCCATTGCTGTTTCCTTTGGTTTCTGTAGGGATGCAATTATGAATTTTTGTCTATCCAAACATGTCATCCTGAGCGCAGCGAAGGATCTCGTGCGCCAACCGACCCATGTGCCAGCGCGCACGAGATCCTTCGCTGCGCTCAGGATGACAGGGCTACCTTTGCCATTCTTTTATTTTCCTTCTGCCTCACCAGGCAGTGTCTGCGTGGTGGTGCTGTCACCTGCGGGTAGCACGGACGGAGCCGGGCCGGTACCACGACCCATGCCGCGATAGATGAAGCCGAGGCGGTTCATTTCACCCACTTCGTAGATGTTGCGCCCGTCGATCAGGACGGGGCGGCGCATCAGGCTGCGAATCTGCATCATGTCCAACGATTTGAATTCGTTCCACTCGGTGACGATAACCAGCGCATCGACGCCTTCTGCGACCTCGTAGGGGTCCTGGCAGAAATGCACCTGCTCCATGCGCACGCCCTCGCGCTCCAGGGCTTCGCGTCCGGTTTGCATGGCGACGGGGTCGTAGACCTGCACCTCGGCTCCCTGGCTTGTCACCCAGCGAATGATATCGATGGATGCCGCCTCGCGCATGTCGTCGGTATTCGGCTTGAATGCCAGACCTAGAATGCCAATGGTCGTGCCGCGCAGCGAACCAAGAATCGAGGTCAGCTTATTGACCACCAGGCGACGCTGGTCGTGGTTGATCTCCATCACAGCGCGCAGCAATTGCGGGTGCAGGCCTGCTTCGTCGGCCATGTAGGTCAGGGCGCGGACGTCCTTCGGAAAGCAGGAACCCCCGAACCCGAGGCCAGCATCCAGGAAGGCGCGCCCGATGCGTTTGTCATAGCCCATGCCTGCCGCGACCTCTTTCACGTCCGCTCCCAGCCGCTCGCAGATTTGCGCGATCTCGTTGATGAACGAAATCTTGGTGGCGAGGAAGGCGTTCGAGGCATACTTAATCATCTCTGCCGTGTAGAGGTCGGTAATGACGATGGGCGCGCGCAGGGGCAGATAGAGCGTGGCGACTTTGCGCGCTGCCTCTTCATCAGACGAACCCAGCACCACGCGGTCGGGACTCTGGAAATCCTGGATGGCCGAGCCTTCGCGCAGGAACTCAGGGTTGGAGACGACGGCGAAGGGCACATCCGGGCGGCGCAGGTTCTTGCGCACGATGCGCGTCACCACGTCGCCACTGCCGACGGGAACCGTACTCTTGTTGATAATGATGGCGTAGTGGTCAAGTTCCTCGGCGATGCTGCGGGCCGCGCTCTCCACGTAGCGCATATCGGCTCCGCCCTGGTTGTTGCTGGTGGGAGTGTTGACGGCGATAAAAATAAAATCGGCGTTGTCCAGGCCTTCGCTGTAGCTGGTTGTGAAGTGCAGGCGACCGGCACGCACGTTGCGCTTCACCATTTCTTCCAGTCCTGGTTCGTAAATCGGCAGGATGCCCTCGTGTAAGCGGTCAATTTTCTCTTTTACAATATCCACGCAGGTAACGCGGTTGCCCATATCGGCGAAACAGGTGCCAGTCACCAGGCCCACGTACCCTGTACCTATAACACAAATGGTTGCCAATATACTGCTCCTCTACATACATACCTGTTTGTCCCGGCGCTTTGCTATTATGGGACGAGTACAGGAAGATGTCACATATCTACTGATACAAACGGATTTTCATATTTTTCTTCACCGATAGTGGTGGGAGAGCCATGTCCAGGGAAGACGACGAGGTCTTCATCCAGCATGTAGAGCTTATCGCGAATAGACTGTACTATCTGGTCATGGTCGCCGCCCTCGAAATCAGTGCGCCCGATGCTGCGCTGGAAAAGCGTATCGCCGCTAAAGATGCAATACGGCTCGCTGACGAAGCACACCCCGCCGGGCGTATGTCCAGGCGTATGCAGCACGCGCAGGCTCAACGTGCCAAAAGAAAGCACATCCCCTTCCTGTAAAAGGATGTCAGGTTTGCGCTGGACAAGTGGGGCCTTGCGGCGATACATGCGGGCGGTATGTTCATCAGTATACATCGGCATATCGGCGGGATGAATAGCCAGCGGCACCGGATAAACCGCGCTGACCTCATCGATAGCCCCTATATGATCGATATGCCCATGCGTATTCAAAATATATTTGGGAACCAGCTTCAACTCAGCGATCTGCTGTAAAATTCGCTCCGCCTCGTCCCCCGGGTCAATAATCACGGCCTCAAGCGTCTCCGGGCAGGCATACAGGTAACAATTCTCCTGAAAAATCCCCACCGTAACGCAGGCCACCAGCGGCTTCTTCTCTTCGGTTTCAACCATCTACACTATTCGTCCTCTCGTCTTCCCTGGAATGTGGCATATTGAGATACATTATACCATGAGGGGGGAGAGGTGAGGGTTTGGAGGTATTATGGTATGTTTTGTTAACTTGTTCCACCACAGTCTTCTATAATGTTCTTTAACAGGGCAATGGTTTCTTTGTCTTTTATGCCAGGATACATAGTAATTGCTCCAAAACGGAATTCGGACCGGTACTCTGGATGAAATAGTCTAGCGGGCATTTTCAAATTTTTCCAATTTGCATCAGTATTATAGATGTCAGGTGTTATCAGGTAAGCTCCTGTAACAATCCTTTTGATACTGTCATCATCTCTACGGACTAATGCATCTCTATACATGTGTATGGAAGAAAGAGCATCGTTTAACCCAGCTTCAACTCTATATTTTGCATCAAGCACTATTAGAATTTCTTGCTTATTATCACTGGCAGTATTCTCCTGGGCGGTGGTTTCAATAGCAAAATCAGGACGCATGTACCGGCTATAGGTGCCTCGTCCATCTCGCTCTATCCAGAATTCTTTGTATGTTCTTTGGAAACAAAGCTTTATTTCCTTCCCAAAATCGAAGCATACCTGATTGGGAGAAATCACTATTGTCCGCTTATCCATAGTAAATATGGCATCTGATGAGAAAGAGGCTTCTGGAAACATTATAGAAATGGCTCTTGCAAGCCGCAGGAATGTCCAGACTTCGTAAAGATCGTAGGTTCTTGCCAGGGGAACTTGAAGAAAATCTCCTACAATATTTGCAATACCTCGTTGAAAATCATTGTATATTGATAAAAATTGGCCGTAAACAGGAATACGCTGGTAAATTTGTGTGGCATATACTGGCTGTCTTACATCCTGTACCTCTGCAAATAGAGGTAATTCTAAAAGTAAGTTAAGACGTCTCGACATATTACGACATCGTAATGCCCATTTTTTTCGTTGGCCGGATAATTCTTTATCTTCTGTTTGTCCTTTTGCGAGGAGATCAGCGATTGCTGAAAGCCATGATGCCCATGATTTGATAGCAGCTTTCATATCCCTATGTTCACGGATATCCAGTCCCAGAGTTTTATGGGCTTTATATATTTTTTCGGGTACCATACCCTTGAGTGCTTCAGGCAAACGCTTTTGTACTTCTGGGCCTTGAATGATTTTTCCCCTGGAAAACGATTTGATCAATTCGGGAGGGGTAAGCTGAGTGACTTTATGGAAAGGTATTGTTTCCATAGTAGCGCGTAAAATACGTACAGGACTTTTATCAATAGCACGAATCGTTGTCTCGAGCTTATCTATTTGTGATCTGAGGAATTCAAGACAGGCAATAGAAGGCAGGTAAGTGCCGCTTCCTCTCGCGACACCAAATTTATAGCTGGAAAGAGACAGGAGCACGAATGTATCATTCAGTATTTGCCGTATCATCGTATCAAACTGATCACGGGTGAGTTTCCTTCGGTCTGGGTCTGTCACCAACACTTTGCGTATAGCGTTTCTGGGTTGGTCAAGTTGAATGAGTATTTCAACTTCTCCTGCATGAAATTCTATATTCCATTCCCATTGGACGCGAACAGGAGTATCCAGGATATCGCGTTTTAACCTGAGATCATCAATGAATAACTGCGCCTTGAGAGGATCAGGTGGATTCCTGAGTTCAAAGATATATGTTCTATTTTCCTCAATTGTTCCTGGTTTACATACACAATCCCCCGGCCATATAGTGCATATTTCTCGCATCGAGGCAGAGGGATCAAGCAACACTATCACTGGTTCGTCCATCTTACTATCTCAAATACTGGAATGATCCAAATTCATCTAACTGCTGCTTCAGGTCTTCTACAATGTTACGGCTTTGAGAGTATGGTTGCAGCATTCTCGTTAGCTTTTCTAGAAGTCCTCGTTGGTTTTCTCCACCTTTCAGCTTTACAAGGACTTTTTGGGCAATCTGACTATCAATAGCTATCTCTGGTTGCATTACTCCAGTTGCCTTCACGAAGGCATAATAACGAATAAACTCTTCTATCATACGGTAGCCGAAGCCCAACTTGTGAGGTAAAAGAAGGTTGTCAAGTTGTATAAGAATAGATGAACAATCATCTATCGCAGGCTTAAGTTCTGTATAGCGTGATGCGAGATTTTCTAAAAAGCCTGTAATGTCAACCACCGACATATCAATAATGTTTGCTCTATCTAAAATCTTATCGCTCAATGGTTGTGTAGACTCATCAATATTGATGGTTCCTGAAATAAACAGATTTGATGGAAGTCTGATCTCGGAAGGCACCTGCTCTCCACTACTACCATCAAGAGGAACTGAATTTGAATGAAGATGTAAGGGCATTCTGGATTCCATTGCGCTCAGGGCATCAGCAAAATAGAATTCAGCACGTGCTATATTCATCTCGTCTATACAGACAAAGACGGGGGTATCCTTGTAAGCAGTGGCGATAAGTATAGCCTGTAAAAAAGGCGTCACTACATATTTCCCGCTTATGATATCATGATATCCTATCAAACCTGTTGGATCTGTCCAGTCAGGCCGAACTGAACACATAAAGAAAAAGGGGTCTTCTGCTCTGTCATTTTCTATGCCATGTGTGGCGAAAGCATAAAAGCGGACGAGGCTGGTTTTTCCAGTTCCCGATAGACCTGTAAGAATGACAAAATGTTTATGTTCGAGATGATTTAAAGCTACATGATAACGCTCAAGCAGACCGCCAGCGAAGTATCCACCAAGCTTTTGCACGCTTGATGCTATATCGGACAATGAAATCGTATTGGGCATGCGTCTCATCAAAGGAGAAATGCTCAACTCATCGGGCCAGGGCTGAAGCTCTTCTACTTTGTCCCTTCCAACCAGACTAACAAAGTATCCTATAAAGTCACGTACAAGAAGGTTTCTCTTTGCTGACGGTGCTGGCGGATAGACAGAAAAGAAAAGCTTATCCACTTCTACGGCGGGGTCGAGACCTGTTCTATCATCTGGAAAGCGATCCCAAAAGCCGCTATTTCTCATATAGATTTTGCCGTCTTCTGCGAGATAAATAGCAACTGTGTTATTGCGGTCTCTGTACTTTATATCACCGATAGCATCAGTACTACTATCATCAGAAGGCAATGTTCCGTATTCATATTCCCCTGCTTCACCTGCCATTTGAGTAGTATCATCTAGAGATTCTTCCTTGGGAACAGATTTTTCTAGCATTGACTCTTGCCTGGGTAGCTTTTTAGAACTGCTCTGTCGTCCTGTATATTTTTCTGGTTGTTCTTTTAAAATTAAGCCCAGTCGCTTCATTTTTAAAAGACGCTGGAGGAATTTCTCACAATCATGTTCTATCACTACTGCAAAAAAGATCTCATCAGCAGGAGGAAAACGGATAACAGAAGCCAGGATTACACCATTTGGGACAGTAGACCAGCTATCAAAATTTCCTGCTCCGATTTGTAAAGCACCTTCTATCAGGATGGCTCTATTTGATACTCCGAACAATCTGGTTAATTTCCAATTACCATCGGCTCCCACCTTTTTTTGTACAGCTTCAACAAATAAATTTTGTCTTTTATCGAAGTCCATTGTAACTCTCCTTAAAGCGACTACCTTTGTCGCTAATAGCATTTTTTGCCTTTATTACACAAGTTAACTCTTTTCCTTTAGATGAAGATACCTTAAAGCGTTAAAAAATGCCAGTTTTTACAGGGTAGTTACCCCTGTTTTGCTACTGTAGAGGCAGTATTTTTGTACAGGGCATTCTGAACATAGCGGTGGCTTCGATTTTGTACATATCAAAGCTGCAAGGTCCAACAAGGCAAAGTTATAGATACGAGGTTGCCCGGCATCTACGAGGGAAGCAATTAAGCTCCGAAATAAAGAGTTTCTTCTGGAAGAATCCTTTATTTCCAGATTGAAGACTCGGCCAATGACCCGAACTGTATTTGTGTCCACAATAGGATCGGGCAGATTCCAGGCAAAACATCTTACAGCACTGGCAACATAATCACTTACTCCTGGTAATGAGAGCAACTGCTGTTTTTCTTGAGCTATCTGACCACCGAATTGCTCATTGATTTGTTTAACCATATCCATGATGAGATCAATGCGCCATCGGAGACCTAAAGAATAGAGTACATCATGTAATTCTTCTCGGGTTGCTTGTGAAAGACTCTGAATGTCAGGATACCTCTGGATAAATTGCTCATATATTGGAGCTACTTGAGGTGCTTGAGTGCGATGCAACATTATCTCTGCTACTAAGATATGATAGGGATTTATGGTATAGCGCCAGGGGAAAGAGCGAAAATGTTTTTGTCCCCAGGATATCAAGTCTTTACGAAAAGATACAGCATCAACAATATGGTTATGAGCTTCCACTATTTCCATCTAATTAAAAACTCTTCTGTATACTTCCCTTTTAAATAAAGGTATTTATGCACTTAGAAATATTTATTCCTCTTCTAATTGCTTTTCTATCTTCAACGTGATAGCGGGACCAAAATGCAAAATACGAGGGTAGCAGGAAATGCTATCTACGGTAATTTCTGATGGTAATCCCTCAAATGCCTGTATTATATTATTTGCCCATTCTCCAACATTTTCTGCAATACGTAATTGGGCTGTCTCTTCCTTAATATCAAACACTCGATAAATATCGTATCTCTCAGGACCTTCTTTCATTCTGAGTAGTTCACTGAGTGAAATATGTAAAGTTCTTTCAAATTCCCCTTGGGTCGATTTAACATCAATCAGGATAGGAGTCATATCACTCAAGCTAATCCTAAAGTCATAGGAACTGATTGCATTTTTGTCCGATATCCATTCAAAATTGTGTATACTCCCATCGGCTTTGAGCATAAGCAAGTAATCATTCACATATTGTTCACCTTGAAGACCAACAAAATCAGCGCTTTCTTTGGCCTTCTGAAGTTCGGCACGAGACATTTTTCTACTATAGGACCGTGAAGTTAGTTTTGCTCTCCCTTGATTACCACCCAGGGCAATGTCTTCTATATCAGGGTTTAATAGATCAGTATCGAGAGCAAAGCCATAAATAGGATGCTCTGATTTTGGGTTGACCTCATTTATTATTTTGTCCAATTGTGTAGCTGATAATGCCAGCATGCTTTTATCACCTAAAAGCTGGTCAAGAGCCGACTGAAGTTTTGTATCTTCTGGAACAGATGCTGCTATAAACAATAACTTTAGTGAAACAGGAACAATTTCTCCACTGAAATCAAAAATGGCAAGATCATTAACTGTCAGCGCATTAAATCGCTCGGGACTATCTTCTGGATTCTCTACAATTTCCCCATTTAGTCTCCAGTTCTTAGCGCCGAGTGTTTTAACAATCTTTCTCTGTAGATTGTATTCGCCTTCCAAACCGGGACCGTAAATAAAGATATCTACAGGAAATCTATCCTGTAATGCCGGATTCCTCAATCCTGGATAAAGAGCTTCAATGAAGATATCTGCATTCAGGTTGATCGCTTTCTGTTTACTTGAGGGGTTATTTCTATACTGCCACCCAAAAAAGGTTAAATCAGAAGCTGTTAAACGCTTGATAGCTAATTTTCGTGGCATCTTTCATTTCCTCGAATAGAGTTCATCATTTTTGTGGCAAGGGCCAGAGCGAGCAATGGAGGAACAGCGTTTCCAATCTGTCTGAAAGCAGGATTCATGGTTCCACAGAATTCAAAGCCATCTGGAAAGGACTGAAGGCGTGCTGCCTCTCGAACAGATATTGTTCGTGCTTGCGTGCTATCGTAATGGATGTGAGAATAGCTATCTTTGCCAAGATGAGCCATTAAGGTTCTGGCTGGTTGGTCTGGCTCCATTTTTCGCCACTTATTAGGAAACTTGGTTGCATCATAGGGAGGAACAATTTTTTTTCTTAAATCCTCATATTCGTGCGTGCCGGGCTGTAAAGTAACCCCTTGAGTAGCGAGTTGAGCCAGTTTTTCCTTAAATAAGTTTAGAGCATGTTGATAGGCTTCGGGATATTGATCTCCAGGATTCATGCGACGAAAAATATCGTAATCTCGCGGTAAAGAACGTATGACATGGTCGGTTACCCCTTCATGGTTTTCGAATCCAGGCCAGTTTCTCATCAAAACAGCATAAGGGGAGACAGGCATATTCTCAGGATAAGGAATTCTTTGATTGAGTCGCCTTATGCCACGCTTCAGCTTTCCTTCCAAATGCTCAGTAATTCGAGGTAAATCTTGCAGTGCTTCTTGAGCGGTAACAGCATATGGAAGTTTAGGGGATGTTGCTGGAGCCGGAGTGTAAAAACCGATACTAAATAAATTTCCGTTGAATAAACCTCCCCCTAGTGATTTTAGTGCAACCTGCCTGGAGCCTTCATAGCCCTTTGGAAGCTCTACCCAATGAGTAGGTGATGGAAACTCTACTTCAGTTTCAAGTTCTTTCGCATATGCCATGAGAAACATTCGCTCCCTCATCTGGGGAACTCCATAAAAAGCGGCATTAAGAAGGGTATAACGACATACGTAACCCATTTCAGTAAGCACTTCGCACATTTCATGTGCTATATTATGCCCGCCATAATTCAATACATCTGGCACATTTTCCATAAGAAGCGCGAGGGGTTGAAATTTTCTTACATAAGCGAGATATCTCAGGTAAAGATTACCTCTAGCATCCTGCTTAAACGCTTCTGGATGATCTGCTACCTCTCGCAATTTAGCTCGTCCGACCCTTGCAAATGCCTGACAGGGAGGACCGCCTATAATCACGTCTATGCTGGATGCTACATCAGTACCTATTTCAAGCTCAGTAACTAATTGTTCTGGTTCTATTTTAGTAATATCACGGGCGTGAGCATGAAGTTTCTGTAAGTAACTGGAGTGTTTGTAAAAATTTAGTGCATGAGATTTGGCAGCAACAGGGTCTAATTCTACAGCACCTGCAATTTCAAATCCAGCCGCTTGAAACCCTAATGATAGTCCGCCACATCCGGCAAATAAATCAAGGACGCGAAGAGTTTCACCCCTCTTCATTCTATATACCTTTTTGATTCGGGCATCTTCAGGGATAATGTTTGTTACCTGATCCTCTCCCGCAAGCAGGCCTGGCTCTATGCTTACCATTTTTCCATCCCACTTAAATATAGCTGGCTACTTAGGATAGCCCAGAAGCCTTCTTATTGTAAGGAAGTCTTATTCATAGAACGGATTTAAGGTAGTGTTTGATAACATACAAGTATATTATATTTGATACCTACCTGACCAATACATTGCAGATTATACTTACAAAGCCATAATTCTCAAAGCATTCAAACTTAAGTAAGAAAGCTTGTCAAAGACCGGATGTAGTTTCTAGTCGGCTATTATGACTCTTCATTTTATTCCCAAAACAATGCAAAACTCTTCTCATACGCTTTTTGTATTAGAGCAGGAAGCCTATGAGAAGAGTTAACTACGAGAACAGGATCTATCGTTTTTCTATTCCCCCACCTTCTCCCCCCATACCGTCACATACGTCCACAGCCCGCAGAAGTTTTCGGCCTGCATTTCGGCTTGCATCTGCTGGTAGAGCTGGTCGTGTTCTTGTTCGGAGATGCCGGTGGATTTGAGGTGGAAAGGTTTGACCAGGTCGAAGACGTAGATGAAGTTGCGCAGGTAGCCCTCGAATTCAGGCGTTCCGTTGGAGATGTCCAGCACGTGTCCCCGGTGTTGAACATTCTTGAAGCCTGCCTGGCGCAGTAGTGATTTGAGCATGGGCGTAATGCCGATATGTTCCCCATCGACAGAAAAGGTGCGATGAGTGTTGTGAAAGCCCTCTGCCGAGGTACGCCAGAGCTTGTTGAGCGCGGGAGACGTGGTTACAGGCATTTCTAGCTCTGTGAGACGGACTATTCCATGGGGGCGCAAAATACGCCTGCATTCGGCAAGCAGCCCTGGCCATTCGTTAGGAGCCATGACGCCGAAGAGTGTGCGTTCGTTGACCAGATCGAAGGAGTCATCCTCAAAGGGAAGTGGCTGCTTTACATCCGCGACGGTGAAACTGACATTGTCATAGCCGCGTGAAACGACCTGAGCTTTCGCGAACTGAATCATCGAACGACTGATATCCGCGCCTGTTACCTGAATTTCAGGATGCTGACGCGCCACTTCGAGTGCCCAGCCGCCGGGACCGCAGGCCAGATCGAGGATATCTTTGATCCCGGAGAGGTCAGGACGTTCAGGAAGCGTTCCTCCCATAGCATGATTGATAATTTTATCGAAATTGAGCAGCCATGTCATCGTCTCGCTGCTCTCGGTATCGGCTACAAAGCGCACTTTTTCTTCGGGGGTATCGGATGACGATGTAGACATGCAAAACTCCTCCTGTTAGAGTACATGGCTCGCAGTTACATATGATCGGCAACGCGCATATCGAGCAATTCAGCTTCAAGCGCAGTCCATACGATTTGCTCTGCTTCATTTGATGTGAGCAGGCGATTTCCCCGCAGCGCCTCTCGCAGCGTATCCGATACCTTCTGACGGAAGCGCTGGAAAAGCGGCTGTTGTATTTCCAGGGAAGGCATTACGCCGAGTTCAATATCCTGGTAGGTATAGAACTCATCTGAGCGGAATGCCAGGGTTAACAATTCCGTGTATTGTTCGACGATTTTTTGCCGGAAGGGCAGAAAATACTCCGGTTGCGTGCTTGAGACAATTAAACATCCCGCGAAACGACCAGCCAGGTGGATGGGGCTGGCTATGGCGCTCTCTTCCCACTTCTCCCAGCGAATAGGTATAAAGCTCTCTTCCTCCCGGCTCTGAACTGCAATCAGGTGTCCGGTGGAAATAGCATAGCCCGCCAGGGATTCGATGCCCAGGAATAACGGCTCTCGATCAAGATACGTATTCCAGGGGGAAGTGCCGCGCCCGGTACTCTGGCGCAGACTGCGTACTTTGCGCTGGGGACCTGAAGGCGGCATGCAATAGGCGATGGTGAGAGCCATGCCCAGACCGTCGGGATCGAGTTGACCGAGCGCCAACTGTAAGATCAAATCGGCCAGGTACCAGGAACGCTGGCTTTCCTGCACGTTGACATGCATGTTAAGGATACGCCTGTAGATCTCGGCTGGAATTTGCTCAGGCTCGTCCCCGGTCGCTGGTATGTCGAAAGCTGGATATTCCTCGCGGATGAGCCGGGTAAGGGTCTCGCGGTGCGCGGGAAGGGCCTTGAAGAGACGGCGCAGGTTTTCCTGGCGCGGATTCGTCTCGCCTGTCACCCAGCGCGAGAGCGTGACGGGATTGACGCCCAACTCGTTGGCAATACGTTGTTTTTCCCGCCCGTCCGCGATGATGTTTTCGAGAAACTTACGCCAGGTGTTCTCTTTCATCTCCTGCATTTCCTCTTTTTGTACGCAGGTTATGCGGTATTTATCTTCAGCAGCATAGCATGTATATAGAAGAGTTGTCAAATTGGAATTCGTTCCATCCAGATGTCCATCAATTTTTTGCAACCAGCATGGGTGTCTTCCGTCCCCCATACAGGTGAATCCCCATATGGGATGCAAAAATGTGACATCCGCTCTTGATTCCCTAAAACGGCACCGGCATGCTCGTCACGTAATAAATCGGGTCTTGCTGCTGCATATTTTGCTTCAGTTGCAGGAAGGCGGTAGTGGGCGAGTAGCCGTAGCCGTTGAAGATGGAGCCGCAATTGACTCTTGGGTCGGTTGGAGATGCGGGTTGACCTGCGACACATGCTTCGGTCATGATGCCGAGGAAGCGCATATGAGGGTCGTTTTGTTGGAGGCGTACCCAATCCCAGAGGGTGCCGCGATCATAGATTTCCGGCAGTGAGACATCGTAGGGCGCTTGCCACGCGATGTAGTAGCGATCAGCGTCCGTCCAGGGCTGCTCGGGCTGGCCGGTATCGGGATCAACCAGGGGAGTGCCCTGGCGCATGTCGCCGAAGTCAACCAGGGGCACCTTATAGGCGTCATGCGCGTTGAAGCCATCCACGAACATGCGGGTGCGGTCGGCTCCGTCCCAGGTGGTTTCCGCGTCGTAGGCTCCCCAGACCTGCATTTGCTGGTCAAAGCCCTGGTTGTGTATCCAGGTGTTCAGGTTGTTTACCATCTCGGCCCACAGAACGCCCACCTCGGTAATGCTGCATGATGGCCCGTTGTAGGCGCATTGGTGATGATTGCTCAGGCCGAGGGCGAGCTTAATGCGGCAGTTCGGAGAAACCCCGCGCCAGCTTTCCAGGTAACGTTGCGCTGCGGCTGCGATATTGCCATCAGACCAGAACAGGTTGGTATTCACGCTGTAGGTGCCATAGACGCCGTTCGATGTATGTGGCTCGCCAAAATCGAGCAGGACGAAACTGGCATAATGACTATTGTTGCATTGATTGCTGCTCAACGTCCATTGCACATCGTGCTGCGCCAGCGTTTGCATATCTGTCATTGCTGTATTGGGAGAGGTCTCAACGTACCAGGAACGCGAATAGGTGGGCCCTGAGGCCTTCACTTCCGCGACAGCGAGCGGCTTGGGGGCGCTGGTCGTAGTCTCATTCATAACCTGATTCTGAAGGGCTATCAATAAAGCCCCGCCCCATTGTGTTGCATCCCATGTATGAGCGTAGACGAAGAGAACGAGCGCCAGTGGCAGCAGCACGATGATGCGCGCAATTGGGGAAAGCTGCTTCCAACGAGGACGCGGATCATCGTGAAAATTCCGTCCTGGTGAAGGGTGCTTCAGATATGGACGCGGATCATTATACAGTTTTCGCGCAGGTGAAATAGCTCTCCGGCGAGGTTGCTGGTTATTGTATAGATTTTGTCCTGGCGGAAGGTCTCTTGAAAGGCTTCTGCGGCGAGGTTGCTGCTCGTTGTACTCATCCTGTTCTGAGATAAGGCTTCTGCGGCGAGGACGCTGCTCGTTATACGAATCCTGTTCTGAAATAAGACTTCTGCGACGAGGACGCTGCTCGTTACACGAATCCTGTTCAGGGATAAGGTCTCTCTGGCGAGATTGCTGATCTTTGTACAGGCTTGGTCCCACTATAAGACTTCTGCGACGAGGACGCTGCTCGTTATACGAATCCTGTTCAGGTGAAAGGTTTCTCCGGCGAGGAGGCTGATCGTTACGCGGACTCCGATACTGCTCTCGTATCACTGCCCAGGTATCCTTTCGTAGAAGACAGCTTGAAATAATGCAATGCCTTATGACACGTTCTGAAATACAGTTGTCATAATATCACAGCCGTTCTCGCTGCGCCAGAGAAAATCTGGATAAGTAGGCCAAAAGTACCTACGTATCGTCAATTCAAAAAATCAAATGGCTGCTGCTTTTGTCGCTCTTGCAATTGGCTTTGCAGGTATGCCAGTTTGTCGGGATTGAGGATGTTGCGCAATCCTACGATGCCATTATCAGAAATATCGAGTACCGCTGCCCAGTTGAGTTGCGACCCGCTCCAGGATAAAAGCGCGGGGGAGCCATTGACTTCATCCATAAAGAGCCGGTTGTCGTCCGGCACTTTGCGCATGAGCGTGATGCACAGCTTTGCAACGGTCTCCTGACCTGAAATTGGAAACAGGGCCGCGCGAACCTTTCCGCCACCATCCGCCCAGACGGTCGCATCACGGGCGAGGAGGTTCTTCAAGGTTTCGAGATTTCCAGATCGGCATGCTGCAACAAAAGATGCCGCGAGCTGACGCTGCTTTTCTGGCTTGACAGGAACGCGCTGGCGTTTCTCGGCGAGATGACTTTTCGCTCGATGGAAAAGCTGGCGGCAATTGGCCGGACTTTTTTGCAGCATGCGAGCGATTTCCTCAAAGGGGTAGTCAAACACCTCGTGCAGGAGAAAAACAGCGCGTTCGGGAGGCGTTAACGTTTCTAACAGCACAAGAAAGGCCATCGAGATCGATTCTTGTCGCTCAATATTTGCTTCCACTGACTCTGCATCTGACGTAAGTATAGGCTCAGGAAGCCAGATTCCAACATATTCTTCTCGTTGAACGCGAGCCGATTTGAGATAGTTGAGACTGAGATTGACAACAATCGTCGTCAGATAGGATTTGGGCGAATCAATGGAGGTATTCGCGGCCTGCTGGTAACGCAGAAACGCATCCTGAACGATATCTTCAGCCTGGCTCGCGCTCCCGGTCATCCGGTAGGCAATGGAGAATAGCAGCGGGCGATATGTTTGAAAAGCCTGCAACGCGCTCTGCAAAAAAAGTCTCCTTATTAGGAACTTGAACAACCTGGATCAGCAATTCCAACCTGTCATCCTGAGCGCTGCGAAGGATCTGGGTACCGGACGAATCGCGCATCGAGGCCGCAGATCCTTCGCTGCGCTCAGGATGACAGACAAGGTATTCCTCATCTTAGTTTACTGCAAGTCAATTCATTAAGACAAATTTGGAAAAGCTGTCACATTTTCATAGGCTCACTTGTCCCCTGATTAGAAGCGATGAGAGAGATCTCAAAGCTGAAGAATTTTCGAAGTAAATAAAAAGGAGAAGATAACTATGAACATTTTTCTGACAGGCGCGACAGGTGTACTTGGAAAAGCAACCCTACCCTTACTCTTAGCAGCCGGTCATAAGGTCTATGCTCTCAGTCGTTCGGAGAGCAATGCCACAATCATTCGACAAATGGGTGCGGAACCCATCACGGTCGATCTGTTCGATTCTCAGGCGCTTGCTAAAGTTCTGAAGGAGACAAAAGCAGAGGCCGTTATACATCTGGCGACCAAAATTCCGCCTACAACGCGCGCGGGAAAGCTTGCCTCGTGGCAAGAAAATGATCATATCCGGCGAGATGGGACACGCGCCCTGGTCGATGCGGCCTTAACTACCGGAGTGCAAACGCTGATTTATCCCAGCTACTACTTTGTCTATCCTGACAGTGGCGACCGCTGGATTGACGCGGAGTCCACTCCGCCGCAACCGCATCCCATCGTGCAGTCCACTCTCGATGCCGAAGCAGAAGTGGCCCGGTTCACGAAAGCGCAGCGCCGTGGCATTGTCCTGCGTATGGGCAGCTTCTATGGGCCACAGGTACCATCAGCAATGGAACAATATCGTATGGCGCAAAAAGGCTTTGCGATGATGCCTGGCCGGGGAGAGGCTTACCTGTGTTCCATCTGGATAGAGGACGCCGCCCGCGCTATTGTGATCGCCCTCGTAGAGGCTCCAGCAGGCATCTACGATATTGTGGACGACGAGCCGCTTACACGTGATGCCTTTGCGACCACTCTGGCACAGAGTGTCGGAAAACGCCGCCTGTTCCGCATCCCTAATGGGATTCTGATGCTTCTAGTGGGTGCCCTGAGAGGGGTAGCAACCCGCAGCCAGCGTGTCTCCAATCGCCGCTTTAAGGAACTGACCAGTTGGAGGCCGACCGTACCCAACATGCAAAAAGGGTGGTCTATGATTAAATGATCGGGCTTTTGTAGGGATGCGATAATGAATTTTCACAACAAAAACCAGTAAGCTTGTCCCATGTCATCCTGAGCGCAGCGAAGGATCTCTGCCGCCACTCTCTACGTGAATCGTGCCAGAGGTCCTTCGCTGCGCTCAGGATGACAGAGTAGAGAATCTCCTCACAGAAGCAACAGGTTTATGACACAATATAAGGAAGCCATACAAGGAGGATGCTGTGTCATATGCTGCGACATATACTCGCCGGAAGCCGTTATTTAATTCTTTTAGCGGTGATTGGTACCTTTCTAGCCTCGGTGGCAGATTTACTTTATGGTATTGTGACGGTGATAGTTACCATCGTAGATGAGCTTACACATGGAGGGTTCAACGTAGAGAGGAGCAAGCATTTTTCGCTTGTGTTTATCGAGATCATTGATTTTTTTCTGCTCGGCACAGTTCTTTATATTATCGCGCTAGGCCTGTATGAGCTGTTTATCGATGAGAATCTGCCTACGCCTACATGGCTTACAGTTGCCAACCTGGATGATCTGAAGTCAATGCTTATCGGCGTAATCATTGTGCTGATGGCGGTCACGTTTTTGGGCGAGGTTGTGTCCTGGGATGGCACCCCGAATATCCTTGCACCAGGCTTTGCAACCGGGCTGGTCTTGTTCGCGCTCGGCTACATTCGCAGCATTGACAGAAATAAACATGCTGCTGACGAAAAGGAAACCACCAAAGAAGACAACGAAGAATAAGAAGCTAAACTATTGAAATCCACGCTCCATTATGATATAGTACTTATGTTCTAAATCTCGAGAACAAAAAATGTTGAAGCCATCGTTCATTACTCACAGTGATAAGAGACGAGAGGCCATAAAAAAATTAAGGAAATACCGCTTTTGTGGCTTCTATGGGAATAAAATCGTTCAGAAGAGTGTTAACCTTTTTGAGTGGTAGTTGAAAAATTTTGCAGGATGATTTATTATAAGCAATAGAGGCATCCTGTATTGTTGACTTGCAGTTTTTGGCACAGAGGGAATGGCGAATGAGTAAAAGCGGCTCCGAAAGAAGGGGATACAGACGAAGTCCAGGGCGTGTTTACGAAAATGATTATAATCCCCTCAAAACAAGTCAGAGCCTGGGGAATAGTCAACAGGGCAGATATCCTGACAGCGAACCACTTAGATATAGAGATACATCCGCGCTCAGTGAAGGACGCAGCAGCGGGCCGCTTAGTCCCAGACCAGATGCCCGGCGTACCCGTCAGCTACTGAGGCAGCAGATCATCGCCAGCAAGACAAAAAACGGCGTTCTGGATGCTGACACAGGAAAAATGGACCCTGAGATCGAAGACCGCTATGCCCTCATTGAAGAACAGCAGGATTTTGACGAGCAGGAGCTGGAAGATAGCGTCTCCTACAGCAATCGACCGGGCAGAGTATATGGCGCGCCATCGCGGCAGTCGCGTTCGGTTCATCACATGCGCCCAGCGTATGATCTTCCCCCTGAAGAAGATGAGGTTGTCGAAGGACCTCTCTACGATGATGACCTCGAATATATGGACCCTGATCTTGGCTATGACGAGGATGAAGACGATCCGCTTGCTCCCCGGCTGGTAGCGGCACCCCCGCGCAGCCGTCGCCTGGACGAAGATTATCCGCCGGAAGTGGTTCCTCGCGGAAGGCGGCGCAGTGAGCCGCTCTATGATGATCCCCACGATGATCCTTATCTTGAAGCAGAGCGACGGGAGCGGCAAGCCAGAGACAAGAAACGCGCCATGTCGAGGCGCAAACTGCTGGCTGGAGCAATTGTTGTCGGTGGTGGCGCAGTGGCAGCCTACGAACTGGTGCCAAAGCTTCCACATGCCCTGGAAACGGCTGGCACGAACATCGAACACCAGATCGCGGATGCTTTTAACAAGGGTTTTGCCGCCGGTGGCGAGGCCGTTCGCAAGGAGATCATCAATGGCCTGGATACGCTCGAAGGTGTCTCGTTGGAGGGAGCCATTGGCGCGGCCAAGCTTACCAGGGTTGCCTATGATGTCTTTGTCTCTCCTATTGTAACGCTTGCTGCCACTATCGCGGATGATTTTCTCTCGGCTCTGCTCAATGCGTTAATTACCGGGCGTAAATGGCTGGCGCAGATCAATGCCGACAACGCTACACTGCTGGCCCTGACCAACATCCTGCAAAGCTGGGTGAACCAGGCGCATACTATGCCCAAGAAACTCCAGACCATCACAGAAACCGATCTGGATGGCGCGGTAGCTTACCTGAAATCTTTGCAGAATAAGATTCAAGAGGAGCAGGCGAAGCTGAATGGAGCGTCATCTACTCCAACTCCTAAACCTACATCAACTCCTAAGCATTAAGATGGAAAAGCACTGCTAGTTGTTAACCCGAAGGCACCCGCAAGGGGATGCCTTTACAATTGGTGTAGAGGCATCCCCTTGCGGGTGCCTTCCGTGTTCTCGACACAACCCATCATGCCTGTCATGCTGAGCGCAGCGAAGCATGACAGGTTCTCCAATATCTTCTTCTTTCTTTTTGTTTTTCCGGGTTTTTACTCCTAGCCAACTCTTGACTAACTGCACTGCTAAATTTATCATGTGTAATTAAGGAATGGATACCTCGTCAAAAATTCAGCTACTAGACGTCCTCTGAAATAGCATCAATTTCATAAGGCGGTAAGGAGGTGTTGCACTACACAGTTGATTGTTGGTTAGACCGTTACTTGCTCATGTATAGAAATGGATGTCTCTGAGTTTGACTCAAAGCTGAGGTCTGGCTTGAGTTTTTTTGTTCATTCAGGAGGTTGAACTACATGGCGACAACTGCTGAAAGCAGCGGCGGCGAAGTTCTACGGTCAGAGCGTATCGCGGGTGGTATTTTGCCCAAAGTACTCAACTCGTTCGATATGGTAGCTATTTTTGTTGCAATCGTTCTTTTTATCAGTAATGCTGGTGTAATGGCCTCTGGGGCCGGGCCATCGGCATATGTCTACTGGATTCTTGGGTTTATTACCTTCCTTATTCCTGGTGCGATTGTCACCGGGCAGCTTGGTCTGATGTTCCCAGGCGAGGGATCTATTTATGTCTGGACTACAAAGGCCTTCGGCTCCTTCATGGGCTTTTTCGCGGGCTTTTGCGCCTGGTGGCCAGGTGTGCTGGTCATGATTGCTACTGGTGATGCTGTGGTCTCCCTGATCCAACAGTTGAACAGTAACTTCTTAACCCAGCCCTGGCAGCAAGGTCTGGTCATCATTCTGGTGATTGCTTTTTCGTTCCTGCTCTCCATTCTGCGTTTCCGTGTGACGCAGAACTTTGTCAACATTGTCTTCCTGGCTTATGGTGGGGCTATCCTGCTCGTGGGTCTGGCGGGTCTGATCGCTCTGCTAAGCGGAAACGCGGCAAAGGTTGATTATGCGCCTCATAACTGGCTGCCTACTCTGGGAACGGCCACTTTCTACAGCACCGTGATCCTGGCCCTGCTTGGCATTGAAGTACCATTGAATATGGGCGTCGAGGTACGTGAAGTGCGGGCCATTACACGCTACCTGCTCTGGGGTTCGGTCGTTGTTATGGCGGCCTACCTGCTTGGCACATTCGGCGTAATGGTAGCTGTGCCGGTTGCCGATCAGGGTAGCCCGGCAGCAGTAGCCGAGGCGGTGCAAAAAGCGTTTGGTGGAGCAGGTCCAATTCTTGGCACGATTGTAGACCTGATCTTCATCGGCTTCTTTATTTTCAACACTGCCGTATACAATTACTCGTTTGGACGCTTACTCTTCGTTTCGGGCATTGATCGTCGCTTGCCGACGGTCATGAGCAAGGTGAATCGCAACAAAGTGCCGTGGGTGGCCGTACTGGTGCAGAGCATCATCTCGGCGTTCTTTACGATTGTTGCTTTTGTCCTGGCTCCGCTTTTCATCCCGACGAAAAACGCGAACGACCTTTCAACGGTCATCTATGACATTCTCCAGGCCTCAGTCACCGTAATCTGGTGCGTGTCAATGGTGATCCTGTTTGTGGATGTGATTATCATCCGCTCGAAATATCGCGAGACCTTCTCGCGTATTCAACTGGCCCCGGACTGGGTGTTCTACCTGTGCGCGGTTATTGGCGCTGTTGCTACAGCTTATGGGGTCTTTGTCACCTTTACCAATCCCTGGACAGTGTCAATTACCACCATTACACTCAGTACCCTTTCATGGGATCTCTGGATCGGTGGTATCGGTGTGATCTCCTTGATTGTAGGTGCGCTGCTCTACTTCATTGGTCAGGCAACCATCAGGCACAATGTAAGCGATGAAGAGATCATTGCCGAAGTCACTGGCGGCGCTGCTGGTGGAGAGTAAAGGATAAGTATTACTCAGAGGACACGGAAGACACGCGCGAGAGGAACGGGGATACAGAAGACACCCCTCGTGGGTGTCTTCTGTATCCCCCACTCGCTTCCGGTTCTCTTAATGGGCTTCTTTCCATTCCTCTATACTCGGCCATTACACCCCTGCCTCCAGATGTCATCCTGAGCGCAGCGAAGGATATCGCGCTTGCCGGGGCGAGCCAATTGGGCCGCAGATCCTTCGCTGCGCTCAGGATGACATACAAAGGGGTCTTTTTCATGGCATGCTCAGGATGACATACAAAGGGGTCTTTTTCATGGCATGCATGCTATTGTTGACTTGTCTAACATGATTAAAGTTGATACAGTATGAGAAAGCGGCTATTGTTGTAGGGAAGAGTCACGTCTATGTCAACTGTACCAGAGCATTCTCGCCAGGATTTTGATGCGGATAAAACGCTCCAGATAGATAACGTACTCGCTCCGCATGTGCATTGGAGCGAGATAGAGGAAACGAAGCATTTTGTCCAGTTTTATGAAACCGATGATTTTCTCATCGATTCGTTGAGCGGATATATTAGCACCGGGCTGAGCAGGGGTGATGCCTGTATTGTGCTGGCTACTGACTCCCACAGGCAGGGCCTTGAGGAGCGCCTGGGAGCGCGAGGCTTCGATCTTGCTTCCCTGGATGGACAATATATATTCCTGGATGCGGCTGAAACGCTCTCACACTTGATGGTTGACGGTTCGCCAGATGCAAGTTACTTCACCGGCGTGGTTGGCAATACCATTGAGCGTGTCGCACATGGTAAGCGCCCTATACGTATCTTTGGAGAACTGGTCTCGCTGCTCTGCGTGGATGGCAACCGGACCGCAGCCATTCGCCTGGAAGAACTCTGGAATGAATTGCGCCACAAGCAGCCCTTTTCACTCTTCTGCGCCTACTGGATGCCCAGTTTTAATGGACAGGCGTATCGCGAGCAGTTTCGTGAGATTTGCAAGCAGCATGCGCACGTGATCCCTTCCGAAAGTTATACAGCGCTTCATGATGTAGATGAGCGCCTGCGGGCTATTTCCCTATTGCAACAGCAGGCAATCTCTTTGCGCGAACTGGAAAAGCGCGAAGATGCCTTCATCAGTATGGCTTCTCACGAACTGAGAACTCCTGTTACCAGCCTCAAAGGCTTTACTCAAATTCTGCAAAGACGGCTGAAGCACCAGGCAGACCCGCAGTCTCTGTTTTTCCTGGAACGAATGAACGCGCAACTCAACAGGTTAACAAACCTTATCAGCGACCTGCTCGACGTGTCTAAAATAGAGGCGGGAATCCTGGAGTTACACCAAGCAAACGTAGACTGTGATGAGCTTGTGCGCGAGACTGTAGAGGCTGTACAGGCAAATTGCGCGACACATCGTCTCGATATAGAGGGGAAGACAGAGGCCCAGGTGTATGCAGACCGGGACCGCCTGGAACAGGTGCTGATGAACCTGCTGACCAACGCTATCAAATATTCTCCTGAAGCGGATAGCATTCTTATTCGCCTGCGCAAAGTGCAGGGACAGGTAGAGGTAGCCATCCAGGATTTTGGCATAGGCATACCAGAAGAACATCAGGAACGAGTCTTTGAGCGTTTCTACCAGGTAAGCGGCCCCGAACAAAATACCTATCCAGGTCTTGGCATCGGCTTATACATTGCGCGCACTCTTATAGAGCGACACGGTGGATGCCTCTGGCTGAAAAGCCGCCAGGGAGCAGGCAGCACGTTCTATTTTACGCTGCCGATTCACATGTAGGGACGCGATCAATCGCGTCCCTACATTTTTTATTACCTATACGATGCAGGAGCGGCGTCGATTGACCCCGTCTCTTCCAGGATGGCGCGTAGCTGGCGCGCATCAAGCGTTTCGTGTTTGCGCAGTTCCTGGGCGATGCGGTCTAGCGCGGCGCGGTGGTCTGTCAGCAGTTGTACAGCGCGGTCATAGGCTCGTTTGACGATGCGATTGACTTCCTGGTCGATGACCGTCGCGGTTTTCTCGCTGTACTCTCGCGAACCAGTTGCCAGGGCAGTGCCTGCAAACGGGTCTTCGCGTTCGCTGAATGAGATGGGACCAAGCCGTTCGCTCATGCCCCAACGCGCCACCATCTGCCGCGCAATGGCTGTCACGCGCTGCAGGTCGTTCTCCGCGCCGGTGGTGATGCGCCCGATGGCGACCTGTTCGGCGGCGCGCCCGCCGAGGGCCGTAACCAGTTGCGACTCCAGGTAGTCCTGCGAGTAGTTGTAGCGATCATCCAGCGGCGTGTATTGCGTGACGCCCAACGCCTGCCCGCGAGGCACAATTGTCACCTTTGTGACCGGATCAACGTTTTCAGTGAGCAGGCCTGTGAGCGCGTGTCCGCCCTCGTGATAGGCGACGACGTTCAAATCCTCGTCGCTCAAGATGAGCGGGCGTTCCGCGCCGAGCAGGATTTTGTCGAGCGCTTCCTCGAAGCAGCGCTGGTTTACGGCATTCAGGTTGCGCCGGGCGGCCAGCAGAGCAGCCTCGTTCACCAGGTTCGCCAGGTCGGCTCCTACCATGCCGGGTGTGCCACGCGCCAGGGCGGTAAGGTCAACATCCGGCGCGAGAGGGACGTTGCGCGTGTGAATCTTCAGGATGGCGAGGCGACCATTCCAGTCGGGGCGTTCGACCGTTACGCGGCGGTCGAAGCGACCGGGACGCAGCAGCGCTTTATCGAGACCATCAGGACGGTTGGTAGCGGCGATAACGACGACGGCCTGTCGCGCATCAAAGCCGTCCATTTCGACCAGCAACTGGTTCAAAGTTTGTTCGCGCTCATCGTTGCTGTTGATGCTCGCGCCGCGCTGGCGACCGACGGCATCAATTTCGTCGATGAAAATGATGCTGGGAGCCGCTTTCTTGGCCTGATCGAACAGGTCGCGCACGCGGCTGGCACCGACGCCGACCAGCACTTCAACAAACTCTGAGCCACTCATCGAGAAGAAAGGCACGCCTGCTTCGCCTGCTACAGCACGCGCCAGCAATGTCTTACCGGTTCCAGGAGGGCCAACCAGCAGCACACCACGCGGAATTTTGCCGCCCAGCTTCTGGAATTTCTGCGGTGTGCGCAGGAATTCGACCACTTCTACCAGATCATTCTTGGCTTCGTCCACGCCCGCCACGTCGGCAAAGGTCGTGCTGGGCCGGTCTTCCAGCACCAGCTTGGCGCGGCTCTTGCCGAAACTGAAGATGTTTTGCTGGCCCTGCGTGGCCCGGCGCGCAATCAGGAAGAAAATGCCGATCACCAGTAGCCAGGGTACAAAGGTAGTTAGAATGGTTAAGAGCAGGCTGTTATCCTGCACCTGCTTTGCTGTATAGTTGACATGATACTGGTTCAACAGCTTTGTCAGGTTCGGATCACCATTGGGCAGCTGCGTGAAGTGGAAACTGGTGCCCGTTTTGACATTGCCGTTGATATCAGTGATAGTAGTAGATTGTTTGAAATCGCCGTAAGCATCCTGCCCCTGGAAGGTGACATCCTTGATATTACCGGCCTGTACCTGCTGGTAAAAGGTGCTATAGGGGATTTCAATCGCGTTCGGATTGGAACTGGTGCCCGAACCCTGCGTGAAAAATTGAATCAGGTACCAGCCGAGCAGCACTACGCCGACCAGGATCAGGGCGCGCATGAGCAGCGATGACCCGGTATTGCGAGGCGGCCCGCTCCCGTTATTGCCGTTCCCCCCATTGTTCAAATTCGGGCGTTGAGGAGGTGTCGGCCCTTCATTGGGGTTGCGCTGGTACATATATATAGCCTGAGCATCCATCGATTCAGACCCGCTTTCTTCATCGAAGACCTGTTTGAGCAGTCTTCATGCTGGTTTTTCTATGGTTAGTAAGGATAATAACTTTTTTCTGCTACACTCGCAAGTGTTATTGTTTGTAGGAGCGTGGGCAGCACATTTTTGCAGAGATTTCCCGGAAGCCATCGCGAGAGTTTCTGGAAGCCACCCGCAAGGGGCTGGCTCTACCATAGGAAGCCGCCTGTAGAGCCAGCCCCTTGCGGGTGGCTTCCGGTTCCCCAATGCTGCTACAAACAGACTGGCGGGTGGCTTCCGGTTTCCCAATGCCCCTACAAACAGGTACGTAATCATTACGTTCTAGATTACCGAAAGTTGCTGACTTTTAGCACTCATATTTTGTGATTGCTAATATATTATATCCCCTGTAACCCGTTATGAACAGGAATTTGTAGTATAATTCGGACTGTCTAATAATATTACGAAATTCGAGGTAAAACAGTGCAGCATCGTTACGCACTATTGGTAGGCGTAGATAGTTATGTTGATAAAGCGCATTTTCCTCCTTTGCGCTTTGCTCAGGCGGACGCCGAGGCTCTTTACCAGTTATTGATCGATCCCGAGCGCGGCGGCTGGTGGGCGGAAGATGTGGTCTATCTGGCAGGCGAGGCGGCGACCCGAGACGAGATCGAGAGCCAGTTGCGCGAATTATGTTTGGTGCGAGCGCAGTCGGATGACCTTGTGCTGATCTATTTCGCCGGGTATGCGATGATCGATCCTGCCACGCAGGACGGCTATCTTGTGCTGAGTGCGACGATGGCAGAACGTCCTGCGACTGGCCTGCACGTGCCAACGCTGGTCGATCACTACCTGTATGGCTCGAAGGCCGCGAATATCCTTACCATTCTCGATATCGCACACGCCGGGCCATCCTGGAAGCATCATAAAAGACCGGAAGATGCGGCACTGCTTTTCGGTGAGTCGCTGGCCGATCTGCCGGGAAATAAGGGGCGCGTAATCCTGACATCGCATCGCCCAGGCGAGTTGTCGCGGCAGCAGCTTGAGCAGGGACATGGCGTTTTCATGTCGCATGTGATCGATGGCCTGGAAGGCGAGGCGGCCAATCCACGCACAGGGCGCGTAACCCTCGGCACGCTCTACGATTATCTGGATGAGAAGATGGAGTGGGACGAGCCGGAATACCCGCAGAAGTTTGGCAAAGAGTACGGCTCGATGACGCTCATCGAGTGGGCCGAGTGGAAAACTGCTACCGCGCCGCTTCTGTCTGGGAAGGAGCGCCGGGTTGTGGGTGTAGAGATAATGCCGCTGCACATTCTGACCGGTCATCGCGGACATGTCGATGATGTAGTGTTCTCGCCAGATGGAGCGCGCATCGCCTCGTGTGGAGAAGATATGACGGTGCGGGTCTGGGCGACCAGCGATGGGCGGCTGGTGCATACGCTCACCGGACACGAGGGCGCAGTGATGGGTGTGGACTACTCGGCTGATGGCCGACTGATTGCCTCGTGTTCAGAGGATAAAACGGTGCGACTCTGGAGCGCTGAGAGTGGGGAGCCTGTCCGTGTGCTGGCAGGCCACAGCAGTGCGGTGTGGACAGTAGCTTTTTCGCTCGATAATAAGATGCTTGCTTCCTGCTCCAACGATGAAACGGTTAGAATCTGGAATCCAGAAACAGGCGTGATGCTGCATATATTGCAGAGCCATCACAACGTCGTCGTGGGCGTCGATTTCTCCTATGATAGTCGTTTCCTGGCTTCCTGCTCCTTTGATAAGAGCATATGCATCTGGGATGCGCAGAGCGGCGTGTTGCAGCAGCGCCTGCGCTATACCGATATCGTGTACGGTGTGGCATGGTCTCCAAAAGGAAACCTGCTCGCCTCTTGCTCTGCCGATGGCTCGATCTGCCTGTGGGATATCTCCAATGGGCAGATCATGCAGACCCTCACAGGCCATGAAGGAGCCGTCTGGACGGTCGATTTCTCAGCGGATGGCCGTTTGCTGGTTTCCGGCTCAGAAGATGGCTCGATGAAGCTCTGGGATGTCTTGCAGGGCCGCGAAGTGCAATCGATCAGTCATCGCATCGAGATCTACGGCGTCGTTTTTGGCGCGCATGGCCTGCTGGCGAACAGCGCCGAAGATGGAGCAGTGCGCGTCTGGCAAACCGAGGTGATCGAGGGCTGAGTTGTCCATGCAGGAGGCCCCTGGCAGGCAGAATAAGAGCAAGCGAAAAATGCTTGACAAGCCGCAAAGTCTGTAGTATGATAATGAAGCCGACGCGGGGTGGAGCAGTGGTTAGCTCGTTGGGCTCATAACCCAAAGGTCGGAGGTTCGAATCCTCCCCCCGCTATTCGATACCAGTCGGCAAAGCACACTTGACGCGGGATAGAGCAGTGGTTAGCTCGTCGGGCTCATAACCCGGAGGTCGCAGGTTCGAATCCTGTTCCCGCTACTTATTGACATGTATTCATGTCAATGGTATAGTAATTGTATGGCGGCGTAGCTCAGTTGGTAGAGCATCGGACTCATAAGCCGAGCGTCACAGGTTCGATCCCTGTCGCCGCTATTTTTATTTATAGCTCATAGTCCTTCGCCCACCTGACTCCTTTTTCCTGATTGTTCTTTGGTTGTGTAAGACGTAGACGCATTGTATCCCCTGTAGCTTGATCGGCTGGAATAAGGTAAGTCTTGTGCTGTTCATGGCTATATACTGCAAAATAATCTATTTGCCCAGTGTACTTAGCTCTACTATATTGCACTTTCCCATTGATGGAACGTGACCGGAGCGAAGTTGTTGCGAACTTTATATACCCATTATCACCCCTTTTTTCCATCCACGCCGTTTTACATTGTACGCGCCAGAATTTGCCCTCGGCATCCTCAATCACCAGGTCATAACGGGAACTATCCCCGTAAGGAGTAAGAATGGTGTATCCCACTTCCAGCAACCGCGCAATGATATAGGCCTGGCTTCGTTCTCCTAACTGTTTCTTTGTGGACGCAGAAATATTCATTTTTTTACCTCAATTGAATATAATTTATGGATTGCAAGAGTATAAACTGTTTTTAGAAGCTCATCAAGACTTTATTTGACAAAAAAGGATGAGTGGTAAAAAATCTCATAGCCGTTTTTATGAAAACAGCCATGAGCTGACTAATGAGAGGCTTTTCTATTCCTTATGCCTTCTTCTATTTTGCCCCCGTTTTCAGCACGCACCCCGTTATCATTTGCCTGTTCCCATTCGCAAAGGTATATTGCACGTGCAGCAAACCTTTTGTATCCGCTTGTGTAGAGGGAAACACACTTTCCAAGCTCGCACTAGAATAGAGCAGGCTTATACTCAGGATATGTCCCTGTCCATCGATATCCAGTTCCTGACTGAGATAACGCGCATCTATGGGCAGGAACAAGGCGCAGGTTGCCTCGGCAGAGGTGGCGTCCCAGGGCGTATGAGGTGGCGCGGAAACCGAAATCCGGTAAACGGGCGAATCTGTTTGCTTGTTCCCGTTTGTATTGCTCTGGATGAGCAGGTAGTCAAGGTTCGAATCTTTGTAACGTTGAAAGGCGTAGATGCCGGACGCGGGATTGCTGTGGTTGTCTGGCATGCCAAATTTCTGAATAAACGCGCTCACCTGGCCGCCCAGAATGGCTGTTGGTGGTGTTAGAATGGGTGTTGGTTGTGTGGGAATCGATACGTTGGTGTTCTGTACCTGTGAGTCGGCCAGGTGGCGGCTATCACCCTGGAAGCCGCAGCCGCTCAGCAGGAATAGCCCGAATAGCGAGGCCAGCAGGTAAAAATAGGTGCGTCGTTGCAGGTGCTTCATAAAAACCTCTTCCATCTTCCTCACGTCTTCAAAAAGATACGTTCAAATCGCTGTATCTAGTATGAAAAATTGCTTCGCAAAAACAAAATGGTAGTACTTTTAGCAAACCGTCCTAGAGAAGCGAAGGATAGATAAGTTTTCCATCCTGCACTTGAAGAAAGGCCGTCAACTCGTGAGGCTTCGCGGTTTTGCGGTTCATAATGTGCAGCACCTGCCAGCCCTGGACGGTGAGGGCATCGGCAATGAGCGAGCGATGGCAGCGCCAGGGAACGGCCTCGGCGCACAGAATCGCCACTCGTTTCTTTTCAGCCAGCTTTTTCAGTTCGTCCAATCCCTCTTCAAAGGCTGGCGTAGACATGTAGTCGGCATAGCCGCGAAACGAGGTGTTTTGCCAGCCGGTATTGGGCGAATCTTTTGCCGGGTGGCGCAACCCCCCAAGCTGTTTGAGATGTGTATAGGCAATACCGGCCTCTCTTAATGAAGCAGCAAGGGCATCCGAGGAAAATTGGGGATTGCGCCGCGATTTTGGAACGGTGCGCACATCCGCCACTTCCTCGATGCCATGTGTCCGCAAAAGCTCGATCAATTCCTCGATGGAGCGCGTCGAATGTCCGATTGTGTAGAGCGTGTGCATATTTGTATTATAGGACACACTATTTGTAGGGACGCGATTGATCGCGTCCACCCCGTCCGACGTGCGTGCCGAGGTAGCGGAGTGGACGCGATCAATCGCGTCCCTACAAAACCTGGAACAATTTATGCTACAGGCGCAGCATCTGGCGCGGGTGAAGGTACTTCCTCTTCGCGCTCGGCCTTTGGACGACCGGGGAGCGTGAAGGCCAGGAAGATGGTGGCAACGGCCAGCCAGAAGGTCACGAGGTAGGCATCGTTCAGTCCGGCGTTGAAGTTGTGCTGGAAGATGGAGCCATGCGGATTGAAGATCTGGCCGATCAACTGACCCATCGCGGCTTTCGCTGCCGAAGCCGCCGGGACACCATGCTGCTGTAGCGCCTGCACCAGTTGGAGAAATTGCTTTCCCAGGCTGGTTGATGGATTGTGAATATCGCTGACGGCTGCATTCTGGTAGCTGGTGAACTGGTTGGTGAAGATGGTGCCGAGCATGGCGATACCGAAAGACTGGAAGACGTTGCGCGTAGCGTTGAGCAGCGAACTGGCGCGCGGCAACTGCATAGGTTTCAGGCCGGTCAGAGCCGTTGTAAGCGTGGTTTGCAGCACGCAGCCGAGCGCGACACCGCGAATAGCCACGATCCACATCACATCGATATAGGGCGTATCAACCGTCAAATGGGCCAGTTCCCAGGTGTTGATGGCGAGCAGGATGCTGCCGAAAGCAATCAACCAGCGCCCGCCGACTTTGTTATAGAGCGCGCCCGCCAGTGGTGTCACAATGCCTGCCGAGATGGCAAGAGGCAGCACAAGCAAACCTGCCTCGAGCGGCGTGCGACCGCGCAGGGTTTGCAGGTAAATGGGCAATAAGAATTCGGCTCCGAAGAGCGCGATAGAACTGACCCAACCGACTATATTGGCAAAAGCATAGGTGCGGCGCAGGAAGAGACGCAGATCAAGCAGAGGCTCCTTGACGCGCAACTCGACGATGACGAAGGCGATGAAGGCAGCGATACCTACGCCAAGCAGGATCAGAATGCGCTGTGATGTCCAGCCATCACTACCACCGCGCTGGATGGCATACAACAGTGTGCCGAAGCTGATTGTGGAAAGCAGGACGCCGGGGATGTCCAGGCGCGCAGCAGTGCCGCGCCGCGACTCGCGAAGCCAGAAACTGCCAAGCAGGATACCCGCAATACCTACAGGAATATTAATGAAAAAGATGTAGCGCCAGTCCAGGTATTGCACAAAGTAGCCGCCAAGCACAGGCCCACTGGCAGGAGCAACGATCAAGGGAATACCGTAGAGACCAAAGGCCACACCACGCTCCTTTTCAGCGAAAGCTCCAAACAGCAGCGAGATGCCGAGCGGTCCCAACATGCCGCCGCCAAGCCCTTGCAAAGCGCGGAAGGCCACCAGGAAAGGCAGCGAAGGCGAGAAGGCGCACAGAATCGACCCCGCGACAAACAGGCCAAGCGAAACGAGGTAGACGCGCTTGATGCCGAACCGTTCCGAGAACCAACCTGCCAGAGGGGTCACAATACCCAGCGCCAGCACATAGGCCGTCAGAATGCCGTCTACCTGGTCTACCTTCGCGTTGAACACGCGCTGAAAGGTTGGTATAGCCACATTCACGGCAGTGGAGTCCAGAATCACCATGAATGTGCCAAATACCACTGAGATCAGCACTTTCCATTTATAATTCGGGTCGGAACTGGTTGCCGTACTCCGCGTATTTTCAGTCGTATTTGCTGCCATCATTAACCTCCTCAGAATTATTGCTCTTCCTTATCACTTGATAAATGAAGAGCAAAAAACGGGTAATTTTATCAGTGTTTTCTGCTTATTCGGCAGGCCTGGCTAAGCCATGAAAGATAATTTGTGTCACCAGCGAGACCAGTTCGCCATCATTTAATTGCATAAATTCGCGATGACCACGCGGGAGCAGGGTGGAGATCATGCTGATAAAGAGAAAGGCGGCTATGCTGGGATCGCTGCCCTGCTGTTTGCTATTTCGTAACTCTCCACTAAGCTGTCCCTCTTGAAAGAGTGAGGCAATGGGCGCGATAATGCTTTCCTGGAAGGCCTTGCTCAAGGTCATCCTGGCTTCCGGCGAGAGTTCGTGTCGAATATCATGCAGCATCAAGGTATGATCGTGCTGCGTGCTGCTCAGCAGGTAAAGAGCAACACGACGCAATCGCTCCTCAAGCGTGTCACTCCGCCGCGCGATGCGCTCTAACGCCACCTGCGTTTTGCTCAGTTCTTCCAGTGCCATCGCCACATATAGCTCCTGCTTATCTTTGAAGTGGTGATAGAGCGCGGGCTGAGTCAGACCGCAGGCATCCGCTATTTGCCGTGTAGAAATAGCTCTATAACCATATTCCATGAATAACTGCTGCGCTACGCGCAAGATGGTGCGCCGCGTTTCCTCTGCCTCTTCCTGGGCATGCTGTTTGCGCTGCTTGCTAACCATATTGCTTTCTCCTTATCAATTGATAAGTATAATATGAAAAAATTAGAAAGGTCAAGAGGACATCACAAAACGGGTGAGCGTTAGACTTTTGCGGGGAGAGGGAACGGAAGACATCCCCTTGCGGATGTCTTCCGTTCCCTCTCCTGGGATGTCAGGAAAATCAATGTGACATGCGGTTATAGACAGCCAACCAGTTAGTAGCAATTTCCACCTGGGCCTCCTGAAGCGACATTGCGCCAGAGCAAACCTGGTCATGCAGGTAGTTCTCAACCTGGTCTTTCTGGTGGAAGCCAGGAGTGGGAGAGGCCGCTTCCGGCCACAGGTTAGAGATATCGTTAGAACCACCTAACTCCAGGCTAACCAGGTGATCTACCTCGTACTCTCCTGCCGAATGATGATAGATGCCATATTCCGCGTATACCTGATTTTTTTCGCTGGTCGGCACGTTGCGTACTGAGCGAGAATAGCCCGGCTGGCAGATCTGATCCTTTGTAACATTGGGAAAGATATCGCCGGGTGTGCATTCAGGGTCTTGCAGTGCGCCCCGGGCCGTACAGCCGGATGTTTTGGTCTGTACGCCCCAGTGCGGCGTACCTGTAGTGGGGGTGGGCGTGATACCCGTTCCGGTTCCAGGCCCCGAAACATTGATGGTGCAGCTTGCCACGAGCAGACACAGTAAGGTCAGAAAAAGCGCGGGCAAAACGGTAAAGCGCGAACCGGTGCCTGAATGAAGAGAGAAAAGACGACGATGCATGGAGCGTTCCTCCTTGTGTTGTCACGACGCAGTATATATATCATTACTCAGACTGCAAAACAAGCCACGTCGAGTCAAAATGTTTTGCCTGCAAGTTCTGGCTCGTAATCCAGTAGTAGAGCATACCGGTATCCCCCCAGCGCATGTTGGCCTGCTCATCCGAGTCCACCTGGAGCAGGAGCAACCAGTCATTAGCGGTCTTTAAAAGGTCCTGGGCGCGTGGGTCGCTGCTATCGGTGATACCATGCGAGACAAGCTGGCACTGCGAACGCATATCGTCCTGAATGGTATCGGCAAAGCCCAGCATACGGTTATGCGGCTCAGCCATTTCCTGCTGGGAATAGAGCGTCGAGAGCAGCTTTTCATACTGCTGCTGTTCTGCCTGCGTCCAATCAAAGTGCGAAATATCAAGCTCCGGCTGCTGAGACACCGTAATCTCGCTGGCAAAACGAATCGAACATGCATGAAAACGACTACTCGCCGGAAGCGCATTCGGAGCAGTTGCGCGGCTCAGCTTGTTCTGAACATTATCCGAGAAAAGAACAGACCAGCCGCCCTTATCCGAAGGCTGATCGCCATAAGTCTGCTGCTTCGCATCATAGAAAAACCACAGCATCCCACTCGCAGGCAACAATTTCTGCGTATCATAAGGATGCGTCTCATCCAGCCGAATCTGTGCAATAAACGATTGTGGCACGCCCTGCCACTCCGGCCATGCCGTTCCAGCAGGCAGATCAGGCAATCCCCCCAACTTCGATGCTCCCACCTGCAAAGTCTGCTCATCCACCGCAGTTGTATGAAGACGAATAGAGTTCCGCACGAGATAATCGATATCCTTTGTCACCCGCGCCAGTCCCGCCCCAACCAGCGCCACCTGGAACGTAGCTTTGTCTAAAGGCATAGTAGCTAGCCCTCCTGCATGTACAAAATATTGCGCCCTCGCCCTTACTAAAGAGAACGAGCAAGCGTGCGCGTTTCACCGAAGTGCGCTTTGATTGGAAGTATAGGTGGGGGTGGGGGGAAAAGGCAAGTCAACAAGGGAATGGATGGGTGAGGGAGAGAGAGTTGCTCAAGGAAGCATGTAGCAGAAGATACACAAGAATGAGATGGAATAAGAGCGGTATGGTTCGCTACTTCCCCCTTGAGCGAATGCGTTCTGTTAGTTTAGCATCAGCGAACAGCAGGAATTAATCTGACTGCTTAACTTTTGCTGGCTGCTGTTCTATTTTTCTGTGCCTACGACAGAATTTTACGAACTCCTTAACTTCACTTTTGGAACGGAGATGAATGAGTACTGGTTCGGGCGATTTTCTGTGAAAAAGCTCTGCAAAAGTAGAAAAATCCTTTCTAACCTTTCTCATAGGAAAAGGAAATCCCTCCATAGGTAATGCCCATATTGACGTTGTCATCAGAGCGAATGCTAAACTGGGAACAAAACTCGTGATTTCTCCCAACGTTCCATCGGGGAAAGTTGAATTCTCCAGGTCTTCGGGTGCCTTGCCTGTAAAATACGTGATTTTTCGAACCAGGTCTTTTCTGTCTTTTTCAGGAAATGTCCAGAAGACCTTTTTGATATAACGCCAGTTCAGCCGATCCTTGCATTCGGAAGGAAAATCTGGAAGCGACCAACCGAAATAAAAGAGAAAGAGTCTGACGAAGTGCCTTTTAATTACTCGAGAAAGGCAGAGCCAACGAGACATATCTAGAAAAATAATGGTATCAGCCTCTCTCAGGCGGATATCGGATGTGTTTAGATATGTCCCGTCGATGATCCATTTTTTCACGGTTTGAAGAATGTGTTGCTGGAACTTTATCCAGTCTTCTTGAGGTATTCCCTCCCAGCCCTGCTGCCAGAAGTACCAATCTAGGTGAACAACCTCAATCTTGAGGATATCACCGAGTTGTCGCGCAAGCGTTGATTTACCTGCGCCGGGCGACCCGACAATGGCGATTTTCATACATACGACCTCCCATTCATTAAGTGTTGAAATAGCGTTGCCTGATTGATGACCAAGAGCCAGTTACTAAAGGAAGATTATTTCTTGTGCCTTGCTCTGGTGGTCATAGCGCGTTGTTCAAATGCACGCGCCTCGTGTTCTCGCCTGGTTTTGCGAAGGAGATGAGCATACTGCTCCAGGCTGGCGGCTAGATCACGATGTTCGGAGCCAGGAGCTTCTTCCCGGATATTGAGCGCGTTTAGCAACAATGGCTCAGCTTCTTCATACCTTTGCATATCAATATAAAGTTGAGCCAGGTTACTGCTGGTATTGGCTGTATAAGGATGCTGAGAACCCAGAGCATTTATGCGAATAGCGAGTGCTTCCTTATACAAAGCCTCTGCTTGGCTATACTCACGTAAAGCGTGATGAATTTTTGCCAGATTCTCCAGATTGTAAGCCACATAAGGATGATCCGGCCCGAGCGTTTCTTTGCGAATTTCTAAAGACCGTTCGATTAAAGGTTTTGCCTCCTGATAATTGCCTTGAGCCATGTATAGTTCACTCAGACCGCTTAGTATGAGAGCTACGCGAGGATGTTTACTACCTGGCGTATTCTCGCAGATAGCCATAGCCCGGTTGTAATATGCTTCGGCTTCTGGATATTTTCTAAGCGCCTGGTAGAGTCTGGCTATATTTCTAAGCGTATCTGCTGTATCAGGATGATTAGCGGCTAACTTCTGCTCCTGGATGCTCAAAGCCTGCTCGCTAAGGTCTATTGCCTCGGAATACTTTCCTTGAGAATGGTAAAGCTTTGCCAGTCCAACCAGGTTTCGGGCCGTATCCGGGTGATCAACACCGAGAACGTTTTCCCGGATTTCAAGAGCTTGTCGGTAATACAATTCTGCCTTGTCAAATTGTGCCTGTGCCCGGTATAAGCGTGCCAGGTTATTCAGAACCTCGGCGATGTGAGGATGTTCTTTACCATAGGCATTGAGAAAGATATTGTGCGAACTCCAGTACAATTGTTCGGCATCCGAATACCAGCCCATACGGCGGTACACTAACGCTAAGTCATTAAGGGTATGAGCTACGTCAGGATGTTCATCACCAAGTATTTTTTGCTGGATACTTAACGCCTGCTTGTACAGTTCTTCTGCTGGCTTATAGTATCCCATCGTGCTATTTAATTCGGCTAGATGGGCTAGACTGGCTGCAACTTCACGGTTTTCCGTCGTAAAGACTTTCTGGCGAATATCCAGGGCCTGACGGTAAAGTTTTTCGGCCTCGGAATATTTACCTAAAGCATAGTAGAGTTGCCCCAGGTGGTCGAGGCTGGCTGCGGTTCCAGGTTCTTGCAATCCTAAAGTGCGCTGGCGAATATCACGGCCCTGCTCCAATAGCGGCCTGGCTTGTAGATATTTACCTTGAGCCAGATATAAGAGGCCAAGTTCACTTACCGTAATGGCTGTCTCAGGCTTATCTGATAACTGAAGCTGCTCTTGTATAGAAAGGGCAGATTGTAAAAGCTCTTCAGCAAGCGCATATTGGGCATGCTCAATCAGATAATGGCTGGCTCTTGTGAACAGATCAGCCGCTTCTGAAATGACAACTTCCAGTTGTTTGATAGAAGCCATGCCTGCTTGAACGTGGGGAATGTAACGTTGGCATTTAGACCATGTTTCTGGATCGACTTCAGGAAAGACTTGATTAAGCACGCGAATAACATACTCTGCCCATATCCGTTGTTCGTTCTCAGGCAGACTGTCTTTGAGTACTACCTGTACGAGACGATGGGTACTCAGTACTTGCTCGTCAGGTATGCGGCGTATAAGCGAATAACGCATCAACAGTTGAATAGCTTCGTTGAATTGAAATGGATCACTTATTTCTGACAAAGAGGTCGCATCAAGTGCGGATACGCCGAGAATAATCATTTCCTCGGGAATAGCTTCAGGATCGAAAAAAGCCAGTAAACGAAGTAAATCGGCTGCTATAGGGTTTTGTCGCATGATTTGCTCGAACGAGAGCGACAATGTGGCAGCAACCGACTCGGGATGATCTGTGGGAAGGATTCCGCGTCTCTGTAAAAGTTCTTTATGCCGGGATTGATAAAGATCAAGATACCCTTTTAAGCCGCAGCGTGTCTCCTCAATGTATGCTCCTGCCTGATCAATAGCAAGTGGAAGTCCATCTGTTGCTTCAACGATTTCGTGAGCAAGCGCAAGCTCTTCTTTTGTTAGCTCGCGCGTGGCTGTATTGTCAGAATTGAGAATCCTGATGCGGCGCATAAGAAATAGTACTCCCTCTTCCCTCTCCATCTTTTCCACTTCTATAGTTTGAGCAATTGACCCAAGAGCGTGTTGTCTTGTTGTGATAAGAATACTGCCTTCTCCCAGTCTTGGAAGAAAGCCTTCAACAAGCTGAGGATCATCAACATTATCAAAAATCAGTAACCAGTTCTTATTAAGCGCGAACCAACGTTTGACCACATTAACAACGATGAGTTGATCCTGGTCTTTTTCTGTTAGATCTAGCAGCGCTGCTAGCATAAAGAAATCAGCGACTAGCGAATCGTAAGTTGAAGCATTTACCCATAGGACAGCCTGGTAATTATCTCGATAGCGGTAAGCATATTCTACTGCCACCTGCGTTTTGCCAATGCCACCAAGTCCACTAATTGCCTGTGTTTGGGTTAAGGCTGCCATTTTATTGGTGTTAAGTATAGTATACAGTTGATGTAATAATACTTCTCGTCCCGTAAAGAAAGGGTTGCGTCTGTAAGGAACGTTCCAGTGCCTGGTACCTGTTTGCTGCTCAGTTGAAGAGGTTGTGGGAATTTCAATGGTTTGCTTTTTTTCTTCGCTTTTCACAAACCCTAATTCTTCGAGGGTTTTCCCAAATTGTTTTGCGAGCGACTGCCTATAATAAGGCCCAGGAGTGGTAGAGCCTTTTTCCCAACGGCTGATATTTACTTGTGTGGTGCCGATTTTGTCAGCCAGTTCTTCCTGGGACCAGCCACGCTTTTCGCGTTCAAGTCGAATCCGGCTACCTATCTCCTTCGATACTCTTTTCGTATCAGGAGGTTCCTCTGTTTTCATCTTACATTTCCCGGGATACTACTCTCATTCCCACAATAAAAGGCGCATTTTCCAGAGTGAACATTTGAAAATGGACTTGTTACTTCTTGTGTATAGAAATGATATGAACATGATATATAAGATAGCCTGTATATTATAAGAGTGACATGAATTAGTCAATAGGATGAGACGTCAATTTTATTAACAACAGGAAAAAAGCCGTTGGAACGACTACCTCGAAGAAGTGTTGGTATAAGATAGTATCCGCTTAGTATAAGACGATGAGAAGACGTAAAACGTAAAAGTATATTAAGGTGGCAAAACTTTTTGGTGATAGCCAACGTATATTGGTACTGATGAGAAGGAGGACAACTGCTATGAAAGGAAAAACGAGAGGGCCATCTAGAATGTCAGACCTTGATTTGTTCTCTTTTCCTCATGTGGTAGACGACTTAACTCGTCTCTTCAAGGAAGGTTGGCAGCCGGAACCAGAGGAGTTCGCACGTTTGGAAAATCATATTGCTACCTGTACTCTATGTCTGGAGAATCTTAGCATATTGTTACTTGCGAATAAAGGTACTCAAGAACAGGCAATTCTTAACCAGTTAAAGGAAATACTTCATGGAAAGCGGTTACTGGAAGACCTGAGCGGTTATGCAGATACACTGGAGCGATTAGGGAGACGGGCAGCCAGGAAAGAATATCCCAGGTTTGCTGAACATGTGAAGCTTTGCAAGGTCTGCCAGAAAGAAGTAGAAATTACACGAAAACTTATTCGTGAGGCAGACAAGGATGGATTACTTGTACCGGCAGAAGAAGCTAGTCGCCGCTAGTAACATTGGTTATGGCCCTCTTCTACTCGTTTTCTTGCTCCTTAAGATATTGCCGAAGACGACGAATATAATAGTGGGCAACGGGAGGAGGTATGCCTAGTTCCCTAGCTGCTTCCTCGCAGGCTTTTTCCTCGAAAAGTACCAGTTCCACAAGCGCCTTGTTTTGTTCTGGATTTTTGTGTGTTTTGATATATTTCTTAATATTATCCATTATCTCGCGAACTTTTTCATCAGAAAGGTGAACATTTTCCGGAGTTAACCGGGTGTCAGCTACCCTAGTTTCAGCTTGATTTTCTTTCTCTCCGTCTTTGGAGGAAGATTGGCCAAGAAGTTGAAGTGATAAGTCATTGTTCTTTCGTTTACGAATAACATCGATTGAGGCATGGCGAGCTATTTTAGCCAGCCAGTGTATTAGCTTGCCCTCAAATTTGAAGTCTGATAACTTTCTGTGGATCTTGATCATAGTGATCTGGACAACGTCTTCTTTTTCTTCTCGAGAAAGCGAAATTTGCTGGACTACTCTTCGTATGAATTCGTAGCATTTCTCCCAGTGAGGAGAGTCAGGATGGGCGAGCATTTCTTCGACCACTGGTCTATCGTCTGGTCCTGGCCATTCCTCTTGTTGCATGCTTATGTCCTTTCTCTATTTTTGACTTCATTGGCAATACTGAACTCGTTACATAGAGAAAACCTCTTACTGGACTATATAGTTGCAGGGTATGGCTAATCAATGCCATTATAAACAGGCAATTTTAGAGAATAGAAGAGTCATTTTTATGCTTTTATATTACTTTTATAGACGAGTAATAGCTTTCACTTTAAAATAGTGGCAAAATATATTTTCCATTTTGCCTCGACGAATATACAGAGCATGATATATAGGAATTTATCACTTACAATTTCTATGACGTTCCACTGAATGGAATTGTTTAAAAGAAAGATGTGGCATTTAATATGGTGTATTTCCCCCCCGAGCGAGAGGCCCCGAGGCACAGCACCTCTCGCTCTCCTGACGAGCATACTTTTAAGTACGTCGTCCTGACGAGGCGTGAAAGACAGGCGAGTAATTCCTGCCTCGCACGAATGTGAGAGAAGTATGTAGAGGTCGAGTAGAGGACGCTGAATCATCTGCTTATGGGCATCCTCTTCTGCCGGGCAGCGCATTTTGACGCGCCAATATCCAGACATGTACCCTCTATCTTTTGGGAAAATCTTCTGATAGTAATGTAACCGCTTGATGTTAAGGTCATATTATTGCTCGCTTAAATCTTGATTGGCTTTCTCCGTTCACTCGCTCTTTGCCTGTTCCTTGACTCTGCTTCCTCATACCTTTTATACTCACTCTATGAATAATGAGAACGCCATACCGGAACCAATAAAGCACGTAAGTGAGAAGCAGATAAGGGCAGGGCGCGGTCAACTCATCCAGAGGCTGACCGCCGCGCTGGTCGGCCTGCTGGCGGGTGCGTTTTTCCTTTTTTTGGGTATTCCGCTGGTTGCTTTGCTGGTGAGGGAACCACCTGCGACACTGTGGGCAGCGTTACAACAGCCGGATGCGTTTTCGGCGCTGCAATTGAGCGTGGTGACCACCACGATCAGTACCATCCTGACAGTCCTTTTTGGCTTACCTGTTGCGTATGTGCTGGCTCGCACGCGGGTGCCAGGACGCGCTTTCCTGGAAACGCTTGTGACCATGCCCACAGTTCTGCCGCCAGTGGTGGCTGGAGTGGCATTGCTCATCGCCTTTGGTAGGGTTGGCTTGATCGGTAGATACCTGGCACCGTTTGGCATTGAATTGCCTTTTACAACGGTAGCAGTGGTGATGGCGCAGATGTTTGTGTCCGCGCCATTCTTTGTCAATACGACACGGGCAGGGTTGGAGCAACTGGATAGGCGTTATGAGCAGGCGGCGTATACATTGCGCGCCTCGCCGTTCTATACCTTCCGGCGCGTCGTTTTGCCCCTGATTCGACCCGCTTTGTTGAGTGGCGCGGGTCTGGCATGGGCGCGGGCATTGGGAGAATTGGGCGCGACCATCACCTTCGCCGGAAGCTTTCCAGGTATCACCGAGACTATGCCTATCGCGGTGTACACTGCTGCCGAGGCGGATATAGAGACGGCGGTTGCTCTATCGGTCGTCTTGATGGCTGTCTCGTTCGCTATTCTGCTCGGGCTGCGTTTAGGTTCGAGGCGGTCTGGCTTTTCGGTGAAAAGTTGAGCCTGCCATAAGCCCAAAAAATGCTTGACATGGCGCAAAGCGTTGATTATAATGGTCTGGTCGATCACGCAGGAGATGCAGTGTTTATGCTCCTTGTGAGAGGCGCAATGGGTGGCGAGTTACTCCCCGGTCAGGCTTTCGCTCCATGAGTACTAGAGACTTGTGCCAGTAGAGAAAGCATGTTAGTATAAGGACCGGAGCAGTTTCTCATCCTGGGCAGTTACCAAAGTGGCCAAATGGGGCTGACTGTAAATCAGCTGGCTGTCGCCTTCGGGGGTTCGAATCCCTCACTGCCCACCCAGAATTCCTGCCCGTGTGGCGCAGCGGTAGCGCACAGTCTTGGTAAGACTGGGGTCATGGGTTCGATTCCCATCACGGGCTCCCGTGGTATCTGATGATGTCTATCCTGTCCCGGTTGTCCTGCCTGTTCGATTGGGCAGGATATCCCCAGGGACGATGAGTTTGCCGGTACTAAACGCAAGCACACATCTTCACGAGTATCCACGCAGGAAGTACAAATAGCTCTCACTGCCGTCTCCTGAACAGATCAGATCGTCGCTTCCGTCCTTGTCTCTCAAGCAGCCAGAGGAGAACGGGAGAAGCGTCAATGCAGGCGATCAGAGGTCAGTGGACGGCTGCTGCATGTCTATAGGCTTAATTATCTTTCTGATCGCACAGAGTTGTTAGGAGGAGCCATAAAGGTATGGCAAAGAAGAAATTTGAGCGAACGAAGCCCCATGTGAACGTGGGGACGATCGGGCACATCGACCACGGCAAGACGACCTTGACGGCGGCGATCACCAAAGTGCTGGCCAAAGCCAAC